>JAESGX010000032.1_pt1 | contig 389848 bp, 373 predicted proteins | sample 9269801 | NCBI WGS metagenome assembly JAESGX01 (sample SAMN16773122, study PRJNA677054) | algae metagenome | isolation source: Pleurocapsa minor GSE-CHR-MK-17-07R and co-occurring heterotrophs from wet... | place: USA: Lower Calf Creek Falls, Grand Staircase Escalante National Monument, UT ... | reverse complement strand
CGCCGCCACCGGCATCGTCACCACCGCCGCCGCCATCGACCGCGAGGCGCTCGGGCCGGGCGCCGCCATCATCGTCCGCGCCACCTCCGCAGACGGATCGTCCGCCACCCGCAGCTTCACCATCGCCGTCGCCGACGCGAACGAGTTCGCCGTCACGGCCCCTGCCGACGTCGACGCCGCCCTTGACGCCCTGACCGAGAACGCCGCCATCGGCAGCGTCGTCGGCATCACCGCCTCGGCCGCCGACGCCGACGCCACCCTCAACGCCGTCAGCTACAGCTTCGCCCCCGGCGGCAACCCGGGCGGCCTCTTCGCCATCGACGCCGCCACCGGCGTCGTCACAACCGCCATGGCCATCGACCGCGAGGCCGTCGGGCCGAGCGCCGCCATCACCATCCGCGCCACCTCCGCCGACGGATCGGTCGCCGACACCGCCTTCACCATCGCCATCGCCGACGTCAACGAGAGCCCCGTCGGGGCCGTCTCGGACGCCGACGCCGCTGCCGACGGCATAGCCGAGAACAGCGCCGTCGGCAGCCTCGTCGGCGTCACCGCCTTCGCCGCCGATCCGGACGCCACCACCAGCGCCGTCAGCTACAGCCTCGACAGCAATCCCGGCGGCCTCTTCGCCATCGACGCCGCCACCGGCATCGTCACCACCGCCGCCGCCATCGACCGCGAGGCGCTCGGGCCGGGCGCCGCCATCATCGTCCGCGCCACCTCCGCAGACGGATCGTCCGCCACCCGCAGCTTCACCATCGCCATCGCCGACGCGAACGATGTCGCGCCGGCCATCAGCGGCGGCGCGACAGCCGCCTTCACGCCGGACGAAAACCAGACGTTCGTCGCCACCATCACCGCGAGCGACCCTGACACTGTCGGGGCGATCACCTTCGCGATCATCGGCGGCGCCGACAGCGCGATATTCGCAATCGACGCCAACAGCGGGGCGCTGACCTTTCTCGCAGCGCCGGATCATGAAGCGCCGACCGATGTTGGCGGCGACAACATATACGACGTCATCGTGCGCGCTTCGGATGGGGTGCAATTCAGCGATCAGAGCATCGCCATCACCGTGGAGGATGTCTTCAGTTCGTTCACCGGGACCGCCGGCACGGACATCATGAACTTTGCGGCCGAAGCCGAGAACGTCAGCTATCTGGCGCTGGGCGGAAATGACAATGTCACGGGCTCGGCATTCGCCGATTATCTGTCGGGCGGCGACGATGACGACCTTCTCACGGGGCGCGACGGCGACGACACGCTCGACGGCGGCGCCGGCGCCGACATCCTGATCGGCGGCAACGGCAACGACACCTATGTCGGCGGCGATGGCGACGACTACATGCAAGACAGTTCCGGCGCAGATGTCTTTGTCGGCGGCGACGGCATCGACACAGTGGCCTTCAGCACCGCCAACGCCATCGATGTGAACCTCGACACCGGCGTCGGATCAGCGGGCGAAGCGCTCGGCGACACCTACAGCGGGATCGAAAATGTCGTCGGCGGCAGCGGCGATGATGCCATCACCGGAGACGCGGGAGCCAACGACCTGAGCGGGGGCGACGGCGCCGACACGCTGACTGGAGGCGGCGGCGCGGATGCGCTGCACGGCGGCGACGGCAACGACATCCTGATCGTCGATGCGAGTTCGCTTCTGATTCCGGCAACCGATGTCTTCGGCGGCGGTGGCCATGATGAAGTCCATGTCGACAACGTCGGAACGGTCACGACAGCTGATCTGGTCGCCAGCATGTTCGATATCGAGCAGATCGACTTCAACGCCGCTGCCGTGAGCGCAAATCTTGCGGACTTCAAGGCTGTTGATGCAATCATGCTGCTTGGCGCCTTTGGTCCGGGCAACACCCTGACGCTGGATCTCGACGCCAACGACACCTACTCGGTCGCGGCGGGCGAGTTCTTCACACAGGCGGGAAACCTAACGACCTTCTACAGCGACGCAGGTCTGACAGATGAGATCGCGCGCGTGTCCGTCATCTGAGGCTACTGACGGAATGCCTCGTTCTTCAACCGCTGCACGGGTTTGATCAGGTAGCCGAGCACAGTGTGCTGCCCCGACAGGATGTCGATCTGGGCCAGCATGCCCGGAATCACGGGACGAGACGGCCCGAATGCGGTTGCGTCCGCTTCCAGCCTGACGCGGAAGTACGGCTCGCCCTTGTCGTCATTGAAGGCATCCGGCGAAATGTCGATCACCTTGCCTTTGAGACCGCCATAGACCGAGAAATCATAGGCGGAAACCTTGATGACCGCCGGCAATCCCGGCCAGACCTCGGCGCGATCCTGCGGCGACAGCCTTGCCTCGATGATCACGGTGGCATCGAGCGGCACCAGTTGCACCAGCGGCTCGCCGGACTTCACCACCCCGCCAAGGGTGTCGACGAAAAGCTTGTTGACGATGCCGGCCATCGGGGCGACGACCTCGGTCCTCCGGCTTCTGTCCGCCATGGCCGTGATCGCCTCGCGCAGCTTGGCGATCTGCACGCCGGTTTCGCGCTGGTCCTTCTCGGCGTCGGCCCTGAAGCGCAGCGTGATTTCCTCGGCGCGCCGCGAGAGTTCGCTGACTGCCGATTCAAGCCTCGGGATGTCATGCACGAGACTGGCCAGCCTGGCCTCGATCTGCTGCAGGCTGCGCTCGTTGTCGAGCAGTTCGTTGTTGGACACCGCACCGATGCGTGCGAGCCTGCGCATGCTCTCCAACCTTTGCGCCACAAGGTCCTTCTCGCGCAGCGAACTGGTGCCGCGGGTCCGCATTTCGGCAAGTTCGAGCACCTTCTGCTTGTGCTGCTCCTCGACCACCTGCAACTGGGCGCGCAGGCCGTCCTGGCGTGCCCGATGGAGCGAGGCTTCCTGGATGGCGATCTGCGGCAGGAGCCGCGCCATCTCTGCCGGCGGCGAGAACCCGGGTTGCCCGAGCGCCTCCGCCTCGAGCCGGGCGGCCTGCAGCAGTTTCGCCTTCAGCTCGAGTTCGTTCTGCTGCAGCTCGGCCCGCGAAAAGCTGTTGTCGACCCGGATCAGAGGCGCGCCCGCCTGCACGCGCTGGCCTTCGCGCACCAGAATCTCGGAGACAATGCCGCCCTCCAGATGCTGGATGATCTGATTGCGGGTCTGCGGCACGACGCGGCCGGAACCGCGCGTGACCTTGTCAAGTGTCGTCAGCGCCGACCAGCCGATGAGCAGCGCGACGCCTGTGGCCACCGCAAAGACGACGTTGCGCTGCCCACGCGCCGCAATCGCGTCGCAGCGGCGCGGAAAGCTGAACTGGCGCTGCTCCAGCGCATATGCCGTTTCGGAGCGCCAGGGCTCACCAGGCTGAGATTGCTGTAGCGCAGGTTGCGCCGCAGCGCGGAACAAGGGCATGGCAGGCCTGTCGATTGCTGTCGCGGGCAAACTGACAGGCAAAGATTTACGGTCTGTTAAGCATAAACCGGCGACATCTGGATCTCATCATGTGCCGTCAATGTCGGCGCGGGTGTGTGTGGGGCCACATGACGTCAGACCAGTTTCCGGCCGGGCCTGGGAACCGCGGCCTTGCCCCGGGCGACGGCGCGCGGGGCCTGCAAGCCAACCTCCTGAACCGCATCGCCCAAGATCGCGGCGACGGCGATGGCGGCAGCGACGCTGCGTCAGACAGGCCCGCCATCGCCGGCGATGTCAGTGCCCAGCTCGCACACCTCGCCGAATTGTGGCAGCTTGTGCCAAAGGGTCATGCGGCCGCGATGCGTGCTCGCAACCCTGCGGACATGAGCCCCGGTCCGGCTTCGATCGAGCGTGAAGCGGAACTGCTGGGCCTGTCGGTCAGCTTTCGCCAGGCGCGACCTGCTGCGCTCTCCGCCGCCGACATGCCCTGCATCGTGCTGCTGCATGGCGGCTCGGGCTGCCTGCTGGTCGCCTGCGACGCCGGCAGCGTCATGGCGGATGGCGAGCGTGGCCGGCGCCGGATCGACATGGCCGAACTGGCGTCAAGGTCCACGGGCGCGGTCCTGCTCGTCCGTCCGGCGGTCGCCATCTCAGACAATACCGAGGCCGGACCACACGGCGAGCCTTCCGGCGCAGCGCAGCGCCAGAACCCGGCCATGCCAGCGCGGGCGCTGGTGCGGGCGGTGACAGCGGCGCTGCGAGGCCAGCGGCCCTTGCTGGCACAACTCATCGTCGCCTCAGTTGTCATCAACCTGTTCAGCATGCTGCTGCCGCTGTTCTCGATGGCCGTCTTCGACCGGGTCATCCCCCATGCGGCCATGGAGACATTGTGGGCGCTCGCGCTCGGCATTGCGCTGGCGCTGCTGCTCGAGTTTGCGCTTCGGCAGGCGCGTCTGCGCTTGTTCGACGCCGTCGGCCAATCGATCAGCCAGAGCCTGCAGGGCCGCATCGTCAGCCGGTTGCTGGGCGCGCGCACGGAGGACCTGCCGCGCGGCTCTGGGGCGGCCGTGCAGCCATTGCAGGATCTCGACCAGATGGCGCTGCTCGCGCCGCAACTCGTCATCGGCCTGTTCGTCGACCTGCCGTTCTTTGTCGTGCTCGTCGGCCTTATCGCGTTCATTGCGGGGCCGGTGGCCTTTGCGCCGGTCATCGGCGCGCTGATCCTGCTGACGATGCATCTTGTCTCCCATCGGCTGGCGCATCGGGCGCTCGATGAGCACAGCGGTTTCCAGCGCCGCCAGCAGCAACTGGTGATCGACAGCGCCAGCGCCCAGGAGCGCATCAGGATCACCGGCGCGGCAGAGCATGTGCTGGCCCGCTGGGACGTGGCCGCCGACGCCGCCGGCTTTGCCGCCCATCTGACGCGTTACTGGCACGGGCTTGCCGCCCAGGGCGGCGCCATTCTCGTGCAGGCCGTGATGGTCGTGACCCTGGTGGCCGGTGTCTACCGCATCGAGGCAGCGTTGATGACGATCGGGGCCTTGTCGGCCTCGGTGCTCCTGGTCAATCGGGCCATGATGCCGATCAGCGTGGCGACGAGCCTCGTCTTCCGCGCCTTGCAACTGCTTCAGACCGCGACGCCGATCACCGGCATCCTGAACGCGCGCATGGAAGCCGGCGGCGACCAGCGGCATGTTCCGGCCGGCAGCATCAACGGCCAGATCGATGCCGCCGGCCTGACATTCAGCTACCCTGGCGAGCAGCGCCAAAGCCTCCGGAATATTTCGCTGTCGATCCGACCCGGCGAGCGGGTCGGCATCATTGGCAAGGCCGGATGCGGCAAGTCGACCCTGCTCAGGCTGCTCGTCCGCCTCTATGAGGCCGAAAACGGACGGCTTTGCCTGGATGGCCGCGACATCCGACAGTTCGATCCGCGCACAATCCGGCAGGCCATCGGCTACATGCCGCAGGACACGCATCTGATGGACGCCACGCTCGAGCACAACCTGACGCTCGGTCTCGATACTGTCCCGCACTGCGAGCTTGAACGGGTCGGCAAGCTGAGCGGCGTGCATGATTTCGCCAGCCTGCACCCGTCCGGCTACAGCCTGCAGGTCGGGCCGGGCGGCATGCGCCTGTCCGGCGGCGAGCGTCAGGCGGTCGCGCTCGCCCGAGCCTTGCTGGGAAGCCCGAAAACTCTGGTGCTCGACGAACCGACGGCGGCCTTCGACAATACTGCAGAAGCGCGGCTGATCGTCGAACTGAGGCAGCATCTGGCCGAAACCGGCCTGATCATCGCCACCCATCGCCTGCCGCTGCTCGCGCTGGTCGACCGGATCATCTGGATGGATGGCGGCCGGATCGTCGCCGACGGCCCGAAATCAGAGATCTTCGCCAAGTTCGGCATTGCCGCTTGACGGTTAACCAAGCCCTCACCTGGGTTTGCTAATCGTGATGCGCCCAGAACGGGCGGGACTGATCAGGTGATGGGGCCAGATGGCGCACGCGCAGGACGACGCGAACGAAAACCATTGGCCGGGCTATGTCGACGCCCTGACCACGATGCTGATGGTTCTCACGTTCGTGATGATGATCATGGGCATCGCGGTCTTCGCCATGTCGCAGAATGTCTCGCGCATCATCGTCGAGACCATCGCGCGTGCCGCATTGATTGACCCGCCCATCGACGGCGTCCCTGTGCCGGAATTGACCGAACGGATTTTGGAGAAGCTGCGCCTGCACCCGCCGCGCGCGCCAGTGAAAAGCGCGGAACAGGCCAGGGTTGAAGCGCACGCCAGCCAGCCCGATGGCAACAGGCCGGCAGCCGCAGAGGGGCAACCGGCGCCGGCACAATCCGCGTTGCTCGGCGAGGAGACGCGCATGGTGTCGGCCCAGCCGGCGCACGTGCCGCCTGCTCCGGGCCCGGTGCGGTCGGAAGTCGCTGGCCAAGCCCTCGTCCTCGAGTTCCAACCGCGCGCGACCAGGCTGGACGAAGCGGCGACGCAGGGTCTGGCGCGCGCGCTGGACAGCGAGCCGCGCTTCAGGAACGCAGAAGTCATCGAAGTGAGAGCGGCGGTCGACCGGACGGCTCCGAGCGTGACGGACGCGCGCAGGGTTGCCTACTACCGGGCCATGCTGGTTCGCGCGCAGTTGCTCGGGGCCGGCTTGCCGGCCGCCCGTGTCCGCATCTTCACCGACGAAGCGGCGCCCGCGCAGGGTGCGGGCTCCTCGCGCGATCTCGTGCGTGTCGTCCCGCTCGCGAAGGCGCCATGACGCAGCCACTTGTCTTGCCGATGTCACCTCGCGGCAGCGGTGGCCCGTCGGCATCGGCTTAATGGAAAATTTGCCTTGTTCCCTCATGCCATAGGGGGCGGGTTTGGGTACGCAGCGGTTGGGGCCATGCGAATGCGGCGTTTTCTGATAGCGCAGTCACCGATCGAGACTGTTCTCAGGCATCAATTGCTCAAGGTTCTGGGCACGCTCCTGGCGCTTGCGCTGCTCGTGGCCTGGGCGCACGCGTTTGTCTGGAGCGGCATCCGCTCGAACGTCTATCTCAATGGCGGCATCATCGCGGTGTTTCTGTTCGGCGTGTTCCTCGTGGTCCGCGGCATGCTGGGCCTGCGCAACGAGGAGGTCGCGTTCTCGGCCTTGCAGGAAGCCTATGAGGACACGCGGCAGGAGCGACTGGCGGGCGGGCGCGACCCATACTGGCGTCACCACCGCGGCCTCCAGCCCGGCAAGGTCTTCGGCAGGCCGGTCGTGCTCGGCCACATGTTCGAACTGACCTACGACGAACTGATCCGCTCGAAGGACATCCGCATCTCGGTCCTGACGATGCAGAACATCGTTCAGGGCATCGACGCAAAACTCGGGGAGCAGCGCTCGCTCAGCGTCTACATCACCGGTCTGCTGGTGTTCCTCGGGCTGATCGGCACCTTCATCGGCCTGATGGAAATGGTCGGCTCGGTCGGCAGCATCATCGGCAGCCTGCAGAACCTGCAGTCGGCGTCCAGCAATGCCATCCAGCAGCTCCTGAAGAGCCTCGAGGAACCGCTTCGCGGCATGGCGACAGGCTTCTCGTCGTCCCTGTTCGGCCTGTTCGGCTCACTGGTCCTCGGCATCATGAGCCGCATGGGCGCCACTGCCCACAACACCATGAAGAACGAGTTCGAAACCTGGCTTGCCGGGATCGCCCAACTCGAGAACCGCAAGGGCGGCGAGGCCGGCGAGCTTGCGCGCATGATCAGCAACAACCTGATGGGCGTTCCGCAAGGCGCCCAGCCCGCAGGCCAGGCGGCACAGGCGCCGGCCCTGGGGACGGGCTATGCCGGCCACTCGCCACTGTCCGACGTCGGCATGGTGGCCACGCTCTCCCAGGGCTTCGGCCGTTCCAACGACAGCCTCGGCCAGCTCAACACCAGCATGACCCGTCTGATCGAAACCCAGGAAACCACCGCCGAAATGATCCGGATGATGGCCATGAGCATCGATCGGCTGGCTGGCGACGGAGCCCAGACACGCGAGCAACTGATGCTGCTGACCAGCCAGACCGGCACCCAGGCCGAGTACCTGCAGGAACTGGTCAACCTCAACCGCACACTGGAATCGCGCCTGACCTCCGGCTTCAACGGCATGGCCCATGTCATGGAGGTCACTGGCCAGGCCTACCTCGACGGGCTGCGCCGCCTGACGGCGGAGAATTACGAAACCAATGCCCGCCTCGCCAAGCTGCTCGACATCAAGGCCGCCAGCGACCGGATCACCGAAATCGCGACCGGCATCGAATCCAAGGTCAAGGGCAGCTTCACCAACATGAGCACCATGATGGAGCGCACGGCCGTCGCGCTTGAGACAAGCGTCGAGCGCCTCGCCGACGGGCAGCGCGAGATCAAGGAAGCGCTCGCGCAAGGCACGGGAAGCAAGGTCGGAATGTCGTCCGATTTCGAGCAGAAGCTGACCAGCGGCTTCTCCGAAATGTCACGCTCGTTCGAAACCGTGTTCGCAGCCTACTCGACCATCGTCAGCCGCGCCCTTGCCACCCAGAACGTCGAGGGCGGGATCGCGGCCCAGGCAGCGGGACTTGGCCAGACGGCGTCCGAACGCGCCTTGCAGGGAGCCTGGGTCCCGAAGGCGGAAGGCCAGCGCCGCGATGGCATTCTCGAAGCCGCAGGCAGCGAAGCCGAGGCCGAGGCGGAGCGCCGCCGCCAGTTCTACGAGTTGGCCGCGCGCCAGCTTCGCAACAGCCAGCAAGGCGGCTAGGCCGTGGGCATCATGCGTCCTGCTGCCTTCTTGTTTTCGCATCCGCTTCTACCGCCAACCGGCAACCACATGGCGGGCGGATGCTTTGGCCAGACCCCTGTTCCACATCACGAAACCTTTCTGGAGATCAGGACATGAGAAACCAGGTCGACAGTCTTCGCGAGCGCTTCAGGCAGGGCGGCAGACCTGCCGGTCAGTCTCCGATGCCGATGGCACGCCTCGCGATCGCCCGCTCGGACAGCTTTCTGTCACGGTTGCTGCGCAAGCCCGCAGCATGGGTGCGCCGCCACGAGCGCTTCGCCTGCTGTGTCGTGGCCGTGCTCGACATCGTCGACAAGAACGTGCCGGTTGACGGGCTGGTCACGGAGATTTCCCAGGGCGGGCTGCTGTTTCGCCCGGCATCGACCTACATCTTCGATCGCCGCGGTTCGTCTGTGCTGGTCCGCTTCGGCGATGACGAGATCGAAGGAGACATCGTCAACGTGAAGCCGGCGGGCTACGGCGTGCGCTTCCACCACGAGATCCCGGCGGAGCATGTGCAGCGGTTGCTGGCGCATTTCGGCCTCGGCAGCGACGCCGAGGCCGCCTGATGCGCGGCTGATGGGTTCAATGATCGCCAACTGGTTGAAGCGTGCACGTCAGCAGCAGCGTGCCGCGCACCCGCGCGAACTGCTGAAATCGGCGGGCAATGTCCACGTTGCGGTCGCGGCGCTGTTCTTCGCGGCCTTGTCGATCCTGCTCAGTGTCCGCCATGACAGCGTCAACGAGCACAATGCCATGCGTCGGGAGCGGCAATTGCTCGGCCTCGCCTTCGATCAGACGCGGCTGAACCTGACTTCCCACGTCGCTGGCATCGCAAGCAACTTCCAGGTGCCGCAAGGGCGCTCGCAGCACGAGATGCTGACGTCGATCCATGCCTCGATCGTCGACAACATCGGCGCGGCGCCCACATCGCTCGAGGTGTTCCTCCTGGACGACGGCATGCCGACCGCAGGTGTCATCATGCCCGGCATGGCGCTGGCGGAGCGCTTCGGACTTGTGAGCGACGCATTTGCAAACCTGTCAAGCCCGCTCAGGAACTCGCCGGTGTTCAGCTCCGCCGATCTCGTGCAGATCGGGGATCGCGTCGCATTCATGGCGTTGGCCGTGGCAAACCAGACGGCCGTCCTCGAGCGGGAGAGCCGACGGACTGCCCCCGTGCTTCTCGCTGTCTACTGGCTCGACGAGGCGGCGACCGCAATCCTCAGACGCAAGCTGCTGTCGCCTTCACTGCGCATCCGCACAGCCGCGCCGGACGCGGCCGGCAACGCCACCGCCATGACGCTGGTCAACATGCTGGGCGAGCCTTTGGGGTCTCTGGTCTGGGACAAGCCGGGTGATCGCGAGGACATCCGCTTCCAGGGCCTGCTCCTTGCCGCGATCCTGATGCTAACGGCCGTCGCCGTCGGCATCATCTCGCGCAAGAAGCGCCTTCAGATCAGCGAGTTGGTCGGCGAGGTCGAAGCGCAGGTCTACGACGTCGCCATGCGCGATCCGCTGACCGGGCTTCTCAACCGCGCCTCTTTCAAGCGCAAGCTCGAGAGCCTGGTCGCAAGCCGGCGCTCGCATCAGTTGATCGGCATCATCTATGTCGACCTCGACCGTTTCAAGCAGGTCAACGACGGCTTCGGGCACCTGAAGGGCGACGAACTGCTCTGCGCCGTCACCGAGCGCCTGCAGGACCTGGCCACGAGCGGGTTGACCGTTGCGCGCCTTGGCGGCGACGAATTCGCGATGATCGTGGAGGATCGCAACACGCCCGACGCGATCATGACGCTTGCCGAGCGGGCCTGCGAGGCGCTCGGCTTCCCCTTCCAGCTTGGCGATGTCGAGGCCGTGATCGGCGGCTCCATCGGCGTTTCGATCTGCCCCATGGATGGCGACGAACATCAGGAACTCCTGCGCCGCGCGGACATCGCCATGTATCGCGCCAAGACCGGCGGGCGCAGCAACACCATCCGTTTCGACATCTCCATGGACAACGACGTGCAGGAGTTGAAGGCGCTGGAGGCCGATCTCCGGCATGCCCTGCAGCGCAAGGAGATGTCGCTGGCCTATCAGCCGTTCTGGGCCTCCGACGGCCAGACCATTCTCGGCGTCGAAGCGCTGTTGCGCTGGAACCACCCAAAGCGCGGAGCGGTGTCGCCCGCCTTCTTCATTCCGATCGCCGAGGAAGCCGGGCTGATCCACGAGATCGGCGAATGGGCGATCGCGACGGCCATGCGGCAGTGCAAGCCCTGGGGCGGCATCACCCTGGCCGTCAACATATCGCCAAGCCAGTTCAAGCGGCCCGGACTTGGCGCCCGCATCAAGGAACTGATCGTCGACAGCGGCTTCGAACCCGAGCGGCTCGAAATCGAGATCACCGAAGGCGTGCTGATCGACGATGCAGATGCGGCGGTGAAGTTCATCCGCGGCTTCAAGGAGATCGGCGTTCACATCGCGCTCGACGACTTCGGCACCGGTTTTTCGTCGCTCAGCTATCTGCGTCGTTTCCCGTTCGACAAGCTCAAGGTCGACCAGTCCTTCGTCAAGGCGCTCGGCTCCGGGCCCGGCACCTCGGCCATCATCCACAGCGTGATCGCCCTCGGCCGCGCCCTTGGCATGACGGTGCACGCCGAGGGCGTCGAGACCCTCGAACACCACATCTTCCTGCGGGCGGCGGGTTGCCACCACCTCCAGGGCTTCCTGTTCTCGAGACCCCTGACGCCGGAGGACTTCGAGGCCCTGATGCTGACCAAGACCGTCCGCGCCGCCGCGAGGCCGATGTTTGCAGATGCCCGCAGCACAGCACCCCTGCCCTCGGGCAGCCTGACACTGCCTGATCACAAGGCCGATGATGGCGCGGCGGGCCCCGACCTTGCCGCGCAACTGCGCGCCCGCGTCGCGGAGATGAAGCTGGCCCTCGGCGGTCCGGATGCGGCGCGAGCGACGGAGATCGCCGCCGATGCCTCGGCGACGCCTCCGCCAGCGCAGTCAGCCCAAGGCTGAGGCTTCTCCCAGGTCGTCAGGCCGCGTTGCTGCGCGCGGTTGCCAGCGCCCCGACCGCATCTGCGGTCGCCGCCGATAATGTCCAGCCCAGATGGCCATGGCCCGTGTTGTAGAAGACGCGCGGATTGCGGCCCTGCATCACGCGCGGCATCATGTCCGGCATCATCGGCCTGAGACCGGCCCATGGCACGGCCTGGCGCGTGCTCATGCCAGGGAAATGCATGCGGCACCACGTGATCAGCGGCTCGATGCGCTCGGCGCGGATGTCCTTGTTGATGCCGTTGAACTCCGCCGTGCCTGCAACGCGGAAGCGCGTCAGTCCGAGCCTGCTTGTCACGATCTTGGCCTTGTCATCGAGCAGGCTGACCCACGGCGCGGCCTTCTGGTCTTCAGGCTCCGGCAGGTTCACGGTGATGGAATAGCCCTTGACCGGATAGACATTGACCCTGTCCCCCAGCGAACTGGCGAGGTCGCGCGACAGCACGCCCGAACAGACCACGACCTTGTCGAACGTGCTCGTCTCGATCGGCTGTTCGGCCTCGTCGAGCCTTGGCTCGGTCGACCTGTGCTGGATCGCCACGCCATCGCCATCAGCCTTGACAGCCAGCACGCTAGTGGCGAGCCGCATGGTGACGCCGAGCCGCTCGCAGGCCTGCGCCAGACCGTTGGTGAATTTGTGGATGTCGCCGGTGAAATCGGACTCGGTGTAGTAGCCGCCGTAAAGATCGCCCTTGAGCGCCGGCTCGATTCTGTTCATCTCCTCGGGCGTCACCGCCCGGCGCACCAGCCCGCCTTTTGCCAGCACCGCCGTCGTGCGCTTGGCCGCCTCGAATTCGGATTTGGTGTGGTAGAAGTGCAGGATTCCGCGCTCTTCGCAATCGAAGTTGACGCCGGCCTCCTCCGCCATCCGCGTCAGATGTGCCCGCGCCTCGATCGCGAGGCGCACGGTGGTCACGGTGTTCTGCTCGCTGCGGGGAATGGCGGCGATGAATTCCGCCATCCACGACAGCTTGTGCCAGGTCGGCGTAGGGTTGACCAGCAGCGGCGCCCCTGGCGTGAACATCCACTTGATGCCCTTGAGCACCGTGGCCCAACTGTTCCAGACCTCCGCGTTGGAAGCGGACAACTGCCCGCCATTGGCAAACGAAGTCTCCATGGCGGCATAGGGGTGCTTGTCGAAGAGCGTGACGATGCAGCCGCGCTTGACGAGGTTGTAGGCCGTTGTGGTGCCGGTGATTCCCGCGCCGATGACGGCGATCCGGAGCTGCGATGTGTCGCGCATGTGCGTTCTCCCGGCCACCATTCCGGCTGGCCTGAACGCCCCCTCTGTCATTGGCCTGAGAGCATCGCCTGCCTCTCACCGCGAGAGCCAAGGCTTACACCATCGGCGGGAGCTGCCGCTCCGCTTTTCAGAGTTCAAACTTCGATCAGCGGTCCGGTGGCCTGAGAGTTTCCGGGGCGGTTGCTCCTTCGGCGATGGTCGGCTTTCGCCTCCCATCTCTCCCGCTGACGCTCAACACCTAGCACAGTGCCGTCGCCCCGCAAGTCATGACCTGCTGAAATTATCAGCTGAAGTGCATGTCTTGCGATCATCGTGGTTGCTGGGGATGGCAAGCAATCCCCCACTTGGCAGCGTCCTGGTTTGGTAGCGTCCTGGCTTGGCAGCGTCCTGGACCGATCGGGCATGGAGCGCCAATATTCTCTGGGTTGCATAAAGACATAATACAACCATAACGATTAATTAGGAGATACCCGTCTAGGTTGCATTCACGCAAGCAGCAGCTTGTGGTTGTGTCATCACCCAGAAAGGTTCTCCTGTGTCAAACATCTCGCTCGGCAGCGGCGTCCGCCAGAATCTGTTTTCCCTTCAGCAGACATCAGATCTGATCTCGCTGACCCAGAACCGTCTTGCCACCGGCAAGAAGGTCAATTCGGCCATCGACAACCCGACAAACTTCTTCACGGCGCAGGGGCTCAACGGACGTGCTGCCGATCTCAACGAAAAGCTCGACGGCATCTCCAACTCGCTGAAAACCGTGGAAGCCGCCGACAAGGGCATCAAGGCCATCACCGCATTGGTCAAGAACGCTCAGTCGATCGTGTCGCAAGCACGCAAGACGCCAGTCGCAGCCGACCGCGCCGAGTTCATCACGCAGTACAACGAGATCCGGAGCCAGATCAGTTCGCTCGCCAAGGATTCGGGTTTCAATGGGGTCAACCTCCTCGCTGGCGACAACGTCGAGGTGGTCTTCAACGAACAGACCGGCACTGGTGCAGCAAAGCTGACAATTACTGGTCAGAACTTTGGAACCGACCCAACCGCCGGTCCCGTCATCGGCATTTCGATCGCTGCGGCAGGTAACTTTGGAGTTGAAGATGATCCACTTACCACGACCGCGAATGAATCAGAGGTCGCCTTCAACGCCGTGGATGCCGAGCTGAAGGGCGCACTCGACGACCTGCGCACGACGGCCACGACCTTCGGCTCGCAGTTGGCCATCGTGCAGACCCGCAAGGACTTCACCAGCGAGCTGATCAATACGCTGAAGGCCGGCGCTGACAATCTCGTCAACGCCAACAGCAACGAGGAAGCAGCCAACCTGCTGACCTTGCAGACCCGTCAGCAGCTGTCGAGCCAGGCTCTTGCCCTCGCCTCGCAGCAGGAACAGAGCGTGCTGCGTCTTCTCGGCTGACACCCACAGCCCAGAGGAGGGATCCAATCGCGGGCTGCACACCCAAGCCCAGGCAGTCCGCGTCCCTCCCCGAAGACGACCGAACCCATACGGCACGCTCAGGCGGGCGGAGGAGCCAGAAACTGGCTCCTCCGTTTCGCGTTCCAGAACATGCCGGAGCGCACGCAGCCCGACATGGCGCCGCGCCCGGACAAACTTGTGACGGGAGGAAAAGTCGGTTGGCGGCGGATCAGATCGCCAGATCCTGATCAGGCCGGGACAGGAGCCATTCCGTGCGCACCTGCAGAACCTTCAGCGAGAACGGTTTGCACAGGACCATGTCGACGGCATTGTTGGAGGCATGCAGAACGGTCGACCGTGTCGGCGCCGCCATCAGCGCCAGGACGGGCATCCTCCGCCGCGCGGCCCTGGCGCGCCGGGCCACGAGTTCGAGCAGCGCGCCGTCATTTCCGGTCAGCGTTTGCCAATCAGCGACAAAGAGATCGAACGGCTGAAGCAGCAGCATCGAGATCGCCTCAAGCGATGTCTCCACGTCGGTCATTTCGCTCTGACGAGCCGGCAACAGATATTGCCTGATGACGCGCCGGTAGAACGCATTCTTCTCGGCGATCAGGACGCGCACGGGAAACTCTGAACAGGACACGGCAACGCTCGACATTCATTGGTTGTATTTGTATTTTTTACAACCAATGAATGAAAAAAGTGCGACGACGAACCGTCTGGCCAAGCAGACGGTTCACTCCGTGCCACCGCCGGGCCTGAACAAGAGGCCCTGAACCCGGGCCAACACCTCCAGCCGCGGCATTCCTTGTCCGCCTCGCGAGGATGGCATCGGTAGGCACGATAGATGTGCAGAAAAGATGTGCAGGAACGACGGGCGGGCATTGGGGGCAAACGCGCCGCGCGGGAACAATGCGAACGTCAGTCCGCAGCATCGGCCGCCTTGGCAGCGCGATGCAGTTCGGCCATGGATTCGACCAGATCGGTGATCTGGCGGCGGACCTTGCTGTCGTCGATCGAGATGAAGGCGCGCGCGAGTTGCTGCCCGTCCGACATGGCCACCATCTTGTGGACGAAGGCTGCGGCCGGCGTCTCGCCTTCGAGCGGGGATGCGCCATCGCCCGAGCCTTCAAAGAAGAACGAGATCGGCACATCCAGCGACTGCGCCACCAGTTGCAGCCGCGCCGGGCCGATGCGGCTCGTGCCTTTCTCGTATTTCTGCAATTGCTGGAAGGAGGTGCCGATCATCTCGGCAAGCTCCTTCTGGGTCAGGCCGTTGAGCAGGCGGCGCATGCGCATGCGCGAGCCCACAAAGGCATCGACCGGTTGCTTGATCCTGGCCATCGCGCTTACTCCCCACGAATCACGTCGCGGCATTTAAGCACGATCCGCCGGAGGGGTGCTGGCGGGCGGTGGGCCCGCCTGCCCGGTTCACGCCGCCTTGCGTGCACGAGGGCTGATCAGGCCCTTCTTCACCAGCGTCTCGGCGATCTGCACCGCGTTCAGCGCCGCGCCCTTGCGCAGGTTGTCCGACACGCACCAGAAGGACAGGCCGTTGTCCACGGTCGAGTCCTCGCGGATGCGGCTGACGTAGGTGGCGTCCTCGCCGGCGCATTCGTGAGGGGTCGCATAGCCGCCGTTCTCGCGCGTGTCGATCACCATCACGCCGGGGGCCGCGCGCAGGATGCGGCGTGCTTCGTCGGCAGTCACAGGCTTTTCGAACTCGACATTGACGGCTTCGGAATGGCCGACGAAAACAGGCACCCGCACACAGGTTGCGGTCAGCTTGATCTTCGGGTCGAGGATCTTCTTGGTCTCGACCATCATCTTCCACTCTTCCTTGGTGTAGCCATCCTCCATGAAGACATCGATGTGGGGAATGACGTTGAAGGCGATGCGCTTGGTGAACTTTTTCACTTCGGCGCCTCCAAGCGAGTAGATCGCCTTGGTCTGGCGGTCGAGTTCGTCCATGCCGTCCTTGCCTGCGCCGGACACGGACTGATAGGTCGCCACCACCACACGCTTGATGCCGAAGCGGTCATGCAGCGGCTTCAGCGCCAGCACCAGTTGCGCGGTTGAGCAGTTCGGGTTGGCGATGATGTTCTTCTTTGAGAAGCCCGCCAGCGCCGCGGCATTGACCTCCGGCACGACAAGCGGCACGTCCGGATCAGTGCGCCACGCGCTCGAGTTGTCGATCACCACGCAGCCTTGCGCTCCGATTGTGGGCGACCAGACCTTCGAGACATCGCCGCCCGCCGACATGATGCAGATGTCGGTGTCCGAGAAGTCATAGTTGTCCAGCACCTTGCACTTCAGGATGCGGTCCCCGAACGACACTTCGGAGTTGATCGAACGGCTTGAGGCAAGCGCGACGACTTCGTCGGCAGGAAATGCGCGCTCATGGAGGATGGAGAGCATTTCCCGGCCCACACTGCCGGTGGCTCCTGCGACGGCGACCTTGTAACCCATGGTGATGACTGCCTTGGCTGGTGTCTGTGCTTCCCCCGCTGCTTACCTGAAAACCGATCGGGTGTAACGACCGACTTGTTCAGGCTGGCCTCCTGATCCCCGTCGGGGGATGGCCCGGAAAGAGGAGAGGCGTCAGCGCGCGCGTTTGGACGCCACCGTTTTGGCGGCGGCGGTGGTCGTTTTCGTGGTGGTTTTCACCAATGGAAACGAAAAAGACGACATGCGGAGGTGACAGCCCTAATTCAGCGGGTTGCTGATCATGTCTGGATGCCGTGATCACGCAGTGTTGTCAAGAATGGCGGTTCTGCCCCAAGACCGCTGCCTTCCTAACTGAAATGGTCGCCCCGAGGGCGGCCGTCACAGGTCAGGGTGCGGTGTCGGATCAACCCGCCCTTACAGCCGCTGCGAGATCGAAATCGCATAGGCCGGCTGGCGCTGCATGAACAACGGATCGTTCACAGGCCCGGCCAGGCCATCCGCAGTGTTCGTCGGATCGAAAATGGCATTGTCGCACGTGTCGTTCTTTTCGATCGCGGTGAAACTGATCGTGCCGAGCTTGACGGTCGGGCGCTTGTCCTCGTCGACCCATGTGTCCGTCACCTTCCTGGCCTCGTCGCCGGGCCGGGCCATGATGGCCAGCATGTCGATGTTCGCGGTCTTTGCGGTGACCCGGGCGGTGAGGTCGCCGACGAGGAAGTCAGCAGGCTTGGCCTTGGCCTCGTCATCGGTGAGGCCGACTTCGCCGCCAGCAGGAGCCATCCGGAACTTCACGACCTGCTTCGCACCGGCTGCATTGGTCAGCGTGTAGGGGTGGATGCCCCAATAGTTCACGCCCACCCATGAGCCGACCACCGGCTTCGATGCCAGATACTTGCCCTGGTTCGTCGTCTCCGGATTGGCATCCGTGAAAGCCTTGATCTTTTCGGCATCGGGCTTGCCGTCAGCGCCGGGCACCCGGGCCTTGAGGAACGCCAGCATCTGGGTCGGCGAGCTGACGAAATTGACCGGGGCGTTGACCATGACGAACTCGGTCTGGCCCGCGCCGCCATCATCGAGCTTGAAGGAGAAGCCGCGATTGACGGTCTTGGTCGCATCCGGAACCTTCGGGTTGCCGCCGCCGACCGAGAAGCGCGCCACGACGCGCGACGGCTTGCTGAACGCGGCCGATTTGGTCAGCGCCCTGGCCTCGGCAGTCGGCGTGAAGGTCCCGATCACGCACTGTCCCTTGGCGCCGCTCGGCCGCGCCTTCTGATTCCCGGCAAGGCCGCGCATGGTCTTGACGATTTCCTCGGTCTCCGCGCTCTGGGCGAAGGCAGGCCCGCCAAGGCCCATAGCCAGCGCGAGAACCGGTGCGACTGCTGCAAATCCTGTTGAAATATGACGAAATGACATCGTGTTCTCCCCTCATGGGGGCCCCTAGGCCCCACATGACACTCATTCGGGCATGATCGCGATGCCGTTACCCGCATCACGACTTCGTGAGCGGACGTGCCGCAGCAGGCATGTCGCTCCCGCGCGGCGTCACCAGTGATGGCCAAAAAGCTGCGGCTCAGGCCTTCGCCAGCGTGTCCTTCAGCAACCGTTCCGCCGCCTCGTTGGCGCACAGCACGTCCTTGGCCTGGATCGGGTCTGCGTGGCCATCGAGCGACTGGAATGTGCCGCCCGCCTCCCTGACCAGCGCGATGCCCGCCGCAAAATCCCAGGAATTGAGCCCCCGCTCCCAGAAGGCATCGAGCCGGCCCGCCGCCACGTAGGCGATATCGAGCGCTGCCGAACCCATGCGGCGCACATTCTGGAAGCGCGGCATCACGGCGGCCAGTTCCTTCAGGAACACGCCATGGCCCGGCTTGCCGACATGCGGAATGCCGGTGCCGATCAGCATCCCGACGGCTTCGCGCCGTCCCGAGACGCGCAGGCGCCGGTTGTTGACGAAAGCGCCCTTGCCGCGCTCGGCAACGAACATCTCGTCCTTGATCACATCGAGCACCACGCCGGCGACCATCACACCGTCGCGCTCCAATCCGACCGAAATCGCGAAATGTGGAATGCCATGGAGAAAGTTCGATGTGCCGTCCAGCGGATCGATGTGCCAGCGATGGCTCTTGTCGGAGCCTTCGATCACGCCGCTCTCCTCCATCACGAAGCCATAACCGGGCCGCGCCTTGTCGAGCGCCTCATGGATGGTCTTCTCGGCCTTGCGGTCGGCCTGGCTGACGAAATCACCCGGTCCCTTCATCGAAACCTGCAGATTCTCGACCTCGCCAAAGTCGCGCTTGAGGCTGCGCGAGGCCTTGATGACGGCATCGGTCATCACGGTCATCAAGGGCGAACGGATCATGGCGGGGGCGCTTTCAGGCGCGCGCGGTTGCGGCGCTGGATCATTTTCTGAATTGGGTCGCCGTGCTTTGCGCCGCAGCGGCCGCCTTCGTCAAGGCGTTTGCACTGACGAGGTCCTCGGCGAACGCCTGCGCTTTGGCGCGCTCCTCCGGCTGCAGCCGCTCGAGATCGGCGTCGAGTTCCGCGTCGGCAAGACCTTGCGCCCTTGCGGCCAGATGCCAGCCGCCTGCTGCCGCCTTGTCCTGCGGGAGCCAGCGGCCCTGGAACAGGATGCGGGCCAGCCGGTTCTGGGCAATGGCATTGCCCCGCGCCGCAGCCCGCGCAAAACCGCGCGCGGCCGCCCGCTCGTCGCGCCCGATGCCGCGGCCGGCGAATTGCAGGATAGCAAACTCGACCTCGCCCGCCAGCGAACCGTTGGACGCCGCCCGCGCCATCATGTCGGCCCCGGCCTCGATGTCCCTCGGCAGGCCGCGCCCCTCGATCATCAGGACCGCGAGCGCATGCTGGGCATCGCCGATCTCGGCATCCGCCGCGCGCTTGAGCAGAACGACGGCCTTCTGCAGATCGTCCGGCTGCCCGGTCAGCAACAGCGGCAGGGCAAGATTGAGCGAGGCGGCGCCGTGGCCCTTGTCGGCCGCCTGCTGCAGCAGGGCCCTGGCGCGGGCCTCGTCGCGCTCCACGCCGCGTCCGTCAAGATGCAGCATGCCGAGCGCGAACTGCGCGTTCATGTCGCCGCGGTCCGCCGCCAGCCTATACCATTCCGCCGCGCGGCGGTCATCCTGCCGTGTGGCAAGCCCTTGCAGGATCAGTTCGCCCAGCAACGTCATCGCCGCCGCGTCCTGCGCATCGGCCGCGATCCTCTCGGTCGCCAGGCGAAACGCCGTCGCGAAGTGCCCGGCCTGATAGGCGCCATAGGCAGCATCGGCATCAGGGTCGCCCGCAGCCACCTGTCCGGGCGGCCGCGACGTTACCTGCGGCAGCTCGGCGGGGCGGGCCTCGACTGGTCGCGTAGCAGGGCGCTGGGGCGGCGGCACGAAGGGGATCGGGCTCTGCGCAAGCGCTGCTTCGGGCAGCGCCAGTGCCGCCGCCAGCAGGAGCCAGACCCGCCGCTTGCGCCCACCGCTCATGCCGGCTGCCTGATCTTGGCGGCAAGGCTTGCGCGCGTGGCCGCCACAGCCAGCGCCGCCGCGTCCGGATCGTCGAGGCACCATGGCCCAAGCGCCACGAATTCGGCACCGCTGAGAGCCAGTGGCTCGACCGCCACGATCGAATTGGCATAGACCACGCACGGCGTCTCGAACACCTCGACCCACCAGGCTGCACGTTCGGCCAGCGCGGACAGCGTCATTTGCGAGCCATCCGGCCGAGCCTCGCCGAACATCACATAGTCCGCGCCCGCTTCGCCTGCATCCATCGCGTCGTGCCGCGAGGTGAGACCGCCAGCGCCGACGATGCGCTCGGTCTTCATGGCCTCGCGCATCGGCGCCACCAGCAGCGGCGCCGCCACATGCACCCCGTCCGCGCCACCCCGAATGGCGGCCTGGGCGGACGTGTTGACCAGCACGGCCACGCCGGCCTGCTGCAACGCTGGCGCCAGTGACTTGATCAGGTTGATCTGCATGCGCTCCTCGCCTGGCGGGACATCAAGCAGCACGGAAGCTGGCGACAATGCGGCGACAGCCCGTGCAAGGCGCTCGCCAAAGGCGGCGCCGTCATCGATCGGCGACATGACGAGATAGGTTTCGAAGGACATCGCAGGCTCGCCTGGCAGATCGACAAGGAACGGCAGGCTGGCTCAAAAGCCTGCCCTGGCCCTGAGATGCGCCACGTTGCGCTCGATGGCAAGAGTGATCAGCCCAGCCATCAGCGCCCAGAAGGCCGCGCCGATGCCGAACAATGCCAGCCCGGACGCGCCGACCGCGAAGGTGATCACCGCCGCAAAGCGCAGCTTCTCGTCGGCCATCGCCGCCCCGAGCGAGCCGGCCAGCGAGCCGATGAGGCCCAGGCCCGCCACCGCGACGATCAGCGCCTTCGGCATGGCCAGGATGATCGCCAGAAGCGGCGCCACCAGGAGCGCGATCAGGCACCAGATCAGGCCATACCAGACGCCCGCGATCCAGCGCTTGCCAGGGTCCGGGTGCGTGTCCGGCCCGGTGCAGATGGCCGCGCTGATCGCCGCCATGTTGACCATGTGCGCACCGAATGGCGCGGTCAGCAGCGAGGTCAGCCCCGTCACGGCCAGCGCCGCCGACGTGGGCGGCTCGTAGCCCGCCTGCCGCAGCACCGCGAAACCGGGCAGGTTCTGCGCCGCCATGGTGACGAGATAGAGCGGCACGCCGATGCCGACGATCACGGTCGGATCAACAACGGGCGTGATCCACGTCATGCTCGGGACAAACGAGGGCAACGGCGGCATGCTGGCCAATCCTGCGGCGAACGCCACCACGATGCCGCCGATGAGCGCCGCGATGACCGCGCCGAAGGCATTGAAGCCCCGCACCACCAGGAACACCGCCAGGATGTAACCGACCAGGAGCGGCGAGACGCGCATTTCGTCGAACACCGCGACCACGAAACGGAAGATCACGCCTGCCAGCATCGCCGAGGCGATCGGCATCGGAATGCGCGCCACCAGCGCCCCCAGCGGCTTGAGCAGGGCCGTCAGGATCATCAGCACGGCGGCGAAGATGAAGGCCCCGACCGCAGCATTCATGCCGACGCCGGTGGAAGCCGCGATCAGCGCCGCTCCCGGCGTCGACCAGGCACAGATGATCGGCATGCGATGCCTGATGCTGAGGACAAGCGCCGCGACGCCCTTGGCCACGCACAGCCCCGCGACCCATGAGACGGTCTGCTCGGGCGTGGCGGACAGAGCCTGCGCTGCAGCGAGCACCACAGCGACAGACGCGGCGAAGCCGACGAAGGCAGCAACGAAAGCTGAAAAAACCTGCGACAGGGGCGTGGTCCTTTGGCAGTGCCGAGATCAGCCCTTCGGCGGTTTCTTCGTCCGCGCATGCTGCCACGCTGTCAGCAGCGCATCGGTGAGCTCTTCTTCCGAAAGGCGGTCGAAGCGCGCGGTCGTCCAGCCCTTCTTGCCCCAGCCGCCAGGCACGGGAGAGAACGTGTCGCCGGCGATGGAGCAGCGATAGCGCTGTTCTTCAGGCAGGAACTTGAAGTTGGCGCTCGTGCCATCGGCTGCCAGCACCGCATAGATGCGGTTGACCGCATAACCCGTGTTGCCGAAATGCGGACTGGCGACCGTGCCCTTGAACGCCAGCGCCAGCCTCTGGAAGTCGTCGGCCGTGACCATGGCGGCGGCTCATGCCGCCTTCTGCGTGCCGACGACCGGATCGAGTTCACCTGTTGCGTAGCGCTTCGCCATCTCGGCCAGCGTGTGCACCTTCTTGATCTTCGAGGCCTGACCCGCCGTGTTGAACTCTTGCAGGCGTTGCTTGCAGAGCTTGGCCATCGCGTCCATGGCGGGCTTGAGATACTTGCGCGGGTCGAACTCGCCAGGGTTCTCGGCGAAGACCTTGCGGATCTGGCCGGTCATGGCCATGCGGTTGTCGGTGTCGATGTTGATCTTGCGCACGCCATGCTTGATGCCGCGCTGGATTTCCTCGACCGGCACGCCCCATGTCGGCTTCATCACGCCGCCATAGCTGTTGATGATGTCCTGCAGGTCCTGCGGCACGGATGACGAGCCATGCATCACGAGATGGGTGTTCGGCAGCTTGGCGTGAATCTGCTCGATCACGTTCATGGCCAGCACCTTGCCATCGGGCTTGCGCGTGAACTTGTAGGCCCCGTGGCTGGTGCCCATGGCGATGGCCAACGCATCGACATGCGTCTCCAGCACGAATTTCAGCGCCTCGTCAGGGTTGGTCAGAAGCTGGTCGTGGCTGAGCTTGCCTTCCGCGCCATGGCCGTCTTCCTGCTCGCCCTCGCCGCTCTCGAGGGAGCCGAGCACGCCAAGCTCGCCCTCGACCGAGATGCCGCCGAGATGCGCCATCTCGACGACCTTGCGGGTCACGGCGACGTTGTAGTCCCAATCGCCCGGCGTCTTGCCGTCAGCCTTCAGCGAGCCGTCCATCATCACCGACGTGAAACCGGCCTGGATCGCGGTCATGCAGGTGGCGGGCTCGTTGCCATGGTCGAGATGCACGCAAACGGGAATATGCGGATAAATCTCGGTGACGGCATCCATCATGTGCTTGAGCATGATGTCGTTGGCGTAGGAGCGCGCACCGCGCGAGGCCTGGATGATCACCGGCGCATCGACCTCGCTGGCTGCGGCCATGATGGCGAGCGCCTGCTCCATGTTGTTGATGTTGAAGGCGGGCACGCCGTAGTCATGCTCGGCGGCATGGTCGAGAAGCTGGCGGAGGGTGATGCGGGCCATGGTTGTATCTCCGGGTCTGTCATTGGCCGGAGAAGCGCAGCCTCCGGCGGTCATGTCATGACCAGCATCTAGGTCGAAAACGCCTTCCGCGCCAGTGGTTGCAAGAGATATGGTTTCATCAGATGCTCGACGTGCCCATGCACACTCACCGTCATGGCCGGACGTGATCCGGCCACCCACGTCTAACGGTCTGGATAACGAAGGAAGAGAAACGTGGATGGACGGGTCAAGCCCGTCCATGACGCAGATGATGGTCCCTAACTGGCGCTTTGAAAAAAGCGAACTTCAACTGCGCCGCTCCGCACTTTCCAGCGCAGTGATCCGCTCTGCAACCTCGGAAACCCGTTCGTCAAAATCACCAGCGGTCGCGCGCATCATCACCAGCATGCCGGCGGAGTCACGTCGCTGCTTGCGGTTGATCTCTTCAACGCGATCAAGACGTTCTTCGACCGAGCGCCGAAAAGCAGCAAGGTCTTCCTGTATTTTTATGAGGACCTGAAGTTTAGCGTCTTTGCTGTTGTCACTCATTGAGTGAACATACCATAAACAAAAAGCATTTCAAGCTGACTTCTTCAGCGCCTCGACCCCCGGCAGCGGCTTGCCTTCCATCCATTCGAGGAAGGCGCCGCCCGCCGTCGAGATGTAGGTGAGATCTTCGCCGACGCCTGCATGGTTCATGGCTGACACGGTGTCGCCGCCGCCTGCGACCGACACCAGCTTGCCCGCCTTCGTCAGCGCAGCCGCTGCCTTCGCCACAACCACGGTTGCCGTGTCGAAAGGCTCCAGTTCGAAGGCCCCGAACGGGCCGTTCCAGACCAGCGTCTGCATGGTCTGCAACCGCGCAGTCACCGCCTCGACCGATTTCGGCCCGGCATCGAGGATCATCTCGTCGGCTTCGATGTCGCCAACATCGGCGACACGGTGGCCGGGGTTGGCCTTGAACTCGGTCGCCGCCAGCGCATCGACGGGGAGCAGGATCGTGCAGCCTGCAGCTTTCGCCTTGGCTTCGATCTCGCGCGCGGTGGCGACAAGATCATGCTCGCACAACGATTTGCCGACATCGAGCCCGCGCGCGCTGAGGAACGTGTTGGCCATGCCGCCGCCAATCGCCAGCACATCGACCTTGCTGACCAGATTGCCCAGCAGATCGAGCTTGGTCGATACCTTCGCCCCGCCGACGATGGCCATCACCGGGCGAACAGGCTTGCCGAGCGCCTTGTCGAGCGCCTCAAGCTCCGCCTGCATCGTCCGCCCGGCATAGGCCGGCAACACATGGGCCAAACCTTCGGTGGAGGCATGGGCGCGGTGGGCGGTCGAGAAGGCGTCGTTGACATAGGCGTCGCCATTCGCAGCAAGCGCGGCCACAAAGGCAGGATCGTTTGTCTCTTCGCCGGGGTGAAAGCGCGTGTTCTCGAGGCAGAGCACATCGCCGTTCGTCATGGCCGCAACGGCAGCGCCCGCAGCCGCGCCGATGCAATCATCCGCGAAGGCGACCGGCAGTCCGAGATGCGCAGCGAGCGCTGCTGCGATCGGCTTCAGGCTGTCCTTGGCGTCGCGGCCCTTGGGACGTCCGAAATGCGCCAGCAGGATGACCTTGCCACCCTGCCCCGCAATGTGGCGGATGGTGGGAAGGATGCGGTCGATGCGCGTTGCGTCCGAGACCGCGCCGTTGTCCATCGGCACATTGAGATCGACGCGCACCAGCACGCGCTGGCCTGCGAAGTCAGCGTCATCGAGCGTCTTGAAGGCGTTCATCGCGGCAGGATGCCCGGAATGCCGAACCTCAGCAAGGCGAAGCTGACGGCCGCGCCGAGCAGGGCCGCGGCCAGCGCGATGATGAAGATGGTGGCGGAGCCCGGCTTGCGCCGAAGGTCCTCGCGCATGGACGTGATGTCCTGCCTGACACCCTGCAGGTTCATGTCCTGCGTCGCGCCTTCGAGCCGCAGCGCAGTCTTCTCCAGCGCGCTTTCCAGCCGCATCATCCGCTCCTCGGAGCGGGCGAACTTCTCTTCGATCCGCGCCGTCTTGTCCTCGACGCGGGACAACTGGTCGAGCTTGGGGCCGGCATCCCGCGAAGCAGCGGCAGGCGCGACAATCGTCACGCCCACAGGCTCGGGAACGGGAACAGGTGCAGGAGCGAGAACAGTGCCTTCAAGCTTCGGTTCGGTCTTTTCGGTGCTGGCCATGGCGGGGGCCTCCGTGGCTTTGGGGTTCAGTGCGGATGGATCGCGGACCGGATCTGCGAGCCTAGATCAGCTTCGCCATCGCGACAGCGGTGTCGCTCATGCGGTTCGAGAAGCCCCACTCGTTGTCATACCAGGACAGCACCCTGACCATGCGCTCGTCCATCACCTTGGTCTGGTCGAGCGCGAAGGTCGACGAGGCCGGGGCGTGGTTGAAGTCGATCGAGACGTTCGGCTGGTCGGTGACGGCGAGGATGCCCTTCAGCGGCCCACGCGCGGCGGCCTTCGTGATGGCCTCGTTGATCTTCTCGACCGAGGTCTTCTTCCTGGCCATGAACTTGAAGTCGACCACCGAGACGTTCGGCACCGGCACGCGGATCGAGGTGCCGTCGAGGCGACCCTTGAGTTCGGGAATGACAAGGCCGATGGCCTTGGCCGCTCCCGTCGAGGTCGGGATCATCGACATGCCGGCGGCGCGGGCGCGATACAGGTCCTTGTGCATCGTGTCGAGCGTCGGCTGATCGCCGGTGTAGGCATGGATCGTGGTCATGAAGCCCTTGTCGATGCCGACGGCCTTGTGCAGCACGGCGACGACCGGCGCGAGGCAGTTGGTGGTGCACGACGCGTTCGAGACGACCAGATGGTCCTTGCTCAGCGCGCCGTCATTGACGCCGAACACCACGGTCAGGTCGGCGTTGTCGCAAGGCGCTGACACCAGCACACGCTTGGCGCCGGCGGCCAGGTGCGCTGCGGCCTTGTCGCGGGTGGTGAAGATCCCGGTGCATTCCATCGCGATGTCGACCTTCAGTTCCTTGTGGGGAAGCTGGGCCGGGTCCTTGATGGCGGTGACGCGGATGCGCTTGCCGTTGACGACGATGTGGTCGCCGTCGACCTTCACGTCGGCCGGAAAGCGGCCATGCACCGAGTCAAAACGCAGCAGATGGGCGTTGGTTGCCACCGGGCCGAGATCGTTGACGCCGACGACCTCGATGTCCTTGCGCTTGGACTCGACGATGGCGCGAAGCACGTTGCGGCCGATACGGCCGAAGCCGTTGATGAAAACACGGACTGTCATGGGCAGGGCCTTCTCGTGAACCAGAGAAATCAGGTTGATGGCAGCCCTTTTGCCCGAATTTGCGGCAGTTTCAAGCCGAAACCGCTGCAAACCGCATTATTGGTTGTGCTTCGCCATCACCGCCTCGACCACAGCCTCCGCCGTGATGCCGAAATGGCGGTAAAGCTCCTTGTAGGGCGCGCTCGCGCCGAACCCCGACATGCCGATGAAGGCGCCGTCGCCGATCAGCGCATCCCACCCCATCCGAATGCCGGCCTCGACCGCGACCTTGATTCGTGCGCTGCCGATGATTTTCCTGCGCACCTCCTCAGGCTGGCCAAGAAACAGCTCCAGCGATGGCACCGATACGACGCGGGCGCGAATTCCCTTCTCGGTCAGCATCTTGCGGGCGGCCACCGCGATTTCGATCTCGGAGCCCGTGGCGAAGATCGTGGCGTCGGCCTTGCCGCCCTCGGCTTCCAGAAGTGCATAGGCGCCCGTGGCGCACAGGTTGGCGCGTGACGCCTCCAGCCGCACAGGGACCAGGTTCTGCCGGGTGAGCGCCAGAACCGTGGGGCCGTCGGTGCGCTCCAGAGCCATCTGCCAGCATTCCGCGGTTTCCACGGCATCGGCAGGGCGCAACGTGCGCAGGTTGGGGATTGCGCGCAGGGCAGCCAGATGTTCGACCGGCTGGTGCGTCGGCCCATCCTCTCCGAGCCCGATCGAGTCATGCGTCATCACATAGATCACCGGCTGGTTCATCAGCGCGGCCAGCCGGATTGCCGGGCGGCAATAGTCGGTGAAGACCATGAAGGTCGCGCCAGCCGGCCGGAAGCCGCCGTGCAGCGAAATGCCGTTCATCGCAGCCGCCATGCCGTGTTCGCGGATGCCGTAGTGGACATAGCGCCCCTTCGGCGTCTTGGGCGTGAAAGGAACCGCCGTCTTCATCTTCGTGTTGTTCGACGGCGTCAGGTCGGCGGACCCGAGCAGCAATTCGGGCATCACCGCCGTGATCGCCTCGAGCGCCATCTCGGAAGCCTTGCGGGTGGCGACGTTGGGCGGATTGGCGACCAGCGCGGCCTTGTGCGCGGCGATGGCCTTGCCCAGCCCGGCTGGCAACGTGTGGGCCAGGCGACGGTTGAATTCCGCCTGCTTGCGGCCGCTGAGGCCTGCGAAGGTGGCTTCCCACGCCGTGCGCGCTGCAACGCCGCGGGCTCCGATCTGCCGCCACGCCTTCAGCGCCTCGGCCGGCACATCGAACGGGGTTGCGCTCAGGCCGAGCTTGGCCTTCGCGCCCGCCAGCTCTTCCGCGCCCAGCGGCTCGCCATGGGCCTTGGACGTTCCGGCCCGCTTGGGCGCGCCAAACCCGATCACTGTCTTGCAGGCGATCAGCGACGGCTTCGAGGACGCCTTTGCCCGGTTGATCGCAGCCAGGATCGCAACCGGGTCATGCCCATCCACTCGCTCCGCACGCCAGCCGGCGGACTGGAAGCGCTTCACCTGGTCGACCGAATCCGCGATCGACAGCGGCCCGTCGATCGAGATGCCGTTGTCGTCGAACAGCACGATCAGCTTGCCAAGCTTCTGGTGCCCGGCAAGCGCGATGGCTTCCTGGCTGATGCCTTCCATCAGGTCGCCATCGGAGGCGAGCACATAGGTGTGGTGATTGACCACGGCCTTGCCGAACTCGGCGCCGAGCATGCGCTCAGCCATGGCCATGCCGACGGCCGTGGCGATGCCCTGGCCAAGCGGGCCGGTGGTCATCTCCACGCCTGGCGTATGGTGGACCTCAGGGTGTCCGGGCGTCCTCGAGTGAAGCTGGCGGAAGCGCTTGATCTCGTCCAGCGACATGCCTGGCGCGCCGGTGAGGTAGAGCAGCGCATAGACCAGCATCGAGCCATGGCCGGCCGAGAGCACGAACCGGTCACGGTCGGGCCAGGACGGATTGGCCGCATCGAACCTGAGCGCCTGCGAAAACAGCACGGTCGCGACGTCAGCCGCGCCCATCGGCAAACCGGGATGCCCGGACTTCGCCTGCTCGACGGCATCCATCGCCAGCGTGCGGATGGCATTGGCAAGCAGGTCATGCTGGGAACGGCTGGTCATCGAAACGGGCCTCGGCTGTGGTGTCGGCTGTGTCAGGGCCGGAGCGGCTGACGGAAGCGGGCGCGGCAGAACCGCCGCCCCTCTTGGCTGATGGTCGATAGGCTGCGAGGTCGTCCTGAGTCAATCGACCCGAGGCCGCCCGCGCCCATCTCGACTCTGGCATTCCCGTCTTGAGCGGCTAAACTCGCGAACCGAATCTACAGCAGCCGCACCACAGGGTCGCCCACGTGTCATCGTCTTCCTCATCGTTCGAAACCGCGATCAAGATCCTCGAGGCGTCGCTGGCGCAACTCGAGACAGCCGCCCATCGCAAGCTCGATCTGGAGCGCCGCCGCGGCGATCTCGAGACTGAACTGGCCATCATGCAGGATGACCGCTCGCGCCTCGCCATCGACCTCGACGGCGCCATGTCCCGCCTGAAGGCTGTGGAGAGCGCCGCCGGCGGGGCTCTTCTGCGCCTCGATCGCGCCATGACGACGATCCGCACGGCGCTTGGCGATGACCCGGTTCCCGAGACAGGCCAGGTGGCCGGAAACAGCATGGAGCGCTGAGCATGGGACAGGTCACGGTGACGATCTCGGGCAAGGTCTACCGCATGTCGTGCGGCGACGGCGAGGAAGCCCATCTGGAAGGTCTTGCGGCACTCTACGATTCGCGCATCGAGGACATGCGCAAGGGCCTTGGCGAACTTGGCGATATGCGCCTGCACGTGATGGCGGCATTGACGCTGGCCGACGAGATGTCCGAGATGAAGAAGCGCGTTGAGAGCCTCGAACTCAAGCTCGATGCGCTGAGGGGCGACGCTGGCTCCGCAGAAACCCGTGCCGAGCAGGTCGAGCGGCTGGCAGCGGATGCCATCACCTCCGCTGCCGAGCGCATCGAAAAGGTTGCGCGCGCTCTGAGCCCCGCACAGGCGCACTAGGCCGCAGATGTCCCGTCCCACCATCCTCGGCCTTGGCGCGATCGGGCTCTGGGGCCTGCTCGCCCTGCTCACGGACATGACCAGCGGCGTGCCGCCGTTCCTGCTCACCGCCCTCACCTTCTGGGTGGCGAGCGGTTTCGGACTGATCGTGCTGCTGGCGCGCGGCCAGCTTGGCGCGCTGCGTCAGCGGCCCGCCGCGTGGGCGCTCGGCGTGGGTGGCCTGTTCGGCTCGCACGCGCTCTATTTCGCCGCCATGAAGAAAGCGCCTGCGGCTGAAGCCAGCCTTATCGGCTATCTCTGGCCCTTGCTGATCGTGCTGATGTCGGGTTTCCTGCCGGGAGAGCGGCTGCGCTGGCCACATGTCGCCGGAGCATGCCTCGGCCTTGCCGGCATCGTCGTGCTGACGCTCGGCAAGGGCGGGATCGGCGGCGCCGGCGCCCTGCCGCTGCTTGGCTACACGCTGGCCATGCTCTTCGCGATCGTCTGGGCCGGCTATTCGGTCCTGTCGCGCCGCATGGCTGCGGTGCCGACAGAAGCGGTGGTCGGCTTTTGCATCGCCACCGCAGCGCTCGCCAGCCTTTCGCACCTCGTCGTCGAACCCGCCGGATGGCCGCGCGAGACAAGCCAGTGGCTCGGCATCCTGCTGCTCGGACTGGGTCCGACCGGCGCGGCCTTTTTTCTGTGGGACATCGGCATGAAGCGCGGCGACATTCGTCTGCTGGGCACGGCCTCCTATGCCGCTCCGGTCATTTCGACCATCGCGCTGGTGCTGGCCGGGCGCGCCGAAGCCGGTTGGGCGCTGGCTGCCGCCTGCGTCCTGATCGTGTCCGGCGCCGTCGTGGCGACCAGACTGTCACCCGCCAACTGACGTGCGCGGCATCGGCCGCCAGCCGGGCGGCGCCATCTCGAACCCCTTGAAGTCGAAGCCGGGCGCGACGGTGCATCCGACAAGCGTCCACGCGCCGAGGCTGGTCGCCGTCTGCCACCAGCCTGCCGGAACGACCAGTTGCGGGCGCTGCTTCATGCGCAGGTTGGGGCCAAGATGGTGCGCCTCGGCGTCATGCCCATCCGGCGACATCGTGATCACCATCGGCGCGCCGGCATGCCAGTGCCAGACTTCCGCAGCATCGACGCGGTGCCATTCCGAGACCTCGCCGACGCCGAGCAGATAGTAGATCGCGGTCGAGGCTGAACGCCCGTCGGCAAGCGTCCGGGGGTCGCGAAAGGTCTCCTTGTAGAAGCCGCCCTCCGGATGCGGCTGCATGCCGAGCAGCGCCGCCACCTCGGCAGCCTTCATGTTGTCGTCGATCATCGATCAGCCCCGGAAATCATTCTTGAGCTGTCGCAGACTGGCAAAGCTCGTCTCGGGGTCGGGCGCACCGGCCTTCGCCATCAAGGCCGGAAGCCCGGCACGAAAGTAGGGATTGCTGGCCTTCTCGTCGCCCACGGTCGTCACGGCCCAGAAATCGCCCATGCCGCTGCGCCGTTCGGCCTCCGCCGCGCGTGCTGCAATGGCGGCGTTCTCGGGTTCCATGGCGCGGGCAAAGCGGGCATTCGACCAAGTGTAGTCATGGCCTGTCACCAGCGTGACATCGTCCGGCAGGGCGGCAATGCGCGAGACCGAGCCCCACATCGCCGGCGCGGTGTCGCCGGACAGCCGCCCGCAGCCCATCACGAAGACCACATCGCCGACCAGCGCCATGCGGGCGTCCAGCGACACCCATGTGATGTGCCCTGCCGCATGGCCGGGCGTCGCCCAGACCTCGAACCACGTCTCGCCGAGTTGCACCACGGCGCCTTCGCCAACGGTCCGGTCAAGCGGCGCCCCGTCACGCGCTGCGGCAGGCCCGATGATCTCGCAGCCGGTCATCCGGCCAAGTTCGGCTGCGCCCTGCACGTGGTCGGCATGCTCATGGGTGATGAACAGATGGCTGATGCTCCAGCCCGTCGCCACGGAGGCGGCATGCACGGCCCCGGCGTCAGGCGCATCGACCGCAGCGCACAGGCCGCTGGCCCGGTCGCGGATCAACGCGCCGCAGTTGTCGGACAGGCATCGAAAGACATGAAGATCGAGCGGCAAGTCGGGCATCCTTCGGTCGGGTTCAGGGCAATGATCCTGCAACCATCATGCGCGCCAGCCCTTGCGCTTGTCCAGCAACACGACAATGGTGCGGCCTTATGAGCACCGATGTCGTTGACCTGCGCAGTTTCTACGCCAGCCCGCTCGGCCATGTGGCGCGGCGTTTCGTGGGCCGCAGCATCGTCAATTTCTGGGACAACGTTTCAGGCGCCCGGCTGGTCGGCATCGGCTATGCTGTGCCTTACCTGACCTTGCTGCGCGACAAGGCCGAGCGCACCCTGGCCTTCATGCCCGCGACGCAGGGCGTGGTGAACTGGGCGGCGAACAGCGGCTCCGCCTCGGGTCAGAACAGCGGCTCCGCCTCGGCGCTCGTCGACCCGCTGCTGCTTCCGCTCGACGACGCGTCGGTTGATCGGGTGCTCATCGTCCATGCGTTGGAATCGAGCGAGAATGCCGAGGAACTGCTGGCGGAATGCTGGCGGGTGCTGGCGCCAGGCGGGCGCATCCTGCTGGTGGTGCCCAACCGGCGCGGCCTGTGGGCCCGCATGGACGGCACGCCGTTTGGCCATGGCACGCCGTTCTCGCGGCGCCAGATCGAGAAGCTGATGCGCGCCACCCTGTTCTCGCCGGAGAAATGGGCCGAGGCCCTGTTCACGCCGCCCTTGCAGCGGCCCTCGATCCTGCGCTCGGCGGCGCTCTGGGAGAAGGTCGGCACCGGGCTGGGATTGCCTTTTTCAGGCGTCCACGTGATCGACGCGACCAAGCAGTTTTACCGCCGCGCGCCGGCCAAGAGCAAACGCGCCTTCGCGTTGCGCCATGTTCTCCAGCCGATGCCGGCGTCGGCGCCGTCGGCTGGGCGGGACCTGCCGCAATCTTGACAGCAGGCCGTCATCTCGCCACATCAGCCGCATGCTTCACGCGGTCCGACGCCGCAGTCATACCCGTCGCCGGATCAAAGCCGACATGAGAAACTTCAAGTACCTCGACTTCGAAAAGCCCGTTGCCGATCTCGAAGCGAAGGTGGACGAACTGAAGGCCATGGCGGCCAAGGGGGATGCCGTCGCTATCGGCGAGGACATCGCGCGGCTCGAAGTGAAGGCTGATCAGTCCCTGCGCGCGCTCTACACGGCACTGACCCCGTGGCAGAAAACGCTCGTCGCACGCCATCAGGACCGGCCGCACTTCATCCACTATTGCGCGCACCTCATCACCGAATTCACGCCCATGGCCGGTGACCGCGGCTTTGGCGAGGACGAGGCCGTCATTGGCGGATTCGGCCGCTTCGAGGGCCAACCGGTCTGCGTCATCGGCCAGGAGAAAGGCTCCAGCACCGAAACGCGGCTTCGCCACAATTTCGGCATGGCCAAGCCTGAGGGCTACCGCAAGGCGGTGCGCCTGATGGAACTGGCCGACCGCTTCAACCTTCCGGTGCTGTGCTTCGTCGACACGGCAGGCGCCTTTCCGGGCATCGAGGCGGAGGAGCGCGGGCAGGCCGAAGCCATCGCCCGCTCGACCGAGGCCTGCCTCGCCCTGGGCGCGCCGAACGTCTCGATCATCATCGGCGAAGGCGGTTCGGGCGGGGCCATCGCCATCGCCACGGCCAACAAGGTCCTGATGCTGGAGCATGCGATCTATTCGGTGATCTCGCCGGAAGGTGCTGCCTCGATCCTGTGGCGCGATGCGGCCCGCTCGCAGGACGCCGCCACCGGCATGAAGATCACGGCGCAGGACCTGCTGCGCTTCGGCATCATCGACAGCATCATTTCGGAACCCGCCGGTGGCGCGCACCGTCTGCCGGAAGACGCCATCCAGCGCACCGGACATGCGATTTCATCAGCCCTCGCCGATCTGGCCGGCCTGAATGGCGACCAGTTGCGCGCCCAGCGGGCCGACAAATTTCTTGCGATTGGCCGAAAGCTCGGTTGAAAAGGCCCGCGTCCGCTCGGCCGACACAGTTTCGCCGTTAACGGATTGTTGACCATGCCTGCACAAACGCGCAGCTTGTGGTAAGGAACTGGCAAGGCTAACGGTTATAGTCACGGTCACGATTGCTCCTGTCCCTGGTTGGGACGCCTTCAGGGATTTCAGCTTTGCGTCTTTTGCCGATCGCCGTCGCGCTCACGATCAGCCTCGGCCTCGCTGCCTGCGAGGAGAGCCGCTACCGCGGAGCCGCCCGCCACAACATTCCGATTCCGAACGAAGTGATGGCGCTGATGTCCGAGAAGGGCATGAACAGGGCCAACCCGGTGCTGATACGTTCCTTCAAGAAGGAATCGGAGCTGGAAGTCTGGAAGATGGCCAGCGACGGCCAGTACAAGCTTCTGAAGAGCTATCCGATGTGCCGCTGGTCTGGCCAGCTTGGCCCCAAGAAGCGCGAGGGAGACCGTCAGGCCCCTGAGGGTTTCTACCACATCACGCCCGCGCACATGAACCCGAACTCGGCTTTCTACCTGTCGTTCAACATGGGCTACCCGAACAATTTCGACCGCGCCCATGGCCGCACGGGCGCGCACCTGATGGTGCACGGCGCCTGCTCGTCCGCCGGCTGCTATTCGATGAGCGATGATCAGATCGCCGAGATCTACGCCATCGTCCGCGAAGCCCACAATGGCGGCCAGCAAGCGGTGCAGATGCAGGCCCTGCCCTTCCGCATGACGGCCGAGAACCTGGCGAAGCACCGCTATGACCAGCACATGCCGTTCTGGCGCAATCTCAAGGAAGGCGCGGACATCTTCGAGGTTGCCCGTGTTGCGCCCAAGGTCTCCGTCTGCCAGGCCCGCTATGCGTTCAACCGCACAGAGAGCTGCAACGAGGATTCGGCCAGTTCGAATATCCTGGCCGCCGCTGCCGAGAAGCGCCGCAAGGACGATGCCGAAGTCGCGGCGCTGGTCGCGAGCGGCACGCCGGCCGTGCGTGTGGTCTACCAGGATGGCGGCCAGCACCCGAAGTTCACCCAGATCCTGATGGCGAACGGGCCTGACGTGCTGGAGCAGAAGGCCGCATGGGGTTCGCGCTCCGTCGGCGTCAGCCGCCCGGATGCCGTGATGGCTGCTCCGCAGGAAATTGCGGTCGCTGCGGCAAGCCGCGCAGCCGCGCCCGTCGTCGCCACCCCGCGCGTGACGCCAGCGACCGTTGCCGCCGCACCCGCGTCTGGCGGCAACCGCCCTGCCAACGCCGTTCAAGGGGCAAGCACCACTGTTGCACGCAGCGCTACGCCCCAGCCCGCTCCGGCAGCAGCCGTCGCAGAACAGCCATCGATGCTGCAGCGCGTGATGTCGTTCAACCCGTTTGCTCCGGCAGCACCTGCAGTCACGGAAACACCCGCCGCAACGCAACCGGCCCCCGCGCGTGTCCAGCCGCAGCCGCCACGCCGCGCCGATGGCCAGGCCCGCACGGCACCGCAGGCGAGCGCGGCAAGCAGCGTGCGCGTCGCCCAGCGTCCTGCCGCAGCCGAAACGCGGGATTGAGCAGGTCGTGCGCCCGGCGCTGACATGCGCGGTGGTGGCGAGCCTCGGCATTTTTGCGTTGACACCGGCCCTGTCATCGAGCCCTGCACCGACATTGCCAACTGAAAGTTTCGCGCCGACCGTGGCTGACCCGGCGCTTGCACCACGTGGGGGAGCGCCACCCGCCCGCGAGGCCTTCCGCGCCATTGCCCGCCGCGAAGCGCTGGCGCGCGGCCTGCCACCCGAAATGGCCGACGCCGTGATGCGCACCGAAAGCGCCTACCGGCCTGATGCACGCGGCGCGGCTGGCGAGATCGGTCTGATGCAGGTGATGCCGCCAACCGCCCGCATGCTTGGTTTCAAGGGCACGCCGGCCGAACTCGCGGACCCTGAAATCAACATCGGGCTCGGAGTGCGCTATCTGGCCGAAGCCTGGCGGCTCGCGAGGGGCGACATCTGCACCGCGGCCATGAAATATCGCGCCGGCCACAATGAAACGCGTTTCTCGGTTCTGTCCGTGCAATATTGCATCAAGGTCCGCAGCCATCTGGCCTCGGTCGGCTATCAGATCACCGGTCTCGTTCCTGAGCCGACCTTCGGCTTCCGCGCCGACACCACGCGCATGGGCGTTGCCATCGGAACCCAGCAGGCCGCACGGCGGCTGGCCTCGGGCCGCAAGCTGAAAAGCCGTGTCGGCTGGTCGGCGCACGACGCCCGCATGAAGGCGCTGGTGGCGCGCGGCAGGGTCAGCTTGTAGACGCCTCACGCAGCAGGGTTGCGTGCCGCCATTTGCCGCTCGATTTCGGCATGGAAAGCATCTGCCTCCGCTTTCGCGCCGAAGCAACTCTCCGGAATGGGCAATCCGTCAAGCTTGGATATCCAGACGATGATCAGGCCCGCCTCGCGCGTGAGTTGATCGATCCGTCCCCACTCCACAGTCCCCGTCAGCCCGGAGCGCGTCTCGACCAACCCGACATCCGTCATCTCGAAGCGCCGGGGATCGTAGGCACGCCGATCCTTCTGGAAGATGACGTCGACCGGGCCGGGGCCTTGCTGATCCCAATGATGAGCCCATTGACCAGCCACGGTGAGCGAATAGCCAAGAACGGCCCCGGCCACTGCCACCGCCGGAGACCAGGTCAGCACATAGGTCGCCGCGCTGGTTGCGATCATCCCGCCAAGCGCGATGCCCTGGCCCCATTTGCGCTGACCGTGCGCACCGGCGGCAAGCGCTGCATGTCGCGAGACCACGATAGCGCCCCACGCGCGTGCATCTTCCAGATTCCACGTCACATCGACACTGGTCGGAAACGGCGCGCTCACGACCCGTGCGGCTCCACGATCACGCAAACTGCCCGTGGCAATGCTTGAACTTCTTGCCCGAGCCGCAGGGGCAGGGCTCGTTGCGGCCCACGCGGCCCCATGTCGATGGGTCCAGCGGGTTGCGCTGCGCGGCTTCGACAGCCTGGGCGGGCGCGAACATCGCCGCCTGCTCCATCATCGAACCCTGCATCGAAGACTGCATCGGCGGCTGCCCCAGCGCTGGCTGCGCATCGACGGGCGGCTCCTCGAAGCGCACCTCCACGCGCATCAATTGTGCCGTGACCTGCTCGCGCAGCTTGTCGATCAGCCCGTCGAAGAGCTGGAAAGCTTCGGACTTGTATTCGTTGAGCGGATCGCGCTGGGCCAGCCCGCGCCAGCCCACCACCTGCCGGAGATGGTCGAGCGTGACGAGATGCTCGCGCCAGAGATGATCGAGCAACTGCAGCAGCACCTGCTTTTCGACATAGCTCATGACCTCGTCGCCGTTGCGCTCGATGCGCGCGGCATAGTCGTCATTGGCTGCCTTCAGCAGGCGTTCCTGCATCTCCTCGTCGGCGATGCCGTCTTCCTTGGCCCATTCGTCCACCGGCAGGTCGAGGTTCAGCGTTTCGACGACCTCGGCCTTCAGGCCCGGCACGTCCCATTGCTCGGGGTAGGCGTCCTCGGGGATATGGTGGCGCACCACGTCGTCGACGACCTGGCTGCGCATCTCGTTGATGGTCTCGCGCACCGATGGCTGCCGCATGAAGTCGCGGCGCTGCTCGAACACCACCTTGCGCTGGTCGTTCATCACGTCGTCGTATTTCAGGATGTTCTTGCGCATGTCGAAGTTGCGGGCCTCGACCTTGCCTTGCGCCTTCTCGACCGCCTTGTTGATCCACGGGTGGATGATCGCCTCACCTTCCTGCAGGCCGAGTTTCTGCAGCATGCCGTCCATGCGGTCCGAGCCGAAGATGCGCATCAGGTCGTCCTGCAGCGACAGGAAGAACTTGGAACGCCCGGGATCGCCCTGGCGGCCGGCACGCCCACGCAACTGGTTGTCGATGCGCCGGCTCTCGTGGCGCTCGGTGCCGATGATGTAGAGCCCGCCCGGCATGGTCACGGTCCTGGCCGCGCGCGAGCCCTTCGCCGGTTCGGTCTCGACCTCTTCCCTGGCGTTCAGCACGATCTGGCGGAAGCGCTCGACCTCGGCCTTGATCTCGGCGATCTTCGCGTCCTTGGCGGGGCCATCTTCCATGCCTGCTGTCTCGGTCTTGACGCGCATCTCGCCCGAGCCGCCAAGCTTGATGTCGGTGCCGCGGCCGGCCATGTTCGTGGCGATGGTGATCGCGCCCGGCACGCCGGCTTCGGCCACGATGTAGGCTTCCTGCTCGTGGAAGCGGGCATTCAGCACGGCGAACTGCTTGGTTGCCTTGCCATCGCGCGCTGCCTTGTAAAGGTTGTCGAGCACGTTCGGCTGGCTGAAATCAAGCTGGGTGTAGCCGGCCTTGACCAGCAATTCCGCCACCAGTTCGGAGCGCTCGATCGAGGCCGTGCCGACCAGCACGGGCTGCATGCGGGCCGAAGCCTTCTCCAGTTCGACGATGATCGCCTTCACCTTTTCTTCGAACGTCCGATAGACCGAATCGTCCTCGTCGACGCGCTGCACCGGCACGTTGGTCGGAATTTCCACAACCTCGAGCTTGTAGATCTGCTGGAACTCGTCGGCCTCCGTCGCCGCCGTGCCGGTCATGCCCCCGAGCTTCTCGTAGAGGCGGAAATAGTTCTGGAACGTGATCGACGCGAGCGTCGCGTTCTCGGGCTGGATCTGCGCCTTTTCCTTCGCTTCCAGCGCCTGGTGCAGGCCTTCCGAATAGCGCCGGCCCTGCATCATGCGGCCGGTGAACTCATCGATGATCACGACCTCGTTGTCGCGCACGATGTAGTCCTTGTCCTTGGTGAACAGCGTGTGCGCGCGCAGGGCCTGATTGAGGTGGTGCACGATCGAAACGTTCTGCGCGTCGTAGAGCCCGCCATCCTTGAGCAGGCCCGCCTCGCGGATGATGCCTTCCATCTTCTCGGTGCCGGCCTCGGTCAGCGAGACCTGGCGCTGCTTCTCGTCGAGGTCGTAGTCGGCCCGGTCAAGATTGGGGATCAGGTTGTCGAGCGCCACGTAAAGATCGGTGCGGTCCTCGGTCGGGCCGGAGATGATCAGCGGCGTGCGGGCTTCGTCGACAAGGATCGAGTCGACCTCGTCGACGATGGCGAAGTGGTGCCCGCGCTGCACCATCTGAGCGAATTCATACTTCATGTTGTCGCGCAGGTAGTCGAAGCCGAACTCGTTGTTGGTGCCGTAGGTGATGTCGCAGGCATAGGCCGCATGGCGCTGGTCGTCGTCGACGCCATGCACGACGACGCCGGTGGTCATGCCCAGAAAGCTGTAGATCTGCCCCATCCATTCCGCGTCGCGGCGGGCGAGATAGTCGTTCACCGTGATGACATGCACGCCCTTGCCGGCGAGCGCGTTGAGATAGACCGCCAGCGTCGAAACCAGCGTCTTGCCTTCGCCGGTCTTCATCTCGGCGATGGAGCCTTCGTGCAGCACCATGCCGCCAATCAACTGCACGTCGTAGTGGCGCTGGCCGAGCGTGCGCTTGGCGGCCTCGCGCACGGTCGCGAAGGCGGGCACCAGGATGTCGTCGAGCGTCTTTCCGGCAGCAAGTTCCGCACGGAAATCGGCGGTTCGGCCGCGCAGTTGTTCGTCGCTGAGTTGGGCAACCTCGTTTTCCAGCGCATTGATCGCGTCGACCCGTGGCCGGTAGCCTTTCACCCGGCGGTCATTGACCGAACCGAACAGCTTCTTTGCGAGAGCACCAAACATGCGGAGACTTTCTTGATCAGGCCGGGCGGCGCCGAAGACGTGCCGGACAGCCTGCGGGAGGGTGTCAGTTCAGTTTCGCGCACGCATACAGGCGCAAATGGCTGCGGTCCAGCGCCGTGGTCAGCCGCCGAGCCTCGATGTGGGGGCTGAGGCCCATGTTTCACAAGGGCTTGCGGGCAACTGACGGGAACTTGAAGGGCGAGCGCGGCGCTTCGGCGGTTGAATGCGCCTCCAAGACTTGCCAAGCATGGCCGGGGCTGGCAGGTGACGGTTGAATTTTGGTCTCGCCACGGGGATAAACGATGATTCGTCACGGTTCACGCAAGCTGCGCGTCGCTTTGGCCTCTCTTGCAATGGGCGCCAGTCTCCTCACGCTCTCGGCTGGCGCGCAGGAGAACAAGGTCATCGCCAGGATCGACGGCATCGAGATCACCGAGAACGAGCTGGCGCTTGCCGGCGAGGAACTTGGTGAGCGCATCGCCCAGGTGCCTGCCGCTCAGCGCCGTGACTACCTGATCGGCTACCTCGCCGACCTCAAGGTCGGTGCCCGCGCCGCCGAACGCGCCAAGCTGGGCGAGACGCCGGACTTTGCCCTGCGCATGGCCTACTTCCGGCAGAAGGTGCTGATGGACGAGTTCATCGCGCGCGAGTCGAAAAGCGCCGCCTCGCCGGAAGCCGCCCGCAAACTGTTCGACGACACGATGAAGACGCTGAAGCCCGAGGAGGAGGTGCGCGCCCGTCACATCCTCGTCGAGAAGGAGGACGAGGCCAAGGCCGCGCTCGCCCGCGTCCGCAAGGGCGAGGATTTCGCGAAGGTGGCTGCCGAGCTTTCCAAGGACCCCGGCTCGGGCAAGGAGGGCGGCGATCTTGGCTACTTCGCGCAGGACCGCATGGTGCCGCAATTCGGCGCGACAGCCTTCCAGATGAAGGTCGGCGATGTCTCGGAACCCGTGCAGACCCAGTTCGGCTGGCACGTCATCAAGGTCGAGGACAAGCGCACCAAGCCGCTGCCGAAATTCGAGGACGTGAAGGGCGAGATCGAGACCTATCTGGTCCGCAAGGCCCAGCAGGACATCGTGCTCGGCCTGCGCGGCGATCTCAAGCTCGAGCGGCTCGACCAGCCCAAACCCTGATGACGATGTAGCTGGAGGCCGCCCCATGGCTGGCAAGGATGTTCCCGTCTCGCCACTGGCGCCGACCAGTTACCCGGATGCACCCGCCATCGAGGGGGTGCGTTTCGCCACCGCCGAGGCAGGCATCCGCTACAAGGGCCGCCGCGACGTGTTCATGGCGCTGATGGCGCCGGGCACCGAGGTCGCCGGCGTGTTCACGACCTCGAAATGCCCCGGTGCGCCGGTCGAGTGGTGCCGCGAGGCGCTTCTGGGCGGCATGGCGCGGGCGCTTGTGGTCAACTCCGGCAACGCAAACGCCTTCACCGGCCTCAAGGGCCGCGAAGCGGTGGCGCTGACGGCGAAGATCGCCGCCAAGGCCGCTGGCTGCAAGCCGGGCGAGGTGTTCATCTCGTCGACCGGCGTGATCGGCGAGCCGCTCGACGCCACCAAGTTCGAGGGCGTGCTCGACGCCTGCGCCAGATCGGCCAAGGATGGCCCGTGGCTCGACGCCGCCCGAGCGATCATGACCACCGACACCTATCCGAAGGTTGCCGTGCGCAAGGTCAAGCTCGGCGGCGTCGACGTCAATCTGGTCGGCATCGCCAAGGGCGCCGGCATGATCGCCCCCGACATGGCGACCATGCTGTCCTATGTCTTCACCGACGCACCGATTGCCGCCCCGGCGCTGCAGTTTCTTCTGTCACAGGGCGTCAAGGGCTCGTTCAACGCCATCACCGTCGACAGTGACACCTCGACCTCGGACACGCTGCTGGCTTTTGCAACCCAGGCCGCCGCGAAGCATGGCGCGCCCCGCATCGAGAGCGCGGGCGACCGCAGGCTGACCGCCTTCAAGGCCGCGTTTTCCAGCTTGCTGCTGGAACTCAGCCACATGGTCGTGCGCGATGGCGAAGGGGCCCGCAAGTTCGTCGGCATCACGGTCGAAGGCGCGGTCTCCAATACATCAGCCAAACGGGTGGCGCTCTCCATCGCCAACTCGCCGCTGGTCAAGACCGCGATCGCGGGAGAAGACGCCAACTGGGGCCGCGTGGTCATGGCCGTGGGCAAGGCTGGCGAACCTGCCGAGCGCGACAAGCTTGACATCTATTTCGGCGACATCCGCGTCGCCACGGCAGGCGCCCGCGACCCGGCCTATTCGGAGGCCGCAACCACCCGCTACATGCAGGGGCAGGATCTCGCCATCCGTGTCGCGATGGGCCTTGGCAAGGGCCGCGCCACGGTCTGGACGTGCGATCTCACCAAGGCCTATGTCGAGATCAACGGCGACTACCGTTCGTGAGCGCAGCCCCGAAGCCCGCTTCTCCAGGTTTCATCGCACTGCATCTGGCCATCTGCGCGGTGACGTGGGGCTTCAGCTTTGTCTGCATGAAGCTGATGAACGGCGAGGTCGATCCACTGACCATGTCCTTCGCCCGCGCCTCGATTGCAGCGGTGGCCATGGCTGCGTGGGTGATGGCGCTCGGCCAGTTGCCATGGCCGACCCGCGACGAAATCAAGGACTGGCTGGTGCTCGGCAGCGTCAACGGCTGGATTCCCAATATCCTGGTCGCCTTCGCGCTTGAGCGCATGGCGGCCGGCATGGCCTCGATGGTGCAGGCGGCAACGCCGATCTTCACCGTCGTCATCGCGCACCTGCTCTTCGCCGACGAGAAATTGACCTTGATGAAACTCGCGGGTGTCGTCATCGGCTTTGGCGGCATGCTGCTCCTGTTGTCGCCCAGCTTCGGCCAGGGCGGCGGCCAGATGATCGCAGTCGCCGCGATGATCGGTGTGGTTGTGTCGTATGGCACGGGCAACATCTATGCGCGCTACCGCAGGGCGCAGCGGCCCGAGCGGCTGGCGCTCGGACAGCAGGGTTTTTCCGCCATTGTCTCCGCCGCCATCGCCTTTCCGATCGTCGGCGTGGGTGCCAGCGTTTCTGCCTTCCAGACCCATTGGCTGCTGCTCGGCATTCTTGGCTTGCTCTGCACGGCGCTGCCGATCGCCGTCTTCATGCGGCTGATCACCCGCGCCGGGCCGACCAAGGCATCGATGGTGAGCTACGTCGCGCCCGCCGCAGCCGTCCTGATGGCGGTCCTCATCCTTGGCGAACGGCTGGCGCTGGTGCAGGTCATCGGCGGCGGCGTGATCATCCTCGGGGTCGCGCTGATGACGCTGGCGCCGCCAGCCAGGCAGAGGGCGGCGGCATGAAGCTCACCCTTGTCGTCGCCTGCGCGCTCATCGATGCCGATGGCCGTGTCCTCGTCACCCAGCGGCCCGAAGGCAAGCAGCTTGCCGGCCTGTGGGAATTTCCCGGCGGCAAGCTCGAGCCCGGCGAGCGGCCCGAAGCCGCGCTGATCCGCGAGCTAGCCGAGGAACTCGGCATCGCTGTGGAGGAGCCGTGCCTCGCGCCGCTGACCTTCGCGAGCTATGGTTACGAAGGCTTTCACCTGCTGATGCCGCTCTACATCTGCCGCCGCTGGGACGGCACGCCGCGTTCGGTCGAGGGCCAGGCAATGAAATGGGTGCGTCCGGCCAGGTTGCGCGACCTCGCGATGCCGCCTGCCGACGAGCCGCTGATCCCGGCATTGATCGATCTGCTGGGGGTATAGTGCCAACGAACCTCGGAGGAGGTTTGTTGGCAAGCGCGAATGCGCGCCCGAGCCTATGCGAGGCGTTTCATCACCTTTGACCTCTCGAAGGTGATGACAATTGCAAAAGGGACTTCACCGGCCGCCGCGCAGCACGAGCTTGTCGTCGCGCACCTCATATGATGCGAGCCGCTCGAGGAAGCTCATGCCGAGCAGGTTCTCCGACAAGGCGCCGGGCCGGGCCACCAGCGCCTGCACGCGACGTTCGCTGATCGGGCCGATGTCAAGGCGGTCGAGCCTGACGGGCGCCGCCGTGGTGCGGCCATTCGCGGTCGAGACACTGACCGAATAGCTCAGCCCCGCTGGATCGATGCCGGCGGCGCGCGCCGTGGCCTCCGTCAGCACCACGGAACTGGCGCCGGTGTCGAAGATCATCCGCGCCTCGCGGCCGTTGATGCGGCCCGCGACCAGGAAGCTGCCGGAGCCGGAGCGGGCGATGATGACCTCCCCGCCGCGCGCCATCACGACATGGCCCGGCGCGACTTCGGCCAGCACACGGTTGGCCACGTCCTGGAATTCGAAGCGGTAGGCGTAGGCCGCGAGCAGCCCGAAGAGGATCAGCATCCACAGCGCCGCATTGCGCGCAGCTTCGCGCCATCGGCCCCTGAATTCGGACGCGCCCCATCCAAGCGCCAGCAATCCGAAGGCGCTGACCGAGACGAGCGAGGCGAACAGCGACGGTTCAAGCCCGGCGATCTTCTCGCCCTCGCCGAAGATCACCAGAATGACCATCGCAGCGATGACGATGGCGAGCAGAACGAGATGGAGCATGTGACGGACGCCTTTCAGCGCTCAATATGGGATGGCTGGCGTGCAGATGAAGATGCCTCAGGACGCCAGACCCGCCGCCAGACCCGTATAGATGCCGATCTCCGCCAGTTGCTGGGCCGCGCCTGCGACGTCGCCGGTCTGTCCGCCGATCAGGCGTCGGCACAGCCCCGCCAGGACGCTCACCATCAGGCTGGCGAGAACGAGCCCTGCCAGGACTCCCAAGAACGGCAGACGGCAGGTCGCGGCGACGATCGCCGTGAGCACCAACGCGATGGCGCCTGCGATCAGAGCCGTCCTCACCGTCGGCTTGCCCACTGCTGCCGAAGCGCCATAGGCCCGCGCTGTCGGCAAGGTGGCCAGAACGCGCACGCCCTCGACCCGCGACACGACCGCCGCGATGACCAGAGCGCCGGCCACCGCATCAAGCCCGCCGGCGGGCTGGATCGCGGCCAACGCCGTCACCCGGAGCAGGAGCGAAAGCCCGAGCGCGCAACCGGCGAACGTGCCGATCCGGCTATCCTTCATGATCTCGAGACGGCGCTCGACATCGTGGCCGCCAAACAGCCCGTCGGCGCAGTCGCACAGCCCATCCTCGTGGAAAGCGCCGGTGCTGACCACCAGCGCCGCCACCGCGAGCGCCGCGCTCAGCAGGGGGTCGAGCCTCAGCAGGGCGCAGACCACGCTGACCAGCACCGCCGGCAGCACGATCAGCAGCGCCGCGATGGGCAACCCCACCGGCTCGATGCGGAAATCCGGTATCGCATGCGGATCGGCCTCGCCTGGCAGGGCAGGCATGGGCAGGCGCGAGTAGAACCTGACGCATCTCGCCACTGCCAGCACGAAGCGCGCCGGCGTCAAGGCGTCCGGCAGGTCGGAGGGGTGGGACGCGGGCGGCTGATCGGTCATGCGGTGTGGCCAAGACGGGTCTGGACGAAGGATTCCACTGAGCTATAGCAGTCCCGGTGCAGAATCTCGCAACACCGATGCGGAATGCCTCTATCGAAAGCCCTCCCATGACTGCCTCCGGCCTGCCCTTCGACGACGTCCGCGCCCTGATCAAGTCCATGCCGGGGGCCGACATGGATGCCGTGCTTGGCGTGCGCGAGCGCGACCGCGAACTGACCAAGCCCGCCGGCAGCCTCGGGCGCCTCGAGGAACTCGCGTCGTGGATGGCGGCGTGGCAAGGCAAGAAGAAGCCGAGTTGCGACCGCCCGCTGGTCTGCGTCTTTGCCGCCAACCATGGCGTGGCCGTGCACGGCGTCTCGGCCTTTCCGCAGGGTGTCACGCAGCAGATGCTGGAGAACTTCGCCGCCGGCGGGGCGGCCATCAACCAGATCTGCGCCGCCTTCGATTTCGGCTTCAAGGTCTTCGATCTGGCGCTGGACCTGCCGACCGAGGACTTCACGGTCAGGCCCGCCCTCGACGAAAAGTCCGCCGTGGCCACGATGGCGTTCGGCATGGAAGCGATTTCCGGCGGCACCGACCTGCTCATCCTCGGCGAGATGGGCATCGGCAACACGACCTCGGCAGCGGCCATCTACGCCGCGCTCTATGGCGGCGGCGGCGGCAAATGGGCCGGGCGCGGCACCGGCGTCGACGATGACGCGCTGGCCCGGAAGATCCTTGCGATCGACACCGCGCTCGAGCTGCACCGGCCACATTTCAAGGACCCGCTCGAAATCCTGCGTCGCCTTGGCGGGCGCGAGATCGCGGCCCTGTGCGGCGCGATCATCGCGGCGCGGCTTCAGCGCATCCCGGTCGTGCTCGACGGCTATGTAGTGACGGCGGCCGCCGCGATCCTGCATGCGCTCGATCCGCGCGCGCTCGACCACTGCGTCGCGGGGCACCTGTCTGCGGAGGGCGCCCACCGCGAGGTGCTGGTCAGGCTTGGCAAGGCGCCGCTGCTGGCGCTCGACATGCGGCTGGGCGAGGCGTCGGGCGCGGCGGTGGCGGCCACCATCATCAAGGCGGCAGTGGCGACGCACAACAACATGGCGACGTTTGCCGAGGCCAAAGTGGCCAAAAGAGGCTGAACTCAGCGCCTCAGAGCCTGCGCCACAGCCTTGACGGCAACCTCGATGTCCTCGGCGGTCTGGTAGCAGCCGAAGCCGAAGCGGATTCGGTCAGCGCGCACATCGGTGATGATGCGCGCATCCATCAGGCGCCTGTGCATCGACTGGGCTTCAGCCGTCTCGAAGGTCAGGAAATGCCCGCGCTGACTGGTCGACATCGGTGTGACCAGACGCGCCGCGCGGAAGTCCGCCAGAGCCTCGGCCCTGACGCCTTCGAGGAAGCGTTCCTGCAAGGCCAGTGCATGATGGTGGATCGCGGGCACCGTCAGGCCGATCTCGGCCATCCAGCCGAACACGGCACGCTGGCGGTAGAAGCCGATCGGATCGAAGGTCGCGCCCCAGAAACGGCTGCCCTCATGTCCATAAGGCACGCCGTCCTGCCTGGCGGTGAGCGCGCCGAAAGCGGCATACCACCCGGTGTCGCGCGGCCGGAGCGCATACCCGGACGGGCAATGGATGAAGCAGACATTTTCGCCCGCCATCGCATACTTGTAGCCGCCTGACAGGTAGAAGACACGGTCGGCCACCGCACCGAGATCGGTCGGCAGCGCCATGAAGCCGTGGTAGCCGTCGATTGCGATCAGCGTGTCGGCGTCCGGCACTGCGGCCGCCAGCGCTGAGATGTCGCCCATCGAGCCGCCGGCGTTGAACAGGATCTGGCTGACGAAGACGAGATCATGCCCGCCTTTTGCCGCCGCAGCGCAAAGTCGCTCGGGAAAGGTCGCCAATGGTTCGTGCGCGACGCGCTCGACCTCGGCCAGCCCGTCCTCCTCCAGCCGCGCCATCTGGCGGGCGAAGGAATGAAACTCGCCATCGGAGGTCAGCACGCGCGGAATGCGGCCCGGCGGAAGCGCCGACAACAGCCGCGTCACGAAGTCATGCGTGTTGGGCGCAAACGCGATGGTGGCCGGATCGGGCAAGCCGAGCAGGTCCGCGATGCCGCGCTGCACGGCCGGGATGACGTCCTGGAAGATCACGCCCCATTTCTCGTCGGCATGCAGGCAGGCGTCGTCCCAGGCCTGAAGTTGCGCCTTGCGCGTCACATCCGGCCAGTAATGATGACTGTGGGCAGCCAGATGCGTGCGTTCCTGACTGGCCCGGAAGAGGCTGAAATGGCTGGACAGATCAAGGAGCGACACGGGCTGGCATCCAGGTTGGCGACGCAGCGATGGTGCGCTGCCGCCAAGGCAAGATCAACCGTCGTTCAACCGCAGATCAACTGCTGGTCCTGCCGCGTGGCAAAAGAAACGTGACCAACCCGAGGGCAGGCAACCAGGCGCAGAGCCGGAACACCTCGATGATGCCGATCTTGTCGGCCAGCACGCCGAGCCCCGCGGCGGTGACGCCGCCGAGCCCGAAGGAAAGCCCGTAGAACAGCCCGCCCACAAGCCCGACCCGGTGCGGCACGAGATCGATGGCGTAGATCAGGATGGCGGAGAACGCGCTCGCCATGATCAGGCTGATGATGATGCTGAGCACGCCCGTCCAGAACAGGTCGGCATGCGGCAGGATCAGCGCGAACGGCAGCGTGCCGAGAATCGACAGCCAGATCACCCGGTCGCGGCCGATCCGGTCGCCGACGATGCCGCCGACCAGCACGCCGAGCGCGCCCACCACAAGGTAGATGAACAGCATCACCTGCGAGAGTTGCACCGTGATGCCGAAGCGCTCGATCAGATAGAACGTGTAATACGAGGTGAAGCCGGCGGTGTAGGCATTCTTCGAAAACAGCAGCACGACGAGGATCGTCATGGCGAAGATGATCCGCCACGGCGGCAGCGCAGGCCCCGCTGCCTGCACTGGCGTGCCGATGGCGGCGGCGGCCTGCTCGCGTCTCAGCGCGATGTAGCGCGTCGCGGTCCATGACATCAGCACCATGGCAGACAGCGCCACCACAGAGAACCAGGCCAGGCTGGCCTGCCCGCGCGGAACCACGATCGCCGCAGCCAGCAGCGGGCCGAGCGCATAGCCGGCATGCCCCCCGATCTGGAACACGCCCTGGGCAAAACCCTGCTGACCGGCGGAGGCGTGGCGCGCCATGCGCGTGGCTTCCGGATGGAACACGGCCGAGCCGAGCCCGACCAGCGCCGCCGAAACGAGCACCATCTCGTAGCTGCCCGCGAAGGCAAGACCGAGCAGGCCCATCAGCGTCGAGCCCATTCCGGCCACCATCGCATGGGGCCATGGCCGCTTGTCGGTGATCAGGCCAAGCACTGGCTGCAGCAGCGACGACGTCACTTGAAAGGCCAGCGTGATCAGGCCGATCCGGGTGAAATCGAGCTGGTAGGCCTCCTTGATCAGCGGATAGACCGCTGGGATCATCGACTGGATCAGGTCATTCAGCAGATGCGCGACGCTGAGTGCCGCAAGCACCGGCATCAGAGGGCGGCTCGATGCCGACGCAATTGGGATTGTGGTCATGTCCTCGACACTTGGACAAGCCGTGCGGGCAGGTCAATCAGGCGGCGGTGCGCGGCGCGCATGACGGCATGGCAAAAGCACAAACCGGCCGGCTGATCTTGCGCCTGCCCGCAAAGCGCCTATGTTGCAGTGCAGCACAAGCGGACTGACGCCAAAAGGAAACACACCATGTCACTCAAGGGCCGCACCGCCGTCATCACCGGCTCCACCAGCGGCATCGGCCTCGGCATCGCCAGGGCGCTGGCTGCGGAGGGCTGCAACATCATGCTGAACGGCCTGCCGACGCCCGATTGCGAGGTGACCCGCGCGACGCTCGCCAGCGAAAGCGGCATGAAGGTGCTGTTCGACCCGGCCAACATGGCGAAAACGGACGAAGTGCGCCACCTGATAAAGCGCGCCGAAAGCGAGTTCGGCAGTGTCGACATCCTCGTCAACAATGCCGGCATCCAGCATGTTTCGCCGATCGAGGAGTTTCCCGAGGACAAGCTGGATCTGCTGATGCGCATCAATTTCTTCTCGGCTTTTCACGCCATCGCCGCCGCGCTGCCCGGCATGAAGGGGCGCAAATGGGGGCGCATCATCGACATCACCTCGGCGCACAGCCTTGTCGCCTCACCCTTCAAGTCGGCCTATGTCGCGTCCAAGCACGCGGTGATGGGCCTGACCAAGACGGTGGCGCTCGAGGTCGCGACCGATGGCATCACCGTCAACAACATCGCGCCCGGCTATGTCTGGACGCCGCTTGTCGAAAAGCAGATACCCAGCACGATGGCTGCGCGCGGCCTCACCAGGGAACAGGTCATCAATGACGTGCTGCTGACAGCGCAGCCCACCAAGCGCTTCGTCTCGATCGAGGAAGTCGCGGCTGCTGCGGTGTTCCTTGCCTCCGATGCCGCAGCCTCGATCACCGGCACGACGCTGTCGATCGACGGCGGCTGGACGGCTGCCTGATGGCCGCAGACCCCGCCGAGAAAGGCCCAGCCGAGACCAAGCCTGCGGCGAGGAAGCCCGCCGCAAGGAAGCGCATCTCGCTGGCCTTGCAGGGCGGGGGCGCGCACGGCGCCTTCACCTGGGGCGTGCTCGACCAACTCATCGAGGATGGCAGGCTCGATTTCGAGGCCATTTCCGGCACCAGCGCAGGCGCCATGAACGCGGTTGTGCTGGCCGACGGCTGGAACGACGGCGGCGCGGAGGGCGCCCGCAAGGGCCTCGACACGTTCTGGCGGGCGATCAGCACCGATGGCAAGCTCAGCGAAGCGCAGCGCACCATCTTTGACAGCTTCTTCAGTTCGGCGGCGCTGAACGGCTTCGGTTTCAGCGATTTCTGGCTCGGGTTCTTCAAGCAATCCGCCAGCCCGTATGACTTCAATCCGCTCAACATCAACCCGCTGAAGGACTTCCTCGAGCGCGAGATCGATTTTTCGCGCGTGCGTGCGTGCAAGGACATCCGCCTGTTCATCAGCGCCACCAATGTCGAGAGCGGCAAGGCCAAGGTTTTTTCCGGGTCGGAACTCACCGCCGATCACGTCATGGCCTCGGCCTGCCTGCCGACGGTGTTCCAGGCGGTGGAGATCGATGGCGTGCCCTATTGGGACGGCGGCTACATGGGCAACCCGTCGCTCTATCCGCTGTTCTACGGCTCCGGCACCGACGACATCCTGTTGGTGCAGATCAACCCCGTGGAGCGCAAGGGCACGCCGAAGACGCCCAAGGACATCCAGAACCGGCTCAACGAGATCACCTTCAACGCCACCTTGCTGCGCGAGATGCGCGCCATCGATTTTGTCACCCGCCTGATCGACAAGGGGCATTTGTCGACCAAGGACTACAAGAGGATCCTGATGCATCGCATCGCACTCAGCGAGGCGCTCAAGGACATCGACGCATCGTCGAAGCTGACGGCAAAATGGGATTTCTTCGTCATGCTCAAGAAGGCAGGACGCAGCGCCGCCCGGAAATGGCTTTCCGCGCATTTCGACGACATCGGCAAGAACGCCACCATCGACCTGCGCCAAGAATTCGGCTGAGAATTTGGCTGACGGCGTCAGCCCATGAGTTGCCAGACGCTTGTCGTCTTGATGTCCATGTCCTCGAGTTCGCGCGTCACCGGCACCTGATGGGTCGCCAGAAGCGTCAGGCTCGCTCTCGGCAGATAGGCGCGCCCCGGATCGCCGATCAGCACGCACGCCCCCCGCCGGACCAGCACCTGCAGCCATCCGATCACGCGCAAGGCAAGTTCGCGCTCGTAGCAGATGTCGCCGGCAAGGATCACGGGCCAGCCGTCGTCGCGGCCGATCTGGTCATCGCGCAGCGCGGTGACGGCGACGCCGTTCGCCGCGGAATTGAGGGCGATGGCCGCCTGCGCATAGCCGTCGATGTCGGCAGCTTCCACCGCCGCCGCCCCGGCTTTGGCCGCCGCGATGGCGACGAGCCCGGAGCCCGAGGCGAAATCGAGCACGCGCCGGCCCCGCACCAACTCCGGATGATCGAGCACATGACGCGCCAGCGCCTGCCCGCCAGCCCAGGCAAACGCCCAGAACGGCGGCGGCAGCCCGATGGCGCCAAGCTCGTCCTCTGTTTTCTGCCACAGCGCCGTGGCCTCGTCGGCCACATGCAGGCTCAGTTCCGGCGCGTGCGGCACGGGCAGAAGCCGCGTGTGCTGCATGATGAACGCCCGGCGCCCGGCGGCGGATCCGGTCTCGTCCGGAGCGCTCATGCCATGACCTCGCGCTGCAGCATCTGCCGCCAGATGCGCTTGTAGACCTCCATCACGTGCCGCTCGGTGTAGCCGCCGAGCACGCGTTCGCGGGCGCTGCGCCCCATGCGCTCGACCAGGCCAGGCGCGCGGGCCAGGTCGCCGATGGCGCTGGCCAATGCCTCGGCATCGCCTTTCTGCACAACCAGCCCGTCGATGCCGTCGCGCACGAAGGAGCGGCAGCCGCCGACATCGGTGGTCAGGATGGCTCGTCCGGCGGAGGCGGCCTCGGTCATCAGCGGCGGCAGCCCGTCGCCCCCACGTGAGGGCAGCACAAGGACGTGGTGCTGCCGCCACACCTGTGCGACATCCGCGGTCGGCGCGAACCAGTTGATCCCCGGCAGGCGGCTCCAGCTTTGCAACGTCGCCTCCGGCACGGCGTCACGGCCCGGCCGGCAGGCGCGGCCGATCAGGGACAGCGTGACGTCAGCCCCGGCGGCGCGCGCCCGCGTCACGGCCTCCACGGCACCATCCGGACCGTTGGCAAACAGCAGGGGCGAACCGAAGGCCAGTTTCAACGGAGGCATCCATGGCATCGGTTCGGCACCGTGAATGAGCGGATCGACGCCCGCGCCGGGCAGGATGTGGACATGCGGCCCGGCTCCGTCCTGAACGGCCCCGTCCTGCAAAGCGAGGTTGAGCAACATGGCGTCGTCCGGGTTGTCGAACACCAGATGCGCGCCCTCGCCGGTCAACGGCGCCAGACACGACTTCGCCAGTATAAGGCCAGCCCTGCCGAAAACGTCATCGCCGCGGCCGACAGCGCCAAGTCCGTCGACAACGAAGACCCGCCGGGCCTCGCCAGCCAGCCTTGCGGCGATGGCGCCAGCCAACATCGGCCTCAGACCGTGAAACTGCACGATTGCAGGCTTGTGAGCCTCCAGCAACGCCTTGATCTGGAGGACCGCCCGCCAGATGGCCAGCGGCGTGAGCCCTTCGGCGTCGAGATCAAGCCTGACCAGCCGCGCGCCCGCCGCCTCGATGACGCCGCCATGCCGGCCGGCCCCTGTCGCCACGACGACATCGAGGTCAAGCTCCCGGGCCGCGCGCACGGCCGGCAGGTGGCGCCGGGCGAAAAGCCAGTCATGCGTGGCGATGAAGAGGATTCTAGCCAACGGATCAGTTCATCCTGCAACCGGTCGCACGAGGTGGACCTGCATGCCTGGGCCGGAACGCAAAATGGCGGAGGATCGGAAACCGGATGCGAGTCCTCTGCTCCGGTTCCTGCGCATCCCATCGCAGTTGTGCGAAATTCTGAGTAGTGGCGGAGAGGGAGGGATTCGAACCCCCGATGGAGTTGCCCCCATGCCGCATTTCGAGTGCGGTGCATTCGACCACTCTGCCACCTCTCCGTGGAACGCTGTGATGCGTGGTCTGTCGCGGGGGATACAGAACGGCGTCCGGGAAGGCAAGGGCCCTTGTCGGCGAAGCGAGCGGCAGTTGTTCTATTTTGTGCGGATATGGCCGCATCGGGTCGGGTGATTGAGGGGAATGAGCCTTTTTTGTCGCCATCTGCGGGCCGCTCGACAAGGTTCCGCTTGACCATTCAGCCTTGCTCACGTATCGAACCGGCAACTTGGCGTGGGCCGCGTGTCCGCGCCTTGATTATTTGTGGGTGTGCATCCGGCCCCCATGAACCCCACAGGCTGCCAAGAAGTCCATCCGGAGCGCCGCAAGGCGCATCACGAGATGCGGCATCGAACAGGAGAACACATGTTCGCAGTCATCAAGACCGGCGGTAAGCAGTACCGCGTTGCCGCCAACGACCAGATCACCATCGAGAAGCTGGTCGGTTCGGCAGGTGAAACAGTTGCTTTCGAGCATGTGCTGATGCTCTCGCAGGACGGTGTCACAACCGTCGGTGCGCCGCATGTCGCGGGCGTGTCCGTCGCTGGCGAGATTGTCGAGCAGGGCCGTGGCGACAAGGTTATTTCGTTCAAGAAGCGCCGCCGCCAGAACTCCAAGCGCAAGCGTGGTCACCGTCAGGATCTGACGGTCGTGCGCATCACGGACATCCTGACGGGTGGCGCCAAGGTCAGTGTGACGGCCAAGGCCCCTGTCGCAATTGCTGCAGGGACTGTTGTCGCGACCCCCGCCGCCGGCATGGACACGTCCAACCTGTCGCTGATCGCCGGCATCGGGCCGACCATCGAGAAGAAGCTTCGTGCCGCCGGCATCCGGAACTGGGACGAGATCGCGGCCTGGAGCGAGGCCGACGTCGCCAAGTGGGACACGGAACTGGCCTTGCGTGGCCGCGCCGCCCGCGAGGAATGGGTCGAGCAGGCCAAGGAACTTCTTGCCGGCAAGCCGCCGCGCGCGAAGGCCGACCAGGCCGAACTGAAATCGGGCAAGGACGACTGAGGGCCACCGGCAACGGCAGCGCACTCGTGGTTTCATTGAAGAGAGTTTGAGGAGACTAACATGGCACACAAGAAAGCAGGCGGCTCATCCCGCAACGGCCGCGACTCTGCCGGCCGCCGTCTTGGCGTCAAGAAGTTCGGCGATCAGGCTGTCGTGGCAGGCAACATCATCGTGCGCCAGCGCGGCACCAGGGTGCGCCCCGGCACGAATGTCGGCATGGGCGTGGATCATACCTTGTTCGCGCTGACCGACGGCCGAGTCAAATTCGGTACCAAACTTGGCCGTTCGTTCGTAGCGGTGATTCCGGCCCAAGAGGCCGCGGAATAAGGCGGAACGGGTGAACATCCCTGATCCGCCGGTCACATCGACCCGGTTGGATCAGGACAGGTGGCGCTGAGCGCCCTCACCAGATCAAGGCAGCAGGGACGATGGGGCCAACCCATCGTCCCTGTTTTCGTTTCCGATGCCCGATCTGGAGGGTTCCAAGATGAACGATCAGCCCTTGAATGACGCTGCGCCGCAGCCCGAGCCGCTGTTTCCCGACCTGACCCGCGACGACGTCTTCCGCCTGGAGACGCCAAGATTGTGGCTGCGCTGGCCGCGCCACTCGGACGTGCCGGCGCTGGCGGCCTTCGCCGGGCAAAAGCCGGTCGCGGAGATGACCGGCACCTGGAAGCATCCGCTGCCGAAGGGCGAGCCTGAACGCCGCATCTTCGAAGCCCGAAAGGCCAACGCCACAGGCGCCAGCCTGGTTCTGGCGCTGACGCCGCGCGCCAGGCCCAATCACCAGATCGGCCAGATCGGGGTCGGCCGCAGCAAGAACGCCGGCAGCGAGGCGGAGGTCGAGATCGGCTACATGCTGCATCCCGATTTCCGGGGGCAGGGTCTGGTGGTCGAGGCGGTGCAGGCCATGCTCAACACGGTGTTCAGCTACACCGATGCCGAGGTGGTGGGAGCCTGGGCACGCGTCGTCAATCCGGCGTCACGCCGGGTGCTGGAGAAGTGCGGCTTCCGTCACGCCGGCTCAGCCCTGCTGGACCAGCCGGCGCGCGGCGGGATGGTGCCGTGCGACCAGTTCCTGCTCGATCGCAAGACCTGGCGCGCGCTGGTGAGCTGGGGGCAGGCAGCCCCGGCAAGGTCTGGCTTGCAGATGATCGCGGATCTGGTTCCCGCCGCCATGCCGCCGCAGGCTTGCTGAGCAGGATGCCCTGACGTTGGCGTGATCGGGGCATCTGCAATGCGTCGGCATGCGTATCTGAAACGGTAGAAGGAGACATGCATGGACCGCCGCGATCTGATCCTTGGCGGAGCCGCGATCGCGGCTTCGCAGCTCGTTGGCACCGCCGCGCAAGCGGCGCCGAGGCTCGTGCTGCACGAATGGTTCCGCGGTCCGACCCACGCTGTCGGACGCTTCCGCAACTCCTTCACCGGTTCGGAGCGCAAGCTTGCGGTCGACCTGCGCGGGCGCTGGAACGGCAAGGTGCTCGCCCTGTTCGAGGATTTCTTCTACGCCGATGGCGAGCGCGACCAGAAGACCTGGTTCTTCGAGCGCACCGGCGAAGGCACATATGTCGGCACCCGCGAGGATGTGGTGACGCCGGCACAGGTGACGACGCCGCAACCTGACACGGTGCGCTTCGGCTACACCGCCGACCTGAAGTTGCCCTCAGGCGTGACTCGGCTCGATTTCGACGACACGCTGACCCTGCGTCCCGACAGGACGGTGTTCAACCGCGCCACCGTCTCGCGTTTCCTGATCCCGCTCGGCGATGTGGAACTGGTGTTCTTCAAGGGCCGCCTGCCCGCAAGGTTGAAACGCAGCGGCGGCGCATGACCTGTCCTGCACGCGCCGCTCTCGGCAAGCCGCCGGCAATGGCCTAGACATCTGCCATGACCACGCACGCGCCACCGGCTGCCACTCCACGCATCGCGTTGGTCGATCTGGCGCGGGGTCTAGCGCTGGCCGCGATGGTGGTGTTCCATTTCGCCTGGGATCTGTCGTTCCTCAAGTTCATCGCCACCGACATCGCCCTTCATCCCGGCTGGCGGCTGTTCAGCCATCTGATCGCCGGCAGCTTTCTGGGTCTTGCAGGGGTTGGGCTTGGCCTTGCCCATGCTCACGGGCTGCGGGCCTCCGCCTTCTGGCGGCGTGTGGCGGTGGTGGGGGCGGCGGCGCTTGCCGTCACCGCAGCGACACGTCTGGCCATGCCGGACGCTTATGTGCTGTTCGGCATCCTGCACTGCATCGCGCTCGGCGCGGTGTTCTGTGCGCCATTGCTGGCGTCGCCCTGGTGGCTCCCGCTCGGGCTGGCGGGGCTTGTCGCTAGCCTGCCGACAGTGCTCGCTCTGCCATCCTTGTCGGGGCTTCAGGACATGCTTGAGATGTCCCGTCTGATCGGCCTGTGGCAGCATCTCGGCTTGACGCAAACCACGCCTGCCGCCGTCGATTTCGTGCCGGTTGTCCCCTGGCTGGCTTTCATGCTGGCCGGGCTCGGTGTCGGGCTGTTGCTGGCGCGCTCCGGCGCGGCTGCGAGGCTTGCCGGACTGTCATTGCCCGGCGCGGCCGGCCCGCTGGTCTGGGCGGGGCGTCATAGCCTTCCGATCTATCTCATTCATCAGCCTGTCCTGATCGGAGCGCTGATGCTGACGGCCTGGCTTGCGCCGGGCCTGACGAACTCTCTTGCCACCGAGGCCGAGGCCACGTTCCGCAATGACTGCATCACGCAGTGTCGCGCCACCCGCAGCCGCGACATCTGCGTCAGTTCCTGCGCCTGCGTGCTCGATGAGTTGAGGCGCGACCCGATCCTGCTCGGTGAAGCGATAGGCGCCCGATCCGGCAGCGACAGGACCGACGCCGCCATCGGCGAGGCCGCGCGCCTGTGCTCCAGGCGCAGCCAGACGCCTTGATCGCCGTGCTTGACGGTTGACGCGCCCTGGCAATCGGACCAAACGAGGCACACAACGAGCGGACAATCATGAAATTTCTCGACCAGGCGAAAATCTACATCAAGGCCGGCGACGGCGGAGCGGGCTGCATCTCGTTCCGGCGCGAGAAATTCATCGAATTCGGCGGGCCTGACGGCGGCGATGGCGGACGCGGTGGCGATGTCTGGGCCGAATGCGCCGACGGTCTCAACACGCTGATCGACTTTCGGTATGCCCAGCACTTCAAGGCCAAGGTCGGCGGCCACGGCATGGGCGCGTTGCGCGCCGGGGCGAAGGGCAATGACGTGGTGCTGAAAGTGCCGCCCGGCACACAGGTCTACGAAGAGGACGGCGAGACCCTGATCGTCGATATCACGAAGGCGGGCGAACGCGTGCTGCTTGCCAAGGGCGGCAATGGCGGCTTCGGCAACGCCTATTTCAAGACCTCCAGCAACCAGTCGCCGCGCCGCGCCAACCCTGGCCTGGCAGGCGAGGAGGCGACCATCATCCTGCGCCTCAAGCTGATCGCGGATGCAGGGCTGGTCGGCCTGCCGAATGCCGGAAAGTCGACTTTCCTGGCGACCGTCACGGCGGCGCGCCCGAAGATCGCCGACTATCCCTTCACCACGCTGCACCCTGGCCTCGGCGTCGGCAATGTCGACACGCGCGAGTTCGTGCTGGCCGACATTCCCGGCCTGATCGAAGGCGCGCACGAAGGGGCCGGCCTCGGCGACCGGTTCCTCGGACATATCGAGCGCTGCCGCGTGTTGCTGCATCTTGTGGACGGCACCTGCGAGCACGCGGGGAAAGCCTACAAGACCGTGCGCAAGGAGCTTGAAGCCTATGGCGGCGAGTTGACCGACAAACCCGAGATCGTGGCCTTGTCGAAGATCGACGCGCTCGACCCTGACACGCTGAAAGAGCAGGTCGCGCGCCTCAAGCGTGCTGCAAAGCGCACCCCGCTGCTGCTCTCCTCGGCCTCCGGTGCAGGTGTGCCCGAAGCCCTGCGCGCGCTCCTGACCATCATCGACGAGGCCCGCGCCAAGGAGGCCAAGGACAATGCCCCTGCGGTGGAGACCGGTTGGAGGCCCTGAACTCGACCTGGGACGGCGCGCGTGCCAGCTTTCGAAGATGAAAGCTGGCACGCGCGAACAGCTCAATGTCCGCAGCGATGAAGCCTATGAGCGGGCCCACCGGTTGGCTACCAGCGGCACTTCCACGCCGCCCGAACAGCATTCGATCGCTTTGGGCGCGGCCAAGGCCACAAGGCACGCTTGAATTACGGTGACTGCCTGTCCTATGCCATAGCCCGGGTTGCCGGCGTTCCGCTGCTGTACAAGGGCGACAACTTCCTGCACACGGACATTAAACCGGCTTTGCGCACGTGACCTCCAGGACAACACACACGACAACCCACACCAAGACACCTGACATCGCCCAGTTCCGCCGCATCGTGATCAAGGTCGGTTCGGCCCTGCTGGTCGACAGGGCAAGGGGCCGTGCCCGCCATGGCTGGCTTGCCGCGCTGGCCGAGGACATCGCCGAGTTGCACGGGCGCGGCGCGGATGTGCAGGTTGTGTCATCGGGTGCCATCGCGCTTGGCCGCACGGTGCTCGGCATGCCGCCGGGCGCGCTGAAGCTCGAGGAAAGCCAGGCCGCCGCAGCCGTCGGCCAGATCGCGCTGGCCCGCATCTGGGCCGAGGCCCTGGGTCATCATGGCATCACGGCCGGCCAGATCCTCGTGACGCTGGCCGACACCGAGGAGCGCCAGCGCTATCTCAATGCCCGGGCCACCATCGGCCGCCTGCTCGAAATGCGCGCCATTCCGGTGATCAACGAGAACGACACCGTCGCCACCAGCGAAATCCGCTACGGCGACAATGACCGGCTGGCGGCACGCGTCGCCACCATGACGGGCGCGGACCTGCTGGTGCTGTTCTCCGACGTCGACGGGCTCTACACCGCGCCGCCTGCCCGCGACCGCGACGCCCGCCACATTCCGGTCGTGCCGCGCATCACGGCGAGCATCGAGGCCATGGCCGGCGGTGCCGCCTCGGAATTGTCGCGCGGGGGCATGACCACCAAGATCGAGGCCGGCAAGATCGCGGTTGCCGGCGGCACGCACATGCTGATCGCCGACGGCCGGCCGAAGAACCCGCTCGCCGCCATCGCAGGCGGGGCGCGCTGCACCTGGTTCCTGTCGGCCTCCACGCCCGCCACCGCGCGCAAGACCTGGATCGCCGGCACGCTCGAGCCGCGCGGCGTCATCCATGTCGATGCCGGCGCGGCAAAGGCGCTGGCCGGCGGAGCAAGCCTGCTGCCGGTCGGCGTGGCGCGCATCGAGGGTGATTTCCAGCGCGGCGACGCCGTCGTCATGCGTGATCCGGCCGGGACGGAACTTGGACGAGGGCTGGTCGCCTACGACGCTGCAGAGGCAAGGCTCGTTCTGGGCAAGCCCTCGAAAGACATCGAGGCGGCGCTGGGGCACCCCGGCCAGGCCGAGATGATCCACAGGGACGACATGGCGCTCGTGATCGGCTAGGATCGGATCGCAATCGCAGGATTGGATACCCCATGAACCACATGGCCAGAATCACGACGGACGCCCCGCAAGCGACAATGGTGCCGGACATCGCCGCGCTCATGGCCGATATCGGCCGGCGCGCCCGCGCGGCCCAGCGCGGCGTGATGCTGGCGACGCCGGCAACGCGCATCGCAGCCCTGATGGCGGCCGCCGCTGCGATACGCGCCGCTTCCGCCAGCATCCTGGAAGCCAACGCGGCTGACCTTGCCGAAGCGCGGGCCGGTAGCCAGAATGCCGCCTTCCTCGATCGGCTGATGCTCAACGATGCCCGCATCGAAAGCATCGCCCGCTCGGTCGAGGACGTGGCGGCGCTCGGCGATCCGGTCGGCAAGGTGCTCGCCACCTTCGAACGGCCCAACGGGCTGCGGATCGAGCGTGTCGCCACCCCGCTCGGGGTCATCGCCATCATCTTCGAGAGCCGCCCGAATGTGACGGCGGACGCCGGCGCGCTGTGTCTCAAGAGCGGCAATGCGGCCATTCTGCGAGCCGGCTCCGACAGCCTGCGCACCTCGCTGGTGCTGGCTGAAGCCATGCGCAGCGGCCTTGCCGCCGCAGGATTGCCCGCTGACGCCATCCAGCTTGTTCCGGTCCGTGACCGGGACGCGGTGGGCGCGATCCTCGCCGGGCTCGATGGCAATGTCGACGTGGTCGTGCCGCGCGGCGGACGGGGCCTCGTCGAGCGCGTGCAGCACGATGCGCGCGTGCCGGTCTTCGCCCATCTCGACGGCAACTGCCATGTCTATGTCCATGCCGGGGCCGACCTCGCGATGGCCAGGGACATCGTGCTCAACGCCAAGATGCGGCGCACCGGCGTTTGCGGCTCGGCGGAGACATTGCTGGTCGATGCGGCTGTGGCCACAACCCATCTTGGGCCGCTGGTGGGCATGCTGCTCGATGCGGGCTGCGCGGTGCGAGGCGACGAGGCCACCTTGGCCGTCGACCCGCGCGTCAGCCCCGCCGTCGTCGCCGATTGGGGCACGGAATATCTCGACTCGATCATTGCCGTGAAGGTCGTTGCCGGCCTTGACGAGGCCATCGACCACATCGAGACGCACGGTTCGCATCACACCGAGGCCATCATCACCTCGGACAGCGCCGCGGCCGGGCGCTTTCTCGGCGAGGTCGATTCGGCCATCGTCCTGCACAACGCCTCGACCCAGTTCGCCGATGGCGGCGAGTTCGGTTTCGGCGCCGAGCTCGGGATCGCCACGGGGCGGATGCATGCGCGCGGGCCGGTCGGCGTCGAGCAACTGTGCTCGTTCAAGTATCGCGTTCTCGGCTCCGGCCAGACGCGGCCCTGAAACTGCCGGCACTGCATGATTGCTTTTCCGCCCCGCTCTCCCGGCCTGCGCATCGGCCTTCTGGGCGGCTCGTTCAACCCGGCCCATGACGGGCACCGGCTGGCCAGCCTGACAGCGCTGCGACGCCTCGGGCTCGATCAGGTCTGGTGGCTCGTCACGCCCGGCAACCCGCTGAAGGACAACAGCGCGCTGCTCTCCCAGGCGGAGCGGATCGAAGCTGGCCGCGCCGTTGCCCGCCATCCGCGCATCACGGTGACCGGCATCGAGGCCAGGCTCGGCACGCGCTTCACGGCGCAGACGCTGGCGGCCTTGAAGCAGCGCTGCCCCGGCGTGCATTTTGTCTGGCTGATGGGGTCGGACAATCTCGTCCAGTTTCACCGCTGGCAGAACTGGCGCGGCATCGCGCGCATGATGCCGATCGGCGTGATCGACCGTCCCGGAAGCACCCACGGGGCCACGCGGTCCCGCGCGGCGGTCGCGCTGGCGCGCTGGCGGCTGGATGAAAGCGACGCGCTGCTTTTGCCGACGGAACCCGCTCCAGCCTGGATGTTCCTGCATGGCAAGCGTTCGGACCTGTCGTCCACCGCGCTCAGGCAAGCGCTGAAAACGTTGAAGTCGAACGGTTGAAGGGGTATGCTGCCTCAGGTTCGAAACCCCCGTTCGCGCCGCCATCAAGAGGATATTCCGCTGACCACGTCATCCGCGCCTGAACCCGTCAAGAAGCCGCGCACACGTTCGGCAAGTCCGACGCAGACAACCCTGGCCTCGGCCAGGAGCCGCAAGACCAAGGTTGCAGAACCAGAGGCGATGCCGACATCGGACACGCTCAAGCTTGCGACCCATGCGCTCGAGGAGATGAAGGCAGAAGAGACCATCATCATCGATCTTGAGGGCAAGACCTCGATCGCAGACCACATGATCATCGCATCCGGTCGCTCCAACCGCCATGTCGGCTCGATCGCCGACGAGGTGGTCAAGGTTCTGAAGGAGGCCGGGCACCCCTCGCCGAAGATCGAGGGCGTGCCGCACTGCGACTGGGTTCTGGTCGATTGCGGCGACGTCATCGTCCACATCTTCCGGCCGGAAGTGCGCGCCTTCTACAATCTCGAGAAGATGTGGGGCGTCGACCGCCCGACCGAACTGGCCGCCAGCTAGAACATGCGGCTTTGCCTGCTGGCCGTGGGCCGCCTCAAGGATGGGCCGGAACGCGCCCTGTGCGAGCGCTATGCCGGCCGGATCCAGGATAGCGGGCGCAGCCTTGGTTTTGCAGGCCTTGATCTGGTCGAGTTGCCGGAGAGCCGCGCGCGCCGCGCCGAAGATCGCAAGGCCGAGGAAGCCGCCTCCATCCGCGGCAGGCGGCAGGCAGGCCATCTGATCGTCCTCGACGAGCGCGGCAGGAGCCTCGGCAGCGAGGCGTTCGCGGCGCATCTCGGACGCAGCCGCGATGCCGGGGCCGGCAGCCTCAACCTCGTGATCGGCGGCGCGGACGGGGTTGAAGCCGCCCTGCGCGACGAGGCCGACATGGCGCTGTCCTTCGGAGCGCTCACCATCCCGCATCAACTCGTCCGCGTCCTCGTGCTGGAGCAACTCTACAGGGCACTCACCATTCTGGGCGGACACCCTTATCATCGTGTCTGAACAGAACGGCTGATTCGGATGACCGCGCCGCCAGCAGGCCCAGAAACCAGACGGCGCAGGCGCATGATCGCCCTCGCGGCGGCAGCCGTGCTCGCGGTTGCGTCCACACCTTCCGGCGCCCGTGCCCAGAACGGCGCCAGCGTGCCCGACCCGGGCGGCGCCAGCCCAAACACTGCTGGCCCAGGCGTTGCCGGACCGGACACCACCGCGCGCCAGGCCGAGATCGCCCGCGAAACCGAGATCAAGCAGAGCCAGCGGGCGGCGCGCGATCTTGAACTGAAGGCCGTCGAGGCGCGGCTTGCCGCGAATGCCGAGGCCCGCGCCCGGATCGAGGCGGAAATTCGCGAGGTCCGCGCCGATCGCGGCAGGCTCAACACCGCACTGATTGACGCCACGCGGCGCTCGCAGGCGACGGAAAACCGCGTCGCGGCGCTTGAGGAGCGGCTGAATGTGCTGGCCTCCAGCGAGCAGGGCATCCGCCGCTCGCTCGACGCGAGGCGCGGGCTGATCGGCGATGTGCTGGCCGCGCTGCAGCGCATGGGCCGCCGCCCTCCGCCCGCTGTGCTGGTGCGCCCCGAAGATGTTCTCGAAGCGGTCCGCGCCTCGATCCTGATGGGGGCCGTCATTCCCGAGTTGCGCGGCGAGGTCGAGGCTCTGGCGGGCGACCTGACCGAGCTTGTGCGTCTGCGCGACCAGACCGGGCTCGAACGCGCCAGGGTGGCTGAGGAATTCGCCGCCCTTGCCAGCGAACGCCAGCGCATCGCGGCCCTGATCGAAGCCCGGCGCCAGCGCGAGAGCGACGTCTCCGCCGAGGCGGAACGCGAGCAGAAGCGCAACGCTGAGATGGCCCGCGAGGCCACCGGCCTGCGCGAGCTGATCGACCGGCTGCAAGGCGAGATCAGCAGCGCCAGCCGCCTCGCCGAGGAGGCTCGCCGCGCCCAGGAGGCGCAAAGCCGCGAGACCCGCGACAGGATGGCGCAGCTCGCCTTTCGCGACCCTTCGCGCCTGAGCCCGCAAGCCTCGTTCGCGGACCTGCGCGGGCTGCTTGCGCAGCCTGTGGCCGGATCACAATTGCGTGCCTTCGGAACCGGCCCCGGACCTGCAGGGCAGATGCGCGGCGAAAGCTATCAGACCCGCCCTGGCGCAATTGTCGCCGCTCCCGCAGACGGTTGGGTGGCATTTTCCGGCCCGTTTCTGACCTTTGGCCACACGGTTATCCTGCAAATGGGTGGCGGCTACCATGTTCTCCTGGCAGGCCTGCGACGGGCCGATGTCACCCGCGGCCAGTTCGTGCTGGCCGGCGAGCCGATTGGCGTGCTGGGCGACGGGCCGGAAGGCTCCGCGAGCGTTTTTGGGGATGGCAATGGCCAGCCAATTCTCTATGTTGAGTTTCACAAGGACGGTCGATCGATCGATCCTGGGCCGTGGTGGGCGAAGACACAAGGCGACAGGTTCCGCGGATGATGATGCGCAAGATTTCGATTCTGGTGGCAGGCGCGCTGGTCGGCGCAGGAGTGACGGCGGTGTCGCTGCGCACCGATCTCCTGAGCGCGACCCATGCCGTTGCGGCGAGCGCGGAGACGTATCGCAGCCTCAACCTGTTTGGCGACATCTTCGAGAAGATCCGCACCGACTACGTCGAGAAACCCGACGAGCGCAAGCTGGTGGAGGCCGCCATCAACGGCATGCTGACCTCGCTTGATCCGCATTCGGGTTATCTCGATCCCAAGAGCTTCCGCGACATGGACATCGACATGCGCGGCCGTTTCGGCGGCCTTGGCATCGAGGTCACCATGGAAGAAGGCGTGCTCAAGGTTGTCACGCCGATCGACGACACGCCCGCCTTTCGCGCCGGCATCATGACCAATGACCTGATCCGCGAGATCGACGGCGACGCCGTGCAGGGCCTGACCCTGACGCAGGCGGTCGAGAAGATGCGCGGCCCGGTGAACTCATCGGTCAAGCTGCGCATCGAGCGCCCTGGGCGCAAGGAGTTGATGGAATTCACGCTTGTGCGCTCCGACATCGTCGTTCCGGCCGTGCGCGCCCGGATGGAGGGCGAAGATGTGGGCTATATCCGCATTTCGACCTTCTCGGAACAGACCTTCGATGGGCTGCGGAAGGGCATCGAGCAGGCCATAGCCGCCGCTCCGGGCGACAAGCTCAAGGGCTACATCATCGATCTGCGCAACAATCGCGGCGGGCGTCTGGACCAGGCCATTCTGGTGTCCGACGCGTTCCTTGATCGTGGCGAGATTGTTTCGACCCGCGGCCGCAATGCCGAGGAGACCCAACGCTTCACTGCCAAGAACGGCGATCTGACCCGCGGCAAGCCGGTCATCGTGCTGATCAACGGCGGCTCCGCCTCGGCGGCGGAAATCGTTGCGGGAGCGGTGCAGGACCACAAGCGCGGCCAGATCATGGGCACGCGCTCGTTCGGCAAGGGCTCGGTGCAGACCATCATTCCGATGGGCGCGAACGGGGCGTTGCGCCTGACGACGGCGCGCTACTACACCCCGTCCGGCAAGTCGATCCAGGCCAAGGGCATCGACCCTGATCTTGTCGTGCTGCAGGACATCCCCGACGAACTCAAGGGCAAGGACGAGACCAAGGGCGAAGCCGGTCTGAAGGGGCATCTCTCTGGCGGCGCCAAGCCTGAAGACGAGAAATCCGGATCGTCATCCTACATTCCGACAGACAAGACCAAGGACAACCAGCTCAACGCTGCCCTTGACCTGCTGCGTGGGGTGAAGCGCGACGCATCCAACCAGACGTCGCCCGCCGCACCCGGCACCAAGCAGAACTGAACGGTCTCTCTGCCTGCGATCGGCCAGATGCCGGTTGCGTCGGTCTTGCAGGCGGCACTCGACGGATTCGTCGCGAACCATCACAGTATCGGGGCGTGCGCATCGCTGATTCGCACGCCCTTGTCGTTTGCGATGCGGGGCGTTCGGTTCCGGTTGCTTCGGCAGACATGGGCGCTGATGGGGCTTGCACGCTTTGGTTGATCTCCCGACCTCTGATCTCCAGAAGCCGCTGGGCGCGCCCGGGCCAGCCAAGCCTGCGCGGGTGTGGCCGCAATGGCTGACCTGGGGCCTGACCTGGGGCATCGGCGGCCTGCCGGTTGCGGTGCTGGCTGCGGCCGGTCTGTACGTGAGCTTTACCCGTGATCCCGATGGCGGCCAGCCGGTGGCGCGTGCGCCGATCACCGATCCTGCGGCGCGCACGGCTGCAGCGCAACCCCAGCCGCAGTTCAGCTTCTCCGCCCGCGACGCCGCCGCGCCGCCGCCGGAGCGAACCGAGTCCAACGCAGGCCAACTCGAAGAAGCGGCGGGCGTCAGGGTCATGCGCCCGGGCGGGGCGGAAAGTCCCAATTCCGTCATCATCCGCGTGCCCGACAGCAACGTGGTGCGCCTCGCGCCGGCGCCCGACAGAAGGCTCACGGAGCGCACCAGGCAGGGGGTGCTGCCACGGCTGGGAGAAGATGGCGCCCGCGCCTCCCAGGTCTATGCGCGGCCGCTGCCGCAACAGGGCCAGGCTGCGCCGGCCCGCATCGCCATCCTGATCGGCGGGCTCGGCATTGGTGCAGCGACCACATCCGAGGCGATCTCGCGCCTGCCAGGAGAGATCAGCCTGGCGTTCGCACCCTATGGCAATGACATCGAAAAGCAGGTGCAGCGTGCCCGGGCGGATGGTCACGAGGTGTTTCTGCAGCTTCCGATGGAGCCGTTCGACTACCCGGACAATGATCCGGGACCGCACACGCTGCTGACCAGCCTGACGGCGGCGGACAATCTCGAGCGCCTGCGCTGGGTCATGAGCCGGTTCGTCGGCTATGTCGGCGTGGTCAACTTCATGGGCGCCCGCTTCATGTCGAACGAGGCAGCGCTGACGCCGATGCTGCGCGAGGTTGCCGGCCGCGGCCTCATGATCGTCGATGACGGCTCGTCCGGGCGCAGCATCTTGCTGCCGACAGCGTCCGGCTTCCGGGCGCCCGCGGCGAGGGCCGACATCGTGCTGGACCTCAGTCCGCGTGCCGACGCCATCGACCGCGAATTGGCCAGGCTCGAACAGCAGGCCAGGGACAAGGGCTTCGCGATGGCTTCCGCATCCGCCTTGCCGCTCACCATCGAGCGGATCGGGCGCTGGGCCCGCACGCTCGAGCAACGCGGCATCCGTCTCGTTCCGGTCAGCGCGGCCGCCCAGGCACGCGGTTCCGTGACGGGAGCCGTCAAATGACGGGACATGGGCCAGGATCCGGGCATCCGCCTGGGGCTGCCTACCGTCCCTGCGTCGGCATCGCCTTGTTCAACCGGGCCGGCAAGGTCTTCGTGGGGCGGCGGGCCGGCATCACGACTGGTCATGCCTGGCAGATGCCTCAAGGCGGCATTGACGACGGCGAGACCGCGCTTGCCGCTGCCATTCGCGAACTGCACGAGGAGACCAACGCGACATCGGTGCGTTTTCTGGCCGAGGCGCCCGACTGGCTGGCCTATGACCTGCCGGATGAGGCCATGAAAACGTCCTGGCACGGGCGATTTCGCGGACAGACCCAGAAATGGTTCGCATTCCGGCTGGAAGGCGACGACGCCGAAATCGACATTCTCACTCCGGCCGGGGGGCACAAGCCCGAGTTCGACGCATGGCGCTGGGCCGAACTTGCGGAAACGCCCGATCTGATCATCCCGTTCAAGCGCGAGGTCTACAGGAAAGTCGCAATTCTATTTGCCGGCTTCACGAATGTGACATAGCGTCATGAAAATTAAATGTTGAATCGCGAAAGTGGCGGGATGAGTGATTCGATCGATCGGCTCTATCAGGCAGTGCTGGCGGCGCGCGCGCGCGATCCCGCCTACTCGCGCACGGCCAAGCTGGTCCGCGAAGGCATGACCAAAATGGCCAAGAAACTCGCCGAGGAGGCCGTCGAGGTCGGACTTGACGCTGTCCAGGGCAACCGCGAGGCCGTCATCCTCGAAAGCGCTGACCTGATCTACAATCTGGTCGTCGTCCTGACCGAGTCGGGCATCACGCCTGACGAGATCTGGCGCGAGATGGACCGCCGCGAGCAACTCTACGGCATCGCCGAGAAGTTGCCCAAGACGCATTCGGAAATCCCGCCATTGCGCGCGATACCCATTCCGCGGCCGGCAAAAATCCGCCGCTGAGCCGCCGGGCCTGCGTTGCCCTGTTTGTTGCCCCGCCGCTGGCACGGTGCTGAAACTCTTTTGCCGCCATCTTTCGGCGCCTTGTCATGATCCGGCCATGATTCTCCCTCGTAGATGAGAATGAACGTTCATTCTCTTGCGACAAACCTGCTCCCGGCAGAGTCGTCCAGGTTTAGAGATGCAGGCTTGCGCGACATGTCTCACCAGGTTTCGGCTGTTCCCGACCATCGCACCCGCATCCTCGATGCGGCGCAGCGCTGTTTCGTGCAGTCGGGCTTTCACCGCGCCACCGTTCAGGATGTCGCGTCGGAAGCCGGCATGAGCGCGGGCAACATCTACCGCTATTTTGGTTCCAAGAACCAGATCATCGCCGGTCTGTGCGCACGTGACAGGGCGGATCTTGCCGCCTCCTTCGGAAATCTCAGGTCCGCCGCCGAACCGATCGCCCTGTTTCTCGAGATCGGCAGGAAGCATCTTGTCGAGGAGCCGCGCGAGAAGGCGGTCTTCCTGCTCGATCTGTGGGCTGAAACCGCGCGAAATCCGGAGATTGCGTCGGTTTGCCGCGAGTTCGAGGTTGACATCACCACCTGGATGACCGGCTTCATGGAGCAATTGATCGCCGACGGCCAGGCCCATCCGGAGCTTGATGCTGGCGCGGTCACGCAACTGCTGCTGTGCATGTCGGACGGCCTGCTGTCGCGCCGCGCGCGTGAACCCGGCTTTGATCCAGCCCGGCAACTCGACCACATCAACGATGTCCTGCGGCTGGCTTGTGCTGGCCTGCTTCCATCCCTGCTGCACGCCAAAACCGTGCACACCGAGACCGCGGCGAGCGCGGCATGACCAAGGCCCCAGACCGGAGACTTCCCGTGCGCCGACTGTTCGACATTGCTGCCGTGGCCTCGATCGGCGCAGCCGCCATCGCACTCGCGGCAGGCACGCTCGCGCCTGTTGCACTGGCCCAGACGACCCCGCCGGCAAGCGCCCAGCCGCGCCCGCCCAGCATCACGGTCGCCAAGGTCGAGCGCACGGAGGTGACGGCGTCCACGCTGGTGTCCGGCAACATCGTGGCCCGCGACGAGGTGATGGTCGTGCCGGAAGTGGATGGACTGTCCGTTCTCGAAATCCTTGCGGAAGAAGGCGATCTGGTCGCTGAAGGGCAGGTCCTGCTGCGGCTGAACCGGGCCGCACTCGATGTGGCGCTGGAGCAGAACAGCGCCAGCATGCAGCGCGTGATGGCAACCATCGCCCAGGCGCGCGCCCAGATCACGGAGGCCGAGGCCAACAAGCAGCAGGCCAACAACGCGTTCGCCCGCGCCCAGACCCTGCGCTCCGACGGCATCACCAGCGCCGATGCCTTCGAACAGCGCCAGGCCGCCTCGCGCAGCGCCGACGCGCGGCTGCTCTCGGTGCGGCAGGCGCTGGCCATCGCGGAGGCGGAGCGCGCCTCGAACGAAGCGCAACGCAGCGAAATCGAGTTGCGCATCCGGCGCAGCGAGATCAAGGCGCCGCGCGCTGGCCTGATCAGCCGCCGCAACGCCCGCCAGGGCGCCATCGCCAGCATGGCCGCGCCCGATCCGCTGTTCAGGATCATCGCAGATGCCGCCGTCGAACTGGAGGCCGAGGTGCCGGAAGCGGACATTCCGCGTCTCGCCATCGGCAAGCGCGTCAACGTCACGCCGGCCGGAACCACGCAGGCCATCGCCGGACTGATCCGCCTCATTTCGCCTGAAGTCGACCGGCAGACCCGGCTCGGCAAGGTGCGCGTGTCGCTGCCGGCAGGTTCGGTCCGTTCGGTCGGCGCTTTCGCCCGCGGCGTCATCGAGATCGACAGGCGGGCCGGCCTCACCGTGCCGGTCACTGCCATCACCTACCGGCGCGACCTTGCCACCGTCCAGGTCGTCGAGAAGGGCCCGGTCGATGGCCAGGGCGTCGTCCGCATTCGCAGCGTCAGGCTTGGCCTGACCGGCCAGGGCAAGGTCGAGATCACCGAGGGCGTCTCCGAAGGCGACATTGTCGTGGCCCGCTCCGGCACCTTCGTGCGCGAAGGTGACGTCATCACTCCCGTGGCGGCCGCGCCGGTCAAGACCAGCGCCGCTGTGGCCAATTGAGGACAACCGGCCGATGAACATCAACTTCTCCGCCTGGTCGATCAGGAAGCCGGTTCCGTCCGTGCTGCTGTTCTTCGTGCTGTGCGTGCTCGGAATCATGAGCTTCATGAAGCTGCCGGTGACGCGCTTCCCCAACATCGACATCCCGCTCGTGTCGGTCGTCATCACCCAGTCCGGCGCTGCGCCGACAGAACTCGAGACCCAGATCACAAAGCGCGTCGAGGACGCGGTCGCCAACATCGCCGGCGCAAAAAGGGTGATTTCGACGCTAACCGATGGAAACTCGCAGGTGCTGGTCGAGTTCCGTCTCGATGTGAACACCGACCGGGCGCTCAATGACGTCAAGGATGCGATCTCCAAGATCCGCGCCGACCTGCCGCGCACCATCGACGAGCCGATCATCCAGAAGATCGACGTCGAGGGCCAGTCCATTCTGACCTATGCGGCCTCGTCGCCTGGCAAGACCCTTGAGCAACTCTCCTGGCACGTCGATGACGTGATCGCGAGGGAACTGCAGGGCCTCAAGGGGATCGGACGTGTCGACCGCTATGGCGGCGTCGACCGCGAGATCCGCATCTCGCTCGATCCTGACCGCCTGCTCGCGCTCGGCATCACCGCCGCCGAGGTCAACCGGCAGGTGCGCGCCACCAACGTCGATCTGGCGGGCGGGCGCGGCGAGGTGGGCGGGCAGGAGCAGGCCATCCGCACGCTTGCCGGCGCGCGGACCGTGCAGGAACTCCGCGATGCCAAGATCACCTTGCCCGGCGGGCGCGAAGTGCGCTTGCATGAACTGGGAACGGTCGAGGATTCGAACTCCGAGCCTCGCAGCTTCGGCCGGTTGAACGGCCAGCCCGTGGTGTCGTTCGCGGTCTTCCGCACCAAGGGCTCCAGCGAACTGTCGGTCAAGGACGTCGTCGAGGCACGCCTCACGACCCTGCGCGAGCAGTATCCCGATGTGCAGATCCAGACGATCGACGATGCGGTGGCCTATACCTACGGCAACTACAAGTCGGCGATGGTCACGCTGCTCGAAGGGGCGGCGCTCGCCGTTCTGGTCGTGCTCCTGTTCCTGCGCAACTGGCGCGCCACGCTGATCACCGCCGTGGCGCTGCCGCTGTCAGCCATTCCCACCTTCTGGGCCATGGACCTTCTCGGGTTCTCGCTGAACCTGGTGAGCCTGCTCGGCATCACGCTGGTGACAGGCATCCTGGTCGATGACGCCATCGTCGAGATCGAGAACATCGTGCGCCACATGAAGATGGGCAAGTCGCCTTACCGCGCCGCGATGGAAGCTGCCGACGAGATCGGCCTCGCCGTGATCGCGATCACGCTGACCATCGTCGCGATCTTCTCGCCCGTCTCGTTCATGCCGGGGGTGGCGGGGCAGTACTTCAAGCAGTTCGGCATGACGGTGGCGGTGGCGGTGCTGTTCTCGCTGTTGGTCGCGCGCCTGATCACGCCGATGATGGCGGCTTACCTGATGCGGGACGTCAAGCATGTCGAGCACAAGGACGGCTTCATCATGCGGGCCTATCTCGGCTTGCTGGCCTTCACCCTGAAGGTCTGGCGGGTCGGGTTCGGGCGTTTCAAGCTGCCGGTCTCGAATGCCTACATCACCCTTCTGGTCGGCGTGGGCTTCCTGGTTGCTTCGGTGTGGGCGACCGCGCTGCTGCCGACCGCCTTCATCCCGGACGAGGACAATTCGCGCATCGTCGCCAACATCGAGCTGCCGCCCGGCTCGACCCTTGAGGACACGCGTGTCGCCACCGACGAGATCGTGCGCAGCCTGCGCGAAGCGCCCGAAGTGCGCCATGTCTTTGCACTTGGCGGCGCTTCCGCGACGGGCCAGCGCGAGATCAGGCGCGCGGCTCTCTACATCATCCTCGTGCCGAAGGCTGATCGCGCCATCAAGCAAAAGGACTTCAAGGCCGTCGTGGCGGCCAAGCTCGCCGCCGTGCCCGACGTCCGCGCCTGGTATGTCAACGAGCGCGGCGAGCGCGAGATGGCCTTCTCGATCATGTCGAAGGACGGCGACCTGCTGGCCGAAGCCGTGGGCAAGCTCGAAGCCCGCATGCGCAAGGTCGACGGCTTCCTGAATGTGGCCGCGACAGGCGCGCTGACCCGGCCCGAGATCCGCGTCCGCCCGCGCCTGGAGGAAGCGGCCGAACTCGGCGTCACGCCCGAGGCGATGTCCGAAGCCGTGCGTGTCGCCACCATCGGCGATGCAGGCGCGAACCTCGCCAAGTTCAACACAGGCGACCGGCTTGTGCCGATCCGCGTGCAACTCGACGAGGACGCCCGCACCGACATGGCACGGTTGATGGCGCTGCGCGTCACCAGCACATCCGGCCGCTCCATCCCCCTGAGTTCGGTGGCCGACATCAGCTTCGGCGACGGGCCCTCCTCGATCGACCGCTACGACCGCGTGCGCCGCTCCTCGATCGGGGCCGACCTCAAGCGCGGCCTGCCGCTCGGCACGGCGCAGAACATCTTCAACGACATCGTTAGGGAAGTCGGCCTGCCCGACGGCGTCTGGGTGCAGGTCACCGGCGATGCGGAAATCCAGGGCGAAGTGGCCTCGGGCTTCATCAACGCCATGGGCACCGGCCTGATGATCGTGCTTGCGGTGCTGATCCTGCTCTTCGGCTCTGTCTTCCAGCCGATCACCATCCTGCTGTCGCTGCCGCTCTCGTTCGGCGGCGTCGTCATCGGCCTGTTGCTCACCAACAACGCCGTCTCGATGCCGGTCTACATCGGCCTGCTGATGCTGATGGGCATCGTCACCAAGAACGCGATCATGCTGGTCGATTTCGCCGTGGAATCGGAAGCCAAGGGCATTGCCCGCACCGAGGCCCTGATCGACGCCGGCCACAAGCGCGCACGGCCCATCGTGATGACCACCATCGCCATGGCGGCGGGCATGCTGCCATCCGCCTACTCGCTCGGCGACGGCGGCGAATTCCGCGCCCCGATGGCCATCGCGGTGATCAGCGGGCTGATTGTCTCGACGGTGCTCAGCCTCATCTTCGTGCCGTCGTTCTACACTGTGATGGACGATCTGAGCCGGCTTGTCGCCCGCATCTTCGCGCCCTTCCTCGGCAAGAAGGAGGACGAGAGCACCTGGCGTCACGACGACCATCAGGCAACGGCTCTGCCCGACAACGTCAAGCCGATGAGGCAGGCGGCGGAATGATCCCGTCCTATCCCCGCCGCGCCATCAGCAGCGCGGCGAGGATCAGACAGCCGCCGATGATTTGCACCATGGTCGGGACCTCGCCGAACACAGCGAAGGCGGCCAGCGTCGACACAATGGCCGGATAGATCAGCACGACGGCGGCCAGCGACGGCTTGACCCCGCCGAGGCCCACCGTGATCAGGCCCTGCCCCAGCGCGTGCGAGATCACGCCGAGCGCGATCACCGCCAGCCAGCCCTGAAGGCTCGCGGGAATGATCTTCTCGCCAAGCAGCAGCGCCAGCGCGAGGCAGGCCGCGCCGCAGATGACGGAGGATGTCAGGCTGATCCACGCTGAACTGCCGTTCCGCCGCGCCCGCTGGATCGCGATCAGATACAGCGCATAGGAGAAGGCCGCCCCGACGCCCGCGAGATCGCCCGCCAGGGCGCCACCGGACAGATTGTCCGGTTTGACCAGCAGCGCCATGCCGAGGGTCGACAGCGCCAGCGCCGCCAGCACCATCCGGCTTGGCTTGTCGCCGAGGAAAACAATGCCGATGGCCGCCAGGATGAGCGGCGCGGCGTTGCCCAGCAGCGAGGCCTTGGCGATGGTGGTCAGATCGACCGCGACATGGAACAGGAACACGTCGATCGCGAAAGCAAGACCCGCCAAGCTGACGGCAAGCCATGGCAAGCTGCGCCCAGATGGCCGGACAGCGCCATCAGCCTGATCGCGCCAACTCCAGAACAACAGGAACGGCAGCGCGAACGCCATGCGCCAGAAGCCGATGGCCGAAGGGCCGACATCGGCGAAGCGCACGAAGACGGCGGAAAAACCGATCGCGCTCGCACCGATCAGCAAGGCGAGCAACGCCCTGCCGGCGCGGTTCATCGGCGGAGCCGGACCCTCAGCCACGACAGGCGACGTTCATCAGAAGTGATCCGCCCGTATCACCTGCACATCGGCCACCGAGACGATGCCGATCTGACGGGCCAGCACGGAATGGACGCGCTCAAGCACATCATCGGCCTTCGACGCGTCGACGATGGAGATGACCATGACCAACCGGCCGGCATCCCCCGCCAGACCCTCCGCGCTCCAGGTCCCTTCCCCGCCGCGCCCGGCCAGCACCGGCACGATGGTGTAGCCGGTCACGCCGGCCTTATCGAGCCGGTCCGTGAGCCGATGCAGCGCGGGAGCTTCCAGAATGATCTCGATGCGCTTCTTGAGGTGGGTCTGGACCATACGCCTGTCTCCTCACGTTCCGACGCGCTGCGCCAGCGCAAGGTAGAGCGGGATGCCCAGCGCCAGATTGAACGGGAAGGTCACACCGAGCGAAAGCGTCAGGTAGATCGCCGGCTTGGCCTCGGGCAATGCCAGGCGCATGGCGGCAGGCACCGCGATATACGAAGCCGAAGCCGCGAGCGTGATGAAAAGGGCTGCGCCTCCAACCGATAGGCCGAGCGGCAGCAGCGCCAGCGTCGCCAGCCCGGCCGAGAACAACGGCATCAGAATGCCGAAGGCCAGCACCGGCGGCGACAGGTGACGCGCGCCTTCGCGCATGCCGCGCCCGGCCACCAGCCCCATGTCGAGCAGGAACAGGCACAGGATGCCGCGAAACGGATCGACGATGAACGGCGCTATCATGACGAGGCCCTTCTCGCCGGTGGCCCAGCCGATCAGGAACGATCCCACCAGCATGACCACGGACGAGTTGAGCCCGACCTCGCGGATCAGCGCGCCTGTGCTCTCGCCGTCGGCTTCGGCTGACGGCCCGCGCGCGCGCCGTGCCAGCAGCAGCGCCGACAGGATGGCGGGCGTTTCCATCACCGCAGCGACCGCCACAAGGAATCCCTCGAACGGAAGCCCCTGCCCGCGCACGGCCTCGGTTCCGGCCACGAAGGTCACGATCGAGATCGAGCCATAGTGCGCAGCCACCGCCGCAGCGTCCACCGCAGACAGCTTCGAGACGGTGCGCAGCGCGTAAAAGCCGATGATCGGGATGATGAAGGACAGCAGCACGCCCGCCAGCATCACCCACAGCATCAGCGCCGTGACGCCGCTTCTGGCCACCTCGGCCCCACCCTTGAAGCCGATCGACATCATCAGGTAGAGCGCCAGCGTCTTGGCGACCGCCTCCGGAATGGTCAGGTCGGAGCGCGCCAGCGCGGCAGCCAGCCCGAGCGCGAAGAACAGGACCATGGGCGAGACCAGGTTCTGCGTGGCAAGCTCAAGGACATTCAAGGCGGCGGCTCCCACGGGCATCCGCTGCTTGCGGCGCTTCGGACGTTGTCGATGCAGCTATGCGAATGCCACCCGATGTCAACCGGCCAGCGCCGCAAGGTCGACCGGCTGCGTGGGCATGCCCGTCTCGATCAGCAGGCGCGCCAGCGTGAGCACCCCGGCCGGGATCAGCACCTCGCCGCTGGCCTTGAACGCCTCGAGCGGCCACCAGCGCACGTCGAGCACCTCGTCCTGATCGGTTTCGGCCAGGCGCGCCGTGTCGAAGGCATCGCAGGTTGTCCGCACCAGAAAATAGCGCTCGTGGCAGAAGGCGGCGCGGGTGAACAGATCGTTGAGCGCATCGCGCCGCCCCACCTCGCCGAGCAGCGGCAGGCCCGTCAGCCCGACCTCCTCTTTCATCTCGCGCAAGGCGGCTTCCTCGGCGCTTTCGCCAGGCTCGATGCCGCCACCCGGCGTGAACCAGAAATCCTTGAGGCCGGGATGGACCACCGAGTCCCCCGCCGAGGCCCGGTATTGCAGCAGGAGCAGCCTGTCCGCCGGATCAAGGATGATGAGCCGCGCGGTATGGCGTGTCGCATAGCGTATGCCGGTCAGGCTCATGCCAGCGCGTCCTGCAGCTTGGCCAGTTCGACATTGGCGCCGCAGACAAGGATTCCGACGCGCTCGCCAGGCTTGGGCTGGTAGGCGCCGCACAGGATCGCCGCAAAAGCTGCAGCGCCGCCCGGCTCCGTTGCAAGACGGAAGTCCTGCCACAGCACCTTCTGCGCCGCCCGAATGGCGTCGTCCGGCACCAGCACGACCTCGCTGACATTGCCGACGCAGACATCATGCACCAGTTGGCCGACATTGCGCGCGCCAAGCGAGTCGGCGGCAATCGACTTGACCGTGACCTCGACCGGCCCGCCTGCCATCAGCGCCGCCTGCAAGGCGCGTGAGCCCTCCGGCTCGATACCGATGACGCGCGTCGGCTGGCCGGCCCACCAGGCTGCCGCGCCCGAGATCAGCCCGCCGCCGCCCACCGCGATCAGGGCGCAGTCAACAGCGGCCTGCCCTTCCCATTCGCGGGCCAGCGTCCCCTGTCCGGCGATGGTCGCGGCGGCGGCGAAGGGGTGGATCTTCATGGCTCCGCTCATCGCCACATAGGCGTCGCAGGCCGCCTGCGCGTCATCATACTGCGCACCGCCGATCACCACGTCCGCCCCGAAGCGCCGGATGGTGTCCACCTTGGCGGCAGGCGAAATCTCCGGCACGAAGATGCGCGCCTTGTGCCCGAGCTTCATCGCGGCGTAAGCCACCGCCGCGCCGTGGTTGCCACCTGACGCCGCCGAGACACCCGCATCAGGAACCGGCCGCGAGATCAGGTTGTTGAAGGCCCCGCGCGACTTGAACGAGCCGGCATGCTGCAGCAGTTCCAGCTTGAACACCGGCGCCCAATCCCCGCCAAGCGCCCCGCGCGGCAATTCCATCACCGGCGTGACGCGCACATGGCCTGCGATGTGGGCCGCAGCGGCCTCGATCTCGGCACGGGAAACAGGGGAAATGCTCATCAGGCGCGGCTCCGGTCACGACATATGCTTGTGCGATTTTGGAGCCCAGATCGCAATCGGGATGTTGTGCGCATCACGCTCCGGCGGCGCGGGGTAGGATTGCGCCTGACCCATGGCCACCGCCCGCGCTGTCACCAGGCAGGCCAGCGCATCGAGTTGGTCATCGGCAGCGGCCCCGCGCGGCGGCTTTGCGGCCAGTGCGGCCTGCCCGATGCCGCTGGCTTGCAGGAGGCGCTGCCTTCGCGCCATGCCGTCCGGCCATGGCGTGCCCTTGATCTTCTTGGGCTCGGCCAGCGGGTTGCCTCCGTTCAAGGCCTGAAACACCACTTCGGGGTGGCTCTCGAACACCATATCCACCAGTCTGGGCCTCGCCCTCAGCAACTCGTCGACCTCGCGGATCTTCGGAAAGATCATGAAGCCTTGCTTCGAGACCTTGCGCGGCGGCTCCGAGCGCGCCGCCGCCTCGGCGCAGGCGGCCCCATAGTCCGTGGCGAACACCGCCACCCGCGCCGGAATCGAGAACACGGAGGATTGCCGCTGGCCAAGCAAGGGCCTCACCAGCCGCTCGGGCGCGCGCCCCGGCCCCTCGATGCGCTCCGGCAGGCCGATGGGCATGTCGACCACGATCATCGCCGGCGCTTCGGGCGCATCGATGATGTCCGCGAACCTCGCCACGACACGGATGCGTGGGCTCGAAAGGTCATCCAGCGGCGCGAAGGCCGCGATCCATCCGGTCGGACAACCATCCACACCCACGATCCACGTCATCGCCAATCCCCCTCGCCAGCACGGCTTGATGCCAAGACGGACGCGCCAGGTCCAGCCGTGATCTGGCGTGCCGGGTTGCATCGCGCCGCGATCGCCCCGACAATCGGCGTCCATCCCATGACAGGACCCCGCATGCCCGCCATCCGCCCGCGCCGCAGCGCGCTCTACCTGCCCGCCTCCAACCTGCGCGCCATCGAGAAGGCGAGGCTGATCGACGCCGACGTCATCATCCTCGACCTTGAGGATGCCGTCGCGCCCGACATGAAGGATGTGGCCCGCGCTAATGCGGTGAAGGCGATTGCCGATGGCGGCTTCGGCCACCGCGAACTGGTCATCCGCACCAATGCGCCCGAGGGCCCATGGTTCGATGCCGACCTTGCGGCGGCAGCCCATTCGGGCGCTGACGCGATCATGATCCCGAAAGTGTCGCGGCCCGAAACCCTGCGCATGATTGGTGCGCGGCTGAGTGCGGCATGCGCGCCAGAGCACACCCGCGTCTGGGCCATGATCGAAACGGCCTTCGCCGTGCTGCGTGCCGGCGAGTTGGCGGCCTGCGCGCTGGAGCCGGCCACGCGTCTGACCTGCTTTGTCATCGGCGCGAATGACCTCGCCAAGGACACGCGCGCGCGCATCGTGCCGGGCCGCGCGCCGATGCTGTCCTGGCTGGCGACGTCGATTGCCGCCGCCCGCGCCTATGGGCTCGACATCCTTGATGGCGTCTACAACGACTTCCAGGATCTGGACGCCCTGCGCGCCGAGGCGGAACAGGGCCGCGACATGGGTTTCGACGGCAAGACGCTGAGCCACCCCTCGCAGGCGGGAACCGTCAACGAGATTTTCTCGCCAAGTACCGATGACCTGAAGAAGGCCCGCGAAATCATCGATGCCTTCGCCCTGCCGGAGAATGCCAGCAAGGGAGCCATCTCGCTGAACGGCTGGATGGTCGAGCGCCTGCATGCCGAGATGGCCGAGCGCGTGGTGGCGCTCGATGCCGCGATCAGCGGACGGTTGCGATGAACAAGCGCCGTCATCCCGGACCTGATCAGGGACCCTTGCGAGTGCCTGGCTCGAACACGATGAGATGCGACGCTCCGAGCGATCCCGGCTCAAGGCGGGGATGACGGCGGCGGTATGGCGAGCGGCCGTGCTGGCCGCTACGCCATGTACTGCCCGCCATTGGCGCTCAGCGTCGAACCGGTGATGAAGCCGGCGTCGTCGGCGGCGAGGAAGATGACGGCGCGGGCGATCTCCTCCGGCTCGCCAAGGCGGCCCACAGGGATCAGCGGCAGGATGTTCTTCTCGACCACAGCGGGGTCGATGGCCTTCACCATCTCGGTGGCGATATAGCCTGGGCAGATGGTGTTGACGGTGATGCCGGCGCGTGCGCCCTCCTGGGCCAACGCCTTGACGAAGCCGATGTCGCCCGCCTTGGCGGCGGAATAGTTGACCTGGCCCATCTGGCCCTTCTGGCCATTGATCGACGAGATGCAGATGACGCGGCCAAATTTGCGGGCGCGCATGCCCTCCCAGACAGGGCGGGTCATGTTGAACAGCGAGTTGAGGTTGGTGTTGATCACGCCATACCACTGGTCCTTGGTCATCTTGTGGAACATGCCGTCCTTGGTGATCCCGGCATTGTTGACCAGCACCTCAACCGGGCCATGGGCGGCCTCCACTGCCGCGATGCCGGCCACGCAGGCTTCATAGTCGGACACATCCCACTTGTAGGTCGGGATGCCGGTTTCCCTGGTGAAGGCTGAGGCTGCCTCGTCATTGCCGGCATAGCTGGCCGCCACTGTGTAGCCTGCCGCCTTCAGCGCCTTCGAAATGGCGGCGCCGATGCCGCGGCTTCCGCCTGTAACCAGTGCAACACGTGCCATTGGATAGTCCTCCCCTGATGTCGGTTTTTTGTTTGGTCATTGCTTGGACAGATCGAGGTCGGGGGAGTAGTTCACGCCCTCGACATCCTTGATGATGGCTTGACCGCAGATGATGCGGCCAATCTTGTTGTCGAAGGCCAGCGTCGGATCGCCATACAGCATCCAGCCCAGGCTCAGCGCTTCCGACACGCGATGACAGAAAGCCGCGTCATCCGGGCCGGTCAGATAGCGATAGAGCGTCGTCGGCTTCAGCCGTGACACGGGCTCAGCGCTCCAGGCACATGGCGACGCCCATGCCGCCGCCGATGCAGAGCGTGGCCAGGCCTTTCTTCGCGTCGCGCTTGCCCATCTCGTGCAGCAGCGTCACCAGCACGCGGGCACCAGAGGCGCCGATCGGGTGGCCGATGGCGATGGCGCCGCCGTTGACGTTCACCTTCGAGGTGTCCCAGCCCATGTCCTTGTTGACGGCGATGGCCTGCGCGGCGAAGGCCTCGTTGGCCTCGATCAGGTCGAGATCGGCCACCTTCCAGCCGGCTTTCTGCAGAGCCTTGCGCGAGGCCGGGATCGGGCCGGTGCCCATGATCGCTGGATCGACGCCCGCGGTCGACCACGAGGCGATGCGCGCCAGCGGGGTCAATCCGCGCCGCGCAGCTTCCGCCGCGGTCATGATCACCACCGCGCCGCCGCCGTCATTGATGCCGGAAGCATTGGCGGCGGTGACGGTGCCGTCCTTCGAGAAGGCGGGCCTCAGCTTGCCGACGCCATCGAGCGTGGTGCCGTGCTTGGGGTATTCGTCGGCATCGACGACGATGTCGCCCTTGCGGCCGGAAATGGTGAACGGCACGATCTCGTCCTTGAACTTGCCGGCCTTCTGGGCTGCCTCCGCCTTGTTCTGCGAGGCCACCGCGAAGGCGTCCTGCTCGTCGCGGCCGATCTGCCATTTGGCGGCGACATTCTCGGCAGTGTTGCCCATGTGGTAGCCATGGAAGGCGTCGATCAGGCCGTCCTTCAGCATCGAATCCAGCATCTTCATGTCACCCATCTTGGTGCCGGCGCGCATGTGCGCGACGTGCGGCGCCAGCGACATCGATTCCTGGCCGCCGGCCACGATCACGGAGGCATCGCCGTTGGCGACCTGCTGCATGCCGAGAGCGACGGCGCGGAGCCCCGAGCCACAGAGTTGGTTCAGCCCCCAGGCCGACGCCTCCTGTGGAATGCCGGCTGCCATGGCGGCCTGGCGCGCCGGGTTCTGGCCTTGGCCCGCTGACAGGATCTGGCCCATGATGACCTCGTCGACATCGGCCGGATCAACCCCTGCGCGGGCGAGCGCCGCCTTGATCGCGGCAGCGCCGAGTTCATGGGCAGCAGTGCCCGCAAATGCGCCATTGAAGGCGCCGACCGCCGTGCGGGCCGCGCCGACGATCACGATGTCCTGTGAAGCCATGAGATGGATCCTTCCCGTTCCTGAACCTGACATGCATCCAAACAGTCGTGTGGCGCATTTCCACAGCCTTTGTCCGGGCCGCGAAACGATCCGTCAAGGGCCGGGATCAAATCTCGAATGCCGACAAAACCGCGCCCTGTCCGCCCGACGGGATGTGGCGCGTGCAAGATCATGCAACAAGCACTTGCAGGCCGGGCGCAACGCGCTATCGTGGTGCTCGAAATTTCATCGCCATCCGCTTTTCGGGACGGGCGGGGCAAGGACCATCATGGCCGCTGAGAAACAGCCGACCGTCATCAAGAAATACGCCAACCGGCGCCTCTACCACACCGGCACGAGTTCTTATGTCACGCTGGAAGATCTCGCCTTGCTGGTGCGCAATGGCGAGGAATTCCTCGTCTACGACGCCAAAAGCGGCGAGGACATCACGCGCTCGGTTCTGGCGCAGATCATCTTCGAGGAAGAGGGCAAGACCGGGCAGAACCTTCTGCCGATCGCGTTCCTGCGCCAGTTGATCCGTTTCTACGGCGACAGCATGCAGGTCCTGGTGCCGCGATATCTCGAGATGTCGATGGACAGCCTCACCAGGGAACAGCACACCTATCGCGACCAGTTGACCAAGACTTTCGGCGCCAATGCCTTCGGTGCCAAAGCCATGGAAGCCATGGAGGCGCAGACCCGTGCCAACATGAAGATATTCAGCGAAGCGATGCGGATGTTCACGCCGTTTGTTCCGGGCGCCGCACAAGCCGGCGCAGCAGGCGCTGCACAGACCGGCGCTGTGCCAGCAGGCGCTGCCGAGACCGGCAAGGGCCCCGCCAACGAAACCGAACTCGACATGCTGAAGCGCGAGATGGCGACCATGCGCGACAAGCTCGACAAACTTTCGACCAAGAGCTGACGCGCGGAATCGCTTCGCCGGTCGTCAGGCGGCGCGGCTGGTCGCGACGCTGTCGTCGTCCCACAGTTCCGCAGCGCCGGTCAGGTGGCCCTGCAGATAGGTCACGCCCCATTCCGCCAGCAGGCGCGCGGCTGGTTCGTTGTCGACCCATTCGGCCACCGTCTCGACATCGAGATGCTGCGCGAGGTCAAGCAACGTGCGCACGAAGAAGCGGTCATCGGTCGAGCGGGCGAGGTTCTGGGTGAACGCGCCATCGAGCTTGAGCACGTCGATTGGGTAGTTGCGCAAGTGCTTCAGCGAGGTGTGGCCAGCTCCGAAATCATCGATGGCGATCCGTGCGCCGCAATCCTTGATGGCGCGGATCACCTTCAGGCTCTCTTCTGCATGGGAGATCGTGGCCGTCTCGGTCACTTCGACGATCATGCGCTCGCTGACGCCCGCATGCGTGCGCATCAGTGAGGTGAAGGCATCGAGCCAGACCGGGTCGGTCAGCGAGATCGGCGACACGTTGATCGACAGCACGGCCGCAGGATCGCGCGCGAGTCCAGCGACCGAGAGTTCCAGCACGCGATGATCGAACAGCCTGACGAGACCGCGGCGCTCGAGCAGCGGCAGCAGGTCGCCGGGCGAGAAATAGCTGCCATCGGGACGCTCGATGCGGACCAGCCCCTCGTGGAAGGCGATGGCGCGGCCGTTGGCGTGAACCACGGGCTGCCTGGCAAGGCGGATGCGGCGTTCGTTGAGCGCGCCCAGCGCATCATGGTCCATGTTGCCTGCGCCGCTGACATGCCGGGCCTCGACGCGGCGGGCGATCACGATCGATTCGAGCGGCCCGCGCCGGGCGTCGAGCAGCGCCATCTCGGCCGCTGTCAGCAGCACCGTGCTCTGCCGCGTCAGGTCCGGTGCGAGGGCCGCCCCGACCCTGATATGGGTCAGGGCAATGCCTCGGCGGGTCGTGATCGCCGTTTTCGACACGGCCCGGATCAGGCGACGCGCCGCCGTTTCGATCTGGTCGACAGGACATCCCGTCAGGATCACGGCGAAGCGGTTGCTGGAATAGCGCATCAGCCGGTCGCGGGCACGCATGACGCGGCTGAGCCTTGCCTGCACGGCCACCAGAATCTCGTCGGTGGCCTCATGGCCGAAATCGTCGTTGATCTGTGTCAGGTCGTCGATGGCCAGCGCCAGCACCACCACCGAACGGTTGGCGGGCATCTGCTCCGCCATCAGTTCGTCGAGGCGCTGCAGCAGAGCCGCACGGTCGCAGATCAGGTAGCTGGGCCCGGCCAGATCGGTCTCCGTCACGGGGCGCTCCAGCCGCAGGACGCCACGCGCCCGCGTCGGATTTCCATCGATGCCTGCGAACCAGCGGCCGGTGTCCTCGACCCACATCTTGCGGTCACCGAGCAGAATCGCGAACCGGGTGCGGTAAGGCACACCATCGCCAAGGTCCGCGCCGGACGCATCCATGATCGCATCGTAGCGGCTGCGGCCTGCGCCGGGTTCCACCAGCCTGGCAAAGCCGATGCCCTTGGTCAGAGCCTCCGGCGGCATTGCCGCCAGGATGTCGCCGGCATTCGGGCCCCAGCGCAGATCGTCCGTTTCCATGTCCCAGGTGTAGACAACCTCGCCGATCGAGCTCAGCACGTCCTTGGGATCGACCGGATCATGGCCCCGGCGCGGATCAGTCAACATAGGGGGCTCCCGGGACACGGGCCTGGCGTCGCCAAGGCTCGGTCTGCGTCTGCGATGTCGTCCGTGGAAGGATGCCGCCACGCTGCTTAATGTCCCGTTAAGGATGGCCCGGCGCTTGCGTTTCAGATGGCCATCAGCAGAACCGGGAAGGCCGCGGGATCATGTCAGCACACTCGGATGCCAATATGGGACAGATCGGCGGCAGCCATGCGCTGGTGGTCGTTTCGGACCGAAGCGACGCGCCAACAGGCTCTGCGGCCATGACGGAAACGGGCTTTCTGGCGCAACTGATCGCTTGTCGGACAGGAATAGGGCACTACCGGCGGCATCGCCGCGAAGAGCCGGCCATCGCCAGCGCGCGCTACAGGGCAAGCGTGGAGCGCTGCGGCCGGGACGCGGCAAGCGACCTGAGGACCATCAAGGTCGCCTGACATGTCTCGCCGGCCACTTCAGGCCGACTGCCAGGAAGCCGACCAACAACGAGAAGGACCGGCAAAGAGCCGGCCCTAAGGTCAATCACGCTGAAATCGTGGGCGCTGTGGCGGCTTACGCCAGCAGCACCAGAACGTCAGCCCTTCGGCTTCAGGATCTGGCGGCCACGATACATGCCGGTCTTGAGATCGACATGGTGCGGGCGGCGCAGTTCGCCCGAGTCCTTGTCCTCGACATAGGTTGGCTGCTTGAGAGCATCAGCGGAGCGACGCATGCCGCGGCGCGACGGCGACGTCTTCTTCTTTGGAACGGCCATGACAGGAACTCCGGGGTCGTCGCGTCCGGAGCGGCGTCAAAGCCATCATCCGGACATCATCATTCAACAGGAGGCGGTCCATACACGCTCGCGCCGCGCATGGCTAGACCTTTTCACCCGTTTCAGCTTCGCCATGCTGGTCATCGTTCCGCCAGCACGCAATCGGCGCGGCTGCCGAGGCCGGCCATGCGGTTGTGAATGCGGAAACTGTTGGTCCTCGCCCGCCGCGAGGCCGTTGTCGGGTTTCGCAGGAGCGGGTTGGGCAGGCTCGCGGCCAGCGCGGCCGCCTCGCGGCGGCTGAGCGTGCTGGCCGGCTTGCCGAAATAGCGCTGCGCCGCCTGCTCGGCTCCGAACAGGCCTTCGCCGAACTCGGCCACGTTGAGATAGACCTCCATCATGCGTCTTTTGGACCAGGCCATGTCCGCCGCCAGCGCCAGCGGCAGTTCCAGCGCTTTGCGCACGTAGGAGCGGCCGTGCCAGAGATAGACGTTCTTGACGGTCTGCATGGCAATGGTCGAGCCGCCGCGCGCCGGGCCATCCTCGTCGGCGAGCACCTCGCGCAGGGCGCCCAGATCGATGCCGTGATGCGAGCAATAGTTTTGGTCTTCCGCCGCGATCACGGCGCGCACCAGTTCGGGCGAGATCGCCCCCAGCGGAACCCAGGTCCGCGTCACGCTCTCACCCCTGGCCATGCGCCACAGCATCAGCGTCGATGGCACGGGCAGGACGAGCCCAGCGGCAAGCAGCAAGGCAAGCAGCGCTGTCAGGCCAAGGCCGAGCTTGAGCGCGATTCCGCCACGGCCCTTGCGCCTGCCAACGCTCCCGCGCTGTCGATCGTCACTGGCATTCACGGCGGGTGTCAGGATTTCCATCCTTTCTTGCGCGGCGTCGAGGCGCTATGACGCTTCCGGGCCCAGGCCCATGTCATCGCCAGTCGCGCCTGAACCCAGATCAGCATCAGCAAGAGTGAACATTCCGATGAGCGATGCAAGCCCTGACGCCATCTTCGCGGCACGCTTGAAGCAGACCGCGGATGCGGTTGAAGCGGCCCTTGCCGCGCGTCTTGACGACCGCCAGCGCGATCACGAGATCGCGCGTCCGGCCCGGCTGCTGGCGGCGATGCGCCATGGCGCGCTCGGCGGCGGCAAGCGCCTGCGGCCTTTTCTCGTCACCGAGACCGCGCGCCTGTTCGGCGTTCCCCCTGCCGATGCCCTGCCGGCGGCCACCGCCATCGAACTGGTCCACTGCTATTCTCTCGTGCATGACGACCTGCCGTCGATGGACGATGACGATCTCAGGCGCGGCCTGCCGACCGTCCACAAGGCATTCGACGAAGCGACGGCCATCCTCGCCGGCGATGCGCTGCTGACCCTTGCTTTCGAGGTGCTGGCCGGGGCGGATGCAGGCCGTGATCCCGCCATGCGCGCCGATCTGGTGCTTTGCCTCGCCCGCGCGTCAGGCCTTGCCGGCATGGTCGGCGGGCAGATGCTCGACCTTGAAGCCGAGGGACGCCGCAGCGCGGACAAGGTGGCCAGTCCGCCATGGCCGGGCGACGTGCGCCGCCTTCAGGCCATGAAGACCGGCGCGCTGCTTGCGGCCAGCATCGAGATGGGGGCTATCTTGGGCAACGCGCCACAGGGCCAGCGCATGTCCCTGTCCACCTTCGGCCAGTCGCTCGGAGCCTGCTTCCAGGTCGCCGACGACATCCTCGATGTCGAAGCCAGCCCCGAGGTCATGGGCAAGGCGACCGCCAAGGACGCCGATGCCGGCAAGGCCACGCTGGTCGCCGCGATCGGCATCGACGCTGCGCGGCAGGAGCGCGACAGGCTGGCTGATGATGCGGTGCGCGCGCTCAGGCGCTTCGGGCCGGAAGGCGATGTGCTCAGGGCCGCAGCGCGCTTCGCGGCGACGCGCGCGAACTGAGCAGTCGGCTCAGCAGGCTGCTCAGACCGTCACCTGCGTGCCGACCTCGACGACGCGGCCGGTGGGGATCTGGAAATAGCTGGTCGCGTCGGTCGCGCTGCGCGCCATGCTGATGAACAGCTTGTCCTGCCAGATCGGCATGCCGGAATTGGCGGAGGGCTTGATCGAGCGCCGCGACAGGAAGAACGACGTCGACATGATGTCGAACTTGAAGCCCTGCTTGCGCAGGATGGCGAGCCCCTTCGGAATGTTGGGGCTTTCCATGTAGCCGTAGCGCATCTCCATCTTCCAGAAGCCGTCTGTGATGGGCTCGATCCGGACACGCTCCTCTTCCGGGATGCGCGGCACGTCGAGCGACCTCACGGTCAGGATGGCGTTCTTCTCGTGCAGCACCTTGTTGTGCTTGAGGTTGTGCAGCATGGCGGCCGGCGCCACGAACGGATCGCCGGTGAGGAAAAGAGCCGTGCCCTTGACCTTGTGCGGCGGGCTCTTGGCCAGCATGTCGAGAAGTTCCTTCAGCGGCACGTCGGCCTTGCGGGTCTTCTCGAACAGGATGCCCGATCCGCGGACCCAGGTCACCATCAGCAGGACAAGGACCGCCGCCAGCATCACCGGCACGAAGCCGCCATGGAACAGCTTGAGCATGTTGGCCGAGAAGAAGGCGATGTCGATGGCGAGGAAGGGCAGAATGACCAGGCAGGTGGTCGCCAGGCTCCAGCGCCAGCCCTTCCAGATCACGATGAACGCGAGAACGGCGTCGACCATCATCGCGCCGAACACCGAAATGCCATAGGCGTTGGCAAGGCCTGACGACGAGCGGAACGACCAGACAAGCGCCAGCACCACGACCAGCAGGATCCAGTTCACGCGCGGCATGTAGATCTGGCCTGACGTGTGTTCCGAGGTGTGCCGCACCTCCATGCGCGGCAGGATTCCAAGCTGGATCGCCTGGCGCGTCAGGGAGAAAGCCCCTGTGATCACCGCCTGGCTGGCGACGATGGTGGCGATGGTGGCGAGGATGACCAGCGGCAGGATCAGGAAGTCCGGCGCGAGCTTGTAGAACGGATTGTCGATGGTGGTCGGGTCATGCAGGATCAGCGCGCCCTGCCCGAGGTAATTCAGCCACAGCGCCGGAAACACCATGAAGAACCAGGCGCTCTGGATCGGGCCGCGCCCGAAATGCCCCATGTCGGCATAGAGCGCCTCCGCCCCGGTGACGGCCAGGCAGACCGTGCCGAGCACGACCAGCGACACGCCGGGATGATTGACGAAGAACATCACGCCGTAGAGCGGGTTGATCGAGGCGAACACGCCGAAATCGTCCTGGATGTGATAGATGCCCAGCCCCGCAAGGGTCAGGAACCAGATGCCCATGATCGGGCCGAACCATTTGGCCACGCTCTCGGTGCCGCCGCTCTGCAGGGCGAACAGCCCGATCAGGATCGCGGAGGCGATGTAGACCACGTAGGGCTCGAAGGCCGGCGTGACCAGCTTCAGCCCCTCGACCGCCGACAGCACCGAAATCGCCGGCGTGATCACCGCATCGCCATAGAACAGCGCGGCGCCCAGCATGCCGAGGCCCAGCACCCAGCCGGTGCCCTTGGCCTTGCCGACGGCGCGCTGCGCCAGCGCCACGAGCGTCAGCGTGCCGCCCTCGCCATTGTTGTCGGCGCGCAACAGGATGAGCACATACTTGATCGTCACCACGAACACGAGCGACCACAGGATCAGCGACAGAACGCCGATGACGATGTCGCGCGGCACTTCCCGCAGGATTGTCGTGCCGTGCCCGCCATGGCTGCCGATGTTGCCGCTGACCGCAGCATTGATGGTCTCGCGCAGGGCATAGAGCGGGCTGGTGCCGATGTCGCCATAGACGACGCCAAGCGCGCCGAGGGCAAGGGCGGCGAAGCTGGACCTCGAGTGAACGTGCCCATGCCCGTGTCCGTGCCCGCCGTCAGGTCCGTGCGGGCCGTCCCCGGGCGCGGGCTCAGCCAGGCCGAAGCGCTGATCATCCTTCGACGAGGATGTCTTGTCGGGAGCCATCTAGATCTCTCCGCTCATGCGGCGCTGCAACAAAAGGCTGGCGGCTCTACCATATCCCGGCATCCGATCAAGTGTGGCATCTCGGCGAGACAGGTCGAAAACCACGCCTCCTCCGCAGAAGAATCATGTCAGGCAGGCGTCATTCGGCGGCCCGACTGGACGCACCGTAGCGCTTTTCGACGTAACTGTTGACCATCGACTTGAACTCGTCGGCGATGCCTGCGCCGCGCAAGGTCGCGACCTTCTTGCCATCGACGAAAACAGGGGCGGTCGGCGCCTCCCCCGTGCCGGGCAGCGAGATGCCGATGTCGGCGTGCTTCGACTCGCCCGGACCATTGACGATGCAGCCCATCACCGCAACGTTGAGCATCTCGACGCCGGGATAGCGGGTTTTCCACTCGGGCATCGAGGTGCTGATCCAGCCCTGGATGTCGCGCGCCAGTTCCTGAAAAACCGTCGATGTCGTCCGGCCGCAGCCAGGGCAGGCGGCCACCAGCGGCACGAAGGCGCGGAACCCCATCGTCTGGAGCAATTCCTGCGCGGTCTTGACCTCGATGGTGCGGTCCCCGCCCGGCTCGGGCGTCAGCGAAAACCGGATGGTGTCGCCGATGCCGTCCTGCAGCAGCACGCCCAGCGCCGCAGACGATGCGACGATGCCCTTGGAGCCCATGCCGGCCTCGGTCAGGCCAAGATGAATGGCATGATCCGAACGGCGGGCCAGTTCCCGGTAGACCGAGACCAGATCCTGCACGCCCGAGACCTTCGCCGACAGCACGATGCGGTTCTTCGCCAGCCCGATCTCCGTCGCGCGTGCGGCGGACAGCAGCGCAGACTGGATCATCGCCTCGCGCAGCACGGCGCGGGCTTCGAGCGGCGTGGACGAGGCCGCATTGATGTCCATCAGGTGCGTCAGCAATTCCTGATCGAGCGAGCCCCAGTTGGCCCCGATGCGCACCGCCTTGCCATGCCGGATCGCCATCTCGACGATCTGGCCGAACTGGCGGTCCTTCTTGTCCTTGAAGCCGACATTGCCCGGATTGATGCGGTACTTCGCCAGCGCTTCGGCGCAGGCCGGATGATCGGCCAGAAGCTTGTGGCCGATATAGTGGAAGTCACCGACCAGCGGCACGCTGACGCCGATGCGCTCGAGCCGCTCGCGCACATGAGGCACGGCGGCGGCCGCCTCGTCGCGGTCGACCGTGATGCGCACCAGTTCGGAGCCTGCCCGCGCCAGCGCCGCCACCTGCGCCACCGTCGCGGCGATGTCGGCGGTGTCGGTGTTGGTCATCGACTGCACCACGACGGGCGCGCCGCCGCCCACCATGACGCCGCCGATGTCGACGCCGACGCTTCTGTGCCGGGGGCGTGGCCCGGCGGTCGCAACGGAGGCGGCAAGCGAAAGGTCAGTCATCGGCCAGTTTGCCCGCGAAATCCGAAGTGAAAAATTGACAACATGACCTTGCCCAGTCAGGCGCTGGCGTCAACCCGGATGGACACGGATGAGGCGACCCTTTGCGGCTTGGCGAGGGAGTTGTTACATGTTCACATGTCAACCCGTTCAAGGAACACCGACATGCAGCGCGCCACCGCAATCATCCGCAAAGCCGCCGTCAAGGCCGACAAGGTCGCCGGCACGGTCGTGCTCGCCCACGAGGACCGTCAGCGCCGCCGTGCAGTGCTCAAGACCGTGGCGGGCATCGAATTCCTGCTCGATCTCGACAAGGCGACGGTTCTTGCCGAGGGCGACGCGCTGAAACTCGAGGATGGCAGCCTTGTCGCTGTTCATGCCGCCCCCGAAGCGCTGCTGGAAATCCGGGCCGAGAACCCGTTGCGCCTGATGCGGGTCGCCTGGCACATCGGCAACCGTCACACCCCCGCGGAAATCACGGCGGACGCGCTCTATATCGAGGATGATCACGTTCTTGCCGAGATGATCCGGGGCCAGGGATGCGCCATTGCCAGGGTGACGCGGCCGTTCAGGCCGGAGCGCGGCGCCTATGACCACGGCGGCCATGATCACCACGACCATGGCGGCGCTCATGACGCGCACGCGGCGCACAATCCCGCCCATGGGCAGCCAGGGCACGTCCACGGCCCCGATTGCGGCCACGACCATGGCCATGACCACAGCCACGACGTGCTGAAAGTCGGCAGTCATGACCACGGGCACGAGCATGGACACGATCATGGGCACGATCACAGCCACAGCCATGCTCACGATCACAAGCACGGCGACGACCACAAGCATCACCACGGCCATGACCACGGCCACGCGGCCCGCGCCAAACACGATCATTGACGCGCGACCGCTGACGCCGCGCCGCATTGAACGCTTCGCAGCTCCTGCTGATGACCTGGTTCTCGCCGTCCTATCCGGTGGGAGCCTTCGCCTATTCCCATGGCCTTGAATGGGCGCAGGAGGCGGGCGACCTGACCGATGCCGCAACCCTGCAGGGCTGGCTGACGGACGTGATCGAGCTTGGCTCCGCCCGCAATGACGCGATCCTGCTCGGTGCAGGCTGGCGTGCGGCGACGGCCGGGGACTGGGCCGTAACGGCGCGCATCGCCGAACTCGGCCTCGCCATGTCCACGTCGGCCGAGAGGCGCCTCGAGACCGTGACCCAGGGCAACGCCTTCGTGCTGGCCAGCCGCGCCGCCCATCCGTGCGAGGCGCTGGACAGGCTGCGCGCCTGCTGGCCAGGCGATGTGACGTACCCCGTCGCGGTCGCCGTCACGGCGGCGGGGCATGAGATTGCGCTTGGCGACCTGCTGCCCGCCTTCGTGCTCGGCTTCGCCGCCAATCTCGTCTCGGCGGCGGTGCGCCTCGGCATCGTCGGCCAGACCGACGGCCAGCGCGTGCTGGCCAGGCTGATGCCGGCGATCAGCGCACTGGCGACCGAAGCGGAGAGCAGCACGCTCGATGACCTCGGCACTTGCACCTTCCGTGCCGATATCGCTTCATTGCGTCACGAAACCCAGTATTCGAGGCTGTTCCGCTCATGAACCACTCCCCCAATGGCCCCCTGCGCGTCGGCATCGGCGGCCCTGTCGGCTCTGGCAAGACGGCGCTGATGGAAATGCTGTGCAAAGCCATGCGCGACGAGTTCGACCTCTGCGCCATCACCAACGACATCTACACCAAGGAGGATGCGCGGCTTCTGACCGTGGCGGGCGCGCTGCCGGTCGAGCGCATCATGGGCGTGGAGACCGGCGGCTGTCCGCACACCGCCATCCGCGAGGATTGTTCGATCAATCTCGCTGCCGTCGCCGAGATGCGGGAAAAGTTTCCGAAGCTCGACCTCATCCTGATCGAGTCGGGCGGCGACAACCTCGCCGCCACCTTCTCGCCGGAACTCGCCGACCTCTGCATCTACGTGATCGACGTCGCGGCGGGGGAGAAGATCCCCCGCAAGGGCGGCCCCGGCATCACCCGCTCGGATCTGCTGGTGATCAACAAGATCGACCTCGCCCCTCATGTCGGCGCCGACCTCGCCGTGATGGACCGCGATTCCAAACTGATGCGCGGAAAAAGGCCCTATGTCTTCGCCAACATGAAGACCGGGGAAGGACTGGCTGACATCCGCGCCTTCATCGAGAACGCGGGCGGGCTGGTGAAGCAAGCGGCGTGAAAGGCGGTGCTCGGCGTCATTTCGGGGTGGCATCGCCGAGCCCGGAAACCATTATGTGGTGGCTCCAAAACTGCCATATGATGGGTTCCGGGCCTGCCTTCGGCATCTCGGAATGACGGGGTTTGATGCGGCACATGGCTCTGAACTGGACAAGCTGGACAGCTTTCGCCATCTAGCATCCATGCATGTCCTCTCTCCCTGGCGCTTTTCCGTCGCCCCGATGATGGACTGGACGGATCGGCATTGCCGGGCCTTCCACCGGGTGCTGTCACGCCAGGCGCTGCTCTACACCGAGATGGTGACGGCCAATGCCGTGATCCATGGCGACCGTGAGCGGCTGATCGGCTGGAACAGGTCTGCCGAGGGCAAGGTCGCGCTGCAGCTTGGGGGCAATGATCCGGCAAAGCTGACTGAAGCCGCCGGCATCGGCCAGGATTTCGGCTATGACGAGATCAACCTCAACTGCGGCTGCCCATCCGACCGGGTGCAGGGCGGCGCGTTCGGAGCATGCCTGATGCAGACACCGGACGTGGTCGGAGATTGCATCGCGGCGATGAAGGCGGCCGTCAGCATCCCTGTCACGGTCAAGTGCCGGCTCGGCGTTGATGATCAGGACACGGAAGCTGCGCTCGATGCGCTGACGGCCACAGTCCGCAAGGCCGGAGCCGATGCGCTCATCGTGCATGCCCGCAAGGCCTGGCTGCAGGGCCTGTCGCCCAGGGAAAATCGCGAGGTGCCGCCCCTCGACTATCCTCGCGTCCGCCGGCTCAAGGCAGCCAACCCGGGCCTGCCCGTGGCCATCAACGGCGGCATCCGCCGGCCAGACGAATGGACCGAGCATCTCGCCCATATCGATGGCGTGATGATCGGCCGCGAGGCCTACAACAACCCCGAAATCCTGCTGGAGGTCGATCCGGCCCTGTTCGGCCAGCCTGCTCCGGTCGCAGACGTGTTCGCGGCGGTGGAAGCCTTCGAGGATTATGTCGCAGCGGAACTCGCGCGGGGAACACGGCTGCATTCCATCACGCGCCACCTCACCGGCCTGTTCGCGGGCCGCCCCGGCGCCCGCGCCTTTCGCCAGACGCTTGCCAACGCCTGCATGAGGCCGGATGCAGGTCTCGAAGCCTTGCGCCTTGCTGTCGCTCAGGTTTCGCGCGAATTGCCCGAGACCGGCAGACCCGACAGCAGGGCGGCGTGACATCATGAATCCGCCAGCCAGCCCCGAAATTGAGGCGCGCATCCGGGGCAGTTTCGGCAAGCAGGGCCTGATGGCGACGCTTGGCGCTGAACTCACCGTCATCGAAGCTGGCCGCGTCGAGATCAGCCTGCCGGTGACGCCAGCGGTCAGCCAGCAGCATGGCTTCGTGCACGCGGGCGCGGTCGCTGCCATTGCCGATTCGGCTGCAGGCTACGTGGCGCTGTCCATGATGCCGGCAGGCACCGGTGTCCTCACCACCGAGTTCAAGATCAACCTTCTGGCCCCCGCAGGCGGTGACAGGCTGGTGGCGCGCGGCCGCGTCATCAAGGCAGGCCGGACGCTGACCCTCGCACTGACCGAGGTCTTTGCTGTCCGGCAAGGCGAGGAGAAGCTCTGCGCCATGCTGACGGCGACCTTGATGGCCATCGCGGGCCGCGACGGCGTTGCCGATTGACGAGGCCCGGCCTGGCATAAGCTTCCACGCCGCCTTGCGCTGCATGCGGCCTTTCGCCTGCTGGTCCGGGTTGCGTGCCCCGTATCAGCATGCTACGGCACCCCCACTTTACGGGAGCATCGTTCCTGCGAAGCTTCCATTCATGCGCAGCTTGCGCGGTTCGGACACAGCCCTGATCGCGGGGCGCATGTGGCCGGATTTCGTGGACAAGAAAGATCACGACGTGGCCCAGGGCAGTTCAATCGTATCGGGCGTGAGCGGGCGTTATGCCTCCGCCCTGTTCGAGTTGGCGCAGGAGACGAAGTCGGCCGATGCGGTCGGTGCGGCGCTTGACCGTTTCGGCGCGCTGATCGACGGCAGCGACGACCTGCAGAGGCTGATCAAGAACCCGGTCTTCACCGCGGATGAGCAGGTCAAGGCCGTGAACGGCGTCATGCAGTCCGCGAAGATCGATGGCCTCGCCGCCAATTTCATTGGACTTGTGGCCAGCAAGCGCCGGCTGTTCGCCCTTCCCGGCATGATCGCAGGCTACCGCCAGCTTCTCGCGGACGCCAAGGGCATCGTGCGCGCCGAGGTCACGGTGGCGGAGCAGCCCTCCGCCGGCCAACTCAGGGACATTGCCGCGGCTCTCAGGGAGACTGCCGGCAAGGAGGTCGAGATCGACCTCAGGATTGATCCTTCGCTCATCGGCGGACTCATCGTGAAGATGGGTTCGAAGATGGTCGATGCTTCGCTCAAAACCAAACTCAACTCGATGCGCCTTGCGATGAAAGAGGTCGGCTGATGGAACTCCGCGCCGCAGAAATTTCCGCGATCCTGAAGGATCAGATCAAGAATTTCGGCTCGGAGGCCTCGGTCACCGAAGTCGGGCAGGTGCTGTCCGTCGGTGACGGCATTGCCCGCTGCTACGGCCTCGACAAGGTCCAGGCCGGCGAGATGGTCGAGTTCGAATCGGGCGTGCGCGGCATGGCGCTGAACCTCGAAAGCGACAATGTCGGCATCGTCATCTTCGGTTCCGACCGCGAGATCAAGGAAGGCCAGACGGTCAAGCGCACCGGCGCCATCGTGGACGTGCCGGTTGGCAAGGAGCTGCTCGGCCGCGTCGTCGACGCGCTCGGCAACCCGATCGACGGCAAGGGCCCGCTGAAGGCCAAGACCCGCTCGCGCGTGGACGTGAAGGCCCCCGGCATCATCCCGCGCAAGTCGGTGCATGAGCCGATGGCAACCGGCCTCAAGTCGATCGACGCGCTGATCCCGATCGGCCGCGGCCAGCGCGAACTGATCATCGGCGACCGCCAGACCGGCAAGACCGCTGTCGCGCTCGACACCATCCTCAACCAGAAGGCCGTCAACGAAGGCAAGGACGAGAGCCAGAAGCTTTACTGCGTCTACGTCGCCATCGGCCAGAAGCGCTCCACCGTCGCCCAGTTCGTCAAGGTGCTCGAAGAGCGCGGCGCACTGGAGTATACGATCATCGTCGCCGCCACCGCCTCGGATGCGGCCCCGATGCAGTTCCTCGCGCCGTTCTCGGGCTGCGCCATGGGCGAGTATTTCCGCGACAACGGCATGCACGCCGTCATCATCTATGACGATCTCTCCAAGCAGGCCGTGGCCTACCGCCAGATGTCGCTCCTGCTGCGCCGCCCGCCGGGCCGTGAAGCTTATCCTGGCGACGTGTTCTATCTGCACTCCCGCCTGCTCGAGCGCGCGGCCAAGATGGGCGATGCGGCTGGCAATGGCTCGCTGACCGCGCTGCCGGTCATCGAAACCCAGGCCAACGACGTGTCCGCCTACATCCCGACCAACGTGATCTCGATCACGGACGGCCAGATCTTCCTGGAAACCGACCTGTTCTACCAGGGCATCCGCCCGGCTGTGAACGTCGGCCTCTCGGTCAGCCGCGTCGGCTCGGCGGCCCAGACCAAGGCCACCAAGAAGGTCGCCGGCAAGATCAAGGGCGAACTCGCCCAGTATCGCGAAATGGCCGCCTTCGCCCAGTTCGGTTCGGACCTCGACGCCGTGACCCAGCGCCTGCTCAATCGTGGCGCGCGCCTGACCGAGTTGCTCAAGCAGCCGCAGTTCGCGCCGCTCAAGATGGAAGAACAGGCCTGCGTGATCTACGCCGGCGTCAACGGCTATCTCGACAATCTGCCCGTCAGCAAGGTCCGCGCGTTCGAAGACCAGCTCCTGTCCCTGCTGCGCGGCAAGCACGCCGATCTGCTCACCGCCATCCGCGACTCGAAAGACCTTTCCGATGCCAGCGCAGCCACGCTGAAGGGCATCGTCGAAGGTCTGTCGAAGTCGATGGCCTGACATCGTGGCGGGTGCAGCGCAGCAGCCGATGCTTTGCCGCGCCCGTGACCTCTGGATTGCTTCGTCGCATGCGCATCGCGCATTGACGACAGGGACACCGCCAAAATGCCCTCGTTGAAGGACCTTCGCACACGCATTGCCTCGGTGAAGGCAACGCAGAAGATCACCAAGGCGATGCAGATGGTTGCCGCCGCCAAGCTGCGCAAGGCGCAACTGGCCGCGGAAGCCGCGCGTCCCTATGCGACCAAGATGGAGAGCGTTCTGGCCAATCTTGGCGCGGGCGTCGACGCGTCGTCCGCGCCGCGCCTTCTGGCGGGCACCGGCGCAGACAAGGTGCATCTGCTGGTCGTCTGCACGGCCGAACGCGGCCTGTGCGGGGCCTTCAATTCCTCGATCGCCCGTCTCGCCCGCGAGCACGCCAACCGCCTGCTTGGCGAAGGCAAGACCGTGAAGATCCTGTGCGTCGGCAAGAAGGGCAACGATTCGCTGCGCCGGACACTGTCCGCCAACATCATCGACCTGATCGAGTTTCGCGCCGTCAAGCAGATGAGCTTCGTCCAGGCGGACGAGGTCGGCAGCCGCGTTCTCAAGATGTTCGAAGCCGGCGAATTCGACGTCGCCACGCTGTTCTTCTCGAGATTCAAATCCGTGATCTCGCAGATACCGACCGCTCAGAAGCTGATTCCCTGCGAAATTCCAGCACGTGCGGCTGCCAGCGGCGCGGCATCGGTCTATGAGTACGAGCCCGACGAAGCCGAAATCCTCGCGACACTGCTGCCGCGCAACGTCACCGTGCAGGTTTTCAAGGCGCTGCTTGAAAACGCCGCCTCGGAGCAGGGCTCGCGCATGTCCGCCATGGACAACGCGACCCGCAACGCCGGCGACATGATCAAGAAACAGACCCAGAAGTACAACCGCACGCGTCAGGCGATGATCACCAAGGAGTTGATCGAGATCATTTCCGGCGCGGAAGCGCTCTAGGGAGTTGCGAACATGACTTTGACCCCGATCATGACGACCCACGCCACCACCAGCGGTGGCCGCAATGGCCGCACCTCGCTCGAAGGCGGCAAGATGGTGCTGGGCATGGCGCTCCCCAAGGAGCTTGCCGGCGCCGGCGCGATCGACGGCATGAACCCCGAGCAGCTTTTCGCGATGGGCTGGTCGTCCTGTTATGGGCAGGCGATCATTGCCCTGGCCAAGAAGCACGGCGTCGACCCGGCGCGCGCCTCCGTCACCTGCCTGGTGACGCTCAACAAGGACGAGACCAGTTTTGCGCTGACCGCGGAACTGAAAGTCTCCATTCCAGGTGAAGACCAGGCCAAGGTGCAGGCGCTCGCAGAAGATGCCCACACCATCTGCCCTTATTCCAAGGCGACGCGCGGGAATGTTCCCGTCACGCTGACAGTCATCTGAACGTTCGAGGATCGGAGAGAACCATGGCAAAAGCCACCACCAAGGCTCCCGCGAAGGCCGCAGCCCCCAAGGCGGCAGCCGCACCGAAGGCCGCAGCCGCAGCGGCGCCGAAGGCTCCTGCGCGGTCCAACAAGCCGATGGGCAAAATCACCCAGGTGATCGGCGCCGTCGTCGACGTGGCATTTGAAGGCGTCCTGCCGGAGATTCTCAATGGCCTTGAAACCGAGAACCTCGGCAATCGCCTCGTGCTCGAAGTGGCGCAGCATCTCGGCGAAAGCTCGGTGCGCTGCATCGCGATGGACTCCACCGAAGGTCTGGTGCGTGGCCAGCTTGTCACCGATACCGGTGCTCCGATTGCCGTGCCCGTCGGCGAAGCGTGCCTTGGCCGCATCATGAACGTCATCGGCGAGCCTGTCGACGAAGCCGGCCCCGTGGTCGGTGAAGCCATGCGCGGCATCCATCAGCCAGCGCCGTCATACTCGGAACAGGCGACCGATTCGCAGATTCTCGAAACCGGCATCAAGGTCGTCGACCTGCTCGCGCCATATGCGCGCGGCGGCAAGATTGGCCTGTTCGGCGGCGCAGGTGTCGGCAAGACCGTGCTGATCATGGAATTGATCAACAACATCGCCAAGGCCCACGGCGGCTATTCGGTGTTTGCAGGCGTCGGCGAGCGCACGCGCGAAGGCAACGATCTTTATCACGAGATGATCGAATCGGGCGTCAACAAGGACCCGAAGAAGAACAACGGCTCGACCGCCGGGTCGAAGTGCGCGCTGGTCTACGGCCAGATGAACGAGCCCCCGGGCGCCCGCGCCCGCGTTGCGCTCACAGGCCTCACGGTTGCCGAGCACTTCCGCGACCAGGGCCAGGATGTGCTGTTCTTCGTGGACAACATCTTCCGTTTCACGCAGGCCGGCTCGGAAGTGTCGGCCCTGCTCGGCCGCATCCCCTCGGCCGTGGGCTATCAGCCGACGCTGGCCACTGACATGGGCAACCTGCAGGAGCGCATCACCACGACGACCAGGGGGTCGATCACCTCGGTGCAGGCGATCTATGTGCCGGCAGACGATCTGACCGACCCGGCGCCCGCCACCTCGTTCGCACACCTTGACGCGACCACCGTGCTGTCGCGCTCGATTGCCGAAAAGGGCATCTATCCGGCGGTGGACCCGCTCGACTCGACCTCGCGCATGCTGTCTGCCGCCATTGTCGGCGACGAGCACTACGACGTCGCGCGCAAGGTGCAGTCCACGCTCCAGCGCTACAAGTCGCTGCAGGACATCATCGCCATCCTCGGCATGGACGAGTTGTCCGAAGAGGACAAGATGACCGTGGCTCGCGCCCGCAAGATCGAGCGCTTCCTCAGCCAGCCGTTCTTCGTGGCCGAAATCTTCACCGGCTCGCCGGGCAAGCTGGTGCGCCTCGAAGACACGATCAAGGGCTTCAAGGGCCTCGTCGAAGGCAAGTATGACCACCTGCCGGAAGCGGCCTTCTACATGGTTGGAACCATCGAGGAAGCCGTCGAGAAGGCCCAGCGTCTGGCAGCAGAAGCGGCGTAAAAAGGTAGTCCGTGACGAGGTGGCGAGTTGCTCTATGGGTGCTCTGCCATGCGGGGGTATGGCTAGGAGCAGTAGCTTTGGGGTGGATTCACACCTTCGCTGTTGGTTTTGGTTGCGCTGTGGGAGACTATCCCTGTGCAGAAATAAATTTTGGCCATGAGCTAATTGCAGGGTCGATAGGTGGTCTTGCTATTTTATATGTCGTCTTGGGCTTTGGGTATCTGATCGTTCTTCGTAACAGGAAGATCAACTCCGACTACCGGGTTCAAATAGCAAGGGATAGGAACTAGCTGACATGACCACCTTCCACTTCGAACTCGTCTCGCCTGAAAAGGTGCTGTTCTCCGGCTCCGTCGACAGCGTTGTCGTTCCGGCTTCCGAAGGCGAGATGACCGTTCTGGCCGGGCAGGCCCCGACCATGGCCACGCTCAAGCCGGGCGTGGTCACCGTGGCGGAAGGCAAGGGCTCAGCCCGCCGCCTGTTCGTGCGCGGCGGCTTCGTCGACATCAACGAGTCCGGCCTGACCATCCTCGCCGAGCATGCGATCGCGCTTGAGGACCTCAAGCCCGAGATGATCGCCGCCGACATCAAGGATGCCATGGAAGATGTGGTTGATGCCAAATCAGTTGACGCCCGCGTCGCCGCGCAGGCCAGGCTTGACGGCCTGAAGCAGCTTCAGGGCGCTGTGGTGAACTGAACGGATTACCCCACGATGTCATTCCCGGCGGCCCAAAGAGCCGGGATGACACTGCGCGCAGGTGCGGAACGCAGCCCTACCTCGGCGCATCCGTCAGCTGAATCGTCCAGCTCTTCTGCTCCCCGGTGTCCACCTCGAAGAAGCTGGCGCGATCGAAACCGCGCGGCAGGCAATCCTCGATGCCGCGGATGGTGAACTCGCGGTTGCGCACGCAGAGCACGGATTTGCCGGTCCACTCGCCGCCCTTATCGTAGTCGACGGCGTGGATGTAATAGAACCGCGCCGCGAGCGTGCCGCGCAAGATGGTCTCGCAGCCACGTGGGCTGAGGTTCCACCAGCCCTCCGTGATCCAGCCCTGCCCGTCGCGATAACCGAGCGCCACGCCGACGCGGCTTGCGGTGTTGTTGCAGATGCGCAGATCGGCCAATGCAACCCCGGAGCCGAACAGCCCGGCCAAGAGCGCCAGGATGAACGCTGATGTCCGCACCGACGCGCCCCTCATGGCCGCCATGCCCTCATGGATCGACAAGGATGACGCGGCAGTCATTGACGTTGGTCAGGGTCGGGCCCGGATTGAGCAAATCGCCGATGCTTTCAAAAAAGGCGGTGGAATTGTTGTCGGCCAGCATGGCGGCGGCATCAAGGCCATTCGCCCGCGCCCGCGCCAGCGTGCTTTCGTCGATCATGGCGCCGGCCGGATCCGTGGCCAGGCCGCCGCCGCCGTCGGTCCCGTCTGTGTCGCCCGAGACCGCGCTGATGCCGGAGGCCCCCTGCAATGCCAGGGCCAAAGCCAGCGCGTATTCCTGGTTCGGCCCGCCGCGCCCGTGCCCCTTGATGGTGACGGTGAGTTCGCCGCCCGAAATCAGCGCGGCGCGGCGGCCATCTGCCTTCAGGTGGATCGCGCGCGCGGCCTGTTCGGCCGCCACTGCGCTGGCCTCGCCCTCGAGATCGGCGCCAAGGGAGATCGGCTCGTAGCCAAGCGCGGCGCAGGCCTCGGCAGCGGCCTCGATGGCTGCGCTGGGTCTTGCGATGATCCTGAAGGTGGCGCGCGCCATCATCGGATCACCAGGCTTCGGTGTTTCCATCGCCGCGTCGTCGAGAAGGCGCCTCGCGCTGTGCGGCAGTTCGATGCCGTATTTCGCGACCACGGCGCGCGCATCTGCGTTGCTGGACGCATCGGGAACCGTCGGCCCCGAGGCGATGATCGAAGGCTCGTCCCCCGGCACATCCGACACCGCGAGCGTCAGCACAGGCGCAGGCCAGGCCGCCCGTGCCAGCCTGCCTCCCTTGATCAGCGAAAGGCGTTTGCGCACGGTGTTGATCTCGTCGATGTTCGCGCCGGAGCGCAGCATGGTGCGGGTGATCGCCTGCTTCTCGGCCAGCGTCAGGTCACCTGCGGGCGCGATCCAGTTGGCAGAGCCGCCGCCGGACAGCAACACGAGCACCAGGTCGTCTTCGTCAGCGCCATGGGCAAGCGCCAGCGCAGCCTGCGCCGCTTCCACGCTCGCCTCATCCGGCACGGGGTGGCCGGCCTCGATCATCGGGATCAGCCGTGTTTTCGCGCCATAGCCGTGTCGGGCGACGGCCATTCCGGTGAGCCGGGACCGGTCGACGTTCAGCGTGTCGAGATAGTGTGCCTCGGCTGCAGGCGTCATGCTGCCGGCGGCCTTGCCGGCGGCGAGGATGATCAGTCTTCCCTTCGGCATCGGCGGCAAGGCGGAAATCAGGCTCCGCGTCGGCAGCGCGGCCTCGACCGCAGCCATGTAGATGCCCTGGAGCCTGTCGCGCGTGGGAGCAAGGATGGGCATGCACAACCTGTCTTGCGAGAAGAGACGGCACGCTCGATCCCGAACCGGGCGAACGTGAAACAGCAAATCCTGTTAGACCGATTTGACGCAACATGTCATCAGCAATCGGTGATTCCGGGGCAGGCTGATGAATGCTGGCGCGATGGCTGAGGTCGAGCATGTTGCCGGCGATGTTGCGGCGCAGGCGTTGGTCATCTGCGACCATGCCTCCAATGCAATGCCGCCCGAATATGGTGGGCTTGGCCTGCCGCGTGGTGAGCTTGCCCGGCACATCGCCTATGACATCGGCGCGGCGTGGGCCAGCCGGCGGCTGGCGGCGCAACTCGGGTGCCCGGCGCTGCTGTCCACCTTCTCGCGCCTGCTGATCGACCCGAACCGCGGCCGCGATGACCCGACGCTGGTGATGCAGATTTCGGATGGCGCGATCGTGCCGGGCAATGCCCGGATTGACGAGGCCGGCGTCAATGCACGCATCGCGCGCTTCTATGCGCCGTATGATGACGCCATCGCGGCGCATGTCGGGGGCGCCATCACGCGCGGCCTGCCGCCAGCCGTCATTTCGGTGCATTCGTTCACGCCTCATTGGAAGGGGCAGCCGAGGCCATGGCACGTCGGCCTGCTCTGGGACCGCGACGACCGCATCGTCGCTTCGCTGTTCGCTGCGCTGCGGGCCGAACCGGGCCTGATCGTCGGCGACAACGAACCTTACGCGGGCTGGCTCGAGGGCGACACGATCGACCGGCACGCCACGCGCCACCGGTTGCCCAACGTGCTGATCGAACTGAGGCAGGACCTGATCGACACCGAGGCGAAGGCGGAGGCATGGGCGGACCGGCTGGCGCGCTTGCTGTCGCCGATTCTGGCTGATTGGCGCGGGCAGCGGCTGGAGGGTCTTCCGCTGGCGGGCATCAGTGCGTAACTATGGAGCAGCCGGAGGTTGCCATGACCAAACCCGATATCGATGCCGCCACCATGACGGAACTGGAAGCAGCGGCTTTCCGCCGCCTCGTCAACCACCTGCGCGAGCGCGCGGACGTGCAGAACATCGACATGATGAACCTCGCCGGTTTCTGCCGCAACTGCCTGTCGAATTGGCTGAAGGATGCCGCGGACGCCCGCAACCTCGAGCTTCGCAAGGAGGCCAGCCGCGAGTTGGTCTACGGCATGAGCTACGAAGCCTGGAAAACCCTGAACCAGACCGACGCGAGCAGCGTCCAGAAGGCCGCCTTCGAGGCCAACAAGCCACAGCATTGAACTGCCTCCAGCTTGACGAACCGCACCCGAGGCGTCATCCCCGCCCCGAACCTTCACCCGTGAACAGCAAGCTGGACAACAACCATGTCAGATCCCATCCAGGGCGATCAACTCAAGAGCATCGTGCAGCGCATCGAGCGGCTGGAAGAAGAGAAGAAGACCATCGCCGACGACATCAAGGAGGTCTACTCCGAGGCCAAGGCCAATGGCTATGACGTGAAGGTGCTGCGCAAGGTGATCTCGATCCGGAAGCGCGACCTGCGCGAGCGGCGCGAGGAGGAAGCCGTGCTCGATCTGTATCTGCAGGCGGTCGGCGAGTCGGCGTGACCGCCTTGCCGCCGATCAGCGGCTGATGAACGTCGTCGGCAGCGAGCGAACCGCAGGCCCGGAGAACCGATCTGTCCGCGTGTCGTTGGGATCGCGCTGGCTGAAGCCGAGCGAGGCCGCCGGCGCGGTGTCGGTCTCGATCTGACCCGCTCGCGTTTGTGTGGCGCGCGCGCGCGTCGTCGTGACCTTGGCGTTCGCCAGCGGCGCGCTGCCGGTCGCAACGGCTGCGAACAGATTATCCAACGCCTGCCTGTCCTTCGCGGCCGGGGCATCGGCCGGCTGCGCGCTCGGCCTCATCGCCGCGATGGCCGCCGTGTTCATCGCCTGACTTGCAAGGCGCGGGCGTTCCGGCGGGGCAGGATGGCTGACCAGCACCAGCTTTCCAGGCAGGTCACGCGGAGCAACCTGGCCGGCGGGCGGCGCATTTGTCGCTGTGGCCGCAGCCGCAGCCAGAGCCATCTGGACTGCAGGTCCGACGTCCGGCCTGCGGGGCGGCGACGGCGCCAGCACCAACCGGGCCGGCGCAGTCCCCTCGCCCGGCAAGGCGGCGGCCTCGGCTGTCGCGGCCACGCCGGCGGGTCCTTGCTGCCAGTTCAGGCGCTGGCCTGTCGAACCCGGCTCGACGGATGCGATCTGCACCGGCGTCAGGTTGCCAGGCCTCGCCACGGGGAACGGCGCAGCGACGAAGCGCGGCGTGCTTGGCACGGGTGCAAGCGCGGGAACAGGGGCTGAAGCGGCAGCGAGCTTTGCAGCCTCGGCAGCCCGCACGGAGGCGGACACCGGCTCATCCGTGGCAGCCGCGATCTGCGTGGTGTCCTGCGTGCGGCCGCGCGCCGGGCCACTCCGCGCCACTGGCTCTGCCTGGCTCGTCGGGGCAATCTGCGGCGTTGGTGGCCGGAAAGCCGCATAGACGTCGCCGCTTTCGCTGTTGCCGCCGGATGGCGGCGCGTAGGCGAGAACCTGCTGGTTGCTGCGCCCGCGCGCCGCCCGGCCGCGGGCCGGAGCGACCTCGTCCTCCTCGTTCCAGCCGAACAGCGAGGCCCACAGGCTCTTGCGCGAGCCTTGCATGATGGCCCCCTCGTCGAAATCGGTCGAGCCGAACCCGCCGACGCTGCCGCCACGCGCCAGGATCTGCGCCTTTGCCGATTCGTAGCCCTCCATCGGGCGGCCGTCGGCAGCGATATGCACGGTGTTGCCGCTGGGAAACAAACGGGCCAACTGGTCGCGGGGCATGCGCGGCCACGAGCGCACGCTGCCCACATCCAGATGCACGAAGGGCGTATTGGCCGTCGGGTAGTATCCGACGCCGCCGCGTTGCAGCTTCATGCCAACCGCGCGGATCTGGGTGGAGGAGGCGTCAGGCAGATAGAAATCCATCGCCTTGCCTTCCATGTGCTGGCTATGCTTGGCGACCCCGCGCGAGCGGCGGCGCAGCATGGCGTTGGTGCCCGGCGAGCGGTAGGCCGAGACGACATGAAAGGCGCTGCTGGAGCCAAGTTCCCGGTGCACTTCCCAGGCGATGTCGAACAGCCGCGGATCCATCTTGATGACATCGTCATTTCGCCAGTCGCGCAGCGCGTGGTTGAGCTGGGCCAGCGCTTCGGCCACATAGCGGCCGTCGCGCCGGAACGTCACTGTGGTGAGTTCCTTGGTGTGCATGTGCTGGATGCTGATGCTGCGCGTGTCGCCGTTGGCGATTGCATCCTGCGTGCTGCGCGAACCGACGAACAGCGCAGCGGCGCTGCCGAAAATCAGCATCGCCAGCCGACGGCGACCAGCCCCGGCGCGACGCGTGCGGATCAGGTCAGAACCGGATGCCAACGTCCGGACCCGCAATCGACAGGGAATTCGACACTTTAGAAGACCTCTTCCATGTCCCGGCGACAACCAGGACAGCCGCCCGTTCTTCAAGGAGCCGGCGACAAGGTGAGCCAAACGCGCCGACAGCGCAACGGACTTCATTCAGGATGAGGGAATCAGCAGATGTCCGTCCTCCTGAGCGCGACCATGGCGGCATGTGGTTAACCATTCGTTGACACATGATTGGCGATGGCGGGACGAGCCATCCGTGTCTTCCGAACGGCTGCAGGTCGGTTAGCCGACAATCGTGGCAAAACCATGCACGTCATGCGCGGCCGCCATACCTATCACAGTCCAAGAGCGTCACGCGTGCGGCGGTGAAAACCGTAGATGTCGTCATAGCTGCGCAAGGTTCCGCCAGCGTCCACGACATGCGTCATGTAGACGATATGGATCGGCAGCTTGCGGGCGAGCCTGATGGTTCGCTCGCCCGAGCCCACCATCGACTGGAGCCGACGCTCCGACCAGCCGTTCGCCTGCCCGCCAAGCACCAGTTCAGCCAGCTTGAGCGGCTGCTCGACCCTGACGCAGCCTGACGAGAAGGCCCTGCGGCTGCTGGCGAACAGCCCGCGCGACGGCGTGTCGTGCAGGTAGACGGCATGGTCGTTCGGGAACATGAACTTGACGTTGCCCAGCGCGTTGGTCGGGCCGGGCGGCTGGCGCACGCTGATCCGGTTGCCACGACGAATGACCTCGAAGCCACGGCGTTCGGCATAGCCAGGATCGCTGGCAAGCTTGGGCAGGATGTCTTCCCTCATGATGGTCGGCGGGATTGTCCATGACGGATTGAGCACGAGGTGATCCATCAGGTCGGAAAAGATCGGCGTTGGCCGCTCGGTCTTGCCGACGACCACGCGTGCGGCATGCACCGTTCGGCCATCCTCGACCTTGCGGACCATGTACTCCGGCACGTTGACCACCAGATGCTCGTCACCGAGGTCGACCGGAAGCCAGCGCCAGCGCTCCATGGTGGCGATCAGGTCGGCTTCGAGGGCGGACCCGGCCACACCGTTCATGGCGTCGATGGTGGCGCGATTGAGCACGCCATTGGCGGCAAGGCCGTTCTCGCGCTGGAAACCGGCAACGACAGTGGCGAGCGACCTGTCGTGAAGCCGCGTCTCGTCCGGGGCGAAGCCGAAGCGTGCCCTGACAAGGACGATCCTGTCATCGCGCATTCCCATGCGGATGGCTGGCCCGGAGGGGATCCGCACCTGCGCCACGCGTGCGGGATCGACCGGCTCGCGCTGCAGCCGCACCTCGGCCAGCTTGCGCCTGAGTGACTGATAGCCTTCGTGCTGCGGCTGGTAGGCGGCAAGGACCTGCGCCGGATCGGCGCCGTCCGCGCCAAGCCTGCCAAGAACCTCCGCCGCGCCGGGCACGGCCAGTTGCGGTGTGATCAGCGCCGAAATCCGGCGGGGATCGACACGGGCGCCCCGCGCATCGCGTGCATAGCGCACCGACAGCGCCGTCAGGCGGATGTCCGCCTTGGCGAGGTCAGCCAGGCGCGGCAGAATCAGCCTGGGCAGCGCATAGTCGGCAGATCTGAGGCCCTCCTCGTCCGCCCGCGCCAGCTTGTCGGTCAGGCGACGTGCGGCAGGACTGAAGCCATCCCCGGACAGCCAGAGCGGCCGGTGTCCGCGTGCCTCATAGACCGCCATGATCTCGCGGGCGTCTCGCTCTGGCAACCACGCGTGGCGCAGCGCTTCGGGCAAAGCGTCGGCGATGAAGCCGGCGAGTTGCGCATCCCGATCGGCTTCCGGGTCCGGCCGGGCCAGAGCCGGCTGTTCCGGAGGCTGCGCCGGCAGCACGTCATCGAGCACCACAGGTGCCGGCTCGGCAGGCGGCGGCAGCAAAAGGCTCATGTCCGGTGCAGGCATCTCGCCCGCCGGTTCCGGCGAAGCAGGGCCGGCCGCAGCACGGCCGATCCCGGCAGTGGTGACAATGAGCGCAGGCGCGGCCGGATCTTCGGCCAAGAGCTTCTCCGGCGCGGTCGTCGCCGGGATCGCGGGTTGCGCGCCGTCGGCTTCAACGCCGGGCGCCCCGGCCATGTCGAGCACGACGGGGGCGGCCTCGGGCGGCGGAGGCAGGAGCCTCACCACATCGGTTTCGGGCGCGGTATCGGCCGCGGTCAGCACCACCTCGGCTGCGTCAGGCAGCGGCGGCAGCACAAGCTCCTCGCTGGCCAGCGCAGGAAATGTCAGGCCCCACGTGAGACCCAACGTGAGGCCCAACGTGAGGCCCACCGCGAGACACGACACCGGCCAGGTCAAACCCCTCAAGGCCATGAAGCGACTCCGCTCGACATTCTGCAGTCTCCATGCCGAATCACCGCAGCGTCGGCAATCTCATTCGTGCAACACTTGACTGGAATTAGGCAAGATTCGGCCTCGAATTGGCCGTTTCCAGCGCTTGCCTGGTGGCTCCGCCCATGTCGCGCGTCAGGCGGCCGCGTCGTCCGCGCTGTCCGCACCCAACCCGTCGTCAAGGCCGTAGTCCTTGAGCTTGCGGTAAAGGGTCGAGCGGCCGATGCCGAGCTTGCGCGACACTTCGGACATGTGCCCGCGATAGTGCTGAAGCGCAAACTTGATGATGTCGCGTTCAAGATCGTCCATGCGCCGCATGTCCGAACCTTCCGTCAGTTCGATCGCATTCGGGTCCTTGACCGGCACCTGGATGATGCGCGGCGGCTCTGTCCCGCCCGATGTCACCGCATAAGGCTGCGGCGCAGGCGGGATGCGCACGTCGAAGCCGTCGACCTGGGCGGCGATCTGGGGGAATTCGGCGATGGTGAGCTCATCGCCGTCCGCCAGCACGACAGCTCTGAACAGGGCATTTTCAAGCTGGCGCACATTGCCGGGCCAGTCATAGCGCTGGAGCAGCGCCGCCGCTTCCGGCGTCAGGCCCCTGATGCGCTTGCCCTCTTCGGCGGCGAAACGGGCCACGAAGGATTTCGCCAGATCAGGCACGTCCTCGCGCCGCGCCCTCAGCGCCGGCAGCATGATGGGGAAGACATTGAGGCGATAATACAGGTCTTCGCGGAACTGGCCCTGCTTGACCTGGTCGAGCAGGCTCTTGTTGGTGGCCGATATCAGGCGGATGTCGACGCGGACGGACTTGCGCCCGCCGACCGGGTCGACCTCGCCTTCCTGGATGGCGCGCAGGAGCTTGACCTGCGCTTCGAGCGGAAGCTCGCCCACCTCGTCGAGAAACAGCGTGCCGCCGCTGGCTTCCACGAACTTGCCGACATGCTTTTCCGTGGCGCCTGTGAACGAGCCTTTTTCGTGTCCGAACAGGATCGACTCGACCAGATTGTCCGGAATGGCTCCGCAGTTGACCGTCACGAACGGCTTGCCGCGCCTGTCGCTCGAGCCCTGGATCGCGCGGGCCAGCACTTCCTTGCCGACACCCGATTCGCCCTCGATCAGGATCGGGATGTTCGACCTTGCCGCCCGCTCCGCCAGCCTGACCACGCGCGCCATCTCGGCGCTGCGGGTGCTGAGATCATGGAACGCGAGCGTGCCAGAGGCGCGGCGCTTCATGCGCCGGATTTCGTTTTCGAGCGCGCCGACCTTGATCGCGTTCTTGATCGAGACCTGAAGCCGCTCGGCCCCGACCGGCTTGACCACGAAATCAGAGGCCCCGGCGCGCATCGCCGCCACCACCGTCTCGATCGACGAATGCGCCGTCTGGACGATCACGGGCTTTTCGAGGCCCTTGTCCTTGAGCGCGCCGAGCACGGCGATGCCGTCGAACTCGGGCATGACCAGGTCGAGGATGACCAGATCGACGGCTTCGCCTTCGGCTCCGGCCAGCATGCGGACAGCCGCATCGCCCCCGTCCGCCGTGCGTGCCTCGTAGCCAAAGCGCCGCACCATTGCCTCCAGCAGGCGGCGTTGCACCGGATCATCATCAACGATCAGAATAGTCGTGGTCATATCATTCCGAATCTTGGCTTGCGGCGGGAATCGCCTGTGCCGTTTCGGGTCACTGTCGGGCACAAGGGTTAAGCGGTGCTTAAGCGTCGCCGCCCTCAGTCCGCGACAGGACGCCGGTTGATTGCGCGCTGAAGAAGGCACATATGAGCACGTAGGCGACCTTGTCCGGCTTGCGGGCGGGTCAGGGGTGCATATCCATGCCGCAGCGCGGACATCTCGCGAAAGACCTGATCATGACAGCACGCGCGACTGCTGCTGCGGCAGCGCGCCGCAGCGGACGCAGCGCCGGCCTGGGCGACCTGCCGGAATGGGATCTCAGCCACCTTTACCCGTCGATGGAGGCACCTGCCTTCAACGAAGACCTGGCGCGCGCCACCGCCGAAGCCCTCGCCTTTGCCGCACGCTACCGCGGCAAGCTGGCCGACATCGCCGCCGGCGTGCAGGCCTCGGTCGAACTGCACCGCGCGGTGACGGCTTATGAAGCGCTCGACGACCTGATGGGCCGGATCATGTCCTACGCCGGGCTGATCTATTCGGGCGACACCACCGACCCGAAGCGCGCGAAGTTCTACGGCGACGCCCAGGAGCGGATCACCACGGCCTCGACCGAACTCCTGTTCTTCACGCTGGAACTCAACCGGCTCGACGACGCGGTGCTCGATGCCGCCGCCGCCTCTCCGCCGCTCAGCCACTACAAGCCGTGGCTCGACGATATCCGCAAGGACAAGCCGCACCAGCTCGATGACCGGATCGAGCAGTTGTTCCACGAAAAGTCCGTCACCGGGCGCGCCGCCTGGAACCGGCTGTTCGACGAGACCATCGCCTCGCTGCGCTTCAAGGTCGGCGACCAGGAACTGACGCTCGAGCCGACGCTCAACAAGCTGCAGGACAGCGACGGCAAGGTGCGCATGGCCGGCGCCGAGGCGCTCGCCAACGTCTTCGGCCAGCATACCCGCACCTTCGCCCTGATCACCAACACGCTCGCCAAGGACAAGGACATTCAGGACAAGTGGCGCGGCTTCACGGACGTGGCCCAATCGCGGCATCTCGCCAACCGGGTCGAGCCGGAGGTGGTCGAGGCGCTTGTCAGCGCCGTGCGCGCGGCCTATCCGCGGCTGTCCCACCGCTACTATGCCCTGAAGGCGCACTGGTTCGGCAAGACCGAACTGAACTTCTGGGATCGCAATGCGCCCTTGCCCAAGGTCGAGCAGCGCACCATTCCATGGGAAGAGGCGCGCGACACCGTGCTCGGCGCCTACGACACCTTCTCGCCGAAGATGGCCGGGATCGCCAGGCGTTTCTTCGACGAGCGCTGGATCGATGCGCCGGTCAGGCCGGGCAAAGCGCCCGGCGCCTTCGCCCATCCCACGGTGCCGTCATCGCACCCTTACGTGCTGGTGAACTATCAGGGCAAGCCGCGCGACGTGATGACGCTCGCCCATGAGCTTGGCCACGGCGTGCATCAGGTGATGGCCGCCCACAACGGCGCGCTGATGGCCCCCACGCCGCTGACCCTGGCCGAAACGGCCTCGGTCTTCGGCGAGATGCTGACCTTCCGCCGCCTGCTCGCCGCCACCACCAGCCAGAGCCAGCGCAAGGCCATGCTGGCGAGCAAGGTCGAGGACATGATCAACACCGTCGTGCGGCAGATCGCGTTCTACTCCTTCGAACGCAAGCTGCACGAGGAGCGCAAGAACGGTGAACTGACAGCCGACGCGATCAGCGAACTGTGGATGTCAGTGCAGGTCGAGAGCCTTGGCCCCGCCATCAAGCTCGGGCCCGGCTACGAGACGTTCTGGACCTATATCCCGCACTTCATCCATTCGCCGTTTTATGTCTACGCCTACGCCTTCGGCGATTGCCTGGTGAACTCGCTCTATGGCGTCTACGAGCGCTCTGCGGATGGTTTTCAGGACCGTTACTTCGCGCTTCTGGCGGCTGGCGGCACCAGGCACCATTCCGAGGTCCTGGCTCCGTTCGGCCTCGATGCGCGGGACCCCGCCTTCTGGCAGATCGGGCTTGGCCTGATCGAGCGCATGATCATCGAACTGGAACAGATGGGGTGAGGCGCGAGGTCTGGCTCGAGGCGGCGATCAACGGGCCATGGGGGCGCAGCCGCCAACCCGGCATTCCGGTCACCACGAGCGAGATCATCGCCGATGGCATTGCGGCGGCAAAGGCCGGCGCGGCCATTGTCCACCTGCACGTCTATGATGAGGAGACCGGGCGGCAGACCGATGATTGGCAGGTCTATGCAAAGGCCATCGAAGGCATCCGCTCTGCCGTCGACGTCATCATCTGTCCGACCATTCCGCTGGCGGGATCGGGCTTCGCAGGCGCTTCGCCATTGGCGGCCGACCGTTTCGCCCATCTCGATGAACTGGGCCGCCGCAGACTGGTCGAATGGGGCGTGATCGATCCTGGCAGCGTCAATTTCACGGCGCGTGACGACGTGGCGTCTGAACGGACGGGCTTCATCTATGCCAACCCGGAAGAGCATATCCGCGAAGGCCTCATGGTTGCGGCTCGCCACAAGCTCCATCCCAGTTTCGCCATCTACGAGCCTGGCTTCACGCGCGCCGGCGCCGCCCTTGCCGCATGCTGTCCGGGCCTGCCGCCGCCGATCTACCGGCTGATGTTCTCGGACGATTTCCTGTGGGGATTTCCGCCGCGGGGATGGGCGCTCGAAGCGCATCTGGCTCTGCTCGCCGAAGCTGCGCCGGATGCGCCGGTGATGATCGCCGGCCTGCGTGTCGACATCTCGTCGCTCATCGCCATGGCAGTCAGCCGCGGCGTGCATGTGCGTGCGGGTTTGGAAGATGCGCCTTTCGGCGAATCCCGGTCGAACCGCCAATTGGTCGAGCATGCGGCGGGGCTGATAGGGCAGGCAGGCGGCGTCCTTGCCGATGCCGCCACGGTCCGTGCGCAAATGGTCCGTGTGGCCAGCGGCTGAGGGATGTTGATCCACACACCCTATGATGGCCGCGCGCAGCCGTTCTCGATCGGATTGAGGCCGATCGCGCCGGAGCGCTGGATCAGCCCCGATGCGCGGCGGCTGCCCGAGCTGGCGCTGAAGCATGATCTTCTCGCAAGCCGCCGCGACGTCGTGGTGCGTGAACGATCGGACACGCGGCCTGCGCAGGCCGAGCTTCTGCGGATGCTCGCCGGCCATCTCGCCGAGGTGCATGGTGAAGCCCGCGACAGCGACGGCATGATGGGGGCATTGGGCGGCAGCAGGACAGCCGATCTGTCCGATGGGGCCGAGCCGCCGATCGTGCGCGCCGCCCGGCTGGTGCAGGATGACCTTGTGCTGATGCGCAAAGATCAGGACGGCTGGAGGCTTGTCGCAGCCTGCCTGTGCTTCCCCTCGACCTGGTCGCTGGCAGAGAAATTCAACCAGCCGATGGATGCCATCCATGAGGCAGTTCCGGGCTATGCCGGGCAGATGGCAGGCCGGATCAACCGCATCTTCGATCATCTGCCGACCGGCCAGGTCGTCGAACGCTTCAACTGGTCGATCTATGGCGATGACGAACTGCACCATCCCGAGCCCAAATCCGGGCCGCGGGCCTGGCAGGGGCTGTGCGGAGGCATTGCCGAGCGCGCATTCGTGCGGGTTGAGCGCCAGACCCTGCGGCGGCTGCCCGCCTCGCAGGACATCGTCTTCACGATCAGGGTTCATGTCGATCCCGTCAGGGTTTTTCGCGAGCACCCCGGCGGCAAGGCGCTGGCCGGGGCGCTGCGCGACCAGCTTGCCGCGCTGAACACGGAGCAACTCGCCTACAAGAACCTGCTGGCCGACCGCGACATCCTGATCGAAGCGCTTTCCGCCATCGCGGGCTCGTGACGCCCGCGACGCTGGTGCAGCTTGGCGGCGGGACGCCCGGGGCCTATGTCATGGACATGAGCACACCTGCCGACACCGAACAGAACCGCTTTTCCGCCCGCGCCAGCCGTTATGCCCGCGTCGGCGCCAATGTCAGCGGCGTCGCCGCCCGCATTGCAACCTCGTTCCTCACAGGGCGATCCAGCGCCGGTGATGCCCGCAATGCGGCATCGCTGGCGCAGGCGCTGGGCGGGCTGAAGGGCCCGTTGATGAAGGTGGCGCAACTGATCGCCACCATTCCAGACGTCGTTCCGCCCGAATACGCCACCGAGCTGCAGAAGCTGCAATCGGAAGCGCCGCCGATGGGAGCCGCCTTCGTCAACCGCCGGATGATGGCCGAGCTTGGCCCGGGCTGGCGGCAGCGCTTCGCCGAATTCGACCTGAAGCCTGCCGCCGCAGCTTCGCTGGGCCAGGTCCACAAGGCCACGTCGGGCGACGGCGTCCGGCTTGCCTGCAAGCTGCAGTATCCGGACATGGAATCGGCCGTGGAGGCCGACCTCAGCCAACTCCAGATCCTGCTCGCCCTGCATCGCCAGATCGACAGCGCCATCGACACCCGCGAGATCGCGAAGGAGCTTGGCGCGCGTGTCCGCGAGGAGCTGGACTATCTGCGTGAAGCGAAGCACGCCGCACTCTACCAACTGATGCTCGCGGGCACCGACGACGTGCGTGTGCCAAGGATCGAAACAGAGCTGTCGACAAAGCGGCTGCTGACCATGCACTGGCTGGATGGCTCCAAACTGCTTGCCCACAAGGAAGCTGACCTCGACACGCGCAACCGCATCGCCCGCGCCATGTTCCATGCCTGGTGGCGGCCCTTCATCCGCTACGGCGTGATCCATGGCGATCCGCACCTTGGCAACTACACCGTGTTCGACCACGACGGCCGGCCCGGCGGGCTCAATCTGCTGGACTACGGCTGCGTGCGCATCTTCCCGCCCGCCTTCGTCAATGGCGTCAACGAGTTGCGCAACGGGTTGCTGCGCGATGACCAGGCCCGGATCGTCAACGCTTACGAGGTCTGGGGCTTCAAGAACCTGACCAAGGACCTGATCGGAATCCTCAATATCTGGGCAAAGTTCATCTACGGCCCGCTGCTCGATGACCGCGTGCGCACGATCGCCGACGGCGTGGCGCCCGGCGAGTATGGCCGCCGAGAAGCCTTCGCCGTGCATCAGGCGCTGAAGGAGAAAGGCCCTGTCACCGTGCCGCAGGAGTTTGTCTTCATGGACCGCGCCGCGATCGGGCTCGGCGGCGTCTTCCTGCACCTGCGCACGGAAATGAATTTCTATCGGCTGATCGAGGAGGAACTCGAAAGCTTCGCCATGGAAACCGTCGCCGCCCGGCAAAACGCGGCGCTGGAAGCCGTCGGCCTGACGTCACCGACGTGAGGCGGCCACGTGCGACGTGGGCGGATTTGCTGCCCACAATTGCAGCATGAGCCGATGTTTTCGGCGTTGACTCGTTGCATGCCATCATGTCCATGCGCTAGAGCCAAGCGGGAGCGATTTCCGCCACATTGAACACCGTTCGGGGGCACTCATGGCCGACCATGGCAATTCCGGCGACGCTGGCCATCCCGCGATGGACTACAAGTCGCACGAAGACACTTTCAAGGGCTTTGTCCACTTTGCCGAAGTCGGCACTGTGGCCTGCCTCGCCATCGTGGCGGCGCTGGCCGTGGGCGGCGTCAAGCATGCCTGGCTGACCGTGATCTTCGGCACGCTGCTGACCCTTGTGACCACCGCCGTCGGCATTGCCGCGCCGAAGATCGGCTGGCGCGCTCCTGCCGTGCCGCTGGTGCTGATGCTGCTCGCGCTGCTGTTCATGGGCGGCGGTGGCGCGGCTCACTGACGACGATTTTCCCTCTTTGCCATCTCCGGAGGCTGTCCTTCCCATGCGCATCGCTGTTCCGGCTGAAGCCCAGGCCACTGAAACCCGCGTCGCCGCCACGCCCGAAACGGTGAAGAAGTTCATCGCGCTCGGTGCCAGCCTGACCGTCGAGAAGGGTGCCGGAGCCACTGCCGGCATCAGTGACGCCGAATTCGAGGCCGCTGGCGCCGTCATTGCCAAGACGGCCAAGGACACGATGAAGGACGCCGACATCATGCTCAGGGTCCGTCGCCCCGCCGAAGCCGACATGAAGCATCTGAAGTCGGGCGCCATTGTCGTGGCGACCATGGATCCCTATGGCCAGGATGTCGCGCTCGCCGCCATGGCCAAGGCTGGCGTCGCCGCATTTGCCATGGAGTTCATGCCGCGCATCACCCGCGCGCAGGTGATGGACGTGCTGTCCTCGCAGGCCAACCTGTCGGGCTACCGCGCCGTGATCGACGGGGCCGCCGAATATGGCCGCGCCCTGCCGATGATGATGACCGCGGCCGGCACGGTGCCAGCCGCCCGCATCTTCATCATGGGCGTCGGCGTCGCCGGCCTCCAGGCCATCGCCACCGCCCGCCGCATGGGCGCTGTCGTGACCGCCACCGACGTGCGCCCCGCCACGAAGGAGCAGGTCGAGTCGCTCGGCGCCAAGTTCCTTGCCGTCGAGGATGACGAGTTCAAGCAGGCTCAGACGGCCGGCGGCTACGCCAAGGAAATGTCGAAAGAGTATCAGGCCAAGCAGGCCGAACTCACCGCGTCGCATATCGCCAAGCAGGACATCGTCATCACCACGGCGCTGATCCCCGGCCGCCCGGCCCCGCGCCTGATCACCAAAGACATGGTGATGAGCATGCGGCCGGGCTCGGTCATCGTCGATCTGGCGGTCGAGCGCGGCGGCAACTGCGAACTGGCCAAGCCCGGCGAGATCGTGGTCACCGACAACGGCGTGCGCATCGTCGGCCACCTCAACATGCCCGGCCGCCTCGCGGCGACTGCCTCGGCGCTCTATGCCAAGAACCTCTATTCCTTTGTCGAGACGATGATCGACAAGCCCGCGAAGAAGCTGGCCGTGAACTGGGATGACGAACTGGTGAAAGCCACCTTGCTCACCCGCGACGGCGCGGTCGTCCACCCCAATTTCCAGCCGAAATCCTGAACTGACAGGAACAGAGCCATGGCAACCCCCCAGGAACTTCTGAAACAGGCCCAGGATGCGAAGGCGGCCGCCGATGCCGCGGCCGCGAAAGCCGAAGCTGCGCTGAAAGCCATCCAGGGCATCGCCGACGGCGCGGGCGCCGCGGCAAGCGCCGCGACCGGCATCGATCCGCTGGTCTTCCAGCTCGCCATCTTCGCGCTGGCGGTGGCGGTGGGCTACTACGTGGTCTGGTCCGTGACCCCTGCCCTGCACACGCCGCTGATGTCCGTCACCAACGCCATTTCATCAGTGATCGTGGTCGGCGCGCTGCTGGCCGTTGGCGTCGGCTCGGCCCCATCCATGGGCGATGGCCCGCTCTGGGCGAAGATCATGGGCTTCATCGCGCTGATCCTCGCGTCCGTGAACATCTTCGGCGGCTTCCTGGTCACCGAGCGCATGCTGAGCATGTACAAGAAGAAGGGCTGACGCATCATGGCCGCCAATCTTTCAGCCCTGCTTTATCTCGTCGCAGGCATCCTGTTCATCATGGCCCTGCGTGGCCTGTCGCACCCCACCACCAGCCGGCAGGGCAACCTCTACGGCATGGTCGGCATGGGCATCGCCATCGCCACCACGGTGATCTTCTTCCGTCCCGCCGGGTTTTCCGGCTGGCTCCTTGTCATCCTCGGCATCGGCATTGGCGGCGGCATCGGCGCCTACATGGCGAAAAAGGTGCAGATGACCCAGATGCCGCAACTGGTGGCATTCTTTCACAGCCTTGTCGGCCTCGCCGCAGTGCTGGTCGCCGGCGCTGCACTCTATGCACCCGAAGCCTTCGGCATCGGCAGGATCGGCCAGATCAAGGCTGCCAGCCTGTTCGAGATGGCGCTCGGCGTCGCGATCGGCGCGATCACCTTCACCGGTTCGATCATCGCCTTTCTGAAGCTTGACGGACGCATGAGCGGCAAGCCGATCATGCTGCCACAACGCCACGCCATCAACATCGGCCTTGGCGTCGCGCTGCTCCTCCTGATTCTGATCTTCCTGCGCACCGAAAGCCATGCGGTGTTCTGGCTGATCGTGCTGGTCTCGTTCGCGCTCGGCGTGCTGCTGATCATTCCGATCGGTGGCGCGGACATGCCTGTCGTTGTCTCGATGCTCAACAGCTATTCGGGCTGGGCTGCCGCCGGCATCGGCTTCACGCTCGGCAACATGGCGCTGATCATCACGGGCGCGCTGGTGGGCTCGTCCGGCGCGATCCTCAGCTACATCATGTGCAAGGCGATGAACCGCAGCTTCATCTCGGTCATCCTCGGCGGTTTCGGCGGGGACGATGCGGCGGCTGCAACGGCAACCGAAGCCAAGCCCTACAAGGCCGGTTCCGCCGAAGACGCAGCCTACATCATGAAGAACGCCCAGAAGGTCATCATCGTGCCGGGTTATGGCATGGCCGTGTCGCAAGCCCAGCACGCCCTGCGCGAAATGGGCGATCTGCTGAAAAAAGAAGGCGTCGAGGTCAAGTACGCCATCCATCCGGTCGCAGGCCGCATGCCTGGCCACATGAACGTTCTGCTGGCGGAAGCCAATGTGCCCTATGACGAGGTTTTCGAGCTGGAGGACATCAACTCCGAGTTCGGGCAGGCAGACGTCGCCTTCGTCATCGGCGCCAATGACGTGACCAACCCCGCCGCCAAGACCGACAAGACCTCGCCGATCTACGGCATGCCGGTGCTCGACGTGGAGAAGGCCGGCACCATCCTGTTCGTCAAGCGCGGCATGGGCGGCGTCGGCTATGCCGGGGTCGACAACGAAGTGTTCTACCGCGCCAACACGATGATGCTGCTGGCCGACGCCAAGAAGATGGTCGAAAGCATCATCAAGGCCATGGCGCATTGAAGTCCGCCTGCGCCGCCGTGAACGAGGGGCCATCCGTCGAGTTGGCCCTTTTCGCTGCGGGCCTCACGGCATGAACAAGCCCGGAATTGCCGATCACCTCATCCGAGAGATGGAGGATGCCGACCGCGAGGCGGTGATAGACCTGATCTGGCAGCTCAACCGGTTCGAAGACAAGATTTCACATGACCGCGCGCCTGGGCGCAAGGCGGCCGCCGGTGGCCTGGGAGCGAGCCGCCGCCGCATGTCCGAACATGGCGGGACCGAACTCGTGGCCGAAATCAACGGCAAGGTGATCGGCTATCTGCTCTGCGTGATCGAGAAGGCTGACGCTTATGTTCGCGAGAGCTACGGCATGCGCGCCTACATCGCCGAACTGGTGATCGAGGAGGAACGGCGCGGCAGGGGCCTCGGTCAGGCGCTGATCGATGCTGCGGAAGCTTACGCGCGCGGACGGGGCATGCCGTCGATCTTCATCGGCGTGCTCGCCGGCAATCAGCCCGCAGACCGTCTTTATGAGCATCTGGGCTATCGCACCTACAGCATCGAGCGCGTGAAGCGGCTGGATTGACCCCGATGCATGCGCCCGTCACGTCAGCGAAACCGGAACATTCTCGCCGTTGGCTGCGCCGCTCGTTCTGGCTGGTGGGAGGAGCGGCCCTTGCCGGCTATCTGGCCATCTGCGGCTACATGTACGCCATCCAGCGCTCGATGCTGTTCATCCCGGATGTGCGGGACGTGGCTGCGGATGTGGAGCGCTTTCCTGGCGCAGAGGCCATCACGCTGACGACACCGGATGGCGAGCGCCTGAACGCCTGGTTCAAGCCGCCGCGCGCCGAGACCGACCCGGTCTATCTCTATCTCCACGGCAATGGCGCCAATCTCAGCCGCCGCGTCGGCCGCTTCCAGCGCATGACGGAGGCCGGCGCGGGCCTGCTGGCCGTCAGTTGGCGCGGCTATGGCGGCTCGACCGGCGCACCCTCCGAGGCAGGCCTCAAGCTCGACGGCGCGGCGGCGTATGACTGGCTGACGGCGCGTCTGCCGCCTGCGCGCCTTGTGCTGTTCGGCGAATCGCTCGGCACCGGCATCGCCATCTGGCTGGCCGCCACGCGGCCAGCTTCGCAGCTTGTGCTCGATTCGCCCTACGCCTCGATCGTGGACCTCGGGGCGTTGCGTTTCCCGTTCCTGCCGGTGGCGCTGCTCAGCCGCGATCCTTTCCGCTCGGTCGATCTGGCGCCGCAGGTGAACATTCCCGTGATCGCACAGCATTGCAGCAACGACTGGGTCATTCCGCTCAGCGAAAGCCAGCGGCTGATGCGTGCATTTCCTGCGGCGCCTCGCTTCACGGTGATCGAAGGACGTTGCCACGTGCCTGACATAGGCCGGGTCTTGCTGCCGAAGATGGTTGCAGCGTGGGCGGCGCGCGGCAAGTGATCCGGCCGGTGGACACGGCCGGAGACAGAGGACGGGCTTAGAGCCTGAACAGCCCGCCGCCGCCGCCGCTGAGCCTTGCAGTGCCGGCGCGCGCCATGGCGTTGTTGTTGTCGAGGCTGAGGGCGCGCTGGTAGCTCTCGCTGGCCTCGCGGTTGAGATTCTGCCGCTCCTGCGCCACCCCAAGCCCGGCCCAGGCATCGGCATTGCGGTTGTCGACATTGAGCGAGGCGATGAAATCCTCCTGCGCCTTCGGGAACTGGCCGAGTTGGATCAGGCTCTGGCCGCGCGCGGTGTAGGGTGGCGCGTTATACGGATTGCGGTCGATGGCCGAATCGAAATCCTGCACAGCCTGCCGGTGGTTGCCCTGGCGCTGATAGACCAGCCCGCGCGCATGCAGCGCCTCGGCGCCTTCGGGGTTCAGCCGGATCGCCTGATTGAGATCATTCACAGCTTCGCCAAGCTGGTTCTGCGCGCGCAGGAGATTGCCGCGCGCGAGATAGGCTGGCGCATAGGATGGGTTGGCCTGGATGGCCCTCGAAAAATCCTGCATGGCGGCGTCGTTCTTGCCGGTCTGCCGCTGGGCAAGCCCCCGGTTGGCATAAGCCGGAGCGAAGTTCGGATCGAGGCTGATGGCGCGCGAGAAATCCGAGATCGCGTCGGAAAACCTGCCGATGCGTGCGTAGGCTGCCCCGCGCTGGTTGAACACCTCGGGATCGTTTGGACGGCTGCTGACGGCTTCGGACAGCGAACTGATATTGACCGACGCAGCCGGATTGTCGCCTGTGTCGAGTTCGGCGATGTTCGCGCCTGGTCCGAGCGCGGACACCGTTGAACACGCGGCCAGCCCGCCGGCCAACGAGGCCGCGATCAGGAATTGTCCAATACGTTTCATGTTGCGCTCCAATCCGCCCCGCCCGGAACTGTTACTCATGGATGGGCTAACCAGATGATGTCAAAAGACCAGACTGCCAGGTTCATCGTTCTGGGTGAATGAAACAGGCCTCAAGGAAACGGCGTCTGGACGAAACTCATCCAGACGCCGCCATGATGACAAAAGGGCGATGCTGGCGGCTTTGCGCCAACTTGCATCAGACGCGCGGCGGCTTCGCACCAGCAATCACGCGCGGCTTGGATGGCGGCAGAAGTCCTTCGCGCTGCAAGCGCTTGCGGATCAACTTGCGGGCGCGGCGAACCGCTTCGGCCTTCTCGCGGGCCTTCTTCTCGGAGGGCTTCTCGTAATGGCCCCGCAGCTTCATTTCGCGGAAGATACCTTCACGCTGCATCTTCTTCTTGAGCGCACGGAGCGCCTGATCAACGTTATTTTCGCGAACGAGAACCTGCACGTCTGACCTGCTTTTTGTGTCTGGAAACGTTTGACGATCACGAACCGCCAGCAGCGGCCCAGATCGGGATTGGGGCGTTTAACAAAAATCCGCTGCCATGTCCACACTCAAGCGCTGACGAAATCCATCAACGCTCCAGCGGCGGAGCGATCAGGCCTCGCTTGCGCCAAGCAACCGGTTGACATGGCCCATCTTGCGCCCCGGCCGCGCTTCATGCTTCCCATAAAGATGAAGCCGGGCTTCCGGATCGGCCAAGATGCCTCGCCAGTCATCGACGTCGCTGCCGATCAAGTTGAGCATTTCGACACGAGGCGCGAGCCGCATCGTGCCACCCAGCGGCCAGCCCGCCACGGCGCGCATGTGCTGCTCGAACTGGGAGGTGACAGCGCCGTCCATGGTCCAGTGACCGGAATTGTGCACGCGCGGCGCAATTTCGTTGACGTGCAGGCTGTCGCCGGTCGCAAAGAACTCGACGCCAAGCACCCCGACATAGTCAAGTTCCTCGGCGATCCTGCGGGCAATCGCGACAGCTTCCCGCTGGGCTGCCTCGCCAAGCGCGGCAGGCGCGACGGAACGGTGCAGGATGTGGTTGCGATGCTCGTTCTCGGTCACGTCGAAGGCTGCGAAGGCCCCGTCGATCCCGCGCGCCGCCACCACCGAAACCTCGCTGGAGAACGCAACAAAGCTTTCGAGAATGGCCGGCTGGCCCCTGATGGCCGCATAGGCTGCGTCCGCTTCGGCAGGTTGCATGATCTTGGCCTGACCCTTTCCGTCATAGCCGAAGCGCACGGTCTTCAGCACGGCGGGCGTGCCGACCACAGAAATCGCCGCATCAAGCTCGGCGCGGCTGCCGACTTCGGCAAAAGCGGCGGTCATCGCGCCGAGCGAGCGGGCCAGCCGCTTCTCGGCCAACCTGTCCTGGGCCACGCCGAGCGCCTTGGCGCCGGGCCGCACCGGCACAAGCGTTTCGAGGAACGCCACGGCCTCGACCGGAACGTTCTCGAACTCGTAGGTCACCGCCGCCACGCTTCCCGCAAAATGGCGAAGCGCAGCCTCGTCGTCATAGGTGGACACTGTGTGCGCCGCACTGACCTCGAAGGCCGGGCTGGCGGCTTCCGGCGCAAGGACATGGCAGCGAAGGCCGAGCCGCGCCGCCGCCAGCGCCAGCATGCGGCCAAGCTGCCCGCCACCGAGAATGCCGATGCCGTCGCCAGGCTTCAGCACACGGCGGGACAGCGCGGACGGGACGGGCATTGTCACGGCTCATCCCTTGGCACGTCGGCAACCTTCTCCGTCTGGCGCAGCCGCCAGCCATCGAGGCGCGAGGCCAGCGCTTCGTCGTTGAGCGCCAGCACGGCCGCGGCAAGCAAGGCTGCGTTGATCGCGCCAGCCTTGCCGATCGCCAGCGTGCCGACCGGAATGCCCGCAGGCATCTGCACGATCGAGAGCAGACTGTCCTGGCCGGAAAGCGCTTTTGATTCGACCGGCACGCCGAACACAGGCAGCGCCGTCATCGAAGCGGTCATGCCCGGCAGGTGGGCGGCCCCGCCCGCACCGGCGATGATGACCTTGAAGCCAGCCGCGCGCGCCCCCTTTGCGAAGGCGACCAGCCGGTCCGGCGTGCGGTGGGCCGAGACGATGCGCGCGTCATGGGCGACGCCGAGCGTGTCGAGCGTCTCCGCAGCATGCCGCATCGTGGTCCAGTCGGACTGGCTGCCCATGATGATGGCGACGGGAATGTTGGCGGCAGGCGGTTTGGCGGCGTTCATCCCGAATTCCCTGGAGCATGTCCCGACAAAGCGAGGACCGCTTTTCCGGCAATGAGATGATGGATCGGCGAGGCTTCGGCGCTTAGCCTGCCGCAGGTCCTGCAGGCAAGCCCTGTCTCACGCGATGATGTCCGGCGTGAGCTGGTCCTCTATGAAGTGGATGCGGTCCTTGAGGTAGAGCTTGCGTCGTTTCAGCCGCATGATCTGGATCTGGTCGATGAGCGGCATGCGCTCCAGCGCCAGAATGGCCGAATCAAGATCGCCATGTTCCTGACGCAGGCGGTGCAGTTCGGTTTCGAGCGAAATGCGCCGTTCCTCGTCCAGATCAAACTGCATCATCAGGCGCCGCTCTCTTTTGGCCGCATTCGCAGACAAAACTACGGTGCATGCAGGATGTGGGCAAGGCCTGCCGGGTCGTCGGCGCACTTAAAATTCATGCGAACGCCGAATTCACATTTCATGTTGCGCCGCACGGCTGAAATTGGACAGCCGGCTCGATTGGTGTCAGATTCGCAAGGTTGCATTCCACAACATGGAGGACTTCGATGTCGTTGCAGACACATCTCGTCGAACTCGAAAAGAAGCACAAGGCTCTGGAATCCGCGCTCGCTTCGGCCCTGGCGCATCCATCTGCCAGCAACGTCGAGTTGGCTGAAATGAAGCGAAAGAAACTGCAGCTCAAGGACGAGATTGCCAAACTCAAGGCCTCTCTGACGGCGAGGCTGGTGACGTTGCACTGACGTTGCACCACCGTATGCGCGCCTGATGCCCGTCGTTCAGGACGGGATCAGGCTGCGCCCAGGATACGAGATCAAGCCGGCAAGTGCACAGGACGCGTCTGCCGGCTTTTTGCTGCGCGAGCGAACCGGTGGCAGCGTTGTCGCCGGCTCATTCGCCGGGGCGCGCGATGCCGATGCCGATCGGGCGGCGGGCGTTGCCGGGATGGCGCGCATCCGGCCCCCAGATGGCTTGGTAAGTGTCGATCGCGCGGCCGGCGCGCTGCAGGGCCACGAACGCGATGGCCAGGGCAAGCCACCAGACGGCAAGCGCCAGCCACATCCACACCGGAGCATTGGCGCGCCACAAGCCTGTCAGAATCGCTGCCGTGGCGAGGCAAAGGGCGGCATACCCCCCGATCTTGTGCAGATACTCGAAGGCGAGGCGGCGCCGCGTCATGTCGTAATGGTCTCCGCGGTGCGTCCCATCGGGACGCGGGTCCGTCGGCCCGCCCTTGGAACCGCGCAGCCATCCACCTAGGAACTGCGCCGAAGCCAGCGCGGCCACGGCCCAACCGAAGATGGCATGGCTGCCGCTCGCGCCGAGACCTGCCAGACCTTGCAGCACAAGTCCGAGCCCGGCCAACGTCAGCAAGCCCGCAATGTAGTGCGCGATGCGGTGGGTCAGCCACCAGGCGTGGCTGTCGAGTTCGCGCGGCCAGTCCTGGCCGGGAAGGATCTTGAAGAACCGCGCGGCGATGACGCCCGCCGGAACCAGCACGCCCCAGGCCAGCACCATGCTCCTGCCATGCCACGCGACCGCATCGGCGAGCGCATGGCTCCGGCCAGGATCGATAGGTGAGAGCAGCCATTCGATCATAGCAACGCGCCCGGCTCAGCCCTTCACCGCGCCGGCGGTCATGCCGGTGATGATCTGGCGTGACGCAAGCAGCGTGAAGATGATGGGCGGCACGGCGAGCAGCATCCCCGTCGCCATGATCACGCCCCAGTCGATGTTGTATTCGGTCAGGGAGTTGACGATCGTCACCGGCACTGTCCGGGTCTTGCGGTCAGCCAGCGCGTTGGCGAGCAGGAACTCGTTCCAGGCGATGCGGAAGGTGAAGATCGCGGCTGCGGCGAGGCCCGGCTTGATCAGCGGCAGGACAATCAGGAAGAACACGCGGAACGGCCCAGCGCCGTCGATGCGGGCGGCCTCCTCGAGCTGGATCGGCACCTGCGCGATGAAGCTCTGCAGGATCCAGATGACAAAGGGCAGGTTCATCGCGACATAGATCAGGATGATGCCCCAGTGCGTGCCGGCCGCGCATTGTTCGCCGATGCAGAACTGGAATGTCCAGATGCCGAACACGGGCACCAGCAGCACCGCCGGTGGCACCATGCGCATGATGAGCGTCATCAGCGACAGCCCGTCCCGGCCGACGAACCGGAACCGAACGATGGCATATGCCGCCATGCAGCCGATCACGAGCGTGAGGACGGTGGCGATGGTGGCGATGAACAGCGAGTTGCCGAGCGCGCGCGCAAAGGTCGGATCGCAGAGGTCGACGGCGGCAGGCTTGTACCACAGCACATCGCACAGCACCGCCTCGTAGTTGCGCAGCGTCGGCATGAAGATGAGGCTCGACGTGTCGCTCATGATCTCGACGTTGAGCCGGAACGAGGTGATCAGCATCAGCACGATGGGGCCGACCGACATCACGACAAGGGCTGCGACCAGCGCGTAGAAACCGGGATGCTGGCGTTCGGGTGCGCTCGTTGCCATCAGTGCCCTCCCCTTTCGGCAGCGGCCCGCAGGCGGGCCTGCCGGGTTTCGTTCATCTTGTTGAACGCGAACATGGCGAGCGTCAGCACGAGCAGAAGCAGCAGCAGGATGTTGGACATCGCCGCCGCAACCCCGAGTTCGCGGAACTCGGATGCCGTGCGCGAAATGCGCAGCGACAGGATCTCGGTCGACAGTCCCGGCCCGCCATTGGTCAGCACCAGCACGACCTCCAGCACCTTGAAGGCGTCGATCAACCTGAGCAGGCCGGTGATGACCAGCACCGGCAGCATCAGCGGCAGCTTGATGTGCAGCACCTGCTGCCAGCCGTTGGCCCCGTCGATGCGCGCAGCCTCCAGCGCGGAACGCGGCAGCGACTGCAGGGCGGCAAGTGCCAGGATGAAGATGAACGGCGTCCACTGCCAGATGTCGGCGATGATCACGGCGGCCAGCGCCCAGTTGGCGTCCGACAGCCACGGAACAGGTTCGAGGCCAAGCGCCTTCAAGGTGCGGTTGAAGGTGCCGACCGTCGGGTGGTACATGTAGCGCCACATCAGCCCGACCACGATGGGCGCGATCATCATCGGCAGGATGAACAGCGTGCGCAGCAGCGACATGCCCCTGATGTTGCGGTCGAGCAGGAGCGCAAGGCCGACGCCCAGCGCCATCTCGATCGTCACGACCGAGGCGGCGAAAACCATGGTCACGCCGAAGGATTCCCGGAACTTCGGGTCATTGAGCAGGAACAGGTAGTTGCGCAGGCCGACCCCGCTCGCCTCGCCGATGCGCTGGCTCGGATTCCAGTCGAGAAAGCTCGCGTAGACCATGTAGCCAATCGGATACATGAGCGCGACCGCCAGGATCGCGACAGCAGGCGCTAGGAACAGGTAGGGCGTGACCCGCGAGGTGTTGGCAGCCTGCATGGCGACTTTCGTGATGGCCTCAACCGAAGACGGCGGCGCTGGCGCTGGCCCGCGCCGCCGAACAGGGTCACTTCCGGAATGTGTCGTAGCCGGCCTCGGTCATCACCGCCTTGGTGCGGGCCGCAATGCCGTCGAAGGCCTGCTTGATGTCGAGGTTCTCGGTCAGGACCTTGGACAAGGTGGTTCCGAGGTCGGCGTTGATCTTGCCCCATGCCGGGATGATCGGGCGCCAGTCCGGGTCGGCGTGCTTCAGCGCTTCGCCGAAGGTCGACATGTAGGGGAACTTGGCGTTCACCTCGGCGTCGGCATGGGTCGAGAAGCGGATCGGATTGCCGCCCTGCAGCGCGATCATCTTGTCGACGCGCTTGGAGGTCAGCCACTGCATCAGCAGGAAGGCGGTGTCCTTGTTCTTGGCGTTGCGCGGAATGGCGATGCCGAAACCACCGGTCTGCGAGCCGCGGCGGACGCCCATCGGGTGCATCGCCCAGCCGACCTTGCCAACCACCTTGGACTGCGCCGGATCATCGACCTGACCGGCGAAGACGGTCGAATCGAGATACATCGCGGTCTTGCCCTGCAGGAAGGCAGCGCCAGCTTCCGCGACGCCGAAGGTCTTGGCGCCCTCTGGCCCGCAATCGACGATCTTCTTCAGCGTCTCGGCGGCCTTCAGGCCGGCGGCGTTGTTGATGATCGGGTTCCAGTTGCTGTCGAACACACGCCCGCCGAGCGGCGCAAGGTGCAGCAGATAGGCGTGCGCCGCGTGATGGCCCGACGCCGCGCGGGAGGCCATGCCGCCCATGCCCTTTTCGAGCTGCGGGATCTTGCAGGCGAGATCCACCATCTCGTCATAGGTCGTGGGAACCTTGAGATTGTGCTTCTCGAAGATGTCCTTGCGATAACCCAGGATCGAGGTTTCCGAGCCGAATGGAATGCCGAACAGCGAGCCCGTCGGACCTGGCAGATAGCCCTTGGCGCCGCCCGCGACGCCGATGTTCTGCATGTAGCCCGGAATGATGTCGTCAGGATCGTAGGCCGGGTCCGCCAGACGTGGATTCATGAAGTAGCGCGCAAGATTTTCGAGCTGGTCCGCGAACACGTAGTCGGCCTTCGAGAACACCACGTACGAGATGAGGTCGTAGTCACCGCGCGCCTTGGTCAGTTCCAGCGTCTGCTTTTCCCGCATCTTGAGGAACTCGAGTTGGTCGACCTCGACCTTGATGCCGGTTTCCTTGGTGAATTCGGGCAGCACCTTCATCACGGCGGTGTAGTGCGGGTGCGCCGGAAAATTGACCACCAGCGTCTTGCCGCGGTGCGGCTGATAGGGGTCCGCCGCCGCTTGCGGCACGGCCGCTGCCGTCGCCATCACCATCAGGCTCACTCCGAACAGCATGGCCTTGATTGTCGTCCTCATCGCTCTCTCCCTGTGTTGGCGCTGTGTGTGTTTCACAGCGTTTTTCCTGTTGCCTTGTCGAAGACCATGATGTCCTGCGGCCGGACGCCAAAACTGATTGTCTCGCCCGATTTCGGCAGGTTGGCGCTGGCGACCTCGACGAGGACGTCAACCGCGCCGCAGCGCGTTGCCAGGACCGAGTTCGTGCCGAGATATTCGGCGACGATCACCCGGAGCGCGATGGCCGCACCTTGCGAGGCATCGAGGCTGAACGCGGATGGGCGCAGGCCGACCACCACCTGCGCGGCCGTGCCAGCGCCCACGCGGGCGGAGGCAGCGTCTTCGAGCGCCAGCATGTAACCATCGCCGCGCACCGACAGGCGCCCGTTCTCACGCACGAGTTCACCATCGAGGAAATTCATGGTCGGGCTGCCGATGAAGCCGGCGACGAACTGGTTAACCGGATTTTCAAACAGCTCTTTCGGCGTGCCCTGCTGCTGGATCACGCCCTCGGACATGACCACGATGCGGTCGCCGAGCGTCATGGCTTCGACCTGGTCATGCGTGACGTAGACCATGTTCTTGTCGATGCGGGTGCGCATCTCGGCAAGTTCGGTGCGCAGCTTCCCGCGAAGCTTGGCGTCGAGGTTGGACAATGGCTCATCGAACAGGAACGTTCCGGCATCGCGCGTCAGCGCCCGCCCCATGGCGACGCGCTGGCGCTGGCCGCCCGACAATTCACCGGGCTTGCGGTCAAGCAGGTGGCCGATGTTGAGCATGCCCGCCACGGCCTTCACCTTCGCGTCGATCTCGGCCCTTGGCACACGCTTGAGCCGGAGCGCGAACGACATGTTCTTGGCGATGTTCATGTGCGGGTAGAGCGCATAGTCCTGGAACACCATCGCGATGTCCCGGTCCTTCGGGTCAAGGCGGCTGATCGGCTTGCCGTCGAAGTAGATCTCGCCCGCGGTCAGGCTTTCGAGGCCGGCAAGGATGCGCAGCGTCGTCGATTTGCCGCAGCCAGACGGGCCGACGAGAACAGTGAATTCGCCATCGTCGAGCGTCAGATCCAGCGGCGGCAGGACCGTCACCGCGCCAAAACGTTTCTCGACCCGATCGAAGACGATCTGCGGCAACCAACCCTCCCCGGCGGCATTCTTGTTTTGCGAAATGTATGGGCCATCTCCCCGCCGCTGTTAATCGGCTGGACGGGAAATCAACGTTAGCGCTAACGTAGGCAGCCATGGCCCGCCAGACCCCCAGCATCCAGGACGTCGCGAGAACAGTCGGCGTCAGCATCATGACGGTGTCGCGCGCCATGCGCGGCGTCGAGGGCGTTTCCGCCGCAAAACGCAGCGAAATCCTGAACGCCGCCAAGGCGCTTGGCTATCGGCCGAACCGCACCGCGCGCTCTCTTGCCGCGTCCCATTCGACTCTCATCGGCATTTCATTGCCCACCTTGTTCAACGAGGTCTTCGCCGACATCCTCGACGGGATGCGCCGCGCCTTCGATGCGGCCGGCTTCGACCTTGTGCTGGACAACTCGGACTATGACAGCCGCCGCGAAGCGCTCTGGGTCGAACGCATGATCGACTGGAGGCCTGCCGGCGTGGTGCTGAGCGGGGTGGACCACGCGCCGGAAGTGCGCGAGCAGTTGCGCTCGGCCGGCATTCCCACGCTCGAGATCTGGGATCATTGCGACGATCCGATCGACGTCTGCGTCGGCATCGACCACGCGGCGGCAGGCCGTCAGATCGGAGCATATCTCCTTGCCTGCGGCTACGGGGAGGTGGCCTTCGTCGGCGTCGAGGAGAACCGGGATCCGCGCGCCGAGAAGCGGCTGGCCGGTCTGCAATCTGTCCTGCGCGAAGGCGGTGTGCCGCAGATCACCATCCGGCGCAGCGAACGACATGCTTCCTTCGAGGCCGGCATGAACGAAACCAGGGCCTTGCTGGCAGCGGCCGGGCGGCGCCCGGACTGCATCTGCTACCTCAACGACCACATGGCCTTCGGCGGCCTGTCGACCTGCGAGAGGCACGGCTTGTCGGTGCCCGCGGACATCGGCATCGTCGGCTTCAACGGCCTGGGCATCAACGCGGTGCTGGCCAAGCCGCTCACCACGATCATCACGCCAAGGCTGCTGATGGGAACAATCGGCGCGCGCATGCTGCTGGCCCGCATCAACCGCGCAAAGGTCGAGCGCCACGTCGTCGTGCCGGTGGCGATCTCGGCTGGCGCGACGACGCGCATGCGGGGGCCGGAACGGGCAGGCTGAACGCCGTGACGCGGACCGAAGCCTCAGAGCGCCTTCGCCAGTTCCCGCAGCCTGAACTTCTGGATCTTGCCGGTGCTGGTCTTGGGCAGTTCGATCATCACCACATGGCGCGGGCATTTGAAGGCGGCGAGGCGGCCTCGGCACCAGGCAATGAGGTCATCCGGAGCGGCGGCCATTCCGGGTTTCAACTCGACGAAAGCGCAGGGCGTCTCGCCCCATTTCGCGTCGGGCCGCGCCACCACCGCCGCCGCCTGCACGGCCGGGTGCTTGTAGAGCGCATCCTCGACCTCGATCGACGAGATGTTTTCCCCGCCCGAGATGATGATGTCCTTGGAACGATCCTTGATCTGGATGTAGCCATCGGGGAAGCGCACGCCGAGATCGCCCGAGTGGAACCAGCCTCCGGCGAAGGCAGCCTTGGTCGCCGACGGATTCTTGAGATAGCCCTTCATCACCACATTGCCGCGAAACATCACCTCGCCCATGCTCGCGCCGTCGCGCGGCACCGGCTGCATGGTTTCGGGATCAAGCACATCGAGCGCCTCGAGCGCGCTGTAGCGCACGCCCTGGCGGGCCTTGAGCTCAGCCTGCCGCGCGGGCTCAAGCCCGTCCCATTCGCCATGCCAGTCATTGACCACGGCCGGGCCGTAGACTTCGGTCAGCCCGTAAAGATGCGTGACACTGAACCCGGCAGCGGCCATGGCCGCCAGCGTCGCCTCTGGCGGCGGCGCGGCGGCGGTGAAGAAATGCACCTTGTGCGGCAGGTCGCGCTTCTCCTCCGGCAACGCGTTGAGCAGCGCGGACATCACGATCGGCGCGCCGCACAGATGCGTCACGCCATGCTCGGCGATGGCCTCGAACATGGCTTTCGCGCGCACCTGCCTCAGGCAGACATGGGTGCCCGCCACGACAGAGAGCGACCACGGAAAGCACCAGCCGTTGCAGTGGAACATCGGCAGCGTCCAGAGGTAAACCGGGTGTTTGGCCATGCCGCAGGTGACAATGTTGCCGAGAGCGAGCAGATGCGCGCCGCGATGATGATAGACCACGCCCTTGGGATCACCCGTCGTGCCTGAGGTGTAGTTGAGCGCGATCGCGTCCCACTCGTCAGGCGGCAGCTTCCAGTCGAACGCCGGGTCGCCATCCGCCAGAAGGGCCTCATAGTCGGTGGAGCCCAGCAGTTCGCCCGGCCCGTCGAACATCGGGTCGTCATAATCGATCACGACGGGCCTGCGCGTCGCCAGCTCCAGCGCCGGCTTCACCAGCTTGGAGAACTCCCGGTCGGTGATCAGCACGCTGGCCTCGCCATGATCGAGCGAGAATGCGATGATGGCCGCATCAAGCCGCGTGTTGAGCGTGCACAGCACCGCACCGGTCATCGGCACGCCGTAGTGGCATTCGAGCATCGCCGGCGTGTTGGCCATCAGCACCGCCACCGTATCGCCGCGCCCGACGCCGAGCTTCGTCAGGGCCGAGGCCAGCCGCCGCGAACGGGCATAGAAGTCGGCGTAGCTGCGCCTCATCGTGCCGTGGATGATCGCCGTATGGTCCGGAAACACCGACGCCGCGCGTTCGAGAAAGCCGAGCGGGCTCAGAGGCTGGTGGTTGGCGGCGTTCTTGTCGAGATCGCGGTCGTAGGCGGCCTGTGCCATGGCTTGTCCTGTGGATTGCGGCTAGGTCACGATATCCTTGAGCATGCCTCTTGCGAGAAACAGTTGCCACTTTTTCGTGGCATGCCCCCCGGCTCTTGAGATCGTCGGCATGATGCGCCGGAGCGCGGCCTTCACCATAGGCCGGCGATGCCGTCCCAGGTCAGTTTCAGCCCGACCAGAAGCAGCATCATGTAGATCAGCGGATAGAAGCGGGCGACGCTGATGCGCCTGACCAGCCAGATTCCGGCAAGGTTGCCGGCGATCGCGACCGGCAGCAATGCCAGGGAGCCGACCAGCGTTTCGCCTGTGATCAGCCCGAGTTGCAGATAGGGCCAAAGCTTGACGATGTTGATCACGAAGAAGAGCCAGGCCAGCGTGCCGGCGAAGACTGCCGGGGCCAGCCGCTGCGGCATCATGTAGACCTGCGCCGGCGGCGCGCCGGCATGGGCCACGAAGCTGGTCAACCCGCAGCAGACACCCCAGAACACGCCGGCGGCATCGGGTGCGCGATAGGGCGGCGCTTCGGCGATGCCGCGCAGCCGCTGCACCCACCAGTTGAGCGCGAAAGCCAGCGCGATCACGCCGACCATCAACTTCAGCCCCGCATCCGAAATCGACGTGACGGTGGCCGCTCCGATGGCTGTGCCCACGAGGCAGCCGATCAGCAGCACGATGAAACTGCGCCTGTCGATATTGCGGCGGAAGGCCCAGATCGTGACCAGATCCTGCGCCATCAGCACCGGCAGGAGGATCGCGGCGGCGACAAGCGGCGGCAGGGCCAGCGCGAAGACCGGCAGGCCGAGCACGGCCAGGCCGACGAAGCCGCCTTTGGACAAACCGAAAGCTGCCGTGGCGATCGACCCATAGATCCAGAAGGCCGGAGAACTGAGAATTTCAGGAAGGTTGTCAGGCAAGCTTTAGTGTCCGTGATGACTTTCACCTTGCCTGCAATCGGCATGCCCCACAATGACCGGAATGATGTCCCTGCTCGCCGCAGGTTGTAAAAACTGCTTCCCTGCAGGACCGGGATAGCCCCGCTGTCCTCATCCAGAGCCTTTCGAGGGAAGAGCGTCAGGTGACGCGGACCGCCATATCATCCTCAGGCAGGGTCGGGACGAGGATGGCGGGTTGAGCCCGATTGTCGTCGGGTATCGTCTCGAAACCGTCAGCACCCGAAAGCAGCTTTCAGCCGGTCCATCTGGCTCGTCAGCGCGTCATTGGTCTGCGCCGGCTGCGCGATGGGCTGGCTTTCGGCGGTCACAAGCGTCTCGAGGTGCAGCACGCGGGCCTGCATGCGCTGCGACGCGTCCATCAGTTCGCGCAGGCGCTGCGGCAGGAGTTCGAGCGTGGAAACGGACGTGGCCGTGCTGAGATCGGCGATCTTGACGCGGTTCTTTTCGGTGCGGGCCTGGTCCGGCGTGATCTCGCCCTCGGACACGGCGCGCTGCACGAGCAGCCATGAGGCGATCTGCATCAGCCGTGTGGTCAGGCGCATGCTCTCGGTTGCGTAGGCCAGGGCCACGTCGCGCGGCAAGGTGCGGGACTCCTCGCGTCCCGGCCCGTCGAGATAGGCCGCTGTCTCCTCGACCAGATGCATGCCTTGGCGGAACATCGTCCGGAAGGCCTCGGACGACACGAAGTTGCGGCCAAACGGGACAGCTTCAGACCTTGAACTTTCGAACATGACGCAACTCAGCTCCGGTGTGGGCCGGTTCTGCGCCAAACTGGCACAGGTCTCCGGGATCGTCACCACAATCGCAAGGATAGCGCCATCCGCGGCAAAAGGCTCGGTAAGGTTTGATTAGGGTTAACGTCCGCTCACGCCCCGGACCGACAAAAAAAGAGCCGCTGCGAAGCGGCTCGAAGGTCAACAGGGAGGCGTCAAACAGAGTGACAGGAGCCACTCGACGTCCAGAAATCCGGACACCCCATTCATACTTCGGAATCCTTAAGGACCCGTTAACGGGCGCTTCGACCCCCGCTACCGCTTGAAGAACAGGTCTGCCGCCGCCTTCGAAGCCTGCTTTGCAGTGCGGGCGGCAGCCAGCCGCTCGATCTCTTCCTTCAGCACCTCAATCCGCCGCTCGATCTCGTCAAGCGAAAGCGGCGCAAGATCCTGCCCGATCTCGTGCACCGCGGCCTTGCGCGGCTTGTCGTCATCCATGGTTGAACTCATCGTCGACTCACTGCTTGCAGGGCTGCCCCGAGCCTGGAACCTATCAGAAGAACATCGCATTTCGGCTTGTCTTGTCGTTCTGTTGTGATCAAGCCGTGCAAGGCGCATGGACAGGCCAGCCCGACACAACTATACAGCACCTGTTCCCTGCATGGTTGATGTCGTGAACGCTCCGGCCCGCCCGCCGGTTCGGAGCACGAAGAGTTTTGCCGAAATGGTTTGTGCAATGGTTTTGATTGCCGGATGAAGCCCAGGGGCACCCGGCAAGGAGGCTCGACAATGTCCCAGAATGCGCCGCTGATGCCGAAGGCGACCGCCGTGTGGCTGGTCGAAAACACCTCGCTGACCTTCGAGCAGATCGCTGATTTCTGCAAACTGCATCCCCTTGAGGTCAAGGGCATCGCCGACGGCGAGGTCGCGACCGGCATCAAGGGCCTTGATCCGATCAGCACCAATCAGCTCACCCGCGAGGAACTGGAGCGTGCCCAGGGCAATGCCGACCATCGGCTTCGGGTGGCCGAGCCGAAGGTGCGCGTGCCCGAGATGAAGAAGGTGCGCGGCCCGCGTTACACCCCGGTCTCGAAGCGGCAGGACCGGCCCAACGCCATCCTCTGGCTGCTGCGCAACCACCCCGAACTCAAGGACGCCGCAGTGATGCGGCTGGCCGGCACGACCAAGCACACCATCCAGCAGATTCGCGAGCGCACCCACTGGAATTCAAGCCAACTGAGCCCGCTCGATCCCGTCACGCTCGGGCTGTGCTCGCAGGTCGATCTCGACATGGAGATCTCGCGCGCCAACAAGGACCGACCCAAGGTCGAGGCGGAACTCGGGCCGACATTGCTGTCGGCCGAGGCTTCTCTCGCGGCAGAGGATGCCGCAGATGCACCTTCCCGCACTCCGGACGTGCAGCACACCGCCGATTCCGTGTTCGGCAAGCTCAAGCAGTTGAAGCGCGACGACGACGCCTGAACCCATGACGGGGGCGGACGGCCTGAACTTCACCTTTCTGGGCACCGGCGCGCCGCCTGTCTCGCTGCGCCGCGCCGGCCCGTCGCATCTTCTGCGGGCGGCAGGCCACGCCATCCTGATCGATTGCGGGGCGCGCGTCTCCCACCAGCTTGTCGAAGCTGGCATCCGTGCTGCCGAGATCGACGCCCTTGTCGTCACGCACCTGCACTCCGACCATATCGTGGACTTCTACCAGCTTGTAGTCTCGAGCTGGCATCAAGGCCGTGACCGCCCATGGCGCGTGATTGCGCCGCAGCCGGTGATCAAGGCGCTGAAGGCCCATTATGCCGCCTACGACGACGAGCGCAGCTTGCGCATCGCCTTCGAAAAGCGCCCCTCCGCCCGGGGCCTCGATGTCGGCTTCGAGGAACTCCGGCAAGGTCCACTGCCCGGCTTCAGCAGCTTGCAGGTCGAAGCGTTCGAAGTCGATCACGCGCCTGTGGTCCCGGCATTTGGCCTCGCGTTCAGCCATGGCGGAAGCCGGATCGTGTTCTCGGGCGACACCCGCCCTTGCGCGGCGTTGGAACGGAGCGCGCATGGGGCTGATCTGCTGGTCTGCGAAGTCTATGTCGAGCGCGAGATGCCGGTGATGGCCGGCGTCCGCGGTGCCGAGACCGTGGAGGCAGTGAAAAGCTACCACATGACGCCGTCGGCAGTGGCCGGCCTTGCGGCCCGCGCCGCGGTCAAGGCCGTGGCGCTGACCCATCTGGTGCCACCCGCAGCGGATACGGGCCTCCTGCTCGGCGATGTGCGGGCCGGCGGCTATGGCGGCCCAGTGATTGTCGGCGAAGACCTGATGACCCTCGCCGTGCCGGAACGCATCATGCGCTGGCGCGGCCTCGCAGCAAGCTTCTGATCGGCATCCAGATCACCCACCGACGCCATGCATCTTCAGCGATGCCGCGATTTCGTCGAGCACGGCGGGATCGTCGATCGTGGCCGGCATGGTCCAGGCCTCGCCGTCGGCGATCTTCTTCATCGTGCCGCGCAGGATCTTGCCGGACCGCGTTTTCGGCAGCCGCGCCACGATCACCGCGAGCTTGAACGCCGCCACCGGCCCGATCCTGTCACGCACCAGTTGCACAAGCTCCTTCTCGATCTGGGCATGGGCCGTGGCGACGCCCGACTTCAGGACCACGAAACCGCAGGGCGCCTCGCCCTTCAGCGCGTCCGCCATGCCGATCACGGCGCATTCCGCCACTGCCGGGTGCGAGGCCAGCACCTCCTCCATGCCGCCCGTCGAGAGCCGGTGGCCTGCGACGTTGATGATGTCGTCGGTCCGGCCCATGATGTAGAGATAGCCGTCATCGTCCACGAAGCCGGCATCCGCCGTCTTGTAGTAGCCGGGGAAATCCGCGAGATAAGCCTCGCGAAAACGCTCGTCAGCCTTCCACAGGGTCGGGAATGCGCCAGGCGGCAGCGGCAGCTTCACCACGATCGAGCCCATCTTTCCCATTGGCACGGGCTTGCCGGCTTCGTCCACCACCTCGATGGCATAGCCCGGCATCGGCACCGTCGGCGAGCCGTGCTTGACCGGCAACTGGCCAAGGCCAAGCGGGTTGCCGACCATGCACCAGCCGGTTTCCGTCTGCCACCAATGGTCGATAACGGGCCGGTCGAGAATGCTTTCGGCCCATTTCACGGTATCGGGATCAGCCCGCTCGCCCGCCAGGAACAGCGCGCGGAAATGCGGCAGCTTGCCAACGTCGAGTAATTTTGCCTCGGGATCTTCCTTGCGGATGGCCCGGAAAGCGGTCGGCGCGGTGAACAGCGCCACCACCTTGTGCTCGGCGATGACGCGCCAGTAGACGCCGGCATCCGGGGTTCCCACCGGCTTGCCCTCGAACAGGATGGTGGTGCAGCCCGCCAGAAGCGGCGCGTAGACGATGTAGGAATGTCCGACGACCCAGCCGACATCGGACGCCGCCCAGAAGACTTCGCCGGGCTTGACCCCGTAAAGGTTGTGCATCGACCAGTTGAGCGCCACCATGTGCCCGCCATTGTCGCGCACCACGCCCTTGGGCTTGCCGGTCGTGCCGGAGGTGTAGAGCACGTAGAGCGGGTCGGTCGCCTTGACCTCCACGCAGGGCACGGTGCGGCCATCGGCCTTCGCGGCAGCCACCGCCTCGCCCCAGTCGACATCCTGCCCCTCATGCAGGGCCGCGGCCAGTTGCGGGCGCTGCAGCACGAGGCAGGCTTCGGGTTTGTGCACGGCCTCGGCAATCGCGCCGTCGAGCAGCGGCTTGTAGGGAATGACGCGCGCGCCCTCGATCCCGCAGGACGCGGCAAGAATGGCTTTCGGCGTCGCGTCATCGATGCGGGTAGCCAGTTCCCTGGCTGCAAAACCGCCGAACACCACCGAATGCACCGCGCCGATGCGGGCGCAGGCCAGCATGGCGAACACGGCCTCCGGAATCATCGGCATGTAAAGAATGACGCGGTCGCCCTTGCCGATGCCCATGCCGGCAAGCACGGCCGCCAGCGTCGCCACCTCGTGCTTGAGTTCGGCGTAGGTGATGCTGCGCTTCGTGCCTGTGACAGGGCTGTCATGGATCAGCGCCGCCTGGTCGCCGCGCCCGCCATCCACATGGCGGTCGACCGCATTGAAGCAGGTGTTGCAAGTCGCGTCTGCGAACCAGCGGCCGTAGAGGCCCTGGCTGGCATCGAAGACCACGCGGGGCGGCGTGATCCAGTCGATGGCCTTGGCCGCTTCCGCCCAGAAGGCCTCGGGATGCGCCTTCCAGGCGGCATAGGTCTGGTGATAGCGGCTGGTGGTCACGACGCGTCTCCCGGCAACGGCCATCTTCTGATCGGGTGGCATGGACCTGTCACATCATGCCGCCACGTTTGCGTCGAGTGCAACTTTCGGCGGAAGGCACCGAAAACAGAGTGATCCCCTCTCTCCGTCATGGCCGCGCAAGACGTGGGTTCTCGTGTCTGGCACGAGCATGACGGCGCTGGATTGAATGATCTTGGCACAAAAAAGCCCGGGCGAACCCGGGCTTTTGCACAACCGCTGCGATGCGGAATGTCACTTCTTGAAGCTGATGCCGCTGAACTTGTTGTTGAAGCGCGACAGCCGGCCGCCGCGGTCCATCAACTGCTGGTTGCCGCCGGTCCAGGCCGGATGGGTCTTCGGGTCGATGTCGAGGTTCATGGTGTCGCCCTCTTTGCCATAGGTCGACCTTGTCGTGTATTCGGTTCCATCGGTCATCACGACCTTGATGAAATGGTAGTTCGGGTGAATATCCGCTTTCATGGCGAGCCTCTTGAGCGCAGAAGTGGTCTTGCGTCACATCAACATGACGTCAAGCCCTTCATGCGACTGTGTCTTGTGAAGTGCGCGGGTCTTAGCTGAACCAACCGGGAGACGCAAGTTGCGAAAGCCGCAGAAGGGCGCGATGCCCTCGCCACAGGATGCCCCGCGTGCGCCGATGTCGGCGCTGAAGGCGCTGCTGCCCTATGTGTCGCGCCACAAGGGCCGCATCATTGGCGCCATCCTCGCCCTGCTGGTCGCCTCCCTGGCGACGCTGACCTTGCCGCTTGCCTTGCGCCGCGTCATCGACACGGCCTTCGAGACGGGCGACCGAACCCAGGCCGACATGTATTTCATGACGCTGCTCGGCGTGGTCCTCGTTTTGGCGCTGGCGAGTTCCGCACGCTATTATCTCGTCATCACGCTTGGTGAACGCATCGTCGCTTCGGTCAGGCAGGACGTCTTCCGCCACCTGACCACGCTTGACGCCGCGTTCTTCGACCGCACCAAATCAGGCGAGATCGTCTCTCGGCTCTCCGCCGACACCACCAAGATCCAGTCCGCCTTCGGGGCGTCCGCTTCGATCGCCCTGCGCAACGCGCTGCTGTTCGGCGGGGCGACCGTGATGATGGTCATCACCAGCCCGCGTCTGTCGATGCTCGTGCTGGCGGCCATCCCGATCATCGTCGTGCCTCTGGTCCTGTCCGGCCGCGGCGTGCGCAAGCGGGCACGCACCGCGCAGGACAAGCTGGCCGAAGCGTCGGCTTTCGCCACCGAGGCCATCGGTGCGTCGCGCACCATGCAGGCTTTCGGCGCCGAAGCCGAGACGACGCGCCGCTTTGGCGTCGCGGCCGAGAATGCCTTCGAGGCGGCGCGCCAATCGACAGCCTCGCGCGCCTGGCTATCGGGTTTCGGCATCTTCATGGTTTCGGCCAGCGTGGTCTGGGTGCTCTGGACCGGGGCAGCCGATGTGCTGAGCGGCGCCATGAGCGGCGGCAGGCTGTCCCAGTTCGTGCTCTACGCCGTGTTCGCCGCCAGCGCACTGGGCCAGCTCTCCGAGGTCTATGGCGAGATCCAGGCGGCAGCGGGCTCGGCCGGACGCATCGGCGAACTTCTCGCCGCCCGTCCCGCTGTCGCCTCGCCGCCGAACCCCGCTCCCCTGCCCGCCCGCATCACCGGCGCGCTGTCCTTCAGTCATGTCAGCTTCCGTTATGCGGGCCGCGACGACGCCGCGCTTGACGACTTCACGCTGCACGTGAAGCCCGGCGAACGCGTGGCCCTCGTCGGCCCGTCCGGCGCAGGCAAGAGCACGGTGCTGCAGCTTGCGCTGCGCTTTTACGATCCGCAGGCCGGCGTCATCACCGTCGACAACATTGCCTCCACCGGGGCCGATCCGACCGACTGGCGGCGCGCCTTCGCGCTGGTTCCGCAGGACCCGGTGGTGTTCGGCGCAACCGTGCGCGACAACATCCGCTATGGCAGGCCCGACGCCAGCGATGCCGACGTGGCCCGGGCTGCCGGGCTTGCCGCCGCAGATGAGTTCATTCTGGCCTTGCCGCAGGGCTACGACACCGAAATCGGCGAGCGCGGCGTCACGCTCTCCGGCGGCCAGCGCCAGCGCCTTGCCATCGCCCGCGCCATCCTGAAGGACGCGCCGGTCCTTCTGCTCGACGAAGCCACTTCGGCGCTTGATTCCGAAAGCGAGCGCGCGGTGCAACTGGCGCTCGAAGGCCTGATGCGCACCCGCACCACGCTGGTGGTGGCCCATCGCCTTGCCACCGTGCTGTCAGCCGACCGCATCGTGGTGCTGGACCGTGGCAGGATCGTCGAGGAAGGCCGGCACGAGCAACTGGTGGCGCGCGGCGGGCTCTATGCGCGCCTCGCAGAGCTTCAGTTCGGCGGTTTGGAGTGATGCGGCGCTTTTCTGTGCTACATCCAGCCCATGTTGCGCCCGTTCCAATTGCTTGCCGCCGCCTTCGACCGCTTCATCGTCCATGATGGCTGGGCGATCGCCAGCCACATCGCGCTTTCGGTGCTGATGTCGTTCTTTCCGTTTCTGATTCTCGTGACTGCGCTGGCTGGTCTTTTCGGTTCGGCCAATCTCGCCGATGAGGTCGCGCAACTTCTGCTGGAGGCCTGGCCGAGGGAGGTGGCGCTGCCGATCGCCAACGAAATCCGGTCTGTTCTGACCAGCGTCAGGAAGGACGCCCTCGCCGTCGGCACCATCCTGTCCCTGTATTTTGCCTCGTCAGGCGTCGAGGCGCTGCGCATCGGCCTCAACCGTGCCTATGAGACCTACGAGTGGCGCAGTTGGTGGCTGACGCGCCTCGAGTCGATCGGCTTCGTCGTGGCGGCAGCGCTGGCCCTGATTGCCTTCGCCTTCCTGATCGTGCTGTTTCCGCTGGTCTGGCGCACGCTCCTGCGCTGGCTGCCTGCCTTGCAGCAGATCAGCGGCGTGGTGGCTTTCGGCCGTCTCATCCTCGCCACGTCCATCATCATCGTCGCCCTCACGATAGCGCACCGCCTGTTGCCGGCCAGCCGACTGCGCTGGTCGCAGCTCTGGCCCGGCATCTGTCTCACGCTGATGTTCTGGCTGATCGGCGGACTGCTGTTCGGGGCCTACCTCGACTCGTTCGCCGGCGCTTATGTCACCACCTACGCTGGGCTTGCCACAGCCATGATCGCGCTGGTTTTCCTGTATCTGCTGTCGGCAATCTTCCTTCTCGGCGCCGAACTCAACGGCGCGATCGATGAGGCACGGAGGCCGCGCCCGAATGTCGCCGCGGCGCTGTCGACGTTCTGAGCATGCTGCGTCCGATTCATCTTTTGTCATCGAATCGGTGCGATATCTGATCGGCATCCGTTCCGGAGGACCGAGCATGTATGACGTTGTGACCGCCAGCGGCATCAAATACATGACCACGAGCGAAATCCTGATCATCCTAGGGATGTCCAGCGGCATCTTCATGATCATGGCGTGGCTGGCCGATCTCCTGATGGAGCGGCTCAGCTTCGGGGTCATTCTCAACACCATCCTGCTGATGGTCGGCGCCGTCATCGGCTTCGCCATCCTCGTCTGGCTCGGCATGCCGCCGACAAGGCGCGACTATCTCACGGCGGTGTTCGTCTGCGGCACATCGGGCTTCGTGCTCCTGATGGCGCTGGCTTCGATGAAGCGGGCCGTCTGACGCCGGAGTTCCGGCACGAAACCTCAGTCTTTCTCGCCGAGCGGGTGCAGGTCGCGCACCATGGCCTTCAAGCGCTCGTCAAGCACATGCGTGTAGATCTGCGTGGTGGAGATGTCGGCGTGCCCGAGCAGTTCCTGCACGATCCTGAGGTCGGCCCCGTTCTGCAGCAAATGGCTGGCGAAGGCGTGGCGCAGCACGTGCGGGCTGACGAGGTCGGCTCGCAGTCCGGCTGCCGCCGCCGCCTGCTTCAGGTCCCGCGCGAAAGCCTGGCGCGTCAGGTGGCCGCTGTCGCTGTCGGCCGGGAACAGGTGGGGTGACGCGTTGCGCCCGATCGCCGTCGCGGCCGCCAACAGAGCCAGATAGCTCTTCGCTGCAGCGCGCGCCGCGCCCGTCAGCGGAACCAGCCTCTCCTTCGCACCCTTGCCCTTGATGATGAGGAATTCGTCGCGCGTCCGCGCCGCCGAAGCCGGCAGGCTGACCAGTTCCGAGACCCGCAGTCCCGTGGCGTAGATCAGTTCCAGCAGGCAGGTGAGCCGCGCTGCCCTCAGCATCTCGGCCGGGCTGCAGTCCGGGTTGTCGAGCGGCTCGCGCGCCACGGCGAGCAGACGGTCGACCTCGTTGATCGACAGGGTCTTTGGCAACGGCCGCGCCCGCTTCGGCCCCGTGACCGCAGCCGTCGGATCATCGGCGCGGTAACCCTCCGCATAGGCAAACCGGTTGAATTGCCTCACAGCCGAGAGCCGCCGGGCTGCGGAAGAGGCCTTCAGCCCGCGCGCGGCGAGATCGGCAAGATAGTCGCGGACATGGTCGGCACAGGCCCCCCTCAGTCCGCCATGAGGCTTTACGAAACCTGCATAGTCGGCAAGGTCGGCCTCGTAGGCCGCCATCGTGGCCTTCGCCGCACCGCGTTCGGCCGCCATCATGTCGAGAAAAAGTCCGATCAACGTCTGGTCACGGCCGCTCATCTGGTGAATCTGGAGGGCGGGATCGGCACGCTCATCTCGCGCTGGTCCGGCTGCACGAACAGGGCGAGCGCCAGCATCGCGCCGAAGCCGATGGCGCCAAGCAGGGCCAGGACCCCCAGAAAGCGGAACAGCGTCGGCAAACAGGCACACTTTCAGCGTTTTGACGCGTCAGGATCATGCCGCGCCCGAATAGAACTCGTTCGGATGCGGAATGATGTTCGATCGCAACGGTTTAGCGCATTGCCTCGTCATCTAGTGCGCGGACCACGCCGGGCGCAAGCCCCAAGGGTCGTTGTCGCGGCGTTTGTTGCGGCAAGATGACTTGCCTGCCTGCCGCATGCTATGGCCCGTTCATGAGCCTGTTACCCGCCATTCCGGAGGTGCGCCAGCCTGTCGATGACGATGGCGCCGTGCTGCGCGAGCGGCTTGGCCTGCGCTCGGTCGTGCTCGTCGGCATGATGGGGTCCGGCAAGAGCACCATCGGCACCCGTCTGGCCGCACGCACCGGCCTGCGCTTCGTCGATGCCGATGTCGAGATCGAGCGCGCGGCCCGCATGTCGATCCCGGACATTTTCGCAAGCCGCGGCGAGGCCGAATTCCGGGCCGGCGAGCGCCGCGTCATCGCACGGCTCCTGGGCCAGGGGCCACAGATCATCGCCACGGGCGGAGGCGCCTTCATGAGTGCCGAAACCCGCGACAAGATCGCCAGCCTGGGCATCTCCGTCTGGCTTCGCGCCGATCCTGAAACCTTGCTCAGGCGCGTGCGCAAGCGCGCCAACCGGCCGCTGCTGCAGACCGAAGACCCCGACGGCACCTTGCGGCGACTTCTGGCTGAACGCGAACCGATCTACGCGCTGGCGGACATTGAAGTGCCCTCGCGGGAAGAACCGCATGACATCGTGGTCGAGGCCGTGCTCCGCGCCGTCGACACCCACCTGGCGCATTCCTCATGACCTCAGAACAGCCGATTGCAGCCGGGCCTCGCGTTGTCCGCGTCGACCTGCCCGGGCAAGCCTACGAGATCGTCATCGGTCGCGGCGTTCTCGCTCAGACCGGCGGCCGGATCGCTGCGCTTGGCGCCGTCCGCAAGGTCGGCATCGTCACCGACGCCCATGTCGGTCCGCTGCATGGCCCTGCCTTGCAGGCGTCGTTGGCCGCTGCGGGGCTCGCGTCCGAGATTTTCAGCATCGCGCCCGGCGAGGCTTCCAAATGCGGCTCCGCGTTCATCGGGGTGTGCGATGCGCTCCTCGCCATGAAGATCGAGCGCAAGGATGTCGTGCTCGCGCTTGGCGGCGGCGTGGTCGGCGATCTCGCAGGCTTTGCGGCGGCGTCGCTCAGGCGCGGCGTCCGCTTCGTGCAGGCGCCGACCACCTTGCTGGCGCAGGTGGACTCCTCCGTCGGCGGCAAGACCGGCATCAATTCGCCCCACGGCAAGAACCTCATCGGCGCCTTCCACCAGCCTGCCCTTGTGCTGGCTGACACCGCCCTCATCGACACGCTGCCGGAGCGTGAGCGCAAGGCTGGCTACGCCGAAGTGGTGAAATACGGCCTGATCAACGACCTCGCCTTCTTCGAATGGTGCGAAGCCAATGGCCGCGCCGTGCTGGCGTCCGGCCCCGAGCTTGACGAGGCGGTGGCCGTCTCGTGCGCCGCCAAAGCCGCCATCGTCATGCGCGACGAGCGCGAGGAGGGCGAGCGCGCGCTGCTCAACCTCGGCCACACGTTCGCCCACGCCATCGAGCGCATCGTCGCCTATGACAATGCCCGCATCGTCCATGGCGAGGCCGTGTCGATCGGGCTGGCGCTGGCGTTCCGTTTTTCGGTCGCGCTCGGCCTGTGCAGCGGGCAGGACGCCGCACGCGTCACGGCGCACCTTGCGTCTCTGGCCATGCCGACGAAGCTTGGCGATGTGCCCGGCGGCTCCGGCTCGCCCGCAGCGATGCTAAGCGCCATGACGCAGGACAAGAAGGTCAGCGCCGGCGAACTCAATTTCATCCTGGCCCGCGGCATCGGCGACAGTTTCGTCGCCAGAAATATCCCCGCCGACAAGGTGATGGCTTTCCTCGTGCACGAGATGACTGGAATCTGAGGCCGTTTCGCTCTAATTCAGCGTCATGGAAAACCTCGACATCACCTCCGATCCGTGGATCGCTTCCGCGATCGTGATCTGCTGCCTCGCTCTGTCTGCTTTCTTCTCGGCCAGCGAAACAGCGCTGACTGCCGCCTCGCGTGCCCGCATGCATGCGCTGGAAAACGGCGGTGACCGCCGGGCCAGCATCGTCACCAGGCTGCTGATCGCGCGCGAGCGCCTGATCGGCGCGGTCCTGATCGGCAACAACATCGTCAACGTCGGCGTGTCTGCCTTCACCACCGTTGTCATGGTCAACCTGTTCGGTGATGCAGGCGTGATCTACGCCACCGTTTTCATGTCGCTGTTCATCATCATCTTTGCCGAGGTGATGCCGAAGACCGTCGCGATCATCAAGCCCGATCAGGTCGCGCTGATGGTGGCGCGGCCCGTTTCAATCGCCGTGTCATTGTTCACCCCGCTGCTCTACGCGATCGAGGCCATCGTCCGGCTTTTCCTGCGCCCCTTCGGCGTGATCATCGGCGAAAACCAGTCGATGCTGTCGGCCCATGACGAGATCAAGGGCACGGTCGACCTGCTTCACCGCGAAGGGGGCGTGGTCAAGTCCGACCGCGACATGCTCGGCGGCCTGCTCGACCTGAAGGAACTCACCGTCGAAGACGTGATGATCCACCGCACCAAGATGCGCACCATCGACGCGGACCTCTCCCCCGCGGAGATCGTGCGCGAGGTGCTGGCCTCGCCCTACACGCGCATGCCGCTCTGGCGCGGCACCACCGAGAACATCATCGGCGTGCTGCACGCGAAGGACCTGCTGCGCGCGCTCGATGCCGTCGGCGGCGACGCAGCCAAGCTCAACGTGCAGCAGATCTCGTTCTCGGCCTGGTTCGTGCCGGTGAATTCGCCGCTGTCGGGGCAGCTCAAAGCTTTTCTCGCCAAGAAGACGCACTTTGCGCTGGCCGTGGACGAATATGGCGAGGTGATGGGGCTGGTCACGCTAGAGGACATCCTCGAGGAGATCGTGGGCGACATCAAGGACGAGCATGATGTGTCGGTGCAGGGCGTCCGTCCGCAACCCGATGGCGCAGTCGTGGTCGACGGCGCGGTGCCGATCCGCGACGTCAACCGCGCCATGGAATGGAACCTGCCCGACGAGGAAGCCACCACCATCGCAGGCCTCGTCATCCACGAAGCCCGGCTGATCCCCGACGCGGGCCAGGCCTTCACGTTCCACGGCTTCCGCTTCGAGGTGATGCGCCGGAGCCGCAACAAGGTGACGAGCCTGAAGATCACGCCGGTGGAGAAGAAAGCCCGGTAGGCAGCGTCCCGGCGTCAGGATTTTCCAGGCGCGCGGACGCCGGCCAGCAGCAATGCGCCGACCGTGAAGAAGACGACGAGCACGGCAAGCCCGGCCTCCTGCCGGTTGCTGATGTCGGTCGCCAAGGCCACCAGCGTCGGCCCCATGAAGCTGGTGACCTTGCCGGACAGCGCGAACAGGCCGAAGAACTGCCCTGTCCTGTCCGGCGGCGACAGCCGCGCGAGCAGGCTGCGCGAGGCGGCCTGAAGGGGGCCCGCCACCAGGCCGATGACAAGTCCCAGACCGAGATAGATCTGTTCGGGCAAGCTGCCGAACAACCCGTCGCCAGGCACGGCCGGCGCTGCCGGAATCACGAACAGCACATGGCCTCTGCCAAGCGAGAGGATGCCGAAGCAGGTGGCCACCAGGATGATGATCGAGCCCAGCACCACAGGCTTGCCGCCGATGCGGTCATCGAGCCAGCCGCCAGCCAGCGCGCCGAAGACGCCGGTGAGGGTGAGCAGGATGCCGAAGATGCCGACCTCGATGGTCGTCCAGCCGAAGACGCCGGCCGCATAGATCGCGCCAAAGGCGAAAAGCGCCACGAGACCGTCCTGATAGATCATGTTGGCGATCAGGAAACGAGCCATGGAGGGCCAGCGCCGCACCTCGGACAGCGTCTGGCCGAGTTGGCTGAACCCGCGCGCGGCTGCGTCCTTCAGCCTGACGCCGGTCCTCGGCATGTCCGGCGTCAGGAGGAACATCGGCGCGACGAAGGCCACGAACCACAGCGCGGTGAGCGGCCCGCTGATGCGGTCGCCCTCGCGCGCCTGAGGATCGAGACCAAGAGCGGGGGCAAGCCCGAGCAGCGTCTTGCCCGTCTCCGGGCTGGCGGCCAGGAAGCCCAGCATCAGAACCAGCGACACCAGCCCCCCAAGATATCCGGCTGCCCAACCCGTGCCGGAAAGGCGGCCGATCCGGTCGGGCGGCACCAGCCGCGTCATCATCGCGTTGTTGAAGACAGTGGCGAACTCAGCGCCAATGGTGGCGAGGATGAAGCCCGACAGCGCGATCGGCACGGCTGACGGATGGCCCGGCGCGGCGAACCAGAGCAAGCCCGAGCCCAGCACGAGCATGGCGCCGAACACGGCGATCCACGGCTTGCGCGGTCCCGTCATGTCGGCGACGCCGCCCAGCAATGGCGACAGCAGCGCTATGGCAAGGCCCGCCGCGCCTGTGGCGTAACCCCAGAGCGCCTGCCCGGACACGGGGTCTGCCGCGAGCGACGTGGCAAAGAACGGCGCGAAGATGAACGTCGTGATCAGGGTGAAGAAAGGCTGCGCCGACCAGTCGAACATCACCCAGGCCGCGACTGCGCGCCGCGGCGGATACGTCGGCGGATGCGTCGCAACCGCGGGCGCGCCGCCGCCCGGCAAAGCCGCGCTCACTGAAGGGTCGTGTCCGAATCCGAACCGCCGCGCGCCAGTTCCATCTCGGTGATGGCGATCAGCATGTCGGCGCGCGTCTTGAGGTCGGCGGCCTCGAGCAGCGCCTGCTTTTCCCGCGCCCCGAACGGAGCCATCATGGAAAGCGCGTTGACCAAGGCTTCGTTGGGGGCCTCGTTGACGCCCTTCCAGTCGATCTTGAGTTCGTTGGCGAGCGCGAATTCCTTGAGCGCTTTCAAGAGGTTGACCCTGTCCACCTGATCTTCCCCAGCGCGCGCCTCGAAATCCTTCGCAAAGGGCTCGTAGCTGACGGTGGCCTGGCGGTAGGGCGTCACGGCGCGCAGTTCCTCCACCAGATGGAAGCGCGCCACACCCGTCAGCGTCAGCAGATAGCGCCCGTCGCCGGTCTCGGCGAGTTGGGTGATGCGCCCGATGCAGCCGACACGGTAAAGCGACGGCGTGAGGCGCGTCGTCTCGGCTTCCTCGTCGGGCTGGATGATGCCGATCAGGCGATGGCTCTTGATGGCGTCGTCGATCATGGCGAGGTAGCGCGGTTCGAAGATGTTGAGCGGCATCTGGCCGCGCGGCAGCAGGAGCGCACCCGGCAGCGGAAACAGCGGAATGATGGACGGGCAATCTCCCGGGCTGCGATAGACGGCGTTCATGCTCATAGTGCGCTCATCCTCCTGTCGGCCCGCCGCTCACGAGAACAGCACGGCGGACAGCTTGCGGCGGCCCGATATCGCGGCCTCGTCCATCGGACCCCAGGCCTCGAAGAACTGGACGATCTGCTTGCGCGCGCCATCATCGTTCCAGGTGCGGTCGGCCTTCACGATCAGGATCAGGTGATCGACCGCCTCGTCGCGGCGGTCATGAGCATTGAGCGCCAGCGCCAGGTCGAAGCGGGCCTGATGGTTCTTCGGGTCGGCCTCGACGGCCTTCGTCAGGCCGCCGACATCGCCGAGCGCCGCGGCCTGCTCGGCCAGTTCGATCGCGGCACGGACGCCGCTCAGCGCCGGGTCGGAAGCCTTCTCGGCGGGGGCGAGCGCGAGGATCTGCTTGGCAGCTTCCATGTCGCCCATGTCGAGCTGCAGCTTCGCCATGCCGGCGATGGCGCCGAGATTGTCGGGCTCCTGGGTAAGCACCGCGGCAAAGAGTTCCATCGCGCTGGCCGGATCGCCTGCGGCGGCGGCCTCGCCCGCTGCGGCGATCATCTCCGCGCTTGGCGGCGGCCCCGACGGGCCGACCAGCTTCTCGATGAACTGCCTGATCTGGGTTTCAGGCACGGCGCCCATGAAGCCATCCACAGGCTGGCCCTTGTGGAAGGCGATCACGGCGGGAATCGACTGGATGCCGAGCTGGCCTGCGATCTGCGGATGCTGGTCGATGTCCATCTTCACCAGCTTGACCTTGCCGCCAGCGGCCTTGACCGCCTTCTCGATGATCGGCGTCAGTTGCTTGCATGGGCCGCACCAAGGCGCCCAGAAATCGACAAGGACCGGCTGCGTCATCGATTCGGCGATGACGTCCTGGCGGAAGCCTTGCGTGCTGGTGTCGCGAATGAGGCCTTGATCCGCCCCGGCAGGTTGCGGGGTCATGCCCGGATTGCCCAACATCGTATCGTGTCCATGGTGCATCGGCATGCGGCCTGGGCCGCTTGCCGGATTGATCGTGCTGATTTCAATGTGGGTGCTCGCACCCGCGATGTCCATTGGCGAATGTTCAACTTGTCAGGTTTTCGCGTCCGGAAGCCAGCGCCTGAGCCTGGCTATCGGCTGGCTCCGGCAGCGTTGTCACCACCGGCTCATGCCCCGTGGCGCGGAAGAATGCCATCAGCCCTTCGCGCGCCAGCGTTGTCGTCATGGTGTTGACCAGCGGATGGCAGTTGACGAGATCATGCTCGGTCAGCCCCGCATCCAGGATCACGGTCACGGCGTGCGCGCGGTCATGGATCACGGCGAGCGCGGTCACAGAGCCGGGCGTGACGCCAAGGTGAGCCTGCATCTGCTCCGCGCTGCAGAACGAAAGCCGCCCGCTCGCCCCGATGACCTCGTGGAGGCGCTTCAGGTCGATGCGCCGCTCATGTTCCGCCACCACCAGAAAAAGCCGGCCCTTCTTGTCCTTCACGAACAGGTTCTTGGTGTGAGCCCCGGCCAGATGCCCCGTGAGATGCCTGCTCTGCTCGACAGTGAACGCCGCCTCATGGGTTGTGGTCACCGCGTCAATGCCGAGTTCGGCCAGATGGTCGAGCAATTTCTGCGGCGTCAGCGGATGATGAACGTCTGTGGCGGACATGGCATGACTTTTCGTGCGGGGGGATCCGTTCTTTGGCGTTCCGCGCCCGCCTTGGCAAGGGCCAGCGCTGCGAGGCAACCCGGCAAGGCTTCACAAAAGGGCTTGCGGAGCCGCCGCGTTTGAGGCAAAGAACGCGCCTCGCAGGCGTAACCGTCGGCGAGCCCACACGGATGCGGGTGTAGCTCAGTGGTAGAGCACGACCTTGCCAAGGTCGGGGTCGAGGGTTCGAATCCCTTCGCCCGCTCCAGGTCAATTCGCAGGCCTCATGGTCTGGTTCGCCCCGCGCCAACACGCGGGGCGATTTGCGTTGTGGACGTGAAATGACGGGTGGAGACGGGCATGATGGGCCGGAGAACGGGGTAACATGGCAAAGCTGTCCGCACGTGACGCCGCCGAAGGGTGGCCGCTGCTGCGGCGCCTCTGGCGCGAGGAACTGCATCAATATCGCCTGAAGTTCGCCATGGTCCTGGGGCTCGTGCTGGTGATCGCGGGGACGACAAGTCTTTATCCCGTGCTGATCAAGCTGGCGTTCGATTCGTTCGCATCCGGGGCTTCCGGCACGAGCGAGCCGCTTTTCAACAACCTGCGCGCCTGGCTTCAATCCGTCACCGGCGGCGCTGCCGGACCGATTCACGTCATTGCCGTGCTGGTGGTGATCGTGACGTCGCTCAAGGGGTTCTCCCTGCTCGGCCAGATCATCCTGACCAATTCCGTCGTCTCGCGCGTCGAGGCGGACTTGCAGGGCAAGCTCTACAGCCACCTCGTCGACGCCGATCTAGCCCAGACGCAGCGCGAAAGCCCGGCTGCGATGACGCAGCGCTTCACCACGGATTTCACCTATGTCCGCGAGGCGCTGACCCGCTTCATCAATGTGGCGGTGCGCGACGGCATCACAGCGATCGGCCTGTTCGGCGCGATGCTGTGGATCGACTGGCAGTTGACCCTCGTGGCGATGCTGGTTGTTCCATTGGTGGCAGGGCCGATCATCGCCATCGGCAAGAAGCTCAGGCGTGTCGCGACCAGCCACCAGGAGCAAACCGGCATGATGGCGGCGCTGGTGGCGGAAAGTCTGCAGGGCGCGCGGGCCTCGAAAGCCGACCAGCTCGAACCTTACATGAAGCAGCGCGCGCGCGCTGCCTTCGACGTGATCCGCCGGCTGCGCATGAAGGCGATCAACGCGCGCGGCCGTGTCGAGCCGCTGCTGGAGGTTGGCGGCGGCTTTGCCGTTGCGGCCGTCCTGTTCGTCATCGGCTTCAGGGTGAGTTCCGGCTCAGGCACGATCGGCGATTTCACCGGCTACGTCACGGCGCTGCTGCTGGCGGCGCAGCCGCTGCGGTCGATGGGCAACCTCAACGCGATCGTCCAGGAGGCGCTGGCGGCCTTGAAGCGCTTCTACGCCACCCTCGACGAGGCCCCGCTGATCACCGAGAAACCCGGCGCCCGGCCCCTCGCCCTCCGCCAGGCCGGCATCAGCTTTCACGATGTTTCTTTCGGTTATCGGGATGATCATGCGGCGGTGAGCGGTCTCACGCTTGAAGCGGCGGCGGGCAAGGTCACTGCCCTGGTCGGGCGCTCCGGCTCCGGCAAATCAACGCTGCTGGCGCTGGTGCCGCGCCTCTACGACGTGACCTCCGGATCGGTCAGCATCGACGGGCAGGACGTGCGCGACGTGACCTTGCAGTCGCTGCGTTCCAGCGTCGCGGTGGTGTCGCAGGATGTGATGCTGTTCGATGACACGATCCGCGCCAACATCGCCTTTGGCCGCGCCGGCGCGTCCGCCGCTGAGGTCATGGCGGCGGCGGAGGCGGCGGCCGCGCATGGCTTCATCAGCGCCCTTCCAGACGGCTACGAGACACGCGTCGGCGACCGTGGCTCGCGGCTGTCAGGTGGCGAACGCCAGCGGGTCGCATTGGCCAGGGCCATCCTCAAGGACGCGCCGATCCTGCTGCTGGACGAGGCCACCAGCGCGCTCGACGCGGAATCCGAGCGCCTTGTGCAGGAGGCGCTGGCAAGGCTGATGCAGAATCGCACCACGCTCGTGATCGCGCACCGGCTGTCGACCATCCGCGAAGCGGACCGCATCGCCGTCATGGAACACGGCAGGCTGGTGGAATCCGGCACGCATGACGGGTTGATCGCAGCGGACGGCGCCTATGCCCGGCTGCACCGCATGCAGATGCTGGAGACCTGACTTACTCGCGCCGCAGCAGGCGGTCGACCAGCAGGCTCGACCAGAAGCCGGCGTGGAACTCGGCCTCGACCCTGGCAGGGTCGTAGACATCCCGAACCCATGCCCCGAAAGACAGGCCCCGCGCTTCGCCCTCGCGCTCGTAAGCCTCGAGAAAGGCGTCGAGCATGCCGGTCTTTGCCAGGCGGACATGGCCATATTTCAAGGCAAGCTGCGCCTTGGCTTCCGCAACCGGGCGGCCTTCGTGGACCAGCAGATAAAGCGCCGCGAACAGGCCGGCCCGGTCCGCGCCGGATTTGCAATGGGCCAGCGCCGGATACGCCATGCCTGAGAAGAAGTCCGGCAGCGCCAGCAGGGTTTCCTTGTCCGGCGCGGCGCGTGAGCGCAAGGTGATTTCTGCCAGAGCGATGCCGTTGCGCTCGCAGGCCTCGCGCTGCAGCGGCCACGCGCCGTTTTCGCGCCCGCCGCGCAGGTTGACGATGGTGCGGATGCCGTCCCTGGCGAAATGGTCGATGTCGTGCGGCCCGGGTTGCGCCGAGCGATGAAAATGCTGCGTCACCCGGTGCCGGTTGAGATACATCAGCCTGAGGACGCCGTGATCCACGAACAGCATGTTCAGCCAGGCGCGCACGCGCTGGCTCCTGCCGGTCAAGGGGCGGTCCCACGCACCGATGCGCTGCTGGCGCGCAGCCCAGCGCTGCTGGGGGGTCTTGAAGATATTCAGCACGCGCCCTGTCCGTTCATCGCACCAAACATAGGTCCCGCTTCGCCTCCGCTCAATGGCGGAAGTGGCGATGCCCCGTAAATACCATGGCGAGCCCGGCGTCATCCGCAGCGCGGATCACCTCGTCGTCGCGCACCGAGCCGCCGGGCTGGATCACGGCGGTGGCCCCGGCCTCGGCTGCCGCGATCAGCCCGTCGGCAAACGGAAAGAACGCGTCGGACGCCACCACCGAGCCCTGGGCCAGACTGGTGGCGAGGCCTGCGGCGCGGGCCGCCTCGGCGGCTTTCCACGCCGCGATGCGGGAGGAATCCACCCGGCTCATCTGCCCTGCGCCGATGCCGACGGTCGCGCCGTTCTTCGCGTAGACGATGGCGTTGGACTTGACGTGCTTGGCGACGCGGAAGGCGAAACGCAGGTCGGCCAGTTCGCGCTCGTCCGGCGCACGGCGGGTCACAACCTTGAGCTCCATGTCTTCGACCACGGCATTGTCGCGGGATTGCACCAGAAATCCGCCGCTGACAGTGGTGACGGCAAGCCCCGTCGCGCGCGGATCGGGCAGCGCGCCGGCCAGCAGCAGCCGGAGGTTCTTCTTCGAGCGCACGATGTCGAGCGCTTCGTCGGTGATGTCCGGCGCGATGATCACTTCCGTGAAAATTTCGACCATGGCGCGCGCCGCCGCGGCATCCAGCGTGGTGTTGACTGCAACGATGCCGCCGAAGGCAGACACCGGGTCGCAGGCCAGCGCGGCGCGATAGGCGGCGGCAAGAGTCTGCGCCTGCGCCACGCCGGACGGGTTGGCATGCTTGAGGATGACGCAGGCCGCGCCGAAAGCCGGATCGAACTCGGCCACGCACTCATACGCCGCATTGGTGTCGTTGATGTTGTTGTAGGATAGCTGCTTGCCGTGCGCCTGCCGCGCCGACACCACGCCCGGACGCGACACAGGCGCGCGGTAAAGCTGCGCGCCCTGGTGCGGATTTTCGCCATAGCGCAGTTCTTCGATCAGTTCTCCGCCGAAGGCCCGGAAGGCTGGCGCGTTCTCGCCAAGCTCCGTCGAAAGCCAGTTCGAGATCGCGGCGTCGTAGGCGGCAGTGCGGGCGTAGGCCTTCTGCGCCAGCTTGCGGCGCAAGGTCAGCGTGACGCCGCCGCGATGCGCGTTCATGTCCGCCAGCACTGTCGCATAATCCGCGACATCGACCACGACCGCGACGTCGTGATGGTTCTTCGCGGCGGCACGGATCATCGCCGGGCCGCCGATGTCGATGTTCTCGATGCAGTCGTCATGCGGCCTGGACGCCGCGACGGCGGCCTCGAACGGGTAGAGGTTGACGACCAGAAGGTCGATCGCCCCGATGCCGTGGGCCAGCATCGCGGCCTGGTGCTCGGGGTTGGCCCGCACGGCGAGCAGGCCTCCGTGAACGGACGGGTGCAGCGTCTTGACGCGGCCATCCATCATCTCGGGATAGCCCGTGAGGTCCGAGACATCCTTCACAGCCAGCCCTGCCGCCACGAGAGCGGCGCGGGTTCCGCCGGTCGACACCAGTTCGACCCCCATCGCCGCCAGCGAGCGGGCGAAATCCTCGAGGCCGCCCTTGTCCGACACGGACAGGAGCGCGCGGGCAATGCGGCGTGTTTGCTGGGGCATCTCGGCGTCGGTTCCCACTGTGTCCGGAACAGGCCCCGGCACATTTCGCCCGAGGCGCTAGCACAGCGGCGCGGGGGAATACAGCGTTCCGGCTGCCGGCGGCGTCAGCCCTGTTGAGAACGAGGCCTGCCGCAACTCTCGCGCGTTCGACAAGCGTGCGGCCGACAGCGCTCAGAAAGCGGTGCGGATGCCGATCTGGCCGTTGTGCCGGACAAGGTTGCGGTCACCGATCGAGGCGCGATAGTCGGCCGAGACCACCCATCCGGACGCCATCTGCGACGACAGGCCGAGGCCGAGCACAAGGCCCGGTCCCTTTGGATCGCCGGTGATGCTGCGGAAGCTCTGCGAGGTGTTGCCGATGATGCGGGCCGACAGGGCGTTGCCCGAGTATGTCAGGTAGCGCTCATAGCCGATCAGCGCCGTGACGGCGACCTTCTGGCCCGGCGTGTTGACGATATTGGCCGTGGCGCGCAGTTCGATCCCGCCAAGCAGCGCGTTCACGTTGTGCGAGCCAACCGACAGAGGTGCGATGATGCCCGTTTCGGTGATGGCGTCGACCATGCCGCCAAGCCAGGCGAGTCGCGCCCGTGGCGACAGTTCGAACATCCCAGCCGTGTGGATGTATCCCGCCTCGATGCCGGCGTTGTAGCTCGTCGCGGTCGTGCTGCTCTTGTTGCTGAGCGGGCCGATCGTGCTGCGTTCCATGTCGCCGAAGCGTGTCACGCCGAGGCCGAACCCGCCTTTCACGAAGGCGTTGCCGGCCGAATAGATCGCGCCGACGTCCAGCGCGGCATTGAACGTGTCGATGTTGAGGAGCGACGCCACCTTGGTCGAACCGACACCGACCGAACCGCTGGCGGTCAAGCCCCAGTTGCTGGTCAGCGCGCGGGTCATGCCGAAGTTCACGCCGTAGTTCGACGAGCGGAAGCCCGGACGGCTGGCGGACGCATCGCCATTGGAAACGCCGCCATAGGCATTGACGAAGTAATCGTTCACGCCGAGCCTGCCGAAGCGGACGCTGTCCAGCCGGTCGAAAGCGCGCGACATGCCGGTGCGGCGGTCATCGAGCGCCTGCTCGCCGAGGGCCGAGAAGACGCCGGCCAGAACCGGCGCCTGGATGTATTGCGTCACCACGGCCGCGATCAACTGGTGGCCGGCTGCGGTCGGGTGAACCCCGTCCCAGAACGCGTAGCCCGTCTGAACGGCAGGATTGGTCACGCACGCCGCCGTCGTCAGGCACTGCTGGGTGACGTTGGTGTAGCCATAGTTCGCGGGGTTTGCCTGCAGCGCGGTGAATACGCTGCCGATGTCGACGAGCGTGACATTCGCGCCCGGCGCCGCAGCGGCGGCGGCCCCGACCGTCGTGGCCAATGCGGTGTTGAACGCAGCGCTGCTGAAACCTGCAAGGCCCGCAGCAGGTCCGCCCGCAAACTGCGGCAACCCACCAAAATTGGGCAGGCCCAGCACGATGATCTGCCGCGCGCCGGCGGCAGCAAGCTGGCCCGTCTGCGTGCCGACATTTGTTGCGGCAGCGACGGACACGCCCTGCATCACGGCCTGGGCAGTCGCGGGGTTGGCTCCGGCGCCCGGCAGCGCCTGGAAAATGTCATTTGCTCCCGCCCACAAGGTGGCAATGCTGCCGGGCGTGAATGCGCCGCCCCGAGCCAGGAAAGCGCCGATCTGCGCGCCTGAACCGCCGGATATGTTCGGCGGGCTGCCTGCGCCGGCAACAGCGGCGTCAGTGCGGGCGCCGCCGAAGGCGAAATTGGTGCTGGTCGCGTTGTTGACAGCGCCGACAGGGAAGAAACCGGCCATCGGCGCGCCGGACAGCAGTTCGACCCACGTGCGGCCATTCGAGAAGCGGCCGTTGAAATAAGGGGCCGGAGGCTGCCCTGTCGCGGCGAAGAAATTGCCGTTGTCGGAGAGGCTGTCACCGAAGGCGACGTAGCGCTGCTGGGCCAGGGCGCTGGTCGACATGAGGGCGATGGCCAGAACGGCCAATGCGGACTTCGTAAGCATGATCTGCCTCCCGGGGCGAACATTCGCCTTGCACGGCGATATCGTTGAGATGTGATCTATTCTCCGGACACGGAACCGGCGCAAGGCCCGTGCCGTCGGGCTGACCTGAATCAGGCAAGGTTGAGGCAAGGCGTGTCCTGAAAACAACAGAACCACGCCGGGCACGATTGCGCCTGCGCGACCACGACAGGCCCGTGCGCGGTTCCGGCGCTGTTCAAGCCATCCGCGTGCGACTATGGTGCGGCGCACCAAAGCCATGGACCTGCCCCGCATGCTGCCTGACATCCGCGATTATGACGGCCTGCGCACAGCGTTCCGCTGGAACATTCCGGCGCGCTACAACATCGGCACGGACACATGCGACCGCTGGGCCGCGAGCGACCCGTCCCGCGTGGCGGTGATCGAGGTCGGCGCCGATGGCGACGTCGCCACGTTCAGCGCGGGCGAACTCCGCGAACAGTCGAACCGGCTGGCCAGCGCCTTGCGCAAGCGCGGGCTCAAGGCCACGGACAGGGTGGCGATCCTGCTGCCGCAGGGGCGGGCGGTGCCGGTCGCCCATGGCGCGACCTACAAGATCGGCGCCATCGCGGTGCCGCTGGCGGCGCTGTTCGGGGTCGACGCCATTGCCTTCCGGCTTGCCGACGCCGGCGTCAGGGCGCTCATAACAAACGCCTCGGGGCTGGCGAAAGCGCGCGCCTCCGGGGCTGCGGACCAGGTCGACATCATCATCTCGACCGATGGCGCGGACGGCACGGCCGAGGATTTCGCCACCGTTCTCGCCTCGGGCGATCCCCTGTTCACGGCCGTCGACACCTCCCCCGATGACCCGGCCCTGATGATCTACACCTCGGGCACCACCGGCCATCCCAAGGGGGCGCTGCACGGCCACCGGGTGCTGCTCGGGCACCTGCCGGGCGTGCAGATGCCGCACGAATTCCTGCCGCAGCCCGGCGACCGGCTGTGGACGCCGGCTGACTGGGCCTGGGCCGGGGGCCTGCTCAACGTGCTGCTCCCGGCATTGCATTTCGGCGTGCCGGTGATCGCGCGGCCCGCCGCCAAGTTCGATCCGGAAGAGGCCTTCGACCTGATGGCGCGCCATGCCGTGCGCAACTGCTTCGTGCCGCCGACGGCGCTCAGGATGCTGCGCAGCGTCCGCCATCCGAGAGCGCGCTTCGATCTTCATCTCCGCACCATCGGCTCCGGCGGCGAATCGCTCGGCGCGGAAACGCTGGCCTGGGGGCGCGAGGCTCTCGGGCTCACCGTCAACGAGTTCTATGGCCAAACCGAATGCAATCTCGTGCTCGCCTCCTGCGCAGCCATCGGCGTCAGCAGGCCGGGCATGATCGGCAAGGCCGTGCCTGGCCACAAGGTTGCGGTCATCCGTGCCGGCGGAACCGTCTGCGACCCCGGCGAGGAAGGCCAGATCGCGGTTCTGAGGCCGGATCCGGTGATGTTCCTCGGCTACTGGAACAAGCCCGAAGCCACCGCAGCCAAATTTGTCGACGACTGGATGCTGACCGGCGATCAGGGCGTCAGCGATGAGGATGGCTACATCCGTTTCGTCGGGCGCGACGATGACGTGATCACGTCCTCCGGCTACCGCATCGGGCCGGGCGAGATCGAGGATTGCCTGATAACCCATCCTGCCGTGGCGCTCGCGGCCGTCGTCGGCAAGCCCGATGCGCTGCGCACGGAGATCGTCAAGGCCTTCATCGTGCTCGGCGCGGGCCATGTGCCCTCGGATGCGCTGGTGGCCGACATCCAGGCCTTTGTCAGGGCGCGGCTGGCGGCGCATGAATACCCGCGCGAAATCGCTTTCCGTGACGATCTGCCGATGACCACCACTGGCAAGATCATCCGCCGCGAACTGCGGGCGCTGGAGTGAGAATGCAGGTCTGGCAAGACCGGCTTGTTCAGAGCGGCCATCCGCGCATCCGATAGTAGACGCGCTTGGCCATCTGGCGCAGGCGGCGGCGGGCCAGTTCGCGGGCCCTCGCCCGTTCGGCGGCGGGCCTTAACGCGATCACGAGGTCGCCCACCCTGACCCGGCCATCCCAGACACGTTCGATCATCCTGTGGCCCGGCACCGCACACGAATCGACGAAGGCCAGATCGCTCCCTGCCATGCAGGATTGCCCGATCTGGTGGCTGAGGAAAGCCCCCGGCGCGTGCTCCGCCAGAGCCTCGTCGAACGTGGTCTTGACATACCAGCTATGGCCGCCGCTGTTCAGCACGAGGCCGGCGGCTGCGATGCGCGGGCCAGTTTCAAGCATGTGGACAGCCATCTGGCCGCTCCGGCTCAGGTCGCGCGTCATGCTGCGGTAAAAGCTGGCGTCGCGGGTCTGCGACAGGATCGAGGTCCCGCGCCGGGCTTTCCAGCCCGATGCCTCGAGCGCGAGAAAGGCCTCCATCGCGAGCCTGACGTCCTCGGGCGCATGGGCCGTAGTGACCCGCACATCGCCGTGCCGTGAAAGACCCCGCGCCTGCCGGGCCATCTCGCGCCTTGCCTTGCCCGTGCAGCGCGGACCGGCGACGGCGACGGCATCGTCTCCTGGCCACAGGCAGGCGCGGGTGTGGACATCAAGCTCGGATGTGGTCAGGCCGTTCAGCGTCGCTGCTGCGCGCAACGCGCGGGCCGCAGCGCCATCCAGCGCCATTTCGGTGAACAAGAGCCCGGCGCTGGCTGGCTCCAGTTCCGCAAGGCCGGAAAGGAGCGCGCTGGCCGCCTCGACCGCGAAGCGCCGGTCGAGCAAGGGCGCACCGGACGAGGCATAGCGCAGCGCCATGCCGCGGCACAGCGCAACCACCGAACCACGCCGCGACGGCTGCATCGGCCACAACGCCAGCAGCCGGTCGCTGGCGCCGCCGCGCGGACCCCAGACCAGGCCGACGACATGGCCCGCTGCCTCCGGCAGGTGCTGTTCGGCCGCCAGCGCGAAGGCAGGTTCGTGAAAGACGTTGGGCTCGGCGGCATGTCTGGCGAGTTCGGCCCAGGCCGGAACCATTGAACGCATGCCCGAGAGCGCCCTGACCTCCACCGTCAGGTCTCCGACCGCGACGGAGCGCTGCTCCGCCGGGAGCCGATCGAGCCGGAAAGCTGAGCCCTCGCCCCGGCGCGGGTCGGTCAGACCCATGTACCGGAGCGGATCGAATTCGAGATGCGCCATGTGCCGCGTGACCCTCGCCCGTGTTCCGCGATGGGGCGCAGTTGTGCCAATTCGAAGCCGATGGCAGGCGCTGCGCCGCAATTGCGAACATGGTTACAAAAGTCTTGCCAGCATTGGTTTTCACAGGCCGGGTTCAAAATCGCGTCAGCGATCGCCGGCGGCCCTGCAGCAAGGTTCGGCCACGATCAGGTGTCCGCGCTCGGAAACAACCGAGTCCACGTTCGCACCGCCTGCTAGGACTGACCCAGAAACGCGGTCCAGAGCTTGTCGACCACGGCAGGATCGAGCCCGCGCACGATCAGCACGAGGCGCGAGCGGCGGTCGCCGGATGGCCAACCGGCAAGCGTGACCGGCGGATGCATCACCTGTTGCGCGGCATGGAGGATCACGGGCTGATCCGGGCGTTCGGCAAGGCAGACGATGCCCTTCAGCCTCAGCAGCTTTGATCCATGGGTGGAGCGCAGCAGCGACCAGAACAGGTCGAGCGTCTGCGAGCGCACCGGCTGGTCGGCCACGAGCGAAAAGGCGCGGATGTCCGCGCCGTGGCGATTGGCATCGTGCGCATGGGCGTGCGCGCCATCCATCACGCTGTCGATGGCGAGCCACGCGTCGACTTCGGCGGCCTTGCCGGCCAGATCGAAAAGTCCAAGCCCGACCAGGCTTGCCGCGTCCGCTTCGCCGCTGGCGGCGTCAAGTTGCGGCGCGCCGGGATTGAGCTTGTCCAGCGCCGTGGCGAGAGCGTTCGGGATTCCCCCGTCAGCCAGAAGGTCGGTCTTGGTCACCACGATGCGGTCGGCCACTGCCACCTGGCGCAGGGCTTCGTCATGGCTTTCAATGGTGGAGAGCCCGTTGATCGCATCGACCACCGTCACCACGCCGTCGATCTCGTAGCGCTGCGACAGGTACGGATGCATCAGGACCACGTTCAGGATCGGCGCCGGGTCGGCGATGCCGGTTGTTTCGATCACGACGCGGTTGAAGGCCGCGATGCGACCGTTGTCGCGCCGCCGCAGCAAATCTTCGAGCGTGTTGACCAGATCGCCCCTGATCGTGCAGCACAGGCAGCCGGACGCCATCAGGATCATGCCGTCGTCGGCAGCCTCGATCATCAGATGGTCGAGGCCGACATCGCCGAATTCGTTGACGATCACGATCGCGCCGGACAGTTCGGGCGCTTTCAGCAAGCGGTTGAGCAGCGTCGTCTTCCCCGCGCCGAGGAACCCGGTGATGATCTGCAGCGGCACGGCTGCCGGACGAATGGGCGATGCGATGAGGCTGGTCACGTCACAACAGGTGGCGCATCCGCGCGGCGCCTGCAAGTGCGTGGATGCCTGCAAGTGCCTGCGCTTGCCGCATTGGCCCGCCGACTGCGGCAGCCCCAATGCGGGTCGGCGTGCCCTGTCACCTGGAGCGCTGCGGCAATCAGCCTGTCATCAACGTGGCTTGTCTTCCACGCCGCTGGGTTTGCCTGCCATCAGGATCGTGTTTGCCGTGATGGCCGTCAGCACCAGCAGGCCTCCGGCATATTGTCCGGGCAACAGCCGCTCGCCGAGGATGAGCGCGGCGAACAGGCTCGCAAAGAGCGGCTCGGCACAGAAGGTCAGGCCGCCCACCACAGCGGAGATGCGGGCCAGCGCGGCCATCTGGAGGGCGATGGACAGGACATAGGCCGCGAGCGTCACAGCGACCGCCCACGGCGCTTCGGCAAAGATCGCCGGGCTGCGGAAGCCGCCTATCCACCACAGCGTCACCATCACGCCGGGCAGCACCAGCAGATGCCCCCAGAACAGTTTCGCCACTGTCGAGGTCCTGGGCATGCGCGCCGCCGCGAAGAACTGGATGGCCGCGCCGATGGCTGCAAGCAGCGACAGGGCCAGCCCGCGCGGATCAAGCGCGCCGAAGGCCGGCCCGACCACCAGCGCAACGCCGGCGAACGCGACAAGCACGATCCCGACCTGCATGAAGCCCAGCCGCGTCTTCTCGACAAGGGGAGCCGCCAGCACGATGAACACCGGAAACAGATAGAACAGCACGGCCGCGACGCTGATCGGAAGGTATGCGACCGATGACAGGTAAGCCGTGCCGATCACCGAACTCGACAGCCCGAAAACCACCAGGGCCGTGCGTTCCTCCCTTGCCACGCCAAGGCTCTGGCGCGAGACGAGAAACACCAGCCCAAGGCAGGCCAGCATCAGGAAGACGCGGTAGAACACCATCAGCGCGCCGCTGATTCCGACAGCGGACGCGATCTGGGCCGTCACGATGTTGAGGCCGTAACCCGCTGCGCTCCCGATGGCCAGCGCAACGCCGAGACGGGCGCCGCGGATGCCGCTGTCAGGTGTCATTCCGGAGCGGGACGGCGGGGTGGCAATGCTGGTTTGCCGGTCGCGGGGCCGGCGGCCTGCTTCACGGGAGCGGTCCGGTTAGCCGCTGCCTGAGGCTTGGCAGACGCGGGCTTGGCAGACAAGGGCTTGGGCGCGGCAGGTTTCGTTGCAGCCGGTCTGGCCGTAATTGGCGGGGTCAGGGCAGCGGCCTGCGGACGTGGCTGGACCCCTGGCCTCGGCTTGATGCTAGCCGAGGCTGACGGGCGCAATTCGGCCGGGGTCGCTCCGCTGCCCTGCCCGATCGCACCGTGCAGGCGGATCGGCGTCTGGCCAGGTGCGTCCGGACGGCTTGCGGCGAAGGCGGCAGCGGCAGCGGCGACGGCGCCGCCTGCCGCCACACCTGCGGGTGCCGCTGCGGGCGCCGTTGGCTGGATCGTGCCGTTGGCTGCAGGGGTGCGCGCCAGTTGTTCCGGCACGGGCGGCGGGGCCGACGGCGCCGTCGTGGCCACGGCGGTGCCGCGCCGTGCCGCGACATTTGCGGCCAATGGCGCGCGGTCAGATCCGCTGCTGCGGCCATAGGCGATTTGGATCGGGGCGAACTGCTGGCGCGGCCCGAGCGTCAGCCTCCCACCGACAGACCGGGCGGCCGACTGCTGGGCCGGCACGCTGCCCGCGTACATCAGCCCCCAATCGCTGTTGCCGCCCTGCGGCTGATACGAGATCGGCCCTGCGGTTTCGACATCGTCGGCGAGCGGCGCACCGCGGCCGAAGGCGCGCACTTCGGCACAGATGCTGCTGGCCTGGGTCCCGCTCGACGGCAGGCTGATGACATTGCGGCCCGCGCCGCCCCATGATGAGAAACTCGCATCGAGGATCTGCGCCGCCTTCACGGTTCGCTCCGCGCCGGAATAGGCGCCGAGCACGACGGCAATCAACGTGCGCCCGCCACGCGTCGCGGTCGCCACCACATTGAAACCGGAGGCGCAGACAAAACCGGTCTTGAAGCCATTCGCGCCGGCATATCGCCCGATCAGGCCGTTGGTGTTGTTGAGCGTGCTGCGGCCGAGCTGCACCGCGCCGATGCCCCAGTAATCCACATACTCGGGAAACTCGCGCAACATCGTCATGGCCAGCACGGCCAGATCGCGCGCGCTGGTCTGCTGCTCCGGATGATGCCAGCCGTTGGGATTGCGGAACACGGTGTCGCGCATGCCGAGGCGGCGCGCCTCCGCATTCATCATGCCGACGAAGGTTTCGACATCGCCGCCGACGCCCTCGGCGATCACGTAGGCAATGTCATTGGCCGACTTGACCATCATCACCTTGAGGGCACTGTCGAGAACGATCTCCTGACCAGGCTTGATGTAGACCTTGACGCGCGGCTGCTTGGCCGCAAGCGCCGAGGCCGGGATCGCCGTTTCCAGCCCGATTCGGCCCGCCCTCACAGCACGCAGGGCGACGTAGGCAGTCATCATCTTGGTGGTGGACGCCGGGTGCCAGGCCTGCGAGGCGCGCTCCTCATGCAGGATCGCGCCGCTGGCGGCATCTATCACCAGAGCCGGACCGGCGCTCTGGGCGAGGGCTTTATCCGCCACGAGGCCAGCGAAGGCCAAGGCTGCGGCGGCGGCGAACAATCGGTTGAATGGGTTCATGGAGCAATCAGGACGACGGATGGTGGAACGGAAAATGGCGCGAACTCATGTCGTCCATACCTACCCGTCGCCCGCTGATTTGCCTAGCGCCCCGTGATCGGCTTTTGTGCAGGTGGCCAACCCGGCCTTCGATTGGCAAGGCCGCCCGCCACCGGACCCGTCCCGCATGTCGCCCTTCCTTGTGTCGCTGCTCTGGATACCCGCCACGCTGGTGGCGGCATCGGCGCAGACCCTCCGCAATGCCGCACAGCGCTCGCTGACCGCGTCGATCGGCGTGGTCGGGGCGACGCAGGTGAGGTTCGTCTTCGGCTTTCCGTTCGCGCTGCTGTTTCTGGCGCTTGCCGCGCTGCTTGGCGGCAGTTGGCCGCCCGCGCTCAACCAGAGCGCCCTGATCTGGAGCCTTGGCGGGGCGGCGACGCAGATTTTCGCGACCGGGCTGATGCTGGCGACGATGAAGGAGCGGTCTTTCGCCGTGACCACCGCCTACACCAAGACAGAGCCCGTCCAGGCCGCCATCTTTGCGGCGCTGGTGCTGGGCGATCAGCTTGGGCCGCTCAAGTTCGCGGCCGTGCTGGTCGCCACCGCCGGCGTCCTGCTGATGTCGTTCCGGAAGGGCGAAAGCGTGCTTGGCTCCGGGCTGAAGCCGCTGCTGCTCGGCATGCTGGCCGGCGCCTTCTTCGCGCTGGCTGCAGTGTGCTTTCGCGGGGCGATCCTGTCGCTGGACAGCGGGGCGTTCTTTCTGCGTGCATCGACCATCCTGGTCGTGGGCCTCGGGCTGCAGTCACTGATGCTGGTCGGCTACCTCGGCATCATGGACCGCGCGGCGCTGTCCGGCAGCTTCAGGGCCTGGAAAGCGTCCTTGTTCGCCGGGTTTCTCGGAGCCCTCGCCTCGCAGTTCTGGTTCATCGGCTTTTCGCTGACCACAGTGGCGAACGTGCGCACGCTGGCGCTTGTCGAGGTGTTTCTGGCACAGGCGATGTCGCGCAGACTTTTCGCCGAAGCGGTCAGCAGGCGCGAGCTTGCCGGCATGGCGTTGATCGCGTTCGGGGTCGGGGCGATCCTCGCCATGGCCATCTGACCTGCCTGGCTTGAGCGTTGCCGCACGGCAGGATTGCGCCCGCGCCGCTTGCGCGATGTGGCGGTTGGGGCCATTTCTGGAAACAGCAGGCCATTGAAGGTCCAGGCCGTCGGAGATCATCGTCATGAGCGCCACCTCGAAAGCCGCGATCGTGGGCTGGGCCCACACCCCTTTCGGCAAGCATGACGCCGAGACGGTGGAGAGCCTGATCGTGCGGGCCGCCAATGAGGCGCTCGTCCATGCTGGAATTGATGCGGATGATGTGGATGAGATCGTGCTCGGCCACTTCAATGCCGGTTTCTCGGCGCAGGACTTCACCGCCAGCCTTGTGCTGCAGGCCGATCCGAAGCTGCGCTTCAAGCCGGCCACGCGCGTCGAGAACGCCTGCGCCACGGGCTCCGCCGCCGTGCATCAGGCTGTCCGCGCCATCCGCGCTGGGGCGGCGCGCACGGTGCTGGTGGTCGGCGTCGAGCAGATGACGACGACGCCCGGCCCGCAGATCGGCCAGAACCTGCTTCGCGCCTCTTATCTGCCCGAGGATGGCGACACACCGGCGGGCTTTGCCGGCGTCTTCGGCAAGATCGCGTCCGGCTACTTCCAGCGTCATGGCGACCAATCCGATGCGCTGGCCGCCATCGCGGCCAAGAACCACAGGAACGGCGTTTCCAATCCATATGCCCAGATGCGCAAGGATCTCGGCTTTGATTTCTGCCGGGCCGAAAGCGACAAGAACCCGTTCGTGGCCGGCCCGCTGAAACGCACCGATTGCAGCCTCGTGTCGGATGGCGCGGCTGCGTTGGTGATCGCCGACATCGACACGGCCATGACGATGAAGCGTGCCGTCGCCTTCAGGGGCATGGCGCATGTGCAGGATTTCCTGCCCATGTCGAAGCGCGACATTCTCAGGTTCGAGGGCTGCGCGCTGGCGTGGGCCAAGGCGTTGGCAGAGGCCGGCATCTCGCTCGCTGATCTCTCATTTGCCGAAACCCATGACTGCTTCACCATCGCCGAACTGATCGAGTACGAGGCGATGGGCCTGACCAGGGAGGGCGACGGCGCGCGCGCCATCCGCGAAGGCTGGACGGCCAAGGACGGCAAGCTGCCGATCAACCCTTCGGGCGGCCTCAAGTCGAAGGGCCACCCGATCGGCGCGACCGGTGTCTCGATGCACGCGCTGACGTCCATGCAGCTGATGGACGAGGCAGGCGACATGCAGATCGCGGGCGCCAAGCTCGGCGGCATCTTCAACATGGGCGGCGCAGCGGTGGCGAACTACGTCAGCGTGCTCGAACGGGTGAAGTGAGGATCTTCCTCGCTCTCATCCTCGCCTACATCCTCTCGATCTTCTACCGCTCGTTCCTGAGCGTGATCGCGACGCCGATGATGGCTGACCTTGGCATCGGCCCGGCGGAACTGGGCACGATCAGTTCGGCCTGGTTCATCACCTTCGCCGTGATGCAGTTTCCGGTCGGGTGGGCGCTGGACCGCATCGGGCCAAGGCGCACGGTGGCGGCCTGCATGAGCGTTGGCGCAGGCGGGGCGTTCCTCTTCGCCTACGCGCCGAATGCAGCTTCCGCCACGCTGGCCATGGCGATGCTCGGCGTCGGGTTTTCGCCGGTGTTCATGTCGGCGCTTTATTTGTTCGCCCGGTCAGGGCCGGCTTCGACCTTCGCGGGCCTCGCCTCGCTTTTCATCGGGCTTGGCTCGGTCGGCAATCTCGCGGGCGCCGCTCCATTGGCGCAGGCTGCGGACACCTTCGGCTGGCGGCCGACGATGGCGGGCGTCGCATGCCTGTTCGTGCTGGCGCTGGTGGTTGCCGCGCTGCTGCTGCGCGACCCGCCGCGCCTATACGGTGCCCATGAAAGCAGGTCGTCGGGCGGCATGCTGGACGGCATCGGCGCGATCGTCCGCATCCGCGCGCTTTGGTTCCTCGCCCCGATCACGTTCTTCAGCTACGCCATCCTGGTGACCACGCGCGGGCTCTGGGTCGCGCCATTCCTCGATCAGGTCAACGCGCTCGATCGCACCATGCAGGGTCATGGCGCGCTGGCCATGGCGCTGGCCATGACGGCAGGCGCCTTCGTCTTCGGCTGGGCCGAGAAGCGCCTGGGCGGACCCAAGCCCACCGTGTTGTGGAGCGCGGCGCTGACAACGGCGCTGTTCGCGCTCCTCGCGGCGAGCGGCCACATCGACGGGCTGTGGGCGATCGCCCTGTTTGCTGCGATCGGCCTTGCCGGGTTCAGCTATGCCATCGTGATGGCGCATGCACGGCTGTTCTTTCCGGACCACCTGATCGGGCGCGGCATGACAACCATGAACTTCCTGTTCATTTCAGGCGCATCGCTGGTCCAGATCGGATCTGGCTGGTTCATTGCGGCGGAGCGCGGCACGGGGCTGCCGCCGGCCACGATCTTCGCCAACCTGCACTGGCTCTTCGTGGCGCTGCTGCTGGCCAGCCTCGCGATCTACACCCGCGCGCCCGAGAGGCCGTGACCCGACGCGCCCTGGCCCCAAGAATGTCAACTGACAGCCAGCGCGCCTGCAATCTGGCGGACATTGTGCTGCATCATCTCGACGTAGCCTGCAGCCGGCCCGCCAGCGGGGGTCAGCGCGTCGGAATAGAGCGTGCCGCCGATCCGCGCGCCGGTCTCGTCGGCGATGCGCTTCATCAGGCGCTGATCGGAAATGTTCTCGAGAAAGACCGCGGGAATCTTCTCGGCCTTGATCTGCCTTATGATCCGGCCGACCGCTTGCGGGGAAGGTTCGGCACTGGTCGAGATGCCGCGCGGCGAGATGAAATCGATCCCGTAGGCTTTCTCGAAATACTGGAACGCATCGTGGCTTGTGATGACCTTGCGCCGGTCAGCCGGAATGCTGGCGATGCTGGCGCGGATGTCCGCCTCGAGCCCGTCGAGCCTTGACGCATAAGCCTTGGCATTGGCCTCGTAGACCTGGCTGCCGGCAGGGTCGGCTGCGACGAGAGCCGCAAGAACGTTGCCGACATAGGCCTTGGCGTTTGCAGCCGACTGCCAGGCATGTGGGTCATTCTCGCCGTGGCCGTGGCCTGCATGCCCGTGGTCATGACCGCCCTTCTCAGTCTTCAGCGGCACGATGCCACGCGTGGCCGTGATCACCGTCGCCTTGGTGCCGGAGGACTTGATCAGCCTGCTGACCCAGCCTTCGAAGCCGAGCCCGTTGATGATCACGAGCCTGGCCGCCACAAGGGCGCGCGCATCGGCAGGTGTCGGCGTGTAGACATGCGCATCCCCGCCCGGTTCCACCAGCGTGGTCAGCGCCAGCCTGTCGCCGCCGACCTGCCTGACAAAGTCCGCCAGGATCGAGAACGTCGCAACCACCGGGATCGGCGAAATTGGTGCGGTCTGGGCGGATGCGGGCCCGGCAAGGCCAAGGGCTGACAGGCCAAGGAGCAGTTGACGACGGTTTTGCATGGCGCTTCCGTGGATGGTGAGGCGGGGTTGCTTGTGCGCGCGGCGCTGATTGACTATCGCTGTCGCCAACGACAGATCATGGTATGTGTTATGATATAACATCAAGCTTGGCTGTCAAGGATCGGACCGAAATCAGATGACCCCAGCCGCCCGTCCGCTGTCCGCCACGCAGGAGCGCGTCCTCGCGCTGCTGAGTCGCGCCGGGAAGCCGCTCTCGGCCTACGATCTGCTGGGCTTGCTGCGCGACGATGGCGTCAACGCGCCGCCGACGGTCTACCGGGCGCTGGACCGGCTGATGCGTGACGGGCTGGCTCACAGGATCGAGTCGCTCAATGCGTTCGTGGCCTGCAACCAGCCTCATCACCGCGAGTTGGCCGCCTTCGCCATCTGCGACCATTGCGGCACGGTGACCGAATTGATGGATGAGGAGATGGAGGCGCGCTTGACAGCCGTCGCCGCGCGCACCGGCTTTCACGCCAGCAAGGCGACTGTGGAGTTGCGCGGCCATTGCGCCGGCTGCGCCGACAAGGGGCACGCGCACGGCCACCACGCCCTTTGAGCGGCGGGCTCAGCCAGTCCGATGCCGGCCCGCACGCACCTGCGCCATCAAGCCCCCGACCGGGCCAAGCAGCACCGACAGGATGAACGCCGTGCCCATGGTCAGGATCATGGCGGGACCGGTCGGCAAGCTGGCGTGGTATGACAATATCAACCCCGCAACCCCTCCAACCAGCGCCACGATCCCGGCAACGAGCACCATCATGGTCAGGTCACGCGCCCAGAAGCGCGCCGTGACGGCCGGCAGGACCAGGAACCCGACCGCAAGCAAGGTGCCGAGCGCATGGAACCCAGCCACGAGATTGAGAACCAGCAGCACCATGAAGGCGAAGTAGGACGGCCCGCCAGCCCGGCTCACGGTGCGCAGGAAGCCCGGATCGAGCCCGTCGAGCACCATGGGCCGCCAGAGCAGGGCCAGCGTGGTCAGCGTGAGCGTTGAAATTCCGGCCACCAGCACCAGCGTCGGGTCATCGAGCGCCAGCACGGACCCGAACAGGAAGTGCATCAGGTCGACGTTGGAGCCGCGCAACGACACGATCAGCACGCCGAGCGCCAGCGAGATCAGGTAGAACGAGGCCAGCGTCGCATCCTCCTTGAGCGCCGTGAAGCGTGCCATGACGCCAGCCAGCAGCACGATGAGGACGCCCGCGACGAAGCCGCCGATGGTCATCGGCCAGAGCGACAGGCCGAACAGCGCATAGGCAATGGCGGTGCCCGGCAGGATGGCATGGCTCATGCCGTCGCCGGTCAGCGACATGCGCCGCAGCATCAGCAGCACGCCGAGCGGCGCCGCAGCCAGCGACAAGGCCAGAATTCCCGCCAGCGCGCGACGCATGAAGGCGAACTCGGTGAAGGGCGAAACCAGCCAGTCCATGCTCAGTGCTTGTGACCGTGATGGTCGTGGTCATGGCCATGGCCATGCGAACGGCCATCCGCGTGCGGCGCTGCCGCCGCCACGGAGTCCACCTCGCAGAACGGCGCGGCATCGTCGAAGGCCTCGGTCATGGCGCGGGCGCGGGCCATGTTGGCCGGGCCCAGCGCGCTTGCCGTGTCGCCCCAGGCGATCACCTGCCGGGCCAGCAGCAGCGTCTGCGGGAAGTGCGCGCGCACGACGGAGAGGTCATGCAGCACGGCCACGATGGTGCGGCCCTCGCTGTTCCACGCGCGGACCAGCTTCATCAGGTCATCGACGGTGGCGTTGTCGATCGCGGAGAACGGCTCGTCGAGCAGGATCACCGGCGCGTCCTGCAAGCTCACGCGAGCGAACAGGGCGCGCTGCAGCTGACCGCCGGACAAGGTGCCGACGGCGCGCCGTTCGAAGCCCGACAGGCCGACCAGCGCCAGTGCGGCGCTGATGCGCGCGGTATCGGCCGCGCTGAATGCGCCGAACAGGCCGCGCCGCTGCCACAGCCCCATGGCGACCAGGTCAAACACCGACACGGGATAGCTCATGTCGATGCCGTCCTTCTGCGGCACATAGGCCAGCCCGGCGCGGCTCCTGGGCTTGCCGCTCACCTGACCGCCGAGGGGCTTCAGTTCGCCGATCAGGCCCTTGAGCAGCGTCGACTTGCCGGCGCCGTTTGGGCCGACCACGGCGAGCAACGCGCCCGGCTCGATCCGGCCCGACAGGTGATGCACGGCCGGGTGCCGGTCATATCCCAGCGTGAGGTCATCGAGGATGATGGCTGCGGGCCGCGCGGGCTGACGCATCATGGCGCGGTCGCCCACATCACCGTGGCCCAGATCGCCGCGACCATGGCGAGCGCCAGCGCGATCCGCGCGAACGCCGACATGCGCAGCAGCGAGGTCCTTGGTGTCGAACCGGCCGTCATGTCAGGCCCGCCCGGCTGGGGCGGCACGCAACGCGGCAGCCTCGTCGGGGGTGCGCGTGCTGAGCGCCAGCGCATGCACACGGTCCGCCAGTTCGTCGGCCAGCAGCGCGTTGATCATGCGATGTCGCTCGACGCGGCTCTTGCCGTTGAAGGCGCCTGCGACAATCTCGACACGGAAATGGGTCTCGCCACCCTCGCGCCAGCCTCCATGGCCGGCATGCTGATGGCTTTCGTCGTGAACTGCGAGGAAATCAGGCGCGAGGGCCTGTTCCAGCGTGGCTGTGATGCGATCCTTAACACTCATGCGCGAGGCTTACTCCATTGCGCGGCCTCAGGCAAAACACCATGTGCGCTTGCCGATCCGCGATGACGGACCTATTGATTTCAGCATGAACCTCAACTCGCCCCTGTTCGACAGCATCCGCGTCAAGCGCGAGCCGATGGCCGAGGCCCGGCCGCAGGAGCGCGTCTGCGACCATCCGGGCTGCAAGGCAAAAGGCGAGTTCCGCGCGCCGAAGGGGCGCAACCGCGAGGGCGAGTTCTTCTTCTTCTGCCTCGGGCACGTGAAGGAGTACAACGCCTCGTACAACTTCTTCAACGGCATGAGCGACGACGCCGTCGCGGCCTACCAGAAGGACGCCTCGATCGGGCACAGGCCCACGTGGACGCTCGGCACGAATGCGAAGAACCCGCGCGCCTCGCAGCGGGGGGCGAAACGCGCGCCGACCGAAGGGCCGCAGACCGAAGATCTGTTCGGCCTGTTCGAGGCGCAGTTCAAGCAGAAGCGCAAGGTCGAGGAAGAGCAGCGCAAGCTGACCGAGCCGACCCGGAAGTCGCTCGACGCGCTCGGCCTCGAGGAGGCCGCGACCAAGGCCGAGATCAAGACGCGCTACAAGGAAATGGTGAAGCGCTTCCACCCCGACGCGAACGGCGGCGACCGCTCGCGCGAGGCGCGGCTGACCGAGATCGTCAACGCCTACAATCACCTCAAGCGCGCGGGCCGGGCCTGAATCTCGCCGGGCTGCGCGCTTTGCGCACGCCGGATTCGCGATTGCCGCGATTGCCGCCTGTAGCCGAAGTGGCTAAGGAAGATTCCCGCGGGCGGTGTGCTTCCACCATCCGCGTTGCTGTGATGGCAGTCTCCTTGCATGCCTTTAAGGGTGCGTGCGCGTGGGGCCTGGAGCCGAAGCGCCGCCCGGAGAGCGATCTGATGACCACGATGGACTACACCACAGGCTTGCCCGACATGAAGGTGTCGGCGCGCCAGCTTTTCGGGATCGATGCGGACATCGAGGTGCCCGCCTATTCGAAAAGTGACCAGCACGTTCCCGATCTCGATCCGGATTATCGCTTTGATCGCCAGACGACGCTCGCCATCCTCGCAGGCTTCTCGCGCAACCGCCGCGTGATGATCTCGGGCTATCACGGCACCGGCAAATCGACCCACATCGAGCAGGTCGCGGCAAGGCTCAACTGGCCGTGCGTGCGCGTCAATCTCGACAGCCACGTCTCGCGCCTCGACATGGTCGGCAAGGACGCCATCGTGCTGAAGGACGGCAAGCAGGTCACCGAGTTCCAGGACGGCATCCTGCCATGGGCCCTGCAGAACAACATCGCGCTTGTCTTCGATGAGTATGATGCAGGTCGGCCGGACGTGATGTTCGTGATTCAGCGCGTGCTGGAGCAGAGCGGCAAACTGACGCTGCTTGACCAGAAGCGCGTCATCCGCCCCCACCCCGCTTTCCGCCTGTTCGCCACCGCCAACACGGTCGGCCTTGGCGACACGTCCGGCCTTTATCACGGCACCCAGCAGATCAACCAGGGCCAGATGGACCGCTGGTCGATCGTCTCGACGCTGAACTATCTTCCGCACGACAACGAGGTCGAGATCGTGCTGGCCAAGTCGCCGCAATACAAGGGCAGGCCAGAGGGCAAGGACATCGTCGGCAAGATGGTGCGCGTGGCGGACCTGACCCGCAACGCCTTCATGAATGGCGACCTCTCGACCGTGATGAGCCCGCGCACTGTCATCACGTGGAGCGAGAACGCCGACATCTTCCAGGACATCGGCTTCGCCTTCCGCCTGACCTTCCTCAACAAGTGCGACGAACTCGAACGCACGCTCGTGGCGGAATTCTACCAGCGCTGCTTTGGCAAGGAACTGCCCGAGAGCGCGGTGAACGTGGCGCTGAGCTGAACGGACGCATGATGGCCACTGTTCAGGTTGAAAAGACCTACGCAAAGGCCAGGAAGGCGATCCTGAAAGGGCTGGTTGCATACAACCAGTCCAAGATCGGGCGGCGGAATTGGAAGAACATCGCGATAACGATCCGCAACGATGCGGGCGAGATCGTGGGTGGTGTGACCGGCGAAGCCTGGGCCGACTGGCTGTTCGTGCAGTTGCTCTGGCTTGATGAAGCCTATCGCGGCCATGACTATGCCAGCCGCGCCATGGATGCGCTGGAGGACGAAGCCCGCGCCTTCGGTGCGAAGCATGCCTATCTCGACACGTTCAGCTTTCAGGCCCGGCCGTTTTACGAAAAGCGCGGCTATCATGTGTTTGGTGCACTTGATAACTATCCCGACAATCACTCGCGGTATTGGCTGACAAAGGCGCTATGACCCTCTCGAACCGCAAGCCCGGCCAGCCCAAGGAAGCCCCAACTGAACCGCTCAAGCGGGCCGTGACCTCGTGCCTGAAGGCGATCGCCCGCCAGCCGGAGCTTGAGGTGACGTTCGCCGCCGACAAGCCTTCGCTGATCCCCGGCCGCGCCCGCCTGCCCGAGCCGCCGCGCAAGCTGACCGCCGCCGATGTGGCGATCCTGCGCGGCCATGCCGATTCGATGGCTCTGCGCATGGCCTGCCATGATGCCAACGTGCATCGCAAGATGATGCCCGAGGGGGACGGCGCACGCGCGGTCTATGACGCGGTCGAACAGGCCAGGGTCGAATCGATCGGCGCGCGGCGCATGGAGGGCGTGGCCAGCAACATCGGCGCGATGCTGGAAGACAAGTATCATCGCGGCTCGCGCTACGAGGACATCACCGACCGGGCCGATGCGCCTGTCGAGGATGCGGTCGCGCTGATCGTGCGCGAAAAGCTGACGGGGCTGAAACCACCGCCATCGGCGCAGAAGATCGTCGATCTGTGGCGCGACTTCATCGAGGAGCGGGCCGGCGAGGATCTGGAGGCGCTGAGCCGCACCGTCGAAGATCAGCGAGGCTTCGCCCGGGTGGTGCGCGACCTCCTGTCGTCGCTCGACATGGCCGACGAGATGACCTCGAGCCCGGACGATGACGACAGCAATGACGACGAGAATTCCGAGCAGGACCAACAGGAGCAGGACGAGGGCGAGGCCGAGAACCAGTCCGAGGGCCAGCAGGCCGAGGTCGATGTCAGCCAGGACGCCTCCGATGAGATGGAGGAGGGTGCTCCCGAGGCCGCCGACGCCCCCTCCGGTGACTGGCGCGAGGATGACGACCAGGCCGATGCCGAGGAGGCCGGCGATGCGCCGCGCCAGCGCGACATGCGCGCCAACGAGCACAAGGGCCCGGACTACAAGGCCTATACAGCCAAGCATGACGAGGTGATCGAAGCCGAGGAACTGTGCGACGCCGAGGAACTGGCACGTCTGCGCGCCTATCTCGACAAGCAACTCGCCAGCCTGCAGGGCGTCGTCGCGCGCCTCGCCAATCGCCTGCAGCGCCGCCTGATGGCCCAGCAGAACCGCTCGTGGGAGTTCGATCTCGAGGAAGGCGCGCTCGATCCTGCGCGCCTGACACGCATCATCCTCGATCCTTACCAGCCGCTCTCGTTCAAGCGCGAGAAGGACACCAACTTCCGTGACACCGTGGTGTCGCTGCTGATCGACAATTCCGGCTCGATGCGGGGCCGCCCCATCACGGTGGCGGCGACCTGCGGCGACATCCTCGCCCGCACGCTGGAGCGCTGCGGCGTCAAGGTCGAGATCCTGGGCTTCACCACCAAGGCGTGGAAGGGCGGCCAGAGCCGCGAGGCCTGGCTGCAGGCCGGCAAGCCCGCAACACCGGGCCGCCTCAACGATCTGCGCCACATCATCTACAAGAGCGCCGACGCGCCATGGCGCCGTGCCCGCAAGAACCTCGGCCTGATGATGCGTGAAGGCCTGCTCAAGGAAAACATCGACGGCGAGGCGCTCGACTGGGCCCACAAGCGGCTGCTGGTGCGCCCCGAGCAGCGCAAGATCCTCATGGTGATCTCGGATGGCGCGCCGGTGGATGATTCAACGCTCTCGGTCAACGCCGGGAACTATCTGGAAAAGCACCTGCGCCATGTCATCGCCGAGATCGAGAACCGCTCGCCGGTCGAACTGATCGCCATCGGCATCGGCCATGACGTGACCCGCTACTACAAGCGTGCGGTGACGATCGTCGATGCCGAGGAACTGGGCGGAGTGATGACCGAGAAATTGGCCGAACTGTTCGAGGACAATCAGATGGGCGGTGCGCGCGCGGCTGCCGGCCCGGTGCGCGTCAGCCGGAGGCTGCAGTGAACCTCACCCGTCGCGGGGCGCTTGCCCTGGTGTCCGCCGGCCTCGCCTCGGTTGCCCTTCCGGCCAGCGCCAGGCCCCGCCTCGACTCGCTCGAGGCGGAAACCGTCGAGGTGACGGCCCAGCCGATCAGAGCGTTCCTGCCCCGGATGCCGGAGCAGGCGCGCTTCGGCAGCCTGAGCTTCAGGGGCGGGCTGGTGTTGTCGGCTGACAACGAGGTCTTTGGCGGCTTCTCCGGCCTGTCGCGCAGCGCAGATGGCAGCCGCATCGTCGCGGTGTCGGACAGCGCCCATTGGCTGACAGCGACATTGCAGCGCGATGGCGGCCTGCTGAGCGGGCTTGCCGGCGCCACGCTTGCGCCCATGCTCAGTGCCTCGGGCCGAGCGCTCTCACGCACCCGCTCCTATGACACCGAATCGCTCTGCATCGATGGTGGCATGGCCTATGTCGGGGTCGAGCGCAGCCACGAGATCCTGCGCTTCGACTGGGGCCGGCGCGGTGTCGCCGCACGCGGCCAGCCGCTGCGCCTGCCGCCCGAGGTGCAGGACCTCGCGCGCAATCGAGGCCTCGAAGGCATTGGCGTGGCCCCGTCCGGCAGCCCGGTCGCCGGCGCAGTTGTCGCCATTTCCGAGCGCTCGGACGATCATGACGAGCCGACACTGGGCATCATCGTCGGCGGGCCGACGCCAGGAATGTTCCGCTACCGTCTCAAGGATGGCTACGAGGCGAGCGACCTCGCCTTCCTGCCGGGCGGCGACATGCTGGTGCTGGAGCGCTGGTATCGTCCCTGGCGCGGCGTCGGCATCCGCCTCCGGCGCGTGCCGGGCGCCAGCCTTGTGCCGGGTGCGACAGTCGAGGGCGCAGTGCTGTTCGATGTCGACCTCGGCCACGAGATCGACAACATGGAGGGGCTGAGCGTGCATTTTGAAGGTGGCCGCACCATCCTCACGATGATTTCGGACAACAACTTCTCGAGCCTGCAACGCACGCTTCTGCTCGAGTTCGAACTTCTGGTCTGACCAACAAAAAAGCGGCCCGCAAAGGCCGCTTTAAGCTCGCATCCGGACCGGACGTTCAGACGGCGGCGACGGTTGCGGCCAGCTTCTTCTGGATATCGCGCTTCAGCGACAGCGCATTGGTCGACAATTCATCGTTGCTGGCCTTCAGCAGAAACGCATCGAGCCCGCCGCGATGGTCGACCGAACGCAGCGCATTGGCCGACACGCGCATCTTGACCGAGCGACCAAGCGCATCGGAGGCCAGGGTGACGTTGACGAGGTTCGGCAGGAACCGGGTCTTGGTCTTGATGTTGGAGTGGCTGACGAGATGGCCGACCTGCACACCCTTGCCGGTCAATTCACAACGACGTGACATGTTACGCTTCCCTCTATCGTGCGATCTGGCTCTCAAACAAAACCGCCGACGCGCACGTCGCGTCGGCCAGCGAAAGCCGTGATAACTTCAAACTCGCGCGGTCTATGGCCCAGCCAGCCGCAAAGGTCAAGAAGCATGCGGCTCGTGCAGTGCCGCGGGCCGGTTCATGTCTCGTTGAGAAATGACGCGCTAGACAGTGGTGGCGATCCGCCTTGTTTGCGTCTGATTCGCACATCATGGCTGCATAATCGGGTGGGAGTGTTCAGATGCGTTCGGGGCGACGGTTCCAGGTGGCGGCTTCAGGGTTGGCGGCAACCCTGTGGTGCGTTCTCGCTGCCAACCCAGCCGAGGCGCAAGCAGGCACATGGCAAGCCAAGTATGGCGTCTCGCTGATCGGACTGCCGATCGGCACGGCGCAGGTCACGGCAGAACTCGACAGCGCGCGCTACAAGATCGACGTGCAGGCGCGGCTGACGGGACTTGCCGGCATGGTCACCGGCGGCAAGGGTGCGGGCGCCGCATCGGGCGGGCTCAGCGCCGGCCGGCCGGTTTCGACCGGCTATTCGGTCTCCGGGTCCAATGGCAGGGAGGCCCGCACCGTGCGCATGGCGGTGAGCAGCGGCAACGCCACCGCCATCGAGATCACGCCGCCGATCGTCAAGAAGCCCGATGCGATCCCCGTTGCCGAAAGCCACAAGCGCGGCATCACCGATCCGGTCACGGCGCTGCTGATGCCTGTTCCCGCAGGACAGAATCCGGTCTCCGCAGCAGCTTGCAACCGTTCGATTCAGATCTTCGACGGCAACGCCCGCTATGACATCGCGCTGAGCTTCGCAGGCACCCGCAATGTCGACGGGCGCGGTTACAATGGCCCCGTCGCCGTCTGCAATGCCCGCTACGTGCCGATTTCCGGGCACCGCAACGGCAAGGCGACCCAGTACATGGCAGAAAACCGCGACATCGAGGCGTGGCTGGCCCCGGTGGCCGGCACGTCGCTGGTCGCGCCGTACCGGATTTCCGTGCGCAGCGAGATCGGCATGGTCGTGATCGAGGCAACGCGTTTCGACGGACCGCTGGCCACGGCGGGCCAGGCGGCGCAGGCAACAGGTTCGGCGCCCGCCCGCGCGCTGCGCGCCGGCACGAGCAACTGAAACGCCGGCAATAGAAACCGGGGCGGACCTTGACGGCCACGTCGGCCTGCATGTCGGCCTGACGAGCGGAACAAAACCTGATTCTGGACCTGGTCAGCGATTCGGACCGGATTCGTTCAGCGGTTGTTCTCACATGTGGCACTGCCGCAGTGGATATCGCCGGCCATGCAGGTTGCGTGACCTCGGGCGGCGTGGTGAGTGACGTGTGCCATGTTGTTGCGCTCTTTGCCCCCTTCTGTGCGTACCCGTGGGGTGACGGCCGTGCTCGGGCCGACCAACACCGGCAAGACACACTATGCGCTCGAGCGCATGGCCGCCCATGCCACCGGCATGATCGGGCTTCCGTTGCGGCTTCTGGCCCGCGAGGTCTATGCGAAGTTGGTGGCGCGGGTCGGCGTCAATGCCGTCGCGCTCGTCACCGGCGAGGAAAAGATCAAGCCGGACCGACCGCGCTTCTGGGTCTCGACTGTGGAGGCGATGCCACGCGACATCACGGTCGACTTCGTTGCGGTCGACGAAATCCAGCTCGCGGCCGACTTTGAACGGGGCCATGTCTTCACCGACCGCCTGCTCAACCAGCGCGGCCGCTCGGAAACCCTGCTGATCGGGGCAGGCACGATCCGCCCGCTGATCGAGCAGCTCCTGCCCGGCGTCAATGTGGTGACGCGGCCGCGCCTGTCGAGCCTCAGTTTCGCGGGCGAAAAGAAACTGACGCGCCTGCCGCCGCGTTCGGCCATCGTCGCCTTCTCTGCGGACGAGGTTTATGCGGTCGCAGAACTCATCCGCCGCCAGAAGGGTGGGGCCGCCGTGGTGATGGGCTCGCTCAGCCCGCGCACCCGCAATGCGCAGGTCGACCTTTTCCAGAACGGCGAGGTCGACTATCTGGTGGCGACGGACGCCATCGGCATGGGGCTCAACCTCGACGTCGAGCAGATCGCCTTCGCCTCCGACCGCAAGTTCGACGGCCAGCGCTTCCGCCGCCTGCATCCCGCCGAGTTCGGCCAGATCGCCGGCCGCGCGGGCAGGAACATGCGTGATGGCTTCTTCGGCACGACGGGGCGCTGCCCGGCTTTCGATGTCGACCTGATCGAGGCCATCGAGAACCATCAGTTCGATGCGATCAGGCAATTGCAGTGGCGCAACCCCGACCTGGACTTCAGATCGCTGAGCGCGCTGAAAGCGTCGCTGGCGGTGCAGCCGAACGAACCCGGCCTGGTCAAGGCGCCGGCGGCCGATGACGAGATCGCGCTCGACATCGTCTCCGCCGATCCGGAACTGAAGCAGCTTGCGAACGGCCGTGAGGCTGTCGAAAGGCTGTGGGACGCCTGCCAGGTTCCCGACTATCGCAAGGTTTCGCCACATATCCATGCCGAACTGGTGGCGACGATCTACCGCTTCCTGATGGAGAAGGGCGTGGTCCCCGCCGCCTGGTTCAAGCGCCAGATCGCCATGCTCGACCGCACCGATGGCGACATCGACACCTTGTCGGGGCGCATTGCACAGATCCGGACCTGGACCTTCGTCGCCAACCGTCCGGACTGGTTGCCGCATCCAGAGCATTGGCAGGGGCTGACACGTCAGGTAGAGGACAGGTTATCCGACGCCCTGCACGAGCGTCTGGCGGCCCGCTTCGTGGATCGCCGCACCTCAGTGCTCATGCGCCGCTTGCGGGAGAATACGATGCTCGAGGCACAGGTCACCGCCACAGGTGATGTCACCGTCGAAGGACAGCATGTCGGCAGCCTGTCCGGCTTCTGCTTCGTGGCCGACGCCAACGCGTCGGGGCCCGAAGCGAAGGCGCTGAATGCGGCGGCGCAGCTTGCGTTGGTAGGCGAACTGGAAGCCCGGGCCGCGCGCCTGTCGCTGGCCGCGGACGACGCCATCGTTCTGGCCAATGACGGCATCATCCGCTGGATCGGAGAGCCCGTGGGCAAGCTGGTTGCCGGCGAGAAGATTCTCAGCCCGCGCATCCGCATCATCGCCGACGACACGCTTTCGGCACAGGCCCGCGAGCAGATCGAGCAGCGCCTGGAGCTTTGGCTGAAAGCGCACCTCACCCGCCATCTCGGCGCGCTTGTCGTGCTGGAGGACGCACCCGACCTGACCGGCATCGCGCGCGGCATCGCCTTCCAGCTCGCCGAGGCGCTTGGCGTGCTCGACCGCGCCAAGGTCGCCAACGAGGTCAAGACGCTCGAACAGGACGCCCGCGCCGCGCTGCGCAAGCACGGCATCCGCTTCGGCGCCTATCACCTTTATCTGCCGCTGCTGCTCAAACCCGCGCCAAGGTCGCTGGCGTCGCAACTCTGGGCTCTTAAGCACGGCGGGCTGGATCAGCCAGGTCGTGACGAGATCGCGCAGCTTGCGCTGTCGGGCCGCACCTCGATCCCGGCCAACAAGGACGTTGCACGTGATCTTTACCGTTCTGCCGGCTTCCACGTCGCAGGCGAGCGCGCATTGCGGGTCGACATCCTGGAGCGCCTCGCCGATCTGATCCGCCCGGCCATCGCCTACCGCCCCGGCGTGACGCCGGGCGAACCGCCGGCCGGCGCGGCGGATGCCGATGGTTTCGTCATCACCGGGGCCATGACCTCGCTGGTTGGCGCATCAGGGCCCGACTTCGCCAACGTGCTGAAGGCGCTGGGCTACAGCGTTTCGACCCGGCCCGGCCCGGCCATCACCGTGCCCCTGCTCAAGGCCGCGCCGACCGAGCCGTTGAGGCCCGCGGTTGCCGCATCAGATGCTGCTGCCGAAGTTCTGGCAGTTGACGTTCCCGAGGGCGATGTTTCTGACCAGGTCGCGGCAGACACGCGAGACGGGGATGGTGCGGCTGAAGCGCCTGCGGCGGTCGAGGAACCGATGGCAGCCGAGCCGGAAGCCTTGGCGGCTCCATTGGAAATTGCTGCTGAACCCGCTGACGCGGCGACGCCGGACGTTGCGGCGCTTTCTGAACAGGAGGCCCCTGAACCAGCCGCAGCTGAACTGGAGCCCCCTGAACCAGTGGCTGCCACACCCGAGGCGGTGGCCGAGATCGACGTGTGGCGCCCACAGCGGCGGCACCAGCATCAGGGGCCGCGGCGCGGCGAAGGTCGCGGCGACGCCCGGGGTGAGGCACGCGGGCGTGGCCGCCGCACGGATGATGCCGGCAAGTCGGGCGGCAAATCACAGGCCCAGCGCCCCGGACGCATTGTCTACAAGGCGCCGGATGCGCCCGCAGCGCCAGTCGGTGCGGCGGAGACCCCCGGCGAAGGAGCCGTGCCGGACGCAGCGCGGCAGAACCGCTTCCGCCAGGATCGCAAACCTCAGGATCGTGCCGGCGAGCGTGGCGCTGACAACTCCGGAGCGAAGCCTGCGCGCAGCTTCAAGCCCCGTGACGCAGAGGCGCGTGGTCGGGACGAGGATCGCTCCAAGGGCTTTGCCGGCCGGGGCGACCAGCGCGGACCAAGGCCGGAACGTGGCGAAGGCCGCGGCGACCGGAGGCCCGAACGCCTGTCGCGCGCCGACATGCAGACCCCGCCGCGTGCCGACCGTGGACCGGATCCCGACTCGCCTTTCGCCAAGCTGGCGGCACTGAAGGCGCAGCTTGAAGGCCAGCGCAAGGGCTGAGCAGGACCTGAGGGCCGCGGTTGCATGCGCGAGGATCGGCAGCGTCTCGACAAATGGCTGTGGTTTGCCCGCTTTGCCCGCACGCGCGGCGCGGCGCAGGACCTTGTCGAGGCTGGCAAGGTTCGCTTCGCCGGCCGGCGCATCACATCCCCGGCACACGGGCTGAAGATCGGTGACATCCTCACCATTGCCGCGCCGCATGCGACGCTCGTGGTCAAGGTGATCGGATTTGGCGCGCGGCGTGGCGACGCATCGAGTGTTGCGGCTTTGTATGAGACACTGATGACGTCGTAAGGGCTTCACCTTGCTTGAAGGGTCGACCCGCGCGCGGTAGAGATGGCGAAATGGCGTCGGGCCTGTCCAGTGCAGTGCCCGCGCGCCGGTCGATTGAAAGCCAAGCGCCCCAGGCACGGATGCCTGAGCGGCCTGACGGGAACAAGACATGACCTATGTCGTCACGGAAAACTGCATCAAGTGCAAGTACATGGATTGCGTCGAGGTCTGCCCGGTCGACTGCTTTTACGAAGGCGAGAACATGCTCGTCATCCATCCCGACGAGTGCATCGATTGCGGGGTCTGCGAGCCTGAGTGTCCGGCCGAGGCGATCAAGCCTGACACCGAGCCGGGTCTGGAACAATGGCTGAAGCTCAACGGGGACTATGCGAAGTCGTGGCCTAACATCACCCAGAAGAAAGACGCGCCCGACGACGCAAAATCATTCGACGGCAAGCCGGGAAAGCTCGAAGAATATTTCTCGGCGGCTCCTGGCGAAGGTGATTGAGCCCGGGCTGTCTTCATCTGCGTGCGCGACATGCAGGCGAGCAACAATCGGTTAACCAAACAAGCCCGGTTTACGGTTAACGAATCGCTTATGCTTTGAACGACGGCCAATTTCGTGTTAGTATCCTTGCACAGTCGATCATCGTGTCCACGCGCCTGCCTCAGCGGGGTTCAACATCACAGGATATCGTAGCGCAGGGCCGCGTAATCAGCGGTCTTCAACTTCGATGTGCCAGCGTGCCACGACAATCAACAAGGCTGGGGGAGTGCGCGGCCGCCATTCGGGGCGGACGCGCAGCAGAGTGTGGCCGTCATCCTTGCGGTGTCGGCATTGGACTTTTTGTCTGCCCTGCGCAGACCGACAGGAGAGTCATTTTACATGTCCACCATCAAGAAAAGCACGACACGTCTCGGCTTCAAGACCGGTGAATTCGTGGTCTATCCTGCCCACGGGGTTGGCCAGATCATCGCCATCGAGGAGCAGGAGGTTGCCGGTTTCAAGCTTGAACTGTTTGTCGTCAGTTTTTCCAAGGACAAGATGACCCTTCGTGTTCCGACCGCTAAGGCGGCCACCGTCGGCATGCGCAAGCTCGCCGATGAAGCCGTCGTGGCGAAGGCGCTCGAAACCTTGACCGGCCGCGCGCGCGTGAAGCGCACCATGTGGTCGCGCCGCGCCCAGGAATATGAAGCGAAGATCAACTCCGGAGACATCGTCGCGATTTCCGAAGTGGTGCGCGACCTGCACCGCTCGGAAGCGCAGCCGGAGCAGTCCTATTCCGAGCGCCAGCTCTATGAAGCCGCGCTCGACCGCATGGTGCGCGAAATCGCGGCCGTCGACGACGTGACCGACACCGAAGCCCTCAAGAAGATCGAGGGTCAGCTCGCCAAGTCCCCGCGCCGTGCAGCCAAGGGTGCCGAGGAAGCCGAAGCCGAAGAGCAGCAGGACGAAGCTGAAGCTGCCTGACGTTTCCGGCAGTCGCAGAGTTTCTGCCATGATGAGCCCGGCCATTGCGCCGGGCTTTTTCATGTGCGGCAATCCGACTCACCAGTCGCCACTGGAAATTTCTGAACAAGACCTTGACGCCGCCTGATCCAATTGCCGAGCCTCTCCGTAAACTTACTTATTACGGGAGAGTTGCGGCCATGGGCGACGTCGCAGGCGTTCAACGCAGTTTTGTGAAAGCGGCGATGAACGCGCCGTTTCTGGAACGCGACGAGGAACGCGCGCTCGCCGTCCGCTGGAAAGACGACAAGGACGAGTTTGCCCTTCACCGGCTCGCATCCGCCCATATGCGTCTCGTCATCGCCCTTGCAGCTCGCTTCCGCCACTATGGCCTGCCCATGGCCGACATGATCCAGGAGGGCCATGTCGGGCTGTTGGAGGCTGCGGCCCGCTTCGAACCCGAGCGTGAAGTCCGCTTCTCCACCTATGCCACCTGGTGGATCCGGGCTTCGATCCAGGACTACATCCTGCGCAACTGGTCGATCGTGCGTGGCGGCACCAGTTCCGCCCAGAAAGCGCTGTTCTTCAACCTGCGCCGCCTGCGCGCCCGCCTGACCCGCAACGGCGACGAGCGCATCAGCGACGGCGTGCATCAGCAGATCGCCACCACGCTCGGCGTGTCCAAGGCAGATGTCGCCACCATGGACGCGCGCCTTTCGGGGCCTGATGTCTCGTTGAATGCGCCGCTGCTGGACGATGACGGCGGCTCCTCGGCCCAGCGCATGGATTTCATCCCTGACACCTCGCCCCTTCAGGACGAGGTGGTCGGCAACAGCATCGACAGCGACCGCAGGGTCAAATGGCTGAGGGCAGCGCTTGCGGTGCTGTCCGAGCGAGAGATGCGCATCCTGCGGGCCCGCCGCCTCAGCGAAGAGCAAGCGACGCTGGAATCGCTGGGAGGCCACCTTGGCATTTCGAAGGAACGGGTGCGCCAGATCGAGAACCGCGCGCTCGAAAAGCTCAAGCGCGCCTTGCTGGAACGGCACCCGAAGCCCGAAACCGTGCTGGTCTGAGGGCTCGATCTCTCATTCGACGATCAGCTTGTAGCGCCGGCCTGGCGTGATCGCCGTTCCGCGATCAAGCCCGTTCAGGATCAGGAACTGATCTAGCGGCTTGTCGTCGGTGGCCATCTGGCTGGCGAGGCTCTGCGCCGTGTCGGACCCGCCCGCCGTGACGATGCGAAGCCGCAACGGCTTGATCCGCGACACGTCCGAGGCTGACAATTGCTGGAAGCTGGTGACCACGGCCCGGAAGGTGCGGTCCAGTTCGGCTTCCGGGCCCTTGGCCGCAAAGATGAACCGGTAAGTGCGCTGATTGGACTGGATGGCCGCGAGCCTGAAGTTCCAGTCCGTGCCCTTGCCCGAGGTCAGGGCGGCACGCAGTCCGTTGACGGTGATCTGCTCGACCGGGCCGGGCATGACACCTTCGATCCAGCCCGTGCCGACATAGCTTTCAAGCGTCTGGCTCGCGTCGAGCTGAACCGAATCGAAACGCATGGCCTTCGAGCCATTGCCGCCGACACCCAGCACGGCATCGCGTGTGCTTTCGAGGGTCAACCCTTCAGGCGCCGTGAAGCTCAGCCCCAGCGACGGGTTGACATAGCGGCGGCCCCGCACGGCCCCGTCACGCGGATCATCGCCGAACGCCATGCCGTCGAGCGCGCTCAGCCAGGCATCCCGGTCGCTCAGTCCAAGACCAGGAGCCGCTATCTGGCGCGCCGTCGCAAGCGTCATCTGGATGCGCTCGACGGTCGACGGATGCGAGGACAGGATGTCGAGGCCGCTGCGGCCGGGCCGGTCGCCGGTGAGCATGGCGCGATGGTTGGTGGTCCGCCCGAGCGAGGCCAGAAAGCGCGATGCCCCATAAGGATCGTAACCTGCGGCGGCAATGGCCTTGACCGCGATCAGATCGGCTTCAAGCTCCTGATTGCGCGAGAAGCTGGCGATCGTGACCTTGGACCGCGCCTGGACAGCGGCGCCCGCGACCGGATCGTCGAGCACTTGCGCCACCACGCGCTGCACCAGTTCGGACCGCTGCTGCATTTCGGCGCGCTCGACCGCGTGCCGTGCCTGGACATGGGCGATCTCATGGGCCACGACGGAGGCAATCTCGGCCTGGTCGTTGGCCAGCGCCAGCAGCCCGCGCGTCAGGTACAGACGCCCATTGGGCAGCGCGAAGGCGTTGACCACCGGCGAGTTGAGCAAGGTCGCCTCGTAGCGGGTGCCTGCCTGCCCCGAGGCGCTCGCAAGCTTCGCGATGACCTGGTCGACGATCCGCTTTGCCGCGGGCGCGCTGTAGTCGCCGCCAAAGGCCGCCATCAGCCGCTGGTGCTCGCGCTGCGCCGCGCTGTCGAGCGCATTGGCCGGCCGGGATGCATCCGCTGGCCGCCTTGGCGGCTCCGGAGGCAGGAAAACCGGCCGCTCGCCGGCGCAGGCCGCCAGCATGGCCGCGAGCAGAGCAAGCGCAAGCGCCCTGCCCGAGGCAGGTTTCAGCATCTTTCGTGCAAGATGTATCTCAGACAGACGCCGCATGCAGGCCCGATCAGTTCAGGAACTCGATGGCTGATGCGTCACCGAGCAGGAGCCGCGCGGGCCTGCCCTCCATGACAACGCCACGCACCCTGACGATTTTGCCCTTCAAGCCGTCTCGGGTCCAGCCCTGACCTTCAAGCTGCCGCCATGTCGACAGGCCAAGCTCCGCGCTGGCCCCGGCGCCGCGCGCGCCGAAGTTGAGGTAGGTCGCCCTTCGCGTCTGCCCGACATGGTTCACCCGGCCGGACATGACGGCGACGTGCCCCGCACGAAAGGCGACTTCCGCGCCGTTGGCGGCATCAAGCGCTTTGTGCTGCATCTGTGTCCAACGCCCCAAACCTGACCGCCGCGCGTCCTGCTCTGCTTGAAGATAGATATTGCGGCAGTTTGGCGGCAATTCGGCGGCCCAGGCCAGCGCAAATCCGTTCCTGACCAGACTCAAGCCCAGATGGGCGTCCGGTTTTCCGGTCGTGCTGATCACGCTCGCAAGCTGCCGCCCCCAGCGGTCCGGGCGTTGATCGGCGTTCACCAGCACCGTGCCCTGGTCCCGCCAGGGCCGGACAAGTTCATCGAAACGGGAACCGAGCGGATCAGGCTGGCCAGGTTCCGCACGCATCATCCGGATTCCCGCAAGGCGGGCGCGGCCATTGTCGCCCAGGATGAGGTCGCCATGTTCCGTCATGCGCAAGAGGCTTGCGTGCAGCGCGGGTCGGCCATCCGCTGCGCAGGCGAGAAGCGGTGAAACCATGGCGGCAAGGCCAAGGCCCGGCGCGCAGACCGCCGCGCGCAGGAACCGGCGCCGCCATCCCATCATCGCCCCGCGACAAGCGAATACAGGAACCGCAGGCAGACCAGCATGAGAAAAACGCCAAAGGCGATCTCCAGCTTGCGGCGCGGCATCCTGTGTGACCAACTCGCCCCGATCGGTGCGGTGATGACGCTGGCGGGCACGATGCAGGCGAAGGCTATCAGCGAGACATAGCCGAGCGAGCCGAACGGCAGGATGTCCATCCTCGGCCAACCGGCGAAGACGAAGCCGATCGCGCCCGGGATGGCGATGATCACTCCAAGCCCGGCAGACGTCGACACGGCCTGATGGATGTTGCGCCCGTACAGCATCATGAAGATGTTCGACAACTGTCCGCCGCCGATCCCCATCAAGGCCGACAGCGCGCCGATCATCAGGCCATAGAGCCGCATGACCAGCTTCGAGGGCAGGCTGTCGGCGATCTTCCACTTGTCGTTGCCAAAGAGCAGACGCGCCGTCGAGACGGCGGCCACGACCACGAACACGATCTTGAACAACCCGGCCGGCGCATAGCGGGCCACGATGCTGCCGGCGATGACGCCGAACAGGACAGGCACGATCCAGAGCTTGAGGATGTCCTGATCGACCAGGCCCTTGCCCAGATGCTTGCGGAAAGACGCGATCGAGGTCGGGATGATGGCCATCAGCGAGGTGCCGACGCACAGCGGCATGCGCACCTCTTCGGGCACGCCGACGACGCCGAACACCTCATACAGCACCGGCACCATGACGGCGCCGCCGCCGACGCCGAACAGGCCCGCGAGCAGGCCTGTCGCGGCGCCGCCCGCCAGCAAGGCCAGCGCCATCAGCGCGAATTCGAACATGGTGGCGGACATGGGGCGGAACTCGCATCGGAACGGACATGACAAGGCTGGCACGTGGGCCGGCACCGACGACCCACGCTGCGCGCCAACAGCGTGTGCGGCAGATTGCATCGGCGGGCAAGTGCCCGGTGCAGGTGAGAAGTGCATGCGTCGGTCGCGAAAACGCGGCTTGCCTCGCTGCAATTGCACGCCGACCTGCACCTCAGCCTCTTCACCCGGACGCAAATCGTGCTAGATGAACATAACCGACCCGGTAGCTCAGCAGGATAGAGCAACGGTTTCCTAAACCGTAGGTCAGGGGTTCGAATCCCTTCCGGGTCGCCATCGTGATTGAGCGATGGCAGCGCACGTCACCGGCAGATGTCCGATGCCTGCAGCAGTCCCCATCCGAACTCGCGGTCACGCCCCGGCGCGCCGAGATCGAGAACCGACTTGCGCAGCGTCTCCTCCACCGGGCCATCGAGCTTCGCGGCGCCATTCATGCGTGCGGCCAGGATCGCGGTCGCGAACGGGGCCGCAAAAGACGTGCCTGATTGTGTTCGGCCTGCAGACTGCCGGGGGTCGGCAAGCGACAGGTTCACGCCGGGCGCCGAGAAATCGACATAGTCGCCGCGATTGGCGCGCCTGAAGAGCTTTCGGTCCTTGTCGACGGCCGTGACGGCAATGACAGCCTCGTATGCGGCTGGGAACGCCGGACGGGCTTGAGGTCCGCCGTTGCCCACCGCCGCAACCAGCACGATGCCCCGGCCCGTGATCGCCGTGACCACCTCGCGAACCACCTCATTGTCGTCGCCGGCAAGGCTCATGTTGATCACGGGAACCTGCCGCCCCGCGAGCAGGTCGATCGCCTTGACGAGGTCATGGCTGTCTGCGGCATCGACGCCATCGCCGTTGCGGTGGAAGGCGTCCACAGCGACGAGTTCCGCCTGCGGCAGCAGTCCGGCATGCTTCTCGGCTGCGTCGCCGACCAGCAGGGCCGCGACCGCCGTGCCATGCCGCTCGGAAGAGGCCTCGCGATCCTCCGACCTGGACGACAGCCGCATGATGCTGCGATCCTTGAGCGCCGGATGATCGGCCTTCACGCCTGTGTCGATCAGGCCGATGGTGGCCTTGATCTGGCAGGAGAGCGGCGGGATCGGCCAATCGATCATGGCGAACTTGGGACAGCCATCGACTGCGCACGCAAGCGACGATGTGCGGTAAAGCGTGTTGCGATCGACCGTGGCGCCGGGCAGGGCCGCGCGCAACCGCTGCAGGCTGGCGCGGACGCTCCCGCTCCTGACCGCCCTCAACCGGGCCACATCGATGCCGAGCGTCGACAGGTTGGCGCGGGCCACCAGCGTGAAACCGGCCTCGATTGCCGGGGCCAGGCTGCGTCCCGGTTCGATGCGGACGATGTACTCCCGGCCCCTCGCCCGAACAGGCGCGACCGGACGCTGCGGGCGGACCTGCTGCGCGCGCCGCGCCTGGTTCCGTTGTCCGGTGTTCCACCGCGTCGACCAGAGCGGGCGGTATCTGTTGTTGCGCCAGAAGCTCTGCGTGTCCGCGCCTCCCCCCGAGCGCCCGGTGCTGCCGGGGTTGCCGCCACCACCACCACCCCCACCGCCACCGCCGCCATCATCGTCGTCAGCATGCGCGTTCGTGCTCGACAGCAGCGCGAAGCCGGCGCCTCCGAGCAGCAGGGCGGATGACAGGCCAAGGCAAATCAGACAGAACGCTGCGACGCCTCTTGCCCTGCGGAGCAAGTGCCCGACATTCATGGTGCGCTGCTCGATTGACCTGGAAGATATCATCGCATGATCTCCTGTTTTGAAGTTGTGTGCCTCAATCAAGGCGACAACGTCACAACTGCGGAATAATTCTGCGACAATCACGTTCTGAAGACCAGGGCGGCAACAGTCGTCGGAAAGGATGCAGTATGAGTGTCGATATCCGGCTGCAGCTCGTCACAATGCTGCCGCGGCTCCGGCGCTTTGCTGTATCGCTGGCCGGCAACCGTGACCGCGCTGACGATCTCGTCCAGGGCACCTGCGAAAGGGCACTGAAAAGCGCCGATAGCTGGCAACCCGGGACGCGTCTCGACAGCTGGCTGTACAGAATCATGCAGAACATGTGGATCGATGAAATGCGCAAGATGAAGACGCGCGGACAGGAACTGCAGGTTGACGACGCCTACGAGCTTGCCGGCGAAGACGGCGTGCGCACGGTCGAGGCCAGCCTGGCAGCCAGCGAGGTCATGGTCGCGCTGGCGAAGCTGCCTGAAGAACAGAGGGTCATCGTGACGCTGATCTGCGTGGAAGACCTGAGCTACCGGGAAGCATCGGAAATCCTCGGGATACCGATCGGAACGGTTATGAGCCGCCTCTCTCGCGCCCGACGGGCGCTTGCGGAGGCACTGGGAGCAGAGACGATCGGGGAAGCCATGCGCTTCGGGGGGACGGCATGAATGCCGGCGACAACAACGAAGGGATCACAGACGACATGTTGATGGCCTTTGCAGATGGCGAGACGGATGCGGCCGTGTCGCGGATGATAGAGGACGCGCTGGAGACCGATGAGGCGCTCGCCCATCGGCTCGAGGCCTTCGTGGCGACGAGGCGCATCCTGAAAAAGGAACTTGGCAGCATCGCGCGGGAACCCGTGCCCGACCGGCTGACGCGCTTCGTCATGTCCGGGGCGCAAGGCACGGAGGCCGGACCGCCGCCAGCAAACGCGACGCCCGCGCCGGTGCAGCAGCCGAAACGCGGGGCCATGCGCTGGGCGCCGCTGCCGATGGCTGCCGCGATCGCAGGCATCGTGGCCGGCGGGCTTGGATACCTGCTCGGCTCGACCTCGGCGCCAGGCCCGGCGCAGGGGCCAATGCTGGCCATCGCTGCCTCCGACCGGCAGCTTGCCACGTTGCTTTCAAGCAGCGCGGACGGCGGCAAGGCTGCCTGGAGCGAGAACGGCCGTCATGGCGAGATCATCATTCGCGCCAGCCACAAGACGCGCGCTGGCTACTGCCGCACCTACGGGCTTTCGGACAGCGCCGGTGCGAATTTCGGCGGCGTTGCTTGCCGGGTCGGCGACACATGGCGCACCGAACTGGTGACGGCCGAAGGCCAGAACATCGGCGGCTATGTTCCGGCTTCCGGCATGGCGAAGGCGATCGACGCCTTTCTCGATGCAGCCGAGGCGGAAGACCCGCTGAACGCGGCCGCCGTGGCGGAGCGGCTCGCGCGCGGCTGGAAGTGAGACGAACGGTCAGGCTTGGGCCGCCCCGTCGCCAGGGTAACCCGAGCCTGAATGCCGGTCGATCGGCTCGAACCCTTCACCAGGTGCCGGTGTTCGGCATCGAGGCCCAGGGCTCGGCAGGCGGCTTCTTCTCGCCGGCCTGGATGATTTCGATCGGAATGCCGTCAGGCGAGCGGATGAAGGCGATCGAGCCGTCGCGCGGCGGCCGGTTGATGGTCACGCCCTTGTCCGCCAGCATCTGGCAATAGGCATAGATGTCGTCGACCTCGTAGGCGAGGTGCCCGAAGCTGCGTCCGCCGCTGTAGGTCTCCGGGTCGTGGTTCCACGTCAGTTCGAGTTCGCCGATCCGTTCGGCCCTGGCGCGCGGCGCATCCAGCGGCGTTGCCAGAAAAACCAGCGTGTACTTCTGCTCAGGCCTGTCGATGCGCCGGGTTTCGACCAGCCCCATCTTGTTGCAGTAGAAATCGAGGCTGTCGGCGAGATCGCTGACGCGCACCATGGTGTGGCGGTATTTCATCGTGATGGTCTCCTTCTGATGGGGCGTTCGGCAGCGATCAGGCTGCGCCGGGGATCGCGAGTTCGAGTTCGTCGGCGCGATGACAGGCCACGTTCTGCCCGGCGACCGGGCGGATCTCTGGGAACTCGCTCCGGCAGCGGTCGATGGCGAAGGCGCAGCGCGGGTGGAAGGGGCAGCCGTCCGGCACGTCCGACGGATCCGGCACCTCGCCGGCCAGCCGGACCCGCGCCGTGCTTCGCCGCCTGTCCGGATCGGGCACCGGGGCCGATGCCAGCAGGGCCGCCGTGTAGGGATGGCGCGGGTTGGCGAAGATCGCCGCAGTCGGGCCGCTTTCGACGATCCTGCCAACATACATCACCGCCACCTGATCAGACAGGTGCGAGACCACCGACAGATCGTGGCTGATGAACAGATAGGTGAGCCCCAGGTCCTGCTGCAGTTCCAGCAACAGGTTGATGGTCTGCGCCTGGACCGAGACGTCGAGCGCCGAAAGCGCTTCGTCGGCGATCACCAGGCGGGGACCGGGCGCCAGCGCCCGCGCAATCGAAATCCGTTGACGCTCGCCGCCGGAAAAAGCGTGCGGATAGCGCGAGCGGTACTCCGGCCTCAGGCCGACACGGCGCATCAGCAGGTTGACCCGGTCGTCGATCTCGCTTTTCGCCATGCCCTGCACGATCAGCGACTCGGCAATCACGTCGCGCACCGTCAGGCGCGGGTTGAGCGAGGCTGCCGGATCCTGAAAGACGAGACGCGCTTCACGTCGGTAAGCCACAAGATCGCGATCGGCTGCAGCGCCAACATCGAGAATGTCGCCCGACGACGTCCGGTAGCGCACGGTTCCGGAGGTCGGCGCGACAACCCGCAGCACGGCGCGGCCGGTGGTCGTCTTGCCGCAGCCCGACTCTCCGACCAGGCTGAAAGTTTCACCCGGCATGATCTGGAACGAGATGCCGTCGACCGACTTCACGACGCCCTTGGGTTTCGTCAGCAAGCCGCCGCCAAGGGGATAGTGGACCTTGAGGTCGGCGACATCGAGGATCGGCATTTGGGGCGCGTTTCCCTGGGGCGCCATCACGCCGCTCCCGCCATCATGGCGTCGTCGCCCGCATAAAGCACGCAGCGCACCTGCCGGTCCGGGGCTATCCGGGTCAGCGGCGGCGGCGCGCCGTCGCAGGTCCCAGCCCTGAAAAAATCGCAACGTGGCCCGAACGTGCAGCCCGCCGGCCGTTCGAGCGGGTTCGGGATCATGCCGCGGATGGCCTGGATCGGCCCCTTGCGCACGCTGGCGGCATGGGGCGTCGAGGCCATCAAGGCTGCGGTGTAGGGATGACACGGATCGCGGAAAACCGGACGCACCGGGCCCTGTTCGACCACGCGCCCGAGATACATCACCGCCACCTCGTCCGCGATCTCCGCCACGACGCCAAGGTCATGGGTGATGAACAGCACGGCCATGCCCATCTCGGCCTGCAATTCGCGGATCAGGTCGAGAATCCCTGCCTGGGTGGTGACGTCGAGCGCCGTCGTCGGCTCGTCCGCGATCAGCAGGCGCGGCCGCGTGACCAGCGCCATGGCGATCATGGCGCGCTGCCGCATGCCGCCGGAGAGCTGGAACGGATAGGCATCGATCCTGAGTTCCGGCCTCGGCAGGCCGACACGGGCCAGCATGTCGATGCAGGCGCTGCGCGCATCGGCCTGCGAGAGGCCCAGATGCAGGGTCGCGGCCTCGATCATCTGGCCGCCGATGGTGTGCACCGGCGACAGCGACGACATCGGCTCCTGGAAGATGATGCCGATCTCCTTGCCGCGGATGGCGCGGATGTCGGGACCGGTCGGGCTCAGCGCCGAAATGTCCGTCACGCGCCCGTCGGCGCGGCGATAGTTGATGCTGCCGCTCCAGTTGCCGTTGGCCGCGACGATCCTGAGGATGGCGCGCGCGGTCACGGACTTGCCGGAACCCGACTCGCCCACCAGGCAGACCGTCTTGCCGGTGGCGATGGCGAGGTCCGCTCCGTCGACGGCCGCGATCACGCCGTCCGGTGTGTCGAAGCGCAAGCGCAGGTCGCTGATCTCGATGATGTTGCCTGGAAGCATGATGATCTCACACGGGCGAGCGCGGTTGGTGCGCGCGATGGGCTTCAGCGGCAAGGCAAGGCCCCGGCATGCGCAGGCTCAGGACTGCGGCCACGGTCGGCAGACCAGTCATGGTGAGGAAGCGGCAGGACATCTCAGTTGGCATAGGGATCAGCCGCGTCGCGCAGGCCATCGCCGAGAAAATTGAAGCCAAGCACGGTGATCACGACCGCAAGGCCCGGAAACAGCAGCCATGGTGTCTGCGCCAGCGCTCGGATGTTCTGCGCATCCTGCAGGAGCACGCCCCACGACACCACCGGGGGCCGCAGGCCGATGCCAAGGAACGACAATGCCGTCTCGGCCAGGATCATGCCCGGGATTGCCAGCGTCACCGTCGCGATCACGTGCGAGGTGAAGGAGGGCGCCATGTGGCGGCGGATGGTGCGCAGATGGCTCGCGCCATCGAGGCGGGCCGCAATTACGAAGTCCTCTGTTTTCAGTGACATGAAACGGCCACGCACCTCTCGCGCCAGGCTGGTCCAGCCGACCAGCGACAGGATGACCGTGATCATCAGATAGACCTGAAGCGGCGGCAGGCCCGATGGAATCGCCGCCGCCAGCCCCATCCACAGCGGAATGGTCGGCAGGCTTTGCAGGAACTCGATGACGCGCTGGATCAGGTTGTCGACCCAGCCGCCGAAGTAGCCGGACACGCCGCCCAGCAGCATTCCGAGGACCAACGACAAGCCGACGCCGATCAGCCCGATGGTGAGCGAGATCTGCGAGCCATGGATGATCCGGCTGAGCACGTCGCGTCCGAGCCGGTCGGCTCCGAGCAGGTGGAAAGGCGCAGCGGCATCCGTCGTGCCGATCAGCTTGACCGACGCGGGAATGAACCCGAGCAGCACATAGGGCTGTGACGGCACAAACAGCGCGACGTCATGCACCGCAGCCGGATCGACCACCGTGCGGCGCGTGCGGGTCACCCGGTCGATCTCGCTCCTGAAGCCGAGCACATGCGGCCGGAACACCAGCCCGTCAGGCCCGCGTTGGAACAGGTGGATCATCTGCGGCGGCACGGAAGCATGCCGCGCCACGTTGCGCTCCGGCGGATGGGGCGCGAAGAACGACGCAAAGGCAGCGATGACATACAGCCCGGCCACGAGCCTGAGGCTCCACACCGCCATGCGGTTCTTGCTGAACCGCCACCACATCAGCTTGAGCGGGCTTGACAGGGCGACCGGCCGCGATGGCGCCTCGCCACCCTCGCCGGGTTGGACCGTTCGATTGGCCGCCGTCAGGCGGGAGAGTGCAGGTGTCGCGTCGAGAACGTTCATGGCGGACCTAGCGGTAGCGGATACGCGGATCAAGCCACGCGAGCAGGATGTCGGAGACCAGCGTGCCGATCACCGTCAGCACCGAGAGGATCAGGATGAAGCTCGCGGCGAGGTACATGTCCTGTGCCTTCAACGCCTGGAGCAGCAGCGGGCCCGTGGTCGGCAGGTTCATCACGATCGAGATGATGGCCTCGCCGGAGACGATCGACACCAGCACCCAGCCCAGCGTCGAGACGAACGGGTTGAGCGCCACGCGCACGGGATACTTGGTGGTGAGATAGCTTTCGGTCAGCCCGCGGGCGCGGGCCGTGATCACGTAAGGCTTGTTCAGCTCGTCCAGCAGATTGGCCCTGAGCACGCGGATCAGGCTGGCTGTGCCGTTGGTGGCGATCACCAGCAACGGGATCCACAGATGGGCGAGCAGATCGGCGAACTTCGCCCATGACCATGGCGCGTCGATGAACTCGGGCGAGAACAGGCCGCCGACGCTCTGGCCGAGCCAGGCGAAGGACAGGTACATCAGGACGAGTGCGATCATGAAGCTCGGCGTCGCCAGGCCGAACAGGCCGACGATGTTGAGCGCATAGTCGCCGAAGGTGTATTTGCGCAGAGCCGAATAGATGCCGATCGGAAACGAGATGATCCACGTCACCAGCAGGGCCGCGATGCTGATGGCGATGGAATAGCCAAGCCGCTCCCAGATCAGTTCCGAGACCGGCCGGTTCCATTCGAACGACTGGCCGAAATCCCCGCGCGAGACGATGCCCCAGATCCAGGCGACATATTGCACGACCATCGGGTCATCGAGCTTGTAGCGGTCCCGCAGGGCCTGGACTTCGCCATCGTCGAGCCGTTCCCCTTGCGCCCGGCGCTGCTCGATCAGGCTGTCGAGAAAATCGCCCGGCGGCAATTGAATGATGATGAAGGCGACGACCGACACCGCGATCAGTGTCGGGATCGCCACCAGCAGACGTCGAAGGATGTAATGCCACATCGGGCCGGCTCCGGGTCGGGGAAAACATGCGGTCTCCGCAGCCGGTCAACCGCGGAAACCGTCGATGCGCCGTCAGTTGGCCGAGAAGAAGAACTGCTCGCTGCGCATCGGGCCAGGCGTGCCGAGGTAGAAGCTGTCGATCTGCTGGCGCGGCACGTTGCGCATGCGGCGCGACACCACGCCATACTCGTCGGACGGCGAAGCGATGCCGATCACCTCGAAGCGCTCGGCCGCGATGTCCAGCATCTCCTTGACCGCGGCGGAACGTGCCGTGAGATCGACGATGCCGCGGGCGCGGAGATAAGCCGCATAGCCGCGCTTGACATCTTCGGGCGGTTCCTTCGCCGCATCGCCGCGCTGGCCAATCAGCCAGTTGAAGTACGCGATGCCAAGGTAGGTCTCGTCATTCTGCGGCGAATAGGCGCTTGCATCCATCAGCAGGTCGCCCTTGCCGGCCTCCACGTCATCGGCGGCGATGGCGATCTGGTTGCCGCGGTTGCGGGTGCGGAACAGGGAGCGTTCCACCACATCGAGATCGAGCGCGATGCCGACGCTGCCCCAGTGCTTCTGCACCAGCTGCAGCGATTCCGTCATCTCGGGGCGGTCGTTGCGCAGGCTGACACGCAGCCGGATCGGGTTGCCGGCCTTGTCGAGCCTGACGCCGTCGGCGTTGCGGCGGCCATAGCCAAGCTGGTCGAGGATGGCGTTCGCCTTTGCCGGATCATGCTCGGTGTGCTGCTTGGCCAGCCGCTCGTGATAGTAGGGCCCGTCCTTGCGCGGCCCGGTCTGCCATGGCTCGCCGGCGCCGAGGAAAACCAAATCGATGATTTCGGCGCGGTTGATGGCGTGCGACAGCGCCACGCGGAACTCGCGCTGGCCGGTGATCTCGCGCTGCGCGGCGTCGGCGTGGGTCGGGTTGAACGAAATTCCCATGTAGTTGATGTCGCTGGTGGCGAGAGTCACGATCTCGTAGTTGCCGCGGTTCTGGTTCTCGCTGACCAGCGACTTGTTGGCGATGGTGTTGAAGTGGCGGGCGTGGAAATCGAAATCGCCGTTCAGCCCCTTGAGCAGCAGCACCTCGTTGTCCTGGGCAATGTCATAGGTGATGCGGTCGATGTAGGGCAGCTGGTTTCCAGCGCTGTCGATCTTCCAGTAATACGGATTGCGCTCCATCGCCATGCGCTGGCCGCCGTAGGGCTGCGTCACGCGCCAGGCGAACAAGGTCGGCTTGTCGGTGTTGGCCCAGCTATAGGCGCGGCGCAGGAACAGTTCGCCCCAGCGCTGAACGCGGCCCTCGGCGACGAGCTTGTCCAGCTCTTCCTTTGCGGCATACTTGGCATGGAAGCGCGTCAGGTAGTGCTTGGGCCAGTTCACGAACTGCTCGCCGTTCACGCCCGCGATCTGGTCGAGAAACATCCCGTTCGGGACCGGGCAGCGCACCACGAACTGGAAGGGGCCGGGAGCCTCGAAGCCGCAGTCGCCGCCCGACGTGCGCATGAAGCCCGGCACCCGGCCGACCACGTCACGGTTCTTGAGCACGTCCTCGAACCAGAACATCAGGTCTGCGGAGGTGAAGGGCTGGCCGTCAGACCACTTCACGCCCTCGCGCAGCCGGAAGCTGAAGCTGGTCGCGTCCGGGCTGGCCTCGAAGCTTTCTGCCAGATTGGGGATGATCTTCGTGCCGGTCGGATCCCAGCGCACCAGGCTGTCATAGCCCGCCGTCCGCCTGATCCAAGTGTCGTCGCCAGTGCCGCGGAGAGCCGAGCGCCATGTGCCGCCATAAACCCCGACGCGCTCGGCCGGCACGATCACCAGCGGCGATTTCGGCATGCGCTCGCCCAGGGCCGGAAGCTTGCCGGCCTTGACCTGTTCGGCCAGCATCGGCGCTTCGGCCCGTGGCGCGACAGACTGGGCAAGAGCCGGCGACAGGCCAACCGGAATGGCGGCGACACCCGCAATCAGGCTGCGAGAAAACAGGCTGCGAGAAGACCGCATGCCAACAGCGAAGCGCGTGCTTTGGCCTGATGCAGGCGTGGAATGGGCACTCATTGCGGTTCCCTCCAAAGGATCGTCCAGAACAGGGTCTTGCGCCCCGATCATCAAAGCCTAGTGCCAGGAATGCAGATCGTCAAATTCTATTTATCAAAGAGCAAATTGATATTTCATTCAATGAAATATCAATCGAGAAACATGGCGTCCACCGCGCCATCGAGAACAGCGGAAGCGCGCAACGGCTGACCCCCAAGGCGCAGCGTGATTTCGTCCGCAGCCGCGATGAGGCGTGCCGCAGCCTGCGGAACGTCCTGCATCGGCAACCGGCTGGCCAGAGCCGACAGCGACAACGCCGCCACCACATCGCCGCGCAGGTCGCGCACGGGCGCCGCCAGGCAGCGCAGGTCAGGTTCGTACTCCTCGTCATCGATGGCGAACCCGCGCGCCCTCGTCGCGGCAAGGTCACTCAGGAGCGTTTCCCGGGCCTGCAGGGTGCGCGGCGTCAGGCTGCGAAAAGGAGCAGGGCCGACCACGGCGTCGATCTTCTCCTCCCAGAGCCACGCCAGCAGCACCTTCCCGCCGGCCGTCGCGTGCAGCGGCAGGCGAGCCCCGACCCGCGTGGTCATGCGGATGCGATGGCGACCTTCGATCTGTTCGAGATACAGCGCGTCCCGGCCATCGCGCACGGCAAGGTTCGCGGTCTCGCCCATGTCCTCGACCAGTTGGCCCATCACCTGCGGTGCGCAGCGGTCAAGATCGAGACCCCTCAGAAACCCTGCCCCGACTTCGAACGCCCGCGCCCCGATCCGGTACAGCGCCGTCTCGCCGGATTGCTCGACATAGCCGCGTTGGCGAAGCGTTTCGAGCATGCGGAACACCGTGCTGGGCGACTGGCCGGAGCGCCGCGCGATCTCCGCAAGCGGTGCCTCGCGCACCTCGGACAGAATTTCGAGCACGACCAGGCCGCGATCGAGGGCACGCGTCGTGCCGACGTCTTCGCGGGTGCGCTGGCGCCCGCGCCTGAGCATTGTCATGCCGACCTCCTGCGCCGCGCCACCGCCACGGCGCTTTCATTCGGCAATCGCGCCAGGAAGCGCTCGACATGCTCCGCCACCGCTGCTTCCGCGCCGTTGAAAAAGTAGCTTGCGCCAGGGATCAACGCCCGCTCCACAAGCGGACTGGCCGTCGCGTTGCGCACGATGGTTTCGAGAAAGCTGCTGACGTCGCGCTGACTGGTCTGCTCCAGCGCGCCGAAGAAGGCAAAGATCGGGCAGGTGACCCTGGCCAGCGCTGGCGGCACCTCGGCCGATCCGTGCAGATCCCGATTGACCTGCACGCGGTTGACATAGGCTCTCGCGCTGACGGTGGCCTGCATCGAGCCGCGCAGCGTGCCGAAGGGCAGCAGGTCGTTGCCCTTGCCGTCGGCGACCATGCGCTCGGCCAGTTCGAGAGCCTTCGGATCGAGAGTGTCGCGCACCAGCGAACCGGTCGAAGCCGCAATCAGCGCCAGCACGCGGGGATCGCGGCGCTGCGCGCAGTAATACACGGCCTTCGTGCCGCCATAGCCATGGCCGGCAAGCACGATGCGGCGCCCCTCGCGGCGCTCGTGCAGCGCATCGATCCACGCGGCGATGTCGCCGAGGCTTTCCTGGAACAGTTCCCAGCCGCTGCCGCCAAGACGCACCGAAGAGGCCGTCCGGTGCCAGGAGCCGAAGCCTTTCCCACGCGTGTTGGCGAGAAGCACGGGCCTGCCCATGGCCGCCATCACGCGCGCCAGCGCGACATATTCGGGCTCGGAGAACGCCAGATGCTGACCATGCAGCCAGAGCAGCGGCTCCCGGGCCTCCTCCATGCCGACGGGTTCGATGAACGCCCCTTCGAGGGTGATGCCGTCCGCCGTTCGCGCGAAGACAATCTGCTCACGGATCATGACAGCTCCTGCTCAGTTTATTCCAACAGATGAAATGATATTTTTATTCTTGACAGTTTGCAAGAGCATGTCGATAGGTCGCTGACAATTTCGGCGCACCGGAGGACGGCTGTGAAGATCACCCGCATCACGACCTCGATCTACAAGTGGAAGCGTCCGCGGCCCATCACCAACGGGCTTCACACCTATGCGGGCATGTCGCTGGCCGTCGTCGCCATCGAGACCGACGCCGGCATCACCGGCGTCGGCACCGGCGGCGCCAAGGAAGGCCAGGTCGCCTTCCTGCGACAGCTCACGCGCAGGCTCATCGGCCGCGACCCGCTGATGTCCGAAGCGCTGTGGGCCCTGAACTGGAGCCCGAAGCAGTTCGGCCGCCGCGGCTTCGAGACCCGCGCGCTGTCCGTGATCGACCTTGCCCTGTGGGACATCAAGGGCAAGCTCGCAGGCATGCCCGTCCATCAGTTGCTCGGTGGTTACCGCAAGCGCCTCGATACCTACGTCGCCGGCGGATACTACGCCGAGGACAAGGGCCTCAAGGAACTGGCCGAAGAGATGGCGTCGTATGTCGAACGCGGGGCCCGCGCCGTCAAGATGAAGATCGGCGCGGTGTCCATCACCGAGGACGTGGCCCGCGTGCGCGCGGCGCGCGCCGCCATCGGGCCAGAGATCAAGCTCATGGTCGATGCCAACTGCGCCTATCGCTATTACGAGGCCATCGAACTGGCGCGCCGGATCGAGGACCAGAACATCTTCTGGTTCGAGGAGGCGGTGCAGCCCGACGACTTCGACGGCTTCCGCAAGATCGCGGCCAAGACCACGATCCCGCTGGCGACCGGCGAGAACGAATACACCAAGCACGGCTTCCGCGATCTGATTGAAACCCAGGCCATCGCCATCCTGCAGCCCGACGCCCGCAACATGGGTGGCGTCACCGAGTTCATGAAGGTGGCCGCCATGGCCCAGGCTCACGGCCTCGATATCTGCCCCCATGGCGACCAGCAATGCCACCTGCACCTGCTTGCCGCCATTCCGAACGCGCTGTTCCTTGAGTATTATCCCAAGGAGTTCGACCCGATGCACGGGATGGTCTACCGCGAGACGCCTGAACTCAACAGCGATGGCACCGTGACCGTCCCGGAAACACCGGGCATGGCCTGCGACATCAACGAGAAGGCGATGGAGCCTTATCTGGTGGATCGCTTCGCCACCGACGACGGCATGGCCCTCGCGGCGGAGTGAACCCGCTGTCGGGACGTCTCCAGCCACCGGTTGCAGACGCACCTGCGCATCGATCCATGTTTCCCTGAGGCCTCGTCCACGGTCTCATCCGGCCGCCATGCCAGATCGGGGCGGGGCCGCGGAATAGCTTTGCCCGTGACCCGTTGTCGTGATGGACGCCGCATGGTGCGGCGGCCATCTACCATCAACGGAGATATGTCATGAAACATTCAGTCACGATCTCGGCGCTGGCCGGCGCTGCTCTTGCAACGCTTGGCGCCGTCGGCGCGCAAGCACATCGCAGCGATGCGGTCATCGAGCGCGCGGCTCCGGCGAAGGTCGAAGCGCAGCAGGCCGGTGAGCGGGTGCGCGTCGCCGGCAATTCGAGCTCGAACTCATCTTCGAACGGCTCATCCAACAGCTCTTCGAACTCAAGCTCGAATTCATCGTCCAATTCGTCTTCGAACAGTTCGTCCAACAGCTCTTCGAACTCATCCTCGAACTCGAGCTCCAATTCGAGCTCCAACTCGTCTTCGAACAGCAGCCGCTGAGCGGTCTCTGTCTGAAACAGGGAAGGGCCGGTTCGCCGGCCCTTCTTTTCTGGCGCCACCTTTTTCGGCAGCACCTGGGCCAGCACCGGAAGTTGATGTCAGGCGCGCGCAGAGACGGCCGAACGCACGGATGCGTCGACCGTCGGCTTCAACCATGTGCGTCCTCCGCCTCGCTCAGCGCCTGGCGCGCGCCTCCTTGCGATACCAGCCCTCGGCGGCCTGGGTGTGGCGCAGGATCTTCGTGCGGGCCGCAGCTTCCTTCTCGGTCTCGGCGCGGATGTCGCAATTGATGGTCGCCGCGTCGCGGCGGAAGGGAATGACCTGCACCAGCGGCATGCCCTTTTCCAGGGTGTAGACCCCATCCGGGGCCGCAGGAATGAAGGGGAAGTGGATCAAGGACTGGTAGGTGTCGGTGTCGACGACGCCTGCGAGCACGTCCAGGACAGGTTGCTGCCGGTTCAGCGGCGCAACGAACAGGCAGCTCCAGCCCGGCGGCGTCTCGATGGCCCAGTAGTTGTGCAGCTTGCAGGGCGGACGCGGTTCTGTCGGGTTTCCAGCGATCTGGTAGGGGTGGTGATTGCTCAGCATCACCTTGTCGAACTCCCAGCCGGCATTGACCGTGCGCCCGCCATCCGAAATCTCGAGGCGCACCGTCGCCGCCACCGGCAGGATCCAGCCTGTCGTCATGGCGTCGAGAAAAGGCATGCAGCGTTTGATCGTCAGGCCGTTGTCGGTCGCGGTGACCCGCGCGGGATCGACGGGCGGCAGCTTGCGGAACCAGTCCGGCAAGACAGTCTTGGCCGGGACGGGCGGCGCGATCACGCCTTCGTCCTCTGGCGCGCAGCGGAACGTGATTGTCGGGTTGCGGCTTTTGGCGGACGTGAACGGGAACAGCATGCCATCCTCCTGATGGGTTGATCGAAGCGACAACGCAGCCGAAGCCCGCCTATTCCCGAAGCTGCGGGAATAGCCGCCGCTCGCCGACGTTGTTCTCCCGGAGCGGCGATTCTCGCAGGCTCTCGCGGCGGCCGCGTGTCGCTGCGGCCCTTCATGACACTCTTGGGAGACGAAACATGATCCGCGGAACGGAACAGGACGACTATCTCGCCGGCACGGCCCTCGACGACATCATCGATGGCGGCAAGGGCAATGACATCATCGACGGCTTCGAGGGCGCTGACCGCATCTTCGGCGGCGAGGACAATGACGAGGTCTATGCCGGCCTCGGCAACGACTACCTCGACGGCGGAACGGGCGACGACTTGCTCTTCGGCGGCGATGGCGACGACACCATCATCGGCGGAGAGGGCAACGACCTCGCCGAGGGCGGCGACGGCAACGACAACGTGTCCGGCGGCAAGGGCGAGGACGTGCTGTACGGCGGCCTCGGCAACGACCGGCTCGATGGCGGTGAAGACAACGACATCCTCTTCGCCGGCGACGGCGACGACACCGCCATCGGCGGCTTCGGCGATGACGAGATCTTCGGCGGCGCGGGCAATGACACGCTCTACGGCGGCGAAGGCAACGATCTGGTCGAGGGTGGCGATGGCGCCGACCTGCTCTATGGCGAGATCGGCAGCGACGTGATCTACGGCGGCGCCGGCGATGACCGCATTTTCGGCGGCGCCGACTCCGACCTGATCTTTGCCGGCGACGGCAACGACCGGGCCAATGGTGACGAAGGCGACGACGAGATCTACGGCGGTTTCGGCGCCGACATCATCAACGGTGGAGCCAACAACGACATCATCGATGGCGGCGCCGGCATCGATCGCCTGACCGGGGGCCTCGACAATGACACCTTCGTGCTGGCCCGCCTTGCGGCGGACCGGGACGTCATCACCGACTTCCGTTCCGGCCAGGATTATCTGCAGATCGATGCGGCGCTGTTCGGACTGACGTCCGGAACCAGTTCGCTTCAGCCGTGGCAGGTTGTCAGCAGGGCCGGCCCGGCTCAGGCGCAGACGGCAGGCGAGTCCACCTTCCTGTTCAACGCATCAAACGGCGTGCTGCGCTACGACGTCGACGGCGCGGGCGGACAAGCTGCGGTTCATGTCGCAACGCTGCAGGGCGTCAGTTCGATCAGCACATCCGACTTCCTGATCATCTGACAGCCGATGCCAATGGCCGCCGCGTCCACAAGATGCGGCGGCTCCTCATGCGGTTCGAGCGCGACCGGTCCGGCAAGCAAGCAATCCTGCAAGCGTCCGCGTGATTTCAAGAATCAGCAGTCCTGCAAGCGCAACAACTGCCGCCCCCCGGCATCGAAGTTTGCTCGGTCCAGCCAGCGTCCGCAACGCGCTTTCAATGCAGGCCATTCGCCGTCGACAATCGAGAACCAGGCCGTGTCGCGATTGGCGCCCTTGGCGACCATGTGCTGGCGGAAGATGCCTTCGAACGTGAAGCCGAAACGCAGCGCCGCCGCCTTGGAAGGCGCGTTCAGATCGTGGCATTTCCACTCGAAGCGCCGATATCCGAGCGCATCGAAAGCATAGCCGGCAAAAAGATGCAGCGCTTCGGTCGCCACCCGGCCGCGCGCGATCCCCGGCCCCCACAGGATTGAGCCGACTTCGATCACGCCGTGCGCGGGGTCGATCCGCATCAGCGCCTGCCGTCCCTGGGCGAGGCCGGTTGCCTTGTCGACGACCGCCCAGAACATCGGGTCGCTGCTCGCGGCCGCCTTCTCCACCCAGCCCTGGAAGTCCTCCCGGTTCATCTCGGGCTCGAACAGATAGCGATGCCGCTCATTCGCACCGGGCGCCATTGCGGCCCTGAACAGGTCATCGCCATGGCGCACCGCATCCAGCGGCTCGAGCCTGGTGTAAAGCCCCTCGATCGGGACGCGCTCAGGGCACGGACGGGGATGCCAGTCACTTAAGTCCATGTTCATGCCCGCCCTGCTTCCAGCGATGACAGATCAAGATCGATCGTCGTGTCGTCGCCAAGCTCGGCGCGGATGCCCGCCGCGATGGCCTGGCCCTCGGCATGGAACGCCCGGCGCTCAGCCTCGCTGTCGAAGTGCCTCGTGTCCGGCGCGTCTTCATCAAAGGTGGCGTCCAGCGCATCGATCCATTCTTCGATCCGCTCGGCAAGATGGTCGGACAGACCGACCTCATCCGCATCGGTCGGCGCCAGACGCCCGCGCGCATCGACGGTCCACAACACCGGCTGGCCCGGCTCGCCAGGCTTGAGGAGCAGGCCCGGGCTCATTTCCGGTCCTTGAGGTCATCGCGAAAGAACGGATTGAGCGGCGCCGTGCGGCCATTGTCGGCAAAGCCTGCGAATGAGCCCTCATCTGTGATCAGGGCGGTGGCCTTCAAGAAGGCGGACCAGGCCGCCCGCGCCATGGCAGCCCCGACCGAGATCCGCCGCACGCCGAGCGCCGCGAGATCAGCCACCGACAAACCCGTATCGGCGAACACCAGCACGTTGACCGGCTTGCCGCCCGCCGCCGCGACAACGGCCGCAATCTGCTCACGGGTCCGGATGCCGGGCGCATAGAGCACGTCGGCCCCCGCGTCCGCGAAGGCTGCAATGCGCCCCAGCACATCGGGCAAGGCATCTGCGCCATGGACCAGCACGCCCTCCGCCCGCGCCGTCAGCAGGACGCCCGAGCCGCCCGCATCGATGGCGGCGCGTGCGGCCCTGATCCGTTCGAGCGCCAGATCAGGCCCATAGAGCGGATCGGCTGCGCGCCCCGTTGCATCCTCGATCGACAGGCCGGCCACGCCCGTGGCGGCGCAGGCGGTGACATTCACCGCCACGCCTGCGGGATCATCGGCATAGCCGTTCTCGAAATCGGCGTTGAACGGGGTATCCGGGCATGCTGCCACCATTTCGGCGATATGGGTCAGCATCATCTCGAGCGGCACATCCTGATCGGCGCGCCCCAGCGTGAAGGCATAGCCCGCGCTCGTGGTCGCCAGCGCCTGAAAGCCCTGCGCCCTCAGCCAGCGCGCCGAGCCGACATCCCACGGGTTCGGCATCACGAAGCAGCCTGCCTCATGCAGCTTGCGAAACGCAAAGACCCGCGATGATGGCTTCATGTGGACAACGCTCACGGCGATGCTCCCCTAGCATATCGCGCAAGTCTTTCAGACAGCGTTCCGGTATGAAGTTCGAAAAGATGATTGTCGTGATCATGAAAATAGATCGACCTTCCCTCCCCGGCAACACGCGGGCGCGGCTCCTTCAGGTCGAGCCCGGAGGCTCGAACACGCGCGAGATACGAAGCGAATTCGGCCTCCGGAATCTTGAAGGCGACATGATTGTAGCTGCGGCCTGGCAGGGTCTCGCCCTGCATCACTGCCACCCAGACCCCGCCGACATCGAAAAACATCTCGCGCGACAGCGAGAACGCGGCATCGCCGGAGGAGTAGATCAGCTTTGCATCCAGAACATCGGTCATCAGCGCGGCCATACGGTCGAGGTCCGCAACGATCAGCGTGATATGCGACAGGCCCTCGATCGGCATGGTCTGTGGTTGTCCGGTTCGATGGCTGTCCGCTTCAATGATTGTCTCTCGGAATGCCCTTGGTCTTGTGGATGCGCTGATACTTGACCGCCGGCTTCAGCACCATGCCGTTGCTCAACTCATCTATCATGCCACGCTGGATTTCCTGCCACGGGGTCTGACTCTTCGGGTATTTGTAGCCGCCTGCTTTCTTGAGCGCGGCACGGCGCTCGGCCAGATCGGCGTCGGAAATCAGGATGTTGGCCGTCCGGGCGTTGAGGTCGATGCGGACCCGGTCGCCGGTGCGAAGCAAGGCAAGACCGCCGCCGCTGGCCGCTTCCGGCGAGGCGTTGAGGATCGACGGCGAGCCAGAGGTGCCCGATTGCCGCCCGTCGCCGATGCAGGGCAGCGCGTTGATGCCCTGCTTGATGAGGTAGGCTGGCGGGCGCATGTTGACCACCTCGGCAGCGCCCGGATAGCCCACCGGCCCCACCCCGCGGATGAACAGCATGGTGCTGGCATCGAGCTTCAAGGACGGATCGTCGATGCGCTTGTGGTAATCCTCCGGCCCGTCGAAGACGACCGCCACACCCTCGAAGGCATTCATGTCCCTGGGGTTTTCAAGGTAGCGCTCGCGGAACTCCGTGGAGATCACGCCGGTTTTCATGATGGCGCTGTCGAACAGGTTGCCCTTCAGGTTGAGGAAGCCGGCCTGCTTCTTCATCGGCTCCTTGACGGACTTGATGACGCGGGCATCGAGCGTGTCGCGCCCCTTGCAGTTGTCATGCAGCGTCTTGCCGTTGACCGTCAGCGCCGTATCATCGATCAGGCCCGCCTTGATCAATTCGTTGACGACGGCAGGCACACCACCGGCGCGGTAGTATTCCTCGCCAAGATATTCGCCGGCAGGCTGCAGGTTGACCAGCAGCGGCACATCGTAGCCGTGCTCTTCCCAATCGTCATTGTCGAGCTTGACGCCGATGTGCCGGGCGATGGCGTTGATGTGGACGGGCGCGTTGGTGGAGCCCCCGATGGCGGAATTGACCACGATGCAGTTTTCGAAAGCGGCGCGCGTCAGTATCTTCGACGGCGTCAGGTTCTCCCAGACCATGTCCACGATGCGGCGGCCGGTGAGGTAGGCCATCTCGTAGCGGTCGCGATAGGGCGCGGGGATCGCCGCACAGCCGGGCAGCGACATGCCGAGCACCTCGGCCAGGCTGTTCATGGTCGATGCCGTGCCCATCGTGTTGCAGTGCCCGGCGGACGGCGCCGACGAGGCGATCAGGTCGACAAAGCCCGCATCATCGAGTTCGCCAGCCGCGTGCATCTGCCGGGCCTTCCAGACGATAGTGCCGGAACCGGTACGCTCGCCGTGGTGCCAGCCATTGAGCATCGGCCCACCCGAAAGCACGATGGCCGGAATGTCGACGGTGGCCGCCGCCATGATCTGGGCGGGGGTGGTCTTGTCGCAGCCGGTGGTCAACACCACCGCGTCGAGCGGATAGCCGTAGAGGATTTCCACCAGCGACAGATATTGCAGGTTGCGGTCGAGCGCGGCTGTCGGTCGCTTGCAGGTCTCCTGGATCGGGTGGATCGGGAACTCGAACGGCACGCCGCCCATTTCGCGGATGCCGTCGCGGATACGGGGCGCAAGCTCGATATGATGGCGGTTGCACGGCGCGATGTCGGAGCCTGTCTGGGCGATGCCGATGATCGGCCTGCCCGATTGCAGTTCTGCCCGCGACAGCCCGAAATTCATGGTTCGCTCGATGTAGAGCGCTGTCATGTCGATGTTGGCCGGATTGTCGAACCAGGCTTTCGAGCGCAACTGGGCAGGCTTGATGCGGGCGGGCTTGCGGGCCATGGGCTTCCTCGACGTTTCTGATGTTTGACAGCAAGCTACCGGATTTTGCCTGAGGCGAAAGGACTTTGATCGCGTAAGGCCACGAGTCACGGCATGGCACGCATTCGCGGAGCACACGGTCGAGGCATCGAAGCGAGGCTTGCGCTGGCGGCAGGCTCCCATGCTGGGGTTGGCGGGGGTGACGCGCCGCTGCTTTTCAAGGGCTCCGATATCGCGCATACGGACGTCAAGCGGGTGCTTTGACCCGCGGCTGCCTGAGGACGCGCGCATGACACTGCATCTGGTCGACAAGTTTGCCCGCATCGGCGAGGAAAACGCCTTTGCCGTGCTGGCCCGCGCCACCGAACTGCAGCGCGCCGGCAAGGACATCATCAACCTCGGCATCGGCCAGCCGGATTTCCCGACACCGCCGCACATCGTCGAGGCCGCCGTCAAGGCTTTGCGCGACGGTGCTCATGGCTACACGCCCGCCACCGGCATCTTGCCGCTGCGCGAGGCAGTCTCGAGCTATATCCACCGCACCACCGGCGCGGAGATCGACCCCGAGCGGGTGCTGATCGTGCCCGGCGGCAAGGTCACCATGCACATGGCGATCCTGATGTTCGGCGAGCCTGACGCGGAGATCATCTACCCCGATCCGGGTTTTCCGATCTATCGCTCGATGATCGAGTTCACCGGGGCCACCCCCATCCCGGTGCCGATCCGCGAGGAAGCGGGCTTCGCCTTCACCGCCGACGAGTTGCTGTCGCTGATCACGCCCAGAACCCGGCTGATCATCGTCAATTCACCTGCCAATCCGACCGGCGGTGTGACGCCGAAGGTAGAGATCGACAGGCTCGTCGCCGGGCTGGCGAAGTGGCCTGATGTGGCGATCATGTCCGACGAGATCTATGACGCGCAGGTCTATGACGGCATGGCCCATGTCTCGCTGATGTCATACCCGGAGATCCGCGACCGGCTGATCCTGCTCAACGGCTGGTCCAAGACCTATGCCATGACCGGCTGGCGCATGGGTTGGTCGGTCTGGCCAAAGCCGCTTTATGAGGCCGCCCGCAAGCTCGCGGTCAATTCCTATTCCTGCGTGAATGCCGCGGCGCAGTGGGCGGGCCTTGCCGCGCTTGAAGGCCCGCAGGATGCGGTCGTCGCCATGGCCGCCGAGTTCGACCGCCGCCGGGGCGCGGTGGTCGCCGGCCTGAACAGGCTGCCTGGCGTCAGTTGCATCGCGCCAAAAGGCGCGTTCTACGCCTTTCCGAACATCTCCAAGACGGGCTGGAAAGCCAAGCCCCTGGCGTCGGCCCTGCTCGAAGACGCCGGCGTCGCCACCATCGGCGGCCCGGATTTCGGCGTCTTCGGCGAAGGCTACATCCGGCTGTCCTATGCTAACTCGCTGCCCAACATCGAGAGGGCACTGGAGCGGATGGGCGATTTCCTGACAAGGCGGAATGCGGGATAAGAGCATTGCGTCAATGCGAGCGCCGCGGAGCAATCTGAACTCTTCGCACCGACCATCCACATCCTGAGCCTTTCGAAGGATGAGGATTGTAGAGCTTGACGCGAGCCGGATTGTCGTCCGGCAGGACGCCTCACACGAACGTCACATCCATGCCGGGCAAGTCGATGCCGTGGAGCGTCGTCGTCCAGCGCTCGCCGGGCTTCACCGGGAAGGCCGCCGTCAACGTGCCGGTTGTGATGATCTCGCCGGGCTGGAGCGGCGTTGCCTCCGGATCAAGGCCGAGCGTCTCGACCAGATGGCGCAGCGCCGAAACAGGGCCGCCTAGCACGTTGCGTCCGTGGCCTGCATCCATCTCGCGGCCATCGCAAACGAGTTTCACGCCAAATGTCTGGAGCCGCCCAAGCCACAGTTCACGGTCGGCGGCGGCCACGGTCACGAGCGGCCCCGCCAGGAGCGCAGCGTGCATCGCAAGTCCAGCCATGGCATCGGCCGCCTTGAACACCCAGCCTGGATAGAGCGACTGCACGATTTCGAACCCGTGCCCGACTTCGGCGATGCACGCCATCAAGTCCAGTTCGCTCATTCCGGGCGCGGGGACTGCACCGAGCCTGAGCATGATCTCCGGCTCGATGCGCGGCTCGAGACAGGCTGCCAGCGACACGTCTCCGATCATGCCCTGCACATGCCGGACCGTGCTGTCATACATCGGGCCATGGATCGGAGCGCTGACGTTGTATTGCGCCCAGATGGCGGAGTTGGTGAACCCGATCTTGCGGCCCACCACCTTCTCGCCCTGGGCAACGCGCCTTGCCGTGACCGCACGCGAGACGCGATAGGCCTGTGCTGTGTCAAAGTCTTCGTCGCCGCTGGTCAGCGGTGCGATCTGCTGGCGCCTGGACAGCGCTGCGAGGATCTCATCGGCGATAAGTGCGGCGTTCGGCATTGTGGCAGCATAGCCGGAGCCCGGACCCCATGTCACCCCGGCCTCTGGCGCATGGTGTGCGAAGCGTTGCAGAAAACCGGCCGATTGCGCTCACATGTGCAGCGCGCGCTTTTCCACCGCCAGCGCCGCTTCCTTCACCGCTTCGGACAAGGTCGGGTGGGCGTGGCAGGTGCGGGCAAGGTCCTCGGACGAACCGCCGAATTCCATCAGCACCGCGCATTCATGGATGAGATCGCCCGCGTTCGGCCCGATGATGTGGACACCGAGCACCCTGTCCGTGGCGGCATCCGCCAGAACCTTCACAAATCCATCCATGCTGCGCATGGCGCGGGCCCGGCCATTGGCGGTGAATGGAAACTTGCCGGATTTGTAGGCGACACCAGCAGCCTTGAGTTCTTCTTCGGTGTGGCCGACCGACGCGACCTCCGGCATGGTGTAGACGACGCCGGGGATCACGCCGTAGTTCACGTGTCCAGCCTTGCCGGCCAGGATTTCCGCGATGGCGACGCCTTCGTCCTCGGCCTTGTGGGCCAGCATAGGTCCTTTCACCACGTCGCCGATGGCGTAAATCCCGGGCACATTGGTTTCGTAATGGTGGCCGATGGTGACGCGTCCACGCTCCATGGCGACACCGGCCGCTTCGAGGCCAAGACCATCCGTGTTCGGACGGCGGCCGACCGCGACCAGCACGACATCGGCTTCCATGACGGAGCCCTCCCCGCCCGAGGCAGGCTCGACCGTGATCCTGCAGCCGCCCTTGCCTTTTTCAACCTTCGTGACCTTGGACGACAGGTGAAATTCCATGCCCTGCTTTTCGAGGATGCGCTGGAAGGACTTGGCGACTTCGGTGTCCATTCCCGGCAGGATCCGGTCCAGATACTCGACGACCACAATCTTGGCGCCAAGCCGTCCCCAGACCGAGCCAAGCTCCAGCCCGATCACGCCCGCGCCGATGATCAGCAGTTTGCCTGGCACCTTGCCAAGCTCAAGCGCGCCGGTGGAGGTGACCACGGTCTTTTCATCGATGTCGATGCCCGGCAGGTTGGCGGGCTCGGAGCCGGTGGCGATGACGATGTTCTTCGTCTCCAGCACCTGCATGCTGCCGTCATCGGCTTTCACCTGCACGCGTCCAGCGCCCACAATCGTGCCGAGCCCGTGGAAGGCGTCGATTCTGTTCTTCTTGAGCAGGAAGGCGACGCCGCTGACATTGGCGTCCACCGTCTCCTGCTTGTGCTTCATCATGGTTTTCAGGTCGAGTTTGGGCTTCGGCACCTGGATGCCGAGTGCGGCGAAGCCATGGCCCGCCTCCTCGAACATCTCGGAGGCATGCAGCATGGCCTTTGACGGAATGCAGCCGATGTTGAGGCAGGTGCCGCCATGGGTCTTGCGCTTCTCGACCACGGCAACCTTGAGGCCAAGCTGCGCCGCGCGGATGGCGCAGACATAGCCGCCGGGGCCGGTGCCGATGATGACGAGATCGTAGGTCATGGGTTTGGTCTCCGAAAGATCAGGTCCGCATCATCTGGGTGCGGTTGCCGATGATGAAAAGCCAGACGCAACTGCCCCAGGTCAGCACCATGGCGGCCCAGTGGATCAGTTGCATCGGGTGAACGAACGGGTTGAGCAGCGAGATCGTGCCCATGCGCGGCAGCATCACGAAGCTCAGGATCATCGCAGCGAAGGCTGGAACGGTCGCCCACTTGAGCCTGCGGAACAACAGGCAAACGAGGGTGGCGAAAAGCAGCCCCGCCATCGCCAGCGGCAGCATGCCCGCCGCATAGCTGTGCTGGAAATAGAAGGTGTGGATCGAGTTCAGCAGCACGAACGCGCCCATGCCAAGGCCTGCCCAGGTTGCCGCGTGCAGCAGCGCGGCGAGCAGGAACGTCACCACGAGCAGCCATTGGCGTCTCGGCCTTGACGTAGAACCGGGCATGGAAACCGCCATCGTCACGATACAGCTTTCCCACAATCCTCATCCTGAGTCTGCCCGAGGATGAGTTCCAGTTTGTGCGGTCTGTTGACCAGCGATGTCATCCTCGGGCAGGCTCAGGGTGAGGATTGCGATTTGCTCTCGCCCCTCACAGATCCATCACGAGCCGCGCCGGATCCTCGAGGCTTTCCTTGACGCGCACGAGGAACGTCACCGCTTCCTTGCCGTCGATGATGCGGTGATCGTAGCTGAGCGCGAGATACATCATCGGCCGGACCACGATCTGACCGCCGACCACCATCGGCCGCTCCTGGATCTTGTGCATGCCGAGGATGGCGCTTTGCGGCGCGTTGAGGATCGGCGTCGACATCAGCGAGCCGTAGACGCCGCCATTCGAAATGGTGAAGGTGCCGCCTTGCATTTCGTCGATCTTCAAGGCGCCGTCACGCGCGCGCTTGCCGAAATCCGCGATCGTCTTCTCGACGCCGGCGATGCCGAGGGTGTCAGCCTCGCGCACCACGGGCACCACGAGGCCCTTCTCGGTGCCGACCGCGACGCCGATATGGTAGTAATTCTTGTAGATGATGTCGGTGCCGTCGATTTCGCCGTTGACGGCCGGAAGCTCCTTGAGGGCCTGAACGCAGGCCTTCACGAAGAAGCCCATGAAGCCGAGCTTCACGCCGTGCTTCTTTTCGAACAATTCCTTGTACTGGTTGCGCAGCGCCATCACGTTGGTCATGTCCACCTCGTTGAAGGTGGTCAGCATGGCGGCGTTGGTCTGCGCTTCCTTCAGCCGGCGCGCGATGGTCTGACGCAGCTTTGTCATCTTGACGCGCTCTTCGCGCGACGCGTCGTCGAGCGCGACCGGCGCGCGCACCATGACAGGCGCAGGAACCGCGGCAGCGGGGGGCGGGTTGGCGATGGCCGCCAGCATGTCGCCCTTGGTGACGCGTCCATCCTTGCCGGTGGCCGGCACGGAGGCTGGATTGACGCCGCTCTCGGCCGCCAGCCGCGACACTGCCGGGCCGGAATCGGCGGACTTGGCCGCAGGCTTGATGTCGCCGCCGCCGGCGATCTGCGCCGTCTGCTTCTCGGCTTCCTTCATGGTCGAGGCCCCGGCCCCGCCAGCCGCCTGGGCAACTGCGGCGGCACTCGGTGCAGCGGCAGGCGCAGCCCCGGCGCCAGCGGCTGTGATCATGCCGAGCAGCGCGGCCACGCCGACCGTTTCGCCCTCCTTGGCGACGATCTCGCCAAGCACGCCGGCGGAGGGCGCATTGACCTCGAGCGTGACCTTGTCGGTCTCAAGTTCGACCAGCGGCTCATCTGCCTTGATGGCGTCGCCGGGTTTCTTGAACCACTTGCCGATGGTGGCTTCGGTGACGCTTTCGCCGAGGGTGGGGACGCGAATTTCGGTGGCCATGTGTGTCAGCCTTTGTGTCAGTGTGCGGGAAAGGGATCAGGCCGCGAAGGCCTCATCCATGAAGGCCTTGAGCTGAGCCAGATGCTTCGACATCAAGCCGGTCGCAGTGGCGGCGGAGGCGGGACGGCCCACATAGCGCGCGCGCTTGGCCTTGGCCCCGCAATGGCCGAGCACCCATTCGAGATAGGGCTCGACGAAGCTCCAGGAGCCCATGTTCTTCGGCTCTTCCTGGCACCAGACGATGTCTGCGCCCTTGAAGCGCGACAGGATGTTCGCCAACGATTTCAGCGGGAACGGATAAAGCTGCTCGACACGGACAAGATAGACGTCATCGATGCCGCGCTTCTCGCGCTCTTCGTGCAGATCGTAGTAGACCTTGCCCGAGCACAGCACGACGCGGCGGATCTTCGCGTCCTTGACGAGCTTGATCGCCTCGCCCTTCCGGGTTTCGGCATCGTCGCGCAGCACGCGATGGAAGGTTGAGCCCTCCGTGAGGTCGGCAAGATCGGACACGCAGCGCTTGTGGCGCAGCAGCGATTTCGGCGTCATCAGCACCAGAGGCTTGCGGAAATCGCGCTTGAGCTGGCGGCGCAGGATGTGGAAGTAGTTTGCGGGCGTCGAGCAGTTCGCCACCTGCATGTTGTCTTCCGCGCACATCTGCAGGAAGCGCTCGAGGCGGGCGGATGAGTGCTCGGGCCCCTGGCCCTCGTAGCCATGCGGCAGGAGGCAGACCAGGGCCGACATGCGCAGCCACTTGCGCTCGCCCGACGAAATGAACTGGTCGAACAACACCTGCGCGCCGTTGGCGAAGTCGCCAAACTGGGCTTCCCAGCACACCAGCGCGTTAGGCTCCGACAGCGAGTAGCCGTATTCGAAGCCCAGCACCGCCTCTTCGGAGAGCATCGAGTTGATGACCTCGTAGCGCGACTGGCCCTCGCGGATGTGGTTGAACGAGGTGTGGCGGCCCTCGGTTTCCTGGTCGATCAGAACCGAGTGGCGGCTTGAGAAGGTGCCGCGCTCGCAATCCTGGCCGGACAGGCGCACGGGGTGGCCTTCCAGCAGCAGCGACGAAAACGCCAGCGCCTCGGCCGTGGCCCAATCGATGCCTTCCCCGGTCTCGACCACTGCCTTCCTGCGGTTGTCGAGGAAACGCTGGATCGTCTTGTGCACCGTGAAACCGGGCGGGACTGCAGTGATCTTGTCGCCGATCTCGCGCACGATCACGGTGGGCACGCCGGTGGCTCCGGCGCGCGGGTCGTCCGCATCTTCCTTGATGGCTTTCAGCCCCGACCACTTGCCATCGAGCCAGTCGGCCTTGTTGGGCTTGTAGCCGCCGGCCGATTCGAACTCGCCTTCGAGCCTGTTCTTCCAGTCGGCCTTCATCGCCTCGACATCGGCAAGCGTGACCACGCCGTCCGCGATCAAGCGTGAGCTGTAAAGCTCCAGCGTCGACTTGTGGCTGCGGATCTTCTTGTACATCAGCGGCTGCGTGAATCCCGGCTCGTCGCCCTCGTTATGGCCGAAGCGGCGGTAGCACCACATGTCGATCACGACCGGCTTGTGAAACTTTTGACGGAACTCGGTCGCCACCTTGGCCGCAAACACCACTGCCTCCGGATCGTCGCCGTTGACGTGGAAGATCGGCGCTTCGACCATCTTCGCCACATCCGATGGATACGGCGAGGAGCGCGAATAGCGCGGATAGGTGGTGAACCCGATCTGGTTGTTGATGATGAAGTGGATCGAGCCGCCCGTGCGGTGGCCCTTGAGGCCGGACAGGCCGAGGCATTCGGCCACCACGCCTTGCCCGGCGAAAGCGGCATCGCCATGGATCAGCAGCGGCATCACCTTGCTGCGCTCGACGATGTCGCCATACTGGTCCTGCTTGGCGCGGACCTTGCCGAGCACCACCGGGTCGACGATCTCAAGATGCGACGGGTTCGGCGTCAGCGACAGGTGCACCTTGTTGCCGTCGAACTCACGGTCTGACGAAGCCCCGAGATGGTATTTCACGTCGCCCGAGCCTTCGACGTCGTCAGGCGCGGCGGAACCGCCCTTGAACTCGTGGAAGAGCGCGCGGTGCGGCTTTGACATCACCTGCGTCAGCACGTTCAGCCGGCCGCGATGGGCCATGCCGAAGACGATGTCCTTGACGCCGAGGTTGCCGCCGCGCTTGATGATCTGCTCCAGCGCGGGGATCAGCGCCTCGCCGCCGTCGAGCCCGAAGCGCTTGGTGCCGGTGTACTTCAGGTCGATGAACTTCTCGAAGCCCTCTGCCTCGACCAGCTTGTTGAGAATCGCGCGCTTGCCTTCCTTGGTGAAGGCGATTTCCTTGTCCGGACCCTCGATGCGTTCCTGGATCCAGGCTTTCTGGGCGGCGTCCGTGATGTGCATGAACTCGACGCCCATGGTCTGGCAGTAGGTGCGGTCCAGCACCGCCACCATTTCGCGGATGGTCGCGAACTCCATGCCGAGCACATGATCGATGAAGATCTTGCGGTCCATGTCGGCCGCGGTGAACCCGTAGGACACCGGATCGAGTTCCTCGTGCGCCTTCTTCGCCTCGATGCCGAGCGGGTCGAGATCGGCATGCAGGTGGCCGCGCATGCGGTAGGCGCGGATCAGCATCAGGGCGCGCACGGAATCGCGCGTGGCCTGCTGCACATCGGCTTGCGAAAGGTCGGCGCCCTTGGCTTCGGCCTTGCCCTTGAGCTTGTCGCCGACATGCCTCTCGACCACGGCCCAGTTGCCGTCCAGCGCCGAGATCAGGTCGCCGTTGGCATGGATCGGCCAGTTCGGACGCTTCCAGGAAGCCCCCGCCGACGCGGCCTTTGCGTCAACGCCCTCATCTTTCAGCGCGCCGAAAAAGGCCTGCCAGTCGGCATCCACCGAGGCCGGATTGGCCTGATAGCGCGCGAACAGGTCCTCGATATAGGCAGCATTGCCGCCATAGAGGAAGGAAGTCTGGGCGAACACGTCGTTGGCGTCCTGGCGTCCCATGTGTGTCTCCTCGTCAGTCGACGATAAATAAACGTGCGCCGGTCGCGGTTGCAGAGCGATGTGGCTCAGCGCCGTCCGCGACCTGATAACTCATGCCCGGAAGCAGTTTGAAACTGCGACCGTCACCCAGCCGCGTGTCAAGTTCACCATCCAGGCAAAGAAGAATATGGCCTTTCTGGCACCAATGGTCTGACTCGTAACCGGGCGTATACTCAACCATCCGAACGCGAATTTCGTTACCCGGTTCGCCGAAGCGCTTCGTGCGCCACGTCGCTATGCCGACATCGCCCTGATGTGTCGTCGGCTCGACCGAGGACCAGTCCGTCGTCCCGAAAGCAATATCGGACATCTTCATCGCTGCAATCTCAACCCTTCAGCACATCCACCAGCGTCTTGCCGAGGCGTGCTGGCGAGGGCGAAACGCGGATGCCGGCGGCTTCCATCGCGGCGATCTTGTCTTCCGCGCCGCCTTTGCCGCCGGAAATGATTGCGCCGGCATGGCCCATGCGGCGGCCGGGTGGCGCTGTGCGGCCGGCGATGAACCCGACCATGGGTTTGCTCCGGCCGCGCCTGGCCTCGTCCTTGATGAACTGGGCGGCGTCCTCTTCGGCGGAACCGCCGATTTCGCCGATCATCACGATGGAATGGGTGTGCGGATCGGCAAGGAACATCTCCAGCATGTCGATGAATTCGGTGCCCTTGACCGGGTCGCCGCCGATGCCGACCGCCGTGGTCTGGCCGAGGCCCTCGCGCGTGGTCTGGAACACCGCCTCGTAAGTCAGCGTGCCGGAGCGCGAGACGATGCCGACCGAGCCGGGCTTGAAGATGTTGGCCGGCATGATGCCGATCTTGCTCTCGCCAGCAGTGACGACGCCAGGGCAGTTGGGGCCGATCAGGCGCGTCTTCGAGCCGATCAGCGCCCGCTTGACCTTGATCATGTCGGTGACCGGAATGCCTTCGGTGATGCAGACCGCGAGCGGGATTTCCGCGTCGATCGCTTCGAGGATGGCATCGGCAGCCCCCGGTGGCGGAACATAGATGACCGTTGCCGTGGCGCCAGTCGCGGCCAGCGCTTCCTGCACAGTGTCGAACACGGGCAGGCCGAGGTGGATCATCCCGCCTTTGCCCGGCGACGTGCCGCCGACCATCTTGGTGCCGTAGCTGAGCGCCTGCTCGGAATGGAAAGTGCCGTTCTTGCCGGTGAAGCCCTGGCAGATGACCTTGGTGTTCTTGTCGATGAGGATGGACATGGAGGTTCCGTCAGGCGTCAGCTTGGGTGGAAAGGATTGATGACCCTGACGGCACCATAATTCTGGCCGTGGTTGAGGTCTTCGGTGTAAAGGACCGACGCGCCAAGGCGCTCGGCAGCCGCGATGATGGCGGCATCGTAGTACGTGATATGATAGCGGCGGGATAGGAACAGCCCTGCGCGAACGAGTTCGGCATCAACCGGCACAACGGGAAATTCCGACAGTTTGTCCAGCCACTCATCCACAGTGGCCGCTTCGACAGTCGTCCGAAGCCGACGAGTCGCAACCGACGTGAATTCAGCCAGAACCTGGCCTGAGATGCCGAACCCCGCATATCGAAACAGGTCAAGGGCAATGGCGTGCTTGCGCGGTTCATCGATCTGTCCCGCCATCGCGTAGATCAGCACGTTGGTATCGAGGACGCTCTCGCTCTTCATAAATCTCTTCCCGATTCCACTTGTACCCGGCAGGAAGGCGGGCCTCGGAGCTTTGGGCAAGCTCGACAAGCCGCCTGCGCGCTTCGGCGCGGCGGTCATCCTCGGTCGCGAGCGTCTCGAGGAACTCGCGCACAAGCCCGTTGACCGTGGTCTTGCGCTGGGCCGCAACCACACGAACCTTGTCGAGGACGGCTTCGTCGATGGCGAGTGTGATGTTCCTGGTCATGACCGATCCTCCTATGCCCGATCACACAGCTTACGTGAAACTGTGTGGCGGGACAATGTCACCGGCAAAGCAACGCCAGCCGCCGCCCAGGCGGTGAAGCCCCGGCAGATGCGCTTGGTGTTCTTGTCGATGAGGATGGACATTCAGGATTTCCGGCTTTCCAGGAGGGATTTGATCTCGTTGATCGCATCCAGTTGACGTAACGCGATATCGTGGTTCTTGAGGTTCAACTCACGGATTTCATCGTTGATGGACGTTACGCGGTCGACATGCTTGCCGTAGCTGCGCATCTGTCGCCGTGCGATCACGCCCGACAGTATCAAGATGACCAAGAAGGCCAGCCCTGCGACGGTGAGCGCTGTCCAATCCATGGCCTCACCCCTTCACGGCCTTGACGATCTTCTGCGCAGCGTCGTCCAGGTCATCGGCGGGAATGACATTCAGCCCGCTTTCGCGGATGATCTTCTTGCCTTCCTCGACATTGGTGCCTTCGAGCCGCACGACCAGCGGAACCTTGAGGCCGACCGCCTTGACAGCGCCGATCACGCCGCGCGCGATCACGTCGCACTTCATGATGCCGCCGAAGATGTTGACGAGGATGCCCTTCACCTGCGGATCGGCGGTGATGATCTTGAAGGCCGCCGTGACCTTCTCTTCGGAGGCGCCGCCGCCGACATCGAGGAAGTTGGCGGGCTCGGCCCCATAGAGCTTGATGATGTCCAGCGTCGCCATGGCGAGGCCCGCGCCGTTGACCATGCAGCCGATGGTGCCGTCGAGCGCGATATAGGCGAGGTCATGCTTCGAGGCTTCGATTTCCTTGGCGTCTTCCTCGGTGACGTCACGCAACGCCACGATGTTCGGGTGGCGGTAGAGCGAATTGGAGTCGAAGGAAATCTTCGCGTCGAGGCACTTCAACTGGCCATCCTTGGTGATGATCAGCGGGTTGATCTCGAGCATTTCCATGTCGGTGGCCGTGAAGGCCGTGTAGAGCTGGCCCACCAGCTTTTCGGCCTGCTTGGCGAGATCGCCGGTGAGGCCAAGCACCTTTGCCACCTTGCGGCCATGCAGAGGCATCGCGCCGGTGACAGGATCGACCGAGAAGGTCACGATCTTCTCAGGGGTGTCGTGCGCCACATCCTCAATGTTCATGCCGCCTTCGGTTGAGACCACGAAGGCAATGCGGGCTGTCTCGCGGTCGACCAGCATCGAGAGGTAGAACTCCTTCTCGATGTCCGAACCGTCTTCGATGTAGAGGCGGTTGACCTGCTTGCCGGCAGGGCCGGTCTGGATCGTGACCAGCGTGTTGCCGAGCATCTCCGCGGCATGGGCCTTGACCTCGTCGATGGACTTCGCGAGGCGGACGCCGCCCTTGGCATCTGCCCCGAGTTCCTTGAACTTGCCCTTGCCGCGGCCACCAGCATGGATCTGGCTCTTCACCACGTAGAGCGGGCCGGGAAGCTGCTTTGCGGCGGCTTCCGCTTCATCAACCGTGAAGGCGGCATAGCCCTTGGAGACCGGCGCGCCGAACTCTTTCAGAACGGCCTTGCCTTGGTATTCGTGGATGTTCATGCTACTTCCTTGCTTTGTGGCTTGCCGCTAACGAATCAACAAACTTCGGAAATCGTCGAACGTCACCTCGTCAGGAGATTTTCCCTGCGACCGCATCAATTCTCGATATCTATCGAGTTTTTGTTCGTAGATACTACGCATTGGCGCATGTGAATTCAGATAAATTCCCTGGAACTCACTCCAAAGACCCATTTCTTTAATGAAAAACTCTGCAATACTCAGCAAATTTGATTCATTATTGCCGTCAAAACCCTGGAAGATAAAATCAGATTGTTTTAATGAAGATAAATCTAAATCTTCGTGCGATACGTTTTCTTTTTTTCTGTTTGCAAGTCTAAAAAAATCCAGAACATCACAAACAAATTTTACGTCATTATCGTGCTTGCTCGCAGTAAAGAGCCAGTCGTACTTCCATTTAATGGCCCAATCATTTCCAGATACTATCGCTGCTTCGATAAATGCAGGATCAATTTCTTGCTTAATCCCGCTTTTCTGGCATGCCAAAATTAGTGCTAAACGTTCTGCTGCGGTGAGGTTCATCGTTCTTCAATCCTTCAACGACGGGTCAATCGCCTTGCAGGCATCGATCAGACCAGTGACCGAGGCGACAGACTTGTCCATCATCGCCTGCTCGTCCTTGTTGAGCTTGATCTTGATGACCCGCTCGATGCCCTTTCCGCCGATCACGACGGGAACGCCGATGAACATGCCCTTGACGCCATACTCGCCCTTGAGCGAGGCGGCGCAGGGCAGCACGCGCTTCTGGTCCTTGAGGAAGCTCTCCGCCATCGCGATGGCGGAGGCTGCAGGAGCATAGAACGCCGAGCCGGTCTTGAGCAGGTTGACGATTTCGCCGCCGCCCTTGCGGGTGCGCTCGACGATGGAGTCAACCTTCTCCTGGGTGATCCACTTCATCTTGACAAGGTCGGGCAGCGGCACGCCGCCGACGGTCGAGTAGCGCACCAGCGGCACCATGTCGTCACCGTGGCCGCCGAGCACGAAGGTCTTGATGTCCTTGATCGAGACGCCGGTGGCTTCCTCGAGGAAATAAGCCATGCGGGCTGAGTCGAGCACGCCAGCCATGCCGCAGATCATGTTCGGCTTGACGCCGGAAAACTTCTGCAGCGCCCACACCATCGCATCGAGCGGGTTGGTGATGCAGATCACGAACGCCTTGGGCGCATATTGCCTGATGCCCTCGCCGACCGACTTCATCACCTTGAGGTTGATGCCGATCAGGTCGTCGCGGCTCATGCCGGGCTTGCGCGGCACACCGGCAGTGACGATCACCACATCAGCGCCCGCGATGTCGGCATAATCGTTGGTGCCCTTGTAGAGCGCATCGAAACCATCGACCGCCGATGATTCCACCAGGTCGAGGCTCTTGCCCTGCGGCACGCCCTCGGCAATGTCGAACAGGACGATGTCGCCGAGTTCCTTGAGGCCGGCGAGGTGGGCAAGCGTGCCGCCAATCTGGCCGGCACCGATGAGGGCGATTTTCTTGCGCGCCATGAGAAGGAAGTCCCCCGAGTGTAGCTGGCAGGCCGCTTGCGGGTCTTCGCCAGGAGATTGCAAACTGAACATGCGGCCGACCAATTTCGCAGTGGCGCGCAAAACCGGCCCTTCTGTGACGCAACGGCCGTGGAGCGGCAAGTCAGCGGCGCCATCCCGGGGCGCCGCAGGACGCCGCTGGTGTTCCAGTCCGATCGATTGAATATCACGATAAAACAGAGGCTTGATCGCTCCCGCGTCAGCAAGGCTCCCCACGGCACGTGGCTGAAAAATTTAGTTTCAAATGACATAAATTGTAAATCGTCATGGTTCTGTCTTAGACAATGCCGCCTGCCAGGGCGCGCAGAACCACCTTGACCACGCTGGCGAGCCGCTGGTCGAACTGGCTCAACGGCACGTCCGCTTCCGATTCGACCGCCACCGGATGGATGAAGCGGAAACAGGCATCGAGCACGAAGACTGCCGCCCGGTCCTTGTCGCGCGGTTCGAAAGCGCCGGCGTTGATGCCTTCCTCGATGACCCTGTCGATCAGCGTGCGCACACGGACCCGGTGGCGGCGCGCCACCGCCCGGCGCTGCGCCATGGCCTCGCGAAAGGCGGCGTAGAGCGCGGGATTCTCGGCCAGCGCATCGCGGTTGGAGCGGGCCAGCGCCAGGATCATCCGCTCCAGCTTATCATCCGATGGATCAGGGCCGTCGGCGATGTCGGTCAGCCGCATCTCGACCGACTTGATCCAGGCGTCGACCACTGCGTCGATCAGCGCTTCCTTGGAGGGGAAGTAGCGGTAGACGTTGGCGTGCGTCATGCCGGCGGCCTCGGCGATGGCCACGACGGTCAGACGCCTCGCGCCGAACAGCTTGAGATGTTCGGAGGCCAGCGCCAGGAGGCGCATGTCGGTTGGCTCCTTCGCTTGCAGATTGAGCGCCATCAGGTCTCCACCAGTCCGGTCGTGCTGCTGCCGGCCGCCGCCCCCGGCCTGCCATGCGGCAATGCCAGATAGTCATGTCCGCGCATCTCGATCAGGCGCGAAGCGGTGCGGTCGAACTCGAACGCCTCGCGGCCATGGTCGGCCATGTAGAGCAGATGTGGTTCACCCGCAGCCGAAACCACCAGCTTGACGCGGTTCTCGTAGAGCGTGTCGATCAGGATGATGAAGCGCTTGGCCTCGTTGCGGTTCTCGAAGGTCAACAGCGGCACGTCGTCCAGCAGCAGCGTGTGAAAGCGCAGCGCCAGCGCAAGATAGTCGCCCGCGCCATAGGGCTTGGCGCACAGGTCGGCGAAGGAGGCGCGCGCCACGCCGAGAGCAGCCTGCGGCACGTGCAGCCGATGGCCCTTCACCTCGATGTCCGCAGGCGGCGCCTCGATCTGCCCGGTCAGGCGCGCAAAGGCCTGATCGAGCGCCTCGCGCGCGGCGTGGCCCAGCGGCTGATGATAGACCGCCGCCCCGGCCAGTTTCTCCAGCCGGAAGTCGGTGCGGGCATCAAGCTCGATCACGTCGACGCGCGCGGCAAGTTCATGGATGAACGGCAGGAACAGCGTGCGGTTGAGCCCGCCTTCATAGAGCCGCGAAGGGTCGACATTGGAGGTTGCAACCAGTGTCACGCCTTCATCGAACAGGGCATGGAACAACCGCGCCAGGATCATCGCATCGGCGATGTCGGTGACGGTGAACTCGTCGAAGCAGAGCAGGCTCGCTTCGGCGGCGATGGCGCGCGCCACCGGACCGATCGGGTCGCCGTCCCTGATCTCGCCCGCTTTGGCGCGCTGGCGGAAGGCGTGGATGCGCTCGTGCACATCGGCCATGAAGACGTGGAAATGGGCGCGGCGCTTGCTGACGCCACTGGCCCGGGCGAAGAACATGTCCATCAGCATCGTCTTGCCGCGCCCGACTGAGCCCCAAATGTAAAGGCCCCTGATCGATTCAGGCTCTGGTCTGCGCTTGGCGAAAAGCCAGCCCAGCGCCCGGCCCTTGGCTGCGAGCGCGCGTTCGGCAAGCTTCAACGCGAGGGCTTCCAGTTGCCTGACCAGCAGGAGTTGCGCCGGATCGCGCTCGATCACGCCGCCCAGCACCAGCGCGTCATAGTGATCGGGCAGGGAAATCGTGGCGGAGTTGGGCACAAGCAGGCCTTGGGCGGGCTGAAGCGGTCAACTGGCTGATAGTGCAACTGGTTGCCCAGAACAATCGGGCTTGCATCGATCGACCGTCAAACGGGTTGTGCCAGCTCAGCGTGGCCACGCAACTGGGTGATCAACCCATGGATGTCGCCCAAGACCCACAAGTCACGGACCTTGTCGCCGTCGAAGGTGAAGATCGGTGCACCAACCCATGCCACATGCCGACCCGTCGCTGCATGTCCGAACAAGGGCGCACGGTGAACCCCATGGAACCTGAGTTTGCCTGCGACCTTGTCGCCTTCCTCGATCAGTTCGAGAATGTCCGAAGTGTAGCTGCCAAGCGCGCCGGTGACCAGATCGACATAGCCCGCAAATTCCGCGTGCCCGGTCAGAACCGGCCCGAGCGAGCCGCGAAAGCTGAAGCCTTCGTGGAAGATGGATGGGATCAGGCTCTTGTCGGCATGATCCCACATCTGCTTGTAGAAGCGCCGGACGACCTGTTTGCGCGGTGACAATTCGCCTTGCATGACCTTTCAGCCCTGGGCTTTGAACACGTCATCGATTGGCACCTGCAGCCCGGTTGCCAGCCGGTTGGTCTCGCTGGCCATGCCGACGATCGCGACAAGTTCCATCAATTGCGCATTGGTCATGCCCTTGGCGCGGGCAGCGGCGGTGTGCGAGCGGATGCAGTACTCGCAGTTATTGGCGATCGAGACCGCCACATAGACCATCTCCTTCGTCAGGGGATCGATCGCGCCGGGCGCCATCACCTGCTTGACGCTCTCCCAGGTTCGCTTCAGCAGCACCGGATCATGGGCGATGCTGCGCCAGAAATTGTTGACGAATTCCGTTTTTCGGGTGGCGCGGATGTCGGCGAACACAGCAGCAGCTTCGGGCGAGAGTTCGGCATCGCTCAGGATGGTGACGGTCGACATTGGCGCTCCTGTGGACGGCTGCAGCATTCACCGCTTTGCAGTCGCCGGCAAGCCGGTTTGCAAGCCCGGGTGCCGTTCAATCCAGTCAGGTCGGCCGCGCGTATCTTTGTGTGTTGAAACGCGAGCCTGCCAATGACGATTGCCCTCTGGTGCGTCCTGATCGCCGGAATCCTGCCTGTCATCACCACCGGCATCGCAAAATGGGGCACGCCCCTCGACAACAACCATCCGCGGGATTGGGCAAACAGCCTTAACGGCTACCGCCGCCGCGCCTATGCCGCCCACCAGAACGCCTACGAGGCTTTCCCATTCTTCGCCGCAGCCGTGATCGTGGCCAGCGTCACCGATGCGCCGCAGGGCTTGGTCAATCTGCTCGCCATGATCTTCATCGCCGCCCGCATCGGCTACACGGCCGCCTACCTGGCCGACGTGTCGACACCACGCTCGATCTTGTGGGCCATCGGTTGGTTCACGACCATCGCCATCTTCAGCGCCGGCGCCTGGGCCTGAAGCGCTTTCCGTTCACGCATTCGACATCTGCGAGCGCCTGGCCCATTTCGTGGTGCGCGCCTCGATGATGTCGACGATGACGACCAGAAAAACGCCAAGGATTGCAAGGACGATCAGCGCCGCAAAGATCAGCGGCACATTGAAATCCGCGGAAGCGCGGGTGATCAGGTTGCCGAGGCCGACATTCGACGCATTCTGCTCGCCGATCACCGAGCCGACATAGGCGAGCGTGATCGAAACTTTGAGCGCGCCGAACAGGTAGGGCATCGAGCGCGGAATGCCGACCTTCATCATGATGTCGAGCCGGCTCGCGCCCAGCGCCTTCATCACGTCCTCGGTCTCCGGCTCGATGGTGGCGAGGCCGGTGGCCATGTTGACCACGATCGGGAAGAACGAGATCACGAAGGCGGTCAGCACCGGCGGCAGCCAGCCAACCCCGAACCAGATGACCAGGATCGGCACGACGGCGACTTTGGGAATCGAATTGAAGCCGACCAGGATCGGGTTGAGCCCGGCATAGAGGAAGCGCGACGAGCCCACGATCAGCCCGAGCACGACGCCGAACACCACCGACAGCCCGAAGCCGAGCGTGGTCATCCACAACGTATGGAAAGCGTTCCTGAGCAGCGGCATGTGATACTGCACCATGGCGGCCCAGATCGCCGAAGGCGGCGGCAGGATGAAGTTCGACACCTTCAGGACCCTGCAGGCGACTTCCCACAGGATGAAGAAGCCGATGGTGAACAGGTAGGGCGCGAGTTTCAGCGACGTGTTGCGGTTCAAGACGTGATGTCCCTGTCAGGCTGCCCAAATCAGGCTGTGACCCGCGCATTGCGGATGTGATTGCGCAGTTCCTGCACGATGTCGGCGAACTGATGGGTGTAGGTGACGTCGAGATCGCGCGGGCGAGGCAGATCGACCACGCGCTCGGCAACGATGCGGCCGGGGCGCGAACTCATGCAGAAGATCCGGTCGGCCAGAAAAGCAGCCTCGCGCAGGTCATGCGTCACCAGAATGACGGTGAAGCCGCGCTCCGCATGCAGGTCGCGCACCACGCACCACAATTCCTCGCGCGTGAACGTGTCGAGCGCACCGAACGGCTCGTCCAGCATCAGAAGCTTGGGCTCGTGGATCAGCGAGCGGCAAAGCGAGGCGCGCTGCTGCATGCCGCCAGACAATTGCCACGGAAATTTGTCGCCCATGCCCGCCAGCCCGACCGAGCGCAGCAGGTTTTCGGCGCGAGCGACATATTCATGTTTGTGGGCGCGGAAACGGGACCGATGCGGCTCGACGATTTCCAGCGGCAGCAGCAGATTGTCGAGCACGGTGCGCCACGGCAGCATCACCGGATTCTGGAAGGCCATGCCGGTGATCTTGAGCGGGGCGCTGACTTCGGCGCCGTCGACGATGACCGAGCCAGATTTCGGGAATTGCAGGCCCGTCGCCAGCTTCATCATGGTGGACTTGCCGCAGCCTGACGGGCCGACGATGGCGGCAAACTCACCCTGGCTGACGCGCACGGTCAGATCCTCCACCGCCGCCGCGCCATCGCCGCCGCCGTAGACATGGGTCACGTTCTGCACGTCCACGAAATAGGCCATCACGCACCGCCCAGCCAAACGCATCAATCACAGGTTCGGCCGAGGCGACTGGCCTCGGCCAAAAGATCGCAAGGCGTCACGGAGCGACGCCGCAGCATATCATAGCCAGCATCATCTGGCCGCCATCACATGGCCCGGTCGGCTGCGCCCGGCAGGAACGTGTCGACGAAAGCGTCGGCCGCCCGTGCCTTGTCCTTGAACGTGAAGGTGAGGCCGATCTGCTCGACGGCACGACCCCAGCGGGCGCGGTCGATTCCGCCGAAGCCGTTCGCCTTCACCCACGGGGTCATGACGTTCTGGTCCAGCGTCATCTGCAGGCGCTCGGTCTCGGTTTCGAGACGTGCGACATCGTTGCGCTTGATCACGAGCGCCGCTCCTGCCGCAGGATCCTTGACCGTGTCGCGCACGCCCTTGGTCAAGGCACGCAGAAAACCACGCACGGCCTCGGGCTTCTCGGCCGCGAACTTCGGCGAAACCATGATGACGTTGCCGTAAAGCTCGACCCCATAATCAGCCATCAGCATCGTGACGATGTCATCGACCGGCACGCCGCGCGACTTGACGTTGATGTAGGACGAATTGGCGAAACCGAACACCGCATCGACCTCGCCAGAAGCCAGCATGGGCTCGCGCACGGGGAAGCCGACATTCTCGAACTTCATGGCGCTGTCATTGAGCTTGTTCACCGTCTTGAAGATGGGCCACTGCGCAAAGGCCGCGTCCGCTGCCGGCGCGCCAAACTTCTTGCCTTCGAGGCTCTTCACGTCAGTGGTGATGCCGCGTGACTTGCGGCCCACGATCGCGAACGGCGGCTTGTCGTAGACCATCATCACGGCCTTGACATCGACCGTCGGATTTTCATCACGGAAACGGATCAGCGAGTTCACGTCGCCAAAGCCCAGGTCATAAGTGCCGGAAGCGACGCGCGGAATCGCCTCGCGCGAGCCATTGCCGGTGTCGATCGTGACATCGAGGCCCTCGGCCTTGAAGTAACCTTTCTCGAGCGCCATCAGGAACAGCGCCGAAGGTCCTTCGAAGCGCCAGTCAAGCGTGAAGCGTATCGCGGTCTGCGCCTGCGCGGCCGGCGCGCCGGCCAAGGTGAAGGCGGCAGCGCCAAGGCCGGCAAGCATGGCGCGGCGGCTGAGGCGCGCCACACCGTGGCGGGCGAAGGAGATCAGGGCGGTCATCTTCGAAAAACTCCACAAGCGTTTGGGCAGTCGGGTTGATGGGATCTGGTTCAGCGGATCAGGTTCGGAATCTCTGGTCTTGGCGCTCGGACTGATTGATCCGTCGTTTACGTGACGCTCTCCCGGCAAGGAACAGCCGCGACATTAAACGCGCCCGGGACCGTCAGCAAACAACCGTCAATTCACGACAGGAGCAAGCAAGTGCCGTGCCGTCTGTTGACAGCGATTATGTGGCAGACAACTCTGGCGGCTACCCTGCGAGAGCGTGAAATCGCACGTCTCCACAAAGAAATTGACTGTTTCCGAGGCAGCGGCCGCAAACCGGAGCAGGATGCGGCCACAATCTGCAGCGTCGGCAGCACTTGCGGGACGCGAGGGCGATAAATCGTGGCAAAACCTTGACATCAGGCTGCCGCACCCCATTTCAGCCAAGTTGGTGACCGGGCCCCTCTGGCGGCTAGGCGTTTGTGGATTTCATCCAAACGTCCCGTGATGTCGGAACCAGCACGTTTTGCACATGTCGAAACTGACAACCCAAAGCACGGATGGGACACCATGCCTGAATTCATGATTGCCGAGTGGCTCGGCAAGCCGCTGTGGATGTGGACTGCCTTCATCTCCATCGTCATCGCCTTGCTGGTTTTCGACCTTGGCGTCTGGCACAAGGAAGACAAGGAAATGGGGATCACGGAAAGCCTGTGGCTGTCGGTGTTCTATTTCGGCTTCGCCATCATCTACGGCGCCGGCATCTGGTGGGCCTACGAAGCCGGGGTCATCGCCACATCGGACGGCACCCATGCCGGCATCACCTTCTTCACCGGCTATTTCATCGAGAAAGCGCTCTCGATCGACAATGTCTTCGTGATCTCGCTGATTTTCGGCTTCTTCGCCATCCCTCGCAAATACCAGTACCGTGCGCTCGTCTGGGGCATCCTCGCCGTCATCGTCTTGCGCGGCATCATGATCGCGGTCGGCGCCGCACTGGTGCAGAATTACAGCTGGATTCTCTACTTCTTCGGCGCGTTCCTGATCGCCACCGGCATCAAGATGCTGTTCGTGCCAGAAGGCGACCCCGACGTGTCCAAGAACCCGGTCGTGAGGTTCATGAAGAAGCGCATGCGCGTCACCGACGAACTGCACGGCCAGAAGTTCTTCGTGCGCCAGCCCGACACCAAGACTGGCAAGATGGCGCTGTGGGCGACGCCGCTGTTCCTTGCCCTCGTCGTCATCAACATCGCCGACCTCGTCTTCGCGGTCGATTCGGTGCCGGCGATCTTCGCCATCACCACCGACACGTTCATCGTCTACACCGCCAACATCATGGCGATCCTGGGCCTGCGCGCGCTGTATTTCGCGCTGGCGGCGATGGTGCACCGCTTCGAATACCTCAAGTATTCGCTGGCGATCGTGCTGGTGTTCATCGGCCTGAAGATCTTCTGGAACAATCTGGTCGGCAAGTTCCCGCCGGAATACTCGCTTGGCATCACCGTGCTGCTGATCGCGAGCGGCATCGTCTACTCGTTGTGGAAGACGCGGGGACAGGAGCCTCACAGCACGACCGTCGGCTGATGCGGAAAGTGCCCGCTGCTGCGATGGCCGCCCTGTGGGGCGGCCATTTTTATTCGCTCACCGCGCTCAGGCCTTGTCATCCGGCAGCGGCGGCTTTGACAGCATGTGGCTTCCGACGCGGCGCATGTAGTCGCCCAGCGTCTCGCATTCCTCGGCCGAAAGCGCCGCCATCATGTTCTCGATCACCTGCACCTGCACCTTGAGTGCCTGCAACGTCAGTGTCCGGCCCTCAGGGCTCAGCGTCAGCCGCCTGACCCGGCGGTCCTCGCCGTCGGGCACGCGCCGAACCAACCCGCGCCGTTCGAGCTCCGGCAGGAGCATGGACAGGTTCGAGCGTCCCACCAGCATCCGGTTGGCCAGATCCTGCTGGGTCAACCCTGGAAACCGGTGAACATTGGCCAGAATGTCGAAGTGCGGCAGTTTCAGCCCAAGCGGAGCAAGTCCGCCCGCCATCGCCTTCTCGACCAGAACATGGACCTTGGCCACGGCAACCCAGTTGCGGAAACGCGGCATGTCCCATGGCATCAGACCGGGCTGGCTGTCTTCGCTGCCTTGCTGATCGGTCACGACGTCATGTCCGCATGTTTGCCTCTTGATTTTGTTCAGCCTTGAACAATATAGTTCATGATTGAACATTCGGGTTCGGGCCGAACGAAGGGCGACATGAATGGCACAGCTTGGTTTGCAGGTCATCCGCCAACTCGTGCGCGCGGGTTCGGCCATCGCGCCGCGCCTGACGGGCAACCTGATGTTCGAGCGCTTCTGCACGCCGTCGCGCGCGACCGGACTGAGCGACGGTGAGCGCAAGGCGTCTGATCAGGCGCGGGAGCGGTTGCGCGACGCGACGATCGCCGATGTCGCCTATGAGGGCCGCGGCTTTCCCGGCGGCACCATTCGCAGTTATATTTTCGCCACCACCCGGACGCCATCGCGCGGCAAGGTGTTGCTGCTGCATGGCTGGACCGCGCGTGCCATCTTCATGACGGCATTCGTCGCGCCTCTGACCGAAGCGGGCTTTGACGTCATTGTCTGCGATCTGCCCGGCCACGGCGACGCATCTGGCCGCAAGCTGCATATCCCGCTCGCCGTCGCAGCGCTTCAGGCGCTCCATGCCGAAACCGGGCCCTGGTATGGCATCATCGGCCATTCGTTCGGTGGAGCGATCGCCCCGGCATTGATCGGCGGCATGGTCGAGGGATATCCGGAACTGGGCATCGAACGGCTGGTGCTGATCGCGGCCCCGCACTCGATGCCGGACCTGTTCCAGCAGTTCGGCTCGGCTGTCGGCCTCACCCGGCGCAGCCAGCACTGGTTCAATGCCAATGTGAAACGTCTGGCCGGCCGGGAACTGGCGAGTTTCGAGAGCCTCGATGTGTTGCGGCGCGTGAAAATACCGACGCTGACGCTGCATGCACCCAACGACAAGGAAGTGTCGTTTGCCAGCGCCGAGGTGCTGGACAGCGCCGGAGATCATGTGACGCTCAAGGCCATGCCCGGTCTCGGCCACCGGCGCATTCTTTACGCTCCCGCGACCCTGGCTGCCGCAACCGAGTTCATGGCGGGATAGACGCCCTCACTCCGCCGCCGTCAGCACCCCACGCCGGACCTGGTCTTCCTCGATCGATTCGAACAGCGCACGGAAATTGCCTTCGCCAAAGCCGTCGTCGCCCTTGCGCTGGATGAACTCGAAGAAGATCGGCCCGAGCACCGTGCCGGAAAAGATCTGGAGCAGGACCTTCGACATTCGGCCCTCCTTCTCTCCAAGCGCGATCGCCCCCTCGCCATCGATGAGGATGCCGTTGGCATTGAGCCGCGCCACATCCTCGCCATGGCCGGGCACGCGCGCGTCGATGCGCTGATAGTAGGTCTGCGGCGGCTTCGGCATGAACGGCAAGCCACGCGCCCTGAGCGCCTCGACGGAAGCGTAGATGTCGCGCGACCCCATTGCAACATGCTGGATGCCCTCGCCCTTGTAAAGGCGCAGGTATTCCTCGATCTGGCTCTTGTCGTCGAGGCTTTCGTTGATCGGAATGCGGATCTTGCCGCAGGGCGAGGTCAGCGCCCGGCTGATCAGGCCGGTCAGCTTGCCTTCGATGTTGAAGAAGCGGATCTCGCGGAAATTGAACAGCTTTTCATAGAACCCCGCCCAGAAATCCATCCGCCCGCGATGCACGTTGTGGGTCAGGTGATCTAGATAGTAGAGCCCGGCTGGTTCCGGCTTCGGGTCATGCAGGAGGTTTCCGGACGCGTCTTCCATCCAGACGAAGTCGACATCCCAGATCGAGCCCTTGTCGCCATAACGGTCGACGAAATAGAGCAGCGAGCCGCCGATGCCCTTGATGGCCGGGATGTTCAGTTCCATCGGCCCGACCTTGGCCTCGAACGGCTCGGCCCCGAGTTCGATGGCGCGCCGGTAGGCGAAGTTCGCATCGGCCACGCGGAAGGCCATGGCGCAGGCGCACGGGCCATGCTCGGCCGCGAAGGCCTGTGCAAAGGAAGCTGGCTCGGCATTGACCACGAAGTTGACGTCGCCCTGCCGATAGAGCGTCACGTCCTTGGAGCGGTGGCGCGCCACGGCGGTGAAGCCCATGGTCTCGAACAGCGCTTTCAGCTTCTCAGGCTCCGGATGCGCGAATTCGACGAACTCGAAACCGTCGGTGCCCATCGGGTTGGCCTCGGTGATGGCTGGCGGTGCCGCGTCATGCGGAAAGGGACCCATGGCGTTCCTCCTGGGAAGATTGAGTATGTAATGGAACTTAACTCAATTCGATTGCACAAAGTGTGCGAAACAGGTGTCACGCCTTTTCATTTGGCGTGAAACGTGTATTTCATGCGCGAATGATGCACGAAATCGCCGATCTTGATCCCTTCGACTGGCGTCTGGTCGCTGCCTTGCAGGATGATGCGTCGCTGACCAATGCCAGCCTCGCGGAGCGGATCGGGCTGTCCGCCAGCCAGGTCTCGCGCCGCCGCCAGCGGCTTGAGGAGAGCGGTGTGATCGAGGGTTATCGCGCACTGATCAACCCGCTTGCCGTCGGGCTCGGGGTGACGGTGTTCATCCATGTCGCCCTCGACACCCATAGCCGCGACAATGCGCGGCGTTTCCGCGAACTTGTCCGCCTGACACCGGCCGTGCTCGAGGCACATGCCTTGACCGGCGAGGCGGACTACCTGATCAAGCTCGCCGTGCGCGACCTGAAAGAGTTGTCCGCGCTGGTCAACGAGGTCTTTCTGCCGCATGAAAGCGTGGCAAGGGTGCGCTCCGAAATCGTGCTGGAAACGCTGAAGGACACATCCGGCCTGCCGCTTGCCACGCCGGCAGCCACGCGCCGGGCAGGCGCCTGACCGAAGGATCCCAACTGATGCAGCCGACCGCAGCCCAACTCGCCGCCCGCGACATCTTCAAGCTGGCGCGCATCGTGCCCGTGGTCAGCATCGACGACCCCGTGGCGGGCGTCGCGCTGACCCGCGCGCTGGTGGCAGGCGGCCTGCCCGTGGTGGAGATGACATTGCGCAGCCCCAATGCGCTCAAGGTCACGGAAGCCATCGCGCGCAATGTGCCCGAAGCCACGCTCGGCCTCGGCACGGTGCTCGACAGGAGCCAGATCGCGGCAGCGATCAACGCCGGGGCGAGGTTTCTGGTCAGCCCCGGCGTCACGCCGAGGCTTGCAGAGGCGGCGGCGACGTGCGCCGTCCCCTTCCTCCCCGGCGTCGCCACGATATCGGAGGCCATGACCCTGCGCGAGATGGGTTTTCGCACGCTCAAGTTCTTTCCGGCGGAAAGCTCCGGCGGGGTTGCGGCGCTGAAAGGCTTCCAGCCGGTCCTGCAGGATCTTGCCTTCTGCCCCACTGGCGGCATCGATGCGTCCAGGGCCGCGGCCTATCTCGCCCTGCCGAACGTCGCAGGCCTCGGCGGCTCGTGGATCACGCCCGCAGGCTTGGTCGCGGCAGGTGATTTCGCCGCCATAACGGCCTTGGCACAACAAGCCGCGCAGCTTTTCAGCCAGGCAAGACAATAAAGCCGGATCAAACTGCCAGACAAACGCCGCTGCCGATTTTTCAGCCAAGTCACTGGTATGACATTTTGCGATGATTACATTGGGCCGAGTTGCGCATCTCCAGCGCGCAAGAGGGAGATCACCATGTTTGATGCAAAATCACTTCTCAATGCGCTCGTCAGCGCTGGCGCGCAAGCTGGCAGCGGGCAGGCAGGGAATGGGCAGGCGGGCGGAGGCCTTGGCGGCATGCTGGGCTCGGTGCTCGGCCAGATGACGCAAGGCGCGCAGACCGCAGGCCAGCAGGCTGGCCAGACGGCGCAGAACATGGCTCCCGGCGGCGGCCTCGGCGGCATGATCGGCTCCGTGCTCGGTCAGCTTGGCCAGGGCGCGCAGGGCGCAGGCCAGCAGGCTGGCGGCCTCGCAGGCCAGGCAGGCAGCCTGGCGAGCGGTGCGATGAGCCAACTCGAAGGCCGTCTTGCCGGCACGCAGGCGGGTGAACTGCTCAACAGGGCCAGGGACTTCGCCGGGCAGAACCAGATGCTGACCGGCGCCGGCCTCGGCAGCCTCGCCGCTCTGGTGCTCGGCTCGAAAACCGGCCGCTCTGTGGTTGGCTCCGCTGCCGCGCTCGGCGGGCTCGCACTGATCGGCGGGCTGGCCTACAAGGCCTACCAGAACCATCAGGCCGGCGCGCCAGTGATGGGCGACGCATCCACGCCGGCGCTGGCAGCCCCCGCCGGATCGGGTTTCGAGCCCGAAGCGGCCTCCAACGAGACCGCGATCCTGCTGATCCGTTCAATGATCGCCGCCGCTGCGTCGGATGGCAAGGTCGATGCCCATGAACGCCAGTCCATCATTGGCGGCCTCAAGGAGGCCGGATTCGACCCTGCCGGAAATGCATGGCTGGAAGGCGAGATGGCGAACCCCGCCACGGTGGCAGACCTCGCCGCCGGCGCCGCCACGCCTGAGCTTGCCGCGCAGGTCTACACCGCCGCCCGCCTCGCCATCGAGCCCGACACGCAGGACGAGGTCGATTTCCTCGGCAATCTCGGCGCGGCGCTCGGCCTTGATCCGCATCTTGTCGGCCAGATCGACGACGCGGCATCCGGCGTGAAGGGCTGACGTCCCGAACACCCGCCATGCAGCCGCCGCGGGTTGCGGATGGCGGTGATCACCGTCACAACTGAAAGAGCCGGGCAGCGCCTGCCCGGCTCTCTTCGCATGCCGGACCCTGCGCGCCTTGGACAGATCGCCCCGCCGCCTGTTTGACTGGAGCTTCTGGCTCATTGCCGGTCTGGCGTCGCTCTCGCTGGCGGTTGTCTGGCGGCGCGACGGCGGCGAGATCGTGCGGCACATCTTCATCGACGACCTCTGGCTGTTTGCCGAGATCCTGCCGAAGGTGGTGGCGGGCACGCTGATCGGCGAACTGGTGCGGCGTCTCGTGCCGCGCGAGGTCATCGTCAAGTGGCTCGGCGAAGGCTCCGGACTGCGCGGGCTCATGATCGCGGCCTTCGTCGGTTTCCTGTTTCCGGCGGGGCCGTTCACCGTGTTTCCGCTTGCCGCATCGCTCCTGCTGATCGGGGCGGACCGCGGCGCGGCGGTGGCGTTCGTCACCGGATGGCTGCTTGTCGGGCTCAACCGCATGCTGATCTGGGAACTGCCTTTTTTCGGAGCCGACATCGTCGGGCTGAGAATGGCGGTGTCATGCTGGATGCCGGTCGCGGCGGGTCTGCTGGCGCGCTGGCTGCCGCTGCGCTTTGCAGACGGGCCGCGGCAGCAGGGCAACCCGGGCCCATGATCCTGCTGGCGCTCACCCTCGTTCTCTACACCATCGTTGCGTGGCTGATGCTGACGGCGTGGCGGCGGCATGACGGCACGCTGCAACTGTCGGTCAATGCTGCGATGCGCGAGGTTCTGCACCTCATCCCGCGGCTTGCGCTCGGCGTGATCGGGTCAGGCTTCATTGCAAAGGCCCTGCCGCAGGACCAGATCGTCGGCTGGTTCGGCTCCGGCTCGGGGCTGCTTGGCGTCACCATCGCCGCCATTGCCGGAGCGTTGACGCCAGGCGGTCCAGTCGTCGGTTTCGCTCTGGGAGCTGCGGCGCTGAAGGCGGGCGCGGGCCTGCCGCAGGTCGTCGCCTTCGTGACCGGCTGGTCGCTCTACACGCTCAACCGCATGCTGATCTGGGAATTGCCGTTCATGCCGGCGTGGTTCGTGCGCCTTCGCGTCATCGCCAGCCTGCCGTTCCCGTTCATCGCCGCGGGGCTGGCGGCGCTTGTGCTTGGCGTGCCGGGCCTGTGGCCGATCGCAGCCCGCTGAACGCCGCTCAGAACACGAGCGGGCGCAGGTAGCGCGCGATGATGCTTTGCAGGAAGAAGATGCCGAGCAGCAGGATGATGGGCGAAATGTCGATGCCGCCGAGGTTCGGCATGATCTTGCGGATGGGGCGCAAGGCAGGTTCCGTCACCCTGTAGAGAAAATCCCAGACCATGCGCACCACGTCATTGTTGGCGTTGATGACGTTGAAGGCCAGCAGCCAACTGATGATCGCGGAGGCGATCACGAGCCAGGTGTAGAGGTTGAGCGCGACATCGATGACATCAAGGACGGACTGCATGGCTTCAAGCTCGTTCTTCGGGATGACGGGGGTTCGGTTCGGTCGGCCGGGCCGCCATGCACCGCTGGCCTGCCTGATTGACAGCCCGGATTTCATGGGACTAGAAAACAGCCGCTCAAGGGGCTGTAGCTCAGATGGGAGAGCGCTGCAATCGCACTGCAGAGGTCAGGGGTTCGAATCCCCTCAGCTCCACCAGCGCGCCCGCTGGCCTTCAGCCGGGCCGCGCATCTCCCAAAGCCAGCCAGTGATCGAGAAAAGCGCCAAGCCACGAGGCGACGGCGCGGTCGTGCTGATACCAGCCCTCGAAATGGGCATGGCGCGGCTGTGCGCCGGGCAGGGCTAGGCGCTCATGCGCCCGCGTCGTCCAGCGGTGCATCATGGCGGGCGTCACTTCGGGATGGAACTGAATGCCGAAAGCGGCAGGCCCGGCCTGAATCGCCTGCACCGGAAAGTCACCGCCGGTCGCCAGGCAGCGCGCGCCGCTCGGGCAATCGAAGCCTTCGCGGTGCCACTGGTAGACATGGGCCGGCCAGGGCTGCCGCATCTCGGTTTCATGGGCGGTCCCTTCGCTGGTGAGGGCAAGCGGATAGTATCCGATCTCGGCACGGCCGTCCGGGTGGGCATAGACCCGCGCGCCAAGCTGGTTCGCCAGCATCTGGGCGCCAAGGCAGATGCCGAGGTAAGGCGCGCGCTCGCCGAGCGCCGTGGCGATCCACTCCGTCTCCAGCTTGATGAAGTCATCGGGATCGTTGGCGCTCATCGGCCCGCCGAAGATCACCGCGCCCGCATGATCGGCCATCGTGCATGGCAAGGCGTCGCCATAGCGCGGACGGCGGATGTCGAGGGCGTGGCCGCGTTCGGCGAGCAGCCGGCCGACGCGGCCGGGTGTCGAATGTTCCTGATGCAGGATGAGAAGGACAGGCTTCAAGGACAGGTCAGGCATCAGGCAACCTTTGGCTGGCCCCGGCATCGTCGCCGGGAACCTGCGGCAGGGCGATATCCAAGAGCCGTGCCAACCGCTCAAGCATCGCTTCCTCGATCTCGCCGAGCGAGCCGTCCGATCGCGCCACCAGCGTTGCCTTGGCGATCAGGTCGCTGCGCTCGTCCGCACTCCACGTCCGGCGGATGCGGGCGGCGACATCCTCGAGCCCGTCCTGGTCCGGATCATCGAGAAAGGCCAGCGCGTCGGCCTTCTTGCCGATATGGGCATCGGCCGCCGTTGCAAGGGCTAAGCGCTCCTTTTCCCCCAGCGCGCCGTCCGCCTTGGCCAGCGTGGCCAGCAGCACCAGCGCATCATGCGCGCGGCCCTGCGCCGCGGCATCCTTCGCCGTGCGGCCATCGAAGCTTCCGATCAGTGAAAACAGGCGCGAGATGGTCGACATGTTGCAAAGTCCCGGTCAGCAGCCTGCGTGATTAACAGGTGCCCGGCCATCATCCAAGCAAGGGCCGGGCGGCAGGGCGTGCAGCGTTGGTCATTCTTCAGAATGTCACGACCGAGCGGATCGATTTGCCCTCGTGCATCAGGTCGAACGCGGTGTTGATCTCGTCGAGCGGCATGGTGTGGGTGATCAGGTCATCGATGTTGATCTTGCCCTCCATGTACCAGTCGACGATTTTCGGCACGTCCGTGCGCCCGCGCGCCCCGCCGAAGGCCGAGCCTGTCCAGACGCGGCCCGTGACAAGCTGGAACGGCCGTGTCGAGATTTCCGCGCCAGACGGTGCAACGCCGATGATGACGCTCATCCCCCAGCCGCGATGGCAGCATTCGAGCGCCTGGCGCATGGTCTGGGTGCTGCCGATGCACTCGAACGAGAAATCCGCGCCGCCGCCCGTGAGGTCGACGATGGCCTGGACCACCTTGTCACGGCCGACCTCGTCCGGGTTGACGAAGTGCGTCATGCCGAACTTCCGGGCCATCTCGGCCTTGGCCGGGTTCAGGTCGACGCCGATGATCTTGTCGGCTCCGATCATGCGGGCGCCCTGGATGACATTGAGGCCGATGCCGCCAAGCCCGAACACCACGATGTTGGCGCCGGGCCAGGCCTTGGCGGTGTAGATCACGGCCCCGATGCCCGTGGTCACGCCGCAGCCGATGTAGCAGATCTTGTCGAAAGGCGCGTCCTCGCGGACCTTGGCCAGCGCGATCTCGGGCAGCACCGTGAAGTTCGAGAAGGTCGAGCAGCCCATGTAGTGGAAGACATCGGAAGCTTGTCCGCCCGGGCCATCGCACCGGAAGCGGCTCGAGCCGTCTGGCATCACGCCCTTGCCCTGGGTGGCCCTGATCGACGTGCACAGGTTCGAGCGCTGCGACAGGCAGGTTTTGCACGAACGGCATTCGGGCGTGTAGAGCGGGATCACGTGGTCGCCTGCCTTGAGCGATGTGACGCCGGCTCCGATCTCGCGCACGATGCCTGCGCCCTCATGGCCGAGGATGGCGGGAAACAGTCCCTCGGAATCCAATCCCGACAGCGTGTAGGCATCTGTGTGGCAGACGCCCGTGGCCATGATTTCGACCAGCACCTCGCCGGGCTTCGGCCCCGCCAGGTCAATGGTCTCGATGGTGAGCGGCTTGTTGGCTTCCCAGGCAACGGCAGCGCGGGTTTTCATGGCAGATGTCTTTCGCGGTTGGCGGGAACGGGAGAGGCGGGCTCAGATGGCGGATGTCAGGCGGCGTTGGCTTGCAGCGCGTCGCACAGCGCATCGAAGGCCCGGTCGTTCTCGGGCGGCGAGCCGATCGAGATGCGCATGAATGTCTCGAAGCCCGGATCGCGCCACTCGCGCACCAGAACCCCCGTGGCAGCCATGGCGGCAACGACAGGCACGGCGTTGCGCCCGAGATCGAACGAGATGAAGTTGGCCCGTGACGGCATCGTCGCAAGGCCCAGGCCGCGCAAACGCTCGCCCAGCCGTTCGCGCTCGTCGATGACCTGCGCGATGCAGCGGCGGGAGTAGGCCTCGTCCTCCAGCGCAGCGATGCCGGCATGAACCGCGAGGCGGTTGAGATTGAACGTCAGCTTCACCTTGAGCAGCGCCTCGCTCAGGTCCCGGCTCCCGGCGAGCGCGTAGCCGAGCCTCAGTCCGGCGAGCGCGTAGGCCTTCGAGAAAGTCCGGGTGGACAGCCACAATCCGCGGCGCCTGGCCAGAAACGGCAGGGCATCGCTGCCGCCTTCGTGCAGGTTGAACTCGGCATAAGCTTCGTCCATCACCAGCAGCACATCATCGGGCACGCTCATGGCGAGGCGTTCGATGTCCTCGGGCGGCATCGGCGTGCCGCTCGGGTTGTTGGGCGTGCAGGCATAGACGACGCGCGTGTCGGCATCGATCGCGGCCAGCAGCGCATCAACATCCGTGCTGCCGTCGCGCCGGATCGTCACCTGCCGCGCTTCCGCTCCCTGCATCGCGGCGGCGATCCGGTAGCGCGGGAAGGACGGCGTCTGCATCACGGCATTGTCGCCGGCTTCGAGCGTCATCACCGAGATGAGAGCCAGCATCTCGTCCGAACCGTTGCCGATGACGATCCGCCCGGCAGGCACGCCCGTGCGCTCAGCCAGCATCGCGGCAAGGCGCGCCGGCTGCGCTTCGGCATAGCGGTTGAGCCCGGCGGCATGGGCCTGGATGGCTTCGATCACCTTTGGCGAAGGCGGATCGGAGCACTCGTTGAGGTGCAGCATCGCGATGTCATGGCCGCCTCCGGCAAGCGTATCGGCAGTGGCCATGGGGCCGACAGCGCCGAGGCGGTTCACGGCAGGGCGTATGGCGGTGCGCATCGGGCTCGGCTTTCGTTGCGGGCAGGATTTCGTCGCGGGCAGGATTCGATCCTGCATCATTACCACGTGAAAATCGACCATCCGCAACCCTGCAAATTCCGCAGGCGGCCCCGCTGGCGCGTCATCTCCCGGCAACGGATCGCGCCGGGGATGACGCGGCTGCACGCTGGCAGGCTCAATCGATCTTGACGTTGGCCTTGGCCGCAACCTCGGCCCAGCGCCTGGTCTCCGCCGAGATGTGCTCCACGAACTGGCCTTGCGTCGAACCAACCGCCGTGACGCCGACATCGGCCAGTTGCTTGACCACCTCCGGCAGCTTCAGGATGGCCTGCACCTCGTTCGAGAGCCGGTCGACGATGGCCTGCGGCGTGCCGGCGGGGGCGAAAAGCCCATGCCACGACGTTGCGGCAAAGCCGGGCAGGAACTCGGCCACTGCCGGCAGGTCCGGCGCGGCGGCGATGCGGGCGGGAGTGGCGGTGGCCAGCGCCCGGATGTTGCCGGCCTGGATCTGCGGCCAGGCGATGGTGATGTTGTCGAAGGTGACCTGCACCTGCCCGCTGATCAGGTCCTGCGTCACCTGCGCGCTCGAACGGTAGGGCACATGGGTCATCTCGACCCCGGCCATGATCTTGAACAGCTCGCCCGCCATGTGGATCGAGGTGCCTGCCCCCGACGATGCGAAATTGAACTTGCCCGGATTGGCCTTGAGGTAGGCGATCAGCTCCGGCACCGTCCTGGCCGGCACCGCATTGTTGACCATCAGCAGGTTCGGCACGCTCGCCACAAGCGACAACGGCGCGAAATCCTTCACGTGGTCGAACGGCATGGTCCGGTAGACATTGGGATTGATGGCGTGGGTCGAGACCGTGCCCATGCCGATCGTGTAGCCATCCTTCGGTGCCTTCGCCACCTGATTGACGCCGATGTTGCCGCCCGCGCCCGCCTTGTTCTCGACGATGAAGCGCTGCCCCATGCGCGCGCTCAGCCTCTCCGCCAGGATGCGTCCGAGCAGGTCGGTGGTGCCGCCGGCTCCGAACGGCACGACGATGGTCACGGGCTTGTCGGGATATGCCCCTTGCGCCTGCGTTTCCGACGCCAGCGCGGCGACGGCAAGGCAGGTCAGGCCCATCGACAGGATGCGGCGGCGGCTTGGTCTTTTGTGCGCGTTCATCGTTTCTCTCCCTGGTTTGTTTTCTTGTTTCAGACGTCACGCCGCCGGTCGGTCAGGCGCTTGCGGGCCTGGTCGATGTGGAAGCGCATGGCGATGTCGGCTCCGTCCGCATCGCCGGCGGCAATGGCTTCGATGACGCGCCGGTGTTCATCGAACAGGCGTGCGGTCGCCAGGTAGTTGCCCGGTCCGGCCGGAGCGGGCGCAACGCTCGCCAGAAGCCCGGCCAGAATGTCGCCGAGCAGCGCGTTGCGGCTTGCCTCCGCAATGGCCAAGTGAACGGCGAGATCGAGCGCCAAGGTGCCGTTGCCCGCGCCATGCGCCGTCTCGAGCATCGTCTGGGCCGCCCCGATCCGGGCAAGATCGGCCTCGCTGCGCCGTTCCGCCGCCAGCCGCGCCGCCTGCGGCTCCAGCACGATGCGCACCTCGAAGGCGCCAAGGAAATCCGCCAGGCCCCCGCCAGCGGCGAACTGCGCAAGACGCGCCGGCGGGCGCTGCCGCACATAGGTGCCGGAACCCTGCCGCGAGGCAATGAAGCCGTCGGCCTGCAGGCGGCTCAGCGCTTCGCGCACGACGGGCCGCGACACGGCGAAGGTGCCGGCCAGCGCCATCTCGGTCGGCAGCCGTTCGTCATCGGCATATCTGCCGCCGGCTATCGCCTCGATCAACTGGCCATAGACCTGGTCGGCCAGCCGTTCGCGCCGCTGAGGCGGCCTGCCCGTTTCGTCTGATTTCACGGTCGACAAAACCCGTTGGCTGAATTAGTAAAGTTGTCAGACAATTTCACAGGAGGCGTGCAATGGCAAGCCTGAAGCGCAAACGCCCAGAGGACCTGCGCTCGCACCGCTGGTTCGGCACGACCGACATCCGCGCCTTTGGCCATCGTTCGCGCGCGCTGCAGATGGGTTTTGGCCATGACGAGTTCATGGGCAAGCCTGTGATCGGCATCCTCAACACCTGGTCCGAGATCAATCCGTGCCACCTGCACCTGCGCGACCGCGCCGAGGCGGTGAAGCGCGCGGTCTGGGCAGCGGGCGGCTTTCCGGTCGAGATCCCGGTCATGTCCGTGTCTGAGCAGTTCCAGAAACCGACGACCATGCTCTACCGTAACTTCCTCGCCATGGAGGCGGAGGAGACGATCCGTTCGCATCCCGTGGACGGCGCGATCCTGCTCGGCGGTTGTGACAAGTCCACGCCGGCGCTGATCATGGGCGCGGTCAGCGCGGGGCTGCCCTTCATCTTCGTGCCGGCAGGGCCGATGCTGCGCGGCAACTGGGCCGGCAAAGTGCTGGGGTCAGGCTCCGATGTCTGGAAATACTGGCACGAGAAGGAGGCCGGCAACATCACCGAAGGCCAGTGGCGCGACATGGAAAGCGGCATAGCACGCTCCTTCGGCACCTGCATGGTGATGGGCACGGCCGCCACGATGATGAGCCATGCCGAGGTGCTGGGCCTGACGCTGCCCGGCGCGTCCGCCATTCCCGCCGCCGACTCGGCACATCCACGCATGGCGGCAGCCTCCGGCAAGCGCATCGTCGAGATGGTCTGGCAGGATCTGACGCCTGCAAAAATCCTCACCCGCAAGAGTTTCGAGAACGCACTGGTGCTGCACATGGCCATGGCCGGCTCGACCAACGCCATCATCCACCTGATCGCCATGGCGGGGAGAGCCGGGGTCGCGTTGAGCATGGCCGATTTCGACGCCGTCTCGCGCCATGTGCCGGTGCTGGCCAATGTGCGCCCGTCGGGCGACGCTCTGATGGAGGATTTCTTCTATGCGGGCGGCTTGCCGGCGCTGCTGAAGCAGCTTGGCCCGAAGCTGCATCTGGACGAGATCAACGTCATGGGCACGACGCTCGGCGACGTGATCGGCCAGACCGTCATCTACGACGCCGAGGTAATCCGTCCGCTGGACAGACCCGTGACGACAGCGAACGGGCTGGCGGTGCTGACCGGAAATCTCGCGCCAGGCGGTGCCGTCATCAAGCCCTCGGCTGCCGAGCCGCGACTTCTGAAGCACATGGGCCCCGCTCTCGCCTTCGAGACCTATGACGAGATGATGCGCGCGGTGAACGACGAGAGCCTCGACGTCACGGCTGACCATGTCATGGTGCTGAAGAATGCCGGCCCGGTCGGCGGACCCGGCATGCCGGAATGGGGCATGCTGCCGATCCCGAAAAAGCTGCTCAAACAGGGCGTGCGCGACATGCTGCGCATTTCGGACGCGCGCATGAGCGGCACCAGCTATGGCGCCTGCATCCTGCACGTTTCGCCCGAGGCTTACGTGCGCGGCCCGCTCGCCGCGGTGCAGACCGGAGATTCGATCAGCGTCGATGTCGAGGCGCGCACCCTGCACCTGCATCTCGACGATGCCACGATCGCCGCGCGGCTCGCCACATGGTCCCCGCCAGACCGTGACTATCCGCGCGGCTGGGGCAGGATCTCGGCCGACCAGATCACCCAGGCCGACAAGGGCTGCGACTTCCGCGACCTCGAAGGGACGGCGAAGATTGCCGAACCCGAGATTCACTGAACTGCCACCTCAACGGATGATGCCTATGCCGCTCGATCCCGACACCCGCGCGAAACTGATGAATGTTTCGGTCGCGACCCTGTGCACCGCCCTGTTCAAGCGCGGCTTGCGCAGCCAGTTCATCCAGGATGTGCGGCCCCTGAACGCCGGCCTGCCCAACATGGTCGGCGAAGCCTTCACCCTGCGCTACATCCCGGCGCGGGAGGACCGGAACCCGCTTTCGGTCTTCCAGGACAGGAGCCACCCGCAGCGCAAGGCCGTGGAGGACTGCCCGGCTGGTGCGGTGCTGGTCATCGACAGCCGCAAGGATGCCCGCGCGGCTTCGGCTGGCGGCATCCTGGTCTCGCGCCTGATGAAGCGCGACGTCGCCGGCGTGGTGACCGACGGCGGGTTCCGCGACAGCCCCGAGATCGCCGAGCTCTCGATGCCTGCCTATCACAGCCGCCCGTCCGCGCCGACCAACCTGACGCTGCACGAGGCAATCGAGATCAACGGGCCGATCGGCTGCGGCGACGCGCCCGTGTTTCCTGGCGACATCGTGGTCGGCGACCGGGAGGGCGTCGTGGTCATCCCGGCGCATATGGCGGACGAGATCGCCGACGAGGCCGCCGAAATGACCGCTTTCGAGGACTTCGTGACCGAAAAGGTGCTGGAAGGCCGCTCCATCCTGGGGCTCTACCCGCCGACAGACCCGCAGGCAAAACTGGATTTCGAGGTCTGGCGCAGCGAACAGGGGCGTTGAAACGGCAATGGGCCGTCCTTGCCGCCGGTTCACTCAGCCATGGCGCCCGAGCAGCAGGCGCATGCGCCCGAGCGCGTCGAAACCCATCTGCCCGAGCAGGTCAAGCATGTCGAGCGGCACCCAGTTCTCGCGGATCAGGCCTTCATGATGCAGGTAGAAATCCATCACGCGCATGAATACGGGCCGGCCCGTCGGCGGCAGGCCGCAGAAGCCCCCGCCCATGTGCATGGCGTAGACCGACGGCCAGCCTCCGGTGACCGAATATGGCCCGTCGCCGATGCGGACATAGTGCCCGGCACCATGGCGTTCACGTTCCGCCGTCACCTCGGCAAAGGTGCCCTGCGGCCGGTGGAAGGCGATGCGGAACGGCAACTGGTGGCCTTCGACGAAGCCGTCCAGCCCGCGCGTCGCGCCGATCCCGGCGGGGCCATACCACATCATCTTCGGATGCCAGTGCTGGCGCTGCGGCATCGCGGTGAGAGACGCGCGCGAGAGGTTGGCGCGGTCGTCGTGTTCGGCGAGCGTGCGGTGCATCGCCAGTGTCTGGGCGATGCTGGCTTCGGCGGTGGCGGCATCTGACGGCGCGAGGCGCAGGCCATCCATCGTCAGCGGCGCCGGCCAGAGTTCCGCGCTCCCCTGCATCGGCGCCAGGGGCCAGACGCCGGCCTGCCGCATGACATCGGCCACGTCCCAGAGCAGGTTGGCCTGCAGCACCCTGCCATCCGCATCGACTTGATAGACCTCGCCATAGCGCAGCGTCACGGTCTTTCCCGTGGCCGGAATGCCAAGCCAGTCGCCGCGCATGGTTCCGTAATAATGGCCCACGGCCGCGATGTAGGTTCGTCCCTGGTAGCTGCCGCCGACGAAGATCACGTCGCGCCGCTCGAGGTCAGGCATCGCCTGATGCAGCGGTTCGAACACCGTCGCCAGCACCGCATCGTGCCCGTCCAACAGGTTCATCGGATGACTGACGCGCCAGGTGGCCGCCGGATGGGCGAGAGCGTCGAGGTTGCGGGCCAGCAAGGCGCGGCCCGACCCCGCCAGTTCGGCAAGGCGGCGAAACACGGCGTGGCGGAGAGGTGCGGGCGGAGAAGCCAAAGCGTCGAAGTCTGCGGTCATGTCGTAACGGCCCGGAATGGCTGCGGCGGCATCCTGGTCATGGTGCCGGAGGTGTTTCCAAGTTCTTGTTGCATACGTTTGCAATCAGTGCCACCTTTTGATCAATGGCGGGGGAGATGACCGCCGGAACAAGCTCAGGCAGAGGAAGCGCACCATGGGCAGGACATTGAGATTGGCCGTGTCATTCGCGGCGTTGCTGGCATCGGCGGGCGTTGCCAGCGCCAATTGCGGCATCACCAGCGGTCGGGTGAACATCGTCGGCAACGAGTTTCCGGCCATCCGCACGGTTGCGGCGAACGCCGCGAAGTGCGCCTCGGCCACTGTCGAGGTCAAGTCGAACCTCACGGCCAACCACCAGAAGATCAACGTGCCGGGCATGCAGGGCAAGCCGGCCGAATACACCGCGGCCATCGTGGCGACCTCGTCGATCATCGCCCTGATGAACGAGGACGTGGTCCGTCCGCTCGACGACCTTGTGGCGGCTCATGGCCAGGACATTCCCAAAAACCAGTTGATCACGATCAACGGCAAGGTGATGGCCGTGGCTTTCATGGCCAACGCGCAGCACCTCATCTACCGAAAGGACATTCTGGAACAGGCCGGCGTCCAGCCGCCGAAGACCTACGAAGAGATGCTTGCCGCAGCGAAGATCATCCGCGACAAGGGCCTCGCCAAGAACCCGATCGGGGGCGCTTACCAGGCTGGCTGGAACCTGTCGCTCGAGTTCATCAACATGTACCTCGGTCATGGCGGCGAGTTCTTCAAACCCGGCACAGCCGAGGCCTCCATCAACAATCCGCGCGGCGTGGCGGCGCTCAACATGCTGAAGTCGCTCAGCGCCTACATGAACCCCGACTACCTGACGCATGATTCCAACGGCACATCCGCCGAATGGAAGGCCGGCAACGCCGTCATGATGAACATGTGGGGCTCGCGCACCGGCGTGCTGATGGACAAGGCCGGCAACGATCCCAAGGTCGCCGACAACACAATGGTCGGGGCGCCGTTGACAGTGGGCGGCGGCACGGTTGCAGCCACCACCCTGTGGTGGGACGGCTGGACGGTGGCCAAGAATGTCTCCGACGACGACGCAAAAGCGACGTTCCTGGCACTCAAGAACGGAACGTCTCCGGCCATCCTGACGCCCGAGACGATGGGCCAGGCCGTGTGGATGATCCGCGGCTATCAGCCGGCGGCGGTCAACCAGGGCGTGATGCAGACCATGGCGATGGGCGCCAAGCCCTATCCGATGCTGCCCTACATGGGCCTGCTGCACACGGCCATCGGCGATGGCGTGGCGCCTTTCCTGACCGGACGCAAGGATGCGGCGTCCACCCTTGCCGACATCGAGGCCGCCTATGCGACGGCCGCGAAGGAAAAAGGCTTCCTCAAGAACTGAGGAGTTTGACGGCCCGGCACGTCCGGCGCCGCCTCTCAAGCAACGGGCGGCGAAGGCCGCCGCCCGGTAGCCTCCTCGTCGCCGCGCGCGAGCGGGAACCCGAGAAGCCGGAACCATGAAACACAAGACGTTTCTGCAGTTCTTCTTGCCGACGGCCACCGCGATGTTCCTGTTCATCGCGCTGCCCATCGTGTCGGTGATCCTGCAATCCGTGCATGCTCCGCACAGCCAGGTGATCGTCGAGGTCGAGAACTGCACGCCGTTCGGCTGCACGAAGGCGACGACCATCGACCAGGCGGCGACGCAGGCACTGCGCGAGGCGCAGCCGATGGGCCGGTTCGTGGGCGTAGGCATCTACGGCGACCGCTCGCATCTCGCCTTCGCGGAAATCGGCCGCGCCTTTTCCGAGGCCAGCGGCATTGGCGATCTGGCAGCCCGCGTGATGAATCTGCCGTTCTACCGCGCGCTCGTCTTCACCATGACCTACATGGCGTTCGTCACGCCGCTTTCGATCATCCTGGGTTTCTTCATCGCGCTGGCGGTCAACGCCATACCGCGGTTCTTCCGCGGCCCGGTCATCTTCATGTCGCTGCTGCCGATGATCGTCACGCCGCTCGTCGGCGCGCTGATCCTGTTCTGGATGGTGGATGCGCGCGGCGTGCTGGGCGCAGCGGTGCAATGGGCTGCGGGCGATCCCAACCTGTCGCTGAAGGCATCGACGCCGCTGACATGGATCATGCTGATCGTCTACGGCATCTGGTCATCGTCGCCGTTCGCCTTCGTGATCTACTATGCCGGCCTGCAGACCGTGCCGCAGGATGCGCTGGAGAGTGCGATGATCGATGGCGCGAGCCGCTGGGAGCGGGTGCGCCACATCATCATCCCGCACCTGCTGCCCCTCACAACCTTCATGGCGCTGATCAAGATCATGGACAATTTCCGGGTCTTCGAGCCGATCGTCAGTTTCAACGCGGGCGCGCATGCGCAGTCGCTGTCATATTTCATCTATTCCGATCTCGGTGGCGAGACGCGCCTGCTGTCCTCGGCGGCGGCCACGTCCGTGCTCACCATCCTGGGTGTCCTCGTCCTCCTCTCGCCGGTGCTCATGCGCACCTGGCGGCAGTTCGGAAAGGCCTGAGCCATGGCATCACCAATGGACAGAAAGCCGCTCTGGCTGCGACTGTTCCTGCTGGGAGTCCTGTTCCTCTGGCTTGTGATCGCCATCTTCCCGTTTGCGTGGACGATGTGGGGCAGCTTCAAGGTCGAGGGCGACTTCTTCTCGAAGGCCGACTGGCGCCAGGCGCTGCATGGGCCGCTGACCATCGCCGAGCACGGCGCCGCCTTCACCAAGGCGGGCTATGAGGGCGCGTGGATCAAGGAGGAGTTCTGGCGTGCCGCGCTGAATTCGCTGATCGTGGTGGTCTGCGTGGTGGTGATCTCCCTCACCATGGGCACGCTGGGCGGCTATGCGCTCAGCCGCTCGCAGTACCGCTACGCCTTCTGGCTCCTGCTGGTCGCGCTGGTGTTCCGGGCCATGCCGCCGATCACGCTGGTCTCCGGCTACCTCCTGCCGTTCTACACCTGGAACCTGTGGGGCCACCTGCCCACCGCCATCATCGTGCTGGTGGCGATCAACCAGCCTTTCACGTTGTGGATGCTGACGGCCTTCTTCAAGAACATCCCGAAGGATCTCGACGAGAGCGCGCGGGTCGACGGCTGCACGCCATTCCAGGCCTTCCGCCATGTCATCATCCCGGTGATGTGGCCTGGCGTGATCACGACGGGGCTGTTCTCGTTCCTGCTCGCCTACAATGATTTCATCGTCACGGCGATGCTGCTCTCCAAGCAGAACCAGACCATGATCCCGAAGATCGCCAGTTTCCTCGGCACGACCCAGACCGAGGGCAACGTCATGTTCGCGGTCTCGTCGGTGGTGTCCGTCACGATCCCGCTCTTGCTGCTCGTCATGTTCTTCCAACGTCAGATCGTCTCCGGCCTCACCGCCGGCGCGGTCAAGGGGTGACCGATGGCCGATATCCGCCTGAACAAGCTGTCCAAGCGTTGGGGCGCGGTTGTCGGCGTCCGCACCATGGACCTGACCATCGCCGACGGCGAGTTCCTCGTCCTGCTCGGCCCTTCGGGCTGCGGCAAGACCACCACGATGCGCATGATCGCGGGTCTGGAGGATGCCTCCGATGGCGAGATCTGGATCGGCGACCGCCTGGTCAATGATCTTGATCCCAAGGATCGCGACATCGCCATGGTGTTCCAGTCCTATGGGCTTTACCCGACCATGACGGTCTACGAAAACATCCGCTTTCCGTTGAAGGTCCGCAGGGTGCCCGAGGCGGAGCATGACGAGCGGGTGCAACGCGCCGCCAGGACGGTCGAACTGACGGACTATCTCGATCGCAAGCCCGCGGCTCTGTCCGGCGGCCAGCGCCAGCGCGTGGCGCTCGCCCGCGCCATCGTGCGCCAGCCGAAAGTGTTCCTGATGGACGAGCCGCTGTCCAACCTCGACGCCAAGCTGCGCGTATCGACCCGGGCGCAGATCAAGAACCTGCACCACGAACTGAAGACCACGACGATCTACGTCACCCATGACCAGATCGAGGCGATGACGCTGGCTGACAGGGTCGTGGTGATGAGCAAGGGTGAGGTTCAGCAGGTCGGCACGCCGCTCGAGATCTATGACAGCCCGGCCAACACCTTCGTGGCGGCCTTCATAGGCAACCCGGCCATGAACCTGATGAGCGGAACGCTGGCGGCTGGCGTGTTCACGGGCGACGGCGTGCGGATTCCCGGCTTTGCGGGCGTGGCCGACGGCGCTGTGACGCTCGGCTTCCGGGCGGAAGACGCCGCGGTCGCAGCCACCGGGGAAATCGCGGCTCCGGTCTATTCCATGGAGCTTCTGGGCGACTCGTCGATGGTCACCGTGCAGGCTGGCGGCGCCCTTGTGGCAGTCAAGACGCCCAAGGATTTCAGCATCGCCATCGGCGCACCGATGGCCGCGCATGTGCCCGCCCGCATCTGCCATCTTTTCGACAAGGCGTCCGGCGCACGCATTGCGTGGTCAATGCCCGCCGGCGCGCAATCCTGAGGTTTATCGACCATGACTGTCACCCATCTCAAGTCCGGCAAGCCGGAGGCTGAACGCGCCGAGGACGATGCGGCCGTGCGTGCGAAGGTCGAGGCCATCCTCGCCGACATCGCCGCGCGGGGCGACGCCGCCGTTCGGGAACTGTCCCAGACGTTCGACAGGTATGCGCCTGCGTCCTTCCGGCTTTCGGCCTCGGAGATCGAAGCCGCGATGCAGAAGGTCAGTGCCCGCGACATGGAGGACATCCGCTTCGCGCAGGTTCAGATCCGCCGCTTTGCCGAAGCGCAGCGCGCCAGCATGACCGATGTCGAGGTCGAGACCATGCCGGGCGTCATCCTCGGCCACCGCAACATCCCGGTGCAGTCGGTCGGCTGCTACGTGCCCGGCGGCAAGTTTCCCATGGTGGCCTCGGCGCATATGTCGGTGCTGACCGCCTCGGTCGCCGGCGTGCCGCGCATCATCGCCTCCGCGCCGCCGGTCAAGGGCGAGCCGCATCCGGCCATCGTGGCGGCCATGCATCTGGGCGGCGCGCATGAAATCTACGTGCTCGGCGGCATCCAGGCGGTCGCCGCGATGGCGCTCGGCACCGAAACGATCAAGCCGGTGGACATGCTGGTCGGCCCCGGCAACGCCTTCGTGGCGGAGGCCAAGCGTCAGCTTTTCGGCCGCGTCGGGATCGATCTGTTCGCCGGACCGACCGAGACGATGGTGATCGCGGACGACACTGTCGACGCCGAGCTTTGCGCCACCGACCTGCTTGGCCAGGCCGAGCATGGCTACAATTCGCCTGCCTGCCTGATCACCACCTCCCGGCGCCTTGCCGAGGGCACGATCGCCGAAGTCGCGCGGCTGCTGACCATCCTGCCGACCGCGGAGACGGCGGCAGCCAGTTGGCGCGACTATGGAGATGTCTACCTGTGCGACAGCCATGACGAGATGCTGCAACTCGCCAACGAGCTTGCCTATGAGCATGTGCAGGTGATGACCGACCGGGATGATTGGTATCTCCAGCACATGCACAGCTATGGCGCGCTGTTCCTCGGCGCGCGCACCAACGTGGCCAATGGCGACAAGGTGATCGGCACCAACCACACCTTGCCGACCCGCAAGGCGGGGCGCTACACGGGCGGGCTCTGGGTCGGCAAGTTCCTCAAGACCCACAGCTACCAGCGCATCGTCACCGACGAGGCTGCCGCGCTCATCGGCGAATACGGCTCGCGCCTGTGCATGCTGGAAGGCTTCGTCGGCCATGCCGAGCAATGCAACATCCGCGTCCGCCGCTACGGCAGGAAGAATGTCGCTTATGGGGTGGCGGCGGAATGACCGCCACCCCATCCGCCCTGCCGGTCACGCCGTCCTTCCGGCTTGACGGACGCCGGGCGCTGGTCACCGGCGCTTCATCCGGCATCGGCTTTGCCGCCGCTGCCGCGCTGGCCTCGGCTGGCGCGGAGGTCTGGCTCGTGGCGCGGCGCGAGGCCGAGCTTGTGCAGGCGCGCGATGCGATCATCAGCGCTGGCGGCAAAGCCCGCCATGCCGCTCTCGACATCACCGACCTTGAGCGGACCGCCGCGTTCGTCGCTGCGAACGGCCCCTTTGACGTGCTGGTCAATTCGGCCGGGCTGGCGCGCCACACGCCCGCGCTCGACACCACGCCTGACAGCTATGACCTTGTGATGAACCTCAACCTGCGTGCCGCCTATTTCATCACGCGGGAGGTCGCGCGCGGCCTGATCACGGCGGGCAGGCCAGGCAGCCTGATCAACATCTCCAGCCAGATGGGCCATGTCGGCGGGCCGGACCGCGCGGTCTATTGCGCCACGAAGCACGCGCTCGAAGGCATGACCAAGGCGATGGCGCTGGAGTGGGCGCCCCACGGCATCCGCATCAACACCTTGTGCCCGACCTTCATTCGCACGCCGCTGGCGGAGCAGACCCTGGCCAACCCCGAGCGCAAGGCGTGGATCCTGTCCAAGATCAAGCTCGGGCGTCTCGGCGAGGTCGAGGATCTGATGGGGCCGGTCGTGTTCCTCGCCTCCGACGCGTCGGCGCTGATGACGGGCACCCACCTCATCATCGACGGCGGGTGGACGGCGGAATGAGCGTGCTGCGCAGCCTTGACAAGGTGACGTCGGCGGACGTGGCGCGCCTGGCCGGCGTGTCGCAGTCGGCCGTTTCGCGGGTTTTCACGCCCGGCGCTTCGGCATCGGCGCGGACGGCGGCGAAGGTGCGGGCAGCGGCGACCGCGCTTGGCTATCGGCCGAATGTGCTGGCCCGCGCCATGATCACCGGGCGCAGCCGCATCATAGGCCTTGTGGTCGCCTATCTGGAAAACCAGTTCTATCCGCTCGTGCTCGAGCGGCTGTCGCATGCCCTGCAGGACCGGGGCTATCACGTCCTGATCTTCATGGCCGGCAATGACACCGGGAAGGTCGGCGAGGTCCTGGCCGAGCTTCTGGACTATCAGGTCGACGGCATCATCACGGCCTCGGTGGCGATGAGCAATGACCTCACCGCGCGCTGCATGGGCGCGGGCATTCCCGTGGTCAACTTCAACCGGGGCCAGGACGATCCACGGCTGAGCGAGGTCACGTCGGATAATGTGGCCGGCGGCCGCCGCGCTGCGGAGTTCCTGATCGCGGGCGGACACCGACGCATCGCCCACATCATGGGCTGGCAGGGCGCATCGACCGGCCGCGACCGTGCCGAGGGTTTCCGGATCGGCATGGCGGCGGCCGGCCTCGCACCCGTGGCCATGGTGGACGGAGCCTATGACCGGGAGCATTCCGCCGCCGTCGCGCGCGAGTTGTTTGCATCGGGCGAAGGGCCCGACGCGATCTTTGTCGGCAATGACCACATGGCCTTCGCCGTGATGGACGAACTGCGTCACGGCCTTGGCCTCAGGATCCCCGAGGACGTCTCGATCATCGGCTATGACGACGTGCCGATGGCCGCATGGGCTTCCTACGCGCTGACCACCGTGCGCCAGCCGGTCAACCGCATGGTGGCCGCCACCGTGGAAGCGATCCTCGGCCAGATCGAGGGTGACCGCGCCCCGCGCAAGATCAGGATCGACGGCCCGCTCGTGGTCCGCCGCTCCGCCCGCATTCCTCAAGGATGGACACAATGAAGGGCTTTTCGAACCGGTGGAAGGATTTCCCCGACTACATCATCGGCGTGACCAAGGAGATCTGGGAGGACCGGGGCGTCGCGACGCTGAACCATACCTACGCGCCCGACATTCCGGTGCGCTCGCCCATGGGCATCCAGCGCGGCAACCAGGCGGTGATCGCCTCGACCATGGCGACGATCAACGAATTCCCGGATCGCCAGCTCTATGGCGAGGACGTGATCTGGTCAGGCGACGCGGAGACAGGCTACCTGTCGTCGCACCGGCTCCTCACAACCGCCACCCACTCGCGGGATGGTGCATTCGGCCCCGCCACGGGCCGAAAGTTCATTGTCCGCGTCATTGCAGACTGCGCCGCCAAAGCCGATGTCATCTACGATGAATGGCTGGTGCGCGACTATGGCGGCATCGTCCGCCAGTTGGGGCTGGAGCCGAAGGCCTATGCCCGCTCGCTGATCCAGCGCGAAGGCGGCCTCGCCAACGCCTCGCGCCCGTTCACGCCCGAGAATGACGTGACGGGTGACTATCGCGGCACGGGCAACGACGATGCCTGGGGCCTGCGCTATGCCGACATGCTGACGCGGATCATGAACACGGATTTTGCCCATATCCAGAGCCACTACGATCGCGCCGTGATCGGCGAATATGCCGGCGCGCAGACCGCGATCGGGCGGGATGATGTCACCGGTTTCTGGCTCGGCCTGCGCTCGGCCTTCCCATCGGCGACCTTCACGATCCATCACCGCATCGGCATGGATGGCGGCATGATGCCGCCGCGCGCATCGCTGCGCTGGTCGCTCGACGGCGTGCATGACGGCTGGGGCGCCTTCGGCGCGCCGACGGGCGCGCGTGTGCATGTGATGGGCATGTCGCACGCCGAATTTGGCCCCTATGGCCCCGACGGCGTGGGCCTTCGCCGCGAGTTCGCCCTCTATGACGAAGTCGCGATCTGGAAGCAGATTCTTCTCCACACAGGTGACGCATGACCCCGCAGCAGATGGAAGCCCGCATCGTTCGCTATGGCGATCTGAAACCGTGCAAGACCGCCTTCATCGATGCCCACACACCGGGCTCCGACGCCAAGGAGAACTTCACCATCATCGGCGGCGGCGTCTCCGAGAGCCCCGACCAGCATGTCCATATCCGTGAAACCCCGGGCTTCAATATCGGCGCCGCCGGACAGCCGCCGAAGTGCCGCAACTCGCTGCACTCGCACCGCACGGCCGAAGTGTTCTTCGCGCTGAAAGGCCGCTGGCGCTTCTTCTGGGGCCGCTGGGGCAAGGCCGGCGAGGTCGTGCTCGAAGAGGGCGACATCATCAACATTCCCACCGGCATCTTCCGCGGCTTCGAGAACATCGGCACCGACTATGGGATGATCATGGCCATCCTGGGCGGCGATGATGCGGGCGGTGGCGTGATCTGGGCTCCGCAGGTGATCGAGGAAGCGGGCGCCCACGGCCTCGTGCTTGGCCGCAACGGCAAGCTCTACGACACCAAGAAGGGCCAGAAGCTGCCAGACGGCGTGCCGCCGATGGCGGTGCTGACCGAGGACGAACTCAAGGCCTACCCCGAGCCGACCACCGCCGACGTCGTGCCCTTCCACGTGGCGCGCTACTGGGACCTGATGGCGCTGTCGGACCGCCAGCCCGCCAGCGTGATCGGTCCAAGCGGCAAGCTTCGCGACCGGCCCGGCTTCGAGGTCGAACTGATCTCGCGCCAGTCATTGCCGACAACGCCCTATGCGCTCGACCGCCACGAAGTGCTGATGCCGATGCGCGGCCATTGGCGGCTGTCGTGGGATGGCGGTGATACGTCGCTCAATCCGGGCGATACCGCCGCAATTCCGCCAGGTCTGAAGCACGCGCTGGCCCCCTCCATGACAGGGGAAGCGTCGCTCTACCGCGTCATGAACACTGATGATCCGGCCGGCGCGACCGGGCGGCTGCTGTAAGGACACTGCGATGAACGTCTCCACCAACCCACCCCTGCTCGCGACCCATGTCGGCTCGCTGCCGCGCTCGCAGGAGGTTGTCGACTTCCTGTTCGCCCGGGAGCGCGAGGAGGCCTACGACCAGTCCGCCTTCGACGCCTGCATGGCAAATGCGGTTTCGGAACTGGTTCGCCGCCAGAAGGAGGCTGGCATCGATATCGTCTCGGATGGCGAGACCTCGAAGATCTCCTATGCCACCTACGTGAAGGACCGCTACACCGGCTTCGGCGGCGACAGCCCGCGCAATGCACCGGCCGATCTCAAGCTCTATCCCACCTTCCTCGACCGCCTTGCCAGGCAGGGCGGAACTCCGACCTATGCACGGCCACAGTGCGTCGGCCCGGTGGCCTCCAAGGGCCAGGGCGAACTGCAGAAGGACATCGCAGCGCTGAAGGCCGCGATGGCGAGGCACGGCGTGGCGCGCGGCTTCATGAATGCCGCCTCGCCCGGCGTGATCTCGCTGTTCCTGCAGAACGCCCACTATGCCAACCGCGAGGCCTACCTCGGTGCGCTGGCGGACGCGATGCACGAGGAATATCGCACCATCCTCGAGGCGGGGCTCGACCTTCAACTCGATTGCCCGGACCTCGCGCTCTCCCGGCACATGCTGTTCACGCAACTGACTGACGAGGAATTCCTGAAGGTGGCGGCGATCCATGTCGAGGCACTGGAGCATGCGCTCCGTGGCCTGCCGCAGGACCGCGTCCGGCTGCATATCTGCTGGGGCAACTACGAAGGCCCCCATGTCTGCGACATCGACATGGCCAAGGTCTTCCCGCTGCTGATGAAGGCGCCGGCGCGCTACATCCTGTTCGAGACGGCGAACCCGCGCCACGGTCACGAATGGGCCGTGTTCCGCGACCGGGCGTCGGAAATACCGGATGACAAGGTTCTCGTGCCAGGCGTGGTCGACACAACCACGAATTTCGTCGAGCACCCCGATCTGGTGACGCAGCGGCTCGAGCGCTTCGTCAACGTGGTTGGGCGCGAACGCGTGGTGGCCGGTTCCGACTGCGGCTTCGGCACCTTCGCCGGTTTTGGCGCCGTCGATCCGGAAATCGCTTGGGCCAAGCTGGCGGCGCTGAAGGAAGGCGCGCGCCGGGCTTGACCGCGCTGTCCCCGCGGCAGCCTGTCGCTACGCGGCCCAGACCACTCCACCGGTCATCGGCCTTGGGACGCCGGTGGTGCTCGGCAGGCTGAGCGGCAGGCCGTCACGGGCGCGGATGGCCAGATAGCCGAAGGCCTGTGCCTCGATCAGGTCGCCGTTCCAGCCCTGGCTCTCGACGGGTTCGACGCTCACGCCAAGTCGTCTGGCCAGGCCCTGCATGAAGGTCTGGTTATGCCGCCCCCCGCCCCCCACCAGCCAGCGGGACGGCGGCTCCGGCACATGGCGCAGCGCGGCGGCGGTCGCCTCGATCGTGAACGCGGCCAGCGTCGCCACAGCGTCGGCGTCAGCAAGGCTCCGGACCGAAGCCGCGCGGGCATGGAAGTCCTGCCGGTCCAGCGATTTTGGCGGTGCCGCATCGAAGAACGGGTTGGCCATCAGATCGGCCAGGATGCGCTGATCAACGGCGCCGCTCGCCGCAATCCGCCCGCCGTCATCGTACGGTTTGCCGAAGCGTGTCATCATCAGGTCATCGATCAGGGCCGAGGCCGGGCCAGTGTCGAAGGCGATGATCTCGCTGTCGCCGATGAAGGTGACGTTGCCGACGCCGCCGAGGTTGAGCACCATCAAAGGCTTGGCCAGCGGGGCCGCCAGAGCCGCATGGTAGAGCGGCACGAGCGGCGCGCCGTGACCGCCGGCCTTGACGTCCGCCTGCCGGAAGCCGTCGACCACGGCAATGCCAAGGCTTTTCGCCAGCGCCGCGCCCTTGCCGAGCTGCCGCGTGAAGCGGCGTTCGGGGCGATGGAACACCGTCTGCCCGTGCAGGCCGATCAGGCCCACATGCGGCGCGTCGATGCGTTCGTCGTGCATGAAGGCCGCGATCGCCGTGCCGAAGGCCTCGGTGACCCGCTGGTCGAGTTCGCTCAAGGGGTCGCGCTCGGCGATCGAGGGGTCGCTCAGCAGGTCGAGCAGATCGCGGCGCAGTGCCGCCGGATACGGCATGGTGCAGCCTGGGCCGGTCTCGACACGGCTCCTGCCGTCGCTCCTGATCAGGGCGATGTCGATGCCATCCATCGAGGTGCCGCTGATGGCGCCGATGGCGGTCGTCAATTCAAGCTTCATGTCCGCCAAGGTCAGCCCCAGAGCGCTGCGGGATAGGGGAGAATCGTCGAGCCCTCGAATTGCAGGCCCGGATCGCGATCCTGCTTCAGCAGCAGCGGCCCGTCGAGGTCGACAAAGGCAGCCCCAGCCGCGATCAGCATGGCTGGGGCCATGGCGAGCGAGGTGCCGAGCATGCAGCCGACCATCACCGGCATCTGGTTGACGCGCGCTGCGCTCATCGCCTCAAGGGCGGCGGTCAACCCGCCGGTCTTGTCGAGCTTGATGTTGATGGCGTCGTAACGCTTCATGGTCTCCGCAAGATGTTCGACCCCGTGGAAGCTTTCATCGGCGCAGATCGGGATCGCGCTGTCGAGATGCTCGAGCGCGGCGTCATCGGCTGCGGGAAAGGGCTGCTCGATGAGTTCGACCCCCGCAGAGACGCAGGCTGCAAGGTTTGCGGCAAAATTCGCTGGCGTCCAGCTTTCGTTGGCATCGACCACGATGCGCGCGTTCGGAGCCCCGGCGCGCACGGCGGCGATGCGGGCGATGTCGCCCTCGCCGCCAAGTTTGACCTTCAGCAGCGGCCGGTGGCTGGCAGCTTCGGCGGCGGCCCGCATGCTCGCCGGATCGCCGAGGCTGAGCGTGAAACAGGTGGTGATCGGCTTCGGAGCCGGCGTGCCTGTCAACTCCCAGACCCGGGCTCCTGCGGCCTTTGCCGCCAGATCCCACAAGGCGCAGTCGAGCGCGTTGCGGGCAGCGCCTGCCGCCAGGCCCGAGGTCAGCGCAAGGTGATGGCCGCCCACTGCCAGCAAACCTTCCTGGCGCACGATGTCGGCAACCACGCCTTCAACCGTCTCGCCGTAGCGCGGATACGGCACGCATTCGCCGTGGCCGGCATATGTTCCGTCGGTGACGCTGACACGCACCACCACAGCTTCGGTGCGGCTGCCGCGCGAGATGGTGAAGGCACCTGCGATCGGGAAGCGTTCGATGGCGACGGCGAGGCTGAGCGGCTGAAAATCCGGAAGGCGGCCCATGTTGCTGCTCATATGCTGCCCGCTCATTTGCCTTTGGCCCAGCCTGATTGCGGATATCGCTGCACGACGGCATCCACCAGATTGGCCACGCCGAAACGGACCGGATCCGTGGCCGGCAGATCGTGTTCGGCGGCGACCTCCTCCAGATAGCGCCGCGCCTCCTCCTCGCCAAGCGCCTGCGTGTTGATGGCGATGCCGAGCGGCGCGATGGCAGGATTGGTCAGTTGTCCGCAGGCGATGGTCAGGTCGATCACCTGGCGGATGGTCGGCAAGGGATGCTTGACGCCGCGCATGGTGAGGCGGGTCGGCTCGTGGCAGATCACGAACGCATCCGGCTGCGCGCCATGCAGCAGGCCGAGAGTCACGCCGGAAAAGGACGGGTGGAACAGCGAACCCTGCCCCTCGATGATGTCCCAGTGGCCGGCGTCGTTGCCCGGCGACAGCCATTCGACCGCACCGGAGATGAAATCCGCCACCACGGCGTCGATGGCGACGCCGCGGCCCGAAATGAACACGCCGGTTTGGCCGGTGGCCCGGAAATCCGCGTCGAGACCTCGCGCGCGCATCTCCTTCTCAAGCGCCAGCGCCGTGTATTTCTTGCCTGCCGAGCAGTCAGTGCCGACCGTCAGAAGCCTGAGACCCGAGCGTTTGACACCCTTGCCGGTGTCGAAACGCTGGCTCGTATGACGCACGTCGAACAGGTTGCGGCCATGCTTCGCGGCAGCGGCGGCGATCTCGGGATTGTCGCCGAGTCTCATGTGCAGGCCGCTGGCCACATCCATTCCGGCCTCAATGGCGGCGACCACCGGCCCGCTCCAGTGCGGTGGCAGAACCCCGCCCGCATTGGCGACGCCGACGATCATCGTCCTCGCCCCCTTCTCCCTGGCCGCTGCAATGGTCAGGTCCGCGATATGCAGATCGGCGCCGCAGCCCGGCAGTCGAAGCTGGCCCAGGCACCACTCCGGCCGCCAGTCGACGATGCCATGCGCGGTCTTGGCCGCAAGCTGGTCGCGGACATCGCCAAGGAACATCAGGTAGGGCGGGTTGATCTGCATCGCGGGACCGTTTGCAACATTGAACCGGGATTGCGAGAGTGCACAGATTCAGCGCCGCTGCCAATCCCGGCGCATCGTGCATGCGCCAAAGCCGGGAGCTTCAAAGCCTGCCGCAATCAGGAACCGCAGCAATCAGGGCCTTGCCTTTGCCGTACTCACGTGGCGAGGCTGTCGCGGGCCGAATCGTGGGTGAAGGTATGCCGATGGGTAGGATTCTTGCGGGCTGGCGCCGGAGCCTCGCTGCTGTTCTGGCGGGGCTGGCGGTCCTGGCCCTGCTCTTCGCCTCGGCAGCTTCCGCGCAGACGCCAGCCGACCAGGCCGGGGCCAGGGCGCGTGTCGACGCCTTGCGGACAGAGATCCGGCAGATCGAGACCTCGCTTGACAACCGCGAGTTGAGCGATGCCGACCTGCAGCGGGTGCGCCAGCGCACCGATCCGCTGCTCGACCAGTTGCGCACGCTCGCAGAGGATTTCGGCCAGCGTGCCGATCAGGCCCGGCAGCGTCTCGAACAGCTTGGCCCCAAGCCCGACGAGAAGGCTGCGCCCGAAAGCAATGACATCGCGGCCGAGCGAGGCGCGCGCGAAAAGGCACTCGGCGAGGTCGACGAAAGCGCGAAGCTGGCGCGCGCGCTGCTGCTGCAAGGCGAGCAGATCCTCAGTTCGGTGGCCGACAAGCGCAGGGCACTGTTCGCGCGGACATTGTTCGCGCATGGCCCGAGCCTGCTCACGCCGTCGCTGTGGGTGTCGTTGCTGACATCGCTGCCGCAGGACATCCAAGCGCTCAATCTGCTGGGCCGCGACTGGCTGCTCAGCGCGCTTGGCAGGATGAACGAAAGCGGCTTTCTGCTGGTCCTGCTGTCACTGGCGGCAGGCGTGGGGCTTTACGTGGCACGCTCGCGCTACCTGCCGGTGGTGATGATCTATCTCGGCGACAAGACCGATGCCTCCCGGCTCAACCGTCTGGTCACGGCGGTGGTCAGGCTGATCGCCGGCGCGCTGCCCGCCATGCTGGCAAGCTGGCTGATCTACACCGCGCTGATCAATGGCGGCATGGTGCCGATGCGCGTCGCGCCATTTGCCTGGGCCGTGCTTGGCGGGTTCGCCTTTCTGGCCTTCATCGGGGCCTTGTCGGACGCCACTCTGGCACCGAGATGGCCGCAGCGCCGGATCTTCGGCGTGGCCGACCGCAATGCCCGCATCCTCAAGCAGATGATGGGCTCAACCGCGCTGGTGCTGATCGTCTCCAAGGCGATCGAGGCCCTGCTGCAGTCGATCGCCGCGGGCCTGGCATTGTCCATCGCCATGCGGGCCGCATTTGCGCTGATCTTCGCCGGCGTGCTGGCCTACTGGCTCAACAAGCTCAGGGACACCGGCGAGGATGCCGACGGGGCCGGCCTTGGGCCGTACGTTCCGGTCGACGGCGCCATGCTGGCGCCGCTTCGGCTGGTCGGCTGGGGCCTGGTCATCGTGATCGGGGGCGCGGCGCTGTTCGGCTATGTCGCCTTTGCCTCGTTCCTCGTCGATCAGTCGGCCTGGGTCGTCATCGTGGCAACCCTGGTCGCGCTGGCGCTGATGCTGGCCGACGAAAGCCTTCAGGTGCTTCTCGCCGGCAACGGGCGGGTGGCGACAGCGCTGCAAACCAACGTGGGCCTGCGCAAGCGCTCGCTGGAACAGGCGGCGGTGCTCGGCGCGGGCATCATCAAGATCGTGCTGCTGATCATCGGCGTCATGTTGATCCTCGCGCCGTGGGGCGTGGAGTCGACCGATCTGACCTCCTCGGTGAAAGCCGCCTTCTTCGGCTTCAAGGTCGGAGATGTCACCATCTCGCTGTCTGCGATCATCGTCTCGGGCCTGCTGTTCGCACTTGGCCTGGGGGCGACGAAGGCGCTTCAGCGTTGGCTGGACGAGCGCTTCCTGCCCGCCACTGATCTCGATACCGGCCTGCGCAATTCGCTGCGCACCATGGCGGGCTATCTCGGCTTCCTCGCGGCGCTGGCGCTGGCGATCTCGTCGCTGGGGCTGAGTCTCGAACGCCTGACGATCGTTGCCGGCGCTCTCTCGGTCGGCATCGGCTTCGGGCTGCAGTCCATCGTCTCGAACTTTGTGTCAGGGCTGATCCTGCTCTGGGAGCGCCCGATCCGGGTCGGCGACCTGATCGTCGTGGGAGACGGCGAAGGCATCGTCCGCCGCATCAATGTCCGCTCGACGGAAATCGAAACCTTCGACCGCTCCACCGTGATCGTGCCCAATTCGAACCTGATCTCCGGCGTGGTCAAGAACCGTGTGCGTTCGGACCGGACCGGCCGCGTCATCGTCTCGCTCTCCGTGCCGCGCACAGCCAACCCAGAGCGCGTGCGCGAGGTGATGATTGCGGCGGCGGAGCGCCATGCCAATGTGCTGCCCGAGCCGAAGCCGCGCGTGCTCTTCAAGAAGATCACGGAAGCAGCGCTTGATTTCGACCTGATCTGCATCGTGCCGGAGGTCGACATTGTCGGGCTGGTTTCCAGCGACCTGCATTTCACCATCTTCACCGACCTGACCCAGGAGGGCATAGGCCAGCCCGAGCGGGAAGTGGCGGTGAAGGGGCTCGACCGGATCGAGGATACGTTGGACGAACTGGTCGACACGCTGGAGGAAGCACAGGAGGCGCAGGCTGCCGCCTTCCAGGCACGCAGGAGGCCCGCCTCCGCCCCCGCGCCGTCACAGGCCCAGGCGCAACCCCCGGCCAAGTCGCCCAAACCGGCCCGCAAGCCGTGAACAGGAGGTGCATGATGTCATGCAGCGCAGCCGTCGCCGCCGTGTCCGCCATGCTCGGAATGGGCGGCTGCCAGGCCGCGCCGCAGCCACAGGGATCGGTCGCAGGGTTTTCCGCCGATCTCGGGCAGCCTGGCGCGCGCCTCGACGGCGGGCAGGCGCGAGCGGCGATTTCGGCCTATCGGCTCAATCGCGGCTTGCCGCAGCTTGTCCTCGATGACCGCCTGCAGAAGCTGGCGGAGCGCGAAGCCGGCGCGATGGCCGCCAACCACAAGCCGGCCTCGGCTGACGCGGTCAAGCGCAGGCTTCGGGCGGACGGCCTAGATGAACCGGAGGTCAATCTTTCAGCAGGCTACCGCAGTCTCGCGGAAGCGTTCTCGGGCTGGCGCGGGTCGCCCGCCCATGATCAGGTCATGCGAGCTCCCGGAGCGACGCGGATGGGGATCGCGGCAGCCTATGCGCCGGGCTCGAAATACAAGGTCTACTGGGCGCTCGTGCTGGCCCGGTAAGGTCCGTGCCACAGGCGGACACGGTCTGCGCTGCCTTTGCAGGAGCCAACACGGCGAAGGTCGCATCAATGCGTCCAATCACGTCTTGCTCATGACAACGTTGGGCCTCGAATTGACGAAGACGCGGCCGGCAATGATCTTCTCGAAGAAATTCGCTCAAAACTCATGAAATTCACAACTGGTTCGCTGAATCACGCGCCATCACGGCTTCGTGCCCGGCGCGAGCGGCGGCGCTTCATAAAGCAACGTGATCGTCACGCGCCGATTGGCTGCAAGGCTGGGGTTGTCGGGAAACAGCGGCTCCATCGCGGCCTTTCCGGTCACGGAGGCAAAGCGGTCGTTGGGCAGCCCGGCCTGGGCCAGGATGTCGCGCACGGCAACGGCGCGCCCGGCGGACAACGACCAGTCTGACGCCGGCCCCTGCTGGCCCGGGCGCGTGTCCGACGTGTGCCCGCTGATGGCGATGCGGTTCGGCGTGCGGCGCAAGGTGGGAACCACCTGTTCCAGCACCTTGCGGGTCCGTTCGAACGGATTGAGGGAGCCCTCGGCAAACATCGAGCGGCCATCCTGGTCGACCAGCGACAGGTTGAGGCCTTCCTTGGTTTCCTCGATGACGATGTTCTTCGAGATCTGCGAGATTTCCGGCATGTCGTTCAGCGCCTGGCGCAGCGACGTTGCGGCGAGCGCGAAACCGCGGTCGAACGTCTGCAGGTTGGCGGTCTCGGTGCGCCGCTTCTGCTCGCTCGGGGCAGTGAAATCGGAGGCTTCCTCCACCGGCCTGAGTTTGGCGTTCTGCAGATGCGGCTTGGTCGGAATGCCGTTGAGTTCGATGATGCCGTTGAACTTATTTTCCTTGTTGGTGCCGAAGGCCTCCCGGAACGAGCCCGCGACGATCTGCATCTTCTCCTTGTTCTGCGACGAATAGGCGGCCACCATGACGAAAAAGCTCATCAGCAGCGCCATCAGGTCGGCAAAGGTCACGAACCAGCCGTGCCCTCCGTGCCCTCCGCGTTTCTTTTTGGCCATGTTCCGGTCCTGCCCTAACGTCTTGCCGAATTCCGATCAGGCTTCGGCAAATTCGGCGCGGTGATGATCCGGCAGGTAGGCCAGCAGCATCTCCCTGATCAATGTCGGGCTCTTGGAATCGCGGATCTGCAGGATGCCGTCGATGATCAGGGTGCGGGAAATTTCCTCTTCCTCGATCTTGACGTGCAGTTTGTCGGCAATCGGCGTGGCGATCGCGTTCGCGATGACCGCGCCATAGAGCGTTGCCAGCAGCGCGGTCGCCATGGCGGGGCCGAGCTTTGACGGGTCCGACATGTTGGCGAACATCGTCACCATGCCGAGAATGGTGCCGATCATGCCCCACGCCGGGGCGCAGTCGCCGATGGCGCGATAGACCTTCGAACCTTCGTCGAGGCGTTGGAGGAAATTGTCGCGGTCGCGTTCCATCGTGTCGCGGATGAAGTCCTTGTCGTAGCCGTCCGCGATGTAGCGCGCGCCCTGGGCCAGGAACGGGTCCGAAATCTTGGCGTTTTCGAGCGCCATCGCGCCTTGCTTGCGCACAAGATCGGCCAGGCCCGTGATTTCGCCGATCAGGTCGCGCGGGTGGAAGGCCCGCATCTGGAAGGCGAACTTCAGGCCCATCGGGATGCCGTGGATGATCACGCTGAACGGGTAGCGCACCATTGTCGAGGCGATCACGCCGCCGAAGATGATGATCACCGCGTGCTTGTCGACGAAGGCGCCGAAGTTGCCGCCGTCGATGATGATGATCGCCGCAATCGTCCCCATGCCGGCAAGCAGGCCAAGCCCTGTCGCGATATCCATTGGGAACTCCCACAAATGCGGATCGAAGACCCAGTCAGCCCATGTTCAGTCTTGTCCTTCTAACGTCGGCTACTTGAAGGAAGCGTTAAGGTTGACGCTTTCCTCCCCTTCCGCACTCGGCTAGAGATCGATTCATGGCAATGCTGACGATTTATCTTCGTGTTCTCGGACAACTCGGCCCTGAGAAGCGTCTTGGTCTTTACCTGGCGCTGGCTAACCTGTTCCTGGCGGTAGCCGCCTTTGCCGAACCGGTGCTGTTCGGCAAGATCATCGACGTGCTGACGAAATCAGCGGGGACCGCCGCGAGGCCGACCTGGGCCGAGTTGATGCCGCTGATGCTGGCTTGGGTCGCTTTCGGCATCTTCACCATCCTGGCCGGGGTCTATGTGGCGCTGCATGCCGACCGGCTGGCTCATCGCCGGCGTCTCGCCGTCATGGCCAACTATTTCGAGCACGCGCTGACCTTGCCGATCGCCTACCACACCGCCACCCATTCCGGGCGCGTCCTCAAGGTGATGCTGGACGGCACCTCTGGCATGTGGGGTCTGTGGCTGTCCTTCTTCCGCGAGCACTGCGCCTCGATCGTTGCGCTGTTCGTGCTGTTGCCTTTCACCATGTGGCTCAACTGGCAGATGGGCATGCTGCTGGTGGTGCTTGTGCTGTTTTTCGGCGGGCTCACCGCGTTCGTGCTGCGCAAGACCGAGAAGCTCCAGGGCAGCGTCGAGCGCTACCACTCGGACCTCGCCGAACGGGCTTCCGACGCGCTCGGCAATGTGCCGGTGATCCAGAGCTTCACCCGCATCGAGACCGAGGTGCGCGGGCTGCACACAACCATCAAGAGCCTGCTTGATGCGCAGATCCCCGTGCTGTCATGGTGGGCGCTGGCCACCATCGCGACGCGCGCCTCCGCGACACTGACGGTGCTGTCGATCTTCTCGCTCGGCACCTGGCTTTACATGCAGGGCCTCACCACGGTCGGCGAGATCGTCACGTTCACAAGTTTCGCCACGATGCTGATCGGGCGGCTCGAACAGGTCGTCGGCTTCGTCAACTTCATCTTCATGCAGGCCCCGAAGATGCGCGAGTTCTTCGAGGTGATGGATACGCTCCCGCAGGTGCGCGACAAGCCCGACGGAAAGGAAGCGGAGCGGCTGACGGGCCAGATCAGCTTCAACAACGTCTCGTTCTCCTATGACGGCAAGCGGCCCGCGGTGCTCGATGTCTCGTTCGATGTCGCTCCTGGCGAGACCATCGCCATCGTCGGTTCGACCGGCTCCGGCAAGTCGACCACGCTCGGGCTGCTGCACCGTGCCTTCGATCCGCAATCGGGCGGCATCAGCGCCGACGGGATAGACCTGCGGGATTTCACGCTGGGCTCGCTCCGCCGCAACATCGGCGTGGTGTTCCAGGAGCCGATGCTGTTCGCCCGGACGATCCGCGAGAACCTGCTGGTGGGCAAGCCCGACGCCACCGAGGACGAGATGCGGATGGCGATCGAACGCGCGCAGGCCACCGAAATCATGGGACGGCAGACGGACGGGCTCGACACCATGGTGGGTGAGCGCGGCCGCACGCTTTCGGGCGGCGAGCGCCAGCGCATCTCGATTGCCCGCGCCTTGCTGAAGGACCCGCCGATCCTCATTCTGGACGAGGCCACATCGGCGCTGGACGCCACCACCGAGGCTAAGTTGCAGAAGGCGCTCGACGAGGTGATGAAGGGCCGCACCACCTTCGTCATCGCCCACCGCCTCGCCACCATCCGCAACGCCACCCGCATTCTCGTGTTCGAGCAGGGCGAGGTGGTCGAAAGCGGCTCGTTCACCGAACTGGTCGCCAAGGGCGGGCGCTTCGCCGCGCTCGCGAGGGCGCAGTACCTCGCCGGCAACGAAACCAAGGCTGCGGCTACGCCGGCCGGGAAGGGCAGGAAGCTTGCCGCGAAGCTGGAAAATGTGGTTGCCGAGGGCGCGCTGGCGGCGAAAGTGTCCGGCGGCTAACGGCCCCCCAACCTCAAGCGCCAATCGCGGCGGCCGCATGGTCTGCGGTTGGCGCGGACCATTTCGTGCGAGATGGGTGCGGCCTCGTCAGTCATACCTGAGTTCGGTGGCCTTGCCGCGGAACACGTAGTAGCTGAACGCGGTGTAGCCTGCGATGAACGGCAACACCACGAGCGCACCCATGAGGATGATGAACAGGCTTTCGGGCGCGCTGGCAGCCTGCCAGATCGTCAGTTGTTCCGGCACGACGTAGGGGTAGAACGAGTAGGCCAGCCCAAGGAAGCCGAGCGCGAACAGGCTGACCGCGCCCATGAACGGCACGAAATCGAGCGAGTGGTCAAGTCTCGGCATGCGTTTGAGGAAGACCCACAGCGCCACGAACAAGGCCCCCGTCATCAGCGGGATCGGTGCGAGGCCGATGATGTTGGGAAATGCAAACCAGCGCTCGAAGATGCGCGGGCTGACCAGCGGCGTGGCGAGCGACACAGCCACCATGCCGATGGCGGTGGCGACCAGCGCCAGGCGTGCCCAGCCGACCGCACGGTGTTGAAGCTCGCCGGCCGTCTTGCCGATCAGCCATGTTGCCCCCACGAAGCAATAGGCGGCAGACAGCCCGACGGCCGCAGCCAGCGCAAAGGCCTGCGTCATCCAGCCGCCCTGAAAGCCCATGATGTAGAGGCCAAGCATGTAGCCTTGCGTCAGCGACGACAGCGCCGAGCCGCCGATGAACGCCCAGTCCCACCAGCGCTGATACTGCTCCTGCGCCTTCACCCGAAACTCGAAGGCGACGCCGCGCATCGTCAGGCCCAGCAGCATCAGCGCCACCGGCAGATAGAGCGCCTGCAACACCATGCCATGCGCACTCGGAAACGCGACAAGCAGCAGGCCGATGCCGAGCACAAGCCAGGTCTCGTTGGCATCCCAGAACGGGCCGATCGTGGCCACCATGCTGTCGCGCTCCGGGCGGTCACCACGCGCCATCAGCATGCCGACGCCGAGATCGTAGCCATCGAGGATGACATAGGCGAGGATCGAGATGCCCATGAGGGCGGCAAAGATCAGCGGCAGCGTGTGACCGTCGAGAAAGCTGAACATGATCCGTCGTCACCTGTCCTTGGCGGTTGCGCCCGCCGGATGAACCGGCGCGCTGCCCTTTGCCGGGCCGGTCTTGTTCACGCCTGCGCCGGTGGGGCTGACAACGCCCTTGAGGCCCTTGCCGGCGAGATGGAACAGCACGGAGATGTACGCCGCGATCAGCACCGCATAGATCGTCAGATACATCGCCAGTGTCGCGGCGATCATGCCGCCGGACACCTTGGATGCCGCTTGCGCGGTGGTCAGCACACCTGTCACCAGCCAGGGCTGGCGGCCGATCTCGGTGACGTACCAGCCGGAAAGCGTCGCGATCCAGCCCGCGAAGGTCATGCCGACCAGCGCCCAGGCCAGCGGCGTATCGATGTTGCCGGTCCGCCACAGCCTCCAGCCGGCAAACCACGACACCAGCAGCATCAGCATGCCGACGCCAACCATGATGCGGAAAGCGAAGAACACGGGGGCGACTGGCGGATGCAGTCTCTCGCCGTTGGGGCCGACGAAGTCGTTCAGCCCCGGCACCACGCCGGCGGGGTCGTGCTTGAGGATCAGGCTGGCGCCGCTCGGAATGCCGATCTCGAACTCGTTGCCGCGCGCCGCTTCGTTGGGCAGCGCGAACAGCAGCAGCGGCACGTTGCCCCGTGTTTCCCAGTTGCCCTCCATGGCCGCGACCTTCGCAGGCTGATGCTGCAACGTGTTGAGGCCATGCAGGTCGCCGACGAGGATCTGCACCGGGATCAGCACGGCGCCGATGGCTATGCCGGTTCGCAGGGCCGCCATGACGTCCGGGCCGCGGTCATGCCGGAGCCAGCGCCAGGCTGAAAGGCCAGCGATCAGGAAGGCGCAGGTCAGCCCCGACGCGATCAGCATGTGCGCCAGCCGGTAGGGCAACGACGGATTGAAGATGATCGCCCACCAATCCGTCGCGAAGGCCACGCCGTCGCGCAGCTCGTGGCCGGCGGGCGTGTGCATCCACGAGTTGAGCACGAGGATCCAGAAGGCCGACATGGTCGTGCCGAAGGCGACGAGAAAGGTCGCCAGGGTGTGCACCCAGTTCGGCACCTTGCGGAAGCCGAACAGCATGATGCCAAGGAATGTCGCTTCGAGGAAGAACGCGGTCAGCACCTCATAGGCCAGAAGCGGGCCGGCGATGTTGCCGACACGCTCCATGAAGCCGGGCCAGTTCGTGCCGAACTGGAAGCTCATGGTGATGCCGGACACGACGCCAAGCGCGAACGAGAGCGCGAACACCTTCACCCAGAAGCGGTAGGCGTTCATCCATTTCTCGTCGCCCGAGCGATTGAACCGGACCTTGAAGAACAGCAGCACCCAGCCCAGCGCGATGGTGATCGTCGGGAACAGGATGTGAAATGAGATGTTCGCGCCGAACTGTATGCGGGCGAGCAGGATCGGATCCATCGAGCGGGCTCCTCAGCTTGTGATGGCTTGTTCGGACTGGCGGCCCTTGCCGCCTGGAAAGGCGAACAGACGGTCCTTCAACTCCAGCGCCTTGACCACTTTCGCCCCCATGCCAAGCAGCTGGATCAGGCGTTCGGTTTCGAGCTTCTGGACGTCGGCATACCAGTTGGTCAAAAGCTCGATGAGGTCATGCATCTCCTTGAGACGCGATTGCGCCTGCTGCTCCTCCGCGGTGCCCGGTGGCTGCATCAACAATTCGCGGAGCACCGAGAGCGTCGGGTCGATCTCCCGCTTCTTGCGCTCGTCCACCAGCGTGCGGACAATCGCGTAGATGTCGTCCGGCGTGGCGAAGAACTCGCGCCGGTCGCCCTGCACGGGCCGTTGGCGCAGCAGGTTCCAGCTCTGCAGTTCCTTGAGCCCCATCGAGACATTCGAGCGCGAAATTCCAAGCCGTTCGACGATCTCATCAGCGCAAAGCGCCCGTTCGGCGACGAAGAGCACGGCGTAGATCTGCCCGACGGTGCGGTTGATCCCCCATCGGTTCCCCATTTCGCCAAAATGAAGGACAAAGGCTTCACAGAGCGGAGGCAGGTTCATGACGGCTTCCAATTTCAGACATTCCTGAAAATACAGAAATATCAGTTGTCGGTGAACATGCCCTGTTGTCGCAGGCATGCGATCGGGCGTGGTTGGCTGAAGCCAGGCGCGTGCTTCGTCCAAGACAGCCTCGCCCGCATCCGTCAGAGCCGCGCCGCCTGCACGTGCATCCAGTCGAAGTTGCGGGAGCGTCCGAGGCTGACCCAGCCTTCCGCCTCCCAGCATCGCCAGAACTCCTCCGCATCCGCCTGTGCCAGCCGCGCGCGATCACGGCCCCACTGCATCTGGTTGCGCTCGGGGTCGAAGTCGATGGCGATGCCCCAGGCGTGCATGCTGTAGCCGGACCCGCCGCGCAGCCTCCTGACGTTCAGCGAACCGCCAAAGATGTCGAGTCCGATCTCGCGGCGCGCCTTCTCGCCATAGGCCCGCGCAACGGCGGCAAAGGCGCGGCCGGCGCTGTCGTGAACCTTGTCGTGAACCGAGATGCGGCTCACCCGGACGGAACGGTCCCAGGCGAGGCGCATCTCGAAAGGCAGTTCGAGACTCCGCTGGTTGAGGCCGACGCCGCCGAAGAAACGCTGCGCATCCTTCTGCAGCGGCCAGGGCCCCGTTCTCACGCTTGGGGCCGACGGCGCCGCCACGGCGTCGCGCGTCTCGACCGTGTCGTCCGGCGCGAGGGCGGCTGCGGTGAGCGGACCGACCTTGCCATCGGACGCCAGCGCGTTGGCCACCTGGAAGGCCTTGATGGCGCGGGTCGTCCGTGAGCTGGCGCGGTCGTCGACCGGCCCGGAATAGAAGCCAAGTTCGACCAGCCGCTGCTGGATGTCGCGGGTGCTCATGAACATGGATGCCTCCTGGATTGGCCCCGCCCCAATTCCAGAACGGCTGCACCGCTGTCTTATTCCGGCCGCGTGGCGCATTCGCGGTCAAGGAGCCCATGACCCAAAAGGGGCCACCGATTGGCGTCAGTTCGTCGGCGAGGCGCCGCGTTTTCCGATCGTCTCGCCGATCAAGCCGCGTGGACGCCAGACGAGCATGGCCGCCAGCGCGACGCCGATCAGAACGATCTGCAATGCCGCGCCCCGCGCCTGCTCGGCCTGCGGGATGACCTGCCGGATCAGGTTTCCCGAAGCGCTCCAGAGCAGCCAGACCACCAGTGCGCCGGCGATCGCCCCGCGATTGTTGCCGGACCCGCCAACGATCAGCATGGTCCAGACCTGAAATGTCAGGATCGGCAGGAAATCCTCGGGGGCGATGAACCCGACGAAATGGGCATAGAGCGCGCCGCCGAGACCCATCACCATGCAGCCGATCACGAAGGACTGCAGGCGATAGGCGAAGGCGCGCTTGCCGAGCGCCTCCGCAGCGGTTTCGTCCTCGCGTATGGCGCGCAGCACCCGGCCCCAGGGACTGTTGACCAATCTCTCCAAGCCAAGATAAACGCAGCCGAGCACGGCAAGGCAGACGCCGAGATAGACCGCGTTCCAGGCCGCGCCGGTGCCGAACACGCCCTGCAGCGGTCTTGGGATGAACTGGAGGCCGAACGGCCCGCCCGTCAGCCAGCGCGCATTGAGCGCCACAAGCTGCGCCGTGACCGCGATCCCGAACGTGGTGATCGCCAGATAGTCGTGCCTGAGGCGCAGCGCCGCCAGCCCGACCAGCAACGCCGCCAGCCCGGCGGCCAGCATGGCGCCGAGCCAGCCGATGACGACCGGCAGGCCGAAGCCGCCCAGACTGTCAGGGTAAGGCGGTGCGGTCAGGATCGCAGATGTGTAGGCGCCGACCGCGACGAAGCCCGCGACACCGACATTGAAGAGGCCGGTGAAGCCCCATTGCAGGTTGAGGCCGAGCACGATCACCGCGAAAATGACCGCAAAGCACAGGAAGAATGTCGCATATGACAGCGCTGGAACGAGATAGGCCATCAGTTGCGCTCCCCGAACAGGCCCGTGGGCCTCCACAGCAGGATCGCGACCAGCACCAGAAAGGCGGTCGCCGCCCGGTACTCCGCGCCGAACACCGGAACCGAAAGGCTTTCGGCCAGCCCGACAATCAACCCGCCTGCGACAGCGCCGTAGACGCTGCCGATGCCGCCCAGGATGGCTGCAGCGAAGAGCGGCAGCAGCAGGTCGAAGCCGAGACCCGGCCTGACCTGCACGATGAGCCCCGAGAATACGCCCGCAACCGCAGCCAGCATCGCCCCGATGACCCAGGCCGCACGCACAACCGCCCTGACGTCGATGCCGGTGACGCGTGCCAGCGCGGGGTTGTGCGATGTGGCCCTCATCGCCTTGCCAAGCGTGGTGCGGGCCAGGAACAGGTGCAGCCCGACAACTGTAACCGCCGTGAGGCCAAGAACGAACATCTGGTCAGGCGTGATCCTGACCCCGCCCATGACGTCACGGGGGACAAGACGAACCGCGATCTGCAGTTCGCGGCTGTAGTATTCAGGGATCGTGCCATAGATGAACTGCAGCAGGTTGCGCATGGCCAGCGCCGCGCCGAAACTGGCGATCACCAGCACGATCGCGGCGCCCTGCAGGCGCAAGCGTTCGAACAGAAGCCAGTCGACGACAAGGGCGATCACGGCAGTGACGACGGCGGACGCGGCAAGAGCCGCGATCAGCGGCCAGCCAAACGAGAACGGGCCGAGCGGCTGCATGGGTCCGGCCCCGGCCAACGCAACGAAATAGCCAAGAAAGGTGAGCGCCAGATAGGCTCCCCACGTCAACAGTTCGCCATGCGCGAAATTGGCGAAGCGCAGGATCGAATAGGTCAGGGTGACGCCGATCGCGCCAAGCGAAATCACCGAGCCGATGATCAGGCCGTCCGTGATGAGCTGAAGCATCAGGCTGCCTTTCCTGCGCCGCCATGCCCGAAATAGAGCTCAGCCAACGCCCCATCGTTCATCAGGTCCGCAGCGCGGCCGGTGATGCGTTCCTTGCCCTCGACCAGCACCGTGGCCCGGTCGGCGAGCGCGAGCGCCGCCTTGACGTTCTGCTCGACCAGCACGATGGTGACACCTCCGGCGCGCGCCTCCCTGAGCTTTTCGAAGACCAGCGCGACAAGTTTCGGCGACAGCCCGGCCGAGGGCTCGTCCAGCATCAGCACCCGTGGTTTGGTGACAAGCGCCCGAGCGCAGGCCAGCATCTGGCGCTGGCCGCCCGACAGCCGCCCGGCAGGCAGGCGCTTCTGGCGCGCGAGGTCGGGGAACAGCCCATAGATTTCCGGCAGCCGCAGCCTCTTGTTCACCTTCATGACCGAGGCTGCGAGATCGATGTTGTCCTCGACCGTGAGGTTGGCGAAGATGTTCTCGGTCTGCGGCACGAAGGCCAGGCCGCGCCGCACCATCATGTGCGCCGGCGCCGTGGTGATGTCATCGCCGTGCAGCGTCACCGTGCCGGACAGGATCGGAACGAGCCCGGCGATGGCCTTGACCAGCGTCGACTTGCCGGCTCCGTTCGGTCCGAGGATGGCGAAAATCTCGCCCGGGGCGACGCTGATCGACGCACCCCTGACAATCGGAAGGCCCGGCTCGTAGCCCGCAACGATGCCGCTGCACTCGAGGGCGCTGGCTCCGGCCGTCATGCCGGCGCCCCGCCAAGATAAGCCTCGATGACGCGCGGGTCGCGCATGACGGCAGATGCGGCGCCGCTGGTCAGCACGCGGCCTTCAGCCATCACGATGACCGGACTGCACAGCGCCGCGACCAGATCCATGTTGTGCTCGATCAGCAGAAAGGTGACGCCGGCCTTGTTCAGCGCCGTCACCTTGTCGACGATGGTGTCGAGCAGCTTCGGATTTACGCCCGCGCCGGGCTCGTCCAGCAGCACGATGCTTGGCTCCGCCGCCATGACGCGGGCCAGTTCCAGCAGTTTGCGCTGCCCGCCGGACAGGACGCGGGCGGGCCGGTCAGCCAGATCGGCCAGCCCGACGAAGGCGAGCCAATGCATGGCCTTGGCCTCATTGGCGCGCTCTTCGGCGGCGACGCGTCCCGGTCTCAGCCAGCTTGCCCAGAAGCGCTCGCCGCTCTGCCCGCGCGGCGCGAGCATCACGTTGTCGAGCAGCGTCATGTCCGGAAACGGGCGCGGAATCTGAAAGGTGCGGGCAAGTCCGCGCATGAAGATGGCATCGGGCCTCAACCCGTGGATCGGCTTTCCGTCCAGCATGATCGAGCCGGAGGTGGGCGGGAACAGCCCGGCGATGCAGTTGAACAGCGTGGTCTTTCCCGCGCCATTGGGGCCGATCACGCCGGTGATCGAACCTGCCTCGACCGAAAAGCTGACTGTGTCGACAGCAGCAACGCCGCCGAAGCGCTTGCTCACGCCCGCAAGCGTCAGCATTGCCGGCCATTGCCGCGTCGGGCGCCGTGGTCCAGAATGCGTGCTGCAGATAGTTTGCGAGAGACCGGGGTCATCGTGTCTGAAGATACATTCGAGCTTTACGATCTCAAGGTGGAAGTTGTGGCGCCCGAAGGGTCGCGCATTTTCTGCGGTGCAAAAGTCGGTGATTTCTTCGAGGTCAGCGGCGAGATGCTGCATTTCCCGCCAGGTCAGGGCTTTTCGCTGTATTCGCTCGCAGCGCTTCTGCCGCTGCTGCCGGCCAAGCAGCGGCCGAGCCATCCCCATGACTGGATGACGACCGACGCCGAGGTGGCGTGCCCCGACCCCCATTGCCCGACCCGGTTCAGGATCACGCGCACAGGCAAGCGCGTGTTCAGCCACGCGGCGACCACTGCCGTGCCATTGGGCGGCACGGGAGCCGCCTCATGACGCCCGAAACTGCGCGTTTCGGGCCGGACTACACCTTTTCCCGCCTTCTGCGCGGCGGCTGGCAACTGGCGGGCGGCCATGGCGCGGTCGATCGCGATCGTGCCGTCGACGACATGTTCGCCTTTGTCGATGCCGGCATCAGCGCATTCGATTGCGCCGACATTTACACGGGCGTCGAGGAGATCATCGGCGACTTCAGGGCTCGCCTCAAGGCCGAACGCGGGCCGGAGGCTTTGCGCCGGCTCAAGGTGCATACGAAGTTCGTGCCCGACTGGGATCAACTGGGGTCCATCAGCAGGCCATACGTCGAAGCGATCATCGACCGCTCGCTGATGCGCCTCAAGGCGGAGCGCCTCGATCTGGTGCAGTTTCATTGGTGGAATTATCAGGCGTCCGGGCTGGTGGAAACCGCGCTGATCCTCAAGGACCTCGTCGCCGCCGGCAAGATCGACCGCATCGGAGGCACCAACTTCGACACGCGGCACGCGCGCGCGATGCTCGATGCCGGTGTTCCGCTGGTGTCCATGCAGACCCAGTACTCCCTGCTCGACAACCGTCCGGAAAACGGTTTGTCAGGCCTTTGCGCTGAAACAGGGATGCAGCTTCTGTGCTACGGCACGGTCGCGGGCGGGTTTCTGTCATCGCGTTGGCTCGGCATGCCCGAGCCTGTGGAGCCGCTAGGCAATCGCAGTCTGGTCAAGTACAGGCTGATCATCGACGATTTTGGCGGATGGGCGCTGTTCCAGCGGCTGCTGTCGGTGATGGCCGCCATCGCCGCAAAGCATGGCGTCAGCGTCACGGCGGTCGCCACGCGGCATGTGCTCGACCAGCCGCATGTGGCGGGCGCGATCATCGGCGCACGCTATGCAGAGCATATGGCCGACAATCTGGCCGTGTTCGGTTTCGCGCTCGACGCGGATGACCGGGCCGCCATTGCGGCGGTGCTGGCGGAGCGCAGCGGGCCGGTCGGCGATGCCTATGCGCTTGAGCGCGATGTCGAAGGCCGGCATGGCCGGATCATGAAGTACAATCTCAACAAGGCGTAGCCATGCTGCCTGCCTCATCCGCGAATGCCGCACTGGCCGCCGCCGGCGAGCGGGAGATCGTGGCGCTGCATGATGTCTTCGACGCCTGGTTGTCCGGGCGCGCATCGCCGGAACCTTCAGCTTTCGCGCCGATCGAACTGGCGCTGGCTGACGGCTTCAGCATGGTTCCGCCGAACGGCAAGCGGCTTGGCCGTGCAGACGTGATCGGCTGGCTGGCCGGCGCGCACGGCTCGAGGGGTGCGGACTTCCGCATCTGGATCGAACACGCAGCGCTGATTGCCCGGCATGGCGGCACGGCCATCTTCAGCTATGACGAGTGCCAGCACATGAACGGGACCGACACGCGCCGCAGGGCGACCGTGGTGTTCGCGCTGTCGCCGGAACCGGCAGGGCCCCTGCGATGGTTGGCCGTCCATGAGACCTGGGTGACGTGATGGGGCCGGCGATGACGCTGCAGCGCCTTGCCCTGCTGCTTCTGGTTGCGCGCTTGCCAAATGCGTTGGCCGCGTCATGATGGTTCATCGGCTGCACCTTGACGTTGAGGCGCAGCACCTGTTGCCGTGGAGGATATCTGTCTTGCGTCGCAATCCCGCCCTCGCCGCCTTCCTGGCAACTGCCGCCCTCTCCGTTGCGTTCGTCCCTGGGCCGGCGCTGGCCCAGACATGCACCACCACGGTCGGAATGGTCGTGTCGTTGACGGGGCCTGCAGGCCGATTCGGACAAGCGGCATCGAAATCCGCCGAACTCGCCTTCAAAGACATCAACGAGGCCGGCGGCGCGGCCGGTTGCACGCTCGCGCTCGACCTGCGCGATGCCCAGAGCCAGGGTGCGGTCGCAGTCGACCAGGCCCGGCAGCTTGTCGACCTGCGCCGGGTTCCCGCCATCATCGGCGGCATCATCTCGTCCGTCTCGATCCCGATCCTGACATCGGTGACGGCGAATGCGGGCGTGGTCCAGATTTCGCCGGCCTCGTCCTCGCCGACGCTCACCCGCATCGCAACCGAAGGCGCGGCCAAGGGCGTGTTCTTCAGGACGATCACGTCGGATGCCCTGCAGGGCGTGGCCGCCGCGAAATATGCGATCGACCAGAATCTGAAGGAACTCTCGGTCATCCACGTCAACAATGACTTCGGCGTGAACATGTTCAGCGAGTTTCGCCGCGCCTACGAGGCGCTTGGCGGCAAGATCCTCTCGACAACGCCGTACAACCAGAACCAGCCGAGCTATGCGCCGGAAGTCACGGCGGCGATGAAGGGTGACCCGAAGGCGCTCTACCTGATCGCGTATCCCGGCGACGGCACCAACATCGCCCGGACCTGGATCAGCCAGGGCGGGGCCCAGACCTTCCTTCTCAATGACGGCATGAACAGCGCCGATTTCATCCGCGACGTGGGGCCGCGTTTTCTCAACAATGCGTTCGGCACTTCCTCGGGCACGGTCAAGACACCCTCGACCGAGTATTTCGCCAAGGCCTATCCGGCAATGTCCGGCGGGTTTGACGCCAACGCGCCCGCCGCCGACCGCGCTTACGACGCCGCCGCGATCCTCGGGCTTGCCATCGCCCATGCGGGCAAGCCCGACAGTTCCGCGATCCGCGACTCGATCCGCAAGATCACGGGCGGTCCGGGCGAAGCGATCCACGCAGGACCCGACAATTTCAGGAAGGCGATGCAGTTGATCAGGGATGGCAAGCCGATCCAGTATGTCGGCGTGATCGGAGGGGTGTCGTTCGATGCCAACGGCGACATCACCGGCCCGTTCCGCAAATGGCGCATCCAGGACGGCGCGGTCACGACTGTCGGGGAAATGACCACAGACGAGGTCAGCGCCGTCAAGGCCCGGCTGCCGAAATAGGGCCGGTTCGTGAGCACATTGACACCGCCGCCGCGCACCGAACTGGCGCCTGGCCTTGATATCCCGCGCATCGTCACCGGCCTCTGGCAGGTGGCGGACATGGAACGTGCCGGCAAGCCGCTCGATCCGGATGCTGCCTCGGACGCTCTGGCGGAATATATCGCTGCCGGTTTCGATGCGTTCGACATGGCCGATCACTACGGCAGTGCCGAGGATATCGTCGGCCGGCTGTTCGACAGGATCGCATCAGGCCATCTGCCGCAAGGACCGAACGGCAAGCCGCGCGCCTTCACCAAATGGTGCCCGGTTCCGGGCGGCATGACGCCGCCGGTTGTCCGCGCCGGCAGCGGACGGTCGCTGGAGCGCATGAAGACGGACTGCATCGACCTGATGCAGTTCCATTGGTGGACGTTCGAGCATCCAGCTTATCTGGATGCACTGGCGGAAATGGCGGTCATGCGGGCGGAAGGGCTGTTCCGGCACCTCGGACTGACCAATTTCGACGCTGCGCACCTCGATCTGCTGCTGAAGCATGGCGTTCCGGTGGTCAGCAACCAGGTCTCGTTCTCGCTGCTCGACCGCCGCGCCGCCGGCCCGCTGAGTGCGGTCTGCGCCGCGAACGGCGTCAGGCTTCTGGCCTATGGCACGCTCGCGGGCGGCTTTCTGACGGATCGCTGGGTCGGCAGGCCGGAACCGTCATTCGACACGATTTCTGACTGGTCGAAGGCAAAGTACAAGCGCTTCATCGATGTGGCCGGAGGATGGCAGGCCGTGCAGGGCGTGCTTGCCGCCTGCGCCGCCATCGCGGCCAGACATGGCGTGTCCGTCGCCAACGTGGCGACGCGCTGGGTCCTGGAGCAGCCTGCCGTGGCTGCGGTGATCATCGGGGCCCGACTCGGGGAACGCGAGCACCGCGCCGACAATCTGAGGCTGTTCCAGTTCAGCCTCGATGCCGAGGATCACGCCCGGCTCGACGCGGCGCTCGAGCGGACGCTCCCCGTCCCGGGCGACTGCGGCGACGAATACCGCAAGCCGCCATTCCTCACCGCATCCGGTGATCTCAGCCACCACCTCGATGCCGTTCCGAAGATCTATTCGGCAACGCCGGTCAGCGGCAAGCCAGGGCGGCTGCGCGTTGACTCAGGCAGCATCTGGGAGCCGCTGGCCGGCTACAGCCGTGCGGTCCGTGTTGGCGACCGCATCCTCGTGAGCGGCACGACGGCGACCCATGGCAAGGGCCAGGTGGTCGGCCTCGGAGACCCCGCAGCACAGACGACCTACATTCTCGACAAGATCGCGGCCAGCATCGCGGCGTTGGGCGGCTCGCTCGACGACGTGGTGCGAACGCGCGTGTTTCTCGCCAATGCCGACGATTGGGAGCCGGTCTCACGCATTCATGGGCGCTATTTCGGCGAGATCAGGCCAGCCAACACACTTTTCGAGGTCGGCCGTCTCGTCGGTGACTATCTCGTGGAGATCGAGGCCGAAGCAATCGTTGGGTGATCGGACCAAGGCAATGGCCGGGCCAATTTCGATCTGTGCCGCCTGGCCCGTGCCGTTGAATGCGCGAAATTGTGCCCGCGCAGGGTTAAGGCAGTGCGCGACGCCAGCAACAGGACAATCTAACGATTCGTGTCGAAAGCCATGAAGTCCTCGGTCGACACCGCCTTCGCGAAATAGTGCCCCTGCACCTCGACGCAGCCTTCAGCCCGCAGATAGGCGAGTTGATCCCGCGTCTCGACACCCTCGGCCGTCGTGGTCATGCCCAGGCTCCGGCCAAGCGCGAGGACTGCACGGATGATGGCGGCCGCATCGACGCTCTTGTTGAGGTCGCCGATGAACGACTTGTCGATCTTGATCTTGCTGAACGGGAACGAGCGCAGATTGCCGAGCGACGAATAGCCCGTGCCGAAATCGTCCATCGAAATCCGGATTCCGGCCTCCTTCAATTCATAGAGAATCTTGAGGTTGGCCTCGGTGTTGCGCAACAGCATCGATTCGGTGATCTCGAGTTCGAGGCGATCTGCCGCCAGGCCGACCTTCGCCAGGATCGCCTTGACCTTGGCCGTGAACTCCGGATCCCGGAACTGCGCCGGTGAGACGTTGACGGCGATGCGGATGTCCGGACGCCAGGTCGTCGCATCGCGGCAGGCCGTCTCGAGAACCCAGGCCCCGATCTCCGTGATCATGCCGGTTTCTTCCGCAAGCGGGATGAATTCCAGCGGCGGCACGAAACCTTCGCCGGCGCGATCCCACCTGATCAGCGCTTCTGCGCCAACCACTTCGGAGGTATGCGCGTCAACGAGCGGCTGATAGTGGACCTTGAGTTCGTTGCGCGCGATCGCGCCTCGCAGGTCGATTTCCATCAGCCGGCGCGCCTGCGCCTTCTCGTCCATCTCGCGCTCGAAAAACCGGAATGTGCCGCGCCCGTCGCTCTTGGCGCGGTAGAGCGCAAGGTCGGCGTTGCGCAGCAGCGTTTCCGAATTCTCCACGTCATGGCCTGAAACGGCAATGCCGATGCTGGTGCCGGAGATGATCGAGTGGCCGGCCAGATTGAACGGCCGGGCCATTTCGTGCAGCAGCCTCCATGACAGCGAGGTGAGCATGTCGCCGTTGCCGACGTCATGCGCGATCACGGCGAACTCGTCCCCGCCAAGCCGGCAGGCAATATCCGTGTCCCTGACGCAGTTCTGGATGCGCAGGGCGACTTCTTTCAGCAGGATGTCGCCGATCTGGTGGCCCAGAGTGTCGTTGACCGTCTTGAAACGGTCGAGATCCAGGCAGATCACGGCGACCTTGCTGTCGTTCATGCTCGCCGCGCCCAGCGAGCTTTCGAGCGTGTCGTTGAACAGGACGCGATTGGCGAGGCCGGTCAGGGCGTCATGGTGCGCCAGATGCTCGATCTTGCGCTCGCGCCGCTTCAGTTCGCTGATGTCCGTGTAAAGGACCACCGTCTCCTCATCGGGCGTGCGATACTCGTTGATGAGGATGAAGCGGTCGCCCGGCATCGAGCGCTCATAGACAAGGTGGCTGTCGCCATGGCGCAGCAGCCGGTCGACCAACTCGTCGTTGGCGTCGAAATGGGCAAGGTCCGGATTGATCTCGGGATCGAGTTCCGAGCGCACGACATCGGCATACTGCGCCCCCGGCACGGCGATGGCGGCCATCGATGGGTAGAGCGCGAGGAAATGGCTGTTCCGGATCGTCAGCGCATCGTTGCGGTCGAACAGCAGCAGCCCTTGCGACAGGCTTTCCACAATCGCTTCACGGGTCCGTGCCTCCGCGGCGGCTGCGGCCAGTTCCGCTTCCTTGATCCGCGTGGCGTCGAGGATGACGCCGGTCCAGAGCACCGAGCCATCCTGCTCCTTCTGAGGGCGTGCGATCGCGTGCGTATAGCGCACCTGCCCGTCAGGGCGGTTGATCACGGCCTCGACATCCCACAGCGACATTTCCCGCGACGCATCGAGCAGGCGCTTGCGAAAGGAAGCGCGGTACTCCGGACCATAGTGTTGGAAGAGGGCTTCGGGATCGGTGAGAATGCGCTCGGCGGTCACGCCGAACAGTTCATAAGCGCTGTCGCTGATGTAGGTGTATTCGATCTGCCCGTTTGGCCGGACCGCGCGCTGATAGACGACGCCGGGGATGGATGCGGCGAGGGCGGCCAGGCTCTTGTCCGCCTTTTCGGCATTCTGGGTGACTCGCGTCACGCCAAGCAGGACCGATACGGTTTCCGCCGCGTGAATGGCGCGTGCAATGACGGCAGATGCATCCGTGGGCGGCTTCGCCAGGCGCAACGCGACCAGGCCAACCTGAGCGCCGCCGTCACCATCCGTCACCGGGGCAAACAACACATGACGAAAGCCGCGTGACAGAAGCCGCAACTCTTCGGGACCGGTCAGGACGGCGTCGGCACCAGCGACATCGAGCCTGCCGAGATTGATCATGCCGGCCGATATCATGCCGCCATCGAGGATCCTGCCAAGATCGATCGCGGCATCATTGCGGCCGGCAGCGTTGCTGTCATGGTGCAGGTCGCCCTGCGCGTCCGGCCTCACCAGGATCGTGCACTCGGTCGATGGATCGAGGCCATCCAGCAGTGCCCGGGAGAGGTGCGCCAGCGCGTCCTCGAGCTTGCCGCCAGCAAGGCACCCCGAGACAAGCCGGGTCATCGCGACGGCAACCGATGCGGAAGCTACGCCCGCGTCCGGGATTGCCGGCGCGCAGGAGAAATCGGATGCGAACTTCTGTGCGGTGTTTGCCATGGCCAAAACGCTTTCTGCGTCCAGTCTCGTTGAGAAAGAATCAGTTGGTCGCCTGCGCGACATTCACCCCGTCGACACGAACGGCCCGGCCGTCGTAGTCGTAGATCGTGCCGGCCGCCTCGAAGAACGACAGCGGCACCGTCATGCCGATGTCGCGCACCTTGCGGAAGCTGATCGCGATGTCGGGCGGCGAAACCACGCCGACCTTGACCTCGCCGACCTTCGCGCGGGCGCGGAGGATGTCGGCCGCATAAACCGCCGCGAGGTGCGCGTTGGACTCGAAGCTGATCCCGATCGAGAGGACAGCGCTGTCGTCGCCGCCGCGGACGATCTCGGGAACCACGCTGAGAACCGCAGCCCGCCCGGCATGGGCATTGATCGTCGCGATCTCGCGGAACACTGATGTGCTGCCGGTGACCCAGTAGATGCTGTTGCTGAGATCGGGATCATTCCGCTGCATCTGGGCGGTGGCGTCGCGGACCATGCGCTCGAGTTCCTGACGCGCGTTCTGCGGGTCCTGGACGGACAGTTCGATCACACGCACGTTGCGGGCGCGGGCATAGTCGATGACCGGCTTGGCCTGCGTCTCGATGGCGCTGACGTTGCGCGAGTCGACCAGCACCGCGATGTTGCGCAGCTTTGGCTTGAGGTCGTTGACATACGCCATCTGGACATCGATCGGCATGTTCAGCGACGTCAGCGCGAAATTTGTGCCGGAACCCTTGTTGTATCCGGGCGACTGGCCGAGGACGACCGGGTCCTTCGAGCAGACCGAAACCACCGGCAGACGCCCGCCGCGATAATTGTCCCAGAGCCAGGCCGTGGTCTCCGACCCCATCGACATGATCATGTCGGCGTGTTCGGCGTGCGCGAGGCGCAGCATGTCGCGGCCACGCAGCGGGTCGTTGCGGAAGTTGACGACCGTCAGATCGACGTCGAGCAGTTTGTCCTCGAAGACGCTGAGGATCTTCGTGATCGCGATGTCATAGGCCGAGGAGGGCCGGGGATAGGCGAGCACGATCTTCTTCGGGACGCCTCCATTGGGCTGACGCCGTGGCGAAATTTCCACGCGGTGCGGATCGCCCGTTTCGCGAACCATCCATTTGTCGAGCACGGCTTCGGAATGCTTGAACCACTCCCAATAGTTCGGTCGCGTCACGGCTGTCGCCAGCGCACGGCTGACCGGAGCCATCGAGGGCAGCAGGAGCCCGCCCAGCGCGGCGGAGCCTTTGACGAAATTGCGGCGCGTCGTCATGTGTCAGATGTCCGTCTTGAGAGGATCGGAGGCGCGGCTGGCGGGCTTCGACTGCCCAACCGGCGACAGGAAGAAAACGCCCATCAGGAAAACGCCGGCCGCAATCCAGGCCAGCACCGACCACGACGTGCCGAAGTGAAGGAAGAGTTGCCCCACGATGACCGGCCCGACGATGTGGCCAAGACGTTCGATGAGCCGATAGGCAGCCGCGGCATTGGTCACGCCATAGCGACTGGCCGCCTCCGTCTGCGAGATGTGCGTCACGATCGGCGCGTTGATGCAGCCATGCGCAAAGCCGACGAGGATGACGCCCGCAACGATCAGGAGGGTGCCTGCAACTGGTGTCGCGCTCCAGTTGATGTAGGACGCCATCGCGATCAGGCCGAGGCCCAGCGCGCTCATCGATGTGCCCTGAAACAGGATCGTCTCGGTGTTGGACGTTCGGTCCGTCTTGATGGCGGCAAAATGGGACGCAAGGATCACCGCGCCGGCGTAGATCATGGTGATTTGCCCGACGTCCTCCCTGGCGAAGCCCTGCTGCACCAGCAGCAATGGCATCGCGAACAGGATCACGCCGGTCAGCACGGCTTTCGCCGGCATCCCGACAAGCAGGATCGAGCGGGCGAACGCGCCGTTGCGAAGCATGAACCACATGTCGTTCCAGGCGGAGTGCATGGTGGCCGACATTTCGCCGCCGGAAACCCGGTTGGGCAGCGCCATGAGCGCGTAGAGCGCTGTCACTGCGGAGATCGAAGCGCCAAGGGTGAACACCCCGGACATGCCGAGGTATGACACCAAAAGCGAGCCGATCGCCATGCCGGCGATCATGCCGGCCTGAAAGCCGAACACGATCGCGCCGCCGGCCTGTGTGCGCTGCTCCGGCGAGGAGTTGGCAAGGACGTAGACCTGGACGCCGATGAACAGCACCCCCTGGCCGACGCCGGACAGCGCACGGGCGAACAGCGCGGTCCAGAAATCCTGATGGAAGACCATGATGCCAAGACCGGCGCCGGCCAGCGTCAAGCCGAACATGATCAGGTTCTTGGCCCCAACCCGCTGTTCGAGGCGTCCCGCCGGCACGAGCGAAAGCGCGAACATCAGGTAGTAGGCCGCGAAAGGCAGCGTCGTCAGGCCAGGCGGCAGTTGAGCTGCCGCCGTGACGGACTGCATCAGCGACGGCAGGAAGGCATAGCTCAGATGCTCGACGAAGACCGCGAGGAAGAACACCGGCTTGATCAGCGCGATGACGGCCCTCTCCTCCAGCGCTGTCCATTTGCCGTCGGTGTGCGACTCGGCCACGCGCTGCAGCGAACGGGCCACCCCCATAAACAGGGCCGCGAGAAAGGCGGAGGCGACGAACAACGCGGCGAAGTTCTTCACGCTCCGGGTCACCTGCCGCCACACGATGTCCTTGGGCAGCGCCACCTTGACCTGCACCGAACGCGGATTGCTGGCCTGCGACAGGTCGACGGCATATTCGTAGTCGTCCGCGACATGGTCCCATTCGTCCCCGCGCATCTTGGGGTCGATGTGCGCGCGCACCTTGCCGTCGACGATCAGCGCCGCGGCGCGGATTTCGGGATTCAGCCGCTTGTAATCGCCGAACAGCCCGATGATGCCGGTGATGTCGTCGAGATTGATGTTGTAGATGATCAGGTCGTCGAGCCGCTGGCCAAGGCTGTCAGCGAGCGATTTGGCCCGGGCCTGTGCGCCCTGCGCATAGACCGAGATGAGGGTCGAGACCACGATGACCGCGACAGCCATGAACATCGCGGAGAAGGCGCCCCCGATCCAGCGGTTGCGCGCCGCCGGCGCAAACCGGTGCGAGAACAGGAAGACGAACAGGCCGAAAGCGAGCGAGGCGGCGACGGCGGTGTAAAGCATCGGTCTGAACGCATCCTCGACGTGGCTCGCGATCTTGGCGCGCGGCACGGACAGCACCACATGGCCGACCTGCTCGAAGCGGTTGCGAACCGGCAGGATCACCTGCAACAGCCCGGATTGCTGGCGCAGTTCCGCGCCGCTCTCGCCGATCCGCCGGCTGTCGGACGGCGATGAAAGGATGCCGCGGGCGGCGTCGCCAGATATGAAGATCTGGGTCTCGTTCATGTCGAAGAAGCCGATGGCATCGATGAGCGGATCAGTCCGCACCATCGGCTCGGCCAATTGGTTGAAGCCGACATACTGCTGGATCGGCAGACCGGGGCGCACGAATTGCTCGACGGCGGTCTGCACCACCTGGCCCTGCGCCACGAGCTTGTCGATCTGGAACTGCTCGTATGTGCGCTTGGCCTCGCCAAACGCCACGTAGATGAGCAGCACGAGTGAGACGGCCGCCACGACAAGCATGGCAAACGCATCGGCAAGGCGCCGGCTGAGCGGCAAGACGTTCGACGTCGGCATGGCGATGTCCTTGGCAATCATTCAGAGAATTCGTGTCAGTCGGTCAGCGACGCCGCGTCGTTCGCTGAGAAGCACGTCGATGCGGTCGGCGAAGATCGACATGATGAGGTCGTCGTAGGTCATGCCGAAGCGAGGCAGTCCGATCGAAACGAGGCTGGTCGCCGCCGCCGACGGCGCCTTGAGATCAGGCTTGGGGTTGGCCTCGAGCACGAACAGGTCGCCGTTTGCATCAGCGCGAATGTCGAGGCGGATCAGGGTTTCGATGCCGATCTCGAAGAAAACGCGCCGGGCCAGGTCTTCCAGCCTCTCCATGACCTCGCCGTCCACGGACGGATCGAGCATTCGGGCACGCTCGCCGGTGATCGGCTTCACATCCATCGACGTGAAGATCTTCTCGTCGGCATCGAGGACGCGCTCGAGTTCCGAGAAGACGAAAGGTCCCGGCAGCCGCGTCAGTCCGCCATCGCGCGAGATCACCGGCCCGCACACGGCCACGCAATATTCGCGGCCCGCAAGATAGCGTTCGATCAGCACGTGATTCTTCGTGATCCGGTAGACCTGCTGCACCGCCCCTGCGAGCCCGTCACGGTCCTCGACGAAGGTGACGTGGAGCGACGCCCGACCGGAGGCCGGCTTGACGATGAACGGGCCGGGATAGTCGCCGAACGCTGCGGCGAAACCAGTCTCGCCCACCGGGTCGGAAGACCCAAACCCCGCCTGCCAGATGTGGAATTCGGCCGTAGCGATACCGGCGGCCCGCAGTTGGCGCTTGAAGACGTGCTTGTTGTCGAGAATGCCCGCCGTCATCGGATCGTGCCCGATGTATGGAATGCCGAACATCTCCATCATTGATGGCGCGTGAGCCACCGAGCAATGGCCCTGAACGCCACCGGTGTTGAGCCACGCCAGGTGCGAGTTGTGCGCTTTCAGGTTCTGGCCAAGGTTCATGTCGTCGGCCATCAGCTCGACGTCGCGGCAGCCGAGGCGGCGCATTGCTGCGGCGATGTCTTCCGCGACAGTGCGATAGCTTTTCCAGGAACGCGGGTTGGTGGTGCGCTCGATGACGGCGCCGTCATGGCTGCTGTCGCCGCCGTAGACGACTGCGAGGCGGAGCCGCCTGAACATCTTCTCGATCTGCCCCGCGAGATCGGATTCCCGACCATCGCGGCGTGGTGCGGCGGCCATCTCGGCCCGCAAACTGGTCACGCTGCTCATCAACCCCAACCCAAAAACATGTCGCCTGAATGGCAACTGCCGCCAATTCGTTCTCGGAGTGTCGCCGATGACTTGCTAACGTCGGGTTGATGATCGAACTATTCTTGGTGGATTCCGCTGGCCGGGGCGCAGGTTAGGACCGAAACTTCAGGCAGCGCGATCAATGTTCAAGCGCCTTTTGGCATCCAGCCCGACGAAATCGAACAGGTCCATAGCCGTCGTATCAATTATGTTGCGTGTGGCAAGGTCGGGCATCCAACGCTTCAGATCATTAACCATTCCGGCGAAATTCCGACCGGCTTCGAATTGGGTGAAGGGCCAGTCGCTTCCCCACAGCAGCCTTCGTGGCCCAAGAACGGCCTGCAGCGCGCCGGCGCAACTTGCCACGTCCAGTCCGCCGCAACGATACCCGGCAGACATCTTGACGAACGTCCGACCGGTCGCGCCCTGGGACAGCAAGGCCCTGAAACCCTGGTCACGAACCCCCTGGCTCGGGTCCGGCAGGCCGAAATGATCGATCACCACGGGTCCGCTGAACACCTCAAGGTGCCGGAAGACCGCAGGCAGGTCGGGCCCTTTCGCCTGCACCTCGACCTGCCAGCCAAGTTGGTCCACCCGCAGCAGCAGGCTTCGCACCGCAGGTGTCGCAAGCTCGCCGATGTCACGCCCTATCATGTTGAAGCGGATGCCGACGACGCCGGCCTCCGCCATGTGCAGCAACTCAGCATCGGTCGCGGCAGGGTCGACCACGGCGATCCCGCGCAGCCTGTCCCGGTACAGGTCCAGCGCCTGCAGCATGTAGGAGTTGTCGACGCCGAGGAACGAGGGCTGCACGAGCACGCCGAGGGCCACGTCGTGATCCGAAAGCACCTGCAGATAATCCTGCATCGAATGGTCCCGCACAGGCGTGTAACGGCGTCCGCTCGCCATCGGCAGCGATGTCAGGAAAATATGGGCGTGCGTATCGACGTGTGGCATTGCGTTGCTGCTGTTGTTGGTGAATCATTTGTAAATATTGCGTTGTCAGTCGCAAGAAACCGTTCAATGTATCGTTACCGTCAATAGACTCCCGACAGTCCGCTCCCGTGAGGTTTCCCGCCATGTTCCGGTCTCTTGTCTCATCCGCCATCGTCGCAGCGTTCGCTGTCGGCGGCGCCTCGACGGCCTACGCCCAGACGTATCCGGCCCGTCCGATCACCATGATCGTTCCAGCCCCGCCAGGCGGCGGCACGGATGTCTTCGCCCGGGCGCTCGCGGAGATCGTCGAGGGGCAGCTCAAGCAGAAGGTGGTGATCGAGAATCGCGGCGGCGCGGGCGGCACGCTGGGCGTGACCCAGGTCGTGGCGGCGCGGCCGGATGGCTACACGCTTGGCTTCATCTGGAATTCACCGCTGACGACAAGCCCGCACAGCCTGCAGGTCGCCTACACGCCGCAGAACTACAGGACGGTGATGTCGATCGGCTTTTCCTCCTATGTGCTGTGCGTGCAGCCAGGCTTTGCAGCCGCGAATGCCGCTGAATTCATTGCCAAACTGAAAGAACCAGGCGCCCGCTTCACCTATGGCAACGATGGCGTGGGGGGCACGATGCAGCTTGCGGCAGAGCGCATCTTCCAGGCGAGCGGCGCGAAGGTGCGCGGCATACCGTTCAGCGGCGCAGGCGAAACCGCCAAGAACTTCCTCGGCGGCCATGTCGATTTCTATGGCGGTTCGCTGCCGCCGATCCTGCCGCAGGTGCAGGCGGGCAAAGCCAAGTGCCTGCTGCTGACCTCCGCGGACGGCAACAGCGCGCTCCCGGGTGCGCAGGGCCTCAACGCCATTGGTCTCGGCGCGCAGGAAACCGTGCTCTGGTGGGGCCTGATCGCGCCGGCCAGCACGCCGGAACCGATCCTGCGCCAGCTCGAGCAAACCTTCATCGAGGCAGCAAATTCCGACAGGTTCAAGGAGGTTCTTGACCGCCAGGGCGCAACGCGGCGCGTGCTTGGCAGCGCGGCGACGGCGGAGATGGTGCGCACCGAACTCGAGGCTCTCGGCGTTGTGGCGCGCAGCCTCGGCATCGAACGCAAGACGCAGTGACCGCTGCTCGCGGATCACAATCGCTGATTGAAGCTGCGGTGGCGTTGGTCATCGCAGCCCTTGGTGGTGCGGTCTACGCGCATGCGCGGCTGTTTCCCGCTGGCGAGCCGTCCATTCCGGGACCAGGCTTCGCGCCGACCGTGCTTGGCGGGGTCTTGTGCGCGTTTGGCCTCACCATCGCGGCGATGGCCCTGATCAGGCCCCCCGCGGACCCGGCGACAGGCGCGCTTGGAGCCGACGCAGCGAAGCCCCTGCTGGCGATCACGATGCTGGGTGGCGCGGCGCTTCTGCTGGAGCCGCTCGGCTTCATGTTGACGGGCGTGATGTTTCTCACGGGCGGGTTCCGCCTGCTCGGCGGCATCGGCCTTGTGCGGGCGCTGCCGGGAGCCGCCATCGCAACGGCGGCGCTCTGGCTCTTCTTCACAAAGCTGCTGGGCGTCGGCCTTCCCTATGGCCTGATCGCCGAAGTGCTGTTCCGATGATCGACGCCGCGCCGCAAAGTCTCGCCGCATGAACTCTCTCCCCTATCTGATGGATGGGCTCGCAATCGCGCTGCAGCCCAGGAATTTGCTGTACTGCTTCCTTGGTTGCTTCTGGGGCTCGATTGTCGGCGTGCTGCCGGGTTTGGGGCCGCTGGCTGGGATGGCGCTTCTGCTGCCGCTGACGTTCACGCTCGAACCCGTCAGCGCCGTGATCATGCTGTCCGGCATCTTCTACGGCGCGATGTATGGCGGCTCGACCACCTCGATCCTGATGCGTATTCCAGGCGAGGCCGCCTCCGTGGTCACCTGCATCGATGGCTACGAGATGGCGCGCAAGGGGCGCGCGGGGGCGGCGCTCACGATCGCGGCGGCGGGCTCCTTCATCGGCGGCGTGCTGTCGGTGATCGGGCTGATGCTGGTCGCGCCCTCGCTTGCCGATGCGATGCTCGCCATCGGGCCGGCGGCTGAGTTCACCATCCTGTCCACCGCGCTGGTGATCGCGCTGTTCGCGGCCAGCGGCCCGTTCCTCAAGACAATCCTCATGGTCGCGCTCGGCCTGTTTCTCGCCACGATCGGGCTCGACCCGCTGACGGCGACGCCGCGATTCACCTTCGGCAGCCTCGAGATGTCCGATGGGCTGAGCTTCGCCGCGATCGCAATCGGGTTGTTCGGCGTCTCAGAGATCCTGATGTCGTTCAGCCAGTCCGCAGCCGAGAGGCCGACGGCGCCGACGCTGCGCCAGATGATTCCGACCGGCAGCGAGGTCAGGCAATCCGTCATGCCGATCGCGCGGGGATCGGTGATCGGGTTCGCCTTCGGCATGGTCCCCGGCGTCGGCCATATCGTCTCGACGTTCGCGTCCTATGCGCTGGAAAAGAGCCTGTCGCGAAATCCGGAGGAATTCGGCAAGGGCGCGGTTGCCGGCGTCGCCGGCCCCGAGACCGCGAACAATGCGACCACGGGGGCAGCGATGATCCCGTTGCTGGTGCTCGGCATCCCGGCCATTCCCGTCACCGCCGTGCTGCTGTCGGCGCTCACGGTGCATGGCGTCCAGCCAGGACCGCTGCTGATCGCGCAACACCCCGAAATCTTCTGGGGGCTCATCGCCAGCATGCTGGTGGGAAACCTGATGCTTGTGGTGTTGAACCTGCCGCTGGTGGGCCTGTTCGTCTCGATGCTGAGAGTGCCTTATGGATATCTTGCGCCACTGGTCCTGCTGTTCTGCATGATCGGTGTGTTCTCCATCAAGGCGTCACCCTTCGATCTGCTGATCATGGTGGGCGCCGGCATGGCGGGTTTCGCATTGAGAAGGGCCGGATACGACATCGCGCCACTGTTGCTGGCATTCGTGCTGGGGGACCGGATCGAGGTCAACTTCCGCAGGGCCATGACCATCTCGGAAGGCGATGCGATGATCTTCCTGCAGGGCCCCGCCAGCCAGGCATCGCTCGTGCTCCTCGCCGCTGTTCTCGTCGGCATGGCGGCGTTGAAGGTGCGGGCGAGATTGCAGGCCGCCTGAGACGGCGCCGTCGCGCTCGGCAGCATCTGCAGCGCCACGCCGCGATCATTTCGTTGCCGACCCGCCGTAGCTGCGGCAGGAATTCCCGCGATGCCGCGTCGGCGCAAGGGGGCGAGCGGAGCGATGGAACGGCGAGACGACCGGTTCGATCGCCCGCACTCAATCTCCTGCAGCGCGTTCGATCTCCGGCAGCAGTTGCCACAATGTGCGGTTCAACAGCTTGGCCCGCGCACAGGCGCCTTCGAGTTCGGACAGCCTGACCTCGTCGACGGCACGCCGTTCGCCGAAGGACAGCCGTCCGCGTTTCTCGTTGAGCTTCATCGTCTGCGTGTGGGTGATGTCACCCTCCGGACCGACCACGAAGGTCGAATGGTTGATGTCGTTCCGAATCCGGGTCAGCGCAAGAAGTTCGTCGATCGCGGCCTGAAGCGCCTTGCGCATCTTCTGGTCCCGCAGCCGCATGCTCGCCAACCGGCCGATCAGGTCGGCACGGGCGCGGGTTGTGTTCAACGTGGCGAAGACGATGGCGGCCGAGGTCTCGTCGGTGCGCAGAAGCAGCATGATCACGTAGATCAGCAGGCTCTCGTTGTTCGACCAGGCAAAATTCAGATCGCCGATCAGGCGCATCAGCGTCGCGCGCTGGTCCGCGGTCGCACCGGCCGATGCCTCGATCTGCTCGAAGTCAGGCTGCGGGGGCAGGCGTGAGACACTCATCCCGAACCCGCTGCGTTGACCCGCTCCGGCAAATCGGCATCGCCGGCGGGGCGTCCGCCGCCTGTGTCAGCAGCCGGGGGAACTGCCCGCTCGCTCTTGGCGCGGGCCTCGGTGAACACATGATCGATCAACGTGACGAAAACCTCGTACGCCTCAGGCGTGATCAGCGCGTCGAGCAACGCCAGGCGCCGTTGCTGCCGGACCTGTCGCGAACAGGACAGATTGACAGCCGGCAAATCCATGTCCGCTGTCATGGCTTTGTCGATCCTGTGCTTGAGGCTGGCCCGCATGGTCGGCGGGCGGCGGCCTTCGAACGCGCGCCTGAGCGTGACCGTCAGCTTGTTGCGCAGGTTCATCGCGGTCTGCAACGTCACGCCGAGGCTCGATGCGAGGGTTGACGGGCCGATCTGCCCGTTTGATGCCGCGATCATCATGATGCCCGAGAGCAGCGTGACATTGCTGAGGTGGCTGCCCTCAAGGACCGTGCCGGTCCTGAGCGTGAAGAACTTCCGGCACGCATAGCATTTGAACATGCTGCGGCGGGTGGCTGTGCCGCGCAGCCGGCCGAAACGATCGGGCGTCGCACAATAGGGACATCGCGCATCGTTGCGCCAGCGGCGGGCTTCCAGAAATGCCTCTGCGGCTTCGTCGTCGATGAAAATGGCGTCCATCACTGGCCTCCTGAATGGCCTGCCGACTTCTGCAATTGCAAAATTGAAATGTTAACTGGGTGTTAAAATCATATATTGACGTTGAGGCAGTTTGTGGCAAATTCAACGTGTTGGCAAGTACCCAGGGAAAATAACCCTGATATTGGTGATGTCGATCATAATGAAGATGTATCAAGAAAAGATACGGCGGAGTTATGTTTTTTGAAATCGGATGGAAGTTTGAATATCGAGCATAATTGAATTATTCGTACAGTTTCAATATTTTTTTTGCTTTCGATGACTATGAAGCAGCCCCAGTTTATGGATTGAGCAAGGCGTGACGCCGCCTCCCGGCGGAAACCGCAAGGCCTTTTTGGTCAAGCGAGTGAACTGTTCGCGCAACTCGGAACATGCTGGAAACTTCATGAGTGTCCGCGTCAAACGTCATTGGCGTCTTGCTGTGTAGAGGAGTGTGTCTTGCGGAAGATGATCGTCTGAAGTCTGCGCCGATCACCAGTCACGGATGCCCAGCGCGATGCGGGCTCCGGATGCCGGATGCGGCTCACCCACATCATTCACCTCTGCACGACATACGGCTCGGCATCCCGCGGCACAGATGAAACGCGCACCGGCGTCGGCATGCTCGTGCTCCTGAACACAACACAGGAGTATCAGTCATGACATATTCAGCACCCAAGTCGAAGCAGGCCCAGCTGCAGGCGCAGCTTCAGGGCCAGGGACAACTGCAGGGCCAGGGACAGGGTCAGGGCCAATGGCAGTATGCAGGCGTCTCGAGCGAGAGCGCCAACAGCAACGCCAATGGCAATGAGAACCTATCCTGGAACGGCAACGAGAATGGCAATGCCAACCTCAACGGCAACGCCAACCTCAACGGCAACCTCAACATCAACGAGAACATCGTCGTGGTCGACGTTGACGTGAAGGTCGACCTCGCCGCCAGCCTGTCTCCGCCCGTCGACAATGACGCCATCGACATCGACCACATCGGGTACTTCGAGGAAGGCATCGTGATGCCCGACGTCGTCAACCAGACGGTTGGCTGCGGCAACAACTTCAACATCGATCAGGTGTCCAATCTGACCGACAACGACCGGCTCGACAGTCCGTCGGTCCGCTACGACAACGCCGGCATCGATGCCGGTTGCTGCCGCGGCGCTGCGGATGCAGCCGGTGACTTCTCGATGACGGCCACGGCGAAGGGCGGCGACGCATCCTCCTCCGTCGGCGCCATCATGGGCGATGACGGCGACTTCTCCGGCATCGGGGCTGCAGCGGCGAGCGCGACGCTCACCCAGGAAGCCTTCACCCAGCACATCGCGATGGGCGCGAACATCCAGTTCAACTCCATCGACCAGACCGTGGTCGGCGGCGATCTGAACGACGCGATCTGACAGCGAGAACCTGTCCGGCCTGCGCTGCAGGCCGGACAACCGAAGCGCGCGGCGCGGTCCGGACAGGACCGTGGGGCGGGCAACCCCAAACTACATCGAAACTGAACCTTCAACCTGGGAGAGCTTCCGGGAACGGGATCGGCTTGCGCCGCGCAGAAGAGCGGGCAGGTCAGTCGTGCCGGTCGCCTATCCCTCAACACGGACAAAGGAGACACGACAATGACCAAACCATCATCAAAACAGGCCCAGCTTCAGGGTCAGCTGCAAGGCCAGGGCCAGCTTCAGGGCCAGGGTCAGCACCAGGGCCAGATGCAGTATGCCGGCGTGGAAAGCTACTCCGACAACTACAACGGCAACCTGAACGGCAACTGGAACGAGAGCGCCAACGGCAATCTCAACGGCAACCTGAACGGCAACGCCAACCTCAACGCCAACCTCAACGCCAACGTCAATCATGTCGACGTGGACGTGAAGGTCGACGTGGGCGTGGCCGCGCAGCTCAGCCCGCCGGTCGACAACGACGCCATCGACATCGACAGCATCGGCTGCTTCGAGGAAGGCATCGTGATGCCCGACGTCGTCACCCAGTCGGTGAAGGATGGCAACAACTTCAACATCGACCAGGTCTCGAACCTGACCGACAACGACAATGTCTACAAGCCGAGCGTGTCCTACGAGAACGGCGGCATCGACGGTTGCGGCTGCGCCGTCGCGGATGCGGCCGGCGACTTCTCGATGACGGCGAGGGCCGAGGGCGGCATGGCGGATTCGCGGATCGGCAACATCACGGGCGATGACGGCGACTTCTCCGGCATCGGCGCTGCTGCGGCCAACGCGACCCTGACCCAGGAAGCGTTCACCCAGCACATCTCCACGGGGGCGAACATCCAGTTCAACTCCATCGACCAGACCGTGGTCGGCGGCGACCTGAGCGACGCCGTCTGAGCGGGATGACACCGGCGCGTCCCGATCACGGGGCGCGCCACTTTTTCAAAGGCAGGAGGCTTCGATGCACAGCACCGGATTTGACGAAGGCATCCGGCACTTTCTCGGTTACCTGCACATCGCCGACGCCTTGGCCCATCTTGACGCCACCTACGAAGGCGCGCGCTTTCAGAAGATCACCATCGAGTTGGTGGTCACGCCGCCGCCGCCGTCAAAACCGTATCTGGACGTTGAGGATCTCGATTCGAGACCCGTCCGGATCAGCAACGAACTGCTCGTCGAGCAGATGATCTCGGCCCGGACACCGCCAATGCCGCAGGAAGAAGACGACGTGCAGGGCTTCCTGCAGGGAGCCCTGAGGGCGATCCAGACCAGACCGCCAGCCATCGCGGATATCGCCGTGCGGCGCGATGGCGCCGCCAGCCGCGAGATTTCCGTCGAATACGACGATCGCGCCATGCAACTGCTGAACAGCATCACGCAGGTCAACCGGATGATCGACGACGACGTCGTTTCGGCCGGTGAGATCAGCGTCTGGAATGGCCACGCCTGGGCGGCTGGCTTCGCCGCTGCGGGTTCGTCTGAACTCCTGCAGGACTTGATGAAGACCGCGCAGGACTACACACCCTCCGACATCGATATTTCGCCGGCTTCCGACACAGCCGAACTCATCGGCTTCATCTCGGCGCGCGATGCCATGTGGGCGGAAGACCGCCTGCCGGACCGAGCGCCGGTCGAACCGGGGCGATATGTCGACGGCGTCAGGAGCGACGAGGCGCCGCCATCGCCGGTCCTTGCCCCCTCCATCGACGGCATACAGAACGCCGAATGGATCACTATCGACGGCGAGACGTCGCGGACGATCACCGGTCCCAGCGACGGCATCGGAACCGTCGTCCACACCGGCGGCAACGAGGCCACCAATGCGGCGGTCATTCGCGATCTCGGCGGCCAGAACGGCTCCATGATCATCAAGGGCGATGCGTACCACACCAATGCGATCGTGCAGGTCAATCTGCTGGTCGACAGCGACAAGATCGATCTCGTCATCGGTGCCGGGCTCGATCCGATGCTGGCCGAACTGACCCGCAGCGCAAGCGCCGATGGCAACACCGCGCACAATATCGCGGAGTTCGTCCACCATGACTATAGTGCAGTCCTGCGCGGCGCGGCGTTCATGCCGCAATGGACGGTCGATGTCGTCGACGGTGACTTCTACAGCGTCCGGGCGCTGAGCCAGGTCAACTACAACACCGATCATGACCGGGTGTCGCAATATTCCGATACGACATTCCAGCAGTTGCGCACCGGCGACAACCAGCAGATCAACATCACGAGCATCTACGATTTCAACCAGTACGATCTCGTGATCATCGGCGGCAGCTACCACAGCGCCAACTGGATATTCCAGAAGAACATCGTCGTCGACAATGACTGGATCACCTCGCGCCTGGATGGCGAGGACGGCAGTCGCCAGTCGGCTTATGCAGGCGGCAACAGCCTTCTGAACGAGGCCAGGATCACCACCTACGGCAATCAGGACTATCTGGCGATCAACGACGCGCAGCGGGATCTGCTGTCGGCGCTGGAGCGTGGCGACACCACCCTTCAGCCCCATGCCGACTGGCAGCTCGCCGGGTCAGCCACGGGCGCCTTGCGCGTGCTGTACATCAACGGCGACTACTACGACCTGAACCTGATCTCGCAGACCAACATCATCTCGGACATTGACCAGGTCGCGCAGTGGACCTCGAACGATGGCGCGGCGGTGCAGGGCGCGGTGACCGGCCAGAACGCGGCGCTGAACAATGCGCAGATCATCGACGTCGGGACATTGTCCGGGTCGAGCTACCTTGGCGGCGATCCTTACGAGGACTCGATCCTGATCCAGGCGAACTTCGTCGTCGACGAGCCCGATCAGGTCACGATCCACGCCAATGGCTACGTTCCCGAACTGATCGCCTTCGCCCAGCACGGCGACGAGACGGCCGATCAAGGCCAGATCAGCGCCCCGACCAAGATCTGCGATCCATCGCACTACGACAATCCAGGCTCCGTGCTGACCTAGCGGCGCGCGCCCGTCGAAGACCGGGCGGAAGGCAAGAATGTACGAAACCAAGGGCTTGACCTATGTCGACAGCAAAATTCGATCCGGACGCCACATCGCCCGAAAACGGGCCCGGAGGGCAGCAAGATCGCGCTAAACCGCATGGTCCCGGAGCGGCCCTTCCGCGCGCCGAGCCTTTCACCCCCCTTCTTCCGGACGCACAGAGGCAGGCCTCGCAAGCCAGCGCCAAGGCGAACGGACCCGCCGGTCCCACCAACCAACCCGATTTCAACTCGGGACCGGCGGCTTTCTCTCTTCAGGACACGCAACCACCTGCGGCGCGCGCCGCTCGCACGGAGCCAAAGGATGACGACGGCAGCGGCGCAGACTCCGGCAAAGGCGGCGAGGTCGTCGACAGGGCCGCCGGCGCGCCGGCCGCGGCAGGCGCAGATGCGGGGAAAAAGTCCCAGGCGCGCTGGGCGGTCAAACCGCCGCTTCACCAGCGCGTCGGCGACAATGATTTCCGCACCGTGCTGTCGGCGGGACTGGCCGGGGTCCGGCGCAACCTGATCACCGTCACGGTGTTCTCGCTCGTCGTCAACCTGCTGGTTCTGGCGATACCGGTCTATCTGTTCCAGATGTCGGACCGCGTGCTGACCAGCCGCAGCATCGACACGCTGGTGATGCTGAGCGTGATCGTCATCTTCGCGGTGATCGCCCATGTCATCATCGACAGCATGCGCCGCGTCATCCTGATGCGGATCGCCGTAGATGTGGAAAGCAAGCTTGGAGCGCCCGTGCTGAGCGCGGCCGCCAAGGCGGCGCAGAACGGTTCGAGCCGCGAATTCCAGATCCTTGGCGAACTGCAGAACGTGCGCAGCTTCCTGACCGGACCGGTGCTGCTGACCATGCTCGATGCTCCGGTTGCCCCGATCTACCTGCTTGTCGTCTATCTCATCCATCCCGACCTCGGGATCATCGTCACCGTGGCGGCGCTCGTCCTCGTGTTGCTGGCCTACATCAACCAGCGCATGACGGCCGTGCACTACTCGCGCGCCAACGCCTATGCGAGCCGCGCGAATCTTCAGGCCGATTCCATGGCGCGCAACGCCCAGGTCATGAATGCCATGGGCATGATCCCCGAAGGCGTCCTGATGTGGGGCAAGGAGACCGCCGAGTCGCTGAAGGCGCAGGTCGCCGCGCAGGATCGCAACATCCTGCTGACCGGCATCTCCAAGTTCGTTCGGCTCGGAACCCAGGTGGCGATGCTGGGCTGGGGCGCATGGCTCTCGTTGCAGGGCAGCCTCACCGGCGGCATGGTCATTGCCTCGTCCATCGTCGCCGGACGGGCACTGGCCCCGCTCGAGGGGACGATCGAGGGCTGGAAGACATTCATCCACGCCCGCGCTGCCTATACCCGCATCCAGCAGCTTCTGCTCAACTCGCCGCTCAACCTCGACCGCCTCAAGCTGCCGAGGCCAGAGGGCCGGCTCGACGTCGAGCGCATCCTCTATGTCCCGCCGCCGAACAAGAAGGTGATCCTGAACGGCGTCAGCTTCTGCCTCGGTCCTGGCGAGTCGCTGGCAATCGTCGGAGCCTCCGGGTCAGGCAAGTCGACGCTGGGCCGCATGCTGGTCGGATCGATCATGCCGACGGCGGGCAACATCCGGCTCGACCTGATGGAAATCAAGAACTGGGACCCGCGCCAGCTTGGCGAGTGCGTCGGCTACCTGCCACAGGATGTTCAGCTTTTTCCGGCCTCGATCAAGGCGAACATCGCCCGCATGCGCGAGGATGCCGACGACGCGGCGGTGTTCGAAGCCGCCGAGATCGCCGATGTGCATGAGATGATCTCGGGCTTCGCCCATGGCTACGAAACCCAGATCAGCGCCGACGGCAGCCCCTTGTCAGGCGGCCAGAAGCAGCGGATCGGGCTGGCGCGCGCGTTCTTCGGCGATCCGCGCCTCGTGGTTCTGGACGAGCCGAACTCGAACCTCGACACCGCCGGCGAACAGGCTCTGGCCCGGTCGCTGGAGCGTGCCAAGCGCAAGCGAATCACGGTCGTCGCAATAACCCAGCGCCCGGCACTGCTGCGCAGCGTCGACAACATCATGCTGCTGAAGGACGGCAGCGTGCAGGCCTTCGGCGTGCGCGACGACATCCTGGCGCAGCTTCAGGGCCCGCCGAAAGCCGCAGTTGCAGCCGCCGCGGCGGAAGGCGGGCTGGTGCCGGCGTCAGCCTGAGAAGTCTGACAGAACATGCGTGCAAGGGAGACGGACAATGGCGCAGGACACGGCAATCGGACGGGACAAGCCCCCAGGGGCCTGGCATGCCGACATCCCCCGGTCCACACGGATGCCGACGATCCTTGGAAGCACGGTCATCGTCCTGATCGTGCTGACCTTCGGGGTCTGGGGCGCCACCGCGCCCATCGCCGGCGCCGTGGTCACGACCGGGGTTTTCGTCACCACCGGGCAGAACAAGACCATCCAGCATCTGGAGGGCGGCGTGATCCGGGAGATCAAGGTCCGCGAGGGGGATGTGGTGCAAGCAGGCCAGGTTGTGATGACCCTCGACGAGACGGCGCCGCGCGCGGAACTGCGCCGGCTCATCCTGCGCCAGGCTCGGTTGACGGCGATCGAGGCCCGGCTGCAGGCCGAACTGCGCGAGCAGGATGATTTCGATCTGCCGCAAGGCCTGAACGAGATGACGACGGATCCGGAGATCGCCATGGTGATCTCCACGCAGCGCGCGACGTTCCGGGCACGGCGCAACAACGTCAAGAGTGACATCGCTTCGCTGGAAAAAAGCATTGATGGCATCGAGGAGCGAGTTGCCGGAACCCAGATCCAGCTTGCCTCGGTCCGTCGCCAGGGCGCGCTTCTGGAAGAAGAGCTGTCCGGCAAGGAAAAGCTCCTTGAACGCGGTTACATCCGCCGGCCGGAGGTGATGGCGCTGCGGCGCACGAAGGCCAATCTCGAAGGCGAGGTCGGCCGGCTCGGAGGAGAACTCGGCGATGCACGCGAGCGCATCGCCAAGACGCGCGAGCAGATCACCGGCGTGCGCAAGACTGCGATCAAGACGGCGGTCGAACAGCTTTACGAGATCAGCGGCGAACTCAACGACGTGCGCGAACGCAAGCGCATGCAGAGCGGCATCGTCGAGCGCGTGCAGATCGTCGCGCCCGTGCGCGGTTCCGTCGTCAAGCTGCGCTATCACACCACCGGCGGCGTCATCGAACCCGGCAAGAGCATCATGGAGATCGTGCCCCTTCAGGAAGAATTGATCATCGAGGCCCGGGTGCGCCCGCAGGATATCGACAAGGTCAAGCGTGGGCGCTGGGCGAGCGTGCGCCTGACCGCCCTGAACCAGCGCGTCACCCCGATGGTCGGCGGCGAGGTGATCTACCTGTCGGCCGACGCGCTGCCTGACGACAAGCCGCGTGCGGCGCAGCCGGCAAGCGACCTTTATGTCGTCCGCGTCCGGCTCGACCGCGCGGAGATGGCGCGGATCAAGGAGTTCGAGCCGACGCCCGGAATGCCTGCCGAGGTCTACATCCAGACATCGGAGCGTACCTTCTTCGAATACATCATGCAGCCGATCAAGGACAGCATGGCCCGGGCCTTCCGGGAAACCTGACAGCCTGTGGCCGTTCGACATCCCTGCATCGTGTGCTAGCTTCGCATGCGGGGAGTTGGATGAATGTTCGTCGTCTGCGGAGAAGCGCTCTATGATCTGTTTGCCGTCGGTCAGCCGGACGCGCACGGCAAGGTTGCTTTGGATGCGGTGCCGGGAGGTTCCCCGTTCAATGTCGCCATAGGCCTCGGGCGAATGAACGTGGAATGCGGGCTGCTGTCGGCGATCCCGCGTGATTTCCTTGGCAACGGCCTGCGGTCGCGATTGGCGGCCGAGAAGGTGTCGTCCCGCTTCCTCCTCGAGACCGGGGGACGGACGACCCTGAGCTTCGTCGGGCTGAACCCGGATGGTTCCCCGACCTACGCGTTCTATGAGGGCGCGCAGGGTGCCTGTCTCTCGATCGACGATCTGCCGGCTTTCGGCGCGGATGTCGTTGGCCTGCATCTTGGCTCCTATGCCGCGGTCGCTCCGGCGACCGCCAAGGCATTCGAGGCCTTGGCGAGGCGTGAGCACGATCGTCTGGTCACCTACGATCTGAACGTGCGCCTTGCGGTTGAACCGCGCATGAAGGTCTGGCAGGAGCGCGCCGGAGCGCTGCTGCCCCTGGTCGGCGTGGTCAAGGCCAGCGACGAGGATCTGACGGCGCTCTGGCCGGACCGCGCGCCCGTTGACGTCGCGCGCGAGTTTGCAACCCGGGGTCCGGCGCTGGTGGTTCTCACGCGGGGCCCGCAGGGAGCGGTGGCGTTCCACCGCAGCGGTCAGATCGACATTCCCGCGCCGGAGATCGACATGAAGGACACGGTGGGCGCGGGCGATGCGTTCCAGGCGCAGTTGATCGCGGGCCTGATCGAACATGGCGGCATGTCGCGCGCCGCGATCTCGCGCATGAGCCGGCCCGACATCGCCGCCGTCATCCGGCGCGCTGTATGGGCAGCTTCGCAGACCTGCCGCCGACAGGGCGCCGATCCGCCCGCAGCGTCTGACCTCGCGCCATTCCTGACGGCGTTGACCCGCGAGGCCATGGCGGACTAGCTATGCATCCCCGGCATCTGGGCGTCTTCATGGGCAGCGCGCCGTGAGGACCAATCGGCCCGATATCGCACGCTTCCTGTCAGGCGCGTGATGCAGGCGCCGGCACGCGGATCGGACATGTCCGCTTGTCCGCACGAGCCGGGATGGCGTGCAATGCAAGCCGCCCTTCAGTACTCCTGCTCGAAGCCGATTCCGCCCGAGGCCCGTCCGTCGGCCCCGATCTCGCCCTGAAGGCGCAGGCGGCGGGTGAGATCGATGTCGACGCCGACGCCCGTGGTCTGCGGCGTCGCGCCGGCCTTCAACTGAATGCGTGCCCGGTCCGATATCGCCCGGGAGACGCCGATGCCGGGGCCGTCGGCACCCACTGAGATGTCCAGATCGTCGACGCCGAGGGCACGGCGCGCGCCTTCGAAGACGTCGGCGCCGCCCTCTCCGGCAAGCTGCGCGGCCGCTTGCGCCAACTGGATGGCCTGGAACGGCGACAATCCGCCCGCCGCCCGCGCAAACAGAAGCCGCGACAGCACTTCGTCTTCCGGCAGGGCCGGCGATGACGAGAACGTGAAGGCTGGCTGGTCGGCCGGTCCGCTCACCGCCACACGGGCGGTCACGTCACCAGCCCGGGTTTCCGCGACGAAGTCGAGTTCGGGCACGAGGCTTCCTGCGAAGAGCAGACGACCGCGCGTGAAGTCGAGCCGCTGCGTCAGGATCGTAAGCCGCCCCCGGCGCAGGTCAAACGCGCCTGTGGCGACCGGTTGCCGCGCCGCGCCGGTCAGGCGCAGATTGCCGCCAAGTTCGGCGTCAAGCCCGCGTCCGCGCACGAAGATGCGGCCTGGCGCCGACACGGCGACGTCAAGCACCGGGCCGGAGCCGCCAGCCCGTTGCGCCGCGCTGCGGCCTGTCGGCGCGCGACGGGCCAGTTGCGCCAGCCTGGCGCGCGTCTGCGCCGGCGCGGCGATGTGGCGTGCGTCCGTCAGGGGCACGCCGGCCCCGCCGGCTCGTTCCGGCACACGCACATCGAGGCTGAGCACGCCCACGCTGCCCGTGATGCGCGGGCTGCTGGCCAGGGGGCCAGCAACCGCCAGGTCCGCGTTGGCGACGAGCCGGGCGACGCCGCTGTCGATCAGTTGAGCCCGCCGCGCCGTGACGCGCAGGTCGGCGACCAGATCGCTCCCGGCAGCACGCAGCACGCGCCCCGTGACGACGATCTCGCCGTCGCCACGCGTGCGCCCCGCCAGGCGCGGGATTGTCAACGTGGACCCATCGGCTTGAACGCGTCCGTTAACGCCCGTGACGCGCACCCCCTGGACGGCGTCGGTGAAGGTGCCGCCGGAAATCGTCGCTCCGCCTGCAAGCTGCGGCTCGGCAGCCGTCCCCTTGACGGCCAAATCCACCGCGACGGCTCCGGACACGCGCTGGCCGGCTTCCACGAACCCGGCATTCGCCAGTCCCGCATCCACCGTGCCGCGAACCGAAAGGTCGATGGCGCCATCTGCCGAAAGGGGGATAGCGCCCGACACGGTGAGCGCAACCGCTCGGCCATTGCGCACGGTCCCGTTCACCGCGGCCCGGTTCGCCTCGAACTGCCCCTTCACCGCGACGTCGAGCGGCGGCAGTCCGGCAGCGCGCCCGGCAGCAATCCCGAGCTTGCGCACCGAGAGCGAAAAGGCGCCCTGCGGCGCTTCCAGCGAGCCCGCCAGATCGGCTTCGCCATCCAGCGTTCCGGTCAGCGCGAGGCCCGGCGCCAGAATGGACGACGCCGCAAGCGGAAGCGCGGTGACACGCAAGGATGCGTCGAGATCACGACCGATTCTCCCCGCCAGCGCGATCTGGCCGCCCATGACTGCGAAACGGACATTGTCGGTGCGGATCCCGCCCGGCGCAGCCGTGACGGTCGCCGGGGCGGCGAGCGAGATGGTCCGCCCGTCCCGGCGGGCCGCAAAGCTGGCGATACGAACGGCCATGGGCGGACCCGCCATCAACTGGCCTGACCCATCGAGCGCGAAGCCGCTGCCGCGCCCTGTCACCGACAGGTCCGTCGCGCCATCCGGCGTGCCTGTCGCCGTGAAGGCCAGCCTTTCGAAACGTTGGCCGCCAGCGGCGAGCGCGGTCAGTTCCGCCTGCCCCGCCAGCCGAGGTCGACGCCAAATGTCGTCGCCCGCAAGATCCGCGACGAGGCCGCCGATGCGGATGTCGTCGATGGCCATGCCCTGCCCGCTCGCCTTGACACCGAGCGTCTGTCCACCGGTGGCGGTTGCCGACGCCGTGACGTTGGCCGTCAGCGCTCCGCCCATCCGGCGCAGCAGAATTGCGGAAACATCGTCAAGATCGCTGGCTTTCAATGAAACCGCACCATCCGCCAGACCTGCCGTCAGCCGGCCGCTGCCCTGAAGCTCGACGCTGCCCAGCGACGCCGCCAGGCGATCCACCGACCAGGCGCGGGCCGCTCCGCCATCTGCGGCGTCAGCCGCCATCGCGACGTCCAGCCTCAACGGCTTGCCACCGATCTCGCCATCCCCGCGCAAGGTCAGCCGAGGCGCAGTCATCGGCGACGTTGCGCGCAGCGCCAGCGCCAGCGCTCGGACGGGACGGCCCAGAGCGGTGGCTTGCGGCGCCGACAGGACCGCATCGATGTCAGGATCGGCAGTCCGCCCGTTCAGGCGCAGCGAGGCCCGTGCCAGCCCCGACAGGCGTTGGTCGAGCATGCCGATATCTGTCAAAGCGGCGGTCGCGGTCAGCGCGATGTCCGCGGCGTTGACGGTGCCGTCCACGCGCGCGCGCGCTCCCCGCGAGCGCAACTCCAGCGCGTTCACCGCCACGTTTCCCTCGGCCAGCGTCAGGATGCCCGCAAGCATCAGATTCGGGCCGGCGATGGCGTTCAGACGGGCGTCGCCATAGCTCAGGCCGCCTCCCCCTGCATCGATGACGGCAGTCAGGCGGCCTGTTGCGCCATCCCTGCCGAGGCCGCTGCCGGCAAGGTTCGCGCCGAGCTTGACCGACCCGCCGAGCGGCCGCCCCGCCAGCGCCGACAATCGCTGCAGCCGTATGACGTCGAGCGCAAGCCGGCCGTCGACAAGCCCGCCGCCAAGGCGTCCCGCGTAGGTCAGCGCCCAATCCCGGCCCGACAGTTCAGCGAGGTCAAGGGCGATGACGCCGCCGGATGCAACCCCACGCACGACAAGACGGGCGTCGGGTCCGACGGCTTCGGCCAGCGCCGCATCACCGGGCACGAACCCCGTCACCCGGGCATCTGCCGAAACCAGCGCCGATGCATCGCCCTGCTGCGCCAGCGCGAAGCTGGCGGACAGCGAACCCAGAGCGAACCTTGTGTTGGCGAAGCCGGCCATGGCCAGCGAGCCCTGCACGGCAGGCGCTGTCGCGGTGCCCGTGATGCGGGCGTCAAGCGTCAACCGATCAAGGCGCACCCCGTCGACAACAGTGGCGGTGGCGGTGTTTGGCACGGCTCTCGCGGCCGCCGATAGGTCCAGCGTGCGGTCGGCCCCGACCATGCCGGCGATGTCGAGGCTTGCAAGCGGCGCGGCAAGGCGCAGGCTCCGCACGGTCACAGCGCCATCATCCCGGAAGGCCACGTCGCCGGTCACTGCGCTAACCCCAGCGAACACGGGGACGAGGACGGCCGGCAGGAGCGGGGCCACGCGGCCTCTGAGATCGAGCGTGAGCGTGCGCGCAGTGCCCTGGCGCAGCAGCCGCGCCGAGCCCTCCGCGTCGAGATCCTGCCCACCGTTGAAAGCCAGCGTCGAGCGCCAGTCGTCGAGGACTCCGTCGCCCTGCAGATCGAGACGCACCGGAGGCGTGCCGGACAGGCCGGCAAGCCTGGCGAGCAGGCCGCCGGCAGGTTCGTCATGCGCCAGCCTGAGGCTCAACCGTTCGCCCTCGGGCACGAAGGCCAGCGTCAGGTCGGCGCGGCCCGGCTGATCGAGACGCCTCAGCGCGAGCGCGGCCCGCAAGCCATCGGCAGGACGGCCGAGACTGGCCGATCCGCTTGCCGAAAGCCGCGCGGCGACTCCGAGGACCGGCTCGCCCAGCGCCAGTTCGTCGACCGCGAAGCGTCCGACCTGCAGGCTCAGAGGCAGCTCCGGCAGCAGCGGGCCCGGCTCCGGCTCCCCGGCGACCGCCGACGACCTGCGCGCCAGCGTGATGCGTCCGATCTCGAGGCGCTCCACCTCGATGCGACGTTGCAGCAGCGCGGCACGACGCCAGACGATGCGGATGCGGTCGATCGTGAGGAACACACCGGCATCGTCCGCGACCGCGACATTGCGGATGATGGCGTCCGACGACAGCGCGCCGTCGACCGCGCCGATCGTCACGCGCGATGTCGGCGTCGAGAGCAGCCGCGAGACGAAGCCCGCGAGCAGGCCCTGCTCCTCGCTGGTCTGGGCGCGCATGGCCTGGCCAAGGCCCGCCGCCAGCGCGAACAGCGTCAGGATCATGATCAGGCCAAGTCGCGGCCACCTGGCGGTGATGCGGAGAAATCTCATCAGAATGCCTGCCCTATGCTGACATAGACCGCGTAGGGGGTCTCACCCTTGCGGCGCGCGACGGGAACGGCGAGATCGACCCTGATCGGGCCAAGCGAGGTGTAGTAGCGAAGGCCGATGCCCGCGCCGACGCGAAGCTTCTGTGCCGAACCGGGCAGCGATCCCGCAAAGCTTTGCCCGACATCGACAAAGGGCACGATGCCGATCGTGTCCGTGACCTTGACGCGCGCCTCGAAGGACCCCTCCAGCAGGCTGCGCCCACCCAACGGCCGCCCAAAGTCATCGCGCGGGCTGAGGCTCTTGAAGTCAAACCCGCGAACGGAGCCTCCGCCGCCGGCAAAGAAGCGGCGTGTCGGAGGAATGTCGTCGAAGGCCCCCCCCCATGATGGACCCGAAGGCGGCCCTGGCTGCGAGCACCAAGCGCGCATCCTGATCGAGCGCCAGATAGCCGGACATTTGCACGCGTCCGATGCCGAACACTGCCGCCGCATCGCCAAAGCCCGCATATGGCCCGACAGAAGCCGAGACCTTGAAACCCCGCGTCGGGTCGATCGGACGATCGGTTGAATCGTAGTTCACGGACAGCGGCAATCCGGCGAGGGCGTAACGGGTTCTTGTCACGGGAACTGCCGGGAAGAACTGCGCAGGCGCTTGCCGGATGTCGCCGGCCTCGATGTCGAGCCCGACCTGCATGTTGAAGGTGTCGCTGAAGCGGCGGCGGATCGCCAGCACGCCTGTGGCGAGATCGGCGTCATAGGCGGCAATTCTCGACCGCTCGAGGCTCGCATCGGCAAGCAGGTCGAAGCGACTGCCCCGAAGCGCCGGCTTGAGGAACGACATGGCAAGGCGACCGCCCAGATTGTCGCTTCGGAAGCCGCGTTGCGCGCCGTCCCGGTCCAGCACGGTGTAGAACACGTCGGCATCCAGCCGAAGGCGCTCGGCCCCGCCGAACAGGTTGCGGTTGGCCCAGTAGGCCCGCAGGGCCGGTCCGTCGACTGTCGAGTAACGTGCGGACGCGCCGATCAGCCGCGGCGGCCGCTCGGTCACGTCGACGGTCAGCGGCAGGCGGCCTGCGCCGTCAAGAGCCTCGCCTTCCCGGACCCGAACGGCGGCGAGCGCCTCGATGCGCGAGACGGACTTGCGAATGCCGGCAAGAGCCTGGGGCGAGAAGGGATCGCCTGGTTCGGCATAGATGAAAGAGCGGATGACGGCAGGATCGACAGCCCTCGTCCCCGTCACCATGACCGGCCCGAGCGTCGCGACCGGACCAGGATCAACCACAAGCGCCAGATCCACCAAGCGTGAGCGATGGTCGATCACCGGGGCGCGGCGGGACACTTTCACGAACGGGTGCCCCTCCCCGCGGAACCGGTCCGAGAGGCGGGCGCTTGCCGCCAGAACAGCGGACGTGGCCGCCGGGTCGCCTGCCGACAGCCCGGCGATCGTGGTCGTTGAAGCCGGTTTCGCCGCTGTCAGGATTGTGGCGGGCGCCGGCGGGTCCTGAAGCGGTCGACCGGAGCGCGCATCGACGATCGACACGGCGGCGAACCGGTAGAGTTCGTTGGCGGTCACGGCCACGACAATCGGAACGATCGCCCGGTTCCGGTCGCTCTCCGCAGCGCGTGCCAGCCGGTCGAGATCCAGCGCGCCGATCTGCGCGGCTGCCTGCCCGACGCGGATTGTCACCTCGGCGGCGTAATGGCCGCGCGCCCATGCCGCGTCAACGATGCGCGGCAGGTCTGCCTCGACGCGGCGGGCGAGGTCGGCGCCATCGACCGGCGCGTCGTCACGCGTGAGATAAAGCAGCGAGGCATCGCGCACCGCGCCATCGAGCCCGGGTGCAGCGCCTGAAACCTCGAAGCGGACCACATACGGCAATCGGTCCGGGCGCGGAGTAGGCGTTCCAGCGCCGAACCATGTCAGGGGATTGAGCCATGACAGGTCAAGGCCCTGCGCAGCAGCCGGAGCCGCGGACAGACATGCCAACACCCAAAGAAAGCCGTGACAGACACAAGAAGTACGCTTCGACACAACCAGACCTGTCACCATGACGCCGGATCACGCGGTCCCGGCACTCCGAGAGCGGTCTCGAACGGCACGCGCCGACTGCCCGGCCACGCGGCGACGCTCATCGCAGCGGGCTGGATGCCGCCATCGCCGGTCCGGCGCTCACGGCGAGATGGCGTCGGCATGGCGCGCGATGAGCGCTGCAAGGTCATCGTGCAGCATCTGCCGGACGAGTTCGCGCACGCCCTCGCCGCGCGCTCCGGACGTCACAAGCTCGACTGATTCCTTGAGCGAGGGGATGGCATTCGCCACCGCCACGCCGAACCCGCAGGCGGCGATGAAGGCATGGTCGTTCTCCGCATCGCCGATGCCGACGACGTCGCGCGCGTCGATGGACAGCCGCTTCAGAGCGGCTGCGAGCCCTGTCGCCTTGTTCACCGTCGATGGCAGGATCATCACCGCCTCCTTGTTGAAGACGATGTGCAGCTCCAGCCCGAGATCGCGGATCGCTTCCAGCGCCTGCACCTCATGGGGCTTCCACAGGGCGATGATCGACCGGCCGACCGAAATGCCGGGCACGCCCTCCGCCCGCAGCCGAGCCACGAGCACCTCCGAGGGCGAGGGCGCGAGAACTGTTTCCTCGGCAGATTCAGGGTCATAGAGAACCGCGCCGTTCTCGGCCACGACAAGGTCGAACAGGCCGATATCGGCGCAGACAAGAAGCAGTTCCGGAAGTTCACGCCCCGTCACCATGATGACCTTGCGACCCGACTGCCTGAGTTGCCTGAGGCAATGCAGCGTCGCGGCGTCCACCAGCCCGTCATGCGCGAGCGTTCCGTCATAGTCCGTTGCGAGAGCCTTGAAGCGCATCATCTAGCGATCTTGGTTGGTGAAACAGGCGTTTCCGAGGCCGGTTCCGATCGTGATGACGCCCCAGCGGGTGACGTCTTCCATCCATGGCCGCTGCGCGAGGCCCTGCATCACCGCGTCGTTGTGCATCACCACGAGCGCGCGATGATCGCCGATGCTCTCGATGCTCTTCATGATGGCCTGCGGCAGGTTGAAGCGCGCGCTCTCCCAGTTGCCGCCAGGCAGATTGACGGCGCCGCTCACGATGGCGCCTTCAGGATCGATGACGCCCGGACAGCCAATGCCGATCACGGGCACGAGTTCCAGCTTTTCCGTCTTGGCGGCTTTGATCAGGCGCTGGATCATCTCGATCAGGGTCTCGACCGTCTGGGTTCGCTTGGGATCGTCGTCCGCGTGCCGCCAGATGTCACTGAGCCAGACCTCCGCTTCCGACAGATCAGCCGCGCGATCCAGCGCCAGGCGGACGATGCCGACGCGCAGGTTGGTGCCGCCGATGTCCGCCGCGATCATGGCGGTGTGCCCTTTCAGGACCCATGACGGCAGAAGATGGCACGCTCCGATCAGGCCGGCATCGTCAGCATGCTGGCGGATCGGCACAAGCTCGACGTCCGCGCCTCCTGCGCTGAGGATGTCGGCAGCCTGCCGGATGGTGCGTTCGCCCAGCAGCCCCTTGCTGAAGCCACCGCCGACCGCGACGCGCTGGACCCCGGCCCATTTCCTGGTGGCGAGGAAGCGGCCGAGCACATGAGCCATGTCCTGCGCGAATTCGGCGATGGTCTCATCGATCAGCTTGATCGCTTCCGGACGGCCGCCGAGCAGAATCTGTTCGACGCCTTTGCGGTTGATGTCGGACGATGGTTTGTCGCCAAGAGGATCGCCTGCCTCGTCCGCAATGAGGGCGCGCCGCCCGTCGAGCAATTCGAAGAACCTGGCGCGGCGCAACCTGTGATTGAGGATCTCGTCGCCGTCACGCACGTCGAGATTATAGCTGTCGACCGTCACTGACGGGAGTGCGGAAAGCCCGTGTCCGGCCAGCACGTCTGTGGTCGAGATGTTCATGAGCGGCGACCCTGCTTCCGTTCACTGCAAAAAGGCCGGCCGGCGCGCCGGATGATCCATGCAGGCATAGCGGTCGACGAGATCGGCGATGATGCCGGCTGGCGCGGGCTTGCAGATGAAGGTGTGCGGCACGCCAAGGGCGGCGCGTTCCGGCGTATCATGGCCGGACAGGATGCAGACCTTCACACCACTGCGGGCGAGCGCAATCGAAAGCTGCCCGCATGTCTCTCCGTCGCCAAGCCTCCAGTCGATGATCGCGATGGCCGGAAGCGCGTTGTCGACGGCGCAGAGCGCACCCCTCACCGTGGTGGCGACATCGACGAGGTAAGCGCCCCGGCGCTCCAGTTCATCGGCGAGGCCGCTCGCGATGAGGGCGTTGTTTTCGACGATCAGCACGCGGGAATGGTTTGCTGTCATGTCCGGACCCCATGTTGCGGTGACGTTGCTGCGGCGCGCGGCGGGAATGAAGCGGCGGGAATGCAACGGAACAGGCGTGTTTTTGTTCCGCCTGATCGAGGTCCGTCAGACGAACACGGCCAGCGAGCGCCCCGTGAACTCGAACGACACCGTGCCGTCGGCATCGACCTGCCCTTGCGCATCCTTGCCCTCGACATCGTCCCGCGCCGTGTCGATCAGGCAATGCCACGGCCGCCCCTCGGGGTGATCGGGCAGGTTGAACGGAAGATCCCCATCAAAGCCGTTGAACAGCACAAGCGCATTCTTTGCGCCTTGCACGGCCTCGCAGGACAGTTGCAGGCCCAGGATCCGGGCGCCGGCATCATCCCAATGCTCGTCAAGCTGTTCGCCGCCCATTGGATTGAGCCAGTGGATCGTGCAGCCGTCACGGAAGCTCGCACGCCGGAAAATATTGTGTTCGGCGCGCAGCGCGATCATGCGCCGTGTGAACGCTGCCAGCGCCTCGTCCCGCGGGCCGATGTCGCTCCAGCGCAGCCAGCCGAGTTCGTTGTCCTGGCAATAGACGTTGTTGTTGCCGTCCTGCGTGCGGCCGAACTCGTCGCCCGCCAGCAGCATCGGCGTGCCATGGGACAGCAGCAGCGTCGCCAGGAGGTTGCGTTTCTGCCGTTCGCGCACCGCGATGATGCCCGGATCGTCGGTCGAGCCTTCGACGCCGTGGTTGAACGAGCGGTTGTCGCCATGCCCGTCCTTGTTGTCCTCGCCGTTCGCCGCGTTGTGCTTGTCGTTGTACGAGACGACGTCGTTCAGCGTGAAGCCGTCATGGGCGGTGATGAAGTTGACGCTCGACCACGGGCGGCGTCCGCGCAGGTCATAGACATCGCCCGACCCGGTGACGCGCGCGGCGAACTCGCGGCTAAGGCCTTCATCGCCCTTCCAATAGGCGCGCACGGTGTCGCGATACTTGTCGTTCCATTCCGCCCAGCCTGGCGGGAAGCCACCGACCTGATAGCCGCCCGGACCGATGTCCCACGGCTCACCGATCAGCTTCACGCCGCGCAGCACAGGGTCCTGTCCCATGGCGTCGAAGAACCCGCTGCGCTGATCGAACCCGTGCGGCTCCCGCCCGAGGATCGTGCCAAGATCGAAGCGGAACCCGTCCACTTCCATCGTCTCGGTCCAGTAGCGCAACGAATCCATCACCATCTGCAGCACGCGCGGATGACTGGTGTTGACCGTGTTGCCCGTGCCGGTGTCGTTGATGTAGTGGCGGGGCTGGTCGGGCATGAGCCGATAATATGAGGCGTTGTCGATGCCCTTGAACGACAGTGTGGGGCCAAGTTCATTGCCTTCGGCGGTGTGGTTGTAGACGACGTCGAGAATGACCTCGATGTTCGCATCGTGAAACGCCCGCACCATCTTGCGGAACGAGGACAGCCCGTCTTGGCCCAGATAGCGGGCCTTGAGCGCAAAGAAGCCGATGCTGTTGTAGCCCCAGTAGTTGCGCTTTCCAGCCTGTTCGAGATGGTGATCGTCGACAAAGGCGTGAACCGGGAGCAGTTCGACCGACGTCACGCCCAGGTTTTTGATGTAGTCCACCATCACCTCATGACCCATCCCGTCAAACGTGCCGCGCATCTGCTCGGGAATGGCCGGGTGAAGCATGGTGGCTCCGCGCACATGCGTCTCGTAGAAGATGGTGCGGTCCCACGGCACGAGAGGCCCGCGGCGGGAACCGGCTGGCCGCGTGTCCTCCACCACGACGCACTTGGGCATGTAAGGAGCGCTGTCGAGATCGTTGCGCGTCATGTCCTTGTCCTCGGCGGCGCCGAGGTCGTAGCCGTACAGGGCGTCGTTCCAGATCACTTCGCCGTGCAGGGCGCGGGCGTAAGGATCGATCAGCAGCTTGCTTGCGTTGAAGCGAAGGCCCGTCTCCGGCACATGGGGCCCATGCACGCGGAAGCCGTAAAGCTGCCCGGCCTTCATGCCCGGAATGAAGCCATGCCAGATTTCATCCGTGTATTCCGGCAATGCGATGCGCGCGGTCTCGATCGTGCCGGTTTCGTCGAAAAGGCACACCTCGACCCGCTCTGCGGTGTCGGAAAACAGCGCGAAATTCACGCCGCCGTCGACAACCCGCGCCCCAAGATCGACCGACGATCCGGATTGAACGTCAAAGGTCACATTTCGAGTTGTCATGCCCACGTCGGTGGCTCCTGCTTCGGGGAAGAACTGCAGCACAGGTGACCCGGTTCAGCCCGCAGTGCGGCCCTGGCGCGGGATGATTGGCAGGCGGCAAGGCGAAGTTGCCCCAGCCGCGACATGCGCCTCAACAACGTGGCGGAGGGGTCAAGGTTCCCGCCCGGCGCCGGAACAATCGTCAGGCGTGGGCGTTCAATCCCGCATGCACAGCGAGTCCCACATGGCGACCGACATGCCGAGCGATGAGGCGCTCGACCACACCATTCCGGATGCGCGCACGGGCAATGCCGCTCACGACCCCGCCGGTCCCGCGCCAGACACCGGCCCACCGGTGCGGATGAACGGGAAAGTTCTCTTCATCACCTCGGAGATGAGCGAGTTTCTGAAGGCCGGCGGGCTTGGCGAAGTGTCTTCCGCCCTGCCCCGCGCCATGGGCGCGATGTGCGACGTGAGGGTCCTGCTGCCAGGTTTTCCTGCCGTTCTGGAGCGTGCCAGATCGCTCGAGCTTGTCCGCAAGATGCCAGGCACCGCGGAACTGCCGCCCTGGTCGCTTGGGCGAATCGACGCGGATGACGGCCTCGTGATCTATGTCGTGCTGTGCGATGAATTGTATGGTCGCCCCGGCTCGCCCTACGGTGATGGGCACGGCGTCGACTTTCCCGACAATGACGTCAGATTTGCCCGGCTCTCGCTTGCCGCGGCTGAAATTGCGTCCGGCGAGGCGGACCCGTCCTGGCGTCCCGACATCATCCACGCCAATGATTGGCCTTCAGCGCTGACGGCCGGATACATGAAGTGGAAGGGGCTCGACACCCCCTCGATTTTCACCGTCCACAATCTTGCCTATCAGGGATTGTTCGATCCCGGCCGCCTTGCCGCGCTTGCCATTCCGGAATCGGCCTTTCAGGTCAACGGGGCCGAGTTTCATGGCAAGCTGTCATTCCTCAAGGCCGGCGTGTTCTATGCCTCGCACGTCACGACCGTCAGCGAGACCTACGCCCGCGAGATCGCGACCCCGGCGCATGGATGCGGCCTCGAAGGGCTGCTCGCCGACAAGCAGGCCGCAGGCCGCCTCACCGGCATCCTGAACGGAATCGACAGAAGCTGGATCGACCTGTCGCACGACCTGCGCAAGCAGGGCGAACTCGACGACTGGAAAAAAACGAACGCCGGCCGGGTGCGCTCCCTGTTCGACCTCAGCGCCTCGTCAGGCCCGCTGTTTTCGATCGTGTCGCGGCTGGTTCATCAGAAGGGCATCGATCTGTCGATCAACGCAGCCGACATGATCGTGCGCAATGGCGGGCAGATCGTGGTGACCGGACGCGGCGAGGCGAGACTTGAAAGCGAGGTCAGGAACCTGGCGCGCAAATATCCCGGCGCGGTTTCGGCACGCATCGGCTTTGACGATGCCGAAGCGAGGCAGATGTTTGCCGGCAGCGACTTTCTGCTGATGCCGTCGCGCTACGAGCCCTGCGGCCTGAGCCAGATGTATGCCCAGTCGCTTGGCTCGCTGCCGATCGCCTACAGGACCGGCGGTCTGGCCGACACCATCGATGATGGCTGCAGCGGCTTCCTGTTTCAGCGCCCCGACAAGATCGGATTGAAGGAAGCGGTGTTGCGGGCCTTCCGGGCCTTCCGTTCCAAGCCGCAGATTTCCCGCATGCGGCGCAACGCCATCTCCAAGGAATATGGCTGGGGCGGATCGGCGCGGCGTTACCTTGGCGTATACGCTGACGCGTTGGCGCGCTGACGAAACTGACCGGACACGGCGGGTGCGCTGGCCCTGAAGGCGATCGCAGCCGCCGACGCGATGGTCAATCCTGGGATTTCTGCACCCGGCGTGTGGTTCGGGCGGTTGTGGTGGTCGTGCGCATCGGCGTCACGCTTTCGTCAGGCACAGCATCTAGCCTGGCCTTCGCCTCGATCCAATGGGCGTCTGCGCGACCTGCCGGCCGGCCTTCCGCTTCCCAGATCTGGTAGGCGATCTCGCTGATCAACTGATCGTTGTCCATGATGGCTCTCCTGATGGAAAAGATGGTTGCGAGACCGTAACGCTGCCCGAAATCAGAGGTTCCGGCATCTATGCCCACACGGCTCTAGTGGAACGATTCCGGGTGGCGGGTGTTCATGCCTTGTTGCGCCTGCACCTCCGGCAGGGGCCAGAACCGTGACCTCTCGTGCAGATCCGAACCTTTCTTTCCGAATCGCCCGCAGCCGCTCGCCGACGCCCCCTGCGCCAGCTCGATGCGGGCGACATCGCGGCGTTGCAGGGCGCGCATCATGGCGATGCCTTTGCCGTTCTCGGGCCACATGCAGGCCTCGCTCATGACGGCAAGATCGATGTGACCGTGCGCACTTTCCAGCCTGGAGCGAGCGCTGTCGAATTGGTCGTGGACAGTGCAGCGCAGGACATGGCGGAAATCGAGCCCGGCCTGTTCCAGTTCACGCTGGCGGATGGGGCATTTGCGGACAGGCCGATGGCACCGGGCGGATACACGCTCCGTGTGTCATGGCCCGGCGGGGTCGTGACCGAGAGCGCCGATCCCTACGCATTTGCGCCGCTGCTCACCGACTATGAACTGCACCTGATCGGCGAGGGGCGCCATCTCGAACTTGCGCGCGCGATCGGCTCGCATGAGCGCGTGATCGCAGGCGTCGAAGGCGTGATGTTCGCGGTCTGGGCTCCAAACGCCAGATGCGTGGCGGTGGTCGGGGACTTCAACGCCTGGGATGCGCGACGTCATCCTATGCGGCGTCGCATCGAGGCCGGCATCTGGGAATTGTTCATTCCAGGCTTGCGCGCTGGCGAAATCTACAAATACGCCATTGTGGGGCCGGACGGACGGCACATGCCGTGGAAGGCCGATCCGATGACGCGGCAGGCGGAGCTTCCGCCCCGCACCGGCTCGGTCGTCGCACCGCCCTCCGCTTTCGTCTGGACCGATGAGGCTTGGCTCGCCGGGCGCGCCAACCGGCATCGGACGGACGCTCCGATCTCGATCTACGAGGCGCATGTGGAATCATGGCTGCGCACCGCAGATGGCCAGCCGACCACGTGGGAGGCCGCTGCCGAGCGGCTCATCGCCTATGCGGGCGACCTCGGCTTCACGCATCTCGAATTGATGCCCATCGCCGAATATCCCTTCGGAGGGTCCTGGGGTTACCAGCCGCTTTCGCTCTACGCACCGACCGGCCGCCTCGGCAGCCCGGCGGATTTCGCGCGCTTCGTCGACCGATGCCACGCGGCGGGTCTCGGGGTCATCGTCGATTGGGTGCCGGCCCATTTCCCGTCCGACGAACATGGCCTCGCCCGCTTCGACGGCACGGCATTGTTTGAGCACGATGACCCGCGCGAGGGCTTTCACCACGACTGGAACACGCTGATCTACAACGCCGGACGCTCGGAGGTGAAGGGCTTCCTGCTTGCCAGCGCCCTCTGGTGGCTCGAGACGTTCCACGTCGACGGCCTGCGCGTCGATGCAGTCGCGTCGATGCTCTACCGCGACTACAGCCGGCCGGCCGACGCCTGGATTCCAAACCGCCATGGGGGCCGCGAGAACCTCGAGTCGATCAGTTTCCTGAAGGAACTGAATGCCACGATCCTGGCGCGCTGCCCGGGCGTCGTCATCATCGCCGAGGAATCCACCGCGTGGCCAGCGGTCACCTCAAGGGACGGGCTCGGGTTCGACTACAAGTGGAACATGGGCTGGATGCACGACACGCTGCGCTTTTTCGCGCGTGACCCGGTGCATCGCGGGCACCATTTCGACGACATCGCCTTCGGGCTCGACTACGGTTTCTCCGAAGCCTACGTCCTGCCGCTGTCCCATGACGAAGTCGTTCACGGCAAGGGCTCGCTGCTCGGCCGCATGCCGGGCGATGACTGGCAGCGCTTCGCCAATCTGCGGCTGCTGCTGGCGCTGATGTGGACGCACCCGGGCAAGAAACTGCTGTTCATGGGCGGTGAATTCGGCGCGGACGCGGAGTGGAACGCGGACGCGCCCTTCCCCTGGCCTCACCACGATGACCGCTTGCGTCAGGGCATGCCGCGCCTCGTCGCCGACCTCAACCGGGCCTATCGCGAGCAACGCCCGCTGCACCTGCTCGACCGCGACAGATCGGGTTTCGCCTTCGTCGTGCAGGACACCGGCAACGGCGTGCTCGCCTTCCGGCGCTCGGACGGCGATATGCGCAACGACATCCTGGTGGTGCTGAACCTTACTCCGGTTCCCCGCTTCGGCTATGGCATCGGCGTTCCGGCGGCGGGGCACTGGACCGAAATCCTGAACAGCGACGCCGTCGCCTACGGCGGCTCCGGCATGGGGAATTTCGGTGGGGCGACGACGCAAGCCGTCGCCATGTCCGGTCAGCCCCAATCGCTCTGGCTGACGCTGCCGCCGCTGGGCGCGCTGATCCTGAAACCGCCGCCGCTGTCGTGAGCAGCAGTCGAACCGTTTCCCTGCCGGCTTCCGCCATCGTCCAGGAACAATCCGCAGCGATGCAGGTTGCAGGTTGGCGCGCGACCACCGCAAGCGGCTTCAGTCGGGGACTTCACGCCATGGTTTCGCCGACCGCGACCTATCGGGTCCAGTTTCGCCCGGAATTTCCATTCTCAAGCTGCGCCTCGCTCGCGGGCTATTTCCGCAAGCTGGGCATCAGCCACATCTACGCTTCACCAATCCTGACCGCGCGAAAAGGCTCCAGTCACGGCTACGATGTGGTGCGCTATGACGAGATCAACCCCGCGCTCGGCGGCGCGGCCGGTTTTGAGAAAATGGCCGCGCATCTGCGCGATCATGGCATCGGCATCATCCTCGACATCGTACCCAATCACATGGCCGTCGGCGGGGATGACAACCCGCTCTGGCTCGACGTCCTGCGCCATGGCCGGTCGAGCCGCCATGCGGACTGGTTCGACATCGACTTCGATACGCCGGACCCGATCCTCAACGGCAGGCTTCACGCGCCGTTCCTTGGCGAGCCGCTTCCCACGGCACTGGAAGGCGGCCAGGTCCGGTTGTCCAGGCTGACGACGAACAACGCCGGATTTGCCTTCACCTATGGCGAGCATGTCTTTCCCGTCAGGCCCGAGGACACGGCATTCGTCGAGGAAAAAGGCCTGGCGGCCTTGAACCAGCCGGACCAACTGGCGGTGTTGCTCGCGCGCCAGCACTACGTGCTTGATTGGTGGAAGAATGCCGGCGACAGGATCAACTGGCGGCGCTTCTTCGACATCACCCAGCTTGCCGCCATGCGCATGGACGTGCCCGCTGCTTTCGCCGCCGCTCACGACGTCGCCCTTGCCCTGTATGAGAACGGCATCGTGGACGGCTTGCGCGTCGATCATGTCGATGGCCTGCGCGATCCTCGGCAGTACTGCCGCCAACTCCGGCAGGAACTCGATGCCCGGCGTGCCCGGCGACCGTCCGGGACGGAGCAGGAACGGGCGGGGCACGAGAGGGCGTGGCTGCTGGTCGAGAAAATTCTCGCCCCCGACGAAGTGATACCCAAGGACTGGAAGGTCGACGGTTCAACCGGCTACGATTTCATGGATGAGGTCTCGGCGCTGATGCACGAGCCGATGGCCGGGCTCGCTCTGTCGCGCAACTGGGCGGAGGTCAGCGGGCGCGCGAGAAGCTTCCACGACGAGGAAGTTGCCGCCCGGCGCGAAATCCTCGACCTGTCGTTCCACTGCCAGCGCGAACGGCTGATCGATGCTGTGCAAGAGCTGGCGCAAGAGGCGCTGCAACGCAACGGCGTCACCCGGCCGGCCATGCGCCGCGCGCTGACGCAGGTGTTGTCACGGATGCGGGCCTATCGCGGCTATGCGCAGAACGCCGCAGACGCGCCGGATGCCCGGATCGATGCCGCGTTCGAGGCTGCGCTCGACTCAGGAACAGCCGAGCGCACTGCCCTGGAACTGATCCGCGCGGCGCTGGGACCCGGCGGGGGCGACAGGGCCGATCTGTCGCTGGCGCTGGCCCGCTTCAACCAGTTGAGCGCTCCTCTTGCCGCCAAAGCTGTCGAAGACACGGCCTTCTACCGTTTCGGGCGGCTGCTGTCGCGCAATGACGTCGGCTTTGATGCCAGCCGCCTCGCGCTCGACGTAAATGACTTCCACGGACACATGGTGCGCCGGGCGCAAACCATTCCCGGCTCGATGTTGACGACGGCCACCCACGACCACAAGCGGGGCGAGGATGTCCGCGCGCGCATCGCAGTGCTGTCGCAGATGCCTGACACGTGGATTGCGGCGAGCCGCCGGTGGCAGGCGATCCATGGCCGGCTGGGCGCCGATCTGCCGCCGCCCAGCGAAATCCACATGTTCCACCAGATGCTGGTGGGAGCGTGGCCGCTCGATCTTGCCGCAGATGACATGACGGGGCTCGGCGCTTTCGGGCAGCGGCTTGCCGCCTGGTGGATCAAGGCGCTGCGCGAGGCGAAGCTGCGCTCAAGCTGGAACGAGCCGCGTCCAGACATCGAAGACGCGGTTGCCGCCTTCGTCAACCACGCGTTGGACCCCGCGCAGAGCGGCGCTTTTCTCGATGAGGTCAGCACGTTCGTCGACATGATCGCGAGGCCCGCGGCAGCCGATGGTCTGGTGCAGAAGGCATTGTGTTTCCTGTGTCCGGGCGTGCCGGACATCTATCAGGGCACGGAATTATGGGATTTCAGCCTTGTTGATCCAGACAACCGCAGGCCGGTGGATTTCGGCGCGCGGCGCGATGCCCTCGACGACGATCTGCCGATTGAACGTCTGCTGCCGGCGTGGCGTGACGGTCGGGTCAAGCTGACGATGATGCGTCGGCTTGCGTCTCTGCGCAGCGCATTGCCCGAGGTTTTTCGGGCCGGGAGCTACACACCCCTTCACGTGACCGGCCAGCGCAAGGCGCATGTCGTTGCCTTCGTGCGCCAACAGGCCGGCCAACATGTCATCGTCGTGGCGGCGCGCGCGGCGGCAGATGGGATCAATGCCGGCTCGGCACTGTGCCCGGTGCCAGGCTGGTGGGGCGACACGCATGTCAGCCTGCCCGAAGGCGCGCCATCGGTACAGCCCGCGCTGTCAGGCGGCAGGCTGGTAGGCGGCCGCCTTCCGATGGAAGATGCGCTGACGGGACTTCCCCTCGCAGTATGGGCAAGCCCGCCGTCGGGGTAGCGGGATTTGAGCCGCTCACGCCTGCCGCGGCCCGCCAAGGCAGCGCAGCCTTGCCCGAACGTCTTCGCCATCGAGCAGGGCTCCCGCGTTACCTGTCAGGCGATGCCGCCAGTTCGGTTTGCCGGCGGTCGAGCCCGGCACGTTCGGCTGAACCTGCACAGCCAGCGCGTCCTCGATCGCGATGAGCTTCAGGCTGCACGGACTGTCCGCGACGAAGCGGACGGCGGCGTCGACGGCAGGTTCGGGGTTTGCCGGCTCCGGCCGGTCACCCGCCGCGTTGCCGTTGTCCTGCAGCGCGCCCCACAGGATGCCTCGTTCCCAATCCCGGATGCTTCCGGCATCGCTGTCGGCTGCATCTAGGTCAACGCCGGACCACCAGCCGGCGGTCGACACCAGATCGTGCGTGGTGGTCAGCGCGGCTGCGGACGGTTCCCATCGCTGGGGCGGGATGTAGCCATGCTCGGATTTCTCGAAGCGCAGGACGCGCAGTCCGGCAATGCCCTGCTGGCGCAGATAGTCATGAAAGCCATGCGGCAGCGTGCCCAGATCCTCGCCAAGGACGACGGCGTTGTGACGGTGGGATTCAAGCGCGATCAGGCGAAACAGCGTCTCGGACGGAAAGGTGACATAGGCCCCCTCGCGCGCGCCCATCCCGTCCGGCACCAGCCACAGGCGGCTCATGCCCATCACGTGATCGATCCGCATGCCGCCGGCGTAACGCAGATTTGCCCGCAAAGTCTCGATGAACGGCGCGAAGCCCGACAAGCCCAGCCCGCGCGGCGAGAATGTGGTGAGGCCCCAGTTCTGCCCTTCGGCCGAATAGTAATCCGGCGGCGCCCCGACGCCGAGCCCGATCAGAACCTCATGCTGGCGGCTCCAGGCATGGCTGCCCGAGCCATCCATGCCGATCGCGAGGTCGGCGATCAGTCCGACCTTCATCCCGGCATCCTTGCAGGTTCTCTGGGCCTCGGCAAAGCTGCGGCCGGTGAGCCATTGCAGGAAGATCTGATGCCGGACGTCGGCATGGTGCGCGGCTGCGAAGGCCGCAACCTCGGCTGACCCCGGATCGCGGTGCGCGGCTGGCCAGTCACGCCAGTTCCAGGTGCCATCTGGACGGCGATAATGATGTGCGTGAAGCGTCTCGAACACGGCGTGCGCGCGCAGCATCGGCGAGGCTTCGGCCACTGCCCGCTCGAACTCCGCGCGGACAGGGTCAGCAGCCATGTCCGGGCCCTGGAGGACGTCGGACAACTCCCGCAGGAGCGCCTGCCGCACCGGCGTTGCCGCCTGCCAGTCGATCAGGTCGAGGCTCTCGAGGCGCGCCATCGCTCCGCCAAGGCCTGCACGCGCGATCGCCGCGCCGATGGCGTCGTCAGCAAAGACGCTGCCCGGATCGGCATGGACCGGGTTGTAGAACAGCCGGGTGGAGGGCGAATAGGGACTGAAATGCGCAGCTTCCGCGCCGAACAGCGCGTGCGAGGGGCTGATGGCCAGCGCATCTGCGCCAAGACCCGCCGCAGCCCGGCCAAGTGAAGCCACGCCGCCAAACGTGCCGATGCCGCCGTCACCTGATGTCCGCAATGAATAGATCTGCGCCGCCAGGCCCCAGCAGGGCATGCCGTGCGCCAGATCGGCGACCGTCCGGCAGCGTTCGGGCGCAGTGGCAACCGTGAAATCGCCCCCTGCGAGGCGCACCATGTGATAACCGGGAATTTCGAACGGCGGGAGCGTCAGCCCGCCATCAAAACCGATTTCGGCCGTCACGACCCGCAAGCCGCCGCCCTCAAGCTCGATCTCGATGCGCCCACCCGCCTCCATCGGCGCCGGAACGCCGACCGATTGACCGACGCGCGCCGTGGTGAAACGCGCGACAGCAGCAGAATTTGTGCCCGCCTCGACGAGCGAGAGGGAGTTTCTGACCGCACCTTCGCTGTCGGCCTGAAGCCCAAGCGCCGTGACAATGGCGCGCAGGGTGTCCATCGATACATGCTGCTCCGAACCGGTCAGGTCGGTCCAGACCGGGGCGATGCCGCACTTGCCGGCAAGTTCGATGAGGAGACTATCCGTCATGATCTACATGAATTCCGGCGCGGATCATGGCGGCCGACCCTGTCTTCTGCTGCGTCATGGATCAATCTGCTCTCAGGCCGGAATCTTGTCGATAAACGTCGAGGTCGTTGCGGTGGGCGACAGATTCATGCAGCGCCCGGTGTGAGAACGCCTCCGAGCCAGAACAAGCCAGGGCTGGTTTGGTTCCGGTCGCAGTGGCAGCGCGGGATCTGACACGTCCACGGCTTGATGCCGGCCGAGGCGGAACGGAACAATTCGCGCTGTGTCACGTTGGAACTCGCTGACCTGCCTTGCACCCTCGAGATCTTGTTGAACTGGATGCCCGCGCCTTCCCCGATAGACGTCCTTGTCCCTTCACCGAATGACCAAACCTCCCCTGCTGGCAGCGATGCCTTTTCGCTGGCGCTCGACGCTGCGGGGCTTGGGTTCTGGGTATTTCGTCCTGATCTCGACCAGCTTGTCGTGAGCGAGACATGTCGGCGGATGTGGGCGTTGCCCGCCCGCAGCTTCAGCCTCGGCGCGTGGCTGGCGCTGATGCCGGTCGATGCTCGTGATGTGGTCCGCGCCCGCATCGAAGATGCACTCCAGGCTGGCCAGAATGGCGAGTTCAAATGTGAATTCCAGCTTGCCAGGATTGATGGATCGGCGCGCGTCATCGCAGCGCATGGCAGGGTCGAAGACACGCATCAAGCTCATCGACGCCTGGTCGGCGTGTTCCAGGACGTGACAGCGGCGCGCGCGGCAGCCCGTCACGGTGATGGCCCCGGACATGCTGCCAATCTGGCCGCGCCTGCCAATGATGCCCTGCAAGCGGATGCAGGTGACAATTTTCTGTCCAGCGATGCCCGCAACGCGGCGATCGTGTCGTCGATCGATCAGATGATCTGGTCCACGCGCCCCGACGGCCATCACGACTACTTCAACCAGCGTTGGTATGACTACACCGGGGTGCCTGTCGGCTCGACCGATGGCAAAGCCTGGAACGGCCTGTTCCATCCCGACGATCAGGCCAGGACATGGGAGGTCTGGCGGCGATGCCTCGAGACCGGCGAGCCCTACCACATCGAATACCGCTTGCGGCACCGCAGCGGGGCCTATCGTTGGGTGCTGGGGCGCGCCCATTGCGTCCGCGACCGCAGTGGCGCGATCGCCCGGTGGTATGGCACATGCACCGACATCCACGACGCCAGGACGTCGATGGAGCTGAACGATCTGCTCAGCCGCGAACTGAGCCACCGCATCAAGAACATCTTCGCGATCATGACCGGCTTGATCACCCAGTCTGTCCGGCGCCATCCGGAAGCGAAGCCCTTCGCCAACGTGCTGCGCGAACGGATCGTCGCCCTTGCCCGCGCCCATGAGTTCGTCCGCCCTCATGGACTCGACTCGGCCCCGATGGTCACCGAAACCACGCTGCATGGGGTCTGCCGGGCCTTGCTGTCCGCCTATCCCGCTTTCGGCGAAGGACGGCTTGTCGTCGAAGGGGACGATGTCGCCATCAACGACCGCGGCGCGACGCCGATCGGTCTTCTCATCCACGAGTTGGCGACGAACGCAATGAAGTACGGCGCGCTTTCGGCCCTGGACGGCCGGGTGAACGTCACCATCACCGACCAGTTTCCGCATCTGCTGTTCGAATGGACGGAGAGCGGGGGCCCCGCAGTCGGCGGGGAACCGGCCGCCATGGGGTTTGGAACGCGCCTGACCGAGATTGCGGTGGTCGATCAGCTTGGTGGTTCGCTGGAACGCTTGTGGAGCCCGGAAGGGCTCGTTGTCCGTGCCCTCATCAGGCAGAAGCACCTCAATCGTCCGACGCCCGGCGCGCCCGACATCGGCAGTTGATCAGGCCCAGCACAACAGCGCCATCGGCGGGATAGCCGGCAAACCGACCCGCCGTGCCGTCGCATAGTCGAGAACTGCGCCAAGTTCATCCGCGACAACCGGCTTGCCGAGCGCCCCGAGAGCAGCCTTGCTCTTGCCGTGGACCGCACGCGGGTTGCCCGTGACGAAGATCACGGCCACGTCATGCAGCTCGGCCAGATGCGCCGCAATCTCGGGGCCGGTCTCGCCGTCGCGCAGGTTCACGTCGACCAGCGCGATGTCCGGCTGGGTTTCGGCGAGGCGCAGCGCCGTGGCCGCATCGGGCGCAATCCCGACACATTCGAAACCGAAGTCTTCCACGATCGCTTCCAGTTCCATGGCGACCAGCATTTCATCTTCGACGATCAGCACTTTTTTCTTCATCGGGCCTGCTCAGAAATTCAACGTTGGCAACAGGTTGCAGAACACTTTCAAGAGTTATCGCACCAAATGGTTCCGGAAAATGCGAGGTTGCCGACGAAATGTCGCACTGCGGATGCAATCGTCGGACGCAGTCTCGAATGCCGGCGCGCCCGTGCGAGGCCGCCTGGCAAGCAGAAAACATGATCGATCACAAGTGTTTAGCGCATGCCGTGATCGACAATCCGTCTGCATCTTTCCGCAGCGCGTCAGAGCATCCGCCCGCCAAGCGGTTGCCGGAAGAAGCGGATGCGAAAACAAAGAGATAGAGCAATCACTCGATCCGGTTGGATCTGCGATTGCTCTAGAGCGCGACCTTCTCATTGTCCCCCATGTCAGGCTGTGTGCCCGTCACGAGCGAGACAGCCATCTTTGCCAGCGTCACAACGCCGTTGGGGCCGTCCCAGTATTCGGCGGCTTTTGGCGTCGCCACGATGACCGTGACGTCAGCCTGGTCCGGCCCTTCGGGCCAGAACACCTGGGAACCTGAGTTCCACAGCCGCTTGATCAGGGCGCGGTCGGTCGACAGCGTTGCCGTCGCCGCGGTCGAGACGAACTGGTTGGAGCCATTGCCATAGTTCAGCAACACGTCGGGCAAGGCCGTGATGTCGGCGATCTGGTCTGAATTGCTGTTTGAGAGGAAGTAGATCTTGTCCTCATCCTGCATCACGATGGAGGACATGGGTCTGGCCCGCATGCCATTTGTCGTCTCCGAGACAAGGAAACAGAAATCCAGGCTTTTCATCATATCCCAGGCACGTTGTGCAGCGTTGGTCATGCATCTCATCCTTTGGTGTGGGCAGATATCTGGAGCGGGAAAGTTTTTCGTGTGAAGCATCGCGCCTTCGGCACGTGCGCAATCGTAAATCCAGCAACGCCGCAGCGATGCGGTTGTTCCGCCCTGCGCCGTCGACGCCCATGCCGTGCGTGGCCTGACGCGCGGCCTGTCATTTGACACGGGAGAATGATTGCTTTGCCCTTACAAGGCGCCATCGTCATTGACCTGGTGAGCCGAAATGAACCTGTCCGCCGATGCGCCCCAAACACCAATCGACGTGGTCCTTGTTGTCGAAGACAACATGATCATCGCCCTGGACATCGAGGACATCCTGCTGGGCCTCGGCGCGAAGCGGGTGATCATCTGCCGGACGTGCCAGGAAGGACTCGATGCGCTGGTGACCAACGATGTCCAGATCGCGCTGCTTGACGTGCATCTGGGCGAGGAGACAAGTCTCGACGTCGCCAGGGCGCTGCTCGCTTCACGCAAGCCATTCCTGTTCGTGACAGGATCAAGCGCGCATGGCGGCGCTGTCATCGACATGCCGGACGTGCCGACCCTGTCCAAGCCGTTCACGGCCTATCAACTCCGGACCGCAGTCAACCAGTTGTTGGTGCGGTGAGGCTTGCTCCGGCGTTACGCCGAACGCAGGCGCCAGGCCCGGGCGAGCCGCGCGGCTCCCTCCTGCAGGTCTGACGTCGAACCCTGGCTGAACGACAGCCTGAGCCAGCCGGCTTCCGGCGCGCCGCCGAAAAAAGGCTCGCCCGGCACGATAGCCACGCCATGTTCCGTCACACTGCTGCGGGCAAAGCCCGGCGTGTCGTCGATGCCGGCGAGGCGGCCCCACAGGAACATTCCCCCCGCAGGCTCTTCAAACCTGAAGCCGTCGCCGAGTTCGGCCGCCAACGCGCCAGCCAGTGCTTGGCCTTTCGCCTTGTAGCAGGCCCGCAGCATCGCCACCCTCTGCGGCAGCCGCCCCGACGCGAGATAGGCCGCCGCGACCGACTGCGCGAACACCGATGAATGGATGTCGGCTGTCGATTTGATCAGCCGCATGACCTGCGCCAGTTCCGGCGGCGCGCAAAGCCAGCCGATCCGCAGGCCGGGCGACACTGTCTTGGACAGCGACGAGACGTAGACGACATGACGGCTGGTCTCGGCATTCGCCATGGCGGCAAGCGGCGGTGGCGGCGCATGATCGAACCACAGTTCGCCATAAGGATCATCTTCGAGGATCGTGATCCCGTGCCGGACGGCTGCGTCCAGCAATTCGCCCCGGCGCCGGGCGCCGATCACCCGTCCGGCGGGATTGGTGAAATTCGGCACCAGATAGATCAGCTTGACCCTCACGCCGCGCGCTGATGCCGCATGAATGGCGGCCTCCAGCGCCTCGAGCGACGGCCCGTCCACGTCATTGTCCACATCGATCACTTCGGCGCGCGCGGCGCGGAAGGTCTGCAGCGCGGTGATGAAGGTCGGTCGCTCGACGATGACCGCGTCGCCGGGCTGCAGCAGGCACCGCGCCACCAGATCATTGGCCTGCTGCGCCCCGCTGGTGACGATGAGATCGGACGTGTCCAGTTGCACCCCGCGCAGCCGCGTCAGCTCCGCGAGGTATCCGCGCAGGGCCGGCATGCCATCGGTCGAGCCATATTGCAGGTAGCTGCGGGAGTTCTGAAGCAGCACCTGCTCCGTCGCGTCGCGGATGCCATCGCTGTCGAACAGTTCGTCAGCCGGAAGCCCGCCAGCAAGCGAAACAAGATCGGTGGCAGTCATCGAGATCTGGATGAGTTCGCGCAGGATGTTGGCCGGGGCGTGCGCGAGGTGATCCGCGACGCCAAACTCGGCAAGCGTGCGTGTCATGCCGTTGTCTCCGGTTCCATGCCGAACCTTGCGCAGGCCACATCCAGCAGCAGGCGCGGCAGCGTGCCGAATGCGTAGGATGTCTCCACGCGTTCGAGAGGCGTGTGATAGTCCCTGCCCCACGGTCCGATGTTGACGGTCGGCACCCCGCCGACCTGCCCGTTCCAGCGCACGCCGGTTGTCCACGCCGGCGTGTTGGCGGCGGTCAGCGCCACGCCGGCTGTGTCCGCTTCGCCGATGAAGCTCATGTCCGAAATGCCGGGAAAGAAGGAGGTGACGCCAACGGTCACGCCTGCGCCGGCCGAAGCCGCGCGCGCCACGTCGATGGCATCCGACAGACGGCGCGACATGGCGTCGCCGCTGACCAGCACGGACGGATACGGCAGCGAGCCGAAGCCGATGATGACGGCTGGCCCGCGCCGACCTGTCAACCGCCAAGCCGCGATCGACAGTCGCTCGTTCTGGTCCGGCAACGACACCCGCTCCGCTGCCAGCGAGGATGCCAGTGCCGAGAGTTCAGCCTCGGCCCCGGCAATGGCGCGCGCCTCGTCCAGCAAGGCCGAAGCGTGGATCACCGGCACACCAGGCACGTCGGCCTCGGGCGCTCCCTGCCGCCGTGCGGCCAGCGCCGCGCGGAAATCGGCGATGGCCTCGCCGACCAGCGCTTCGAGGATCGCCAGCACCTCTCCGGCGCCGCGCCTCAGCGTGAGAATATTCCAGGTGGCGAAGGCCATGTCCGGCGTGGTCACGTCATAATGGCGTTTCGCATCCTTGAGGCTGAGCAGGGTCGGCGGTATGCCGGCCTCCGCCCCATGGCTGTCGGCAAGCTCCGGCGCCCACTCGATGCGCCGCGCCAGTTCGCCCGCCAATGCCGCCGCGTTCAAGCCCTGGCAGGGGTGGCTGGCATGGGTCGGCACGCCGACCACCAGAGCCGTGGCAAGCAGCTTGCCGACGCTGCCAAGCGCCACCGCTCGCCCGGCCGTGCCGTCGGCAATGTCGCCAATGCAGTCGAGGTTGATCGCGCCGACCATCGTCAGGCCCTTGTCCGCCGCGATCGTGCCGAGGGCCCCGGCCAGCGCCCTGGCTCCGACCGAGGTCACTTCTTCATCCGGCACCGCGACAAACAGCAGGTTGCCGCGCCGTTCCGTCATGGCAAGATAGGCTTCCATGCCGGCGAGCGCTGCGGCAAGGCCCGCCTTCATGTCGAGCAATCCGCGACCGGGCAGGAACAGGCCCTTGGCAAGGTCATCTCGCGCCAGCGCTTCCGCCTCGTTGGCGGGCGTGGCCAGCCGCGCCAGCAGCGCGGGCGCGAGGCGTTCAGGATCGGTGGCGAGGGTCTTGAGGTCCCCGTAGTCGTCGACGCTGACTGTGTCGAAATGGCCGGTGAGCAGCAGGGTTTCATCACCTTGCCCGCGCGCCAGAACAGCGAGGCATTCGCGCTGAAGCGGATCGGCCTGCGCCGGAATTGTCCAGATCTCGCATCCTTGCCAGCGCGGCAGCGAAGCGAGGCGGGCCGCCAGCGCCGCAGGCAGCGCCTGCTCGCCTTGAGTGCCCGTGACGCTTGGCTGGCGGGTCAGCCAGATGGCCCAGTCGCGGGCGCTGGCTGCGATGTCACCGGCGGTCATGGCGAGGCTGCCCCGAAGATGGCGCGGCCGGGCACGGCATCGAACAACTGGCGCGTATAGGGGTGCTGCGGCGCGGCAAACAGAGCCGCCGTTTCGTTGATCTCGACGATCTGCCCGCGCTGCATCACCGCCACCCGGTGGCAGAGCTGCGCTGCGACGCGCAGATCGTGCGTGACGAACAGGATCGCGAGGCCAAGCCGCCCTTGCAGCTCGCGGATCAGATCGAGGATCTGCGCCTGCACCGACACATCGAGCGCCGAGACGGGCTCATCGGCAATGAGAACATCGGGTTCGAGCGCCAGGGCCCGGGCGATGCCGATGCGCTGGCGCTGCCCACCCGAGAACTCATGCGGATAACGGTCGATGGCCTGCGGCGGCAGGCCCACGCGTTCGAGCAGCACGCGCGCGCGCTCCAGCGCCTCGGCTCGCGGCTCGCCATGTGCGATCGGCCCTTGCGCAATGATGCGGCCCACATTGTGGCGCGGGTTGAGCGAGGCGAACGGATCCTGGAAGACCATCTGGATGCGCTTGCGATGCGGACGGAAGGCGCGCGCCGACAGGGCGCCGATGTCCACATCGCCCACGTGGAGCGTGCCGGCGTCCGGTTCGACCAGCCTGAGGCAGCAGCGCGCGACCGTGGACTTGCCCGAGCCCGACTCGCCCACCAGCCCGAGCGTCTCGCCCGGCCGGATGGCGAAGGACACGTCCCGCGCCGCCGCAACCTCGCGCGCGCCACCGAACCAGCCGGCGCGCCGACGGTAGACTTTGCTCAGCCCCGCGACCGTCAGCATCGGCGCGGCACCGAAAACTGGCGGACGCGCCGGCGGGGCAAGTGACGGCACAGCCGCCAGCAGGCGGCGCGTGTAGGCGTGAGCGGGCTGCTTCAACACCTCGTGCGCCGGGCCCTGCTCGACGCAGATGCCATCCTGCATCACCACGATGTTGTCCGCGATGTCAGCCACCACGCCGAAATCATGGGTGATGAACATGACGGCAGTGCCGTGGGTCTTGCGCAGGCGATCTATCAGCTTGAGAATCTGGGCTTGGGTGGTCACGTCGAGCGCCGTGGTGGGCTCATCCGCGATCAGGAGCTTAGGCTCCAGCGCCAGCGCCATGGCGATCATCACGCGCTGGCGCTGGCCGCCGGACAGTTCGTGCGGATAGGCGCGCGCGATCTGGGCCGGGTCGGGCAGCCCGACTTCGGCCAGCAGCGCCTGCACACGTGCGGCGCGCGCGGCTCCACCCAGCGCGCCGTGGGCCTCGAAGGTCTCGTTGATTTGACGGCCGATCCGCATCACGGGGTTCAGCGACGTCATCGGCTCCTGGAAGATCATGCCGATCTCACGACCGCGCACCGCCCGCATCGCTTCAGGATCGAGGCCGAGCAGATTGCGGCCATTCAAGGCGACAGCACCTGCCGCAGGCCTGACGGCGGATGGAAGCAGCCCCATCACGGCATGTGCGCACATCGACTTGCCGGAACCCGATTCGCCGACGATGCACAGCGTCTCGCCCGGCGCGATGGTCAGCGAAAGGTCCATCACCGCATGCGCGCGGTCAGCCCCCGCAGGCAGGGCAAGGGTCAGCCCTTCGATGGCCAGAACCGGCTTGACCATCAGTTGCGCCCACCCGACAGGCGCGGATTGAGCGCGTCGTTCAGGCCTTCGCCCACTAGATTGAGCGCCAGAACCGTAAGGAAGATCGCAAAACCGGGAAAGAAGCTGATCCACCAGGCGTCGATCAGGCGGGTGCGGCCGGCGCCCACCATGAAGCCCCATGTCATCATGTTTGGATCGCCGAGGCCCAGAAAGGACAGGGCCGACTCAAGCAGGATCGCGCTCGCCACCATCAGCGAGGCCATGACGATGATCGGCGCGATGGCGTTGGGCAGCACCTGCCCGAAGATGATGCGCGGGGTGGACAGCCCGAGCGTGACGGCCGCCTGCACATATTCCCGGCTGCGCAGCGACATGACCTCGCCGCGGACCAGGCGGGCCACCGGCGGCCACGAGACCACGCCGATGGCGAGGATCATCGAGGCGAGCGAGGGCTGCAGGATCGCCACGATGACGATGGCGAGCGCGAAGGACGGAATGGTCTGGAAGAACTCGGTGAAGCGCATCGCCAGGTCGTCGATCCAGCCGCCGAAGTATCCGGCCAGCGCGCCAAGCGGCACGCCGATCAGCAGGGCGACCGTGGTCGACACCAGCCCGATCAACAGCGAGACGCGCGCGCCATGGGCCAGCCCCGCCGCGATGTCGCGCCCGAGCGTGTCCGTGCCAAGCGGGAAGCGGTCCATCACGAAGGGCGCGACGAACGGCCGGCCGACCATCCGCCACGGCGAGGCGGGATACAGGGACGGGCCGAGCAGCGCGACCGCGATGATCGCCAGCAGCACCGCGAGCCCGATCACCGCGCCCTTGTTGGCGGCGAAACGCCGGAGCGCGCCCCGGCGCGCGGAACCTGGCGCCACAGCGCTCATGCTCCGGCCCCGATGCGCGGATCGACAGAGCGGTAAAGCACGTCAGTGAGGAGATTGAGCGCGACCACCATGGCCGAGGACACGAAGAAGACGCCGAGCAGCAGGGCATAGTCGCGCTGCGCCAGCGCCTCGAACATCAGCCGGCCGATGCCGGGCCAGGCAAAGACCGTTTCAGTGAGCACGGCCCCTCCGACCAGTTGGCCGGCCTGCAAGCCCGCCAGCGTCACCACCGGCAGGAGCGCGTTGCGGGCGACATGGCGGCGCGTGATCACGCCTTCGCCGAGGCCCTTCGCCCGCGCCGTCTTGACGAAGTCGGCGCCGGCGATCTCGAGCATGGAGGCCCGCATCATGCGGGCGTAGAGCGCCATGAAGAACAGTCCGAGCGTCAGCGCCGGCAGGACCAGATGCCGTCCGATGTCGAGCGCGCGCGCAAGACCCGTGTAGCCCGCGCCGATCGTCTCGTAGCCGATGTTCGGCAGCCAGCCGAGCTTCAGCGAAAACACGATCTGGGCGAGCAGCGCCACCCAAAACAACGGCGTGGCGTAGAACACGAGCGCCGCCACCGTGATCGCGCTGTCGGAGACGCGGCCGACACGGCGCGCGGCCAGGATGCCGAGCAGCATCCCGAGCGCCAGCGAGACGGCAAAGGCGGTTCCCGTGAGCAGCAAGGTTGCCGGCAGCCGCGCGAGGATCAGATCGAGCACCGGCTGCTGCTGCCGGTAGCTGAAGCCGAGATCGAGCAGGAGATAACCCTTCAGGTAAAGCCAGAGCTGCGTCAGGAATGGCTGATCAAGGCCGAAGCGCTCGCGCAGCTGCTGCAGGAAAATCGCGTCCGAGGCGCCTGCTTCGCCCGCCATCACCATGGCCGGATCGCCGGGCGCGGCGCGGATGAGGAGGAAATTCAGCAGCGCGATCGCGAACAGGACGACAAGCCCTTTCGCGATGCGCGCGCTGAGAAAGCCAAGGAGCGACATTGGGGTTTCCGGCTCGACCCGTTTCCAGCCTGGCCCGTCAATCCTTCCAAGCGTCGCGGAAGCCGTCGTTCACCCCGATGGCGGTATTGACGAGATTCTTGACGGTGCAGCGGTGGATCGTCGGGAAGTCCATTTCCAGCAGCCACAGAACCGGCAGTTCGTCGGCCAGCAATTTCTGGACCTGCGAGTACAACGCCTGGCGTGCCTGGTCGCTCGGCGCGATGGCGGCCTCGGCGAAAAGCCGGTCAGCCTCGGGATTCGAATAGCCGCCGACATTGCCGAACGGATTGCCCTTGACGATGTTGGTCGAGACATAGGAACGCGCCACGCCCGTCGCCGGATCGCCGAACTGGTAGAGGAAGTTGAAGGTCAGGTCGAACTCGAAATTGCCGGTGCGCGTGGTCCAGCCGGCCACGTCCGTGGTCTCGACCACAAGGTTGACGCCGACATCGGCCATCGCCTGCTTCACCGCTTCGGCAAGCCGGGTCCACATCTCGCCATAGGGCAGGCCCAGCAGCTTGATCGGCTCGCCCTTGTAGCCCGAGGCGCGGATGAGATCGCGGGCGCGGGCGGCATTGTAGGGATAAAGCGGCACGTTGCCGTCATAAAAGCGCGTCTTGGACGAGATCGGCCCGGTCGGCAGCTTGCCAAGCCCGCCAAAGACGACATCCTTGAGCGTCTCGCGGTCGAGCGCGTGCATCAGCCCCTGGCGGAACTGCTTGTTGCCGAGCACGCCGTTGCGATGGTTGACCGAGATCCAGGCATGGGGCGCGAACATTTCCCAGCCCTTGGTGGTGACGCAGGTGTTGGGCAGCTTGGACAGCCGCGCCACGTCATAGACATCGACCGAACCGCCGGTGAGCACATCGACGCGGCCGGTCTCGTAGGCGACGGCGCGTGCGGCGGCATCGGGGATGATCTGCCAGTAGATCTCATCGAGGTGCGGGCGGTCCTTCATCCAGTAGTCGTCGTTGCGCACGAGGTGGATGAACGAGCCGCGCCGCCACTCCTTGAGCTTGAAGGGGCCGGTGCCGATGGGCGTGTTGTTGGCCGGGTTGGCCCTGAAGTCGGTGCCTTCATACAGATGGCGCGGTATGATCGGCGCGGAGGCGACCTCCATCGCCAGCAGCATCGGACCGAAAGGCTGCTTCAACGTGATGCGCACGGTGAGATCGTCGACCTTCTGGATGCTCTCCACCTGCGCATTGACGATCGGCCGCCAGCGCGGATGGACTTCGCGCAGGAACTTGTCGAGCGTGAACACCACGTCATCGGCATTGAACGGCTTGCCGTCGTGCCATTTGACGTTCTCCTGGAGGCGGAAGGTATAGGTCTTGGCATCGGCTGAAATCTCCCAGCTTTTCGCCAGCGACGGCTGCGGTTCGAGCTTGTCGTTCAGCCTGAGAAGGGACTCGTAGATGTTGCCTGCGACCATGTTGGTCGGGCCGTTCTGGTTGAGCCCCTGCATCAACATGGGGGGTTCGGGCTGCAGGACGGCGTGAACCGTACCGCCACGCTTCGGCGTCTGCGCCAGCGCGGACGGGCTTGACGCCATGATGATGGCGGCGGCCGAGACAAGTGCGAGACACGCGGATTTCAGACCCATGATACCCCTCCGGCTGGTTGTGCGGACAGCGCTGCGCCCGGTGCAGGACGACAGCAAAGCCCGAGGCTAACCTGGTGTCAACAGTTGACGAACAATGTCATCTGATGACACACTGCAGCATGCCCGACGCGTCTGCCGCGATCCGCCCTCCAGCATCTTCCAAACGTCTCGCGCCGGTGCGGGCGGTGGAGCGGGCCGTCGCCCTGCTGCGCGCCTTCCAGCCGGAGCATCCGGAACTCGGGCTGTCCGACCTTGCCGGCATCGCCCGGCTCGACAAGGGCACGGCGCGGCGGTTGCTGCAGACCTTGATGGCCTGCGACCTCGTCGTCCATGATCCGCGCACCCAGCGCTACGGGCTCAGCGTCGGCATCTTGCCGATGGGCAATGCGGTGGCGGGCACGCGCGGCATCCGCGAACTGTCCGCGCCAATCCTGACCGAATTGTCACGACGTTCCGGCTCGACCTCGTTCCTGTTCGTGCCGCATCAGGGCCAGGCCTTGTGCGTGCAGCGCGTGCGGGCCGCCGACACGGTCTTCGATGCGGCGTGGTTCGAGGTCAACGGCATCATGCCGCTCAATTGCGGCGGCGCGGCGAGGGTCATCCTTTCCTATCTGGGCGAGGCCGAGCGTGACAACGCCCTGTCCCTGCCATTGCCGAAGCGGACGCCGTTCTCGCAGACCGATCCGGATCTGCTGCGTGCCGAGACGCTCCGTATCCGGGCGCAAGGCTACGAACTGGCCATCGATGATTTTCACATCGGCATGTGCGGCCTTGCCGTGCCGGTGTTCGACCAGACCGGGCGGCTGACCGGCGCTGTCAGCCTGTCGTCGCTGACCTCGATCCTGGCACCGGAAGGCCAACCCCGGCATCTCGACGACCTGCGTTGGGCGGCGGCCCAGATCGGGCGGCAGGCGGCGCTCGCGTGACGAGCCTGTCGGCTGACATCATCATCGTGGGCGGCGGGTCCGCCGGCTGCGTGCTGGCTGCACGGCTGTCGGAAAACCTGGCGTGCCGCGTCCTGCTGCTGGAGGCCGGCGGCGATCTCAAGCAGGGCTCGGTTCCCGCGCAGGTGCTCAGCCCGTATCCGGGCTTTGCCTATTTCGATCCGGCCATGACCGAAACGGGCCTGCGCGTCAGGATGGGCGGCGCGGGGCGCAACCACCCCGATGCACGGCCCGCCGTGCCCTACACGCAGGGGCGGATCCTCGGCGGCTCATCGGCGATCAACGGCATCGGGGCGAACCGCGGCGCGCCCGCCGACTATGACGAGTGGCATGCAGCCGGGGCCGAGGGCTGGGCCTGGACAGATGTGCTGCCCTTCTTCCGCAAGCTCGAGCGCCATCTCGATTGCGGGCGCGACAACGACCCTGATGGCCTGCATGGCCATGACGGTCCCCTGCCGATCCGGGCCTCTCCGGCCGCCTGGCGCTCGGGTTTCGTGCGGGCCGCCGTCAGCGCGCTGGCGGCACGCGGCGTCAGTGAACTGCCGGACCAGAACGGCGCATGGCGCGACGGGACCTTTGCCCAGGCGGTCAATCTCGACGAGAATTTCCAGCGTGTGCCGGCGTCGCTTGCCTGGTTGACGCCCGCCGTCCGGGCGCGGCCGAACCTCAGGATCATCACAGGGGCCAAGGTCCGCCGCATCCTGTTCGAGGGTCGTCACGCCGTTGGCGTGAGCTTCACGACCGCTGCCGGGGCCATGGCGGCGCACGCGCCACGAACCATGATTTCGGCCGGCGCCCTGCAGACGCCCGCCATCCTGATGCGCAGCGGCATCGGGCCGGCGGCGCACCTCGCGGCACGCGGCGTTGAGGTGCAGCATCACCTGTCCGGTGTCGGGCTCAACCTGATGGAACATCCCTATGCAGGCCTCGCGCACCATCTGCCGCGCGCCAGCCGCATGCGTGGCGACAGCGAGCATCACATTCCGGCCGTGTGGCGCTTCTCCTCCGGGCTGCAGGGCTGCCCGCCCGGCGACATGCACATGGGCTTGATGGGCCGCGCGGCGTGGCATGCGATGGGCCGCCGCATGGGCGTGCTGGCGTTCTGGGTCAACAAGAGCTTCAGCCGGGGCACGCTCCAGCTTGCCGGGAACATCGACGATCATCCGCAGATCGACATGCGCCTGCTGTCGGACGAGCGGGACCGCACGCGGCTGAAGTCGGCGTTCAGGATTGCAGCGGCGATTGGGGCCGACGTCGCAGCCACGGGCGCGGCAGGTCCGCCTCGGCCCGCCCGCCTGTCCGACCGGGCGCGGAGCTTTGGTCCCGTCACCGCGCGCAACCGCCTGCTGACGGGCCTGGCAGGGCTCGCGGTGGACGCCTGCGGCCCGTTCGCGGCGGCGGCATTTGGCGCGCTGACGCATCAGGGACCGACGTTGGCTGATCTGCTCGCCGACGACGCCGCGCTTGATGCCTATCTCGATGCCTCTGTGACGGGCGTTTGGCACGCCAGCGGCACGTGCCGGATGGGCGCACAGGATGACCCGCTCGCTGTCACCGATGCGCGCGGGCACGTGCGCGGCGTTCCGGGCCTCGGCATCTGCGATGCCTCGCTGTTCCCGACCATCCCGTGCGCCAATCTCAACCTGCCGGTGTTGATGACCGCCGAAAAGATCGCCGCGACGGTGGCGGCGCCCTGAGCATATGGCCGCCTGAGCCCGGCGCGCAAAATCCACTTTGCCGGAACGAAAGCGCGGTCAATTGGCGGTTGCCGGCCGCTTCCTGAGGCGCCCGCCGAGCTTTCCGCCGCCATCCTGCTTGTTCACCGTGGCCCACGCCCGCGCCTCGGCTTCGTCAGGCGGAACGCCCTTCTCTTCGTAGGTTTCGGCGATGTGCCCAGCCTTGCGCTTCTGCTTGGATGTGTACTTCGATTTGTCACCAGCGGGCATGTCACGCGCTCCCGGTTGGAATGAACCCCAGGACGATGCCCGCCATGATCGCGAGGGCAAGGCTGATGATCAGGATGACAAGGGTATGTTTGCCCATCCTGCCCTGCCGCGCCTTGGTGGCCGACACACGCGCCTGAGGCGCTGCGGGGCCGGACACCGGCTCGTCCTGATGATCCTTCGGCATGGCTGCCTCCCGTTATCGGCCTTCACGCGCTGCGTCTGAACCGCCGTGGATTAGCGGCTCGTGAAGAACGTCAGCAGAACCTTGCCCTTCTCGCCGATCAGGCAAAGGAAGCGCCGTGGCTTGTCCTGCCTGTCCGTCTGCAGGTAGGCCTCGCCCATGATGATGTGCTTGATGGGCGTATCTTCGACCGTGGTGTTCGATTCCGCCATGGTCAGGCCGTCCTCGTCGAAATAGATGTCCTTGATGGACGCGTCGCGCTCGCTCAGCGCCAGAAGGGCGGTGGACTTGCATGCCGCAAGTTCGGCACTTGCTGGCGCTTCGGTCTGGCGAACCGCGGGCGGCGGTGTCTGGCCCATGGCCGGCACGGCACATGCCACAATGGCAGCGGCAATCATCACGGTCATGCGCATGTCGAAACTTTCGCCTGTAAGCGGAAAACTGCTGTCACCGGGGTGGCGGCGCTGCATTGCGAGAATGATTTCGCATGACCCGATTCAGGTCTTGTCGGCGGACCTTGTCCTGTCAGGCAGCGCGTCGATCGCTTCCATGGCGCCTTGATCGGTCCCCATGACGCCTTCGCGCAGCACCTTGGTGGCGGCGTCGTGCTGAGCGGCGAGATCGCCGGGAATGGGCGCGGTGTCGTCGGTCACGTCAAGCCCGCCATTCGGGGAAACCTTGTCGGTGCTCCGCGAGGCTGCAGCAAACGTCGCCAGTGATTCCGGCTGGCGGGAGGCATCTTCTGGTCGTTTGGACATGGTCGTCTCCTCGAAGGTTGTTCGCTCGAAGGTTGCTCAAGCGTCGATTGCGGCGATGGCCATCGTCGAGATGCCAGCGCTCACGGCAAACACGAAAGCCGCCAGTTCCATCATCAGCGGGGCCAGCCCCGCAATTGCGCCCGACATCAGGATGATGCTTGACGCGGCGATCAGGCCGGCGACGACAAACAGATGCAGCATGGTGATCTCCATGGATGACAGTGCCGACAACGTCCGGCTTCGAACTTGGTTCCCGGCTTCCCAATTGCTGCCGGCATTCCCCGGCGGCCACATCGGATCGCGGCGCGCAGCGGAACCAATCAGGCCGCCCTGCGTTTCCATCGGCAACATCATCATCATTCACGGGAGTTCATCATGTTTGGCTGGGCCATTTCGTTTCTGCTCATCGCGCTGGTCGCGGCAGCGCTGGGTTTCGGCGGCGTCGCCGGCACGGCCATGTCTGCCGCACAAATCGTTTTCGTCGTTGCGCTGATGGCCTTCGTGATCTCGGCGGTCATGGGCTACCGGCGTCGCGGAATCTGACCGGACAAAACAGGAGTTTCCCATGCGCTGGCTTGGATTGCTGCTGTTGGGCGTGCCGCTGCCCGTCCTCGGACTGATGTATTTCTTCGGCTGGTGACACGGCAGCCGGTTTGCATGCCGTCACCGCCTCTGAACAGCACAAGACCCGGTGGTCGTGCCACCGGGTCTTTTCATTGCGCCCATTCAACGCCCTCACCGGACCCCCGACGTGGGCAGGGCAACGCCAGATCCCGCGTCAGGCGACCTTGCGCCCGGCACGGCGGTCGAAGAACAACGCCTGGCTGATCGCGGCCTTCACCGCATCGGGCTGGAACGGCTTGGTGATCAGAAAGGCCGGCTCGGGCTTGTCGCCGGTCAGCAGCCTTTCCGGGTAGGCGGTGATGAAGATCACCGGCACATCAAGGCTGAGCAGGATCTCGTTCACCGCTTCGAGGCCCGAACTGCCGTCAGCGAGCTGGATGTCGGCAAGCACCAGCCCCGGCCTCCTGGTCTTGACGGTCGCGACGGCTTCCGTGTGCGTCCGCGCGATGCCGATCACCTCATGGCCGAGTTCCTGGACCATGGCTTCGATGTCCAGCGCGATGATCGGCTCGTCCTCGATGATCAGCACGCTGGTGGCAACCTGTTCGGCAATCTCGCGCCCCGCCTGATCGACGAGCTTCGCCGTCTCCTGGACGGTCTTGTCCAGGATCAGCGCAACATCATCGAGGCTGAAGCCCTCGACCGTGTGCAGCAGGAAGGCCTGACGTGGCAGCGGCGTCAGCGCTTCCAGATTGGCGTCGACGGAACTGCGCTCGCCGTGGCCCGCACGGGAGGCGTGGCCGGGGTTGGCGGACGACCACATCGTCAGGAACAGGCGGTACAGCGCGATCCGGGGCGGCAGCGCCTTGTCGAAGATCGCCGTGTCGGCAATCATGGCTTCCAGCGTCGCCAGGACATACGCATCGCCACTGGCCTGCGAGCCGCTCAAGGCCCGCGCGAAGCGCCTAAGATACGGCAAGTGCGACGAAATTTCGCGTGCAATCGACATGTTTCACCCTATGGTCTGTTGCCTGCAAGCATTGCCGATCACCGACTTTTGACAAGAACTTTATTTTTTTCGGAGCGCGGAACCTTTCCGATCGGCACGCGTTTTGGGTCCGAATGAGCGGACTTTTGACACGTGTGACCAGGGTGCACTTTGCAGGAAATCTCCATGCAGCAGAATTCAGACCAACCGCCCGGCGGCAGCGCCGGGAATGAGCCCGCCGCCGATGCACCCGAACTGGACGCCCGGACCCAACGGCTGCTCGGCAAAGCCTTGCAGGCCCACTACGACGACCTTGCGAGCGCACCGATCCCTGACCGGTTCCTTGTCCTGCTGGCCGAGCTGGAAGCGAAGGAGAAGCGTGATGGGTGAAGTCCCCTCGGCGTCGTTCCGCGAACGGCTGATCAAGGAAATCCCGAACCTTCGCGCCTTCGCCGCATCCCTCTCCGGCTCGATGCAGACGGCCGATGACCTTGTTCAGGACACGTTGCTCAAGGCCTGGGGGCATTCGGAGAAGTTCACCGAGGGCACGAATCTCAGGGCCTGGCTGTTCACGATCCTGCGCAACACCTACTTCTCGATGTACCGTCGCCGGGGCCGCGAAGTGCAGGATACAGATGGCCTCTACTCCTCCAAGGTCGCCGTCCAGGGCAACCAGGAAAGCGCGATCGACCTCGCTGATTTCCGGATTGCGCTTGCCAAGCTGCCCGAGGAACAGAGGGAGGTGCTGATCATGGTCGGCGCGACCGGGCTGTCGTATGAGGAAGCTGCGGAGGTCTGCAATGTCGCCGTCGGCACCATCAAGAGCCGCGTCAACCGGGCGCGCAACCGGCTGGCGGAACTGCTGGACATCAAGGGGCCGGCCGACCTTGGCCCCGATCGCGCCTCGTTCGCCGTCGTGCAAGCCAGCAATTCGTGACGGATTCAATCTGACATGATCTTTTCGCGTTTCGAGAGCGTTCGCGGACGATTGCTGGCGGTCGTCACGCTGATACTGCTTCCGATCGCGCTGATCAGCATCATCCTCGCAACCACAACCTACCGGGCAGTCAGCCGCAGCATCGAGATGGCGCAGGTCGACCTGACCTCGAATTATGCCGTCAGGGCAAGGGTCTGGTTCCGCGGCGCTTTGCGCACGCTTGTCGCCAGCACGGCTGCCTTGCATGGCGACAACGACCACGACGTCACGTGTTCGCGCAAGGCCGACAACGTCCGTGTCGCCAGTGTCGGCGTCCACGCCATCTTCGTCCGGGCGGCGAACGGCGGCGTCTGCGTCGCCAGCGGCTTCGCCCACCTGACCGATGACGTCCTGTCATCGCTTGCGGCTGACCAGGTGCGCAAGGGCAACATAAGCCTCTGGGGCGGGGCGGAACTCGGCGAAGCGCGCTACGACGTGGCCGCGATCGGGCCTCACACGCACCTTGTGGTGTTCGTCCGCAATATCGCCGGATCCGCCGCCGGCAGCGAGGCGCTTATGCTTCTCGACCCGCATCTGCTCGACGTCGCCTTCGACATCGGCAATTTCGAGAGCGGCAGCATCGTTGCGCTGGTCAGCCGTGGTCAGAGGGTGATCGCGTCGCGCGGCATTCCTGAAACGGACAAAGCCTGGCTTCCGGAAAACGAGAGCGTCGGGACGGCCCTCACCCGCGCCGCCGAAGTGAGCAAGGTCGGCGAGCGGCATGTCTATGTCAGCCAGATCGTGGCCGAACCTGACCTCTACGTGCTGGCGAGGTTCGACAACGCTGCGGCGAACGCGGCCTTCACGCAGTTCCTCGTGTTGTGCGTCACGCCCTTGCTGATGCTCGTGGTGCTGTTCGCGACCTACGTCTGGTCCATCGAGGGCAATGTGCTGCGCTGGCTCAAGGCCATTGAGGCCGCCGCCCGCGCCAGGCGCGAAGGCCGCCCCGAGCAGGTGGTCATCGCCGATCCGATGCCTTCGGACGTTAAGCTTCTGGCGCACTCTTTCAACGAGATGGTGGCGGATGCGAACAGCCGCGAGACGGCGCTGCGTGCGTCCTTCGAGGCCAACCAGTTTCTCATGCGCGAACTGCATCACCGGGTGAAGAACAGCTTGCAGGTCATCCAGAGCTACCTCGCCATCTCGCGTCGTCTGAACAAGCACAACAACGATCGCCACATGATCGAAACCGAAGCCAAGGTTCAGGTGCTGTCGACCGCCTACCGTTTGGCCCTGCTTGAGGGCACGATGCGGCCTGTGCCCTTGAGCGCGTTCGTGCAGGAGATCCTTGGCAACCTTGCAACGTCGCTGCGGCGCAAGAACCAATGGATCGAGGTGTCCATCTCCGCCGACGCGGGCCTGATCGTCGACCGCACGATTCCGGTCGGCCTTGCCCTCGTCGAAGCCACAGCCGCCGGGCTTCTGCCCGACAAAGGCCAGACTGTTCACGTGACCTTCAAGGCCGAGGCAGACGGCCACATCGAGATGGCGGTCATGACCGATGAGCATCTCGAGATCGTGCTGCCGCCGCCCAAGATCATGGCGGGACTGGCGCTGCAGATCGGCGCCACAGTGTTGCCCGCTGATCCGGGCGTGATCCTCAGATGGCGCTTCATCGCTTGATCAGGTCAGGAACGGTCGGATGGCGGGATGCCTGTCACCGTGACCTCGACCTCCGGCGCCACCTGCTGCGGCGCGCCGACAAAGGAGCCGAGCACCGGAGAGGCTTCGGACGGGGTCCGGGTCACGGCTACCCTGATCAGTTGCCGGTCGGCGACCAGCAGGTTGGTCGGATCGATCTCGACCCAGCCATCTCCAGGCACATACACGTCCGCCCAGGCATGGCTGAAGCCGAGGCTCGGCGCGGTCAGTTCCACGCCGTCATGGCCGCTTGCGTGAAGATAGCCGGTGACGAAGCGCGCGGCGTAACCGAGGCGCCTGGCGCATTCGATGAAGAGCCAGGCATAGTCGCGGCACGACCCGGCCGCGTTCCGCAGCGTGTCGCAAGGGTGCTGCGTGCCTTCCTCGTGCCTGATCCGATAGGTGAGCGCATCGTGAATGCGCCTTGCGAGCGCCATCAGCGGGTGACCGTCATCGGGAACAACCGAGGCCACGGCCTGCACGGCAAAGGCCGTCAACACGCCTTCATGGTCCTCCGCAGCCGGCACGATGAAGGGATGCAGGACCAGCCGTTCGCCATCGCCGTAGGCAACGGGCGCGCCATCTCGCCACGGATGGGATGCGGGCTTGGGCGAGGCCGACTGATAGCGCCTGAGTTCCAGTTCGCTCTCGACCGTCAGCATGCGGCAGGGACCCTCGAATGTGGCCCACGTGATCGAGTTTCCGTAAACGTCATGGGTCCAGTTGAGCTTGGCGTCGGGCTCGATGGTGAGCCCCGTGCGCAGCAAACGGAGATCGAAGCTGTCGCGAGGCCGCAGCATCAGCCGATGCCGCCCGAGGATGACCGGGCTTGCGTAGCGGTAGACGGTTGTGTGGCGGATCAGGATATCCATGTTCGTCCATGCCTCGCTGACTTGAGGCCAAAAAGAAGGCCGCATCAAAGCGGCCTTGTTGAGTCTCGAAAGGTGCAGCTTGCCCGGGTGTGGACATCCTGCTCAGGTGAAACGCTGCATTAGCCTGAAAGTTCCGGCGGCGTGTAACCTCCAGGCCGAAACGCATCTATCTGGAGGCGATCAACCACGGCGACGCGGCGGAAACCGTATTGGCAGCCATATCGGCACGAAGATGCGATGACCGCGATGACGCCGCGTCCGCATCCCATGTCACTTCGATGCGGTTCATCCGGACCACATCGGACCGCTCTCCTGGCAATGTCTGGTATGACGCCACGCGCTCGGCGTCATTGGCCGCATGACCTTCGCGCCCGGCCGCCAGAGAGGCCGCCATCAGCGCCGCACCGACGCACGCCACGGCGCCAAGACGCTTCAACTGCTGGACCATTTCGACATTGTTTCGTGCTGCAATCATGGCAAACCTCGAATGACCGAACCTTGCCAGATCAACGCCGCGATGGGCGGCATGGTTCCACGCGGCCGCTCAGACGGAACGGCCGAACAGATGCCAGAGGGGTTTGGGCAGGATCGACTGGGTGACATGCGCACCGGCGGCGCGCTTCTCGAGCTTGATCTGGCGGCCATGAAACTCGGCGACGCCGCTGCGATGGGCGACGCTGATCACGGTGGCATCCGCCAGTTCGTCATGGAGGAGCGAAAGCAACGAAAACTGGCTGTCGTCGTCCAGTGCGGACGTGGCCTCATCCATGATGATGATGTCCGGTCGCTGGATCAGGAGCCGCGCGAAGGCGATCCGCTGGCGTTCGCCCCCTGAAAGCCGCTGGTCCCACCTGATGTCGTCATCGAGTTTCTTGACCAGGTAGCCAAGGCCGCAGCGCCGCATCGCGCGGGCGATGACGTCATCGTCCACAGGGCCCGGATGAGGGTAGGTCAGGGCGCTGCGCAGCGTGCCGAGCGGCAGGTATGGGCGCTGCGGCACGAAAGCGACCTCAGCCTCCGCCGGCCACCGTATCGTGCCCGAGCCCCACGGCCACAGCCCCGCGAGCGCCCGGATCAGGATGCTCTTGCCCGAGCCGCTCTCACCGGTCAGCAGCACCTTCTCGCCGCGCCCGATCCGGATCGACGATTCGCCGATGACCGCGCGGCCGGCATTGTCGGCCACGGACAGGCGCTCCATGTGGATCGCGCCGTCGTCGCTCTGCTTGAAGGCGATGTGGGTCTCGTCCTCCATGACAGTGCCGATGTCGATATCGTCGAGCGCCTGGGCGAGTTCCATCACCCGGCCGGCCGAAGCATACCAGTCAGCCAGCTTGACAGCATTGTCGACGAACCAGATCAGCGCGCCCTGCACCGCGCTGAAGGCGGCCACCACCTGCATCACGGCGCCGAGCGTCAGATCGCCGGACAGGTATTTCGGCGTGATCAGCAAGAGCGGAACAATCGGAAACAACGCCCCGTTGGTGTTCAGCACCAGCGCGATGACGCCGTTCTGGCGGATCACCCTGCTCCAGCCGGCGACAACGGCATCATAGGCCTTGATCAGCGAGCCCAGCTCGTCCTTGTCGCCGCGGATCAGGGCAATGCTTTCCGCGTTCTCGCGCAGGCGCGTCATGTCTGCCCTGAAATGGGCCTCGGCCTCGTTCTTCGCCGCCACGCGCCCGATCAGCGGACGTCCCGCAAGATAGGCGAGCCCCGACGCGATCGCGGCATAGATCACCGCCGCAAGGGCCATGTACGCCGGGATTTCGTGGACGCTTCCCGCGATCGTGATCCTGGCGCTTCCCGCGACCTGCCACAGGATGGTCGCGAAGGTGGCGGCGGTGATGCAGGCCGCCATCAGACCGAGCGCAAACTCGACCAGCGGCTCGACCGCCAGACGGACATCATCGGCGATCCGGTACTCCGGCGCGGATTGCTCAGGCGACGTGAAGCCCAGCCGGTAGTAGCGTTGATCGGCCAGCCACCAGCCGGCCAGCCGCTTCGTCAGCCATTCGCGCCAGCGCATCTGCAGCGTCATGCGCGACGCGACAAGCGCGGAGACGATCAGCGCGATGGCGGCGAGCAGGAGCGGAAGCGCCAGAAAGGCCGCGCCGACGCCCGCCGCATCCTTGCGTTCCAGCGCATCGAAGAAGATGCGGTTCCAGACATTCATGCCGATCTGCGTGGCGATCTGCCCAAGCATGAACACCACAACCGTGATCGTCCAGAGCCAGGCCCGGCGTGATCCGGGACCTTTCCAGAATCCACCCGCCAGACCGAGATAGGCCATCCCGATGGATGACCCGGGGTTGGCAGTCGTATTGGGCAAAAGCATCGCCTGCAGCCGCCTTGCGCATCGGAAAGCGCGCCAGAAAAAGATGGCGTTCAGATGAACAACGCTTCATCGTCCTGATCGTTCCGCAGTGCAGCAAATCGCATGGCGGCCATCTTGCCGGAGGTTCCGACCGTCATGACATCGATCAATGGATCAAGGTCGCCGCGGGTGATCAGATGCGAGGTGTGTCCGCTGCGCCGGCAATCCGCGTTCAAGGAGAAGACAGACGACGAAGTTGCCTTCATCCAGAGCATGAAGGTCGAACACCGGCGCGTCGAGGGCGGCAGCGAAATCGTCCACCAGGGCCAAGTCGATGCGGAACTGTTCACGCTCTTCAGCGGATGGGCATTCCGGCACAAGACGCTGCCCGATGGCCGCCGTCAGATCCTGAACTTCCTGTTGCCGGGCGACATCCTCGGCCTTCAGGCATCGCTGCTTGATGCCTCCGATCACAGCATCGAAGCCTTGACAGACGTCGAACTGTGCGTGTTCTCGCGCCGCAAGATCTGGGGTCTTTTCGAGCAGCGGCCGGAGTTGGCCTTCGAACTGTCATGGCTTGGGGCGCGCGAGGAAAACCTCGTCGACGAGGCCCTGACCTCGGTTGGCCAGCGCACGGCCCGCGAACGGATGGCAGCGTTGATCCTCAGCCTCTACCGGCGCTGCGACCATCTCGACATGGTCAAGGACGGCGGATTTGCGTTTCCGCTCACGCGCCAGCATCTCGCGGACGCGCTCGGCCTCTCGCTGGTCCACACCATCAAGACATGGTCATACCTGCGCAAGATGGGGTTGTTCACGCTGTCGGACGGTCGTCTCGTCCTCGTCAATCCAAGGCTGACCGAGCGCTGGGCGAACTACTATGATCAGGATTGGCGCCCCCGGCCGATCCTGTAGGACCGCGCGCAGCGCGCCCATCGCTCACGCGATGTCGCCGGCCCGCTGTCCCCGCCGCTGTCCCTGCCGATCGATGCGCTTGGCCAGCCACAACGTCATGGCGGCCCATGCGCCGCCGAACATCCAGCCTGCCAGCACGTCGCTCGGCCAGTGCACGCCGAGCCAGACGCGGCTCAGTCCGACCCCGAAGCACACCAGAAGCGCCGTCGTCATGATCACCCTGCGCTCGCTGGGCCTGGCCGCGGCAAACGCCATCAGGCCGCCGATGGTCAGGATGATGGCGGCCGACAACAGGGCATGCCCGCTCGGAAAACTGGCGCTCGACGTCAGCACGAGATGCTCCACGGTCTGCGGCCGGGCCCGCCCGAAACCGATCTTCACGGTGGTGCTGAGGAGTGTGGCGCCAGCAGCGCTGACCAGCAGCAGCATGAAAAGCCGGTGCCGCCGCGCCGCCAGCAGATACGTGCACGACGCCGCAACGGCGGCTGTGAGCACGATCGCTCCGCCCAAGGCAGTGACGTCACGCACCGCCTCGTTCCACCACAGGGGCGCCGTGCTCGGCGTCCACGTCTCGCCGCCGTGAACGAAGTCGAACAGCGCCTCGTCGATGGTCGTGGTGAGGCCGGCATAGACCACGGCGGTGATGATTGCCGCGATCGCGCCTGCGACGGCGGCAACCGTGAGCAGCAACGCATCGGGAAAGACATCCTCATCGGAGCTGCCCTGCGCGCGCGGCAGTTGCCGCTGATCGAGGCTCGGCATCGGGTGTATCGTCATGACGGATCAAGCCCGGTGATCAGTTCGAGCGCCGCCGGCTTGCTGCTGAAGCGGATCGGATTGCCGACGCGGTAGATTTCGCCATCGAGCGCGATGGTGCTGCGCGAGCGGCCGCGTCGCCTGACTGTCACGCTGCTGGCGGTCACGGACCGCAGATGCGGCAAGGCGCGCCATGTTCCGCGATACACCGCTGCAGCCGCGCGCAGCCGCGCCACAAATCCTGCGGCCTGCAGCATGTGCAGTTCCAGCATGCCTGCATCCAGCGCGCCACGCCGCCATTCGCTGCCGTCGAAGTGATTGTTGGTGACCAGAAGAGCGTCCGCCTCATAGGTTTCGACCACGCCGTCGACGGTGATGTCGATGGTGACGGGGCGATGAAGCCAGATCGACCGCAAGGCGGCAAGCACGAAACCCAGTTTCTTGCTCGACGGAATCCTATGTCGCGCCTCTTCCCGCTCGCGCGCCATCCGCGCGAAGAAGCCGAGGCCGGCATTGGAATGGAAGAGGTGTTCATTCACCGACGCCAGATCGATATGCCGCACGTCGAGTTGCGCCAAGCGCGGCAGGATTGCGGCGAGGCCGCCCTCGAGTCCGACGTCACGCGCCAGCAGGTTGAGCGTGCCCAAAGGCAGGAGCCCGACTGGAATGTCGGCTTTCTGGAGGTCGTCGAGCAGACGGTTGATGGTGCCGTCCCCACCAGCCACGAGAAGCGCATCGGGCTTCTCCGCAATCGCGGTCCCGACAGCGCGCGCCAGCCGGCGAGGCGACACGAAACGAACGTCGCAAACGACGCCGCAAGGCTCGAAGCCCTTGACGATGGCCTCCGCGAAGGCTTCGCGGCCGCTTTGCAACACCTCGCCCGCCCGCGCATTCACCAGCGCAATGAAGCGCCGCGGCCGCGACGGATCGATTGCAGGCCGCGCCAATACCTCGTTCTCAGGCAACATCCTGATCCCCGCGCAATGCCGAGTTGAGGGCCCAGTGGTCACGCCGACGTTGCGATGTCATGGGGTAGCGATCTCCGCTGATTTCTTCGGTGACGATCTCGAAACGACCGAGAACATGCGGCCCGAATGTGTTCAGAACAGGCACGTCTGTCGCGTCGCGCCCGCGCGCGATCAGGACGCGGCCGATCCTCGGTGCATTGTGTCGCGCGTCGAACGTCCACCAGCGATGGCCGAGATACACCTCGAACCAGCCGCTGAAGTCGCCCGGAGCGCTGCTGGCAGGCACGCCGATGTCGCCAAGGTATCCGGTGCAATACCTTGCCGGGATATTGAGGCAGCGGCAGAACGTCAGCGCCAGATGGGCAAAGTCGCGGCACACGCCGACGCGCTCGTGATAAGCGTCCAGCGCCGTGCGCGTGGAGCGGGCCTGCTGGTAGTCGAACCGGATATGGTTGTGGACATAATCGCAGACGGCCTGAACCCTGTTCCAGCCGCCGTCGATGCCGCCAAACAGATTCCAGGCGATGGCCGAAAGCTGGTCGGTTTCGCAATAGCGGCTGCCAAGCAGGTAGACCAGCGTCTCGTCGGGCAGTTGCTCGGGCGCGTGCGCCTCTGCCGACGGCTCGGCCGGATCGGGAAACCCGCTGTCATGGATCACGCCCTCGGCCTGGATGGTGATGCCGCCCGCCGGTGACAGGACCCGTCTGCAGATGTTGCCGAACTTGTCGTCATAGACACTGACGTCGTGCAGTTCCACACCGGTCAGGAACGCACTCACGCGCGGCTCATCGGGTGTGGTGATGTCGCCGCGACGCTCCGGATGCACATCGAGCATGGCGATGACTGGCGTTGGCGCGTCGCAGAGAAGGTCGATGCGATAACCGTACTTGATGTGCATGCGCGCGCCCTACCTGCTGACCTGACTCTGTGGGTGGGATGACCGGCACCTGGCACGAAACATCGATCGGCGGCGTTGGGTCACTGGTTTTCGATCCAACCCGCAACGGCCTCGAAAGTTCCCGTTGGAGGTTCAGGCGTTGACGCCGGCAAACACAGCATGAGGTCATTCAGCGAGCATCAGGTCGACGAAATCTTGCGCCGCGTCGGAACAAGACATTCGGGGTGGCGTTTACAGCACATCTCCCGGCCCGTCGGCGCCATTGGATCGGCCTTGATGCAGATCGGCGCCGACGGGCCGGGCGCGGCAGGCGGCTGGCCCGTATGCCCCCTTTCCTCAACACGCTGGAGAACACTCCGATGAAATTGCGAACTTTTGCCCTGGCGGCGGCTGCGTCCGCCGCGCTTACCCTGCCCCTGATGGCCCAAACGACGGCCCCGATGTCGCCATCCACCCCGAACAACGCCCCGGCGCTGACGACCGACCTGTTCTACACCGAAGTCTGGACGCCCAACCATTGGCGCGCGACCGAGGCAATGGGCACGGCGGTCTACAACCGGGCCGGTGAACGCATTGGCGAAGTCGACGACGTGCTCGTCGACGGCACGGGCCGCGTGATGGCTGCCGTGGTCGGCGTCGGCGGCTTTCTCGGCATGGGCGAACGCAAGGTCGCCGTGACGTTCCGCTCGTTCGAGATGACACGCGAAGCGAACGGCAATCCGCGCCTCACCGTGGACCTGACCAAGGCGGCCCTGCAGGCGGCTCCTGAGTACAAGCCGACTGCCGCGACACGTGGTTGATCAAGTCGATGATGGACACTCTTTCGCGAAGGAAAAGATCGTGAAGAAGCTCATGGCCTGCATGCTTGTGGCCGGCACGCTTGCCGCCTGCAACACCCGTGAGGAGCGTGCCGTTGGCGGCGGCCTGATCGGAGCCGGTTCCGGCGCGGTGATCGGCGGCCTCGCCACCCGGTCTGCCGGAGGCGCTCTGGCAGGCGCGGCGATCGGCGGTGTCGGCGGCGCGATCGTCGGCTCCGCAACGACGCCGGACCGCCGCTACCGTGGCCGCTGGTGTCGTGACTACGACGCCTATGGCGACCCTGTTCGTGTGGCCTGCTGACGCCCCCTCATCAGCGCGGCCTCATGATGCCCCGCCGCCGGCACACGCCGGCGGCGGGGTCTATGCTTCGGGCTAGGTGGCTGATCGTTGATGTCAGAGCCGGTCCTCGCGTCTCCATGACGGCTTGAAATCGAGGATCACGCGTCCGAACGGCACTGAGCGATCGATCGTGATCGAACCCTCGTCAGGGCGGACGAGATTGGTCACCAGCTTCGAGCCGAGGCCCGATCCGTGGCCGAGGTCGAAGCCTTCCGGAAAGCCCGAGCCTTCGTCGGAGATCACCAGCCGCCCGTGGCCATCATCCCTGACATCAAGAGAAATCGTCACGTTTCCCGCTCCGTACTTGATCGCATTGGTGACGAGTTCCGTGATGATCAGCCCAAGCGTCGTGACCCTTTCGGATGGCCAGACGATGTCTGTCGCATCGACGACCAGCCGGCGGCCGGCCTCCGGCGGCAGCAGCGACGACGCCAGCCCGGCGGCAAGATCGGTGATGTAGCGGCCGACATTGATGTCTGCGGTCGAATGCCCCTGATAAAGATGCTGATGTATGTCAGCGACGGTCATGATGCGGCCGGCGGCCGCCAGCAGCGCAGCTTTGGTGTCTGGCTGACCGGTATTGCGAGCCTGCAGCGAGAGCATGCCGCGGACAAGCTGGAGGCTGTTTTTCACCCTGTGATGGACCTCCTGCATCAGAAGATCTTTGTCGGCGATCAGCCCCTTCAGCCTCGTCTCGTAACGGGTCCGTTCATCGGCAGCGGCTTCAAGCGTGTTCGTCAATTCCGCCAGCTCGGTGATGTGGCTCGGACTGGCCTTGCCCATGTTCTGGCCGTCACGGAACGCACTCGCATACCTGGAGACCGAGATCAGCTGCTCGGTGAAGCGCCTGCCGACCGTCCATGCGGCGAGAAGGCTGGACAGCAGCACGAGCAAGCCGACAGTGAAGACCGGTGCCAGCGCAGACTTCACGATGCCGTCGAGATCGCTGCGAGGAATGCCGACGAGGGCTACCCACGGCGCGCGCATCAGCCGGCTGCGGAAGATATGGACGTCGTCATTGGTCATGGTGCGGCCCGGACCGGAACCGGTCTCGGGGCCGGCGCCCAGGCCATGGACGTCCGGGTGCGCCTTCTGGCCGACATAGCGGTCGGGAAACGGTCTGCGCGCGGCGATGACATTGGCGTCATCGAGCACGGCGACCGTCCAGTTGGGAGGCATGTCGATGCGCCCCAGCATTTCGCCGAAGTGCAGCACGGTGTCGAGGGCGACGATCAGAACATGCTCGACACGATCATCGCGAACGGTCGGCATGGTGATCGTGACCAGCCAGCGTTTCGTAACATTGCCGAACAAGACCTGCGAGAACTGGGTTTGCCGTGTCGCAGCGGCTTCGGCAAAGCGCGCTTCTGGTGCCGTCGCGGGCAGGGCCTGGCCAAACGGCGCGTTCGTGTTGAAGATCTGCTCGCCACCGGGCGACACCAGCGCCACCACGACGCGCTGGGTGCGCGCGAACGCTTCGGCGTCCCTGTATAAACCGGCGAGATCGCCGCCCTGCAACGTCGGCGACAAGGCCAGCGTCGTCATGGCCGACTCGATGGACGTCAGCCGGAAGTCGGCGGCGCTTGAGATGCTGCGCGCCGTCGAACGTCCGGCGGACTCGATCACCTGGCGTGCCGCACTGGCATATTGCCACGACACATAGGTGGCAAAACTCCAGGCGGGAACGACGATGAGGATCACCGCGCCGACAAGCAGCCACCTGACGCCGATCGTCCGGCTCGTGATCGCCATGTGTTGGGTTGGCAGCGGCAAAAGCGCGCGAGGTTCCGCACGTTCCGCGGCACCGTCGGGTGCAGGCGTTGGCATTGACAATGGCTATCACCTTTTTCGGTCAGAGGCGACCGTCGATCACCCGTCGTCGGGGCCGATTTAAGGCAAGTAGCCAGGCCTGATGCTGTCAAATGACATTTGTGACAAATGCAGTGCGCAAAGGCAGAAAAGACAAAGCCCCGAGATTGGTCGGGGCCTTGCGGACTTCATGCATGGTCATGACATGCGTCATGCGCGCCCGAGAAACCTGCCGAGGACAGCGCCGGCTGCGACCACGCCGGCAACGGCGACGGTGCCGAACCTCAGCCTGGTGCCCAGGAAACGGGCTGCGAACGGCGCGGCGATCAAGGCGGACGTCGTCAACGGGCTGACCTGTGGCTGACGCCTGTTCTTTATCGACAAGCCGACCAGCAGAAAGATGCCGGCGACAGTGAACAGCACTGCAGCCAGAACGCCGCTGGCGGCCATCGGGCTCATGCGCAGCGACAGCCAGGCATGGGCAAGATCGAGCAGAAAGCCCGATCCGATCAGAAGCGCGAGCACGCCGAGCGCGAAGTAGGGCACGGCTCGGACGTTGCGCGACACCGCTCCTCCGAGTTCGGAAGCCGCGAGCAGCGAAAGCGCCTTGAACATGGCCTCACCGCGCCGTCATCAAGCCGACGAACACGCCGACAGCCGCTGCAATGCCGAGCGCACGCATCGGGTGGGCCTGCAGCTCCTGGGCAAGCATCCGCTGCAGTTCCGACGCCTGATCTTTCGCCGCTGTCGCCATGACGTCGGTGTCGACACCCACGGTCTTGAGCTTGGTGGACACGGTCTCGGCGAGTTCGCTTGCGTTTCGCTTGACGCTGTCCGCCATCTCGGTGGCTTCCTGCTCGATGGTCTCGGCGCCCTTCCTGGCCTTCTCCGTGACGGTTTCGGTCTTGCCGTCGTTGTCGGGGCGGCCATAGCGCGTCGGTGACGTGGACATGATGTTCTCCATTGCAGGTGTTGATCTGTTGAATGTGTGGAATGCGGCGCACGCGAGGCGCGCTGCCATGCTGGTTGAAACGCGGCGGCCCCCGCATTTGTTCCGTTCAACCGGCTGGCTGCAGCGGCGCGGCCATGATGTCAGGTTTCGCCGGCGCATCCCGCTTCGCTGGCGCATCTTCGGCGGCGTGGGCTGCGGAGATTTGGCCTGCGGAAAGCTGGTCCGCGGATGTCGCGCTGGACGCTTCGGCCGCCCGGATGCGCCGGTAGCTTGCCGCGGCCTCGAAACTCAGCGCGAACAGCAGGAGCAGCGGCACCGAGAGCATGGCCCCGACCGGACCCCACAGCCACAGCCAGAACACGAACGACACGAACACGAGAAAAGGGCTGAGCGTCAGATGCCGCCCGACCATCAGCGGCGTGACGACATTTCCCTCGATCAGATGCACCAGAAAATAGGCGAACGCCGGCCAGGCCGACCACCAGGTGTTGGCGGCGTCGATGAGACCCGCGCCAAAGAGCAGCGCCGTCATGATGACCGGCCCGACGAAGGCGATATAGTTGAGGATGAAGGCGAGCAGCCCCCAGAACAATGGAAACGGCAATCCGGCCTGCCAGGCGATCGCGGTGGTGATCAGCCCCATGCCGAGGTTGATCGCCGTCACGACCGAAAAATAGCTCGCAAGCTTGTTTTCGATGTCCTCAATGAACTGCCCGGCAGTCCGGCGCGCCGACGTTCCGAAGCAAAGCCGCAGGGCCTGCGCCTTGAGATGCCGCCGTGTCGCCAGATAGAAGTAGATGGTGGCCACGAAGATCAGCAGTCCGCCGGCGGCAGCCGATGAGGTCATCGCAAGCGAAAGCCACGGGCTGCTGTCGTCGACCGAGACAACCGGACCGGACGGGCTGCCCGACAACCCCTTGGTGACGCCCTCGAACTGCCGCGCCATGGCGGCGAGTTCAGAGAAGCGGTTCTTCAGTGCCGCGACAATGCCGGGCAACTGGTCGCTCCAGATGGCGAAGGGGGCGGCAAAGATGCCGACAACCGCCGCAATGAGCACAATGCCCACCATGACGACCAGCGCGGCCGCCGCGGTTTGCGGCAGCCCGATGCGCATCAGCCTGTCGACCAGCGGCCCGAGCACGAGCCCGAAGATCAGGCCTGCCGTCAGCGGCACCGCGATCGCCTTGGTCACCGACAGCACCGTCATCAACAGGATCAGCGCGATGCCGACAGTGGCGTAGCGGACGATCAGGTCATGCTCGTGCGGCTCGATGGATGTCGCCGGCTCATCATCCTCCTCAAGCTGGCGTGCCCGCGCCCAGGCCTCTTTCACGACAAGCGGTATCATGGTTTGGTTCCCCCTTCCGTCACCTCGGATGGATGACGCGCCTCGCAACGCCAGAAGCGCACCTGAAAGATCAGGCGCGCTTCGCTCATTTTCACCCGGGGCGGCGCCATCCGGGACATGGACCTAGTCTGCCATTGCGCCGGAACGAGTTGGCTTCTTGCCGGACGGCGTCGCCTTCGCGGCCCTGGATTTGTCATCCTCGGCCTTCTGTGCGTAGGCCGCGAACTTCATCAGCTTCTCGTCGGCGCGCTGCTCCTCTTCGAGGCTTTGCTGCAGCAGCGCCGCCGCATCCTCCATGCCGAGAGCCCCGGCCCACATCACCAGCGAGCGGTAGCGCACCATCTCGTAGTGTTCGACGGCCTGGCCCGATGCGATCACCGCGCTGTCGCGCATCTCGCTGCCTTCGGTGTCGTCAAGAATGCCCTCGGCTTCCTTGATGATGCCGTTGATGGCGTCGCACTCCTCGGAGCCGGGCTTCATCTTGAGGATCACGAAGACCTCCTTCAGCCGCTTGATCTGGCCTTCGGTTTCAGTCTTGTGCTCCTCCAGTGCCTGCTTCAGGTCCTTGTCGTCAGCGGCATCGACCATCTTCGGCAAGGCCTTGAGGATCTTGTTCTCGGCGTAGTGGACGTCCTTGAGCGTGTGCACGAACAGATCGCGCAATGTTTCGATCTTCATCGGATCAACCTCGGACTGGTGAGCCACGGCGGCGCGCATGCAGCGGCCGGCGGCTTGGTTTCACGGAAAGCTTGCACCGCTTTCGCTGGTGTTGCCGGATCAACGCGGCGACCGCTCGCTTGTTCCGCGCCGCGGGCCGAGGAACTTGGACTCACCGGAACTTGCGCTCACCGGCGGCGTTGCTGGCTTCGGAGCATGCAAGTAGCCGGTTCGGTGATGCGCAACGCTCCGCCTCACCTCGAACCCTTCCGGTCATCTCATGCTCGACATCAACGACACCGACCACGGCGACCTGCGCAGCGATGCTTCGCCATGGTCCCGCCTCGCCTCCGATCTGCGCGATGGTCCGGTCACTGCGGATTTCAGATGCGATGTTCTGATCGTTGGCGGCGGCATCACCGGCGCGCTGGTGGCGCAGCATCTGGCCGGCAAGGGCCGTGACATTGTTCTCATCGACCGCGAACGGCCAGGGCTTGGCAGCACCGCCGCCAGCACCGCGATGCTGCAATGGGAAATCGACACGTCGTTGACCGAGCTGACGGAACTCTATGGATTCGAGGTGGCGTCGGACGTCTACCGCCGGAGTTTTCGTGCCGTGGCGGGCCTGCGTGACCTTGTGGCTTCGCTGGACGTGCCCTGCGCCTTCCGCCAGCGCACGACGCTGTATGTCGCTGCCGGCGACGTCGGCGGCGCTGAACTGCGGCAAGAACACGCCCTTCGCCAGCGCGCAGGCCTTCCGGGCCACTTGCTCGGCCACGCCGAATTGCTTGATCACGTGGGCCTTGACCGCGAGGCGGCGATCCTGTCGCCCGGATCGGCGGATGCAGACCCGCTGTGCCTGGCACAGGGACTGCTCCAGCTTGCGCGGCAGGCTGGCGTCAGGGTTCTTGCCGGGGATGCGGTCAGTTTCGATCATGGACCGCGCTCGGTCGCGGTCGGACTTGATGGCGGGCGAACTGTCGAGGCCCGGCACGTGGTGCTGGCAACCGGCTATGTCATGCCCGAGTTCGTGCCAGCGGAACGGCACTCCGTTGTCTCCAGTTGGGCCGTGAGCACCGTGCGCCAGGCGGAAGGCTCGCTCTGGCGCGACGAAAGCCTGATCTGGGAAGCATCGGAAAGTTACAACTACCTCAGGACCTCCAGCGACGGACGCATCATCATCGGTGGCGAAGATGACGACGTCACAGACGCGTCCAAACGCGACAGCCTGATTGCTGCCAAGACCGCGTGCCTCCAGGATCGGCTGCGCAGGTTGTGGCCACGCGCTGACACGACCATAAGCAATGCCTGGGCGGGTTTTTTCGGCGAGACCGATGATGGCTTGCCTCTGATCGGGCGCATTCCGGGCCATCCCAGGATCCTTGGCGCCTATGGCTACGGCGGCAACGGGATCACTTTCAGTTTCCTCGCCTCGCGGATCCTGAGCCGGCTGATCGATGGACACAGCCAAAGCTGGTTCGACAATTTCGCGATCGACCGTCCGCGCCCCTGAACCGTCCCGCAGATGGATGGGAGCCGTGCAGCGGCCGGCGACTGCATCACGTGGCCTCGGGCATCACATGGCGTTGGGCCTGCGCAAGGGCGTGGCGCAACATCGGGCGGGACCAACCTCCGCTCGTGCCGGGAACTTCGCGGCGACGGTTGCGTTTCTGAAGCATCCGGCCCGATGAGCCGATGTTTAAAACCAGGAGAATCGATATGCGCATATCAGCCATGATTGCTGGCATGCTGGCGCTCGGCGTTTTGCCGACGCTGGCACAGACCTCGACGACGTCGCCCATGCCGGCGCCGCGTGCGGGGGTCGACACCACCGCGCCCCTGCCCGGCGCGAACAGCTTCACCGAAAGCCAGGTGCGTGAGCGGCTGGAAAGCGGCGGCTTCACCGGAGCAACCGCCCTGCGCAAGGACGAGCAGGGCATCTGGCGCGGAACCGCCATGCGCAATGGCGTCAGCACGCCTGTCGCCGTCGACTACCGCGGAAACATCTTTCAGCAGTGAGGACAGACCATGACAACCACCATCACCAGAACCTATGACAGCTTCACCGACGCCCGGTCAGTGGTGACCGAACTGAAGGCCATCGGCATTCAGGATGACGACATCAGCGTCATCGCGCATGACGATCATGACGAACTGGATGGCGTCAATGCCGCCACGCCGGCGCAGGACGACAATTCCGTCTCGAGCGGCGCCGGCATTGGCGGCGTGGTGGGCGGAGCCGCCGGCATGCTGGCAGGCCTTGGACTGATGGCCATCCCCGGTGCCGGTCCGTTGATTGCGGCGGGTTGGCTTGCCTCGACTGCGGCAGGCGCAGCCACTGGCGCAGTCGCAGGGGCGGCAACCGGCGGCCTCGTCAGCGCGATGACCGCCAACGGCATGGAAGAACGCGACGCCGAGACCTATGCCGAAGCGGTGCGTCGTGGCGCGATCCTGATCTCCGCCAAGACGGAAGAGACGGCTGAGCCGCGTGTGACCGCCATCATGGACCGGCACAGCCCGACCGACCTTGCCGCGCGGCGGGCCTGGTGGGAGTCGGATGGCTGGTCCAGCTATGATCCGGCGTCTCAACCCTACTCCCGCGAGCAGCGCCAGCGCGAGATGGAGCGCTGGTCGTAGCGTCAGCAAGCGGGAGCGGCTCCGCATCGGCATGGTGACGCTCCCGCATCTGTTTTTGCCAATGGAACATTCGTCCAGCTCGAATGTTCTTGAACCATGAAGCCGATTGGCTTCTTTCTCACAGGAGATCCTCATGAGCAGCACAACTGACAAGGTCAAGGGCATGGCCAACGAGGCCGCAGGCAACGTCAAGCAGGGCGTCGGCAAGGCCATCGGCGACAAGCAGATGGAAGCCAACGGCGTCGTGCAGGAGCGCAAGGGCGAGGCCCAGCAGGCTGTCGGCAAGGCGAAAGATTCAGTCAAGAAGCTTGTCGACAACGCCTGACGGCGTTTTTTATCTTTCGATCCAACGGGTGGCCATCGAGCCGCCCGTTTTTTTGTGCGGATGCGACTTCGAGGCTGCATGCGAAGATCGCCTTGAAACAGGAAGACCCCCGCCGTGGCATTGGCGGGGGTCTGTGCGTTGTCAGGCAGCGGCGTAGGACGTGCTGCGAACACGCGGCGTGCGGGCGTTGTCAATCAACAGACCAACAATCGGCGCGCCCACGAGCCAGAGAAACAGGAAGAAGTTCATGTAACCTTCTGTCATTGGATCATCTCCTTGGTTGATGAATGACCAACGTCGGCGTCAGGACTTCGTTCCAACTTGCGGAGATCGGGCCTTGCGCGCATCCATCTGCCAGCAAACCGAACAATGAACCGGCCCCGCTTGCGTCATCACGCGGGCGGAACCAGTCAAGCCCGGCCGCGTTGAACATCTCGGACCACAACCACACGAACCCGGCGCAGGCCGGAGATGCGGGGCTCTCACGGTGCCTGCGCGCAGGCTGGAAGGCTGGCCTGTGACCTGTCCGGCGGCGTCTTCCGACTGACGTTGAATTCGACGAACTGAATCATCGGACTTGCAAAGGAGAAACTGGATGCTGGGCAGACGAAAGAGCACGACACGCCTCGGCCATGAGATGGCGCAGATGCGAAGGGAATTCGACGCGATCTATGCCAACCTGCGCCGGGAACGCCCGGCGGAGACATCGGGCATGACATCACTGGCAAGGTTGAACCCGTGGCAGGGCCAGAGCCAGCGTTCGATGACGGGCGATGCCTTCACAGACGCATGGAAATCGGCTTCTCGGGGAGCGAGCGACATCTCGCATCACGTGGACGACGTCCTTGATGGCGCAGTGCGCTTGGCCAGGCAACGTCCCGTGCCCGCAGGAATCGCGTTGCTGCTCATCGGCGTCGTGGTGGGCCTCGCGCTGCGCAAAGCCGATTGACCCCTCGCGGCTGGACCATGAACCACAAACGGCGCCGAAGCAGTTTGCTTTCGGCGCCGTTTCATTGGTGCGCATGCTTTAAATCCCGGAAATCACGACCCTGCCGATGTTTGCATCGTAGGTGACGGCGGCGTGCCAGGAACCGGAGGATCGGTGTGTGGAGGCGCAGGATCGATGACCGGCAAGGGTGGGTCGGCGATGTCCGGGCCTCTTTCCGGAAGCGGAGGCGTCTCGGGCGGCGGCAATGGTGGGGGCGATGCGGGCGGCGGTGGCCTCACGGGCGGTGTGCCTGGCCACGGTGGCGGAAGTGTCTGGCCCGGCGTGTCCGGCCCGAACGGGCTCAGGTCTGGCTGCTGGCTCATCGCGTGCAATCCTTTCGATGTTCTGGTGGTTCTGGGTCTTGCAAGGACAGCCTCTGCCGCACAGTGCGCCAGGGCACCCTCTCATGACCAACGCGCCCGGCCACGAACGGTTTCATGCTTTGCAGACCGCGTCCTGCCATGCCGGCGCACCGACACCTTCACCTGCGCGCGACATGCTCGAGATATGGGAGTTCGCAGGCTCGCGATGGAACAGTTCCGGCGCAGCCGCGTTGGTCGGTTTCATTGGCATGGGGCAGGTGCCCGGAGGATGCGTTCATGCGCCTGTTTCTGCTGACCTGGGCCGCCGCTGCGCTTGTGATGCTGCCGATCGATTTTGTCTGGCTGCGATCGATGCGTTGGTTCTACGAACAGCAGATGGGTGACATCCTCCTCGCCGAGCCGCGGCTCTGGATCGCGGTAGTGTTCTACATCATGTTTGCGGCAGCGATCGCATTCTTTGCCGTGATGCCCAACCTCGATCAGCCATCATGGGTCCTGGCAGCGGCCTATGGCGCATTTCTGGGATTTGCCGCCTACGGCACGTATGACGCCACCAATCATGCAACGTTGAAACAGTTCCCGATCACCATCATGGCGGTCGACTGGGTGTGGGGAACATTTCTGTGCGCCGTGACCGCGACGGCGGCCTGGCGGATCGTGCTGGCTTTCCGGCACCTGGCCTAGCGCGTCCACACGGCCCGCATCCGCTTACGCAGGCATGGCCTCAGAAGCCCATGACCCTGGCTTTCGCAGCCGCCAGGGCGCGGCTGTCGACCTTCAGGATGCGCAGCAGCGCCGAGACATGAATGCGAACGGTGAACGGCGAGATCGCCAGCATGCGTCCGATTTCCTTGTTGGACTTGTCGCGCGCGAGGCAGGACAGCACGTCATGCTGGCGCGGCGTCAGTTCCAGCACCGGCGTGCCCATGCCCGAACTGCTGTCGGAAATGGCGGTGTTGTCAGCGGGCATGACCACGAAGTGCCCGGCCTTCACCTCGAGAATGGCCGCAATCATGCGGTCCGACGGCACCGCCTTGCCGACAAAGCCGTCAGCCCCGAGTTTCATGATCTGCCTTATGGTCGCCTCGTCATCGACCATCGAGACGATCACGATCGACGAGCGCGGGAAGCGGGACCGCAGCGAGGGCAGTGTCTCGCGCGGGTCCATGCCGGGGAAGAGCAGATCGAGGACGAACAGGTCCGGCGCCTTGCCGCTCTCGCTGGCCGCAGCTGCGATCGACAGCACCTCGGCCATCGAGCCGGCTTCGATGACCGTTGCTCCGGGGCTTGCCGCGGAGATCAGGCGTTTCAGACCATCACGGAAAACCGGATGGTCATCGGCAACAATGATCAGTTCGGCCAATTCGCTCACTGCAGTGGATGCCCCGACACCGCCAACTACAACGCCGACCCTGGACCGGCCTTGTGCAGAACAGCTTCAACCAGGCTGGGACATTTGTCGATAAATTGACCGGATGGCAACCCTTGTTTCAAGAACGACACCGGTTGTACGCACATTCCCCTGGGGCAATCGCCCGTATCGTCGATCGCGCTGTGCTTCCCGCATGCTTCGGCCATGTGATGGACCTTATCCCAGGGCCTGCACCCGCTCCTGTGCATGACGCCGCATGACGCGCGGCACGCGCCTTTCAGCCCCTGGCGGCAGATACAACCCGGCACAGGTAGCCGCGGACCGTGTTTGCATCGGCGAGTTGCCCGGCCTGGATCATGAAGATGGCGTCGACGCGCGTGCCGTTTCCAGCCTTTCGGGCAGACACACGCAAGGTCTGCGGGCGGCCCGAGCCCGAGGTTTCCTGGAAGGCGGTGAGCGCGCCGGCGGCCCGGTCCACGCTGACCCTGATGAAACCTTCCGCAAGCATGGCCGCTCTCAGGTTGCCGAGCGCCTTCCGGTTGTCGACACCTGGAAATGTCTGGCTGCTGCGGAAGTTCATGCCGGTGAGCATCGGCGCGCCCTCCACCTGAAAGTTGTTCTCGCAGGTCTGCGCCATGGCCGGCGTTGCGCCGAGAGCAAGGGTGATCGCCCCTGCAACGAACATCTGCTTCATCATGCTGGTCCCCTCCGAGCTGTTCTGGAGCCTGATCTGGGCATGGCACCCGCTCATGCCGCTTGGTTATCATCTGGCTTGGCGCCGCGCCCTACCATTCGGTGAACTAGCACACCATGGTCGCTTGCCAACCTGCGGCTGGTCCCGATCCCGGCGCGCGCTGTCTCCGGCGGGACGTTTCGTTCGCAAGAGCGGGAGGAGTGTCGTGCGATCATCTCATCCGGCGTATTCCAGCGGTGGTTTGACATCGAGGTAGATCTCATATACCGAACAATCATTCGACGAATGATTGTTCGGTATATCAACCATGCGCAGCCGCGATGCCGACCTCAACGCCACCCGCCGACGCACCATCGTCGAGGCCGCCGCGCGCTGCTTCGTGGCCAGGGGCTTCCATGCCACCGGCATGAAGGACATCTGCATCGCCGCCGACATGAGCCCGGGCACGCTCTACCACTATGTCCGCTCCAAGACCGACATCATCGCGGCCATCGTCGCCGAAGAGCGCGAATGGACCGCCGAACTGATTGCCGGGCTGGGACACGGACCAGATCGGGCCAGCGCGCTTGGCGATGCACTGGAGCAGATCGTGCGCCACGTTACCGACGACGATCTGATGCTGCACGCCGAGATCGCCGCCGAGGTGCTGCGGCAGCCCGCATTGCGCGAGCAGGCCAAGGCAGCGCAGCGCCAGGCCATCGCGGCGTTGGCGCTTGCTGTCATGCCAGCCGGCGAGACAGTGCCGGGCGAGGCGACTCTGGTCCGCGCCGCCGCCATCATGGCCCTCATCGACGGATGGTTGGCGCAGGCCGCACTGTCGGGCGTCGACGAGTTGCGCCGGCGCCTGCCCGCAATGACCGCGCTGCTGCGCGGCCTCGTCGACGACGGAACGTCATGACCACGGCCGGCCCCATGCCGAAAGCTGCAGTTAGGGAAACACCGCCGCGATCACCCGGCCGACTGATCGAGGTCGACGCACTGCGCGGGGTCGCGCTCTTCGGGATCATCATCGTCAACGCGCCATTCTTTGCCGCGCCGCTTGGACAGGTGGGTGTTGCCGCCACCCTCGACCTCGTCGCGGCCTGGATGATCGCGGCGTTCTTTGCCGGAAAGTTCTTCCTGATCTTTTCATTCCTGTTCGGCTTCGGTTTCGCGGCGGCCGTCGCGCATGCCGCCAACAGCGGGGAGATGTCCGCCTGGCGTATCCGCCGTCGCGCCATCGGCCTTTTCGTCATCGGCGCGCTGCATGCCGTCTTCCTGTTCCATGGCGACATCCTTGCGCTCTACGCCGTGCTGTCGCTGGCGCTGTGGGCCGTGCGCGGCTGGACGGCGCGGCAGCTCCTGCGGGCTGCCGTGATCGTCGGCCTGGCGGGCATGGCGCTGCAGTTTCTCGCGTTGATCGCCGCGTTCGACGAAACACCGCGCCTGGTGGCGGCCACGGCGACACGGCCGGGGGAGGGCTATCTCGGCGGCTTTCGCGCAGGTGCATCGGCCCGGCTGGCGGAACTGCCCGATGCGCAATCCTTCATTGTCGCCTTCAACGGGCTGCCCGCCTTTGCCATGTTCCTGCTGGGACTGGCGCTTGGACGCACCGGCAGCTTTCCGCCGGGTCCGGACACACTCGCCGGGCATCGCCTGAGCGTGCGTCTCGCGTTTGCCGGCGCGGCTGTGACGAGCGGGGTCGCCGCCGCAGCCATCGGCGGATCATCAAATGTGTCGGTGCAGCTCGTCGGGCTCGCTCTGCTGGTCGCCGCAGCGCCGGTGCTGTCATGCGCGCTTGCCGCCATGGTGCTTGACGTGGCGGCGCGCAATCGTGACAGCGTGCCCGTGCGGTGGCTGGCCATCACGGGAGGTTCGTCCCTGACCGGCTACATCCTGCATTCCGTGCTGTTGGGCGCGGTGTTCTATGGCTGGGGGCTTGGCTGGCACGGCCGGTGGGGCGCTGCCGCCGTGATGGCCACGGGGGTGGGGACTTTCGTCATCGTCATGGTCAGCATCAATCTCTGGCGCGCCGTGTTCCGCTACGGCCCGGAAGAATGGCTGCTGCGCAGCTTCGTCGACCTGCGCTGGAAGCCTTTGTTCAACCACGCGGCGCCTCGTCCGGACTGACACGGGCTGAAGCAGCCCGGCATCCACGGACATGCGGTTCAGGCCGCCAGAATGGGCGCTGGCAACGCGCCTGTCATGATCGCGACGGCATCGGACATCGAAATGTCCTTGGGCCCGACGACGGCGTGGCGGCGCCCGAGGCGGTGAATGTGGATGCGGTCCGCGATCTCGAAGACATGCGGCATGTTGTGGCTGATCAGCACCACCGGCAGGCCGTTGGTCCTGACCTCCTGGATCAGGTCGAGGACACGGCGCGATTCCTTGACCCCGAGCGCGGCGGTCGGTTCATCCATGATCACGACATGCCGGCCGAAGGCCGCGGCGCGCGCGATCGCCACACCCTGGCGCTGTCCGCCCGACAGCGTTTCGACGGTCTGGTTGATGTTCTGCACGGTGGACAGGCCCAGCCGCTGCAGCGCCTTGCGCGCCTTGTCCTGCATTTCGGCACGGTCGAGCGTCTTCAGAAGCCGCCCGAGCAACCCCGTGGCACGGATTTCACGTCCCAGGAACATGTTGTCGGCGATTGACAACGCCGGCGACAAGGCGAGGTTCTGGTAGACGGTCTCTATGCCTGCGGCGCGCGCCGCGATGGGCGAGGCGAACGTCACGGGCTTGCCATCGAGCAGCAACTCCCCTGCGTCGGGCTGAATTGCGCCGGTCAATGCCTTGATCAGGGTGGATTTGCCTGCGCCGTTGTCGCCGATCACGGCAAGGATCTCGCCGGCGCGCAGATCGAAATCCGCATGGTCGAGCGCAGTGACGCGGCCGTAGCGCTTCACGAGGCCGCGCGCTTCCAGAACGAAACTCGTCATCGGGACGCCCTCCTCAACCACTGGTCGATGGCGACCGCAATGATGATCAGCACTCCGACGGCGAATTCCTGCCACAGCACGTTGACGCCGGACAGGGCCAGCCCGTTGCGGAAGACGCCGACGATCAGCGCGCCCAGCAGCGTGCCGACGATCGAGCCGCGCCCGCCGAAGAGCGAGGTGCCGCCGATGACCACCGCGGTGATCGCATCGAGATTGGTCGTCTGGCCAGCCTGCGGGCTGGCCGAACCGATGCGCCCGATCAGCGCCCAGGCCGCCACGGCGCAGATCACGCCGGTGGCGATGTAGACCGACATCAGCACCCGGTCCGTGCGGATGCCCGCAAGGCGCGCCGCTTCCGGATCGTCGCCGACGGCGTGGACATGCCGGCCCCAGGCAGTCCAGTTGAGCACATACCAGCAGATGCCGACCATCACGATGAGCGCGATGGCGCCATAGGTGAGCCGCGCGCCATACAGGTTGATGGCCTGGCCGAAGAACAGCAGGAGCGGCGCATTCGCCTCGATGTCCTGGGCGCGAATGGTCTCGCTCGTCGAATACCACAGATTGAGCGCGAAGAAGATGTTCCAGGTGCCGAGCGTGACGATGAAGGGCGGCAGGCGGAACCGGGTGATCAGGAAGCCGTTGATCGCGCCGCAGACCGCGCCGACGCCAAGGCCCACGGCGATGGCAATGGGCGCAGGCACCCCGAAGTTGATCGCGAGCTTGCCCATCACCATGGAGCACAGCACCATGATGGCGCCCACCGACAAGTCGATGCCTGCGGTCAGCAGCACGAGCGTCAGCGCGATGCCGACAATGCCGACGATCATCACCTGCTGCAGGATGAGCGACAGGTTGAACGGCTGCAGGAACCGGTCGCCGACAATGGCGCTGAAGGCAAGCACGCTGATCAGCAGGACGATTCCCGGGATCGCCGTCGGATTGCTGTGCAGCAGATATTGCAGGCGCTTCACCAGCGTCGGCGGCGGCTCGGTGAACTGCGCCACCTCGTCAGGCGCCGCGGCCGGTCCCGGCCGCTCGGCGGCAACGGTGTCCGCGCTGTCGCGCGGTCTGGAACGATCGCTGTCTTGCGCCACGGCCGAAGCCCTCCCGCCAACACGCTTGAACTGGTTCGGACGTTGGCGCGGGCTGACGCGCCGCACCGACAGTGGCCGGGCGAGACGCAAGCCCGTGCCGCTCGCGGCCAGATCACGACAATCTGGAGCATGCTCCGGACCGGAAGCCGGACCCGCCTTTTCGCGGCGTCCTCCGGGTCAGCCCCAGCAGCGCTTGAGGCCGTCGTCGGCGTTGAGGGCGGGCTGGCCGCTGACGGGCTTGTTGCTGATCAGTTCCACGCCGGTGTTGAAGAAATCAAGGCCGGGGGTGGCAGACGGCTTCTTGCCGCTTTTCGCGAATTCCGCCACGGCCTCGACCCCGAGCGAGGCCATCAGCAGCGGAAACTGCATGGATGTCGCGCCGATGACGCCGGACTTGATGTCCCTCACGCCGGGGCAGCCGCCATCGACGGAAACGATGAGCACGGATTTTTCCTTTCCGACCGCGCGCAGCGCCTGGTAGGCGCCGGCTGCGGCGGGCTCGTTGATGGTGTAGACGACGCTCACGCCCGAGTCCTTCTGGAGCAGCGTCTCCATCGCCTTGCGCCCGCCTTCCTCGTTGCCGTTGGTCACGTCATTGCCGACGATGCGCGCATCCTTCTCGTCGCCGATGCGCTTGGGATCGGCGAGATCGATGCCGAACCCCTTGAGGAAGCCCTGATTGCGGGCGACGTCGACCGAAGGCTGCGATTTGTTGAGATCGAGCAGCGCGATCTTCGCCGTGGCCGCCTTGTCGCCAAGCGTCGCCTTTGCCCAGGCGCCGATCAGTTCGCCGGCCTTGAAGTTGTCGGTCGCGAACGTGGCGTCCGCCGCATTGACAGGCTCGAGCGGCGTGTCGAGAGCGATCACCAGGATGCCGGCGGCGCGCGCCTTGGCAATCGACGGCACGATGGCCTTGGTGTCGGAGGCCGTGATCAGGATGCCCTTGGCGCCCGCCGCAATCAGGCTTTCGATCGCCTCGACCTGGGTCTGGTTGTCGCCGTCGACCTTCCCGGCGAAGGAGCGCAGTTCGACCCCGGCGTCCCGCGCCGTGGCCTCTGCGCCTTCGCGCATCTTCACGAAGAACGGATTGGTGTTCGTCTTGGTGATCAGCCCAACGATGGGTCTTTGCTGTGCCTGGGCATCGCCGGCCGAAAGGACACAAGCGGCAACGGCAGCGAGCAGGGCGGCAGGCGCCGCCTTCTTGATCGTCATCTTGGTCATCGTCTTCTCCCACGGGTTTCGGCGGCGTGTTGTCCACGGACCTTTATCTGTCGTGCTGGCAGCCTGCGCAGTTGGGGCACAGGCAGGAGCGTCCTTAGTTGGCCATGGCCTTGGCGAGGTGTCAACTCTTAAATCATTTGGAATTAGTTATTGACCGCAGACGCTTTCTCATCCTTGTTTGGCAGCCAACCAGCAGCCGGGGCCTGACCGTGGCGGACGCCTTTTCGAAACACCTGTCTGGCGCCGACGGCACGGAGCGCGAGCCTGCGCTGCCGGCGTTCTCACGCCTTGGCGGCGGCGCGAACCAGGCGGGCGGCAGGGCCTACAACGAACGGCTGGCCATTTCGCTGATCCGTCTGAACGGCCCCCTGCCGAAAGCGGAACTGGCGCGGCTGACGGGACTGTCGGCGCAGACCATGTCGCAGATCGTGCGGCGGCTGGAGCGCGACGGGTTGCTGATCCCGCAGCCACGTCTGCGCGGCCGGGTCGGCCAGCCATCGGTGCCGTATGCGCTCAACCCGCTCGGGGCGCTGTCCCTCGGCGTCAAGATCGGACGCCGCAGCACCGATGTCGTGCTGTGCAATTTCCTCGGCGACATCATGGACCGGGACCGGCGCGCCTATCCGCACCCTGCACCGGATGCCGTCCTGGCCTTCGTGAGCGATGCCATCGAGCGCATGAAGCGCACGCATGAGCAACGCCGCTTTGCCGGCGTCGGCGTCGCCATGCCGTTCGAACTTTGGAAATGGTCCGAAGACCTGCCGACGCCGACAGGCGATCTCGACAACTGGCGGCATATCGACGTGGCGTCGGAGTTGTCCGCCAGAACCGGGCTGCCATGCTATCTCGCGAATGACGCAACGGCGGCGTGCGGTGCGGAGCTTGCCTATAGCCATCGCGGCTCGAACATCGACATGCTGTATCTGTTCATCGGCTCGTTCGCTGGCGGCGGCGTCGTGCTGGACGGCGCACTCCGCCAGGGCCGAACCGGCAATGCGGGCGCCCTCGGCTCGATGCCCATGGCCCGTGCCGGCCGCGAAGGCCAGTTGATCCACCACGCTTCGCTGCTGATGCTGGAGCGGCGGCTCGTGCGTGACGGCGTTGACGCCGCCATCCTGCAGGATCCGGATGCGGACTGGTCCGGGCTGGGCGAAGCGCTTGCTGGCTGGATCGACAGCGCGGCGGACGCGCTGGCTCACGCCATCATCTCCGGCGCGGCCGTGTTCGATTTCGGCCACGTCTGCATCGACGGCGCCTTGCCGCGCGATGTCCTTGGACAGTTGGTCGCGAAGATCGAGGTCGCGCTCGCCCGCCATGACCTGCAGGGCCTGAGTGCTTTCAGGATCACGGCGGGCAGCCTTGGGGCTGACGCCCGGGTGCTGGGCGGCGCCATGCTGCCGATCGTCGAGAATTTCGCCAGCGGCCAGGATGTGCTTCTGAAGGCGCTCGGCCCTCCGCCGTAAGCGCCTCGATGGCCCGTCAACGAGCTTCAGGGGAGGCGGCACACGAGGGTGCTCGCGGCATGGAAGTCACGAATTGGCTGGCCATGAACGACGCAGCTTCAGGTCCAGCGCAGCGCGGCTGTCTCGACCGGCGCGTCCCACAGCGCCAGAATTTCGGCGTCCGCCAGCGTCACCGTGATCGAACAACCCGCCATCTCGAGCGACGTCACATAGTTGCCGACAAGCGAGCGGGCGATGCGGATGCCGTGGCTTTCGAGGACCCTGGCGGCGTTGTCATAGACCACATACAACTCCATCGAAGGCGTGCCGCCAAAACCATTGACCAGCACGATGGCATCGCCTTTCGCGGCGGTGCCGAAGTCGGCCAGGATGGCTTCCATGAGTTCAGCCGCGATCTCGCGTGCGGACCTGAGCTTCACGCGGCGGCGGCCAGGCTCGCCGTGAATGCCGACGCCCATCTCGATTTCGTCATCCGCGAGTTGAAAAGTCGGGTTGCCGGCGGCCGGCACGATGCACGAACTCAGCGCCACGCCCATCGAGCGGGTCTGCCCGTTGACCCTGTCGCCCAGCGTCTTGAGCGCGGCGAGATCGCGCTTCTGCTCGGCGGCGGCGCCCACGATCTTCTCGACGATCATGGTGCCGGCAACACCACGCCGGCCGGTGGTCCAGGACGAGTTCTCGACGGCGACATCATCGTTGACGATCACGGTCGCGATGGTGCGGCCCGACATTTCGCCAGCCATTTCCTTCGCCATCTCGAAGTTCATCACGTCGCCTTCGTAGTTCTTGACGATGAACAGGCAGCCTGCGCCGGTGTCGACCGCTTCCGCCGCCGCGATCATCTGGTCGGGCGTCGGCGAGGTGAAGACCTGGCCCGGGCATGCGGCATCGAGCATGCCGAGGCCGACAAAACCCGCATGCAGCGGTTCATGGCCGGATCCGCCGCCCGAGATCAGTGCCGCCTTGCCGGCGACAAGCGTCCTGCGGCGCACGAACTTGCGCTCCTCGCCGAGCACCACGATGCCGGCATGGGCGCGGGCGAAGCCGTCGAGGCTCTCGGCCAGCACGGTCTCGGGGCCGTTGATCAGCTTTTTCATGTCAGTCCTCCGCTGCGGTCTTTCTGGTCGGCCTCGGTTCGGCCTTGGGTGTGGCAAGCTTGGCCAGACCACTGAGGAACTGGTCGAGCAGTGCGTCGAAGGCCGCATTCTTGTCGTCGCTGCCGAAATCCGGCAGCAGCAGATGCGCGTGCCTTCCGCGCGGGCGTTGCGGCACGGCGGCGAGGCTGCGGGGATGGGCACGGCGATAGGCATCGAGGAAAGCCGTGCGTTCCGTGGCGGAAAAGTGGCAGACCTCGAAGATCGTCGTCACATGCGGCGCGGGGATCGGCACCGCATAGGACGGATTGGCGATCTGGGTGATGAAGCTGCGGTTGCGCTCCAACGCCTGCGCAAGGCGCTGCCGCGTGCCGGAGGGGCGGCGGTCGAGCACCTCTTGCAGGACGCGCTTGTAGGTCTGCACAGGGTCTTCGCCGGCCTCGGGCATGATGTTCGGTTCCGTCATTCTGCCCTGCCCGATGAGGTGGCTGCAATCGCCTGTTTGGCGGTGGCCAGCAGGCGTGGCGACATGGACAGGATTCGCACGCCCCTGGCCAGCAGCAGCGGAATGAGGCGCTCGTCGCCGCCCGCATCGCCGCAGAGCGAAACCTTGATGCCGCTGCGCGCGCCATGGGCGGCGATCATGCCGATCAGCCGCAATACGGCCTCGTGGCCTGCGTCGGCCAGTTCCGCAACGGCAGCGATGTCGCGCCCCGCCGCCATGACATATTGCGTGAGGTCGTTCGTGCCGATGGACAGGAAGGCGGCATCGAACAGATCGAGTGTCAGCGCTGCCGCCGGCACCTCGACCATCATGCCGAGCGCCGGCATGCGGTGATCGACGCCGTCACGGACAAGCTCGGCGCAGGCCTTGGCCAGCAGCGCCCGCGCTGCGGCAAGCTCAGCCGGCAGCGACACCATGGGGATCATCACCTCCACCGGGCCAAGCGCGGCGGCGCGCGCCAGCGCCCGCAACTGGCACGCGAACACATCGGGCCGCTGCAGCGTCAGCCGCACCCCGCGCACGCCGAGGAACGGGTTGCTCTCGCCCTCGGGCGTCAGACCCGGAATCGGCTTGTCGCCGCCGGCGTCGAGCGTGCGGAAGGTCACGGGCCGACCGCCGGCCCAGCGCACGATGCGGCCATAGACGGCCTCCTGCTCGTCCTCGCTCGGCAGCGCCTTGCCCTCGAACAGCAGTTCGGTGCGGACCAGCCCGACGCCGTCGCAGATGGCGGGATCGAGGTGATCAAGCTCGGCAGGATCGGCGACATTGATCAGCGTGGCGATGCGCACCCCGTCACGCGTGACGGCTGGCCGGCCGAGGAAGCTCGCTGCGAGCGCAGCCCGTTCCGAGCTGGCCGTGCGCCGGCATTCGAACGCGGCGGCGGCGGCGGCGTCAGGGTCGACCAGCACGGTGCCCTGCTGCGCGTCGACGAGCACGCGCCGCCCGCCGATGTCGTTGGCTTCGAGCCCGACGATCATCGGCACGCCGCGCGCCCGCGCCAGCATCGCGACATGGCTTGTGACGCTGCCCTTGCGCAGCAGGATCGCACCGCCCTGCCAGTCGGCACTGAGGAAGCGCGACGGCGTGATGTCGTCGGCAAGCATGATCGAACCCGGCGGCAGGGCGGCGGAAGACGCACCTGTCAAGGCATCGAGCACGCGCTCGCGCATGTCGGCGAGGTCGCTGGCGCGGGCGCGGAAATACTCGTCGTCAGAACCTTCGTAGCCGGCGATCTCGGCTGCCATGGCGCTGTTCCAGGCGTCTGCTGCGGCAACCCCGTCGGCAATGGCCGCAAAGGCCGGCTCCGCCAGCGCGTCGTCCTCCAGCATGGCGACCTGGAAACCCAGCATCTCGGCTGCCTCGCCGTCAGCACGTCCGGCGAGAGCCTGCACCTCGCTGGCAGCGCGGGCAATGGCGTGTGCGAGCGCAGCTTTCTCCTCCTTCGCGTCGCCGGCACGACCCGCTGCGATCGCCGAAGTCGTGGTCTTCGCCACACCGGTGACGATGCCCGCAGCAAAGCCCGGCGAGGCGCATTGTCCCTTGAGCGCGCGTATGGTCATGACCGCCTCAATGCTCGTCGAACTGGCGCTGGATCAGGTCGAGCACGGCGGCCAGCGCGGCGTCCGCATCCGCCCCATCGGTGCGGACATGCAGCGTCGCGCCCTTTGCGGCGCGCACGCGCATCACCTTGACCGGACTCTTGGCATCGGTCCACGGCCCGTCGGGGCCCAGCGCGAACTCCACCGTGCCGGCGAAGCTCTTGGCCAGTTGCGTGAGCTTGACGGAGGGGCGGGCATGCAGGCCGACCGCATTGGTCAGCAGCGCTGAACCGGTTCTCATCATCTGCCTCCACCCGTTTGCGCACACGCCATGTCAGGCGCTCAGCTCTTCGGCCGTGCGCCGGACGACATCCAACGACGAGCCGCCGGAACTTTCCGTGGCGGCGATCACAGCGCCCTCCACCAGCGGCGCGTTGCACACCACCACACGGCTGCGCCTGTCATCCGGCATGAACTCGACCGCCATCTCGCTGTTGGTCTCAGCGCCGCCAAGGTCGACGAGAATGGCCACGCCAGCCTCCGACCACGCCGCCGAGATCGCCGCCATGATGGCCTCGACCGAGGTGCCGAGCGCTCCATCGGGATTGCCGCCGGTGAAGGCCAGCGGCACGCTGTCGCCCACCATCTGGCGCACCATGTCGGCCGTGCCCTCGGCGATCTTGGGCGAGTGGGACACGATGACGATGCCGACATTGCCGCTCATGACAGGCCTCCAAGGCGATCGCAGACCGTGGCCACGATCAGCGCACTGGAGCGTGAGCCGGGGTCCATGTGGCCGATCGAACGCTCGCCGAGGAACGAAGCCCGCCCGCGCGTCGCCTTGATCGGGATCGTGGCCTCGGCCGCGGCCAGCGCCGCCGCCTTGATGTCGGCCGCGCTCCTGCCGGCGCTGAGCGCCGCGCTGACCGGGATCAGCACGTCGAGCATGGTCTTCTGCCCCTGCTCCGACTTGCCCCGCGCGGCCACTGCCGCCACTGCGGCCGCAAAGGCCGCCGCGAGGTCCGCGCGCGCCGGCTCTGCACCCAAGCCATCGCCCGACAGGCCCTTGCCCAGTTCCATCGCCAGAGTGCCGAAGAGCGGGCCGGAGGCGCCGCCGACCTTCATCACCAGTAGCATGCCGACGGCCTTCAGCATCTCGCCTGGTTGCTTGCCTGCGAGGCTCGGCAACCCGGCCAGAACGGCCTCCATGCCGCGTTTCATGTTGAGGCCGTGATCGCCATCCCCGATCGCCTGGTCGAGCGCGGTGAGATGGTCCGCGTCGGCAATGATCGCCTTGGCCACATCGTTGATCAGTTCGGTCATCATCGTTCCATTAGCCTGCGATTCGTGTTCCGTCTGCGCCGAAATAAAGTGGCCTCGAGAGTTCGATCGACACCGTGTCGCCAACGTCCAGCCCGCTGTCGGGGTCGGCCAGCGTGACGATGTCGGTGTTGCCCAGCGTGACGTGCAGATGATTCTGGTCGCCCAGATGCTCGACCCATTTGATCGAACCCATCACCGCGCCGGATGCTCCCGCGCTCTTCGCAAGCCGCACATGCTCGGTGCGCGCACCGATGGTGGCCGCGCCCGGCGGCAGCGCCATCTCGCCGAGCAGGGCGCGCGGCAGGAGGTTGATCGCCGGCTGGCCGAGGCGGGTCGCGACATAGGTGCTCACCGGGTTCTCGTAGATGTCGCGCGGGCTGCCGATCTGCACCAGCCGTCCCGCATCCATCACGCCGATGCGGGATGCCATGGTCATGGCCTCGATCTGATCGTGGGTGACGTAAAGGATGGTTGCGCCCATATCCTGCTGGATGCGCTTCAGCTCGAGCCTGAGTTCCGAGCGCAGCTTGGCGTCCAGTGACGAAAGCGGCTCGTCCATCAGGTAGATGTTCGGCCGGCGCACCAGGGCTCGGCCAATGGCCACGCGCTGCATCTGCCCGCCCGAGAGCCGGGTGGCCGGATTTGCCAGTTTGTCATCGATGCGCAGCATTTTTGCAATGTCGCCAACCCGGGCCTTGATCTCGGCTTCGGGCAAACGGCGCAAGGGCGAGCGCAGCGGGAAGGCGAGGTTGTCGTAGACCGTGAGGTGGGGATAGAGCGAATACTGCTGGAAGACGAAGCTGGTGTCGCGCTGCGACGGTTCCGCCCGGGTCGCATCCTGCCCGTTGATCAGGATCTGGCCGTTGTCGGCGCGTTCCAGCCCCGCGATCAGCCTGAGCGTCGTGGTCTTGCCGACGCCGGTCGGGCCGAGCAGCACCACGAACTCGCCGTCAGCGATCGACAGGCTGAGGCCGTCGACCGCCACAGTGTCCTTGAAACGCTTGGAGACGCTGTTCAGAACCACATCGGCCATCAGCGCATCCCTCTGGCCGTCGAGGCCCCATCGTGCAGGGCCGTGGGAATGGCGCGGCCCGTGGCGCGGGCGAAGATCGAAAGCTTCTCGGACCGGAACGACATGCCCACACGGTCGCCGGCCTTGACGACGACGTCCGAACCCAGCCGCGCGCGGACCTGCCCCTCGGCGGTCCTGATGGTGACCACCTGCGTGGTGCCGAGGTATTCGGAGCCGAAGACCTCGCCGCGCACCGGGCCATGATCGCTGATCTGCACATGCTCGGGCCTGACGCCCAGCACATAGTCGGCGGCGGCCATCTCGGCGCGCAACTCCGGCACCGCCTGCCGGCCCGCGCCGATGGCGATGTCGCGGGCTCCCCTGGCCAGCGCGCCGCCGAAGCTCAGGAAGTTCATCGGCGGCGAGCCGATGAAGTCCGCCACGAACATGGTCGCCGGCCGGTCGTAGATTTCCTGCGGGGAGCCGAACTGCTCGATCACGCCGGCGTTCATCACCGCGATCTTGTCGCCCATCGACATGGCCTCGAGCTGATCATGGGTGACATAGACGGTGGTTGCCTTCAGCCGGTCATGCAGCGCGCGCAATTCGCCGCACATGATGTGGCGGAACTCGGCGTCGAGCGCGCCGAGCGGCTCGTCCATCATGAAGGCCGCCGGCTCGCGCACGATGGCGCGGCCCAGCGCAACCCGCTGCCTGTCGCCGGACGACAACCCGTTCACCGGCCTGTCGAGCACGTGCTCGATGCGCAGGGTGCGGGCCGCCTCGGCGATGCGCTGCGCGATCTCGGCGCGCGGCATGCCGATGTTCTTCAGCGGATAGGAGATGTTCTGGCGCACGTTCATGTGCGGGTAGAGCGCGAAGAGCTGGAAGACGAAGGCGATGTCGCGCTGCGAGGCGGGCTTGAAGGTGACATCCTCGCCCGCCAGCCTGATCTCGCCGGAGGTCGGCAGCTCCAGCCCCGCGATCATGCGCAAGGTGGTGGTCTTGCCGCAGCCCGACGGCCCAAGCAGGCAGAAGAACTCGCCGTCATGGACGGTGAAGGTGGAGTTCTTCACGGCCGTGAAGTCGCCGAAGGACTTGTGCAGGTTGGTGACGTCTATGGTTGCCATCGCTCTATTCCGGAAACTTCGAGCCGATGATGAACAGCGCCGTGCCGGCCAGCGTCACCGCGAAGGACCAGCTGTAGAGCGTCAGCGAGACCGGCTGCATCAGCATGATGACGCCGCAGGCGATCAGCACGGTGGCCGTGTTCTCGGCCAGTCCGCGCGGCGAAAGCCGCTTTTTCGGTGGTGCGGGGAGTGGTGGCTGCCCGTTCATTTGCGCACCGCTCCGAAGGTGATGCCGCGCAGCAGATGCTTCCTCAACAGCACGGTGAAGACGAGGATGGGGATGAGGAACAGCGTCGTGCCCGCCGCAACGGCCGGCCAGTCCTGCCCGCCCTCGCCGATGATGATCGGGATGAAGGGCGGCGCGGTCTGCGCCTCGCCGGAGGTGAGCAGCACGGCGAAGGCATATTCGTTCCAGGCGAAGATCATGCAGAAGATCGCGGTGGCGGCGATGCCGGTGGCGGCCTGCGGCAGCACCACCTTGCGGAAGGCCTGCAGCCGCGTGTAGCCGTCGATCATGGCCGCTTCCTCGTATTCGCGCGGGATCTCGTCGATGAAGCCCTTGAGCAGCCAGACCGCGAGCGAGACGTTCACCGAGGTGTAGAGCAGGATCATGCCGAGCCGCGTGTCCTGCAGGCCAAGCTCGCGGTACATCAGGTAGATCGGGATCGCGACGGCGATGGGCGGCATCATCCGCGTCGACAGGATGAAGAACAGCAGATCGTCCTTCAGCGGCACGCGGAAGCGCGAGAAGCCATAGGCCGCCAGCGTGCCGAGGAAGACCGCCAGCGCCGTCGAGCCGAAGGCGATGATGACGGAGTTCAGGAAACGCGGGATGTATTTCGATTCCGACACGATCACCATGTTCTTGGCCCGCGCTTGGACCTCGCAGGCGCCGCTGGGCGGCGGCAGGGTCGCGAGATATTCGGGCGTCTGGCGCGAGCGGGTGGTGAACAGGTTGCAGAAGCCTTCAATCGTGGGCTCGAAATGCACCCAGGGGATGACCTTGGGCGGGTAGGAGATCGAGTCCTGCGGGCTCTTGATCGAGGTCAGCACGATCCACATCAGAGGGATCAGCGTCAGGACCGCATAGAGCACCACGATCGTGCCGGCGATGCGCTTGGAGGCGCGGGACGGCTCGACGATGGAGTAGGCCGTGCTGTTGCCGCTCATCGCGCCTTCACCTTGTTGAGGGCCCGCACATAGATGTTGGCGAGGCCGAACACCGTGACGAACAGGATGATGGCGAAGGCCGAGGAATAGCCGGTGCGCCATTTCTCGAAGGCTTCGCGCTTCAGCGTGATCGAGGCGACTTCGGTGGTCGAGCCGGGACCGCCGCCGGTGAGCAGGTTCACCATGTCGAACATCTTGAAGTTCTCGATGCCGCGGAACAGCACCGCCAGCATGATGAAGGGCATCGCCATGGGCAGGGTGATGGTCCAGAACTGCCGCCATTTCGACGCGCGGTCCACCTCCGCCGCCTCGTAGATGTAGTCGGGGATGGAGCGCAGCCCGGCGAGGCAGATCAGCATCACGTAGGGCGTCCACATCCAGCTATCGACCAGCACGATGGCCCAGGGGGAGAGCGTGACGCTGCCAAGCATCTGGAAGGAGGAGGGCTCGATGCCGGACACGAACGCGACCATGTAATTGAACAGTCCAATCTGCGGCTGGTAGAGAAAGGTCCAGAAATTGCCGACCACGGCGGGCGACAGCATCATCGGCAGCAGGATCACCGTGGTCCAGAAGCCCGAGCCGCGGAACTTGCGGTCGATCAGCCAGGCCAGCAGGAAGCCCAGCACGGTCTGGATGACAATGGTGGCGATGACGAAGCGCGCCGTCACCTGCATCGCGGCCCAGATGTCCGGATTGGTCAGGATGTCGGTGTAGTGCGCGAGCCCGACATCGCGCAGCGGCGCGTTCGGCCGGTTGGCGCGGTAGCTGGTGAACGAGAGCTGGATCGTCCAGAGCAGCGGGAAGATGTTGATCGCCAGCAGCAGCACGATTGTCGGCGAGATGAACATCCAGGCGATGGCCTTGTCGGACAGGCCGCGCACCTTGCCGGCCAGCACCGGCGGCGTGGCGCGCACGGCCTTGTCGATCAGCGTTGCGGGGTCTGGCGGGGCGTTCATGGGTGGTCTTCCAGGGTTGCCATTGGTGTCGGCCATTTCCGATGAGGAGCCTCGGCTCGATCATCATCATGGTGTCATTCCCGGCCGGAGCGGAGGGGAAGGGAATCCACGGGCGCTGCGACGCATGGATCCCCTTCCCGGCCCAGGGGCCGCCGGGGATGACATCGTTGGGTGGCACGCCAGGCGAGGCGGAAGGAAGGTGAGGCTGGCAGCCCTCAGAGCTTGCCGTCTTCCTTGAACACCTTGGTCCAGTCCTGGATCATCAGGTCGAGCGCCTGCTTGGCGGTGCCCTGATCGGCCACCACGTAGTCGTGCATGCGCTTCTGCATGGCGAGCAGCAGCGCGGCGTAGGACGGATCGGCCCAGAAATCCTTGACCTCGCCCATCGCGGTCAGGAAGTCGGCGGCGAAGGGCGCGGTGTTCTTGAAGTTGGGGTCGTTCAGCACGGCCTTGTGGGCTGAATAGCCGCCGAGCGACCACCACTTCTTCTGCACGTCCGGCGCCGCGAACCATTTGATGTAGGCCAGCGCTTCAGCCTGGTTTGGCGAATAGGCCACCACCGACAGGCCCTGGCCGCCGAGCTGCGAGCCCTTCTGCGTCTCGCCGGGGTTGACGAAGAAGCCGATCCTATCGCCGCCCACCGCCGGGTCCTTGTGCAGGCCGGGGAAGAACGCGAACCAGTTCATCTGCATGGCCACCTGGCCGGACTTGAAGGCGTCGAGGCCCTCCTGCATGTAGGCGTTGGTGTAGCCGGGCGGCGTGCAGCACTTGTAGAGCGACTTGTAGAATTCGAGGCCGGCAACCGCGCCGGGCGAATTGACGAAACCTTGCATGGCGTACGGCTTCTTCGGGTCCTGATAGGCGAAGCCGAAGGGATAGAGCGCGTTGGCGACGCCCATGGTGATGCCTTCCGAGCCGCGCTCGGTGAAGATGGCGGCGCCGTAGACCTTCTTGCCGCCGATCTCGCGGCCCTGGAAGAACTCGGCGATCTGCTTGAGCTCCGTCTGGGTCTTGGGCGCCGCGAGGTCGCGGCCGTGCTTGGCCTTGAAGTCGGCCTGGTTCTTGGCGTCGGCGAACCAGTCCTTGCGGTAAGTCCAGCCCAACGCGTCGCCCATCGCCGGCAGCGCCCAGTAGTTCGGCGTGCCCTTGGGCCACTCGGCATAGCCGGTCACCGTCGCCGGCATGAAGTCATCCATCGTGATGCCTTCCTTGGCGAAGAAGTCGTTGAGCTTCACGTAGTGCTTGTTCTCGGCGGCGCCGCCGATCCACTGGGAGTCGCCGATGATGAGGTCGCACAGGCGACCCTTCGAGTTAAGTTCGTTGAGCATGCGGTCCGCGAAGTTCGGCCATGGCACGAACTCGAACTTCATGGTGGTGCCGGATTTGGCGGTGAAGTCCTTCGACAGCTCGACCAGCGCATTCGCCGGATCCCACGCCGCCCAGCACAAGGTGATGGTTTTGCCCTGGGCCTGCGCCTGTCCGGCTCCCAGGACGGTCGCGGCCAGAAGGCCCGCCGCTGCAACAAGTCTCTTCATGATGCTCTCTCCCTGTTGTGCCGGGCCTCGCGGCTGCGCACCCGGCTGGATTGACCGGAGAACTGGCGCTGTCCGGCTCGATGGCGCTTCACCCTGAACTCCCGTTCGACTTGCGGGATTGTTTAGTGATTATGTTTAGTAATTTAATTTCACTAAACATGACAAGGACAATTCAATGCTGCATTGCATCAAAAAGATGGTGCATTGCGACATCAACAGATTTTTCACTAAACACGAGCGAAACAAAGGCGGGACCCGGATCGGAGCGATTTACCAATCTCCGGTTGGCGCTAGAGTGACCGGTGGCAGTGCAAGGCGAAACACCATGGCGACCACGATCAAGGGTCCGGCAATCTTCCTGGCGCAGTTTGCGGGCGATTCCGCGCCATTCAATTCGTGGAACGACATCACGCGCTGGGCCGGCTCGCTCGGCTATCGCGGCGTGCAGGTGCCAAGCTGGGATGGGCGCCTGTTCGACCTTCGGAAAGCTGCCGAAAGCCAGGCCTACTGTGACGAACTCAAGGGCGTCGCGGCCGGGAACGGTGTCGAGATCACGGAATTGTCCACCCATCTGCAGGGCCAACTCGTCGCCGTGAACCCGGCCTACGATGCCGCGTTCGACGCGTTCGCTCCGCCTCGGGTGCATGGCAACCCCAGGGCGCGGCAGGAATGGGCGGTGGCGCAGATGCTGCTCGCGGCAAGGGCCTCGCGCAACCTGGGGCTCGGCGCATCTGTCTCGTTCACGGGAGCGCTGGCCTGGCCGTTCGTCTACCCGTGGCCGCAGCGGCCGCAGGGCCTGGTCGAGACGGCTTTCAACGAACTTGCACGGCGCTGGCGGCCCATTCTCGACGCCTATGACGAGGCGGGCTGCGATGTCTGCTTCGAGATCCATCCCGGCGAGGACGTGTTCGACGGGGCCACGTTCGAGATGTTCCTCGGTGCGCTGGACGGCCACAAGCGCTGCAACATCAACTATGATCCCAGCCATTTCCTCCTGATGCAGCTCGACTACCTCGCCTTCATCGACATCTATCACGAGCGCATCAAGGCCTTCCACGTCAAGGATGCCGAGTTCAACCCCAGCGGGCGGCAGGGGGTCTACTCTGGCTATCAACCCTGGATCAGCCGCGCCGGGCGCTTCCGCTCGCTTGGCGACGGGCAAGTCGATTTCTCCGCCATCTTCTCGAAGTTGGCTGCCTGCAACTATGCCTCGTGGGCCGTGCTGGAGTGGGAATGCTGCCTCAAGCACCCGGAGGACGGGGCGCGGGAGGGCGCGCCTTTCATCGCCAGCCACATCGTCCGCGTGACGGAGAAGGCCTTCGACGATTTCGCCGGCGGCGACGTCGACAAGGCGCAGATCGACCGCCTGCTGGGACTGGGGTGAGAAGGCATCATGGTCATGGCGAGCAAACCGGCGCACGACCGCCATATCCGCCTCGGCATGGTCGGCGGCGGCGAGGGAGCCTTCATCGGCGCGGTGCACCGCATGGCGGCGCGCCTTGACGACCAGTATCGCCTCACGGCGGGCTGCCTGTCGGCCACGCCCGAGAAGGCGCGGCGCTCCGGCGAGGCGCTGGGACTGGATCCGGGCCGCGTCTACGACAGTTACGCCGCGATGGCGAAGAGCGAAGCGCGGCGCAAGGACGGCATCGAGGCGGTCGCGATCGTCACGCCCAATCACATGCATGCGCCGGTGGCCGCAGCCTTCCTGAAGGCCGGCATACACGTGATCTGCGACAAGCCGCTCACCACGACGCTGAAGGAGGCCATGAAGCTGAAGGCGCTCGCCGGCGCGTCAGGCCTGATCTTCGCGGTCACGCACAACTACACCGGCTATCCGATGGTGCGGCACGCACGCGCCATGGTCGCAGCCGGCGACCTGGGCGAAGTCCGCGTCGTGCAGGTTGAGTATGCCCAGGACTGGCTGACGACCAGGCTGGAAGACAGCGGCCAGAAGCAGGCCGGTTGGCGCACCGATCCGAAGCAGGCAGGCGCGGGCGGCTGCATCGGCGACATCGGCACCCACGCCTACAATCTGGCGGACTACATCACCGGCATTCCGGTCACGCAGCTTTGCGCCGAACTGACCGCTTTCGTGCCGGGCAGGGCGCTCGACGACAATGCCCAGATCATGATGCGATACGCCAATGGCGCGCGCGGGCTGCTCTGGGCCAGCCAGGTCGCGCCCGGCAACGAGAATGCGCTGAGCATCCGCATCTACGGCTCGAAAGGCGGGCTTGCCTGGCGTCAGGAGCACCCGAACCAGCTTGTCTGGTCGCCGCTCGGCGAAGCGCCGCGCGCCATCTCCCGCGGCGCCGGCGCGGCGAACGCGGCGGCGGCCCGCGTCACGCGCATCCCGGCCGGCCACCCGGAAGGCTATCTCGAAGGTTTCGCGACCATCTATGCGGAAGTGGGGCGGGCCATCGTCGCGGCCCGAACTGGGGCGGTTCCCGATCGGGAGGTGCATTTTCCGACCATCGACGACGGCGTCAAAGGCGTGGCCTTCATCGAAGCCGCGGTGCGCTCGTCCGCCGCCGGCGCGCGCTGGGTGACGCTGGGCTGATCGAGGTGGCCGCTCGGGCGACGGCACGCATCTGGACCGGTGGTGCTACATCGTCCCGATCACCATGAACCGCGTGTAGCGTTTCTGCGGCAGCGCGCCCTGGAAAACGGCGTGGCGGAGACCCAGCTTCGCGGCAAGTTCCTCGGCGCTGTCAACGCAGGACACGTGCTCGGCAATGGCACGGTAGTCGTTGGACTGCACCGCGACCGGCGTTCCAGGCTGCAGCGTCCGCGCCCAGGCTCCGGGGTCCGGGATGTGCTCCGCGCTGGTGTTGATCACGAGCCGGCCGGGTCCGCCGGCAACCGGCGTCGTATTCATGTCGCCCGTTGCAGCGGTGAAGCGGCCTGCCTCTGCAAAACGCCGGTTCAGCGCCATGGCGCGCGGCGCGCAGGCAGCGTCGATGTCGAGGCTCGTGAGATGTCCGATGCGCATGCGCCGGTCATGCAACAGCAGCAGGGCCAGCACGCCGATCCAGCCACCGACGATGCTGACCTCGACGAAATCGTTGCCAAGTGCGCCCAGGTTCTCCACAAGCCAGCGCTTGGACGCGATCTGCTTGGGATTGAAGGCCACCGACACATCCTCTGGCGGCAGCGCCGGCAGCGCCGCCGCAAGATCGACGAGCACGCCGGAATCGCAAGCGACCGCCGCTCCACGCATCAGGTCATGAACTTGTTCGAGCGTGTAGGTCATCGTCACGGCGTCGTGGCCTCGAAGGCGTTGGTGGCGGGCTGCTGGATAGCGCGCCGATTTCTGACTTGCCCAAACCTTGGGCGTGGATATGATTGTTCTGGCACTGGAATTTAGGGGGTCCGCTCCGGTGTTGCTGGTGTTGTTGTCAGGTGACCGCCGGGTTAAGTGCACATGAGCGGGACCGCAGTCCAGAAGCAAGATCGCTTGGGCGAAGTGCGTGTCCTGATGTACAGCCACGACACGTTCGGGCTTGGGCATCTGCGCCGCTGTCGCACCATCGCACACGCGCTTGTCGACCAATTCAAGGGCGTGCACGTTCTGATCATATCGGGGTCGCAGATCGCCGGGGCCTTCGAGTTCAAGGCTCGGGTCGATTTTGTCAAGATTCCGAGCGTGATCAAGCTCTACAACGGCGAATATACCTCGATCAGCCGCCATATCGACATCCAGGAAACACTGGAATGGCGCAAGGCGATCATCCAGTCCACGGCCGCGTCCTTCGATCCCGACCTGCTCATCGTCGACAAGGAACCGCTCGGCCTGCGCGGCGAATTGATCCCGACGCTGGAGATGCTGAAGAGCCGCGGCTGCAGGCTGGTCGTCGGCCTTCGGGACGTCATGGACGGCGCGGACGAACTGCGCGCCGAATGGAGCGGGCGCGACGTGCTGGGGCAGATGGCGCGCTATTTCGACGACGTCTGGGTCTATGGCCCGGCCGGATTCCACAACCCCCTGGCGGGCCTGAACATACCGCACAGCATGAAGCGGCGCCTCTCCTACACCGGTTTCCTGCGGCGCGAGATGCCGACCCAGCGGCTCAACGACATAGAGGACCTGCCGCAGGACTACGTGCTGGTCACGGCCGGCGGCGGCGGCGACGGAGCCCCGATGATGCGGGCGGTGATCGCCGCGCACCGCCTGCTGGGTCCCGACCGGCGGCCTCTGCTGGTGGTGCTCGGCCCGTTCATGAGCACCGACGATCGCGAGGATATCCGCCGCGCCGCGCAAGGACTGGCCGACATCCGCATCATCGATTTCCACGCCCGGCACGAGTTGCTGCTGCAGGGTGCGGCAGCCGTGGTCAGCATGGCGGGTTACAACACCTTCTGCGAGATTCTGTCGCTCAACAAGCGCACGCTGCTGATCCCGCGCACCAGTCCGCGCCAGGAGCAGCGCATCCGCGCCGAGCGCGCGGCGGCGCTCGGGCTTGCCGACGTGATGCTGCCCGACGACATGCACGACGCGCCCGAACTGGCCCGGCGGCTGCAGGCGCTGACGTCGCTGCGACCGCCGCTGGAGGCCGGCGCCGGCGAGATGATGGGCGGACTCGAGCGGATCTGCGAGTTGGTGCGCGATTTCTTTCCGCCTGACAGCCGCCGTGATGTCTTCCTTCCGCCGGCAGCGGAATGAGCGTTGACCGGCCGGCCGTCCTGTTCCTGCTCAAGGGTTATCCGCGGCTGTCGGAAACCTTCATTGCGCAGGAAATCCGCTCGCTGGAGAAACGCGGCCTCGACATACGGATCCAGGCCATGCGCCACCCGACCGATGCGCGGGTTCATCCGGTCAACCGCGAGATTGCCGCGCCCGTCGGCTATCTGCCGGAATATCTGCACCACGAGCCGCTGAGGACGCTGAACGGTCTTGCCAGGGCGCTTGCCCTGCCGGGCTTCTGGCGTGCGGCAGCCGCTCTTGCGCGCGATTTCGCCCGTGACCGGACGCGAAACCGGGTGCGGCGCTTCGGTCAGGCGGCGGTGCTCGCGGCGGAAATCGCGCCTGATGTCGGCCATCTGCATGCGCACTTCATCCACACGCCGGCCAGCGTCGTGCGCTATTGCGCGATGCTGACCGGGCTGCCGTGGACGATCTCGGCCCATGCCAAGGACATCTGGACCTCGCCCGACTGGGACCTCGCCGAAAAGCTTGCCGGGGCGCAATGGACCGTGACCTGCACCGCCACCGGCCGGGAGCGCCTCGCGGGCCTGGCGCCGGACCCGGCGCGGGTGCACCTTGTCTATCACGGGCTCGATCTCGCCCGTTTTCGGGCCCTGACCCTGCCGCGCCCTTTGCGGGACGGCACCGATGCCGCGCATCCGGTCGATATCCTCACGGTGGCCCGCGCCGTGGAGAAGAAGGGTCTCGATGTCCTGATCGAGGCGCTGTCGCAACTTCCGGCTGGCCTGCACTGGCGCTGGACGCACATCGGCGGCGGAGAACTGACGTCCGCACTGAAGGCGCAGGCGGCGGCATCGGGCATCGGCGCGCGCTGCGCCTTTCTCGGCGGGCGCGACCAGGCCGAAGTGCTGGCGCGTTACCAGGCCAGCGATCTGTTCGTGCTGCCTTGCCGCATCGCTGACGACGGCGACCGGGACGGTCTGCCGAATGTCCTCGTCGAAGCCTCCAGCCAGGGCCTTGCCTGCGTGTCCACACCTGTCGGCGGCGTGGCCGAACTGATCACCGACCAGGTCAACGGACGGCTCTGCCCGCCGGATGACGCCCTCGCTCTGAGCGCGGTGCTGGCAGAATTGATCGCAGCGCCAGCCGAGCGCTACAGGCTCGGCAAGGCGGCGCTGGCGCGGGTGCGCGCAAGCTTCGACCATGAAACGACGATCGGGGCGCTGCATGCGCTGTTCCGCCCGGGCCATCCGGCGCTGCCGGCGAGCGCTGTCCCCGCCGAGGCGGGTTGATGAGGCGGCAGGCCAGGGCCCTGATCCATGTCCAGCATCTGCTGGGCCTCGGCCATCTGGCGCGCGCGGCGCGGCTGGCCACGGCGATGGCGGCCGATGGTTTCGACGTGACGATGGCCATGGGCGGGGTGGCCGCAGGCGTGCCGGCTCCGCCGGGCATCCGGATCGTCCAGCTTGATCCGGTGCGGGTTGCGCCGGACGCCATGACGATCCTCCTTGCAGCCGACGGCCAGATCTTCGACGCCGAACGGCAGGCCAGGCGGCGGGACGTCCTGCTCGAACTGTTCGAAGCCATCGCGCCCGACGTCCTGGTCATCGAGGCATTCCCCTTCGGACGGAGGATGATGCGTTTCGAACTGATGCCGCTGCTTGAGCGCGCGCAAGGCCGCTGCCTGGTCGCGGCGTCGATCCGTGACATCCTTCAGGAAAACCGCAAGCCCGGCCGTCATGCCGAGACCTGCGCCGTGGTCGAGGCCTTCGTCGACTGCGTTCTGGTGCATGGCGAACAGGCCGTGACGCCGCTTTCACTGACCTTTCCGCTGGCGGACCGGATCGCCGGGCGCACCCACTACACCGGCATGATCGGCCCTCCCGCCCCCGAACACCCCGTGCGCGGGCATGAGATTGTCGTGTCGGCCGGCGGCGGCGCGGTGGGCGGGCCGTTGCTCGCGGCGGCCGCAGTCGCAGTGTCGCGCCCGCGCTTCAAGGCCTTGCGCAGCCTGTTGCTCACCGGACCCAACCTGCCAGCCGCCGAGGCCGGCGCGATCCAGGCCGCGTCCGGACCTCGAACGGAGCTGCGCCGCTTCGTGGACGATTTCCCGGCGAGGCTCGCAGGGGCGCAGGTTTCGGTGTCGCAGGCCGGATACAACACGGTTGCCGACCTCATCGCGGCACGTTGCCCGGCGGTGCTCGTGCCGTTCGCGGCCGGCGGCGAGACCGAGCAGCCACGCCGCGCCAAGGCCATGGCCGCTGCGGGGCGCGCCATTGTGCTCGACGATGCCGCGCTGGACCCGGATCGGCTCGAACAGGCGCTGGCCGCCGCGCTTGCCTTGCCCCGCCCGCCCGCAGGTCCGGCGCTGGACGGAGCGATGGTCAGCTCCCGGCTGCTGCGCCAGCGCATTGATCTCGACCGGACCGGCTGAACCTCAACCCGGACTTGCCTCAGCTCGGCCCCGCCTTGACGTCGGAAAGCCAGAAGGCGTCCATGTGGTGCACGCCGAAGAACGACCCCGGATCGAACGAAAAATAGGCCTTGTCGGGCACATTGCGCAGCCGGTTAGAGACGACGACGGGCTGCAGCGTGCGATTGAGGATGCCAATGGTGAAGATCTCGCGTGCATGAATGTCGAGCATCTCGTTCCAGATCCTGATGCGCTCCTGCGGCGTTTCGGAACGCGACCAGGACTTGCGCAGGTCGGCCAGCGCGCGCACCTCGGGAAGATCGGGCTCGTCGCCGTTGCGGCCATTGCTTTCGTGGAACTGGCCAAAACGCGGCCAGTGATACTGCGCCGCATTGGTCGGCGCGAGCGCATCCGGGTCTGTCTCGGGGCTGGCGATGCCATTGTCGAGCCCGATCGACATCGACAGCATGGTGTCGCCGATCAGCACGCGGCGTCGGAACAGTTCGCGCTGGCTTGCCCGGGCGTAGAGCAGCAGGCCGACCGCGCGGAAATTCTCAGTGATCAACTCGATCGCGTCGACCTCCTCGCTGTTGTCGCCAGCGGTCTCGATCGTGATCTCCGCACGCCGTCCATCGGGCAGAAGGCGCACACCGTCCCAGTCGCGCCGGTTGAGGCCGGCCTCGTCCAAGAGCGCGTTGGCCTGCTTGGGATCATGCACGGCGAACGCCGCCTGCCGCGCGGCGTTGTAGAGCGGCCCGCCCTTGATCATCGTGTTCGCGCCCGGCTTGGCCAGCCCGTAGTAGATCACGTTGTTGATGTCCTGGCGGTTGATCGCAAGCGACATGGCCTGGCGCACCCGGCGGTCGCGCAGCACGGCGCGCCAGCCTGGGTCGGATGCATTGAGATTGGGGTAGATCGTCAGGCGCGCGCCTTCGGCCCGCTCCCAGAGCTTGACCGAGAAATCGCGGCGCTTGGCCGCCACCTTCAGGAAGGTGTAGTTCTCGAATTGCAGGTAGCGCGCCTGCAGGTCGCTGTCGCCTGCGCCCACCTTGGCGGGGATCAGCGCCGCCGTCGCGGTGTTCATCACGATGCGGTCGAGATACGGCAGCTGCAGGCCGCGTTCGTCGACACGGTGATAGAACGGATTCCGCTCGAACACGAAGCGCTCGGCCGGCGGACTGGTGCGGTTGCGCCACGCCTCGAGCGTCGGCAGATCAGGGTTCTCGGGCCGATACTGGCGCGAGCGCTGTTCGTGCAGCGCGCCCCAGTCCTTGAGGCGCAGCGCCTTCACGCTGGCGGCGAGCTTGTCCTTGTCGGCATAGCGCGCGTGCGCGTGCTTCATGTAGTGCGCCGGCATCAGGATGTAGACGGGCTGCCCGCCGGCAAGCGCCGGCAGAAAGGCCGGGTTCGGCTGCGCCCAGGTGTACCGGATGCGGCGGGCATCCAGCACTTCGACAGTCGGCCGCTTGTCGTTGGGCAGCAGCGCTACCGGGGGCCCGTTGGGGCTGAGGCGCGGATCGTTGGCCACATCCTCCCACCAGTAGCGGAAATCCTCGGTGGTCAGCGGGTGGCCATCGGACCAGCGGTGGCCTTCGCGCAGCGTCAAGGTGAAGCTGCGCCCTTCGCTGACCTCGAAGCTTTCGAGAATGTCCGGCACAAGCTGATGCTGCGTGTCGAACACCACCAGGCGGGCATAGCTGTAGAGCGTCATCATGCGCAGGTCGCGCTGATCGGCCATGACCATGCGGATCTCGCCGCCATGGTTGCCCGGCGTGCGGCCGATGGCGGCCATTTCGATCACCCGCGGGTTGCGCGGCAGGCGTTCGGCCATCGGCGGCAGCACTCCGGCCGCCACCGGTTCGGCCAGCAGCGGCGGCTCCGGCGTCGGCTGCGCGGCTCCGGGCGCCGCCAGGAATGGCCAGACGCCCAACGCCAGCACGACAGCCCGGCATTTTCTGGACAAGCCTGTTCCGGCAAAGCCTGTTCTTGACAGAAGCGTCGTGAAGGCGGCGCGGCGCGGCATGCTCGAACTCCGGTCTTGCAACTCAAGCTGCCACCGGCCTCGCCCGCTGTCCAGAGCGCAGGTGGTGAACACAGGCTGTTTCAGGCTGCAGAGGATGCGGCGGTGCCGATGATGTTCACGGAACGGCTTTCGGCTTCAAGACGGCGAAGCGACGGTTGTGGAAGCCGCTGTGTTCGATGACGCCATCGCGCAAGGTCAGCGCCAGATCGACGACGACCTCGAGGCCGGCCTCGGCAATCAGCGCAGGCGCGACATCCACAGCGCGCTGGAGCAGCACGGCATATTCGATCACCACTGTCTCCGCGCCCTTGAGCAGCGCGATCAACTCCGGCGCGAGGACGGCGCGGGTGCCTGACGGCTTCAGGGACAGTCCGATCATGACGACGGCGTAAGGCCTATCCGGGACAGGCAACTTCACCGCCTGGAACTTGGCCGCAATGTGCTGCACCCGGCAAGGCTGCCCGTGGAGCGTATCGGCCGCGAAAGGCGCAATCTTCGGATCGATCACGGTCACGCTGGCCGGGACGTGAAACAGGAAGTCCGTGATCGGCGCGTGCGCGCCACCGATCTCGATGACGTGGCGGATGCCGCGGACATAGTGCGCTGCAAGCGCGAGGCGCGCCGGCCCGGCTGCGCCGGCAAGGTGCGGAAGTTGGGCTACGGTCGTCATGGCGGAACCTGTGTCACGGCGAAAGCAGGCTGCCGGGCGTGCGCCACGTGGCGGCGGGGTGGTTGGTGACAGACCGCATCAACCCGTGCAACCCCTCCCACGCGGCGGCATCATGCTGCAGATGGTGGGCGAGGATGCCCAGCGGGCGCGGGTGCAGCCTGGCACGCTCCTTGCCCAGCAGACGTGCCGCTTCGCAGGCCAGCCAGCGCAGGGGCCGCCCGCCGCGCCCGCCGCGCCAGTCGATGATGTCGAGCGTGGCGTTGACCTCGATCAGGCCTGGGTTGCCGGAGACGCGCCTGTCGCCAAATGTCGAGAGCGCTTCGAAGCCGAGCCCGGGCAGCAGGTCCGCCACGGCAGGCGCAATCCGGTTCCACGGCGGAACATACCAGCGCCCGGCCTCACGCCCGCACATCTCGATGGCGCGGGCGCGGGAGCCGGCCAGCATGGCGCTGATCTGGTCGAGGCCCATTTCGGGCGGCGTCTCCTCGGCCTTGCGCGCGGGCGGGGCATGGTTCCGGTGCCACGCGCCGTGCACGGCAGGCGTCACGGCCGGCGCGCGCGCCAGACGAACCGGAAGACTGGCTTCGATGCGGCAGGGGATGACAGCCAGAAGCAGCGGCGAACCATGGTCAGCAGCAAGTCCGAGCAGGCGGTCCAGCGCTGGCGTCGCGGCAATCGCATCGTCGTCGCGCAGCCAGATGTCGGCTGTGCGGCCCGCCTCATGCCACAGGTCGAGTTCGCGGATCAGAGCCTCGCACGCGGTCGGGTCGGCGTTCATGCAGCCCGCGCATGCGTGGCGGCGGCGGTGCCGAGCACCTGACGCAGGAGCGCCGCCGCCGGGGCCATACCGCGCTCGAGGCGGGCGAAGCGGGCACCTGCCGCGCCGAGCCTCAAGCGCAACGGCTCATCGGCGATCAGCCTCGTGACGGCTCCGGCAAGGGCGGCCGCATCACCTTCGGCGGTCAGAAGCGCGCTTTCGCCATCCCGCGTGACATCGGGCACGCCGCCGCTCCGGCAGGCAATCACCGGCAGCCCCGCGGCCGCGGCCTCGAGGAAAACCATGCCGTAGGGCTCGCGATGGCCAGGCCAGATGAAGAGATCGGCCTGGGTGAGCGCGGCCCGCACGGCACCGGGCTCAAGCCTGCCGGTGAAGCTCACTGCGTCGCCGCAGGCTGCGCGCAGCGCATTCTCGATGACCGGGCGCTCGGACCCGTCGCCGATCACAGAAAGCGTCCAGTCGCCGCGCGGCACCCGGGCCATGGCATCGGCCAGCAACGCGTAGCTGGCGTGCTTGCCGCCGGGCCGCATCATGGCGACCGTCACCAGGCGCACGCATGGCAACTCCGAGCTGTCCGCGACGCGCTTCCGAAGGTGCCGCTGCGGCGGAGGACCGGGATCGGCCAGGAACGGCGGCAGCCGCACAAGCTCGCCCTTGCGCCCTCCAAGCCGCTCGAGCCCCTGCAGGTCGCGCGTTGTCATGGCCGCGAGCACACCGGCGCCGCGCATCGCGTCTGCCGCGGCCTCAGCCCAGCGCGCCCACGTGCCCTGCTCGCGCCGGGGTGCATGCGAGGCTTCGACGGCCGCATATGGGATGCCGAGTTCACGCGCCACAGCCGGCCCGATCAGGTCGGGCGCGCGGTAATACAGGTGATAAGTCAGCCACAGGTCGGGGCGCCAGCCGTCAGCCGGCTCGCCCCAGGCGTCCACAAGCCCCTTCCGCTCGGTGGCCGCTGCCGCTTCGACGGCACCCATCGCATCGGTATCCGGCGCCCTCAGCCAGCTTCGCAGGCGCGACGCCAGCCGCACGTCGCAGCCGGCATGCGTCAGCGCCGCCATGATCTGGGCCGCCATCAGCCGGTCACCCGAGGGGGTAGCGCCATCCGGGGGCTTCATCGGGCAATAGTAGGCGATCCGCACCGCGCGTGTCCTGACATCTGCGTGACGCGAGAGCCTGACAGTGGACTTCCCCGCCTTATTCGCACTAGATGGGGGTGCGATCAACCGTTTTTGCCGGGGCAGTTCTGCCAGGCCAAGGTCAGCGATGAACCCCAACCTGTTCCGCTACATCTGGCTTCACAGCCGTCCGGACCAGGTGCGCATCCTTCTCGTGGTGCTCGCGTCGCTGCCGTTCTATTTCGCCTCGTTCGATGTGCCCAAGCGGATCATCAACGACGCGATCCAGGGCAAGCCTTTCGCGGAAGGGGCAACGACGACGACCGCGCTCGGGATCAGGCTGCCGCTGCCCGCGTTCCTCGGCGGGCCATGGACGCTCTTCGACGGCGTCACGGTCACGCAGCTGCAGTTGCTCTGGCTGCTGAGCCTCCTGTTCCTGACCCTTGTGATCGTCAACGGCGCCTTCAAGAACTACATCAACCTGAGCAAGGGCGTGCTCGGCGAGCGCATGCTGAGGCGGATGCGCTACGAGTTGTTCGCGCTGTTCCTGCGTTTCCGCCCCGAGGACATCCGCGCCGTGAAGCCGGCGGAAGCCGCGACCATCATCAAGGACGAGGTCGAGCCGATCGGCGATTTCGTCGGCGATGCCTTCATACAGCCGGCGTTCCTGTCGATGCAGGCGCTGACGGCCATGCTGTTCATCATGGTGCAGAGCTTCTGGCTCGGGCTTGTGGCGCTGGCGGTGGTGCTGATCCAGGCGTTCGTCATCCCGGCTCTGCGCAAGGAGCTGATCCGGCTGGCCCGCGAGCGGCAGGTGGCGTCGCGCAAGCTGTCCGGCCGGATCGGCGAGATCGTCGAGACAGCACCGGCCATCCACGCCATCGGCGTGGCCGACCACGCACGCGCCGACATCGGCGGACGACTGGGCGAACTGTTCGTGATCCGCGTGCAGCTTTTCCGGCGAAAGTTCGCGGTGAAGTACCTGAACAACCTGCTGGCGCAGATCACGCCCTTTCTGTTTTACGCCATAGGCGGCTATCTGGCCCTCTCCGGCTCACTCAACATCGGGCAGCTCGTGGCGGTGATCGCCGCCTACCGGGACCTGCCGCCGCCGATCAAGGAACTGATCGACTGGGATCAGCAGCGCGCCGACGTCATCGTCAAGTACCAGCAGATCCTGACCCAGTTTCCGACACGTCTCCTGCCGGAGGAACAGGCCGGGCCCGATGGATTGGCCGCAACCCTCGCGAGCCCGGCGCCGTTCCGCTTCGAGGGCTTTCGCGTGGCGGACGGCCGTGGCGTGGCCCTGCTCGATTCGCTCACGCTCGAGATTGCGCGGCCATCGCACGTGGCGCTCGTCGGCTCGTCCGGCAGCGGCCGCGACATCGTGGCGCGCGCGCTCGGGCGGCAGCTCTCGGAAGCCAAGGGCAAGCTTGCCATCGGCCCGCATGCCCTGCTGGCCATGCCCGACAAGGCTGCCGCAAGCGTCGTCGGTTACGTCGGACCTGAGCCGCAGCTCTTCTCCGGCACGATCCGCGAGAATGTCGTGTTCGCCCTGCAGCGGGTGAGGCCCGAACTGCCGTTCGACGGCATCGACAGCACGGAACTGCAGCGGCGGGTCGAGGCCGTGCGCAGCGGCAACCCGGCCGCCCTGCCCTCGCCACTCTGGCTGGACCTCGAAGCGGCGGGGGCCGCGTCCGAAACCGCGCTGGACGATGTGGCTGTCAAGCTGCTGTTCCGCTTCGGCATGGGCGATGACATCTACCGGTTCGGCCTTTTGGGCCAACTCGATGCCGATCGCGATGCCGGCCTGATCGCGCGCCTGCCGGAGGCGCGCCGGTGCATCGGCGAACAGCTCAAGGAACCCGGGCTGGAGCGGCTGGTGACGCAGTTCGACCCTGACCGGTTCAATCGCAATGCCTCTCTTGGCGAGAACCTGCTCTTCGGTCTGCCGGTCGGCGAACGGCTGAACCACAACAATCTCGGCCAGGACCCTTATGTCCGTTCGATCCTGCAGGCTGAATCGCTGCTTGGCCCGCTTGCGGGCGTCGGCCAGCGCATGGCGGAGGCGGTCATCGAGATCTTCACGGACCTGCCGCCCGGCCACCCGCTGTTCGAGCGCTTCTCCGTCATCCAGGCGGAAGACATGCCCGAGTTCAAGCGCATCGCCGAACTGGCGCGGCAGGAGGGCGTCACCCGCCTCAGCCCTGCCCTGCAGGCGCGGCTGATCGGGCTGGCGCTGTCCTACAACGAGCAGCGCCACCGCATGAAGGTGCTGGACGACGCCTTCGAGAAGCGCGTGGTGCGCGGCCGCCACAGCCTTCGCACCTATCTTCCGCAGCCCTACAAGGACGACATCGCCTTCCATGATGTCGACACGGTGACGCAGCAGGCCTCGATCCGCGACAATATCCTGTTCGGCCGCATCAGCTACGGCGTCGCCAACGCGGAGACCAAGGTCAACGAACTGGTCCGCCGCACATTGCGGGAGATGGGTCTGGAGGAGGCGCTCTACGCCATCGGTCTCGGCGCCGATGTCGGACCGGCCGGACGGCTGCTGCAGCCGCGGCAGCGCGCCATCGTGGCGCTGGCGCGCGGCGTCATCGCCAGGCCTGACGCTCTGGTGCTGGACGGCGCGTTGTCCGCCCTGAGCCCGGCCGAGGCCCGCGTCGTGCTGGCGGAGATGCGCGCCGAGTTGACGGAGCGCACGCTGTTGGTCACGTTCGCGGACCTTGCCGAGGCGCAGGGCTTCGACCGCGCGCTGGTGTTCGACGGACCTCGCCTCAGCGAGGACATCGCGCCGGATCAAGCGGATGCAGCACGCGCCGAGGCGGCGGAATGACCACGAGAGTGCGGTTCAGCCATGTTCGATGAAGAGCTCAAGTTCCTGCGCGCCCAGGCCCGCTTCAAGGAGGTCGACACGTCGAACCTCAAGCTGATGGCGATGGCCGGCGAGCGCGTCCACTTCGAGGCGGGCGAAGTCATGATCGAGGAAGGCGCGCACTCGGATTCGGTCTACATCATCATGTCCGGCGTCGCCGATGTGACCCGGACCGTCAACGGGGCCCGCACCGAGATCGGCGTGATGGACCCGGGCTCGATCGTCGGCGAGATCGGGGTGGTTCTGGGCCAGCCGCGCTTTGCCACGCTGACGGCGCGCACGCCGCTCACCGCGCTGCATCTCGAGGCCTCCGTCTACATTGATCTCGTCAAGCAGTTGCCGCAACTCGCGATCGCCACGATCCGGGAGCTGTCGACCCGTCTGGTCGAGATCACGTCGCGCTATTCCGAGGCGCAGGCGCGCGCCGAGACCGAGAGGACCTGACCCCCATGGCCGATGTGTCCGCCGGCATTGCGCCAGCTCGCAAGCCGCTTTCCGCCGCCGGCGTCGAACGGTCGCTGAGGTTCTGGTCCGGCGTCATTCTCATGACGTTCGTGGCGACGCACCTGCTCAACCATGCCGTTGGCATCTTCGGCGTGGCGGCGATGTCGGAGGTCCAGCAATGGCGCGCCGGGATCTGGCGCTCGCTGCCGGGAACGGTGGCGCTCTATGGCGCGGCCGCCGTCCACATGACGCTGGCGCTGAAGCGCGCGCTCAGCCGATCCACCTGGCGCATGCCGCTGATGGAGGCATCGCAGCTTCTGCTCGGCCTGGCCATTCCGCTGCTTCTGATCGATCACGTCATCGGCACGCGGCTGATGGTGGAGCGCGTCGATTTTGACGATTCCTACATCAACCTGCTGCGCCTGCTCTGGCCTGGCCTCGCGCTGAGCCAGAGCGTGCTGGTCGTGGTTGTCTGGATCCACGGCGTGATCGGCATCGCCTACGCCGCGCGGGACAAGGCCGGGTTCCGGCGCTGGCGCACCGCTTTCATCGTGGCGGCCGTGCTGGTGCCTATCCTAG